>Ga0209475_10000018_pt1 | contig 724394 bp, 652 predicted proteins | sample tdDd471_FD_187128 | JGI IMG/M metagenome (GOLD analysis project Ga0209475, IMG submission 187128) | Marine sediment microbial communities from the Atlantic coast under amendment with organic carbon and nitrate - tdDd47.1 (SPAdes)... | ecosystem: Environmental > Aquatic > Marine > Coastal >...
TGGAGCAGCTTTTTACCATGTTACCCGACCAAGTAGAGAGGTTGAGTTTGGCGATTTAGATAAACTGTATTCAAAGTTTGCTATTCATGGTGATGCTCACATTGGTTTATCAAACACTAAAATGGCTCTTAAACCAAAGTTTATTTCTTATTTCCAAGGTCCTGCAAGACAAATTACAGGCGGTTTTTTAGTAAGGTATATGCTTAGAGAGGAAACAAAATACACAGGGTTTTTCTCTGAAATGGCCATCTCTTTCGGAGGGTATTATCGTGTTGGTGATGCTCTTTCTCCTAGTGCTGAATTTGAAATTGGTGGGTTGGCTATCGGTTTTGCTTATGATTTAAATATGTCGGGTTTAAGCTCTGCTACCAACGGAAATGGTGGGCCAGAAGTGTTTTTAAGATTTATTACTCCTAACCCTTTCTCTTACGGTAGAGGTACTAAATCTAACGCTAGGTTTAGGTAATTTAAGGTTAATACAACTACTTTTCATACATTTACAATAATGTGTGGAATAGTAGGAATAGTTTCTAAAAGTAAAGAGCAGTTAAATCGAATAAATGCTGCTACACAAACACTTGCAAAGCGAGGTCCAGACAACCAATCTACAAAGCAGTATTCTAATTTAGCTTTAGGGCATGCTCGGTTATCTATTATTGATACCACAATAAATGCTAATCAACCTTTTATAGATAAAACCAAGCGTTATACCATAATTTTTAATGGAGAAATTTATAATTATCAAGAGCTAAAAAATGACTTGGTAAAGGATAGTTTTGATTTTACTACAAACTCTGATACTGAGGTTTTACTTAATTTATACATTAAATATGGTTCGGCCTGTTTAGAAAAGCTAAATGGCTTTTTTGCTTTTGCAATTTTCGATAAACAAGAAAATAGTTTGTTTGTTGCAAGAGATAGAATAGGTATAAAACCTTTACTGTATTATTTTGATGGTACCGATTTTATTTTTGCTTCAGAATTAAAAGCAATCTTTAAATTTAAAATAGATAAGACTATTGATCAGGTTAGTTTGTTTAACTATTTACAATTTAATTATATACCAACACACAAAAGTATTTTAACAAAGGTTTCTAAACTAAAACCAGGTCATTTTATAAAGATAGAGAATATCAATTCTTTAAATATTGTTGAAGAAAAAGAGTATTATCAAATTCCGTTTAACGAAAAAGAAACCATTGCAAAAAATGCTTTTAATTACGATAAATCAAAAGAGATGCTTCGTAATTTGTTGAACGAATCGGTACAAAAAAGATTGGTAGCAGATGTTCCTGTTGGCACTTTTTTAAGTGGGGGAATAGATTCTTCGGTAATTAGCATTATAGCAAAACAGTATAAACCTGATTTAAATACCTTTAGTATAGGTTATGCCGATGAGCCTTATTTTGATGAAACTAATTATGCCAATGCTGTAGCAAAAAAGATAGGAAGTAATCATCATGTTTTTAAGCTTACCAATAATGAACTGTACGAAAATTTAAACGATATTTTAGATTATATTGATGAACCATTTGCCGATTCATCAGCAATAGCTGTTTATTTATTAAGTAAGTACACAAAACAGCATGTTACTGTTGCCCTTTCGGGAGATGGAGCTGATGAAATGTTTTCGGGTTATAACAAACACATGGCAGAGTTTAAAGCTAGGCATCCTGGAATAAAAGAGAGTCTAGTGAAATCAGCCTATCCAATACTTAAAAAGCTACCGAAATCACGTAATTCAAAGCTTACGAATATAAACAGGCAATTACATAAATTTAGTTTAGGAGCAAATCTTACCAATAAAGAAAGATATTGGCGTTGGGCATCTATTATAAATGAAGAGAAAGCTAATTATTTTTTAAAAGAAGAGCTCGTTTTTAATCCTCATCGGTTAAGCGATACGGCATTTGAGTATAAAAAACGTAAAGAAGATTTATTGCGTTTTATTAGAAAAGAAGGCGATTTAAACGATGTGTTATATACAGATATGCAAATGGTATTAACCAATGATATGTTACGTAAAGTAGATAGCATGAGTATGGCAAATAGCCTAGAAGTTCGCACACCGTTTTTAGATCATAAGCTTGTAAATTTTGCATTTAACTTGCCCCGAGCATTTAAAATAAATGCGGATATGAAAAAGAAAATTTTACAAGATGCATTTCAAAGTGAGTTGCCAGCCGAAGTTTATAATCGTCCTAAACATGGATTTGAAGTACCTCTTTTAAGTTGGTTTAAAAATGAGTTAAAAGGGAAGATAGAAAACGATTTGTTAAGTGATGAATTGATTGAGGAGCAAGGAATTTTTAATCCGTCAGCAATAAAAGAGTTGAAAAATCAATTAAACAGTAGTAATCCCGAAGATGCTCAGGCAATAATTTGGGCTTTAATAGTTTTTAATAGTTGGTGGAAAAAATATATAAAAGAGTAAAAGTGAGTAAGAAAATAAAAGTTTTACGAATAATTAATCGGTTTAATTTGGGAGGACCAACTTATAATGCTGCCTATTTAACTAAATTTTTACCCGATAATTTTGAAACACTTTTAATTGGTGGAGAAAAATATGAGGAAGAAGAAAGCTCTCAGTTTATTTTGGATAAATTAGATTTAAAACCAATAGTAATTCCAGAGATGCAGCGAAGCATTAATCGTAAAAACGACAGTATTGCTTATCGTAAGATAAAAAAAATCATAGAAGAATTTCAACCAGATATTGTACATACTCACGCATCAAAAGCAGGAACTTTAGGTCGGTTGGCAGCTAAAAAAATGAATGTTCCAGTAATTGTACATACTTTTCATGGGCATGTTTTTCATTCTTATTTTGGTAAGGCAAAAACTACATTTTATAAAAATATCGAGCGTTATTTAGCAAAAAAATCTACAGCTATTATTGCTATTAGTGATATACAAAAGCAAGAATTATCTGAACAACATAAAATATGTAAAGCAAAAAAAATAAAAGTTGTTCCTTTAGGTTTTGATTTGTCTCGGTTTCAGGAAAATATTGATGAAAAAAGAAAATCTTTTAGAGAGGTATATCAAATTAAAGATGATGAGGTAGCTGTTGGAATTATTGGAAGATTAGTAGCAATTAAAAATCATCAATTTTTTATAGATGTAGCTCGAAGGGTTAAAAAATTTTCAACAAAAAAAGTTAGGTTTTTTATTATTGGTGATGGAGAAGAAAAACAAAATATAAAAGATTTATGTGCTCAATTAAAACTAACTTTTACTGAATGGAATGAAGACCAGAAAGTAAGTGATATCACTTTTACTTCATGGATTAAAAATATTGATTGGGCAAATGCAGGGTTAGATATTGTAACACTAACCTCTTTAAATGAAGGGACTCCTGTAAGTTTAATAGAGGCACAAGCTAGCAATAAACCAATTGTAACAACCAACTGTGGAGGGGTTAAAAACGTAACTAAACAGAACGAAACAGCTTTTATTTCAGAAAAGAATGATGAAAAACAGTTTGCTAAATACTTAATAAGTTTAATTGAAGATGATAAACTAAGAAAAGAAATGGGAGTAAAAGGGTGGGATTTTGTTCAACAAAAATTTAGCTATGCTAGATTAGTAAAAGACGTAGAGCAAATGTATTTAGATTTATTAAAACATAATTAATGATTGTAATTACATAGATTTTAATAGATTTGTTAGATTAATAAATAAACAGAATAATGAGGTTAAATAAAACAAAGCAATTGCTTGTTGTGTTGGTACTGTTGTCGTTAGGGGCTTGTAATTATAACTCGAGTGTAATGATGAGAACAGGTAAAGATTATAATTATGATACTCCTCCAACACAAAAAGAAGCAGAATATGTTATTTCTCCAAGTGATATTATAGAGTTTAAACTATACACCAATGATGGTAGTGTATTGGTTGATTTAACTGCTATTAATGAAGCTCAGGCTAGAGTTGTTAATCAAGTAACGCCTCAATACTTAGTAGAATTTAATGGGTTAGCAAGGTTTCCGATAATTGACACTATAAATGTACAAGGTAAAACTGTTAGAGATTTGGAAACTTTACTAGAAGAAGAATATGCAAAATATTACATTAAACCATTTGTACAGGTTAGGGTAGTTAATAAAAGGGTAACGGTTTTTCCTGGAGGGAGTGGCCAAGCTAAAGTTGTGCCATTAACTAATAATAATATGCGTTTAATTGAAGCCTTGGGAGCAGTTGGAGGTTTAACTAGATTAGCAAAAGCTAAGAGAGTAAAATTAGTTAGGGGAGATTTAAAAGATCCACAGGTTTTTTTATTTGATTTTAGAACTATTGAAGGTTTGCAGGCATCGGACTTTGTGTTACAAGCCAACGATATTATTTATGTTGAACCTCGATCAGAATACTTCCAAGAGATGATTAGAGATATTGCTCCAGTAATTAGTCTTATAGCTAGTACTGTTACATTAATGTTGGTAATAGATAACCGAAGAAATAATTAGTTTTTGATGCAAGAAACATCTCAAAGTCATAATTTAAGAAACGAAAAAATGCAGAAAAGATCTAGTTTTAATACTGAAACTGATCCTGTTTTGTTTTTTCACCTATTTCGAAAAAATTTATTATGGTTTGCTATTATTATTTTTATATCAATAGCTACTGCTTTTCTATATTTAAGATATACAACTCCGGTATATGAATCTAGTCTTACCTTACAAGTTGGCTCTATAAATACCGCCAATAAGGTTTTAGATGTAAATGATTTCCATGAGAAAAACGATTTAGCTAAAGATGTTGAGATATTAAAATCTAAATTATTATTTAAAAGAGCATTAAATAGAGTTCCTATAGATGTAACTTATTTTAATCAAGGCGATATTTTAGATCATGAGCTCTATACTTCATCACCAATAAAGGTAGAGTTTGAGATAGTAGATTCAACGGTACTCGGAATTCCATTTTATATAGAGTTTATAGGTGGAGATAAATTTAAATTAAAGCAGAGTAATAACTTAATAGGAGAGTATAGTTTTAATGAGGTTATAAATCATCAAAAAGTAAAGTTGAAAATAAGATATACTAGCAATGAAAAATCTAAGTTGGTTGATTATGAGGGAGATATGTATTTTGTGATTAACGATTTTGAAACTTTAACAAATTCTTACATTTCTCGTTTAACCGTTTTTCCATTAAATAATAATGCACAAACAATCAACATATCATTTCAAGATAACAATACATCTAAAGCAAAAGATATGGTTACTGCTATCGCGGATGAGTATATCGCTTACGATATTGAGGAAAGAAGAAAGAGTTCTAAAAAAGCATTGGAGTTTATTGCTGACCAATTAGATCAATATTACAACAAGGTAAAAAAATCTGAAAACTCCATTCAAAATTTTCAGAAAACAAACAACTTTTCTACACTCGATAAATCATCTATTTATTTTGATAGAAGTAATAAAATTGAAAATGAATTAATAGATGTTGATTTGCAGAAGTCCGTTTTATCAGAAATAGAGAAAAATATTTCGGTTAACCCTAAAAATATTGATGTTTATGAGTTGTTGCCTATATTGGCAGGGACAGATTACGCAGGAGGGATAATGTCATTAATAACAACATTAAAAGAATTATTAATAGAAAAAGAAAATTTACAATTTAATGTAACTAAGGATAGTGAAGCAATAAAATCTTTAGATCATAAGATAGAGGTGCAGAAAAAAGTGTTGTTAGAAAGTATTCAATCATCTATTAATAAACTTTCTGCTAAACGGAAAGAGCTGCTAGATAAAGCGAATGAAATAGAGTCTAAATTTTTAACGGTTCCCGCAAAAGAATTAGAATATGCTCGCTTACAAAGGGTATTATCAATTGATGAAAAGTTTTTTACACTTTTAATGGAAAAAAGAACAGAGTACTCTATTTCTGACGCAGGTTTTGTTTCTCAGCATACTGTGTTAGATAAAGCATCAACACCTTTAAGCCCAGTATTCCCTAATAAAAAAATGTTTGTTTTATTAGGTGTTATTATTGGTTTGGTGTTAAGTTTAATACTATTGTTGGCAAAGTATATTTTAAAAAATACTATATCATCAGTTGATGAAATAATACGCTATTCTTATGCTCAAATAAGTGTTTTAGGAATAGTTCCAAAGTATAAAAAAGACATCCCTGTTTCTCAGTTAGTAGTTAATAAAAACCCTAAATCTATCATTGCAGAAGCATTTAGGTCAATACGATCTAATATGCAGTTTATTTCTGGTAAAGAGGGTAAAAAATTGTTAGCAGTTACATCAACCATTTCTGGAGAAGGAAAAACTTTTTGTGCGATAAACATTGCAGGTATAATAGCTTTTTCGGGTAAAAAAGTAGTTATATTGGATTTAGATATGCGTAAACCTAAAATTCATCTAGGATTTGGTGTTGAAAATAATGTGGGTATGAGTACTCTGTTAATAGGACAATCTAATATTAATGAAAGTATAAATAATAGCGAGCAAGAAGGGTTAGATTTTATTACATCAGGACCAATACCACCTAACCCTTCGGAATTAATCATAAATGGAAGATTAGAAAAAATTATAGAAGAATTAAAAGAAACTTACGATTTTGTTATAATAGATAACCCCCCTATAGGATTAGTTTCAGATGCAATGGAGGTACTGAAAAAAGCCGATTACCCAATTTATGTATTTAAAAACGAATACTCTAAAAAGTATTTTGTAAATAATGTAGATAAGTTAATGTTAGATAATGGTATTTCAAACCTGTCGGTAATATTAAATAGTGTGGAAACAGGAAGAGGGTCTTATGGTTATGGTGGTTATGGAAGTGGTTATGGAGGAGGTTATGGCTATGGAGGTTATTATGAAGATGAACCAAAAGAAAAGAATGGGTTATTAAGTAGATTGTTTGGGAAAAGAAGTTGATGATTATGGATTTTGTTAAATCAGAAATAGAAGGTTTGGTTATAATCGAACCTAAAGTATTTAAAGATGATAGAGGATATTTTTTTGAGTCTTATAATAAGAAAGGATTGAAAGACAATGGAATAGATGTTGATTTTGTTCAAGATAATCAGTCTTTATCTCAAAAAGGAGTATTAAGGGGCTTACATTTTCAAAACCCACCTTATGCACAAGCGAAACTAGTAAGTGTAATTAAGGGAAGTGTTTTAGATGTAGCAGTTGACATAAGAAAAGACTCTAAAACTTATGGAGACTATGTTGCTGTTGAACTTTCTGGAGAAAACAAAAAAATGTTTTTTATTCCTGAGGGTTTCGCTCATGGTTTTTTAACATTGGAGGATGATACTATTTTTTCTTATAAATGCTCTAACTTTTATAATAAAGAAAGTGAAGGATCTCTGTTGTGGAATGATGCTAACCTTAATATTAATTGGGGAATAGAAGATCCGATTTTATCAGGAAAAGATAATATAGCACATGCCTTTAACCAGTTTGAAAGCCAGTTTTAATTCATGATTTTTTCTTGGAAGCACATATTATTTTTTTGTGGAGCATTACTGTTTTCTTTATTGATTAATAGTATAATGTTAAGGTTTGTAAAAACTTTAGGAGTAAGAAATCAAGAAAATATTGAGCGTTGGAGTGATGAGGTAAAACCAGCAATAGGAGGTTTAGGATTTTATATTATTTTCTTATTATCAATTACATTACATCAATTTATTTTTTCTTATGAAGGAAGTGTAATTGATTTGCGTTTTACAGGAATAATTGGAGCTACTTCCTTAGGGTTTTTAATGGGGTTGGCAGATGATGCTTATAATACACGACCTGTTTTAAAATTTTTAACTCAAGTTTTATGTGGGGTTATATTAATTTATTCAGGTACCTATATAGATATTTTTGATAGTAATGTGTTGAATTATGGTTTTACCATGATGTGGGTTGTAGGGTTAATGAACTCCATAAATATGTTAGACAATATGGATGGAATAACAACTACCGTTTCGTTGATTATAGCTTTTACTATTTTAATTTTAATGGTTAGTAATAATGATGTTAATACTATTGGGATGACAATAACTATAGGATTGATTGCTGCGTTGTTAGGCTTTTTATATTTTAATTGGAATCCAGCAAAAATGTATATGGGTGATACAGGTAGTCAGTACTTGGGGATTCTATTAGCTGCTTTAAGCATTAATTACCTCTGGAATCCCGTAACAACAGAAGAATTTGCAATATCAAGACAAATATTAATACCGATAATATCTTTTATTATTCCTATTGTAGATACTACTACGGTAACCATAAAAAGATTACGTAAGGGGAATTCTCCATTTGTTGGAGGAAGAGATCATACCACTCATCATTTATCTTATTTAGGATTAACTGAAAAGCAGGTAGGAGCTGTTATTGCATTAATATCAATAGTATCTTCAGCTATAGTTATTTATGTAATAAGCAGTATTAGTAAATGGACACATTTATATACTGTAATTTTTATCGCTTACTTTGTAGCTGTTTTTGGAGTTTTGTTTGTTATTGCTAATAAAAATACACCTGACGAAGAAGAATGATAGATACATCGGAAGAATTTATTGAAGTAGAAGGGTCTAGGGTTCATAACCTTAAAAATATTTCTGTTAAAATACCCCGTAACAAATTAGTTGTTATGACGGGCGTTAGCGGTAGTGGTAAATCTTCATTAGCTTTCGATACCATTTATGCTGAGGGGCAAAGAAGGTATTTAGAAACATTTTCTGCCTATGCCCGTCAGTTTTTAGGTAATATGGAAAGACCAGATGTGGATAAAATATCAGGTTTAAGTCCTGTAATATCTATCGAACAAAAAACCATAAGTAAAAATCCTCGTTCTACAGTTGGTACAATTACCGAAGTTTACGATTTTTTCAGATTGTTATTTGCACGTGCTTCGGATGCATACTCCTACAATACAGGAGAAAAAATGGTAAAATATACACCAGAACAAATTACAGACTTAATTATAAAACAGTATGAAGGCAAAAAGTTAATGCTTTTAGCTCCAATTGTTAGAGGAAGAAAAGGACATTACCAAGATTTGTTTAATCAAATATTAAAGAAAGGTTTTATAAAGGTAAGGGTAAACGAAGAGTTAATGAATATAACTCCAGGTATGCGTTTAGATAGGTATAAAACGCATAACATAGAAATAGTTGTAGATCAAATAAAAGTTAAAGCAGAAGATAAAAAAAGGATTAATAACTCGGTTAATATAGCCATGAAACATGGTAAAGGTTCTTTAATGGTTTTTGATGTAGAAGCCAATAACTTTTCTTTAATGAGTAAAAACTTAATGTGTCCTACAACAGGTATTTCTTACGATGAACCTGCACCAAATATTTTTTCTTTCAATTCGCCTTATGGAGCTTGTACAAAATGTAACGGTATAGGTGTTGTTTCGGAGATAGATTTGAAAAAAATTATCCCCAATAAAAACTCAACAATTAAAAAAGGTGGGATTGTTCCATTAGGAGAGTACAAAAACAACCATACATTTAGGCAGGTAGAAGCAATTGGAAAAAAGTTTGGATTTACCTTAAATACGCCTATTAAAGAAATTAGTGAAGAAGCGATTAACTTTCTACTAAATGGCTCTAACCAATCGCTAACATTAACGCAAGAAGTAGCAGGAGTAACTTCAGATTACAGTATTGATTTTGAAGGTTTGGTTAATATTATTATTCGACAATTTGAAGAAAACAAAAGTAGAGCAGTTAGTAGATGGGCAACAAGTTTTATGAATAAAGTAGCTTGCTCATCTTGTTCAGGAAGCAGGTTAAAGAAAGAGTCTTTATATTTTAAAATTGATGATAAATCAATAGCCGATATAGCTCAAATGGATTTAGAATCGGTATATAAATGGACAATAAATCTAGAAGAAAAACTATCTGACAATCAAAAAATAATTGCCAAAGAAGTATTAAAAGAAATAAATACGCGATTAAAATTTTTGTTAGATGTTGGATTAACTTATTTGTCATTAAACAGAAGTGCAAAAACACTTTCGGGCGGAGAAGCTCAGCGTATAAGATTAGCAACACAAATAGGTTCGCAATTAGTTAATGTACTTTATATTTTAGATGAACCAAGCATAGGTTTGCATCAAAGAGATAATGATAAACTAATTACTTCGTTAAAAGATTTAAGAGATATAGGTAATTCTATTATTGTGGTAGAACACGATAAAGAAATTATGTTAGAATCCGATTATATTATTGATATTGGCCCGAAAGCTGGATTGCATGGTGGAGAAATTGTTTCGGAAGGTAATCCAAAGCAATTTGTAAAAAATAATACAGAAACGGCTAATTTTTTAAGCGAAAAAATAGCCATAGAAGTTCCACAAAGTAGGAGGGAAGGGAATGGAGAGTTTATAGAGTTAAAGGGAGCTTCGGGTAATAATTTAAAAAAGGTAGATTTAAAAATTCCTTTAGGTAAATTAATTTGTGTTTCAGGAGTTTCGGGTAGTGGAAAATCTACTTTAATAAACGAAACGCTTTATCCAATATTAAATCAGCACATATATAATGCTGTAAAAAAACCATTAGCTTACCAATCAATTGATGGATTAAGACATATTGATAAAATAATTGATATTGACCAATCTCCAATCGGAAGAACTCCACGCTCAAACCCAGCAACATATACAGGTGTTTTTACAGATATACGAACATTGTTTAGTGGTTTGCCAGAATCTAAAATTAGAGGGTATAAGCCAGGTAGGTTTTCGTTTAATGTAAAAGGTGGTAGGTGTGAAACGTGCCAAGGAGCAGGGTTAAAAACCATAGAAATGAACTTTTTACCTGATGTTTATGTGGAGTGTACCGAATGTAATGGTAAACGATACAATAGAGAAACATTAGAGGTTAGGTATAAAGGGAAATCAATTAGCGATGTACTAAACATGACCATTAATCAAGCGGTTGAGTTTTTTGAAAACATACCTTCAATTATTCAAAAAATAAAAACATTGCAAGATGTTGGCTTGGGTTATATACATTTAGGACAACCATCAACAACCTTGTCGGGAGGAGAAGCGCAGCGAGTAAAATTAGCTTCAGAATTGTCTAAAAAACAGACAGGTAAAACATTTTACATTTTAGACGAACCCTCTACAGGGTTACATTTTAGCGATATTAAAATATTTTTAGATGTAATAGATAGGTTGGTTAATTTAGGGAATACCGTATTAATTATTGAGCATAATATGGATATTATTAAAGTCGCAGATTATGTAATTGACATTGGTCCAGAAGCAGGAATTAATGGTGGTGAAATTATTGCAGAAGGAACCCCAGAGGAAATAATTCGTAATAAAACGAGTTATACTGCTAAGTATTTAGCCCAAGAATTAAAACTTTAAATTATGGCAAATAAAGAAAATCAAGATAAAAATAAAGGTTGGAATGAGATAAAAGCAAACGATTCGTGGGCTATATTTAAAGTAATGGCTGAATTTGTGGAAGGGTTCGAAAAAATGGCAAAGATTGGACCTTGTGTGTCTATTTTTGGTTCAGCAAGAACAAAGCCTGATAATAAGTATTTTGGTATGGCAGAAGAGATTGCCGCAAAGTTGGCTCAAAAAGGGTATGGAGTAATTACTGGAGGAGGACCAGGTATTATGGAGGCTGGAAATAAAGGTGCTCATTCTGTTGGAGGGAAGTCGGTTGGATTAAACATAGATTTACCATTTGAGCAGTTTAATAATGAATATATAGATTCAGATAAGCTAATAAATTTCGATTACTTTTTTGTAAGAAAAGTAATGTTTGTAAAGTATGCACAGGGTTTTGTGGTTTTGCCAGGTGGTTTCGGAACTTTAGATGAACTTTTTGAGGCCATTACTTTAATTCAAACTCAAAAAATTGGTCGTTTTCCTATTGTTTTGGTAGGTAAAAGTTATTGGGAAGGTCTGTTGGAATGGATAAAAAATACTATGCTAGAAGCCGAAGCGAATATTAGTCCGAAAGACCTAGATTTGATGGCTTTAGTAGATACTGTTGACGAAGCAGTTAAGTGTATAGATGATTTCTATAAAAACTATACCTTAAAACCAAACTTCTAACTTTATTAACAATTCTTGGTTTATAATTGGTATTCAACCAATTAAAACAATCCAATATATCTTATAGATTTGTTGCTGTTGTAGTTATTAACAGTTGTTAATATCTATAATTAAAGTTCGGTAATTCGAATTTTTGTTTTATTTTTATTGCACTAACGCAATAAATTAGCATGATGAAAAAATTTACCTTATTATCCGCAACATTATTCCTTTCAGTAGGAATGTTATTTAGTCAAGAGAAATCTGGGGCAAAGCATATCCCGTCTATTGGAGCTCATATTGGAGCATTGTCCTATATGGGAGATATTTCAGGAACAAAAGGTTCTACAGCATTTACTTATTTAAAGCCAGCTTATGGGTTTTATTTAGAAAAAAAGATAGGAAGCATTTTTGGAGTTTCAGTAAATGGTATGTTTGGTAAGATTTCTAAATCTCGTTTAGATAATAACACTTTTGTAAATTTTGAATCTAAAGTAATGAATTTTGATATGAATTTATTACTTGATTTTGATAATGGTAAAATTATTAATGAAGAATCTTTGTTTTCGCCATACCTGTCTTTTGGTTTTGGATATTTAACTTTTGATCCTAAAGGCGATTTAATGACAAACGGAGGTAATTATTTTCATTGGGACGATGGCACTTTAAGAGATATTGAACAATCAGTTCCAGGAGCAGATACCAATTCAACGATATTGGTTAGAGATTATGATTATGAAACTTCTTTAAAAGATAGTACTACTAATTATGCTAAAAATACATTTACACTACCAATTAGATTTGGGTTAAAATTTGAAATTTCAGATAATATTGATGCTAGGATTTCTGCCGCATACATTTTAACGTTTACAGATTATTTAGATAATATTTCAGCAGGCGGTAATGATAAGATGTTTTATACTTCGTTTGGTTTACAATATAATTTTGGAGGGAAAACGAGCAAAAAAGATGATAAATACAAAGATTTTGATTTTTCTGCAATTGATAATACTGATGCTGATGCTGATGGAGTTAATGATGTGAAAGATTTATGTCAAAACACACCAGCTGGTGTAGAGGTTGATAATAAGGGTTGTCCGTTAGATGGTGATGAGGATGGTGTTCCTGACTATAAAGATAAAGAAAAAACTACAGCAGCAGGAGCAATGGTAGATCAAGATGGGGTTACTGTTACCGAGGAGATGCTTGCTCAAAGAAGATTGATGAGGGATTCTGTGAAAACAGAATATAAAGTTTTTAAAGCAGAAGATTTATCTCAAGATGAAATAGATGAAATTCAAAAGATGTATCAACAAGTAAAAAATAATCCAGAAGTTAGTAATACACAATCAACAGGAGTTGTTATTCCAGAAAAATATAAAGTATTAGATGTTGATGGGGATAAATTTATTTCTGCAAAAGAAGTAACAGGAGCTATTGATGGCTTTTTTGAAGGAGCAAATAATTTAACAGCAAAAGATTTAAACGAGCTTATTGATTTTTACTTTGATCAGTAGCGTAAATGATTAAAATATGGTGAAACAGTTCATTCTTCTAATCCAATTAATTGGAGTGTTTTTTTATCAATTAGTATTAACTGGCGATGTAACTGTTTCGCAAACAATTCCCAACTCTATTGAGCTAGGCACTGAAGCGGTAGTTGAAATAAAAGTAAATAAAAGCGATGCATCAGGCTTTGCTAAAGTACAACAAGATATTCCTGCTGGATTTAATGTTGAAGCAGTAGAAACTAAAGGAGCTACTTTTTCATTTAAAGAAAATCGTATAAAATTTATATGGATGTCTCTTCCTTCGGAAGAAGAATTTACAATCTCTTATAAGCTTAAACCCACAACAGCAACACCAGGTAACTTTTCAATTGGAGGAAAATTTTCTTTTATAGCAGATAGTGAACGTAAAAATGTAGTAATTCCAGAAGCAGCTTTTGAAGTTACAGAAGGGCAGGTAGTTGCTGATTTACCTGAGGATGATACTCCTGTAGAAAATAATACTCCTGAAACTGAAGAACCAAATAATACAGAGAATGAAGAACCTGTTGTGGTTGAATCTCCTACTGAAAATGTTGTAGAGGATGCTATATCAATATCAACACAGAGAACTATTGAAGATAATGGCAACGGAAAATATCTAGTATCTGTAAAACTCAATAAACAGGATGTAGAAGGTTTCGCTAAATTAACAGAAATAATCCCCTCAGGTTTCGTAGCTTCTGAAGGGGAAAGTAAAGGAGGAGTTTTTTCATTTAAGGAAGGTAATGCTAAAATTTTATGGATGGCTATTCCTAGAGATGAAGAATTTATAATTACTTATAGTTTGCAAGCAACAACAGCTACCAATGGAACTTATGATGTTTCAGGTGAATTTGCATACTTAGAAAATGATGAAACAAAAAAAATAATAACAGACAAAACAAGCTTTAACTTAAATATTGAAGTTATAGCAGATGAAACTCCAGAAGAAAACCCTGTAATTGATGAGCCTGTAACGGAAGAACCTACTATAGATGAACCTGTTGTTGATGATGAACCTGTTACTGAAAATACAACAACAGAAGATGATAACAACAAAAGAGAGTCTGACATAACATCTGTTCCTTCTCCAGAAACTAATATATCGTATAAAGTGCAAGTAGGAGCTGGTCATCAACAGGTTGCAGCTAATTATTTTGCAACTAGATTTAATTTGAAGGACAAAGTTAGCACAGAAAATCATGAAGGATGGATTAAATATTTAGTAGGCTCATTTTCAGAGTATAAAGCTGCAAGAGATAAAAGAAATACTGTGAGAAATAATGTAAAAACAGCATTTGTTACAGCTTATAATTCAGGAAAAAGAATAACAGTTCAAGAAGCATTAATGATTTCTAATCAGAAATGGTATAAATAATTTTGTATCTTTAGCCAAATATATACGTATTAGGTATAGAATTAAGGGTTTTATGATAAAGCAGATATTATCATTATTATTAGCATTGATTTTTGCTACATCACTTTTTGCAGGCGATGGTAATGACTCTATACCCAAAGAAAAAGAGCCCACACCCAAAGAAATGTTTTATGGACCAACAGTAGGTTTAGGAGTTGGCATGTTTAAATTTTATGGGGATATTTTAGATGCCAAATACGGGAATCCATTAGTTAGTAATATTGGTTACGATTTGCATGTAAAACAACAATTAAATCCTTTTTTAACAGCTAAATTTTATGTTTTGTTCGGTACAGTCAGTGCTAATGAACGCTCTATAGATAGAAACCTAAATTTCCGTTCAGCTCTTCGTGTAGGTGGTTTTTCATTAATCTACAATTTTGATCATATTTTACCAAAAGAAAGAATAATTAGTCCTTTTATAAGTTTAGGTATCGAATCAGTAGAATTTCATTCTAAAACAGATTTATACGACCAATATGGTAATGAATATAATTATTGGTCGGATGGATCAATAAGAAATATAGCTGAAAATGATCCAAATGCGGCTAATGCTATTATTATACAAAGAGATTATGAGTTTGAAACTGATTTACGTGAAATGAATGTAGATGGTTTTGGTAAGTATGCTGAAAGAACATTTGCTATACCATTAGGGATAGGTTTTAAAATGCATATGACTAAAAATATTGATTTTACAGCTAATACAACCTACCATATTACTTTTTCTGATTATATAGATAACATAACAGATGAAAGTAGTGGAGATAGAATAGGAAATCAATCTGGAAATGGTGGTAATGACAAATTTTTAATGACATCTTTTTCGGTAAGTTATAATTTCTTAAAACATAAAAAAGACAAAAAAGTTAAAGATGTTTTAGGAGAGGATATTGATTATTTGGCTTATGATATGGAAGATGAGGATGGAGATGGAGTAATTGATTTTATTGATGAGTGCCCGTGGACACCAGCTGGAGTAGAGGTAGATGATAAAGGTTGTCCGTTAGATAAGGATGGCGATTTTGTACCAAACTATAAAGATGATGAATTAGAATCAAGAGATGGGGCAGTGGTTAATAGAACAGGCGTAGAAATGACTGATGACATGATATATGAGATGTATCAGCGTTATATTGATTCTACTGGTATGTTTGCAGAAACTGAAACACGAGTTATTGCAGCAGAAAAGAAACAAGTTAAAAAGAAGTATAGAGTTCAAGTAGGAAACTTTACTGGAGCTGTTGAAGCAGATTTGGTAGATAAATTTTTAAGTATTCCGGATGTAGAATTTAAGAATGATGGGGATGTAACTGTTATTGCAGTTGGAGATTATGATAATTTACCAGAAGCAGTAAAACGTAAAATGGAATTAACCGAACAAGGTTTTGATGCAGCAATTGTTGTAGAAGAAGAAAAAGATGGTTCTTTCAAATCGGTTGGGGATGCGGCTAATAATATGGCTGTTGATAATGAAGTAGGAAGTGTTCCAGTAAGTGATGAAGTAGTATTTAGAGTACAATTAGGTGCATTCTCTAAAAAACTTACAGATAAAGAATTAAAAGGATTACAAAATGTAATGGTAATAAAGGGTACAGATGGTTTATATAAATATTTATACTCTAAATCGTTTAAAACTGTTGAAGAAGCTGCCAATACGAAAATAGGTTTAGCCTTAGATTATGGAGTTAAAGATGCCTTTGTAGTAGCTTATAAAGGAGGTAAGCGTATTAAATTAAAAGATGCAGGAGTTCAAACTACTCAAAAAGAAAACATAAAGCCTACAACTGAAAAAACTTACGATAAAGAAAAAATTAGATTTAAAGTTCAAATAGGTTCATATAAAAATCAATTGCCTACAGAGGTATTGAGTAAGTTTATGGAGTTAGATGGAGTTGATCAAACTACTAAAGATGGTTTAACAAGATATACTGCTGGCGAATTTAAAACTTACGAAGAAGCAGAAGCATACAAAGCAAAAGTTATGGAAGCTGGAATTGGCGGAGCATTTGTTATAGCTACCCACGAAGAAGAATTAATACCTGTTACCAAAGCAAAAGAAATTATTGCTGAATGATTTGAAAATAAGTTTTAATCTGTACGATTAGCTACATAAACCTCCCACTTTTCAAGTACGCTACTCATATCTTCAGGTAAATCAGATTCAAACTGCATCCATTTTCCAGTTTTAGGGTGTTCAAAACCTAAAGATTTAGCGTGTAAAGCTTGTCTAGGTAATAAACTAAAACAGTTGGTAATAAATTGTTTATACTTTGTAAATGATGTTCCTTTTAAAATTCTATCGCCACCATATTCGTTATCATTAAATAATGGATGACCAATATGTTTCATGTGAATACGAATTTGGTGGGTTCTACCAGTTTCTAACTTGCATTCTACTAAAGTAACATATCCATAACGCTTTAAAACTTTATAATGCGTTACAGCGTGTTTTCCAAATTCTCCATCAGGGAAAACCTCCATTACTTTTCTATTCTTTAAACTTCTGCCTACATGTCCTGTAACAGTTCCATCTTCTTCAACATCTCCCCAAACTAAGGCGTGATATCTTCTTTCAGTTGTTCTATCAAAAAACTGTTTACCTAAATGGGTTAGAGCATGTTCTGTTTTGGCTACAACCATTATGCCTGTTGTGTTTTTATCTAGCCTGTGAACCAACCCAGGTCTTCCAGCCATTTCTTGTTCGGGTAAATTTTCAAAATGGTAAATAAGACCATTTACCAAAGTTCCTGTATGGTTTCCATATCCAGGGTGAACAACCATTTCTGAAGGCTTGTTTAAAACAATAACCTCTTCATCTTCATACAGTATGTTTAAAGGAATATTTTCGGGAATTAATTCAATTTTTTGTGGAGGATAATTAAGCTCAACAGTAATTTCATCTAAAGGTTTTACTTTATAATTTGCTTTTACCGTTTTTTTGTTAACCAAGATGTCTCCATCAGCAATAGCTTGTTGTAGTTTGTTTCTTGTGGTATTGGGTATTCTATCCATTAAAAACTTATCTACACGCAAAAGTTCTTGCCCTTTGTCGGCTGTAAATTTGTAATGTTCAAAAAGTTCTTGATTTTCTTCTAATTCTTCTTCCAAAACTTACTTAGAAATAATTACTTTTTTATGAGTAATCTGTTGAGTAGTATTATTTGTAAAACGTACAATGTATATACCATTTGCTATAGCAGAAGTGTTAATTTTTGTACTTAAACCAGATTCTGTTTCAACCATTAAACGTCCATTAATATCAATTAAAGAAATATGGTAATTTGAAGAGCTATTAATACTGATATTTAATTCGTTTTGTGCTGGGTTAGGGTATATTTTAAACAATTCTGACTGGTCTATATTTTCATTTATATCAACGGTAGGGTTAGCATAGCTACCAAATACAGGGCGAAGCATTAATGTGCCAGGGTAAGTAGCATTTTGCCAAACACCTACAGCATTAAAGTGTACTTTATCGCTATTGTCATTATTTACATCCCACCCAACATTTAAAAATTCTTGAGATATTTTCTCCCATCCGATATAATAAGTTCCAGCGGTTAAATATAGAGGAACGTCTAATGTATATTTTAAAAATTCATTAGTGTTAGAATATATTGGACTAGTGAATTGGCTAGCAGGTTGAGAATAAATTTCTACTTCAGGACTTAAACTGCTCCACACTTTTAAACGAAAAGTTTCAGCACTATGATTATTCATTATTGGACTAAAATAAATATCAAAACCAGTTAAGGTATCACTTTTTTTAATGTCAAATTCGTGAGCCAATTTAGAGCCTATTCCTTGAACACCATAGCCTAATTCTGCTGTTCCATCATCATAAGCATAATAATTACCAAATACCTGATAGGTATTAACAGTATCATTATCAACATTAAAATCTGCCGAAGCTAAACTAAAATAGTTTTTAATTTGAAAAACTTTTGTTTGATCATTGGTAGGGGCGAAATAAAAATCGTTAATAAAAGTAGGGTTAACATCATATACAGCTTGTGGCTCAACTAAAGTAGAATAGGCTCCTGCATTTTTTGCAGAAGTTGTAGAAGGATAAGTTTCTAATACAGGACCTGCACCGTTATTATCTACAACATCATATTTATAAAAAACTCCGTATTGAACACTATGATTGTTTTTGTAAGTTACCTCCATATTTTTAGTCATAAAATTTAGAGAATCGGTTTTGTAATGTTCCCAAGGCATAGCTGTAAACTCTTCTAATAAAGTAAAATTATCGGTTATAAAAGAAACATCGTTTAAGGCAGTATCAGTGTGCGTTCTATTATCGTTTAGATATACATAGTCTAAATTCCAATGGTCAACATTACCTGAAAGAGTTGCCCAATTGATAAATCTAAACTGAAATCCATTTTTTTGAAAAGAAGTATCTAAAGGAATCATTACCAATTCAAACGGTTGATTTGGAGCACCTTCTACAGACCACAACCTAACCCATGTACTATCAGAAACTCTAAAGCCTTCTAATCTCAAACTATCTTTTGTTTCAGGTTTGTTACCATTTCCTTGAGGCTGATAATAAAAACTAAGAAAAAGGCTGTCGGTAATAGATGATGTATTGATGGGACAAGATGTAAGTGTATCAGCAGGGCCATAAGATGTAGGGTTAGAAAAATTATAGGGTGTACCCGTAGAATCTAAACCATCAAAAGTAGCAACGCCATAAGATATAGGGTTATCGGCAAAACCAGTATTGATATGAACATTAATATCCATCCATAAATTGAGGTTAGGGTAAAAGTGTTCTTGCGAAAAATCATCTAAAAAAGGTAGTGTTAATACAGCTTTATTGTTTGTAGGTTTTTTATTGTAAACAGAGTTTGGGTTATCTTTATTCAAATTGTAATAAGATTTTAATTTATTATTAAAACCTAATTCTAACAAAGTGTCCTTTTGGGCATAAGCAGTTAATGTAAAAACTACTATTAGGGTAAGTATGTTAATTTTTTTTATCATTGAACTTTTCCACTGTCAATTTCCGTAGTATCAATTACCGGAGGGTTAAAGTTAATTAAATTTGTATCACAAGTAAAATATAAATCTACTGAGGTTCCCATATTAACAGCAACAGCTTTACTTCTAATTGGGCTTTGGCGATAAATTCTAGCGTTTAATGTATCTTCAGCAGTTTCGCATTTACAATTTTCATACTCATTAAAGCCTTCAATTAAAGAAGCTTCAATTAGTCTGGTTCTAGCTTCTGATTTGGTAAGATTAATAAGGTAGGGAACTAATACTTGGGCATCACTATTAGTACCTACACTCAAGGTTATTTTAGATCCTAAGTCAATTAGTACTCCTCCTTTAATTTCTTTTCCTTTCATCTGTTGCATAACAACGCTATTAACGTGTTCTGATGGGATATATTTTATATCAACCTTTAATCCGTAACTTTCTAGTTTAGCTACCGCTAATCGTTGCGACATAGACGTAACGTCAGGCATCTTAATTTTTGGAGGAATTACTTTAGTAGTAGTTATATATATGGTTCTGTTTTCTTTTACTAAATTATCTGGCAAAGGGTTTTGTTCTAAAACAACACCTTTTTCGGCTTTTTCTATAAAAATAGAATCTAGTATAACATATCGTAATCCTTTTTCTGTTAAAGTACTTTTTACTTCTTCAATATTCATACCCTCTAAACTAGGTACGCTTATGGTTTCTCCATGGTTAGTATAACTGTCTATAAATTTAAAGATACCCCACACAAACAACACTACAATTAGTAGTGCAATGGCTAGGTTAATTAAAAATTTTTTGCTGTAAAAGAATTTAAACATTAAAGGGTTTTAATAGCTCACAAATATAATTAATTAAAAGGTATAGCGTCTATTCGTTTTTATTAGAAATATGAACAGTATTATTACTTGATAAGTCTTGTTCGTAATAAAAGATTTTAATATTTGCTGTATCTTTTAAAAAATCAACTTTACCAATTTCTACTCTATGAATATCCAACCCAGTTCTTTCTTTTAAATCTTCAATTAATATATTGTGATTTTCGGGTTTTATATTGTCTATTTTCTCATAAAGTATAGATTTTCTTGATTCGTGTTTTAGTAAGAAAACTTTTTCCAACAAGTAGGTAGAGACTATAATTGTAAGGTTAGTAAATACAACTTCGCCTATGGTTATTTTGTTATTGGTTAATGAATTAATAATTGCAATAGCAATAATCATAAACAAATAGGTCATTTCCTTTATAGGAAGCTGTTCGGTTCGGTATCTTAATACCCCAAATATTGCAAATAGCCCAAATGCAAAACCTAATTTTAATTTTACACTATTTAATAAGATGCATATAAAAAAGATTAAAATGTTAAACAGAAAATAAGTAAATAAGTAATCCTTTCTTTTATGTATAGGATAATATATTACTCGAATAACAATAAAAGCAACAATTAGGTTAAACACAAAGCGAATAATCATTTCTCCGAAATCATTAACATCCCACAGTTTAGAGCCTAAAACTGGTATTTGTAAGAGAGAATCAAGCAGCATTTTCTATTTTTTTAAGTTTTAAAATTCGTTCTTTAAAGTTGTTTGATTTTAATTTTTCATTTACTAAAGCAAAACCAATACAATATTTGCTCATACTACTTGTGCGAATATAGTATTTTTTTATAATTTTTATAAAATCAGAATTTACAGACATTTTTTCTTGTTTAACTTCTGCAATAACAGTGTTTTTAAGTAGCTTTTCTTTACCGTTATTAACATCTTTAAAACTTAAATTTAAGTCTATTGTTAAGCGTTCTTTTTGTGTTTTATGCACTAAAGTTAATCGAGTAAAACTATTCCATAAAACAGGGTTTAATTCATTTCCTTTATAATAAGAATTCAGTTCAATAAAATTTTTGGATGAATCAGATAATAATTCTTCAATATTTTTAACCTTAGTACGAGATTTTATAGTTCTACCTTTATTATTTTTAAATTTTACTTCCAAAAATGATAACTTAGATTCGATATATTCTCTAAATCTTACTTTAATTCTATTTGATTTACCATTATGATGCTGTGTATAGCTGTTTAGCTTGCTGTTGTCATAATAAAGAGTTTTGTAGTTATTAGTTCTATTATTTTCAATTTCTAAAATAGAATAAAAAGGAATTAATTCTGTAAGTATGTTGGGTAGTAAAGAAGCTTCAAACACATATTTCGTATCGGTTCTATTTTGAAGTTGAACACCATCCATTTCGGATAGTGAAATAGGACTAAAATCTTGTAATATTTTATTGAGATTATTCAACTATCGTAAGTTTTAAATTCTTTCCACATAAAAAATAATAGCCATATTTTTATTACGTTTGGTAACCAAATTTTAAAAGTAAACTTATTTAGCCATTAAAAATTGTTAAATGATTAAAAAAACATTACAAATTGAGGTAGAAGAATATGATTCTTTAATTGAATTATCAGATGATGTTCGTGTTATTGTAGAGAAAACAGATCAAAACTTAAAAAATGCATATGCTCCATATTCAAAATTTCAGGTAAGTTCTGTTTGTGAAATGGAAAATGGCGAATTAGTAATGGGAACTAACCAAGAAAATGCGGCATATCCGTCAGGTTTATGTGCCGAAAGAGTAGCAATTTTTGCAGCTAAAAGTCAATATCCAGATAAAAAAGTAACTAAAATTGTAATCACAACAGCGGTTTCTAATGACCAACCTTTTTCACCTTGTGGTGGCTGCAGACAGGTTTTAATGGAGTATGAACAAGCTCAAAATCAGCCTATTGAAGTAATTTTAAAATCAGGAGAATCTAAAATATGGAAGTTTAGCTGTGTAGCCGATTTATTACCATTTGCATTTAATGGTGGTACAATCCTAAAAAAACCTTAAATAGGTAATTCTATTTTTATAAATTTGTACGTTATTACAAAAAATTATGGCAAAGAAATCTAAATTCTCAAAAGCACAGTACATGAAATGGTACGAGTCTATGCTATTAATGAGAAAGTTTGAAGAGAAATTAAGTCAACTATACATCCAACGTAAGTTTGGTGGGTTTTTACACTTATATATTGGACAAGAGGCAGTAGTTGCTGGAGCAGTTTCTGCAACTAATGATGATGATAAAATGATTACTGCTTATCGTTGTCATGCACACCCAATAGGAAGAGGAACTGATATTAAGCGAATTATGGCAGAAATGTATGGTAAAACTACAGGTTTATCAAAAGGTAAAGGTGGTTCTATGCATATGTTTGATGTAGAAAAACACGTTTATGGAGGGCACGGAATTGTTGGTGGTCAAATTCCATTAGGTACAGGTTTAGCTTTTGCTGATATGTATAGAGGAGGAAAGCAGGTAACTTTATGTTCAATGGGAGATGGAGCTGTTCGTCAAGGAGCTTTGCACGAAGCTTTTAACTTGGCAGCAACTTGGAAAATTCCAGTAATTTATATCATTGAAAATAATAAATATGCAATGGGAACTTCGGTTGAAAGAACATCGAATGTAACTGAGTTATACAAATTAGGGTTAAGTTACGATATTCCTGGCGAAGCTGTTGATGGGATGGATGTTGAAGCAGTGCATAATGCAATAGAAAAAGCCGCTAAGCATTGTAGAGATGGAAAAGGACCTTATTTATTAGAAATGGAAACTTATCGTTTTAAAGGACATTCTATGTCTGATCCACGTAAGTACAGAACTAAAGATGAGGAGGCTGAATATCAAAAAGACGATCCGATTTTAAAAGTATTGGATGTAATAAAGAAAAACAAATATGCTACTCAAAAGCAATTAGATGCTATTGAAGCAAAAATTAAAAAGGATATTGAGGAAGCAATAAAGTTTGCAGAAGATTCTCCGCTTCCAGCACCAGAAGCAATGTATGAAGAGATTTATGCAGAACCGAATTATCCATTTATTAAAGATTAAGAAGAGTTTATAAAGTTGAAAGTGTAAAGCGAAAAGTTTTCCTTTTATTTATAAAAATGTAGATATAGAAGTTATTAAAAGTAAAATATCGTTTGTGAGAAACTTTAATCTTTCAAACTTTAAACTTTAAACTGAAAAAAAATATGGCTGAAATAATAAAAATGCCCAAGTTAAGTGATACCATGACAGAAGGTGTTGTGGCTGTTTGGCATAAAAAAGTTGGAGATACTGTTAAAGAAGGCGAGTTATTAGCAGAGATTGAAACAGATAAGGCAACAATGGAGTTTGAATCTTTTGAAGATGGAGTTCTGTTGCATATTGGAGTTGAGCAAGGTGGTTCGGCACCAGTAGAGACTGTATTGGCTATTATTGGAGAAAAAGGAGAAGATTTTTCAGCATTATTAAATGGAGCTGATACTCCAGCAGAAAATACAGAAGAAAATACAGAAGAAGTAAAAAAGGAAGAGACTGCTGTTGTTACTGAAAGTATAGACACTTCAGGAATTAATGCTAACATAGTTAAAATGCCTAAGTTAAGTGATACCATGACTGATGGTGTGGTAGCAAAATGGCATAAAAAAGTTGGCGATAAGGTTCAATCAGGTGAGTTATTAGCAGAAATAGAAACAGATAAGGCAACAATGGAATTTGAATCTTTTGAAGATGGGGTTCTATTGCATATTGGTGTGGAAGAAGGTGGTTCGGCACCCGTAGAGTCTGTGTTAGCTATTATTGGCGAAAAAGGTGCAGATGTTGATACTTTAATTAAAGCTCACGAGCAAAATGCAGCAGCGGATTCAGCTAAACTAGATACTTTAGAAACTTCTAGGCCAAAAGCTGAGGTTGAAAAAGTAGCACCAACACCTCAAGCTCCAGTTGTAAATACACCAGTTGTAGCAAATGCAAATGGAAGAATAAAAGCATCTCCTTTAGCTAAAAAATTAGCCGAAGAAAAAGGAGTAAATATAGCTTCAATACAAGGAACAGGAGAGGGAGGAAGAATTATAAAAAGAGATGTAGAAAACTTTAAAGGGGGCTCTGCTGGAGTACAGCTGCCAAACTTTATTGGTACAGAACAGTTTACCGAAGAGCCAGTTTCGCAAATGCGTAAAACCATTGCTCGTAGGTTAGGGGAAAGTAAATTCTCAGCACCACATTTTTATTTAACCGTATCAATAGATATGTTAAATGCCATTGAAGCAAGAAAGTTAATTAATCGAATTAATGATGTTAAAATATCATTTAATGATCTTGTGATAAAAGCAGCAGCAGCTGCTTTAAAACAGCACCCAAAAGTAAACTCATCATGGTTAGAAGATAAAATAAGATATAACGAACACGTAAACATTGGAGTTGCTGTGGCAGTTGATGAAGGTTTATTGGTTCCTGTTGTGCGTTTTGCAGATGGTAAAACATTGTCGCAAATTTCTGGAGAGGTAAAAACTTATGCAGAAAAAGCTAAAAACAAGCAATTACAGCCACAAGATTGGGAGGGAAGTACATTTACCATTTCTAACTTAGGGATGTTTGGAATTGAAGAATTTACAGCAATTATTAATCCGCCAGATGCATGTATTATGGCTGTTGGAGGTATTAATGAAGTACCAGTAGTTAGAGATGGACAAATTGTACCAGGCGATATTATGAAAGTAACATTAAGTTGCGATCATAGAGTGGTTGATGGTGCTTTAGGAGCAGCATTCTTAAAAACCTTTAAACAATTAATGGAAAACCCAGTGTTGTTGTTAGGTTCAGCGAATATTTAACCCACCCCCAACCCCTCCAAGGAGGGAAGCTAAATCAGAGTTAGAATTAAAAATCTCCTCTTGGGAGGAGATTTAAAGGTGGGTTTTACCACTTAATAATAGAATACAAGCCCTCAACAATTTTGTTGGGGACTTTTTTTTGTCAGCTCATTAAATTGAATTAAAAACCTTTTCTTGGTAGGAGATATAGAGGTAAGCACAAATTAATTCCCCTCCTTGGAGGGGCTAGGGGTGGGTTTTTTGTTAACTTTAATCTCTAAATGTCTAGAAAAATCATTCCATACAATCCTAAACTAAAAGAATTAGCTAAAAAACTCCGTAAGAATATGACTTTAGGAGAAATTCTTTTGTGGAATGAATTGAAACAAAAGAAAATGTTGGGTTATGATTTTGATAGACAAAGACCAATAGATAACTTTATAGTTGATTTTTATTGTAAAGATTTACAATTAGCCATTGAAGTAGATGGAGATAGTCATAATTTTGATGAAGTGATAGAAAAAGATGAGGTTCGTCAGCTGCGATTAGAAAAATTAGGCGTTAAATTTCTTAGATTTGATGATAGAGAGGTTAAAAAAGATATGAATAATGTTCTTAGGACTATAGAAATTTGGATTGGAGAGAATGAGTAAGTAAATTAACCCACCCCCAACCCCTCCATGGAGGGGAGTTTAATCAGAGTTAGAATTAAAAAGTCTCCTCTTGGGAGGAGATTTAGAGGTGGTTTTAATGAATGAAAACTACTTTTAGTATTAATAAAACAATAACATGAAATTAGTATTCAAGGTTGAAAATGGTTTTATACAGCAGCTGAGGTTTTGGTTGATAAGGTTAGGAGTGGTTTTATTAGCCTCATTTCTATATTTGCATATATATGAAATCAATCCTTTTTTTGTTAATACGTTTAGTTTTTTTCTCTTAATCTATATTTTTCTAGTATGTGAAGAGAAAATCTTACTATATCATAATTATATACTTTATAAAAAATATAGACTTTTTAATTTAATATGTTTAAAAAAGGAATACGATATTGATGAAATAAAAAATATTATCGTTGATGTTAAGTCAAATGCTAATGATAAGATTTTGGAATTTTTTCTCTTTCACAATATCAGACATGCTGGAGAAATAAGAATAATTATGAACAATGGTGCAGTGATTAAGATATTAACTAACCTTAATGGAGATGACTTAAAATGTTTTCAGCAGCATCTTTTTAAATTGAAAAAAGATAATAGTCGAATCAAACAACCTATTTTTCGAAGCTAAGTGTCAAACCAATTCTTAAATACCGAAATAGACTACCTTAAAGGCGTTGGTCCTGCTAGAGCAGAATTACTTAAAAAAGAATTAGGCATTTACACTTTTGGAGATTTACTAAACTATTATCCTTTTAGGTATGTAGATAAATCAAAAGTTTATCCAATTTCATCTATAAAAACAGATGCTATTCATGTTCAGTTAAGAGGAAAATTAACAAATATTCAAACTTTAGGAGATAAAAGAAAAAAACGGCTAGTAGCTACATTAACAGATAGTACAGGAAGTATAGAACTAGTTTGGTTTAAAGGAATTAAATGGATAGCCCCTAATTTGAAGACTAATATTGATTATATTGTTTACGGAAAACCAACAAGGTTTAATAATAGATATAACATTTCACATCCAGATATTGAGCCAGCACAACAATCGTTAGTTGCCAATCAAATAAATTTAGAAGGCGTTTATTTTACCTCAGAAAAACTATCTTCTAAAGGTTTAAATGCAAAAGGAATATTTAAAATACAAAAGAATCTAGTATCTCAAATTAAAAACCATATACCAGAATCTTTACCCAAATATCTTACAGAAAAACTTAATCTTTTAAATAAAGAACAAGCAGTAATAAATGCACATACACCTCAAAATAATGACTTGTTGCAAAAAGCTTTATTTCGTTTAAAATTTGAAGAATTATTTTATTTGCAATTAAGATTGTTAAGGCAAAAAGTAGTTAAAACTCAAACACTAAAAGGTTATGCTTTTAAAAGTGTAGGCGAAAATTTTAATAATTTTTACAACAACTACTTGCCATTTGAATTAACCAATGCACAAAAAAGAGTAATTAAAGAAATTAGAGCAGATGTTGGTTCGGGTAAGCACATGAATAGGTTGTTACAAGGAGATGTAGGTAGTGGTAAAACTGTTGTTGCTCTTTTAACCATGTTGTTTGCTATTGATAATGGTTTTCAGGCATGTATGATGGCTCCAACAGAAATTTTAGCAACACAGCATTATGAAGGGTTAAAAGAGTTGTTAAAAGATTTAGATGTAAGAATAGAGTTACTTACGGGTTCAACCAAAACAGCAAAAAGGAGGGAAATACATGAAGCATTAGAAGATGGTAGCTTAAATATTTTGGTAGGAACGCATGCTTTAATAGAGGACAAAGTTCAGTTTAAAAATTTAGGGTATGCTGTTGTAGATGAACAACATCGCTTTGGTGTCGGACAAAGAGCAAAATTATGGGCAAAGGGGAGCCCAAAAGAGGTTGGAGGGGCAATCCCTCACGTTTTAGTAATGACTGCAACACCTATACCACGTACTTTAGCAATGACTTTATATGGCGATTTAGACATTTCTGTAATAGATGAATTGCCGCCAGGAAGGAAAACAATATCTACTACTCACCGTTTTGATTCATCAAGATTAAGAGTATTTGGGTTTATAGAACAAGAAATAGCTAAAGGCAGACAAGTTTATGTGGTGTACCCATTAATTAAAGAATCTGAAAAATTAGATTATAAAGATTTAATGGATGGATTTGATAGTATAGAGCGTAGGTTTCCTAAGCCTAACTACCAAATAAGTATGGTGCATGGGCAAATGAAAGCTGCTGATAAAGAATTTGAAATGCAACGATTTGTTAAAGGAGAAACACATATAATGGTAGCTACTACAGTTATTGAAGTAGGAGTTAACGTGCCTAACGCAAGTGTAATGATTATTGAAAGTGCTGAACGGTTTGGTTTATCGCAGTTGCATCAGCTTAGAGGAAGAGTTGGAAGAGGAGCAGAACAATCTTATTGTATTTTGATGACGGGTAATAAATTGAGTGCAGATGGTAAATTAAGAATGGAAACCATGGTTGATACCAATGATGGATTTAAAATTGCTGAGGTAGATTTAAAGCTGAGAGGGCCAGGAGATATACAAGGAACACAACAAAGCGGGTTGTTAGATTTGCATATTGCCGATTTAGCGAAAGACCAACAAATTTTAGCAATAGCAAGAAATGAAGCAATAGATGTATTAAAGCAAGATCCTAATTTAGAATTAGAGCAAAATCATCGTTTGGTTACAGGTCTTAAAAAGCTCTCTAAAACAAAAAAGAATTGGAGTAGGATTTCTTAGTAATTTTTTTATTCCAATTAAAAAACCCACCTTTGCAGCCGCTACGTTAATAAAAGGTAGCAAAATCAACCAAATTGGTTACACCATTCTAAGCGAAACAGTCCCGCTGAATAGTAAATGCCGATTCGGTATAAAAATAATTTATGACATTTAAAGAATTAGGCTTAAGTAGTGATATACTTAAAGCAGTTTCTGAAATTGGTTTCGAAAAACCTTCAGAAATACAAGAAAAATCTATCCCGGTTTTATTAGAATCGGATAAAGATTATGTTGGTTTAGCACAAACAGGAACAGGTAAAACTGCAGCTTTTGGCTTGCCATTAATTGAATCTATTGAAACAGACTTTAGAGCAATACAAGGGTTAATCCTTTGCCCTACTCGTGAGTTGTGTTTACAAATTGCAAAGGAGTTAAAATCCTACTCTAAATATAGTAAAGGAGTAAAAGTTACTGCTGTGTATGGTGGAGCTAATATTTCTGAACAAATAAGAGATATTAAAAAAGGAGCTAACATTATTGTTGGTACACCAGGTAGAACCATTGATTTAATCAATAGAAGAGCATTAAAGTTTGATGAAGTATCTAGAGTAGTTTTAGATGAAGCGGATGAAATGCTAAACATGGGGTTTAAAGAAGATATTAATGAAATACTTTCTTCTACACCCGATGATAAAAAAACATGGTTGTTTTCTGCAACAATGCCAAAAGAAGTTGAGCGCATTGCAAGCAATTATATGACCGACCCTTTTAAAGTTACTGTAGGAACAAAAAATAGTAGTGCTAAAAATATTGATCACCAATACTGTTTAGTTAATGGTAGAGATAAATATTATGCATTAAGAAGGTTTATTGACTTTTCACCCGGTATGTTTGGAATTGTTTTTTGTAGAACAAGAAGAGATACCAAAGATGTTTCGGATAAATTAATGAATGACGGTTATAATGCGGATGCGTTGCACGGAGATTTATCTCAAGCACAACGTGATAGCGTTATGGGTAAATTTAGAAAAGGAAACATTCAGGTATTGGTTGCTACAGATGTTGCAGCAAGAGGAATTGATGTGGATGATGTAACTCATGTTTTTCATTATGATTTACCAGATGAAATTGAAAGTTATACGCACCGTAGTGGTAGAACTGCAAGAGCAGGGAAATCAGGTGTTTCTATAACATTAATTAGTCCTGCAAAAGGTGGTAAAATTAAATTAGTTGAAAAACAAATAGGTAAAAAACTAGAGTTAGTTAAGGCTCCTTCTGGTGATGATATTTGTGGAATGCAACTCATGAAAATGATACAGAATGTAAAAGAAGTTGAGGTAAATGAAAAAGGAATTGCTCCTTTTGTTGCTCAAATACACGAAAGTTTAACAGACTTTACGAAAGAAGAATTGATTGAGAAATTTGTTTCGGTAGAGTTTAATCGTTTCTTAAAATCTTATGCTAAAGCTGGAGATATTAATGTTGATCCGAGCAGAATGAAAAAAGGTAGAGATAACGATAGCGGAAGAGATAGAAGTAGAGGAGGGAAACCAAGTGCTAACAGAGTATTTATTAATGTTGGTAAAATGGATGGTTTTGAAAACAAAGGTCAATTGTTAGGTTTTATTTGTAACCAATCTGGTATTAATGGCGATTCTGTAGGTAAAATTGATTTGTTTGATAGCTTTTCATTTATGGGAGTTGACGAAGGAATAGGAGAGAGGTTAATTAATGAAATGAATGGAAAAAATATTGAAAATAGAGATATAAGGGTTGAATTTTCTAACGAAAAACCTAGAGGAGAAAGGGGTGGAAGAAGACGAAGTGGTGGTAATTCTGGTGGAGGAAGAAGAAACTCTGGTGGTGGTTCAAGAAGAAGATCTGATGGAGGTGGAAACTCTGGAGGTGGAAACCGTAACTTTAAAGAAAGAAGAAAAAGAAGATAGTTTTAACCCTTTCTAAAGTTTTAAACTTTAGAAAGGGTTAAATATAAAAATATAAATTTTCAACAAGAAAGGACCTCTGCTAAATTCAATAAGTCAGTATTTATTTTTTGATGGGATTTAATAGCCTTTTCGAAAGGGGTTAAAACAATTTGTTTATCAATAATTCCTACCATTTTATTGGTTTGGTTATTTAATAAACTATTTACAGCTGCATTACCTAACTGACTAGCTAAAACTCTATCCGCTACAGTTGGACTACCACCACGTTGTATATGTCCTAATATTGTTACTCTACTATCATATTGTGGGCATTGTATTTTTAGTTTTGCAGCAATTTCTGTTGCATTACCAGCATCATCTCCTTCAGCAACAATAACAATCATACTCTCTTTATGATTGATAGTATCGCTTTTTAGTTTTTGAACTAACTCATTAATGTAGGTTTGTGTTTCTGGTATTAAAATGGCTTCTGCACCAACAGCTATTCCACTATTTAACGCTATAAAACCAGCGTCTCTTCCCATTACTTCAATCAAAAACAAACGGTTATGAGAACTTGCCGTATCTCTAATTTTATCTACAGCCTCTACAACAGTATTTAAAGCCGTATCGTAACCAATGGTATTATCTGAGCCATACAAATCATTATCTATTGTACCTGGAACACCAATAAAAGGAATGTCAAACTCTTTGTTAAAAATAGCAGCTCCAGTAAATGTTCCATCACCTCCAATAGCAACAATACCATCTAAACCAATTTTTTTAATGTTATCGTAAGCTTGCTGTCTGCCTTCTTTGGTATGGAATGCTTTACACCTAGCACTTTTTAAAACAGTGCCTCCTCGCTGAATAATATTACTTACATCTTTTGAAGTTAGCTGCTTAATATTTCCTTCAATTAAACCTTTATAGCCTTCATAAATGCCATAAACTTCTATATTATTATAAATACAAGTTCTTACAACCGCTCTAACAGCAGCATTCATTCCTGGGGCATCTCCTCCTGATGTAAATACGCCTATTTTTTTCATAATAATTAGCCTCTCCCTAACCCTTTCCAAAGGAAAGGGAATAAGTTTTAGTTATTAATAAATTATGTAAGTAATTATAATATTTGCGATTAACATTAAAACTCCTAACAATAGTAATTTGATTTTTTCTTTTAATAAAGCAAACCATAAAGTTAAGGAAATAATTAATCCACTAATTGTGTAATAAAGCATAGCCATAGAATATGCTGAAGCATTTTCATAATAATTTACACCTGCAACTGGACCTTCTCCTCCAAAAGGATAATTTTCAATGTTTTTTAATATGCCAACATTAATATATTCTGAAAAAGACATTATTGTTAGAATTGAAATTAAAACAGCTATTACTATAAATATGTAGTTGATTATTTTCTTCATTTTTTTAGAACGTCACCCTGAATTTATTTCAGGGTCTGTATAGATGCTGAAATAAATTCAGCATGACATCAAGCTTGTAATACTTTTATTCTACTATTCCTTTCTAACGAAAAATCCGTATCGCTTTTAGCAACATATTGACTAATGCTTAAAGTTAGCGTTTTTAGCTTTTCATTTTCTTTTGCAAGCAAATACTTTTGATACAATAACTCCTCTAAAATTTTAAAATGAGTTAACTCAAAGTTGTGTTGGGTAATAAGTTCATCAATTATTGAAGAACTATTATTCTCAATTAATTCGTTTAAATTAATTTTTAAATAGTCATTGCCAAACTCGTCTAACTCTTGTTCTGCTTTTTCGGGTTCGTTGTTTTGTTTTAATTGCAACACCTTTGCAATCATTTTGGTAAGCTCATCAACATAGCGTTGTATGTAGTCTTTTTTAAGCATAATTATTTAGGTTTTAAACCCACCCCCTAGCCCCTCCCAAGAGGGGAATCATTGTTTAATTTATGTGTTTTTTTAGTGCCTTTGTACATTTCGTATTTCATAAATCTACACTCTAAACTTCCATTAAATACTTTTATTTTACGAGAAGGACGTAAACCAACTTTTTTTAAGGCATCCATATTAGAGCTTATCATCCAGGCATTCCAGCCGTCATACTGAGCTTTTAAATTATCGCCAAATGCTTTGTATAAATCATCTACATTTTCTCCAATTCGTTCTCCGTAAGGCGGATTACAAACTACAATTCCTTTGTCTGAAGGAGCTTTAAAAGCATTAAAATCTTTTTTATGCAATTCTATTTTATCGGTTAATCCTGCCGCTTTTATGTTAGCTCTACTCATCCCTAAAACCCTTCCATCATTATCAATCCCTATTATTTTATGAGCAAAATTAACTTCTTCATCCAATGCTTCATCAACCACTTGTTCAAATAAATTCTCATTGTAACTTTTCCAATTCATAAAACCAAAAACAGCTCTATTTATATTGGGAGGAATATTACAAGCTATCATTGCTGCTTCAATAAGGAATGTTCCTGAACCGCAAAATAAATCTACAAAGTTTGAGCGTTTATCCCAACCACTTAATAAAATTAAACCAGCAGCCAAATCTTCTTTAATAGGAGCAATACTTCTGCTATCTCTATAACCTCTTTTAAATAATGGGTCGCCTGACGAATCTAAGCTAATTGTAACATTGTTTAATGCATCTATGTGTAAGTTAATTCTTATATCAGGATTGTCTTTATCAATATCTGGTCGCTTGTTAAACCGTTCTCTAAATTTATCTGCAATCGCATCTTTAGCTTTAAATGCTGCAAATTTAGTGTGATTAAAAAGTTTTGAAAAAACAGTCGAATCTATTGCAAAGGTTTGATTTACATCAAAAATATCTTCCCAAGCAATTTTTTTTGTTCGGCTATATAAATCATCTACACTACTAATTTTAAAAGTATAGATAGGCATTATTATTCTGTTGGCAGTTCTTAGCCAGATATTGGCTTTATAAAGTTGTTCTTGGGTAGCGTAAAAGGTAACAGCACGATTAGCTTTTTCAATTTCTGAAATTTCTAAAGCTTTTAGCTCTTCAACTAAAATATCTTCTAACCCAAAAGATGTTTTTGCAATGTATTTTTTTGTTCTTTCATCTAAACTCATAAAACAAAAGTACAATTAAATGCTAATTAAGAAACTTTAAATAAGACGTTGGAATGTTGCGTTAGTTTTATATATAATATATTTTATATTTTGTAAACTTTAAAAGAAGTAGAAAAATGAAAATATTAATTGAATAGTTAGAAGGAATTTGTCAAATATGTTGTCTAAAGGTTAGTTAATGGTAAAAAGTATTGATAATACTGATATAAAACTTTTAAAGGAAGTAGCTAAAGGAAATATGATTTCTTTTAATGAATTGTACTTATTGTATAAGGATAGAGTATATAATACAGCTATAGGGTATGTTCAGAATGTTGATGAAGCAGAAGAGCTTACTCAAGATGTTTTTGTGACGATTTTTAATAGTGCTTATTTGTTTAAGGAAAAATCAAAAGTTAGTACATGGATTTATAGAATTACAATAAATAAGTCGTTAAATCGATTAAAAAAAATAACTAGAGTACGTAACTATAATGTAGAAATTAACGATTATCATCGAATTGATTTTCAACATCCTGGAGTGATAATTGAAAATAAAGAGAAATCACAATACCTATTTGCAGCCATTAAATCTTTAGCTGAGAAGCAAAAAACAGCTTTTATTTTAAGTTATGTTGAAGGTTTGCCAAGGCAAGAAGTTGCAGATATTATGGATACTACTTTAAAAGCAATAGAAAGTTTATTACAAAGAGCAAAACACAATTTGAGAAAAATATTAATCTCAGATTATTTTGTAGAAAATATAAAATAAAAAAAAGAGTGATATGAATAAAGAAGCATGGGTTAACGAAGTTATAGCAAGTACTAATGGTATGAAGAAAGCTATTCCAAATCAAAAACTATTTTCAAAAATTGTACAAAAGTTACCTAACGAAAAAAAAGTTAAAATAGTTTCTTTTAAGTATTTAAGATGGGTAGCTGTAGCTGCTTGTTTGTTTGTAGGGGTTAATGTATTTGTTTTTGTTAGTAAATATAGTTTAAATAGAATTCAAGGAGTTAATTTAGAGAGTCATAATTTAATAACTAGTTACTCATTATATAAATAAAACAGATGAACAAAGAAACTTTATATAAATGGATTATCGGAGTATTAATTACTGTTAACTGCATTCAGTTAGTAGGGTTTTTATTTACTCCAAAGCCAACTCATCACCCTCGAAAAGGACATTTTAGAGAAAGAGCTGTAGAAATTCTCAATTTAAACGAAATTCAGAGAGAGAAGTTTTTTAAATCAGCAGAAAAACATAGGAAAACAATCGATAAATTAAATAATGAACAAGCTGAAATTATTTTGTTACAATTCGATAATCCAACAAAAAATAACTTAAATCTAATTAAAGAAATAGAAGTTGAAAAAATAGAAGCTACTGAATTAAATTTTAAAGAAATAGAGGAGATGCTAAACCCTGAACAAAAATCAAATTTTATAAAATTTAAAAAGCAGGCGTTAAAAATTATTCTCAGATAAAAAAACATCATAGCCGAAGGATTTTTACAAAATAGTTGTCTTATGAAAGATAACGGAAAAATATTCTAGATAAGAAGCAATAACCTTTTAAATGAAAAACATAAAATTTATAATCACTTTATTCTCTCTATTAAATACATCTATACTGTTTTCTCAAGATGGAGAATGGATTACAGTAAGGGATATGGAGTCTTGGGGTTCTTTAAATTTAAATTTTAAAGTAACTAAAAAATGGCAGTTTGGACTTGAAGAACAATTTAGATTTAGTAATAACTCTTCTGAAATCGATGCTTATTTTACAGAGTTATCTACTAAGTATAAATTTAATAAACATATCTATGGAGGTGTTGGATTTCGGTTTATTAGACAAAACGATAATGTTGGTAAAATACAAGGCTTTGAAAATCATATTCGTTTGCATTTTGATTTGGGATTTAAACATAGTCTTAACAGGTTTAATTTCGATTACCGATTAAGGTATCAAACTAAAAACGAATTAGGTGTGTCTAAAGAGGAGGGAGATTATGCAAATAATCATTTAAGATTAAGACTCAATATAGGCTATAATATAAAAAAGTGGAAATTAGATCCCGAGTTTTCATCTGAAATTTTTAGGCATTATGAGAAAGAAATAGAGAGTAGTTTTGATAAATATCGATTAACAATAGGAACTAAATATAATACTAAGTCTCTTGGTAAAATTGGACTGTTTTATAGATTTGAAAAAGAGTTAAATGTTCCTTACCCTAAAACAACAAATATATTAGGGCTTAAATATACTTATACAATAAAATAATTAAGAAATGAAAAAAACAACAGTATTAATATTGGTTTTACTAATAACTTTATTTTCATGTAAAAAAGAAGTGTTTATAGAAAATGGAAATGGCCTTGCTGATTGGACAACTGAGACTCACAGTAATAATGTGCCTCCAAACTATAGTGTTGTGTTTAATCAAAATCAAGTAAATAGAATAGATTTGATTTTTACCACTAAAAATTGGGAAGGTATGCAGGACGATTTAGCGGATGTGTTAAGTTCTAGCGGTGGAGGACCAGGAGGACCAGGAGGACCAGGAGGACCGGGAGGACCAACATTTTCAGATCAAACACCACAGTATTTTGAGTGCGAACTTTTTTTTAATGGAATAGAGTGGTATCATGTTGGTGTAAGGTATAAAGGTAACTCTAGTTTAACTGCTAGCAGTAATAAGTTACCTTTAAGGTTTAAGTTTGATGAATTTGAAGATGTTTATATTGAAATAAAAAATCAAAGATTCTATGGCTTTAAAGAACTATCTATGGGCAGTAATTATAATGATGAAGCTGTAATGAGAGATAAAACAGCATCAGATTTATTTAGGAACTTTGGAGTACCTGCGGTACAAACGGCTTTTTATGAAATATGGATTGATAAAGGTACTGGTACTTCTGAGTATTATGGAGTTTATACTATGAATGAGGTGGTTTTCGATTCTTTTTTATCTAATTATTTCGGGACTGAAAGTGGTAACTGTTATAAACCAGACGGTGATGGAGCTTCCTTTTCATCTACAGGATTTGATTTAGCAGATTTTGAATTGAAGAATAATACAAGTGCTAGTAAAATTGAAATACAAGAACTGTATAATATTTTACACTCATCGAATAGGACTACTAATCCAAGTCAATGGAGATCTAACTTAGAATCAGTTTTTGATGTTGATGGATTTTTAAAGTACCTTGCAGCAAACAATACAATTCAAAATTGGGATACATATGGTAATATGACTCATAATTATTACTTGTATCATGATCCATCAGATGGGCTGTTAAAATGGATAGTTTGGGATAATAATGAAGCATTTACATCGGGTATGGGAAATAGAACAGCTTTGTCATTACCTATGTCTGAAGTAGGTACAGATTGGCCATTAATCAATTACCTTATAGCTCAACCAGAATACGAAACTATTTACCAAAACTATTTAAATAATTTTATAACGTCATCTTTCGAATATAATAGGATGAACAATATTTATTCAATGCAAGAATCATTGTTGTATAATTCAGTTTTAAGTGAAAGAGCTGGTTATTCTTACGTAAATGGAATTGGTAATTTTTCCTCAGGTGTGAATGATTTAAAGGCACATTGTTCAACTAGAATAAATGTCGTAAATAACTATTTATCATCCAATAAAAAGTTGTATTAAAAATAGCAAATATATAACCACATCGATTATGTACGTGTCGGTGTAGGATAGTTAGAATGTTATTTGATTAATTATTTTATTTTCTTGAAATAGCTTTTTCGGCAGCTTTAACAATAGCTTCGGCATTTAAACCATATTTTTCCATAAGCTGGTCTGGAGTTCCACTTTCTCCAAAACTATCGTTTACACCAACATATTCTATTGGTAACGGATTGTTTTGGCTAATTACTTGTGCAATACTATCGCCAAGCCCACCATTAATCATGTGTTCTTCGGCAGTAACAGCACATTTTGTTTTGTTTACTGAATCTAAAATTGCTTTCGCATCAAGTGGTTTAATCGTATGAATATTAATTACATCAGCACTAATTCCTTTTTCAGCTAATTGCTCAGAAGCTTGCAGTGCTTCCCAAACTAAATGACCGGTAGCAAAAATACTTACATCTGTTCCTTCTTGTAAATGAATAGCTTTTCCAATTTCAAAAGGCTCATTCATAAATACAGGTACTTTTGGTCTTCCAAAACGTAAGTAAACAGGTCCTTTATGGTCGGCAATAGCTTTGGTTGCTGCTTTAGTTTGGTTGTAATCACAAGGATTAATAACAGTCATACCAGGCAACATTTTCATCATACCTATATCTTCTAAAACTTGGTGTGTTGCACCATCTTCTCCTAAAGTTAAGCCAGCGTGTGAAGCACAAATTTTTACGTTTTTATCAGAATAAGCTACCGACTGACGAATTTGGTCATATACTCTACTTGTAGAAAAATTAGCGAAAGTTCCTGTAAACGGAATTTTACCACCAATAGTCATTCCTGCGGCTAAACCTATCATGTTTGCTTCGGCAATTCCCACTTGAAAAAACCTATCAGGATTTTCGTTTTCAAAATCATTCATTTTTAATGAACCTGTTAAGTCGGCACATAATGCCACAACATTTTCATTTTCTCTACCTAATTCGGTTAAGCCATCACCAAAACCTGAACGTGTGTCTTTTTTTTCTGTGTAAGTGTATTTTTTCATGAGCTTTATTCTGTTAAAATCTTACTTGAGTTGATAAACCTGATTTTATTGTAAATTCTTTTTCTGTTGTAAATATTACTTGTTTTACATTGTAACCCCTGTAAACAACTTTGTATTTTCCGGGTTGTAAAACAATGGTTTCTCTATCTAAGCTTGGATCAACATTTCTTATCCATTGTAACTTGTTGTTTTCCATAGTAAATATGCTGGCAACTCCTTTGCTTGGCAAGTAAAATATGCCAACTCCTGGCTCTGGAATAAACACTTTGGTTGTATGACTTTGTTTGATGTTTACATCTTCCACGTACATTCTTGGGAGTGTTAGAATTTCCAAATCATAGTTGCCAGTAATGTATTTAGTTATTTCATCAAAATCTTGCACATAAAGTGTTTTCATTTTGCCTGCTTGCCTAACAATACATTTTAATTCATCATATTCGTTAACGCCATTAATATCTAGCTTTAACATACCTTGTGGAGCATCAACAGCAATTACATTATGCTTTCCTGCAAAAATTTCAATGTTTTGTTTTCCAACTTCTGGTATGGTATGTACTTGTAAATCGTATTTTAATACTGGGTCTAAAGGAATAGTATCAGGTTCTCCTCTGTTATTCATGGTATGAATAAAGTTGTTGGTAATGGCTTTAGAATGGTGGTCGTAAAAAGTCATGTTTACATCTGTTTCGGTAGGATTACCAGTTTCATCTAAAAGATTAACCTGAACGCTTGTGTTATTCATCACCTGAGAGATAACCACATTTAAAATGTTTTGAAACGATTCTTGATTTTTAGTTTCGTAAAAAGTTCCGATACATTTAAAAGCATCAATCATTTCAACATCCAAATCCATACCTATAACAAAAGGTTTAAGCCTAACATTGTTCTTTTTTAAAGCTAAAGCAACAGCACAAGGATCTCCATCACATTCTTCAATACCATCAGTAATTAAAATTAAAATGTTTTTACTGTTGTTATCTGCTGGAAAATCATTTTTAGTTTGCTCTAAAGAGTAGGCAATTGGTGTTGTTCCTTTTGGGTAGATATAAGAGAGTTTCTTTTTAATTTTTGAATAGTTGTAAGGTCCAAAAGGCACTTCAAGCTTGGTATCTTCACAACTTCTATCGCCATTGGCAACAGAGTATTGGTGTCCGTAAACTCTTAGTGCAACTTCTAAATTTTCGATAGGTTCAAGGCTGTCCATTAAGTTGCTTAATAAACTTGTGGCAACTTGCATCTTCTGCTTATCTTCCCATTTACCTAGCATACTTTGTGAAGCATCTAAAACAAACAAAATGCGTGTTTTTTGTGGTGTTTGAGAATAGGATTTTGCTGCCGTTACAAAGAATAGAATCAATGCAGCTAATGTATATTTGATATATTTTTTTATCTTATCCAGTGTGTATAGTTTATGGTTTATGGTGTTTTGAAATTGTGTATTTAAATCCATACACTAAAAACAAAATACCAAAAACTAGTAATCTCCTAAAGTTTCTTCTAACTGACTTAAAGCATCAGCTAATTGCTCATCATTTGGTGCATTACCGTGCCATTTGTGTGTACCCATCATGTAATCAACTCCTTGTCCCATTTCGGTTTTCATAATAATCATAACAGGTTTACCTTTACCTAAACGGTTTTTTGCTTCATTTAATGTGTTTACCACATCATTCATGTCATTTCCGTTCATATCCATCACATCCCATCCAAAAGCTTGCCACTTTGCGTGAATATCGCCTAAATCCAATACATCACTAATGTCTCCATCAATTTGTTTGTGGTTATAATCTATTGCCGAAATAATATTGTCAATTTTATTGTGAGCTGCATACATAGCTGCTTCCCATATTTGTCCTTCTTGTATTTCTCCATCGCCATGTAACGAATAAACAATGCCTTTATCGTTGTTTAATTTTTTTGTTTGAGCAGCACCTAAAGCTACCGATAAACCTTGTCCTAACGAACCACTTGCAATTCTAATGCCCTCTAAACCTTCGTGCGTTGTTGGGTGTCCTTGTAGGCGAGTGTTAATTTTTCTAAATGTATTTAACTCATTTACCGGAAAATAACCAACTCTTGCTAGAGTGCTGTAAAACACTGGAGAAATATGTCCGTTTGACAGGAAGAATAAGTCTTCATCTGTTCCATCCATGTTAAAGTTTGATGGATTATGCTTCATTATTTCGAAGTAAAGAGCTACAAAATAATCGGCACAACCTAATGAGCCTCCAGGATGCCCTGAGCTTACGGCATTAACCATTCTTACAATGTCTCTACGTACTTGAGTAGCTGTTTTTTCTAATTCACTAATTGCTGGCATTTTTATTGTTTTTTAAGCGATTTTGTTAGTCTAAAATATGCTTTCAAAAGTAGTTTTATTCTCAAAAAATAAGCGAGCAATTTTAAAAACTTTAATAACGTGTTATTAACAATTTTGGATATAAAAAATAGGTTGTTAATAAGACAATTTGCAAGTGTTTAAGAGCGTACTAATTAAGGCTAATTTTAAGTTTTTTAAGATAGATATGAATTGGAAAAGAATAGCAGGATTTAGTTTAATAGTAATTTTAATAATTACCAGTGCTTTTGTTACTCCTTTTGGTAATAATAGTATTGAAAATAAAGAAAATAACCCTCCGTTTTTAGAGCAATCTACCAATTGGGCAGACTCTGTATTTAACACTTTAACGCCCGATGAAAGAATAGGACAGTTGTTTATGATTGCTGCATATTCAAATAAAAAAGCAAGCCACCAAAAGCATATCGATAGTTTGGTTTCTAAATATAAAATTGGTGGATTAATTTTTATGCAGGGCGGACCAATTAGGCAAGCAAACTTATACAATCATTATCAAGAACTTGCTAAAGTGCCATTAATGATTTCTATGGATGCTGAGTGGGGATTGGCAATGCGTATTGATAGCACTGTAAAATATCCTTGGCAAATGACTTTAGGAGCAATACAAAACGATACCTTAATTTATAAAATGGGTAAACACTTAGGCGAACAATGTCAGCGGCTAGGTGTTCAAGTTAATTTTGCTCCTGTGGTTGATGTAAATGTTAATCCTAAAAACCCGATAATTAACGCACGCTCTTTTGGTGAGGATAAATACAATGTTGCTCGTAAAGGGGTTGCTTATATGAAAGGAATGCAGGCAGTTAATGTGATGGCAAATGCCAAACATTTTCCGGGGCATGGCGATACCGATTCTGATTCGCATAAAACTTTACCAACCATAAATCATAGCAAAACAAGAATTGATTCTATTGAGCTTTATCCGTTTAACGAACTAATAAAAAATGGATTAGCAAGCATGATGGTGGCTCATTTGTACATTCCTGCTTATGTTAAAGAAAAAGGCATGGCTACAACTTTATCAAAAGAAGTAGTAACAGATTTATTGCAAGACAGCATGGGTTTTAAAGGTTTAATTTTTACTGATGCTTTAAATATGAAAGGCGTTAGTACTTTATTTAAACCGGGTGTTGTTGATGTAAAAGCACTGTTGGCTGGTAATGATGTGTTGCTGTTTAGTGGAGATGTGCCAACAGCAATAAATGAGGTTAAAAAAGCAATTGCTAACGGAGAAATAACTCAAGAAGAAGTTGATAGAAGATGCTTAAAAATATTACGTGCAAAACAATGGGAAGGCTTGGATAACTATAAACCAGTTGCAACTAAAAATCTTTATCAAGACTTAAACAAAAGAGAATATGAGTTGCTTAACCGACAGCTTTCTGAGGCGAGTTTAACGGTTCTAAAAAACACTAAGGATTTAATTCCTTTTAAAAACTTAGATACTTTAAAAATTGCATCGCTTTCTATTGGTGAGGGAAAAGTTAATGAATTCCAAAACACACTATCGCTTTACAAACAAGTTGACCATTTTACTATTAAATCGTTGGATGGAAGTAAAAATGCACAGCTTTTAGATACACTTAGAACCTACAAAACTATTGTTGTTTCTATACATAAATCCAACAAAAATCCTTGGAAAAGCTACAAAATAGCTAATTCAACTAAAGATATGATTGCCAACTTAGCAATGAAAAACAAGGTTGTTTTAACTGTTTTCGCTAACCCTTATAGCCTTATTAATTTTTCTTCTGCCGAAAAGGTAAACACTTTAATAATGGGCTATCAAAACTCTACTTATGCTCAACAAGCTGCTGCACAATTGATTTTTGGCGGTATTGGTGCTAATGGTAAAATTCCTGTTAGTGTTTCAGAAACCATTAAAGCAGGTACAGGTTTAGATATAAAATCATTAAATCGTTTTAAATATACCGAACCCGAAGAAGCTGGGATAAACTATACAGAACTTTATAGAATTGATAGCTTGGCATTAAATGGAATAAAAGAAGGAGCTTATCCAGGGTGCCAAGTTTTAGTAGCTCGTAAAGGACGTATTATTTACAATAAAGCCTTTGGTTATCATACTTACGATAATAAAAAACCAGTTCAAACAACCGATATTTACGATTTGGCTTCTATTACTAAAATAAGTGCTTCGGTATTAAGTTTAATGCAACTGCAAGATGAAGGAAAGTTTAGTTTAGATTCTACTTTAGGAACGTATTTGTATGAGCTAATTCCAGATTCTTCGCCATATTATAATTTAAATTTAAGAGAAATTTTAGCACATCAATCTGGTTTGCAGGCTTGGGTTCCTTTTTATATCAGAACCATAAGAAATGGAAAGTTAGATACGGTAATTTACCGTTCGGATTCATCTACTTATTATCCTCACAGAGTAGCAGAGAATATTTACATTAATAAAGATTATCCTGCTCATATTTATCAGCGTATTTTAAATGGTCCTATAAAGGAGAAAAAATACCGTTATAGTGATTTGGGCTATTATTTTATGAAGAAGATTATTGAAAAACAGACAGGTATGCCTATGGAAGATTATGTGGCTCAAACTTATGCAAAGTTGGGTATGACAACCACTACTTATTTGCCAAGAGAAAAGTTTAGTTTAGATAGAATTCCTCCAACCGAACATGATAAAATATTTAGAAAACAAGTAATACATGGAGATGTGCACGACCCTGGAGCAGCTATGAGTGGTGGAGTTGGCGGACACGCAGGGTTGTTTTCTAATGCTAATGATTTAGCTAAACTGATGCAAATGTATATGCAATATGGAAACTTTGGAGGTAAGCAATACATTCAAGACACTACTTTAAAAGAGTTTACAAGTTGTCAGTTTTGTTATGAAGAAAAAGAAAACAGACGAGCTGCTGGGTTTGACAAACCATTTTTACAAGGTTATGGAGGTCCAACTTCTGATGGTATTTCTCAAAACAGTTTTGGACATTCTGGTTTTACAGGTACTTTGGCTTGGGCAGACCCAGATGAAGAAGTAGTTTACATCTTTTTATCCAATAGAGTTTACCCTGATGCAGAAAATAGTAAGCTGCTAAAGATGAATATTAGAACAGAAATTCAGCAAGTTATTTATGATGCGATAAATGCTTACAAAAAATAATAGTTATTTTTAGCATACAAATTTATGCTATGAAACGAATTATTATTTGTGCCGATGGTACATGGAATAGACCAGAAGCAGACTTAGAAAAAGACTTTCCGACCAATGTTTTAAAATTTTCTAGAGCAATTGCTCCAGTAGATAAAAATGGAATTAACCAAACTGTTTTTTACGATTGGGGAATAGGATCTTACCACAGTCAGGCAGCAGGTGGAGCTTTGGGTAAAGGTTTAGATAAAAACATAATGGACTGCTACCGATACATTGTACATAATTACGAAAAAGGCGATGAACTTTACTTTTTTGGTTTTAGTAGAGGAGCTTACACAGTAAGAAGCTTATGTGGATTTATCAATAATTGTGGCGTGTTAAAAAAAGAAAATGCTAATAAAACTGCATTGGCTTTTAATCTGTATAAAAACAGTAAATACAAACCAAGTCATGCACATTCAATTAAGTTTAGAAATGATAATTCGGTTGAAAAACAAACAAAAGTTAAGTTTGTTGGTGTTTGGGACACCGTTGGTTCTATGGGATTACCGACAAGTATTTTTGGGTTTATAAAATCTAAAAATTTATTTTACGATAATAAGATTGGAAGTAGTATAGAAGTGGCACGACACGCTTTATCTATTGATGAATTAAGAAAAGATTTTGAACCAACTATCTGGAAAAAGGATGCAGACAACAAAGTAGATTTAAAACAAGTCTGGTTTGCAGGAGTTCATTCTGATGTTGGTGGAGGTTACAAACCTGATAAAGATGGTAAAGTATTAGCCGAAATACCAATGTTATGGATAAAAAGAGAAGCCGAACAACAAAACCTTCAATTTCAAAAGCATATAGAATGTGCCACTAATCATATGGCTAGCCAACATAATGAACATAAAAGAATTTTCAAACTGTTAGGAAAGTTAGAAAGAGAAATATTACCAACTACTCCTATTCACATAAGTGTTAAGCAGCGGTATGAAAGCAATGCTAAATACCGACCAAAAAATTTAGTAAAATATATTGAAAAATACGGTTGGGATAATATTGAGGAGTAAATGATTGTTATTCAGTATCTATCGATAGTTCAAATAATTCTAAATTAAAGTAAGAGATTGAGGCAAGTGCGTGATCAAATACATCTGCCATTATATATTCGTAGTTTTTCCATTCTTTATCGCTACTAAAAGCATAAATCTCTATAGGAATACCTTGAGTAGTAGGCTCTAGTTGTCTAACCATAATCATCATATCTTTATTTATAGCAGAATGTTGTTGAATATACTCGCTTAAATACTTCCTAAAAACACCTATATTAGTAAAGTTTCTACCATTTATAAGTAGTTCCTTATTAATATTATTTTTATCGTTGTAGTTATCAATATCTTCTTTTCTATCGGTTAAATAAGAGCTAATTAATTCTATTTTTTTTAATTGTTCAAATTCTTGATCTTTTAAAAAATGAATACAACTTTGTTTTATAATTAATGCTCTTTTAATTCTTCTTCCGCCAGAGTTCGTCATACCTCTCCAGTTTTTAAAAGAGTCAGAAATTAAAGAATAAGTTGGGATAGTAGTAATTGTATTATCAAAGTTTTGAACTTTAACAGTTGCTAAATTTATTTCAATCACATCTCCATCAGATCCAAATTTTTCAATAGTTATCCAATCTCCAATACGCACCATATCATTAACAGCTACCTGAATACTTGCAACAAACCCCATTAAAGTGTCTTTAAAAACTATAATTAAAACAGCTGAAGTTGCTCCTAAAGCGGTAAAAAACTTCCATATAGGCGTACTAGTAATCAATGCGAGAGCCAATACAATGCCTGCTACCCATGCAAAAATCATAAACACCTGTATATAACTATCAATAGGCTTATCTCTTAGGTTGGGTAATGTTTTAAAAAAATCCCTAAAAGTGTGTAGTAAACTCCGAACAATCCATAAGGTTAAAATAATTCCAAATAATTTCAACCCCTTTTCAGCAATGTTTTCTATATATGAATAATGAAAAAAATGATAGGTACAAGTTTGATGGAAATTATTAAAGGAATAATATGGGAAAGATTTCGAGGAACTTTATTGTTAACCATTAAATCATCAAAATTGGTTTTAGATTTTGATGCAAATTGTGTGAAAATTTGGAGTAATATTTTTCTAGTTAAAAAGTCTATAACAGCAACAACAATTATTAACCCTACAACTAATATGGCAGCATTAAGCAACTTAGTTGCGTCAGCTGAAAAATCAAAACCTTTTAAATAATTATATAACAATAAAGCCTGTTTCTCCATGATTTTTTTTAAAGAAACAAAGTTACATAAAGCATAGCTATATAGCTCCTATAAATATAAATGAAATTGCTTATACATTAAAAGTGAAAAAGTTTATTTAATCATTATTTCTGAATTAGTTTTTTTACCAAAAAAAATTACCATTTGGGGATGGAGGAGTTATTATGGTAATTTTCTTATTCGAATTATTCTAACACTTTTAGACTGACTAGGTATTCTACCCAGTACAACGAGTACCCAAAGTACTTACTAAAAAGCATAATATTAGTTTAAATAACATTTTATTAAATTCTAATTTGAGTTAAGCATTTTTCAGTTCCTTAATTATTAAGATATTTGTAGCAATAAGATTATTTGTTTTGAAAAAAATAACCAGCATACTACTCTTACTCTGCCTTACCCTTCCTTTTGCAGGAACAGTAAGCTGGTTGAATTATCAAAAGAAAAAAGTAAAACGACAAATAAAACACGAAATTATTGCGGGTATTGATAAAAGTGAATTGATACAATTTACATTTACTAAAACCCAAGTTGAAGAAGAATTGAACTGGAAACACTCTAAAGAATTTGAGTACAAAAACAGTATGTACGATATTGTGGAGGCAGATACCGTAAGCAACACCATTACTTATTGGTGTTGGTGGGACTACAAAGAAACCAAACTGAACAAACAACTATCAAAATTACTCGCCCAATTTTTAGGCAACGATACCCAAAACAAAGAAACCAAAACTCACTTTGCTCAATTTTTACAATCGCTTTTTCATACCCCATTAGATGAATGGAAAACCAACATAAAACCAACTAGAACAAAACACAAAAGCAATTATTTAATCGCTTACACTTCATTACATTTTCCACCTACTACCCCACCACCTAATTATAGTTAAACATTTTCTTTAAGCCATACCTGTTCGTTTTTTATAGCATTAACGAATTAAGCGCGTATGGAAAATTATTGTTTAACCTATAATACTTACAATGAAAAAAGCACAAGTATTATGGCTATTGTTTTGCGTATGCAGTTTTGTAAACGCACAAGTAGTAACCATACAAGACAAAGAAACAGCCCAGCCATTAGAATTGGCTACGCTGATAAGTGAAAACCCTAAAGCATTTGCAACAACCAATGCTCAAGGTCAGGCAGATATTTCTAGTTTTAAAGGAATAGAAAAAATTGAAATTCGCTTGTTAGGATATGCTCCTGTAACAAAAAGCTACGCAGAAATTGAAAGCAACAATTTTATAATTGAACTCGAAATTTTTGGAATTGACATGGACGAGGTAATTGTATCGGGAACACGATGGAGCCAAAACTCTAGAGATGTCCCTGTAAAAGTTACCTCTATTTCTGCCAAAGATGTAGCCTTACAAAATCCGCAAACTGCTGCCGATTTATTAGGTACTTCTGGCGAAGTATTTATTCAAAAAAGTCAGCAAGGTGGCGGTAGCCCTATGATTAGAGGTTTTGCAACCAATCGATTGCTATATACTATTGATGGTGTAAGAATGAACACCGCAATTTTTAGAGCAGGAAACCTTCAAAATGTAATTTCGTTAGACCCATTTGCTACCGAAAATACCGAAGTACTTTTCGGCCCAAGCTCCGTTATTTACGGAAGTGATGCCATTGGTGGAGTAATGAGTTTTAAAACACTTACTCCTAACCTTTCATTAAAAGATGGTGAAGAATTGATTTCTGGTAAAGCAGTAACAAGATACTCTTCTGCCAACAATGAAAAAACAGCTCATTTCGATATTAATATCGGTTGGAAAAAATGGGCAATGGTTTCGAGTATTACTACTAACGATTATGGCGATCTTAAAATGGGAACCCATGGACCTGATGAGTACTTACGCCCGTTTTATGTACAGCAACAACATGGTTTTGATGCTATTTTAATCAATGAAGACCCGTTAATTCAAAACCCTTCAGGGTTTACTCAAATTAATATGATGCAAAAAGTACGATTTAAACCCAATGAAAAATGGGATTTTGAATACGGTTTTCATTACTCGGAAACTTCAAACTATAGCCGATACGATAGGCATGTGCGTTATAAAAGTGGTTTGCCCAGATATGGCGAATGGTATTATGGCCCTCAAAAATGGATGATGAACAATATGAGCATTACCCATACCAATGAAAACACCTTGTACGACCAAATGAACATCCGTTTGGCACATCAGTTTTTTGAAGAAAGTAGAATTAGTAGAGATTTTAACAAAGCAGATAGAGAAACCCGCATTGAAAAAGTGGATGCCTACTCTGTTAATTTTGATTTTAACAAAAACATTGGCGGAAAAAACGAATTGTTTTATGGTATTGAAGGCGTGTTTAACGACATTAATTCTATCGGTATTGATGAAGATATCTTTACTGGTGTTAAGGTAGATGGAGCAACACGTTACCCACAATCTACTTGGGCATCGTATGCAGTTTATTTAAACACACAATTGCACTTAACCGAAAAACTATTAATGCAAACAGGCGTACGTTTTAATATCTTTCAGTTAGATGCTGTTTTTGATACCACTTTTTACCAATTTCCGTTTACCGAAGCCAATTTAAGCAATACAGCAACCACTGGAAGTTTAGGCTTTAAATACATGCCCAACGAAAAATGGGCTATTAGCACCAATGCTTCTACAGGGTTTCGTTCACCCAATGTAGATGATATAGGTAAAGTTTTTGACTCAGAGCCTGGTGCGGTGGTAATTCCTAACCCCAATTTAGACGCAGAATATGCTTACAACATTGATTTTGGTATTGCTAAAATTTTTGGCAGCTCGGTAAAAGTAGATGCAACTGCTTTTTATACCTTGTTAGATAATGCTTTGGTAAGAAGAGATTATACGCTTAACGGACAAGACAGCATTATGTATGATGGAGTTTTAAGCCAAGTCCAAGCCATCCAAAATGCGGCAGTTGCTAATGTTTATGGCGTACAAGCTGGTTTTGAAATTAAGTTAATTTCAGGGTTTAGTTTTAGCACTCGTTTTAATTACCAAATTGGCGAAGAAGAGCTAGATGATGGAACAATTAGCCCATCACGACATGCTGCTCCTTGGTTTGGTACAACACGTATCAACTACATCAAAAACAAAGTAAGTTTACAGCTTTACACCATTTTTAGTGGCGAAAAAAGCTTTGACGATTTACCCGAAGGCGAAAAAAGTAAAGACTACATTTATGCGACAGACAACAATGGAAACCCTTATTCGCCAGCTTGGTACACGCTTAACTTTAAGGCCATGTATAAAATTACCAACCATTTTACCGTTAATGCAGGGTTAGAAAACATTACCGACCAGCGTTACCGACCTTATAGCTCGGGAATTGTTGCTCCTGGTAGAAATTTTATTATTTCGCTAAGAGCTAATTTTTAATGTGATTTATATAAAACCTGATACTAATTTTAGTAGCAGGTTTTATCTCTCTTTTTCTATATTTTGATGATGGTAGGATAAATATTAGAAATTAAACTTATAGTAATACTTTTAAAACATATTTTTGAAAATAATGCATTCAAATGAAAATATATCTAAGCTATTAAATGAAAGAGTTAAAGAATTAAATTGTCTTTATAAGATTTCTAAAATTTTTCAGAATTATGATAGCTCATTAGAAGAAATATTGAATAAAATAATAAAAACCATACCACAAGGTTGGCAACATCCAGAAGAATTAGGTGTTTTTATTGTTTTAAATAAAAACATTTTTGGTAAGCAAAACACGAGTAAAACCATAGTTAAAGCCAATACCAACATAATAATAAATGGAAAACAAAGAGGAAAAATAGTAGTTTATTACAACAATAAAAACAAGTTTACATTTTTAGAAGAAGAGCAGCCTTTACTAGATGCTATTGGCATTGAAACAACCTCTTATATTGAGCGAATTGAGCAACGAGAAAAGGAAAAAATAATGGCTGAAAAAATGAGACTAAACGATAGACTTACTGTTTTGGGCGAATTAACAGCCAGTATTGCCCATGAACTAAATACACCTTTAGGCAACATTTTAGGTTATGCCGAATTACTGAGAAAAGGAGAGGTTAATCCAACAAAAAAGGCTGACGCTCAAAAAATTATTACATCAGCAAAAAATGCTCGCGAAATTGTAAAAAAACTAATGTACTTTTCGTGCGAAATGCCTCAACAATTTGGGTTAATAAATGTAAACGATCAAATTGAAGAAAACATTGGTCTGCTTCAAAAACAATTAATTGATAACAATGTTAAACTTCAATTGAATTTAATAGAAAACCTTCCTCTCATTCGGTTAGATAAACTACAATTTTCTCAGCTACTATTTAACTTAATATTAAACGCAATTAATGCCATCAAACAAGATGGAGAAATCACTCTCACAACTACGCTTAACAACAATCAACTTGTAATGACAATAAAAGATAATGGTAAAGGGATGAGTAAAAAAAATCAAGATAAGATTTTTCAGCCATTTTTTACTACTAAACCAAAAGGCGAAGGAACAGGTTTAGGTTTAGCTGTTGTTCATGGTATTGTTCAAAACCATCAAGGAACAATTGAAGTAAACTCTGAATTAAATAAAGGAACTGAATTTATCATTAATTTTCCTATCGAAATAAACTAAAATTATGAATAGTAAACTGTCGGTTTTATTGGTAGATGATTCGCATGACATGTTAGAGCTGTTGCGAAGAAACATGAACGATTTAGGTTTAAACCCTTTTGCCACAAGCACCGTAGTAGATGCTATAGAGATTTTAGAAACCACTCCTATAGATTTAGTTATTACCGATTTAAACATGCCAGAAATTGGCGGAATACAATTGGTAAAATATATGTCGCAGCATTATTCTAAAACACCAATTTTGGTAATTACAGGTTATCCTAAAGTTGAAGATGCTGTAGAAGTAATGAAATTAGGAGCTTTAGAATACTTGGTAAAACCCTTTACTTTTAACGAACTCCAAGAATCCATTAATAAAGTTCTTTCACAAAACTTAAATGCACCCAAAGAAAAGGATGATGATAAAATAACAGCATCTTTTCACGGAATTATTGGTCGTTCTGCACCAATGCAAAAGCTGTTTGCTACCATAGAAAAAACAAAAAACAACAAAGCAACTGTATTAATTGGCGGAGAAAGTGGAACAGGTAAAGAAATGGTTGCTCGCGCAATTCATTATAATAGTAGTTTTTCATCTGCCCCCTTTGTTCCTGTTAATTGCGGGGCAATACCAGAACAATTATTAGAAAGCGAACTTTTTGGTCACGTAAAAGGAGCGTTTACAGGAGCAACGACTAATCGAATTGGATTTTTTCAGGCAGCTGATGGAGGCTCATTATTTTTAGATGAAATTACTAATGCGTCAATGGCTGTTCAAGCAAAATTGTTACGTGCCATTCAAGAAAAAGAAGTAACGATGTTGGGCGACACAAAGCCCCAAAAAGTAAATGTTAGAATTATAACTGCAACTAACACTAATATTAATGAAATGATATTGAACAATACTTTCAGAGAAGATTTGTATTATCGTTTAAATGTTATTTCTATTAATATTCCTCCTTTAAGAGAGCGAAAAGAAGATATTGAATTGCTTATTAATGCTTTTAATGAAAAATTTAGTAAAGAAAGTAGCAAAAAATTGCTAAAACTAAATGCTAAAATAAAATCGATTTTAACCAAATATACTTGGCCAGGAAATATTAGAGAGTTAGAAAACTTTATTCATCGTTTGGTTATTATGACCGATAAAAATGTTGATATAGATGATATACCAAACTATATGAAGATGAATGCTCCAGAGGATTTGAAAGATAGTAATTTATTATCGTTAGCTGAAGTTGAAAAAAAACACATCCAAAAAGTATTACACTCTACTAATAACAATAAAACTAAAGCTGCCGAAATTTTAGGTATAGATAGAAAAACCTTGCGAGAAAAATTAAAAAAATAGTACTGATACTTTTCTCTCCATTCGGGTAATTTTTCCCCATTTTATTTTATATTATTTAATACCATATTTTTTATGGCATATGATGCTCTCAGCTTAAATATCACATTATCAATAATTTAAAATAATTATTTCAATATTTTTTCTTATCTATAAGTGTTTTGGCATACCCATTGAAAAGCCTTGGGCAAATGAGGTTATATAAAACAAAAAATATAAAAATGGATAAAAACCTATGGGTGTGCTTTAACTGTGTGTATTCTGGAAATTGTACCTCTGAGTTGCAAGCAATAACACCAATTTTACGTTGTGAAGAGCATTTTACAGTAGGCACAGATGAAAAGCCTTTTGTAGCTAATAGTAAACAAACAGAAACAACTAATTATCTTGGTTTATGCTCAAGTTGCGATCATAAAGGTAATTGCTCATTAAGAACAGAAAACGAAATAATTATAAACTGTGAACATTATCAATAACTAAATAAAATGGAAACAAAAACTTTAGAAAAGAAAAAAACTGGCATGTATGAAAATGTGATGAAGCAATTTAATCATGCTGCAGATGTAATGGGTTTAAATGAAAATATTAGGAAAATACTTTCAGCAACTAACAACGAAATTGTAGTGCATTTTCCTGTAAAATTAGATAACGGTAAAATAGAAGTATTTACGGGATATCGTGTACAACACAATAATGCCCTTGGTCCATACAAAGGAGGGTTAAGATTTCATCCAACTGTAGATATTGATGCCGCAAGAGCATTAGCTATATGGATGACATGGAAATCTGCTTTAGCTGGATTACCTTATGGTGGCGGAAAAGGAGGGATACAAATTGATCCAAGAAAATATTCTAAATCAGAACTAGAAAGAATTACTAGACGTTTTACTTATGCTTTAGGCGATAATATTGGTCCAGACTTAGATATTCCTGCACCAGATGTAAATACTAACGCTCAAATTATGGCATGGATTTCAGATACGTATGTATCTACAAAATCACCAGCTAACAGACACAATAACTTACACGTTGTTACCGGAAAACCTGTTGGTTCAGGTGGTTTAGAGGGTAGAGATAGAGCTACGGGATTTGGGGTAGTTGCAACAATAAAAGCTTGGGCCAAATTAAAAAACAAAAGCTTAAAAGGTAAAAAATACATTGTGCAAGGATTTGGAAATGTGGGTTATTGGGCTTCACATTTTATGGCAAAAGAAGGAGCTATTTTAACTGGTGTGCAAGATGCTAGTGCTACAATAACAAGTAATGAAGCTATTAATCCTGAAGAATTACTTGATTATTGTAAACAAAACAAAGGTTTAATTGCAGGTTTCCCTAATGTTGAATTAATAGAGTCTAAAAACTTTTTTTCGCAAGATTGCGACATTATTATTCCTGCAGCATTAGGAAATCAACTTACCATTGAAAATGCTCCTTTTATTAAAGCAGAGTTAATTGCTGAAGGTGCAAACGGACCAACAACCGTTGAGGCTGAAGAAATTTTATTAGAAAAAGGAGTAGAAATAATTCCTGATATCTTATGTAACTCTGGTGGAGTTACTGGTAGTTATTATGAATGGCTACAAAACAAAAGAAGTGAAAACTGGAAAATTAAAGACGTTTTGAACATGTTGGAAGATAAGATTCAGACTGCTTTTAATAAAACAATTGAAGCTTCAGCAAAATTTAATAGCGATTGGAGAACTAGTGCTTACATAGTAGCATTACAGCGATTAGAACAAACATATAATGAAAGAGGAATTTTCCCATAATTTAAAAGTAATGAAAAAGATAGGTTTACTTAGGGAAAATCAGCACAGCAACATTGCTGTGCTAATCCCTCAAAACATTAGGCAACTAAAAAGTGAAGCAGCATTTTTTATAGAAACCAATGCAGGATTGGCTTCTGGTTATTCTGATGAAGATTATATAAATTCAGGAGCGACTATACTTTCCTCAAAAAGAGAGGTAATTACACAAGCAGACTTAATACTTAGCTATAGTGTAGTTATTGGCAATGAAGAAATAGCAGCTAAAAAAACATTTGTTGGAGCTTATGACGTGCTGAATGATTATACATCTATTATTCCTTTTCAACAAAAAGGAATAGATGTTTACAGTTTAAATCTTTTACCAAGAACTACCATTGCACAATCAATGGATATTTTATCTTCGGTAGCATCAATTTTAGGGTATAAATCAGTTTTAATTGCTGCAACGATTAGTCCAATTACAATGCCTATGATTTCTGGAGCTGGAGGAACATTAAGACCTGCAAATGTTTTAGTGCTAGGTGCTGGGGTAGCTGGGTTACAAGCAATTGCAACTGCCAAGCGTTTAGGTGCTGTTGTTAAAGCTTTTGATGTTAGAGCTGCATCAAAAACAGATGTAGAAAGTTTAGGAGCTGAATTTATTAATATCAAAGGAGCTACTGATAGTATTAACGCAGGTGGTTATGCTGTTGAGCAAGATAAAGATTATCTAGCAAAAGTTGATGAAGTATTATTTAATGAAGTAATTAATTCTGATATTATTATTACTACAGCTAGAATTCCAGGCAAAAAAGCTCCTGTATTAATTAGTAAAGAAGCAGTAAAAGCTATGAAGCCTGATGCTATTATTGTTGATTTAGCAGCAGATACAGGTGGTAATTGTGCGTTAACAGAAAAAGGGAAAACAATTGTTGTAGATAAACGAATTACCATTGTTGGAGATACTCGCATTTTAGGTAAAATAGCTAAATCCGCCTCTTTTTTATTATCCAACAATTTTGCTTCATTTTTAAAACATTACCTATCAAATAGCGAAGATGATGAAATTTTAAGTGCCACTAAAATTTTAACAGACGGAAAAGTAACAAACCCACGATTGGTGGCAGAAATAGATAATTTATGATTAATCAATTTTTTATAACAGAAATAGACGGTATTTATGTGCTAATTTTTAGCATTTTATTAGGTATAGAAATTATTAAAAATGTACCTGCTATTTTACATACACCTTTAATGTCTGGTGCAAATGCAATTAGCGGGGTAATTTTAATCGGAGGTATATTACAACTGCTTTCAGCAGAAACTAATGACTACACCACAATAATATGTTCGTCATTAGCAATTCTACTAGCAACAATCAATGTTTCAGGAGGTTTTTTTGTTACACACAGAATGTTATCTATGTTTAAAATAAAAAAGAAATAAAGTATGGAAGTAACAATTAGTTCAGCGTATTTATATTCGGCCATTAGTTTTATTTTGGGGTTAAAATTTATGGGTACTCCATCAAAAGCTAAAATTGGCAATATTATAGCAGCAACAGGAATGCTTGTTGCTATAATAGCAACAAGCTTCTTAGTAATCAATAAAGCTCCTAAAATAGAAAATATTATAATTTTAATTATAGTACTATTAATTGGAACTATAATTGGGAAATATATGTCTTCAAAAGTAGAAATGACAGCTATGCCACAATTAGTTTCGTTGTTTAATGCTTTGGGCGGTTTAAGTGCTTTTACTATCAGTTTAAATGAACTCTTTATAAATTTTAATAATGACGTTTCTAGTATTTTTAAGATAGTAATTATTTTAGGAATTGTTTTAGGGGGAGCATCTTTTACCGGAAGTATAGTTGCTTTTTATAAATTATCTGGAAAACTAAATAAAGGAAACTCTAGTGTATTAAAGAGGATTTCACAGATGTTATTATTACTAATAGTAGTTCTATCTATGAGCATAATTACAAATCCAGAGTTTAACATCTTATCTTTAGTTATTATTGGTTTGTTATCTCTCTTGTCGTTATTATACGGAATGTTATTTGCTATGCCAATTGGAGGGGCAGATATGCCAGTACTCATCTCTCTTTTAAATGCAATTACGGGTATTGCAACTATATTTTCTGGAGTTATTTTTAACAATTCAATTATGATTGTTGGTGGAGTTTTAGTAGGCTCTACAGGTATTATTTTAACTATCCAAATGTGTAATGCTATGAATAGGTCATTGAAAAATATTTTGTTTGGAACGCAAAACGGAGTTAAAGCAATTACTGGAGGAAGAGAAATAGAAATTCAACAAACCTCTACGGTAGAAGTATCTTCTTTGCTAGCTTTTTCTAAAAATGTAGCTATTATACCAGGATATGGAATGGCTGTTGCTCAAGCCCAACAAGTATGTTACGAATTACAAAAAAACTTAATGAATAAAGATGTAAATATAACCTACATCATTCACCCGGTAGCTGGAAGAATGCCAGGACATATGAATGTTTTACTCGCAGAAGCTAATATTGACTATAAACACATAAAAGATATGGCTGATGTAAATGATGTGATGGAACAATTTGATGTGGCAATAATTATTGGTGCAAATGATGTCGTAAATCCAGCTGCTGAAACTGATGCGGACAGTCCTATTTACGGTATGCCAATTATAAAAGCATACCAATCGAAACAAGTTTTTGTTATGAAAAGAAGTATGTCAACAGGCTATTCTGGAGTAGAAAATCCTTTATTTGAAAGAAGTAATTGTAAAGTGTTATTTGGTGATGCAAAAGAGAGCTTATCCAATATTATTGATGAATTAAAAAACATTTAAAATGGAGGTGAAAACAAAAAATATTATAGTAACTCAAAGTGACCATAAAATGTTTAAAAAATTAATTGAAACATCTTACACAGTTGATCCTATAGAAAAAAAGAGTCACAGAAAACTATACGAAGAATTAAAAACTGCCATAATTGTAAATGAGAGAAATTTCCCTCAAAAAGTAGTTAGATTAAATAGCATAGTAACCATACAAACTTCTTTTGGAAGAAAAGATGGAATGCAATTAGTTTTACCAAGTGAAGGTGATTTATCAAAACGAAAACTATCTATAATGTCGCCAATGGGATCAGCATTAATAGGTTATGTTGAAGGAGATAAAGTACCATGGAATTTACCTATGGGTACTGAAGATATTTTAATTGAGAAGGTTAGTTATTTTAGTGAGTAATATTTAGGGATAACTTAATTGTTATCCCTATCCTTCTCTATTGTTTTTTAAGAAGTATATTTATTACTTTATATCCTTTTTGGTTAATACAAAATAGGTAATTCCCCAAATGGCAATAATATAAATACAAGCAACCATTACGTTTGTGCTTAAAGGTATGCTTTCAAACATTGGTGGCATTTGTGCTCCTGGTGGTAATTGACTTGAGTCGGGCATCATATTAGCAACAAGAGGATTAGGAGTTAAGTTAGCTATAATTTCCATAGGAAAATACTTTTCGATACTTCCTGGAACAAACACTTGTATTAAGCTTTCTATTAAAATAGATAGTAAAAAAATGATAATCGAAAGTGCGGTAGAACGTAACAAAGTTGCTATTAATAAACCAACACTCATATATCCAATTGCTTGTATAAAATACACACCTAAGTAATAAATGTTTTCGCTAAAAGAAACATTACCTACCGATGTTGTTATTCCAAATAAAAAGCCAATAACAAATAAATAAAAAGTACTAAATAATGATAAGCAAACTATCACTAAAATTTTAGAAATTACAAAATCAGATTTACTTTGTCCGTCAATTACATGTTGCCTAAAGGTTTTAAAGGAAAATTCGTTACACACCAATATAACTAACAACATACCTATTAACAAGTTAAACCAGCTAGCTAAATAGGTAAGGTTATTCCATACATTAGGAAAACGAAAAGTGTTTTTCATATCTATCGGAGCACCTTGTATTTCTATCTGTCCTATACCGTAAAATACTACTGGTATTAAGGCAAATGTTAATCCAAATATTACCCAAAACCCTGTGTAAGGAGTAATTTTTTTTAATTCTATTTTTAATAGGTTTAACATTCTATTCATTTTAGTTCCCCTCCTTGGAGGGGTAAGGGGTGGGTTTTAATTTTTACCCACCTCTAAATCTCCTCCCAAGAGGAGACTTTTATTTTAATTTACTAAAGCTAAAAAGTTAGCTTCTAAATCTGGTTTTTGTATTCCTAATTCTGTTGCAACAATTCCTTTATCAAACAAAGCTTTATTTAAATAAGCACTATCCTTACCTTGTTCTAATAATAAATATACTTTACTTGTGCTTGGTTTAATATTGCTTACTCCTTCAATCTGTCCTAAAACTAATTTTAGCATTTCCATATCATCGGCAGCAACATAAACCTGCTCTTGTTTGTTTAGTACTGCTTGTATTGGTCCGAAAGTTAATAGGTTGCCTTGCTTTAATACCGCTACATGCGTGCATATTTTTTCTACTTCATCTAAAATATGGCTAGCCATAATAATGGTTTTACCTTGTGCTGCCAATCCTTGAATAATGGTCCTTATTTCAGCAATTCCTTGTGGATCTAACCCATTAGTAGGTTCATCTAAAACCAATACATCAGGATCGCCTAATAATGCCGAAGCAATTGCCAAACGCTGCTTCATCCCTAACGAATAAGTTTTAAATTTAGAGTTAGCTCGTTCAATTAAATTTACTACGGTTAATACTCTATCAACTTCGCTTTCAGCTACTTGTTTTATTTTACAAACTAAACTTAAATTTTGGCGAGCAGTTAAATAAGGATAAAAATTAGGCGTTTCTAATAAGGAACCTATTTTTTGTCTAGAAGCTTTAGATGGACTCTCTCCAAACCAACTATACGAACCCGAATCTGCTTTTAGCACATCTAAAATTACTCCTAAAGTGGTGGTTTTACCACTTCCATTAGGACCTAATATTCCGTAAATTTCTCCTTGGTTTATTTGCAGTGATAAGTTATTTAAAGCTTTTACTTTCTTATAACTTTTAGATATTCCGTTTATGTTAAGAATTGCTGCCAAATAATTTTACTTGTTGGGTAAAGATATAAAATTGAATGAGATAGCACAAATCTATTCTTACATTTTAAGAATAATTAACGGTTTGATATTTTAGCTATTTATAAGAGGTGTTTTACTTGACAATCTGAGTTGAAATTATTAACTTCGTTAACAAAATTTATGACCTCTATATGAAAAATATTTTTGCGTTAATACTAGTAACTATTGTGTTTTTTTCTTGTTATACTAATGAAAAAGAGATGAGTTCTATTAATCCTGTTAATTGGGAAAAGAGAACTGCTAAAATTAATACAAATGATTCATTGATTTATGGGGAGACTTATTTATCTATTTATTCTCAAATATACAGTTACACCGAACATTTAACACACGATTTAACATCAACGATTAGTATGCGAAATACAAGTGTAACAGATACTATTTATATGGTTAGTGCAAAATACTTTGATACGCATGGCGAGTTAATTAGAACCTATTTTGAAAAACCAATATACATTGCACCAATGGAAACTGTTGCAATTGTAATTGATGAAGTAGATAAAACAGGTGGGACTGGTGCTAACTTTTTATTTGATTGGGCTATAAAACCTAGTACAACTGAGCCAATTTTTGAAGGTGTCCAACTATCAACGGCAGGTAGAATTTCATTTACAACACACGGAGTTCGTTTAAAATAAAACCATTTAACTTGAGGAATTTTTTAAAAAAAATAGTAGTTCGTTCTACCGTTAAACCATTACTTAAATCTGAAAAGAGGAAAGAACTTTCAGATTATGTTTTAGCAAAAGGATATAGGAACTTAAAAATAAATGTTAAACGAGCTGTAAAGGATTTTTTTTTAATAGCTGTAGGTATATTTTTAGCAGGGTTTGGTTTTAAAGGCTTCCTATTAACCAATCATTTTATAGATGGTGGAGCAACAGGAATTTCTTTGTTAATTTCAGCAATTACAGATGTTCCTTTGCATTACCTTATTATTATTGTAAATGCTCCTTTTATATTTTTAGCCTATAGTATTATGGGAAGAAAGTTTGCTATCAAAACAGTTCTAGCAATAGCTGGTTTAGCTATTTGTTTAGCAACCGTTACCTATCCAAATGTTACCAATGATAATTTATTAGTATCTGTTTTTGGTGGTTTCTTTTTAGGAGCAGGAATTGGTTTTGCAGTTAGAGGAGGAGCTGTAATAGATGGAACAGAAGTATTGGCAATATTTGTAAGTAGAAAGGTTGGAGCAACTGTAGGGGATGTAATTATTGTAATTAATATTATAATATTTTCAGCAGCAGCTTATTTATTAGGTGTTGAAATAGCTCTTTATTCTATGATTACTTATATAGCTGCATCCAAAACTTTAGATTTTATAATTGAAGGTATTGAAGAGTATATTGGAGTTACTATTGTTTCTACTCATAGTGAAGAGATTAGGGTAATGATAATATCAGAAATAGGAAGAGGTGTTACCGTATATAATGGGAAAAGAGGTTTTGGTAAAACTGGCGAATCTAAAGAAATTGATATTATTTATTCTGTAATTACTCGTTTGGATATAAACAAACTAAATACAGAGATAAAAAAAATAGACCCGAATGCCTTTGTAGTAATGAATAGTGTTAAAGATATTAAAGGCGGAATGATTAAAAGAAGACCTTTACATTAATTACTTTAAATTTTTATCTAATAAATAAATCATTGCAGCCATAGCAGCAGCACCAAGTTCTAATTCGCGTTTATTTACAGCTTCAAAAACATCTGCTTCTGAATGATGATAATCAAAATATTCTTGAGAATTAATAACCATACCTAATTGAATCATTTCGGGATACTCATTCATTAGAGGACCTATATCAACACCACCATAGCCTTTATCAAATTTAAACAATTGAAAATCGTATAGTAAGTCTTTAAATTGATGTATAAATTTTAGTTGTTCAGCAGTACCTCTTACATCAAAACCAGTTGGTAAAAAACCACCTCTATCGCTTTCAAGAGCAGCAATATGTACTTCTTTGTTTTCTTTACACCAAGTTGCGTAAGTTTTTCCTCCATAGTTACCATTTTCCTCATTCATAAATAAAACGCAACGTAATTTATGTTGAGGTTGGTAGCCTAATGTTTTTAGAATTCTTAAAGCTTCAATGCTGTGTACTATTCCAGCACCATCATCATGAGCTCCTTCACCAACATCCCAACTATCAAGATGACCTCCCCAAGTAATTACTTTATCATCTTTACCATTCATCTCGGCAATTACATTGTAAGAAGTAATATCTGGTAATGTTTTGCAATCCATTTCTAAACTTAAAGTAACCTTTCCTTTGCTTAGCCAATTTGATAATGAGTTGGCATCATTAGTACTTAATGCAGCAGCGGGTATTTTAACTTTAGCACTGTCGTAACTCATTGTTCCTGTATGAGGATGGTTATCATCAGATGAAGCTAATGAACGAATTACTACAGCAACAGCACCTAAATTTCCAGCTTCTTTAGCTCCACGACCACGTTGAGGGTAGCATGCACCATAAGCTTTAAAGGTATTAAGGTGTTTTTGATTAAAAGCTTCATTTAAAAATACAATCTTTCCTTTTACATCACTTTCATTGGCTTTTTTCAACTCTTCAATATCTTTAAACTGAATTACTTCAGCTTTTAATAAGCCGTTTGTACCAACAGAGCTTCCAAGAGCCAACACATTTAATTTTAAAAGTTCTCCTTTATCATTTTCTATCCATGCAGCTTCTGTTGTTCCTCGTTCCCAATGTGGAACAGTAATTTCTTGTAAGTACACTTTGTCAAATCCATAAGAGTCTAATAGTTTCTTTCCCCATTTAATTGCCATTTCTGCTTCGGCAGATGCGGTAACTCTAGCTCCAATATCTTTACATAAGCTTCTTAAATTTCCATAAGATTCTCCATTTTCTAATGCTTCGTTATAAATTTTACGAATAAAAGTTGAGTCGTTTTGAGAAAAACTAAAAACGGAAATTGTAGAAAAGAATAAAAAGAATAGTGCTTTTTTCATAGTAAAATTTAAAGCATCAAAAATATTCATTTAGAATAAACTAATAGAAACAAAATAGCCTAACAATTGTTAGGCTATTTTTATGTTTTTAATTTTTTGGTGGTGGAGGTGGAATGTTCGCTGGGTTTTTTCCACCCTTTTTTATTTTTTTCAGAAGCTCTTTTTTAAAGCTTTTTTCAGCTTCATTTAATTTTGCAATTTTTTTAATGGGCAAAACTTCTTTTAATTTAGCAATGTAGGCTTTGTGCAGATTTAATTCTTTTTCTCTTAATTCTATTCCCTTGTTTACCATTTTATTCACTTCCTCATCACTCATTTCATCAATATTGGCATCTCTTTTAAAATCTGACTTTATTGACTTTCTTAGCTCCATTTTTTGTTTTTCATGCTCATTATAAACTGGCCAAAATTTTTGAGCTTCTTCGGATGTTAATGCTAATTTTTCGGTTATATAAGCCGTTTTTAAAGCTTTTATTTTTTCTCTTTTTTCTTTGTTGTTAGCGTGTGGAGCTTTTTTTTGTTGTGGTTTCTGAGCCATAATTGGTGAAGCCACAAATAAAAGGCAAACAGTTACGGCTAAAATTTTTGTTGTTTTCATAATATAATTTTTAGTTTATAATTCTTCAATAATGGTATTAATTTCAATATCGTTTTCTACTAAGTAATCAATGTAATTTTCTTCTGTATCCGTTTCGTTATTTTCTACAGTAATGTTATCAATATATGATTCATAAATTAGTTCATCTTCAAAATATTCATCTGCATCTTCAATTAAAAACTCACTCAGTTGCTCATCATTAATTATTGGTTGAGTTGTATTATTCCAATTAAGGATAAAAACCAGTAAAACAATTAATGATGCAGAAGGAATTAAATAACGAAATATCAGTTTATTCAAATTAAAAGAAACTTGTTTTTCGGAATGAATTTTTTCAGTTACATGTAACGGTAAATCCTCAAAATAATCATTAGGAACCTTAAAATTATTCTCTTTTTTAGGAAAATTGGGTATGTTATTTTCTTTGTTCATTGTTGATTTGACTTTAATACTATATAAAGGTTTAATCTTGAGTTAAATATTTTTCTATTTTTTTTACTGCCAAGTGATATGAAGCCTTTAAGCCGCCTACACTGGTATTTAATATTTTACTTATTTCTTCATATTTAAGCTCATCATAATATTTCATATTAAACACCAATCGCTGCTTTTCTGGTAATGTTAAAATGGCTTTTTGAAGTTTTAACTGAATTTCATCTCCACTATAAAAGGTATCATTTTCTAGTTTGTTACTAAGCTCGTGTTCAACATCATGTATAGGGATGAAAAAGCGTTTTCTTTTTTTATTTAAAAACGTAATGGTTTCGTTGGTAGCAATCCGATAAAGCCAAGTATAAAGTTGTGCGTTTTCTTTAAAATTTGGCAGTCCTCTCCAAGCTTTAATCAGCGTATTTTGTAAAACATCATCACTATCTTCATGACTTATAACCATTCGTCTGATGTGCCAGTATAAGCGTTTTTGGTATTTCAGTACAATTAAATTATAGGCATTACTTCTAGAGTTTTTCTCTCTAAACATAGCTAATAATTTATTGTCAGAATAATGTTCCATAAAAAAGTTGAAGTTAAGACTATCGATATTTAAAAAGGTTTAATTACAAGAAAAAATAATACCAATTTTAACATTTCAATATTGTTGAAAAAAGGAGTGTTTTGGTTAATAAACCGACACAATTTCTCTTTACTTTTTACCTACATTTGTTCTTATTAAAACGAATAAAATTCAAAGTTATGGCAGAAGATATAGAAAAAGTAAAATGTTTAATAATTGGTTCGGGACCAGCGGGATATACTGCTGCCATTTATGCTGCAAGAGCAAATATGGATCCTGTATTGTATCAAGGAATGCAGCCTGGAGGGCAATTAACTACAACTAATGAAGTAGAAAATTTCCCTGGTTACCCAGAAGGTGTTACAGGACCAGAAATGATGATGCAACTTGAAGCACAAGCAAAAAGGTTTGATACTGATATAAGAAATGGATGGGTAACAAAAGTTGATTTTAGTGGAGATGTACATAAAGTTTGGATAGAAGATAAAAAAGAAATTCATGCGGATACGGTAATTATTTCTACAGGAGCTTCAGCAAAATATTTAGGGTTAGATTCTGAGCAACATTATTTAGAAAAAGGTGGTGGAGTTTCTGCTTGTGCGGTTTGTGATGGATTCTTTTACAGAGGACAAGAAACAGTGATAGTTGGTGCAGGAGATTCTGCTTGTGAAGAGGCTCACTACTTATCTAATATTTGTACAAAAGTTACCATGTTAGTACGTAGAGATGAATTTAGAGCGTCAAAAATTATGGCTGAGAGAGTAAAAAATACGCCAAACATTGAAATTTTATTTAATACCGAAACAGAAGAAGTTTTAGGAGAAAACGATTTAGTTACTGGTGTTAGAGTTAAGAATAACCAAACGGGAGAAACAAAAGAAATTCCTTGTACAGGATTTTTTGTAGCAATTGGGCATAATCCAAATACCGAAATATTTAAAGATTACATTGATTTAGATGAAGCGGGATACATTAAATATGCCGAGCCAGGAACTCCAAAAACTAATGTGGCTGGAGTATTTGTAAGTGGAGATGCTGCGGATAAAACTTACCGACAAGCTATTACTGCTGCTGGTACAGGTTGTATGGCAGCTTTAGAAGCTGAAAGGTATTTAGCCGCAAAAGGACATTAAAAATTAAATTTAGGATAAAAGAGCTAGTCGGTTGATTAGCTCTTTTTTGTTTTAAGTATCATACAATTATGTTTAAATTATTTGGGAATAAAGAAATTAAAGCTCCAGTTGATGATGAGATGAGAGATTGGATTGAGTATGCAATGCAATGGCTTTTTGTAACTTTTAATGAAAAGGATTGTAAAGAACAAAAAGTATATGCTTCTTTAAAAGAATTGTTAACTGATTTCGATTTGCAAACTGCTTCACTTAACGATTTGGCTAAAATTGTGGCTCAACTAATGGATATCAATATTGAAGAAGTTGTTGTTGATGTTTATGATGAAGGAGAAAGAGCAATAGAAACAGAGGGTGGAAAACTATTTACCCAAACCGAAGAAGGGGAACAAACAACAGCAGGATTGTATATAGGAAAGAATGATGATGGAAAATATGAAGTAGGAATAGAAAAATCGATATTAAAAGATCCTGTAAATTTAATTGCAACAATTGCACACGAATTTGCACATATAAAGTTATTGGGAGAAAATAGGATAGAAGATAATGATGAATATTTAACCGATTTATTACCAATTATTTATGGTTTAGGATTGTTTGGAGCAAACAGTGTTTTTTCTTTTAGACAAACCAATACCGAATGGGCATATAAAACATCTGGTTATTTAACACAAATGGAGTGGGGGTATGCTTTAGCTGTTTATTGTTGGTTGCGTGAAGATAAAAATCCTGATTGGATTGTTTCTTTACCAAGGAATATACAAGCAGATTATAAACGAAGCTTAAAGTTTATGGAGAACAATCCTGACAAAATTTTTCAGCAGAAAGTTTAATTATTATTTCAAAAGAGGAACAGAATCATTAATTAAGGTCAATATATTTAGTTTTAATGTTGATTTGTTGAGAGTGAAGTAGTTTTTTTTAATAAAAAATATATCTTTGGTTTATATTAATAATAAAAAATATAAAAATGAAAAAAGTAACATTTGTAGCGGTAATTTTATTTAGTCTTTCATCATGTATGATAAATACTCACGTGATTGGAGATGGAGGTAAAGGGGTTGAATCAGCAAGAAAATCAACTGTTTATGTTCTTGGAAATAGAGTTTCAAAGGTTGATTCTAAAAAATTAGCAGGAGGTGCAGAGAACTATACTATAGATACTAGAGTTAATTTAGGTGGTATGTTAATTAGTACATTCACTTTTGGTATTGTTGGCACAAGAACGGTTATTATAAAAAAATAAAATTTTATAACACATAAAAAAATCCCAATGAAATTTTTCATTGGGATTTTTTTATGTCTTTTGTCATAGTGAGTTCAACCTGTATTGAGTTTGTCGAAATATCGAACTATAAACAAAAGAAAGGCTTTTATTTGTCTTACACTTCGACTATCCTTCGATAAACTCAGGATGACATTTCTCAGTGTGACAAATAAAATTACATCATTGCATCTAACTTTTGTGCTAAAACATCTTTAGATACTGCACCAACTTGCTTGTCAACAATTTCTCCACCTTTCATAAATAAGATAGTAGGGATGTTTCTAATACCATATTTTGCAGCAGTTTCTGGGTTGTTATCTACATCAACTTTACCTACAACAGCTTTTCCTTCGTATTCGTTAGCAATTTCTTCAACTAATGGTCCAACCATTCTACATGGTCCACACCAAACAGCCCAAAAATCTACCAATACTGGTTTGTCTGATTTTAATACATTTTCTTCAAAATTTGCGTCTGTTAATTCTAATGCCATAATTTTTTTGTTTTATGTGTTTATAATTTTAAGATTGGAGTCTGAAGTACGAAGCTTGAAGTGATTTTACTTTTTGCTTCCAACTTCTGTCTCCCAACTTCTTTTTCTTTTTTAACAAATATACTTTTTCAATTTCTATTTATGTTTTGCTTTTTGTCAATTATTAAACCATTATTGTAAAGGCGACAAATTGTCATTTTTAATTCAATTTATAAGTTACATCTTTCATTTCATCAATACTTTCTAAAAAAGCATCAGTAAGTTCAATTCTTTTGGTTCTGGATTGTAGTTTAACAACCCCTTCATCTTCATCTTTTACTTGTATGCTAAAATTAATTTTGCCTTCGTTTTGAGTTAAAATGTTATTAATACTATCAATAAAATCGTTGGTAACATCTTTACTTTCAATATTTAAAGTAAAACTTTTTACTGCTTTTTCTCTAAGTTCAGATAATAATTCTATGCTCGAAATTTTAAATTCAACATCATCTACATCTTTACTCCAAGGTTTAGGTTGTACTTTACCTTTAATAAATAAGTATTGCTCAGCAACAAAGTAAGGTTTCAGTTTAATGTAATCATCTCCAAAAACAAAAAAGGAGTGCGAAGAATGATAATCTTCAACTTCTAAAATACCAAAAGGTTTTCCTTTTTTAGTTAGTCTATCTTGTACGCCAGTACAAATGGTTGCAAAAGCTAATTCTTTACCTTTAATGGCAACAACATCGTCTAACAAACTTAAATTTCCTCTTCCAAAGTTTTTAATTTCTAGTTTGTAAGCATCTAAAGGATGTCCAGAAATAAAAATTCCTACTACTTCTTTTTCTCGTTTCAATTTCTCTAAGATACCCCATTCTTCACAAGATGGAATAGGAGGCTCTTGAATTTCTTCGCCCTCCACGTTATCAAACATAGAAACCTGAATGGAGTTAATGTTTTCTTGGTGTTTGTTACCGTACTTTATTACTTTTTCTAAAAAAGTTTGTCCGTCAATAACATTGAAATATTGTGCTCTGTGTACATTTGGAAATGAATCGAAAGCCCCACCATAAGCTAAACTTTCTAAGGTTTTTTTATTGGCAGACCTTAAATCTATTCTTCTGGTTAAATCAAATAATGAAGTAAAGTGACCATTTTCTGTTCGTTCTTGCACAATACAATCAACAGCTTTACCACCAACACCTTTCATTGCACCTAAACCAAAACGAATTTCGCCTTTAGCATTTACGGTAAACTTATGCACTGATTCATTAATATCTGGTCCTAAAACAGGAATGCCCATACGTTTACATTCGTCCATAAAAAAGGTAACCGTTTTTATGTCATTCATGTTGTTACTTAAAACTGAAGCCATATATTCGGCAGGGTAGTGGGCTTTTAAAAATGCAGTTTGGTAAGCAATCCAAGCATAGCAAGTAGAGTGAGATTTGTTGAAAGCGTATGCAGCAAAAGCTTCCCAATCTTTCCAAACTTTTTCTAAAACTTTAGGGTCGTGTCCTTTTTCTGAAGCTTGTTCAATAAATTGAGGCTTCATTTTATCCAGTACAGCAATTTGTTTTTTACCCATTGCTTTACGCAGCACATCGGCTTCACCTTTGGTAAAATCGGCCAGTTTTTGAGAAAGTAACATTACTTGCTCTTGGTAAACGGTAATACCATAGGTTTCTTTAAGGTATTCTTCCATATCGGGTAAATCGTAATTTACCTCTTCATCGCCATGTTTACGTTTAATAAATGACGGAATGTATTCCATTGGTCCTGGACGATACAACGCATTCATAGCAATTAAATCGGCAAAAACGGTAGGCTTTAAACTACGCATGTGTTTTTGCATACCGGGCGATTCGTATTGGAATATTCCTACGGTTTCTCCTCTTTGGAAAAGTTCGTAGGTTTTTTCATCTTCAATGTCAAAAGTTTCAGGATCTAACTGTATATCGTGTCTGTCTTTAACAATTTTAACAGCATCTTTAATAAGGGTTAAAGTCTTTAGCCCTAAAAAATCCATTTTTAGCAGACCAGCATCTTCGGCAACTGAGTTGTCGAATTGTGTACAAGTCATGTCCGAATCTTTTGCTAAAGCTACAGGAACATAGTTGGTAATATCATCAGGGGTAATAATTACACCACAGGCGTGTATTCCTGTATTACGCATATTACCTTCAATTTTAATGGCTTGGTTTACCGTTTTACCATCTAAAGAATCTCGTTTTGCTACATCTTTTAATTGTTTGGCTCTTTCAAAATCTTCGGGACGACCTAATTTTTCTTTTAGGTCATCTTCGCTCATTCCAAAAATCTTATTCAGCTTAATGTCTGGAATTAAACCTGCTAATCTTCCTGCTTCATCTAATGGTAATTCTAAAGCTCTGGCAGTATCTCTAATAGAAGATTTTGCTGCCATCGTACCAAATGTGATAATCTGAGCTACTTGGTTAGAACCGTATTTTTCAATTACGTAATCCATTACTTTACCACGCCCTTCATCATCAAAATCAATATCAATATCGGGCATCGATATACGATCTGGATTTAGGAAACGCTCAAAAAGTAGGTCGTACTTTATTGGGTCTATGTTGGTAATCCAAGTACAATAAGCAACCACCGAACCTGCTGCCGAACCCCTTCCTGGCCCAACAGAAACACCCATATTACGGGCTTCTCGGATAAAATCTTCTACAATTAAAAAATAACCAGGGTAGCCAGTGTTTTTAATAACGCTTAACTCAAAATCTAATCGTTCGGTAATTTCGGGGGTTAATTCGCCATACCGTTTTTTAGCTCCTTCGTAAGTGATGTGGCGTAAATAATTGTTTTCGCCAATTTTTAAGCTGTCATCTTCTTCATCTCTTGGGTCTTGGAACTCTTCTGGAATATCAAACTTTGGAAGTAAAACATCACGAGCTAATTCAAAAGGTTCAATTTTATCAACTATTTCTTGCGTATTGATAATGGCTTCGGGTAAATCAGCAAAAAGCTGTTTCATTTCATCCGAAGATTTTAAATAAAACTCATCGTTAGGAAATCCAAAACGCGATTCTCGTCCGCCACCACCAATGTATCGTTTAGGTTGGGTAATGTACTTTCCATCTCTAATACACAATAAAATGTCTTGCGATTCGGCATCTGTTTTATTTACATAATAGGTGTTGTTACAAGCCACATATTTAATGCTGTGTGTATTGGCAAATTCTAAAAGTACTTTGTTAATACTGTTTTCTTCATCAACACCATGGCGGTTTAATTCAATGTAAAAATCATCTCCAAAATGTTCTTTCCACCATAATAAGGCTTCTTCGGCTTGTTTTTTTCCTTCAAATAATATTTTGTTTGGAACCTCTCCCCAAATACCTCCAGTTAGGGCAATAATATCTTCTTTGTATTCTAATAAAAGTTCTCTGTCAATTCTTGGAACATAATAAAATCCTTCAATATTGGCATAAGAAGCTAATTTGATTAAATTTTGATAACCATTCTTGTTTTTGGCTAAAAGCACTGTTTGAAAACCATTGTCTTTATACGATTTATCGTTTCGGTTATTACACAAGAAAAACTCACAACCAACAATTGGTTTAATATTGTGTTTAAAAGCATCTCGTACAAAATGGAAGGTAGCCATCATGTTACCATGATCGGTAAGGGCAACAGCTTCCATGCCTAAATCGGCAGCTTTTTTTACTAAAGCATCTACTTTGGTAGTAGATTGTAAAATAGAAAACTGAGAGTGATTATGTAGATGTGTAAAAGGAACGTCTTGTAATTCGGCACTAACTTTAGTGTTGGTGTCTAAAACTTTTTCTGCTTCGGCCTCTTTTTGTTTTTGGTGGTCTTCAAAATTGGCGGCAGCTAAATTAGGTGCTTGGTAAACTACGGCATCTATGTCAGTAATTTCTGCTGGTTGGATTACTCGGTTTTGAATTAAACCAAAAAAACATCTTGCAGTAGCATCTACATCATAAGCAGCATCATGGGCATCGCCAAATCCTTTGTTGAAAAGTTTGGTATGCAAATCGGTAAGCGATGGATATTTAAAACCACCACCTCTACCACCTGGGATAGCACAAAAATCAACCGATGATTTCATCGTGTCAATTTCTTTTTTGTTTGCTAGGTCGTTTTCTATTCCTAAACGGTAAAATTCAGCCCCTACAATGTTAATATCAAATTCGATGTTATGCCCAACATTGTATTGTGTAAGCTCTAAATCTGCTTTAAGGGTTTCTAAAACCAGTTTTAATTCGTGTCCATCGCGTAAAGCTCTTTCGGTAGTTATTCCGTGTATGTTAGAAACTCCGATAGGAATATCATATCCATCGGGCTTAACAATAAAATTTTGAGCTTTAATTAATTTACCTGTGTTGGAATGTAATTGCCATGCCAATTGCACCATTCTTGGCCAATTATCTGAATCAGACACAGGAGCTTTGTAGTTTTTTGGAAGTCCTGTGGTTTCTGTATCAAATATTAAAAACATAGCAATTGTAAACTTTAAATTGGAGTTTAAAATTACTTTAATTCGGTTGTAAAATGATATAGTTTAAGATAGAAAAACTAACAGGTTTTGAACAAAATTAATTTACTTTTTCTATGGGATAAAGGTCAGTTAGCTTTTGATAAAGTTGAGGTTTGCTTTTGTTGAATAATTCTTTGTAAATTATAGTGCCATTGATATCTATTAAATATGATGTGGTTGGTGATGTGCCATATTGTTTTATAAAATCGTTGTTTTTGTTATCAATTAATATTGGAGGAAGGATTGAAATACTATCTTTCATTATGTTAGCTGTATTACAGCGTTCTTTGTATGTTTTTGCTTGAGGATATAGTATATTTTCTAAGTTGTTTCTTTTACCAATTTTAATTTTACCAAAGTAGATGCTACTAACATCACTAGGATGTGCTTCTAAAGTGTAAACGATGTATATGTTCAGGTGTTCAGAAAATTCTTTATAAATCTTATTGATGTTTGGAATTCTATTTCTAAAAGCAGGACAAGTATAACTGCCAGAAATTAATAAAATGGGTTTGTTTTTATCTAATTCAGAGTATAAACTAAAAGTATCTTTATTTAAACTTAGTAGTTTTAAATTGATGGCTTTGTCATTAATTTTTGGACCATAAGATGAGTCGATACTAAAATTTACAATAGAAGGAAAAAATGAGATGGTGTCTATTTCAGAGACAGTTGGATTTAATGAATCTTTATAGGTTTCGGCTTTACAAACTAATACGTTTAGTAGTAAAAAGAATATAATAGAAAATAGATGATAAAATTTAATAGATCTCAATTGTTATATTTTTGCTCAAAATATATAATTGATGTTATATTCCTAAATAATTGGCGTTAAGTTATTTTTATAAAATTGCTATAATTGCAAAGCTAAACTTGGAAACCTTAAACTTCAATAAATACAATTGTATTTCCATCAGGATCTATTACTGATGCTGTTTTAGTTTCAGAATTATAAGGTTCTTTAATTTTTCCATTTGCTTTAATAACATCTTGTAAAACAGTTTTAATACCAGCTACTTCAATGTCAAATTGCTGTCTGTTCTGTTGGGCAATTACTCCAGCTAGCTCGTTAGGGCAAAGCAATATTTTTATACCAAATAAATTACCACTATAAAGTGTAGTGTTTGCTATTGAGACTTCATTAAATTCACATTTAAAAACAGTTTGATAAAAGTTTACCATTTCATTAATGTTTGTAATAGCAATGGTAATTTTTGATAGTTTAAATGGTGATTTATTCATTTTTAAAGTTCTATTATTTGATTGATTTGTGCGATGTTATATCCATTTTGTATAACTGTTTTAGCTTCTTTGCTATCAGGATTAATTACGGGATTTGTATGATTGAAATGGATAAAATATATTTTGTTTTTTTCTGAAAGAGGGAGTTTTTCAAATTTTTTCATGCTTTCAATAATAAAAGGATGAGGAATTTCAGCCATATCTCTATTTTCTAATTCATTGTTATCATAAAAAGTACCATCAATAAAAGCGTAATCTGCTTTAGCAATTTCTTCTATGATATTTTTATCCCACTTTTCCCATTTATCAATATCTGGGATAAATAATGCACTTTTATTAGAGCCTGTAATTTTATAGCCAACAGTTTCTGAATACTCATCTCTATGTGGAGCAAGAAAGGGAGACACGGTAATATTAGGTGTGAGTTTTATTTGAAAAGCATCATTTATTCCTTTAAGTAAAATATTTTTATCATCAACTAATTGATTCCAAGGACCATTTTCTTGTAAAAAGACTTTCATTTTTGGCATCACAAATATTGGAACGGTATCTGCATTTATTGCTTCTTTACCTAAATGCATTAAGCCAGTATAATGTCCAACATGTGCATGAGTTATAAAAATTCCATCAGGCAGTTCATTTTTACTGTTAGATAGCTTTTTAAGATTTTTACTTTGAGTTACAATATCTGGAGTTGCTTCAAATAAATAACTTTTATTTTCTTCTGAATCAATTAATCCTAAACTAACTACTTTTCTGTTGTGGTCGGGATTTTTAAATAAATCTATACAACATTCTTTTTTACATCCAATTTGAGGAGAACCAGCATCTTGAATTGTTCCTAAAATAATTAATGATGTTGATTTTAAAATGTGATTCTCTGTCGTCTGCTGTTTTTTAGAGGGTGTTTCAATTTCTTTATTTTGTTCTGAACAAGAAAAAAATGCAATTAATAAGAATATGTGAAACAGTTTTTTCAATGGATTTCAAATTTTATTTGACCTTTATCTTTCTTAAAGTAATCATCAAAACTTTTTTTAGAAATATGGTGTACTTCTAAATTAACTTCAATTTCCATAAAATCAAGATTAAACTCTCTACCATTTATAAAATATTGTTCAGCATTTTTATAGGTGTCGTTACTTAATCCTCCAAATATCATTATGGTTTTTGGCGGAATAATAACATTTACTACGTAAATACTAGAGTCAGTATCTTCAACATCTATTTTGTTATTCCAGTCAATGTTGTTTTTGCGGTTGGTTTTATAAAATGTTGGAGCAGGACTAAATACTCCAAAAGTCATATTTTCACTTAATGGCGATAATTTATAACTAACATAAATAGGTTTGTCGGATAGGTTATTGATAGAAAAATATTCAGACCACGAACAACCTGATAACATAACTGTAGATAATAAAATAAAGAGATATGATTTTATAGTTTTCATCTTTCTTGGTCTTCATCTAAATAATCGCAGATATCTATAACTGTATTGTTGTTTTTATTAGGGTTTTCGGTACTGAACGAATACAGAAAGATAATTAATGAGAGTAGGAATAAATTTTTCATAAATAAAATTAAATTACTGTATGGAAAAGTAAATAAAGAATGATAAATTCGCAAACAAATTAAACAATTACCCTATGGAAAGCTTAGAAGGAAATAAATTGATTGTAAAATTGCAGAAAGATCTTGCAAAAAATGGTATTAAAAAATTAGATGCTATTGTTAAGGATTTAAAAGATTTAAGACCTTATGCTTTGGAGGAACAAGATCCTACTTTAACAAAAGTTATTCGTTTAACTTATGAGCATATAGAAGATAACAAAACATTTAATATTCCGTTACCTCCAGAAGAAGGTTTTGAAGTGGAGGTTGAAGAAGGAGAAGAGGCTCCAGAAGAAACACCAATGATAATAAGTACTATTGAGACGGATGAAGATAGAGTAGAAAGTTTAGATTATTTATTTTCTTTAATGTTAGATAGAAAAAACCCATCTAACATACAAGATATGTTTGAATATAGAGATGCTTTAAAGGAGTATTAAAAAAAAATAAAGTAATGAGAAAGCCGAACAGTAATGTTCGGCTTTTTTTGTTTTACTTCATTTTAATAGTAGTGTCAATTCTTCCTGATTTGCCGTATATAATAGTTAACTTATTCTTATAGTCAGATTTGATTTTGATTTTTTCTCCTTTATGGTCAATTTCTTCAGTAGTTTCGAGAAGTTCTCCATTACGATATAATGCTGTTCGATTAGTATCAATTCCATTCATTGAATAGAATATGAGTAAACCATCAAGAGAATCTTTAGTAAATACTCCTTCTTTCCATTTTCCCCCTTTGTTGTTATAGTACACAAAAGGTCCATTTTTTAGGCCATCAACATAAGTTATCTCTGTTTCAATAGACCCATCTGGAAAATAAGTCTGTTTTAATTCTCCACTGTTTCCACATCCAATAGTGATACTCCAAAGGAGTAAATATAGTAAGAGATTTTTCATTTTATTTCAACTCAATACTAACCGGACAATGATCTGAACCGTACATGTCCATTAAAATATCAGCAGATTTTATGTTGGAGGTAAAACTTTCGCTCACTAAAAAGTAATCAATTCTCCAGCCTACGTTTCTCTCTCTTGCACCACCTCTAAAACTCCACCAACTATAGTTTTCGGTAGCATCAGGATGTAGAAGCCTAAAAGAATCAATCAAACCAGCATTAATAAAATTGTCCATTCCGTCAATTTCTTCTTGCATGTGTCCAGCACTTTTATTGTAATTGGCTTTTGGTCGGGCAAGGTCAATGCTTTTATGAGCAACATTCAAATCGCCACAAATAATAACAGGTTTAGTTTGTTCTAAGTTTTTTAAAAACTTTAGCAATTCTGCATCAAACTCTTGTCTGTCGTCTAACCTTGATAAATCATTTTTAGAGTTAGGAGTATAAACCGTAACCAAATAAAAATCATCATATTCAGCAGTTAGTACTCGTCCCTCTTGGTCGTGGTGTTCAATTCCTAAATCAGGAAAAACATTGATAGGTTTGGTTTTACTCACTATCGCTGTTCCTGAGTAACCTTTTTTTACAGCAGAATTAGAATATATATGATAGCCCTCTAAACCTTCTAATGCTTCTAAAACTTGGTCATCTTGTGCTTTGGTTTCTTGAAAACAAATCACATCAGGATTCATTTCATAAATTTTATCGTTTAAGCCTTTTTTTGCAACAGCTCTAACTCCGTTTAAGTTCCAAGAGATTAATTTCATAAACTACTTTTTTAATTTTTCGACTAATTTAAAGAATTTGTCAGTTTGAGTGATTTTGAAGTATGAAAAATTGTATTGGGACTATTTTTAAGTTTCCCGCGAAAGAGCCTGTCCCGAATTTATTTCGGGAGGAATCCAGGCCTGTTTATCTAAAATTTTTCTGGTTTCCCGATGTCTCGGGAAATTCTATGAGTTTTCTGCGAAAGGACCTGCTCCGAAGAATGTCATACTGAGTTTATCGAAGTATGATTTCGAGAGAAATCCAAAAACCTACTTTAGTCTTTCCACTAAAAGCACCGCTTCTTTCGCTTCTTTTACATCGTGCACCCTTAAAATTTTTGTTCCTTTCATTAAGGCAATTGTATTTAAAACAGTTGTTCCGTTTAAGGCTTCGTTTGGAGTAGTTCCTAAAACTTTGGTTATCATCGATTTCCTTGAAATACCAGTTAACACAGGGAGATTAAAACAATGAAATTCATCCAAAGCATTTAATAACTGATAATTGTGCTCAACAGTTTTTCCAAATCCAAAACCTAAATCAATAATTATATCATCAAAACCAAACTGATTTAATGCTGAAATTTTAGTGGTAAAATATTCTTTAATCTCCTGAACAACATTAGTATAAGTAGGGTTGTTTTGCATGGTTTCTGGAGTTCCTTTTATGTGCATTAAAATATAAGGTACATTTAATTCAGCAACAGTATTAAACATATTTTCATCAAAGTTTCCGCCAGAAATATCATTAATTAAATTGGCTCCTGCTTCAACAGCTTGTTTGGCAACATTACTTCTAAAAGTATCTATCGAAATAACTATATCAGGAAACTGATTGCTAATTAATTGGATTATAGGGATAACTCTTTTGAGTTCTTCTTCTTCCGAAACTTCAGCAGCGTTAGGACGAGTAGAATAGCCTCCAACATCAATAATTTTAGCACCATTTTTTATCATAATGCTTACTTGTTTAATAATGTTAGCTTCATTCAAGTACTTTCCGCCATCAAAAAAAGAATCGGGAGTAACATTTAGTATGCCCATAATTATGGGTTCGTCTAAAATTAGTTTATCTCCCTTATTATTTTTTAAAAAAAATGTATCTTGCGGAGTTCCAATATTTGATGGCATAATTAATATTTTTTATGAGTACTACTTCAGAGCAATACGATTCAATAATAAAGATTTGTACCGACATTTTTACAAAAAAAATGAAAGATTATGGAAGTGCATGGCGAATTTTAAGAACAAGCTCGCTTACCGACCAAATTTTTATTAAAGCAAAACGAATTAGAAGTATTGAAGAAAAAGGGATGAGCAAGGTTGATGAAGGGGTGCGTTCGGAATATATTGGAATTGTAAATTACTGTATTATGGCTTTGGTTCAGTTAGAATTAGGTTATAATGAAAATACTGAATTACCATTTACCGAAGCAGCAGCTCTTTATGAAAAACATTTTAGAGCAGCAAAAGCTTTAATGGAAAACAAAAATCACGATTATGATGAAGCTTGGCGTGATATGCGTTTAAGTTCATTAACCGATTTAATTTTAATGAAATTATTGCGTACCAAACAAATAGAAGATAATGATGGTAAAACATTAATATCTGAAGGGATAGATGCTAACTATTCTGATATGATTAATTATGCAGTATTTGCATTAATAAAAATCGAAGAAAGTTAAAAAACTGTTAATCAATTTATAAGGGGGTTTGTTCAAAGTAAATTTGAACTTTTAAAACTTCTAAAAGATGAAAATTTTATTATACATATCGCGAATATTTGTCGGAGCATTATTTATTGTTTCGGGTTTAATAAAAGCTAACGATGCCTTAGGTTTTAGCTATAAGCTAGAAGAGTATTTTGAAAATGGTGCATTGGCTTATCGTATTAGAGATTGGTTTGGTTGGGATACTTTTTCATTAGAATTTTTAATGGAGCATGCCTTAATGTTGGCGGTAATTATGTGTGCTGCCGAAATTATTTTAGGATTTGCTGTATTGTTTGGAACTAAAATAAGGTTTGCTACAATTTCCTTGCTGGTGCTAACTACTATGTTTTTCTTTTTAACCCTACATACCGCTACTTGCGATCCGCATGGAAGTTATAATGAGATTACTGTGGTTGAAGAATCATCAGATGAGTATCAGATGATGTTAAACCGTATAGAAAACAACGACAAGATTCAGATGTCGCAAGAGGTAAAAGGTGAAGTAATATTTACTGAAGAAATGCCAGTTCAATGCGTTACCGATTGTGGTTGTTTTGGTGATGCTATGAAAGGTTCGTTAGGCAGAAGTTTAACACCTTGGGAATCTTTTTGGAAAGATGTGTTTTTAATGATTTTTATCATTCCAATATTTATAGCACGTAAAAAAATAAAAATTAATACTACTAAAGAAGATGTAGTAATATTTATAGGTGCATTTGTATTTACAGCATTTTTATCGTGGGTTTTTGCATGGTATTTTCCATTGTTATTTTTAGCAATTGGGGTAGGGTGTTATTACGCCTCAAAACGATTTTTGTTTAACAGATACTTAAAGTGGATACCAATTTTATTGGTAACCTTAGCTTCACTAATTTTAATTTATTATACATTAAACCACTTACCGCTTAGAGATTATAGAGCTTATGCTGTTGGCAAAAGTATCCCAGAGCAAATGGTGTTACCAGAAGGTGCTCAGCCAGATGTTTATGAAAACATATTTTACTATAAAAATAAAACCACAGATAAGGTTGAAGAATTTACGGAAGCTAACTATCCTTGGGATGATGATAATTACGAATTCTCTGATAGAGAAACCAAATTAATAGTAGAAGGAGATAAAGCTGCAATTACCGATTTTACCATTTCGGCAGATGATGGGAACGATTATGCAGCAGATTATTTTAATGAAGAAGGTTATATTTTTATGTTTGTATTTTATGATATAACCAAAGCAGAAGTTGGAGCTATTAAAAAGATTAATACTTTTGTTGCCGCTGCTGGAGCAGATGCTAATTATAGTATTGGGTTAACAGCCTCTTTATATGATGATATAGAGAAGTTTAAGCATGGCAATCAATTGGCATTAGATTTTTATGGTTGCGATGCAATAACATTAAAAACTGTTGTTAGGGCAAATCCAGGAGTTGTTTTAATGAAAAAAGGAACAATTTTAGGTAAATGGAATGCAAATGATTTGCCTGATTACGAGTTGGTTAAAAACGAATTATTAAAGTAAAAAGTAAGACTTGATAAAATTTATCATAAAACGGTTAATGTATGGCTTTCTGGTTTTGGCAGGAGTTATAACCGTTGTGTTTTTTCTTTTTAATGTTTTGCCAGGAGATCCAGCACGTATGTTAATGGGGCAAAGAGCCGATCCAGAATCTTTAAAAACTATTCAAAAAGATTTAGGTTTAGATCAACCATTATCCAAACAGTTTGTGATGTATTTAAATGATATATCGCCTATTTCGGTTCATGATAAAAATCCTGATGATTATTTGTATTTAGATAATGAAAAATACGACTATACCGAAATATTAAATTATGGAGAAAGTAGTGTTTTAGTATTTAAAACACCCTATTTGCGTAGGGCTTATGGTACTAAACGGAAAGTAACAGAAACAATGGCTGATTACCTGCTAGAAACAGCTATTCTAGCTATAGCAGCAATGCTTATAGCCTCTCTTTTAGGGATACTTTTTGGGATAATAGCTGCCTTAAAAAGAGATTCTATTTGGGATAGGTTTTTACTCTTTATATCTGTAATAGGTATGTCAGTTCCGTCCTTTTATTCTGCAATGATAATATCATGGTTTTTTGGATGGGTAATAGGAGATTTAACAGGGTTAAATATGACAGGAAGCTTGTTTGAGTATGATGATTTGGGAGATGAAATGTTGCAATTACAAAATCTAATATTACCAGCTTTAACTTTAGGATTAAGACCTATTTCTGCAATTATGCAATTAACCAGAAGTTCTATGCTAGATGTTATGTCGCAAGATTATATTAGAACTGCTAGAGCCAAAGGACTAAAATTTAATGTGGTAGTTATTAAACATGCTTTGAAAAATGCGTTAAATCCAGTGGTTACAGCAATATCAGGTATGTTTGCAAGTTTATTGGCAGGAGCATTATTTGTTGAACACATTTTTGGTTGGAAAGGGATAGGTTGGGTATTGTATGATGCATTAACTAAATTTGATTTACCAATAGTTATGGGAGGTGTATTGCTTACCGCTACAATATTTGTGGTTATAAACATATTGGTAGATATTACTTATGGCTTACTCGATCCGCGAGTTAGAGTAAAATAATCGTTTAACTTTTTATTATGAGAAAGAAAATTGTTGCAGGAAACTGGAAAATGAATAAATCTTTTAGCGAAGCAAAAGAATTGGTAAATGATTTAGTTTCATCAGCGTATGATGAAAATGTGCAGATGATTGTTATTCCTCCTGCATTATATACTTCTGAAATGGTAAATGCAACCAAAAGCTCAAACATAAAAGTTGGGGTTCAAAATACTTCTGATAAAGAAAAAGGAGCTTTTACAGGAGAGTTGGCTGCAAATATGGTAAATTCTGTTGGTGCTGAATATGGTTTGGTTGGACACTCTGAAAGAAGAGAATATTTTAATGAACAAAACAATGTGTTGGCAGAAAAAGTAAATCAATTACTAGCCAATAATGTTTCCCCAATTTATTGTTGTGGGGAAGTTTTAGAAGAACGCGAAAACAACAACCATTTTAACTTGGTTAAATCGCAAATTGTTGAAGGTCTTTTTCATTTATCTGAGTCAGAAATGTTAAGTTGTGTGATAGCTTACGAGCCTGTTTGGGCAATTGGAACGGGAGTTACGGCAACTTCGGAACAAGCACAAGAAATGCATGCATATATTCGTAAAGTTGTTGGCGAAAAATATGGTGAAGAAGTAGCTCAAAAAATTACTATCCTTTATGGTGGAAGCTGTAAGCCTTCAAATGCAAAAGAATTATTTGCTTGTGAAGATGTTGATGGAGGACTTATTGGTGGGGCTTCATTAGTAGCTGAAGACTTTGTTGCTATTGCAAATTCTTTTTAAGAATTTGTGGATTTCTATCACAAAAGCATCTAACTTAAAATCTTAAATAACAAAATCGTTATTAATCCGTTAAATTATATGGGATTTTATCCTCTATAACAAGGGATTTTAATATGTATTTCCGATATTTGTTGGTTAACACATAATGTTAGTGAAAAAAACATTTTTATATCATCTTTTAGGATTAGCAATAACAGCAATGTTTTTGTTAAACTCTTCTATAACTAAAGCTCAAGATTGGACTTTAGATATAGTTGGTTCTGTAAAAAAAGAAGAAACTAAAAAGCGTTTTGAAGGAGTTACCATTACTGTTAAACGAAATGGTTCGGTATGGAAAACGATAACTTCTCCAGCAAATGGTAAGTTTGATTTACAATTACCTCCTGATGGAATTTATTTGATAGAATTTTCAAAATTTGGTCATGTATCAAAACGAGTAGAGTTTTCTACTAAAAATGTACCGCCAGAAGATGCTAAGTATGGTTTTGAGTTTCCTATGGAAATGAATTTGTTTGAAAAAATGGACGGCTTAGATGTTTCTGTTTTAGATAAACCAATAGCAAAAATTGCTTTCGACCCATCAACAGGATATATGGATTATGATCCTGATTACACAAAATCTATACAAAAAGAATTGGATAGGCTTAAAAAGGAATTAGCCGAGCGTTTAAAAGCTGAGGAAGAAAACAGAAAGAAAAATCAAAAAGCTTATGATGAAGCTATTGCTTTAGGAGATAAAGCTTTTAGTGCTGAAAAATGGGAGGCTGCTAAAGTACAATACGAAAAAGCAGAAAAATTATTTCCAGATGAAGATTATCCTGGTTTTCAGTTAGCAGAAATTTCAGATAAGTTAGCTGCACTTGCAGAAGCTAATAAGAGATATAATACAGCTATCGAAAAAGCTGATGCTGCCTTTGCTGCAAGAGAGTGGAATAAAGCAATAAATTCATACGAATATGCCTCTGAATTGAAAAGCGATGAAGAATATCCTAAAAACAAAGTGAAAGAGATTGAGGATATTATGAAAAATGCAAAGAAAGTAGATGAAGATTATTATGCAGCTATTGATGCAGGGGATGCCGCTATGCTGATTAAAGATTATGATGCTGCAAAAACAGAATATCAAAAAGCTTCAGGGTTAAAAGATTATGAGCAATATCCAAAAGATAAACTAACTGAAATAGATAATATTTTAGCCGAAATGGCTGCTAAGGATAAAGAGTATAATGATGCTATTGCTGAGGCAGATGGCTTGTTTAATGAGAAAAAATACAAGGAATCTATAGACTCATATACTAAAGCACAAGGCTTAAAGCCAGAAGAAACTTATCCGCAAGAAAAAATTAATGAAGCAAATGAATTAATTGCTGAGCAAGAACAAATTGAAGCAGATTATCAAAAACTAATTGCTGATGGAGATAATGCTTTTACGAATAAAGATTATGAAACGGCAAAAGCAAAGTACGAAGGAGCAATTGAATTAAAATCGGAAGAACAATATCCAAAAGATAAAATAACTGAAATTGGAGAATTATTAGGTGCAGCAGCTAAATTAGAAGAAGATTACGCTAAAGCAATAGAAACAGGAGATGCTGCTTTTGGTAGCAAAGATTATGATGCAGCAACTACAGCTTATGAACAGGCTTTATCATTAAAATCAGAAGAGCAATACCCTAAAGATAAGATTGCCGAAATAGCACAAATAAAAGCTGAAGAAGAAGCTGCTTTACAAGCACAAAAAGAATTAGACGAAAAATATGAAGCTTTAATTGCGAGTGGTGATGCAGCATTAGGAAGCGAAGATTATGATAAAGCTAAAGCTGATTTTTCTGGTGCTTTAGGTTTAAAACCAGAAGAGCAATATCCAACTGACAAATTAGCTGAGATAGAAAATATTTTAGCCGAGTTAGCTAAGAAAAAAGCTGAAGAAGAAGCAGCAGCTCTTGCTCAAAAAGAATTGGATGAAAAATATAACACATTAATTGCAGCAGGAGACGCAGCATTTTCTGGCGAAGATTATCAAAAAGCATTGAGTGATTTTAATGCTGCAAGTGGTGTTAAACCAGAAGAACAATATCCTAAAGATAAAATAGCAGAGATTAATGCTAAAATGGAAGAGCTAGCAAAAGCCGAAGCTGATGCTGCTGCTCAAAAGGAATTGGATGAAAAATACAATGCTTTAATTGCAACGGCTGATGCTGCCTTAGGAAATAGTGAGTACGATAAAGCAACAGCAGATTATACTGCTGCTCTAGGTGTTAAACCAGATGAGCAGTATCCGAAAGATAAATTGGCAGAAATAGAAGCAAAGCTAAAAGAGTTAGCAGAAGAAGAAATTAGAATTACTGCTCAAAAAGAGTTAGACGAAAAATACAATGCTTTATTATCATCGGCTGATGATGCGTTTAATGGCACGAATTACGAAAATGCAAAAACCGATTATACTGCTGCTTCAGAGTTGAAACCAACAGAACAATATCCAATAGGGAAGTTAAAAGAAATAGAAAATATTTTAGCAGAATTGGCTAAGAAAAAAGCAGCAGAAGAAGCTTCTCAAATGGCACAAAAGGAATTAGATGAAAAATATAATGCACTAATCGCAGCAGCTCAAGAATCGTTTAATGGAAAAGATTACGAAAAAGCTAAAACCGATTTTAGCTCTGCTTCTGGTTTAAAACCAGATGAGCAATATCCAAAAGATAAGTTGATAGAAATAGAAAACTTGTTGAAAGAAATGGCAGACAATAAAGCAGCAGAAGAAGCTGCCAAGTTAGCTCAAAAAGAATTGGATGAGAAGTATAATAAATTTATAGCTACTGCTGATGCGGCTCTAAGTGCTAAAAATTATGATGAAGCAAAACAGAACTACAACTTTGCTGTTGACTTAAAGCCTACAGAAATGTACCCTAAAGATAAGTTGAGAGAGATAGAAGGGATATTAGCTGATATTGCCAATAAAAAAGCTGAAGATGAATTAGCAGCAGAAACAAAGAGAAAACAAAAAGAGTATTTTGATGCAATTATAGCTGAGGCAGATAAAGAATTAGCAGTAAAAAATTATGAAGATGCTAAAGGAAAATACAATCAAGCATTAGCTATAATGCCAGATGAAAAATATCCAAAAGATAAATTGGCAGAAATAGAATCGATTTTAGCAAAACTAAAAGCTGAAGAAGATAATGCTAATGCTGCTCAAAAAGAATTAAATGCAAAATATAATGCGTTAATAGCTAGTGCTGATGGAGCTTTAAATGCTAAAGGTTACGATAAAGCTAAAGCAGACTATAGCGCAGCATTAAAGTTAAAACCAACTGAAGCTTACCCTAAAAATCAGTTGGCAAAAATTGAAGATATTTTAGCTGAATTAAAACGAAAAGAAGAAGAGATTAAAGTGACAAACAATGCTCAAAAACAAAAACAAGAAGAGTATAATAACCTTATACAAAGTGCGGATGCAGCATTTACTGCTAAACAATACAAAGGAGCAAAATCTACTTATGAGCAGGCATTGGGTCTAATGCCTTCAGAGGTTTATCCTAAACAAAAGATTAAAGAAATTGAAGATGTTTTAGCTGAAATTGCTAAAAAAGAAAAAGAAGAAACAACAGCAGAACTAGCAGAGAAACAAAAAAGAGCTTCGTATGATAAATTAATATATGATGGTGATAGAGCTATGAGAGTAATGGAATATACCAAAGCTCAAGCTAAGTTTAATGCTGCACTACAATTGTATCCTGATGAGAAGTATCCATCAGAAAAGTTAGCAGAAATATTAGAGCTTTTAGCTAAAAAGAAAGAAGAAAATGAAGTAATTGCTGTTACACCAACCAACGGAAGTAGATCAAGTATTACTGATGATAAGGAAAAAGAGATTGAAGCTAGAATGGCAGCTTTAAAGAATAAAAACAATATTGAAAAAGAAAAAGCATTAGAGAAAGACAAAGAATTATATGCTAGTCAGAACGAAATTAGAGTTAAAGGAAATGTTGACAGAAGTAATGCTGCTGATGCTCAAATAGATGTTTATAACGAACAGCGTAAAAAAATATCAGAAGAACAACGTAAACGAAGCGAGGAAAAAGCTAGTAACCATTATTCGTATGTTGACGATTTAAGTGAGGCACAGTTAGCAATGATAGAAAGAGGAGATTTGTTTAGAACAAAAAACCGTGCTGCAGTTGAGAATTTAGTTAAAATACATGAGAAGAAATTAGAAGAAAGTAATCAAAGAGCAATAAACTTACAAGTTGATGTGAATGAATATAGAAGAGATTTGAATAATGAAGAAAAAATTATGGTATCTGCTAATATTGCCAGAACAGCTCAAAATAAAAAGCAAATAGATAAGGTTGCTAACGACCAAAAGAAAGAGTTTGCTAAAAAAGATACATACTACAAATTAAATGCTGAAGCATTAGAATCGTTTAAAGATAGAATTGGAAAAATTGAAGAAAAGCGTATTGCAGATGCTAATAAAATGAGTAGTGCTAATGAAAAACTAAAATATAAAATGCAGCAAGATGCTAAAAAGTATGCTGATAGAAAACGCAAAGATTACTACAAAGACATTAAGTATTTAGATAAATATAAAAAGCAATTAAACAAAGAGCATACTGCAGTTGTTAAAAATGCTGACAAAAGAAGAGGAAAAGCTCAAAAGCAATTAGTGAAAGAGCAAAAAGCTCAAAAGGAATTGCATGATTCTAAAAAATCAAGGTTTGAAGAGTATGATAAAGTATTGGCAAAAACTAAGAAGCAGAATGATGAATTTCATAGTGATTTAATTGCTCGAGAATCGGAAGAAATTTTAATAGCAAATGAAAAACTTAAAGATTTTTACAGAGGAGAAAAATTAGAGCGTCAAGATGCAGAGTTATTAGCTAAATACCCTCCTGGAATTACTGAAGAAATTGATGAGGCAGGAAGCTCTATTACTATAAAAAGAATTAAAGTTACCAATAACCAAGTAGATGTATATGAGCGAGTTTTTTATACTTGGGGCGGAACTTACTTTTACAAAAATGGAGTAAATATTACTGAAGCTCTTTGGGATAAAGAATCAATAGAAAAATAATAAGATGAAAAAGTTTACAAGTTTAATGGTTGCTGTACTAATTTCTTTAGCAGCAATTTCTCAAAATAAAACCGAATTTACATTAACACTTAAAGATGGTAATGTTGTAACAGGAGAGGCTAAAATAACTAACTTAACCCTAACTACTGATTATGGAAAATTAGTAATTCCAATTAAAAATGTTACATCAATACAACTAGGTATTCATCCTGATAATGCTCAAAAATCTAAATTAGAAAATTTGGTTAAGCAACTATCAAACAGTAATGAAGAGATGAGAAGTAATGCTTATAAAGAAATTACTGCCATGTCAGCATCTGTTATTCCTGTATTAGAAGATATAAGTTATTCGTCTAACTACATACCTGGAGATTTTAACGATTACTCTTTAAACAATGCGATTAGTGAATTGAAAGCAGTACATAGTGTATCAAATAACTATAAAACAAAAGATGTTGTTTTTATAGATTATGAGTATAATATGGGAGGAGTTTATACTTTTAAAACAATAGAATTAAAAACTGAATATGGTACTTTAAACATTCCTAGAAATAAGATAGAAAAAATTGATGTGATGTATTACGATGCATCGGAAGGTGCAGGTATGAAAACTTTTAAGTTGTTTGCCAACAAGCATATTTCTGGAAACAAAGATGGTGGATGGTTAAAGACTGGAATAATGGTTAAAAATGGACAAGGGATTGATGTTGTTTCTTCAGGAGAAATTACTTTAGCAAGTCTTTCAGGAAACTCTTATAAACCAGATGGTTCAAATAAAAGTTCATCAAGCAACGAATTTAAACCAAACACAAGTACATCAACATACCCATCTTATGGAAATACAGTTTATAAAATTGGAGATTCGGGTACGGCAGTAAAAGCAGGAGCTAATTATAAAGGGAAAGCAACATCTACAGGAATGTTATACATTTCTATTTACGAAACTGTTTATAATGCCTCTAATACAGGGTTTTATGTGGTAAAACTTAAAGTAAGATAACTTGCTTGCTAAATGGAAATATTTAATATGCTCTTTACTAATAAGTGTTTTGGCTTCCTGCCAGAATACAACTGATTCAGCATCAGAATTTCAGAACACTACACCTAAACAAGATATTATTGTTAAGATTGAAGTTGATACAATTAAATATAGTTATGCTTGGCAAGATGCTTTTAACTATAAAACGGCATTAGTTAATCAAGTTTCTCCACCAAAAGGGTTTAAAAGAAAGCTGAACAACAAAAAATCTTTTGCAGCTTGGTTACAGCATTTACCTTTAAAAGAAAACAATACCGTTTATCTTTTTAATGGAGAGGAAAAGTACAATCAATCGGCACAGTATAAAGTAATTGATATAGATGTTGGTACTAAAGATTTGCAACAATGTGCTGATGCGGTAATGCGTTTGCGAGCAGAATACTTATATGCATCTAGCCAAAAAGAAAAAATACATTTTAATTATACTAATGGAGTAAACATTCCTTTTTCTAAGTGGAGTTCAGGGTTGTATCCTAGTTTAAAAAATAATAAAGTTGTTTGGATTAGTAGTTCAAATAATACATCGTATAAAAGTTTTAAAAAATACATTAATAATATATTTATGTATGCTGGCACAGCATCTTTAGAAAAAGAATTGCAACAAGTAAATCTGCAAGATATTGAAATAGGAGATGTGTTTATAAAAGGAGGTTTTCCTGGTCATGCAGTTATTGTGGTTGATGTTGCTGCAAATGAAAGTGGTGAAAAATGTTTTATGGTTGCACAAAGTTATATGCCAGCACAAAATATTCATATTTTAAAAAATCCAAACAATTCCGATTATTCTCCTTGGTATGTTGTTTCAGAATGTAGTGATGTTATTGAAACTCCCGAATGGACTTTTTACCCTAATCAATTAAAGCGATTTAAGTAATGAGGAGTTACATATTATTTATTGCTATAATAATTTTTATTTCTTGTAATTCAGAAACGACAACTAGAGAAGACCAAAAGGTTGAAAAGGTTTCTTTAAAATATGCTAAAGGATTTAGTATAAAAAATGAAAAGGATTACAAAGTAATTACGCTACACAATGCTTGGAGAGAAAGTGGGACCGAAAAGCAGTATGTGTTATATAAAAATAAAGAGCCAAAAGGTTATAGCGATGCTGTAAAAATTAAAATTCCGATAAAAAGTATAGCTTGTTTAAGTTTAACCCACATTGCATTTATAGAAGCTTTAGGTAAGGAAAATTCTATTGTGGCAGCATCGGGTTGTAATTATACCAACAGTATTAAAATAAAAACACGCATTAAAAATAATCATATTGTTGAGGTAGGAGAGGAACAAGCACTAAATTATGAGGTTTTAGTAGATACAAAACCTAATATTGTTATGGCTTATGGAATAGATGAATCTTCATTAAAGTATATAAATAAATTAAACCAATTAGGATTAAAAACTGTTTTAAATGCTGAGTATATGGAAACACATCCATTAGGAAAAGCTGAATGGTTAAAATTTATAGGTGCGTTTTATGATATGGATGAAAAAGCAGACAGCTTATTTGATAACATTGAAAAAGAGTATTTAGAGTTGATTGAATTAACTCGAAAAGTAAAAAATAAACCAAGCGTATTTGTTGGTATGCCATGGAATGGGAATTGGTATGTAGCGGGCGGAAAATCATTTCAAGCACAGTTGTTTAAAGATGCAGGAGCAAATTACTTATGGCGATATAATGAAGAGCAATCTAGTATTGTAAAGAGTAAAGAGGTTGTTTATGAAGAGGCTTTTAATGCAGATTTTTGGTTAAATCAAAATAGTTATAACTCAATAACATCTATTTTAACTTATGATGAACGGTTGAGTAACTTTAAATCGATAAGAGATACCAATGTGTTTAATAATGATAATCGCGTAAACGAGTATTCAGGAAACGATTATTGGGAATCGGCAACAGTTAATCCGCAACTTGTTTTAAAAGATTTAATTAAAATTTTTCACCCTAATTTAATAGAACATCAACTTTTTTATTACAGAAGACAACAATAAAAAAGCCTAAAGCAGATTCTACTTTAGGCTTCTGAATGTTTTAGTTTAGTTTTTTCTTTATTCTACAACTTCTACTTCTGCCGAAATATTAATCATAGTAGTAATTGGGTTGGTGTTAGCTGTAATAGTAACAGTTTTTGTTTGAGCACCTTGTTGTTTTCCAGGGCTATAAACAACTTCAATATCGCCACTTTCTCCTGGTTTAATAGGTTCTTTAGGGAATTTAGGTACTGTACAACCGCATGAACCTTTTGCATCTTCAATGATTAAAGGCTCAGTACCAGTGTTTTTAAATTTAAAAATTTTAGTGTTTTTAGTATCCTGCTTAATAGTTCCGAAATTATGACTAGTTTCAGCAAATTGCATACTAGTTTTAGCTCTGGTTTCAGATAGTTTGGGTGCAGGAGCAGGTGGTTGTTGCCCTGGTGCAGGTGGAGTGTTGGTAATAGGGTTAACTAAATTATTTGGAGCAGGATTTGCTGCAATATTACTTTGTGGAGCTACATCGTTTCCTGCAGCTTCCATTCTTCTTGGAGCATCATCTGTTAAAAAAACATCTACAACTAGTGTTAATGCTATTACTGCTAATAATCCAATTTTAATATTTTCTTTCATCTGTTTATTTTTTTAATAAAAGTAAAAGTACAAAAACTATAAAATTATCTTATTTGTAAACTAATTTTTCTTTTTTAAACGAGTTGCTATTAATTTCTTCAATAGCTTTTAAGTAAGAATCGTTTAGTTCGTTCGCAACTTGAAAGTATGCTGATGTATCCCATAAATTTCTAGCAACTAATGCTTTTAATCGAATTACTAAAGCTTTTTTAGAAGTTTCAATTTGTTCTTCATTTTTTTCTACATCATTTTTTTCGGCAAACTCAACAAAATCAGCTAATAATTCTTTTTCAGCATCAAACAGTCTGCTAAAATCTTTAATAGTGTTATATTTTGTTGTTAGTTCCTCTCTTTTGTTATTGGTATATGTTAAAGCAAATTCGTTAAACAAGCCTTTTCTGTTAACTTTTCCAAAATACTCCGAATAAAGTGTGGTATCAACAGGTACAAAAACATCAGGCATAATTCCACCACCACCATAAACCGTACGTTTACTGTTAAGTGTTTTATATTGTAAAGAATCTGGTAAATTAATACTATCGGCACTCATAAATTCACCATTGTTTAATCGTCTGATGTATTCTTTGTAGTATTCCTCTTTTCCATCTTCATAAGGTCGTTGAATACATCTTCCAGAAGGAGTATGGTAACGAGCAATGGTTAATCGTATAGCAGAACCGTCAGGTAGTGTAAATGGTTTTTGAACAAGTCCTTTCCCAAAAGAACGCCTTCCAATAATAAGCCCTCTATCATAGTCTTGCACTGCTCCTGATAATATTTCGGAAGCAGAAGCAGAGCCTTCATCAATTAGCACAACTAATTTACCTTGTTCAAAACCTCCTTTACTTGTGGTGTAGTATTCTTGCTTTGGAGCTTTACTTCCTTCGGTATAAACAACTAACTTTTTGTCATCTAATAATTCGTCAACTAATTGAATGGCAGTTTGCATGTATCCACCACCATTACCTCTTAAATCAACAATAAGGTGTCTCATGTTTTGTTTCTGAAGTTTGTTAAGACCTTCTTTAAATTCGGAAACAGTATTGCGAGCAAAACGATTTACTTTAATATAGCCAATTTCATCAGTTGCCATATAGCTTGCATCTACACTAAAAATGGGTATTTTATCTCTGGTTATAGTAAAGTTTAAAAGTTCTTTAGTATTTCTACGTTTAATACCCACATTAACTTTAGTTCCTTTTTTACCTCTTAATTTTTTTTGCACATCACTATTTTGTAAGCCAATTCCAGCAATGTTTTCTCCATCAACTTCAACAATTTTATCTCCAGCCATTAAGCCTACTTTCTCTGATGGTCCACCAGAAATAGGAGAAACAACCATAAGCGTATCATGCAATATGTTAAACTGAATACCAATTCCTTCAAAATTACCAACTAAAGGTTCGTTCATTTTTTGTAATTCTTCTTTAGGAATATATACCGAATGTGGGTCTAATTCTTTTAATGCAGCAACAATAGCATTTTCTACAATTTCGTTTTCATCAGTAGAATCTACATAAGCATAATTGATGTATTGTAATAAGGCATCAAATTTTTTACTTCCATCACTTTGAATGTATTGTGCTTTAGTATTTAGTAATAAGAATATTAAAGCAAATGTTAATAGTACTATTCTTTTCATAAAATATCTTTTAAACAAATCTAATTAAAATATAAATCAACTTTAATTAAAATGTTACGAACGGTATAATTTATTGTTTGGATGTTGGGATTAATAGATTTCCATAAAGTTTGGCATAGCATTTGAAAACAGTGTTGACATATTAACCAAAGATGGAGGATAGATTATGAAAAGATTAAGTTTATTATTTGTATTACTGCTAAGTATAGTAACAGTTAATGCACACAGTAATTATGGGGCTAGCTCTGATTTTAATTTAAAATTGTGGAATAATACTTCATTTAAAATTTATGTAGATAATTATGAATATGGAAGAGATAATTTTTTTAGTATTCAAAATATACAACCAGGAATTCATAATGTAAAAGTAGTTCAGCGTAAACGTAATCCTAATGGTTATGGAATGTTAACTAGGGTGATGTATAATGGGAAGGTAAGGATACCAGTAAATAGCAGAGTTTTAGCTACTGTTACTCCTAATCGAAAATTGCAGTTGAAGATTTCTAAAAAAAGAGTTAGAAATACGGGGCATCATTATTCTCATGGAAATTATAACAATGGAAATTCAAATGTAAACTGTAATAACAATTACGGTTATGTTATGAATAATAATAGCTTTAATGGTTTGGTAGCGACTTTGGATAATGAAAGTTTTGAAAGCAATAAACTAAAAATTGTAAAACAAGCTTTATTACATAATAACCTAACAACTAATCAAGTAATAATAATTGTTAACCAGTTTTCTTTTGATAGTAATAAGTTGAAAGTAGCAAAAATGGCTTACCGAAATACGGTAGATAAAGAGAATTATTTTTTAGTAAATAATAGCTTTACATTTAGTAGTTCTATTGCTAGTTTAAACAAGTATATTAATCAGATTTAATAAATGTTAATAACCCAAAGCTTCGAAAGTCGCTTTGGGTTTGATTTTTAGAGGTTGTTGTTAATGATTTGTTAAATAATCAACAAAACGCAAGGTAATGCTTAAAATAAAGGATTTTAGGTTATATTTGTTGGGCTAACAAAAATCAATTATTAATTTAAAAATCATTAAAAAATGAAAACTTTAAAAACATTATCAAAAGTAGTATTTGTAACACTATTAATTACAGGATTATCTGTTGATGCTTCTGCTCAGAAAAAAGGAAAAGGGAAAGCAAAAGGAGAAGCTAAAGAATTAAAAAGACCAGCAAAGGTTGGTCATGCAGAAACGGATGCTTATGTAACTTCTGCGTTTGATTTATATGAAAAAAATCAAAAGATTACGGTAGCTCTTTCTGATGCTGCAAACAACGCTGATAAAGCAGGTGATGTGAAAGCTGATTTAGAAAAGCAGATGGAAGAAGTTAAAGGTTTATTGGCAAAATCAAAAGATGTTGTAGCAGGAGCTAAGTCTATAACACCAAAAACAAACTCAATGAAGGCTGTTAAAGCTGTTAATGCAGCTACTAAAGCATTAAACGCAACACAAGCAGCAATACCAGGACAGTTAGAACAGATTAAAAGTCAAGAAGCAGCAAAATAATATATTAAGAAGGAGGTTTCACTAGTGAAACCTCCTTCTTGTTAAAATTCAAGGCAAAAAAAAAATGAGAAAAAATTACATAAAACTAACATTATTAGCAGCTTCAATTTTTTTTATTGATGTTGCATGGGGTCAAGAGGTTAATGAGGAAAAACCTGTAGAAGAGGTAAAAGAAAAAAAGAAAAAAGAAAAAAAGGAGAAAGAAGATGATGGGAAAATTCATAAAGCAACGAAAGCGGATGGATTAGTTAAATATAGAAGGAGTTCATTGCACACAATGATTATTGAAGATGCAAAACTTCCTAAAAAAGATATTATTCTTTCAACATTTAATGAAGCACCATTTCCAGATAAATATAACAATCATACAGTAGGAGATAAATCATTTGATATAGCTGCTTATGAATCAATTTTATCAAATGAAGCTGCAGAGGATGGAAAGAAAAAGGATAAAGATTTAAGTCCAGCAATTACAAAATATTTTCAGGATAATAAAGTAGCAAATAAAATCATAGCTAAATGGTTTAATCAATCTCCGGAAGGAGCTTTTGATATGTCATTAATACAAGAACGGGGAGCTTACGATGCTTCATCACAAGATATTGCAAAAGCAGGAAGTACTGAGAGAGGTATTGACATGTTAAAAGATGCGGGTATTGAGTTGTTAGGAAATACCTTTGTTGTTGTTAATTATTCAAAATTTGTGAGTAATGAAGAAGCAGCCAAAATAGCTTATGATATAGCAGTTAGTGCAGCAAATAAGATGGGAGCGTTAGGTGAACCTGCTAAAGAATTGGCTAAGAAAACTTATGAAAAAGCTAGGCAAGGTTATTCTGTATGGACTACAGCGTATTTATATCAACTAGATTGGAATGATTCTACTGAAGCTGTTTTTTATATGGATATGTGGATGGATAGTACAAGTGTTGACCCTGCAAAAAAAGAATTGTTTGAAAGTTCAGATTTATTTCAATTAAAATTATTAGGCTATCAAAAAGCATCAGCTTTAGTAACAGGGCTTGGAGCTAATGCCGAAAATGAACAAATGATAGTAAAAAATGCTACTTTAAAATCAATTAATTCAGTTTATAATAAATTACAGCGAAAATTTGAAGCATTTAGAACCAAAACACCTTTGGTAAGTGCAGACCCTTTAGGTGCTAAAATTGGGATGAAAGAAGGCTTAGAAGGAGGAGATAAGTATGAGGTTTTAATGCAAACGTATGATAAGGAAGGAAAATTAAGCTATAAACGTAAAGGAGTTATTAAGGTAGATAAAAAGAAAATTTGGGATAATCGTTATGCTGCAGGAGAAGAGCCTTTAGATGAAGAAGGTAATCCAATAAAACCAGAAAACGATTTAGAGTTTACTCACTTTAAAGGAGGAAAAGGTTTTTTCCCAGGAATGTTAATCAGGCAAATAAATTAAAATTAAGTATATAACTAAAAACAAATAATTATGAAAAAAGTAATTAATAAAGCAAGTATTATAACCATGGTTTTTCTTGCTTTTGCAATGGTATCTAATGCTCAATTAAATAAACAAAAGAAAGCGAATAAGGATACTGAAGCATGGAAATATGAAATAGAATGTGTGGGAATAGGTAAGCCAGGGACTAAAGTTATTAAGGTTTGGTCTTATTCTAAAAATGCTAAAGTAGCTACAGGTCAAGCTAAAAAGAATGCTGTACATGGTTTAATTTTCCAAGGTTATTCAGGAGGAGGACAAGGATGTACTTCTCAGAAAGCATTAGTTTCAGACCCAAGTATTGAGCATCAAAAGAAAGAATTTTTTGAAGAATTTTTTGCTGACGGAGGTAAATATATGAAGTTTGTATCCCATTCAGGAGATGCTACTCCAGAAGTAATAGGTGTTAAATTGAAAGGTTACAAATATAAAGTAGGTGTTGTAGTTACAGTTAATACTAACGATTTAAGAAAAGATTTAGAAGCAGCAGGTATTATTAGAGGTTTATCATCAGGATTTTAAAATAAACAATTATGAAAAAAATAAACTATATACTAGGAGGAGTGCTAGCTGTAACAGTAGCACTTACTTCTTGTGGTGATCCGCAAAGAAATGTTGCAGGAAACTACAATTACGAAACAGAATGTATTGGTGTAGAAGGAGATGGTTCTCATACTGTAAAAGGATGGGGAAGTGGTAGAAATAGGGAAGATGCCATGGAACAAGCTAAAAAAAATGGTTTAGCAGATGTTTTATTTAAAGGTATTAGAAGTAATAAAGGTTGTAATGCAAAACCAATTTTATTCGATTCTAATATTAGAGAAAAAAAAGAAGACTATTTTAATGCATTTTTTGCTGATGGAGGTCCTTATATGGAATTTATAACAGGAGAAGATGGTTCTGATTTACATTTTTCTGTTGTAAAGGGAAGAGGAAAAGCAGGGGATCAAGTTACTTATGGAGTTATTATAAGAGTTCAACGAGCAAAATTAAAAGAGAAAATGATTCAAGACGGAATTTTACCGAAATAATTAAAAATTACAAATACAATAAACAATAAAATAAAATGAAAAAGATATTTATAACATTAAGCCTTGTCGCAGTTGGAGTAGCTTCAGTTTTTGGACAAGCAAAAAAACCTACCATTATGGTAGTGCCAAGTGATAACTGGTGTATCCAAAATGGATATATAATGGAGTTTGATAATCAAGGTACAAAAATGAAAATACCTAATTATAAGCAAGCTTTACAAGAAAGTACAGACGCTAAATTGGTTATCAGTGCTATTAATGGGATGATGACAGAAAGAGGATTTCCGTTAAAAGATTTAGAACAAACACTTAAAATTATTGAGCAAAATGCTGCCGAAGATAACATGACAACATCAAAAGATGGTTATGGAATTACTGAAAGCCCATTAGATGCATTAAAAAAGACAGCAAAAGCAGATATCATAATGGAATTAACATGGAAAATAAATACTACTGGGCCTAAAAAATCAGTAACATTTATTTTGAGAGGGTTAGATGCATATACAGGTAAACAAGTTGCTTCAGCACAAGGTACAGGAGCACCTTCTTTTTCAGCAGAAGCTCCAGTTTTATTACAAGAAGCAGTTACAGCTCATATCGATAATTTTAATGCACAATTACAATCGCATTTTGATGATATGTTTGCTAATGGTAGAGAAATTACTGTAAGAATTAAAATCTGGGATGGCTTTGATGGTGATTTAGAATCTGAGTATGGAGATGAAGATGAAGAACTTGGCGTGATTATTGAGGACTGGCTTGCAGATAACACAGTTAAAGGAAGATTTAGTACAACTGATATGACTGAAAGTATGGCTTTGTTTGAGCAGGTAAGAATAGACATGTATAATGCAAAAGGTAGAGCTCAAGATGCAAGACGTTTTGGTAGAGGGCTGAGTAAAATGCTTAAAAGCGAACCCTATTTAATTGTAAACAAAGTTATGACTAAAGGTTTAGGAGAAGTAACGATTGTTTTAGGAGGTAAATAATTAAACAAAATAACTATGAAAAAACTAAGTAAAATACTAGTTGCAGCATCTGTTTTAGTAAGTTCATACAGCTTTGCTCAAAAAAAGACAACAGCTGATGATATGGGGCGTGTAATGATTACAGCTTATGTACCACAACAAATAGAAAATATGCCTGCAGGGGCTAGAAAAATGTTAGCTAATAAATTAACTCAGGTAGTTACCAAAAGTGGTTTAGCAGGTAGTTCGTTCAATACTCGATTTATTGTTACTGCAAATGTTACCGTAAATACTAAGGACATTTTGCCTGGACCACCAATGATGCATGCTTTAAATTTAGATGTTACACTATATATTGGTGATGGTTTTGATGGAAAAGTTTTTGCGAGTCATACTGTTTCAGTAAAGGGTGTTGGTACAAATGAAACAAAGGCATATATGTCTGGAATTAAAAAAATTAGTACTACTAATCCAGAGTTAAAAGCATTTGTTGAAAATGGAAAAGCTAAAATAATTGAGTATTACAAAAACAATTGTGATATGATTATTAAGGAAGCTAAAACATTAGCAGATCAAGATAAGTTTGATGAAGCAATATTTAAATTGACAACTGTGCCAAATGCATGTAGTGAATGTTATAACAAAGCTATGGATGCTGTTAAACCTATGTATCAAAAACAAATTGATAAAGAATGTAAGTTTAAACTAGCAGAAGCTCAAGGTGTATGGAATGCTGCTCAAGATATGGAGGCTGCTGAAAAAGCAGGAGCTATACTAGCTAGTATTAATCCAGATGCTTCTTGTTATGGACAAGCAAAAGCTTTATCAAATAAGATTGCTGCAAAAGTTAAACAAATTGATGCTCGTGAGTGGAAATATGTTATGAAGGAGCAACAACAAGAGAGTGAAAGAATTAAAGCTATAAGAGATATAGGTGTTGCATACGGAAACGGACAACCTAAAAATGTAACTTATAAGTCTTTATGGTAGTATTATAAATTAAAACTTTTTAATATGAAAAAATTAATAATAGCTGCGTTAGTACTTTCGGGTTTTTCGCTTAAAGCACAACATGATATTAGTACAGATGTTTTAGGTTTTGCTTTTTCTAAATATGGGTTAGGTTATGAGTATTTACTTAATGAACAAAATTCATTTGGTTTAAATGTGAATTTTACATCTAAAAATATGTTTAGCGATATGAAAAACCAATATACTGCTCTTGATGGAGATTTGAATTATTCTGAGATGAATATTATACCAGAATATAAATCATTCTTAACTCCTAACAAAGGTAATGATGGTATTTATATCGGGTTATATGCTAAATATAGAACATCAAAATCTAAAGATAATTCGTTTATTATTACAGATGTTACTAATGCGAATTATGATGCTTTGATGCCTGTTTATAAAACAGATGTATCTACAAGTGGTTTTGCATTAGGAGCTATGGCTGGATATAAATGGAAAACATCAGGTGCTATGTTTTTAGAAGTTACTGCAGGAATTGGTAAATTTTTATCTACCAATGTTAAGTATAGCAACCCAAAAGCAGAAGATTTATCAGATGATGAGTTGGATGAGAATGATTATATTCCTTATATTGGTAATGAGTTGCCAATTGATTTAAGAATTAATTTTAAATTAGGAATTAGAATAGGGAGTGCTAAATAGACTACTTATATAGTGAAAAAAAACGCCAACTAACTTAGTTGGCGTTTTTTATTAGAACTCTAAACTTACTTCATCTAAAATTTGACGAATACCTATTAATAAGTTTCTTTTTTCTGTTTCTTCTTGAGATATCGCTTCGTCTAAATCAAATTTTAAATCTTCTACTTCAGTTTCTTGAAATGTAGCATCAAAGTTTTCTATAACAGTTAACACTTCTATACAAGTTAAATAGTCGCCTTTTATAGCTTCTTTTACAAAGGTTGATAGATACTCGCTACCATCTAAACTAGCTTGCCAAAATATAGAAATTAGTGTTGCTTTTTCATTGGTAAAATAATCGTCTTCTATTGCTAAAATAATTTCATCTACAACATTTTGCTCCTTCAAATCATAAAGCAAATTAATTACTTCAGATTTTACTGTTTCGTTGGTTGTATTTTTTAAAAGCTCAATTATTGGTCTTATAGCTTCAGGTTTGCCATGTTTACGCAATTGTTTAATGGCGGTTAAAACCTTTTTTTCTTCAGAAGAAGATAAGTCATTCAATATGTTTTGTAGTCGTGTATTTTTTTTTGTACTCATAATGATATAAAAAGAAAGAGGCTGAAAATATTTTCAGCCTCCCAAAATTATTTAAAATTTGATAGATTAGTAATAAATCAATCTTCTAACTTTTGCAATATATTTTGCTAAACGGATAACTTGTTTCGTGTAACCAAATTCATTATCGTACCATACGTATAAAACAATATTTTTTTTGTCGTTAGATACAATGGTTGCGTTACTATCATAAACAGAGCAACAAATGTTTCCAATGATATCGTTTGATACTAGTTCTGGATCATTTTCATACTTAATTTGATTAACTAAACTTCCTTCTAAAGCTGCTTTTCTAATAATTTCGTTTACTTCATCAACTGAAGTTTCTTTATTTACGTTTAAGCTTAAAATTGCTAAAGAACCATTTGGTGTAGGAACTCTAACTGCGTTTGCAGTTAATTTGCTATCTAAAGAAGGAATAACTTTAGTTACAGCTTTTCCAGCACCAGTAGAAGTAATAACCATGTTAATTGCAGCAGAACGTCCTCTACGAGGTTTTTTATGCATATTATCCAATAAGTTTTGGTCATTGGTATATGCGTGAACAGTTTCAATATGTCCTTTAGCAACGCCTAAAGTATTTTCAATAGTGTAAAGTATTGGCGAAATTGCGTTGGTTGTACATGATGCAGCTGAAAAAATATCATCTCCATCAATATCTAAAGTACCTTCATTAATACCATAAACCACATTTGGAATTTCTTTACCAGGAGCAGTTAGTAATACTTTGCTAACTCCCGTTGCTTTCATATGTCTTCCTAATGCTTCTTTATCAGTAAATACACCAGTATTATCAATAATTAAAGCATCGTTAATTCCATAGGCAGTATAATCTACATCTTCTGGGTTTTTAGCTTCAATCATTTTAACAAAATGACCATTAATGATTAATGCTTTGTTTTCTAGATCTTCTTCTACAGTACCTGAAAAGAAATTGTGTACAGAATCATTTCTTAATAATGCGGCTCTTTTGATAATATCATTATCTGTAACAGAACGTGTAACAATTGCTTTTAATCTTAATTGCTGACCTTTACCTGCTTGTTTAATTAGTTCTCTTGCTGCTAATCTACCAATTCTACCAAAACCATAAAGAACAACATCTTTTGGGTTTAGCTCAGTAGCATTTTCAGAATTAAAATCTGCTAATTTATTGTTTAAAAAATCTGTCATAGATTCGAAACTGTTTTTTTCAGTTTCCCATTCACTAGCTAATCTTCCTATATCTATTTTAGAAGGAGCAATATCCATACTTTCTATTGCTTTAGCTAATGCAGAAGTTTCTTGAACATCAACAGGATTGTAAGCAATGGTTTTTGCTTTTTTGTGAAGATTTAGTACTTGAGAAATACTTTGATCAACCAAAGGATTTCTAAAAAGTACTAATTCAATAGATTTCTCGTACATTAAATGCCCGATAGAGCTAATTAGACTTACGGCAGCTTTTTCATCGCTAACGTATTCATTAAGTTTGGCTTCATAAGCCGATTTTTCATTTAACATTTCCATGTTTTTAACCTAAATATGTTTTTAATAGTTTACTTCTTGATGTATGTCTTAATCTTCTAATTCCTTTTTCTTTTATTTGACGAACTCTTTCTCTAGTTAATCCAAATTTTTCTCCTATTTCTTCTAACGAAAGTGGGTGAGGGATTCCTATTCCAAAAAAATCTTTTATAACATCTCTTTCTCTATCAGTTAAAGTAGATAGAGAACGATCAATTTCTCGTTGTAAAGATTCATGAATTAAAGTAATGTCAGTATTCGGAGAATTTCCATTAGATAAAACATCTAATAATGTTCCATCTTCACCATCTTTAAAGGGAGCATCAACAGAAACATGTCTGCCCGAAATACTTTGTGATTCGGTTACTTTATCTTTTTCGATTTCTAATACTTCAGCAATTTCTTCTGGAGAAGGTTCTCTTTCAAATTCTTGCTCTAATTTAGAGAAAGTTTTGTTAATTCTATTTAATGAGCCTACTTGGTTTAATGGTAACCGTACAATTCTTGCTTGTTCTGCTATGGCTTGTAATATTGATTGACGAATCCACCATACGGCATAAGAAATAAACTTAAAACCTCTAGTTTCGTCAAATCGTTGTGCGGCTTTTATTAATCCTAAATTACCTTCATTAATTAAGTCGGGTAAAGTTAAACCTTGGTTTTGGTACTGTTTAGATACGGAAACAACAAATCTTAAATTTGCTTTCACTAATTTCTCTAATGCTATTTGGTCTCCTTGTTTTATTTTTTGAGCTAACTCAACCTCGTCTTCGGCAGTAATTAAGTCTTCTCTGCCTATTTCTTGTAAATATTTATCCAACGAAGCACTATCACGATTGGTAATAGATTTGGTGATTTTTAATTGCCTCATACCTTGTTTTAGTTAATTGATAGGACAACAAATCTAACCATCTTTTGTGGCATTTTCAATAGTTCTGAAATAAGAAAACCGAACATATATTTTAATCGAACAAATTGGCTTGCTCGTCTTTTTTATTGATAGTTTCGTGTGTTTTTATAAAAAAAATCCCGAAGAATTTCTTCGGGATTTTTTAGTATTCTAAATTGAAGTAATTATTTTTTAATCACTTTCTTTTCTTTAATTCTTGCTGATTTACCAGTTCTTTCTCTTAGATAGAATATTCTAGCTCTACGAACACTACCGTGTTTGTTCACTTCAATTTTCTCAATAAAAGGAGATGCTAAAGGAAATACTCTTTCAACTCCTACACTTCCTGACATTTTTCTGATAGTGAAAGTTTCGTTAGCTCCAGTATTTCTTCTTTGTAATACTGTTCCTTGAAAGTGCTGTGTTCTTTCTTTATTTCCTTCTTTAATTTTATAATATACTGTGATAGTATCACCTGCTCCAAATGCTGGAAAATCAGCAACTGGAGATAATTCATTTTCTACAAATTTAATCGCATCCATAACTCTTATTTTTAAATTCCTCTTAAAGGGCTGCAAATTTAGATATTAATAATCAGTTAACCAACAAATAATAAAATATTATTCATTTTTATTTTGTTCTTCTTCAAGTAGCTGATTTTGGTAGGTTTCATAATAGCTCCCTTTTAGTTTTAATAGGCTTTCATGAGTTCCTTTTTCAATAATTTTACCATTATCTAAAACCAATATTTTATCTGCACCTTTAGCTGAAGAAACTCTATGACTAACTATAATAGAAGTTCTGTTTTTCATTATTCTATTGAGGTTGTTTAAAATTTTATCCTCGGTTTCAGTATCAACAGCAGAAAGACAATCGTCAAAAATTAAAATTTTGGGAGATTTTATAATTGCTCTAGCAATAGATATTCGTTGTTTTTGTCCACCAGATAGTGTTACGCCTCGCTCTCCAATTTTAGTTTTAAAACCATCTGGAAATTCTGTAATGTTACTATAAATAGCAGCATCTTTTGCAGCTTGTTCAATTATTGATTTATCAGGTAAATTATTTTTATACCCAAAAGCTATGTTGTTTTCTATGGTATCAGAAAATAAAAACACCTCTTGAGGAACGAGGCCAACATTTTCTCTAAAATTATCTAAGTTAATGGATTTGATATTGTTGTTATCAATTAAAATGTTTCCAGTGTTTGGGTCGTAAGTTCTTAATAACAGATTAATTATGGATGATTTTCCAGAGCCTGTTTTTCCAATAATGGCTAAAGTTTCTCCTTTGTTTACTTTAAAAGAAATATTTTTTATTGCCTCAATTCCAGATTCAGGATAGGTAAAAGAAACATCATTAAACGCTATTGTTCCATTTATGTTTTCAATTTTATTGGTAGCATTTTTAACACTTGGTTGGGTAGCTAAAAATTCGTTTATACGTGTTTGAGATGCAGCAGCTCTTTGTATAATAGAGGTTACCCAACCAATAGCTGTTACTGGCCATGTTAGCATATTGATATAAATTACAAATTCTAAAATATTTCCCTTGCTAATGTTTCCGGCTATATATTCTTGTCCGCCAATATAAATAGTAAAAATGGTGCTTAGTCCAATTAACAACATCATAGTAGGAAAGAAGAAGGCATTTGTTTTTACTAAGTTCATAGAACGAGTTCTGTATGCTTCATTTTCATTGTTTAGTTTAGAGATAAAAAATTTTTCTTTCACAAAGGATTTTAAAATTCTTATGCCCGAATAGGTTTCTTGTGATAGGGTTGTGATGTCGGATAATTTAGCTTGAACTTTTTGACTTTGTTTATTAATAAGGTTGCTCACTAAGTATATAATAATAGATAAAATAGGTAATGGCGTTAGTGAATAAAGGCTCAGTTTTACATTTATGCTAAACATTGTGGGTACCACCATAGCAAAAAGAACCACTAAATTAGAAGTGTACATAATTCCAGGTCCTAAATACATTCTAACCTTGCTCACGTCCTCACTAATCCTATTCATAATATCGCCAGTATTATTTTGCTTGTAAAAAGATGAGTCTAAAAATTGATAATGATTAAATATTTCGTTTTTAATATCATACTCAATTAATCGAGAAACAATAATAATGGTTTGACGAGTGAAAAAAGTAAAAATTCCCTTGATAATAGCAAGGGTTAAAACAATTGCTCCAAAAGTTAAAATTATTTGAGTAAAGTTTAAATCTTGAAAATATTCGTTTAAAAAGGAATCAGAATTTATTTCAGTTCCACTAAGTTGGGCGTCAGCTAAATCAAAAGCTTGACGGATAATTTGAGCAGGAAATAACCCAAAGATATTAGAACCAATTATAAATAAAACACCAAGCAATAATCTATACTTGTATTTGAAGATATATTTGTTAAGGTGTTTTAGGGATTTCATTTACTTATAATTAAACCACCGAAAAGCTTTTAAATAATTTTAAAATAGCAATTTCAATTCAGTAAAAACATTAACTTTGTCTCCCCTTAATATAAGGGAAAGTAGATTAAGTTTTATGAGGGCTCAAAAGTAATTATCTTTAACCTTATAAAAAGTTAAAAATTAAAAAACTATTACAATGGCAGATATTTTAGAATTGAAAGAAATTGCAGCTGATGAAAAGAATGTATTGGCTCAAATGGTAAGTATGGATCATGAACAAGTATTGTTTTGTCAAGATAGAGCAACAGGTTTAAAGGCTATTATAGCTGTGCATAACACTGTTTTAGGTCCTGCTTTAGGAGGAACAAGAATGTGGAGCTATGCTAAAGAAGAAGATGCATTAACAGATGTGCTGAGATTATCGAGAGGAATGACTTACAAAAACTCAATATCTGGTTTAAACTTAGGTGGAGGAAAAGCTGTAATTATTGGTAATTCTCATACTGATAAAAATGAAGCTTTATTTAGAAGGTTTGGACAATTTGTAGATTCTTTAAGTGGAAAATATATTACTGCCGAAGATGTGGGTATTTCTCCTCAGGATATGGTATGGGTAAATCAAGAAACAAATCATGTGGCAGGTTTACCAGGCAAAAGTGGAGACCCTTCTCCGGTTACTGCTTATGGCGTTTATGTTGGGATGAAAGCTTGTGCTAAAGCTCAATTTGGTAACGATTCTTTAAACGGAATTAAAGTAGCAGTCCAAGGTGCAGGTCATGTTGGACAATACTTAATAAAACATTTAACAGATGAAGGAGCAAAGGTTTTTGTAACAGATATTCACGAGCCAAGCTTAAAAGAAGTATCAGAAAAATATGGTTCAACAATAGTTGGGTTAGATGAAATTTATGATTTGGATGTTGATGTTTATGCACCTTGTGCATTAGGGGCAACAGTTAATGATGATACTCTAAATAGGTTAAAATGTTCTATTATTGCTGGTGCAGCTAATAATCAGTTAAAAAATGAAGCAATACACGGGAAAGCAGTTATGGATAAAGGGATTATTTATGCTCCAGATTACATGATTAATGCAGGTGGTGTAATTAATTGTTTTGCGGAAGTTGATGGAAGATCAAGTGAATGGGCTATGGAGAAAGCTGCACAAATTTATAATACAACTACAGAAATAATTAATGGTTCAAAAACCAACAATACACCAACTTATGCTATTGCAAATAAAATGGCAGAAGACAGGATTAAACAAGCTAAAAAATAATTAGCAGCAAGAAAAAGGTATGATAAGTAGAAGGTATTTAAGGATAAAAACATTTCAGGCAATTTATGCCTATTTTCAGTCTGACGATAAGAATGAACGGAAATGTGAAAACGAACTGTTTTTGAGTTTGGAGCGAATGCACGACTTGTATTTAATTCTTTTAACAGTTGGGCAAGAGTTAATTCATCAATCAAAACTTAGGATGGAAGAGGCTAAGAAAAAGCGTTTACCAAGTGATGAAGACTTAAACCCTAATACCAAATTTATAGATAATGCTGTATTTACATTGTTGGCTGAAAACAACTCTTTAAATGAGCAAATAAAAAATAAAAAACTCACTTGGCAAGCTGATCAAGAGCTGATGTTAAAGTTTTTCAATTTTGTTAGACAGCATAGTATTTATCAAGAATACATGCAAACTAGAGAGACTTCTTTTGAAGAAGATCAGAAGTTTGTGGTAGATTTTTATAAAAAGATAATTCCAGAGTTTGATTTGTTGATTTCTGAATTAGAAGATAAAAGTATTTTTTGGGGATATGATGAGATGGATTTTATATTAAGCATGGTGCTAAAAACCATTAAAAAGTTTAATGAGAAATCAGATGCTTCAGCATTGCTTTTAAATTTATATAGAGACGAAGAAGAAGATGTAAAGTTTGTAAAAGATTTGTTTAGAAAAACAATAGCAAACGATGATGAGAATACCGAGCTAATTGGAGAGAAAACTAAAAATTGGGATGTAGAAAGAATAGCAATGGTAGATGTAATGCTAATGAAGTTAGCTTTAACAGAATTGCTTTACTTTAAGTCTATCCCAGTAAAAGTTACCTTAAACGAATATATTGAATTATCAAAATGGTATAGCACACCTAAAAGTAAAGTATTTGTAAATGGTGTGTTAGATAAGCTGGTTGCCGAACTAAAAACCAATGGTAAGCTTAAGAAAATGGGTAAAGGATTACTCGAAAATTAAAAAAACCTCCCAATTTCTTGGGAGGTTTTAATCAATTCAAAACCAACTCAATAAAATCTAATTTTTCAGATTTCCTAATACTTAATGCCTTTGAATAATTAAGTATGTTGTTAATGGTTTCCTTTTTTGGATTATAATCCATTTTTTCATCAGTTAAGTTTAAGAGTTCTTTTAACTCTTTTTCTTTAGCTGTTATTTCTTGTAAATCAAAGTGAGTAAAATTTTGCATAGGCTTTTTTATATGTTAGTTTGTGCTTTATGAGATTAAAAACGGCACTTATTTTAGTTTATTGTATGTGGTAACAAAAAAAGTTCTTGGGGTATACCAAGAACTTTTTACTAACTAAATCAACTAACTTATATATTTAATGAAGGGATAAGCTCAAATTCTTTTCTTCAGCCATCTTTCTAAGGTTTATTAATGCATAACGCATTCTACCTAAGGCTGTGTTAATACTAACATTGGTTGTTTCGGATATTTCTTTAAAACTCATATCATAATACAAACGCATCATTAAAACCTCTTTTTGATCTGCTGGTAAAAACTTTATTAAACTTTTAACATCAGCTAACACTTGTTTTTTTTCTAATTTTTCGTGGGTAGATGCGTCAGGATTTTTTATTACATCAAAAATGTCAAACTCATCGCTATTTTTCACAAAAGGCATTCTAGTGCTTTTTCTGTAATGGTCTATCACTAAATTATGTGCAATACGCATTACCCATGGTAAAAACTTACCTTCGTCATTATATTTACCACGTTTAATGGTGTTAATTACTTTAATAAAGGTGTCTTGAAAAATATCTTCAGCTAAAGCTTGGTTTTTTACTTTACAAACAATGTAAGTATATACTTGTGTTTTAAATCGTAAAATAAGTTGTTCAATCGCTTGTTCATTACCTTTTAAATAGGCTTGAACTAATTCTTGGTCTGAAAATTTTGAAAGTTTCATAATACCTCCTCCTTTAATGGTTATACAATAATTGTAGCTTTAATAGCTTATTATTTAAAAAGAGTAGATATTACTTATAGGCGTTTAAATTTTTTAATTTCTTGAAACAATAAATACAATAACGTATGTTGTTTTGGTTTATTGTGTACGACAAAAATATTTTTTCGTTACATCAAAACTACTAAAAAGAAAAGTAATTTTGTTTGCTTTAACATTAATTAACAGATTACATCAATTATGCCCAAAACATTAAAGGAGCCCATTAACACCAAAACACATATTCATATTAAAGGTGCTAAGGTGCATAATTTAAAAAATATTGATGTAGCCATACCTAGAAATAAATTTATTGTAGTTACAGGCTTATCGGGGTCAGGAAAATCTTCTTTAGCTTTTGATACTTTGTTTGCCGAAGGACAGAGGAGATATGTTGAAAGTTTATCATCTTATGCTCGTCAGTTTTTAGGTAAAATAGAAAAACCAGATGTTGATCATATTTATGGAATTGCACCAGCAGTAGCAATAGAGCAAAAAGTAAATACTGTAAACAAACGCTCTACAGTTGGTACATCTACCGAAATTTACGATTATTTAAAGCTCCTTTTTGCTCGAATCGGAATAACATATTCTCCTATTTCGGGAAATGTAGTTAAAAGAGATACAGCTCAAAGTGTTGCAGAATATATTACCAACCTTAAAGTAGGAACAAAAGTATTTTTATTGGCAGAAGTACCATTTAATGATAGTACAATAGAAAATCAATTAGACCTTCTGCAAAAACAAGGGTTTACTCGAATTTGGTTAAACAATAAAGTTGAACGTATTGATAAAATTGATTTAGAAAACACCTTTATAAAAGAACTGAAAGTTTTAGTTGATAGATTTATTATAGATGATAATGAGGATAATATAAGTAGAGTTTATGATAGTGTAGAAACTGCTTTTTTTGAAGGAGAAGGTTCTTGTGAAGTTGTGGCAGGAGATAGCTTTAAAACATCTTGCTTTAACAATAAATTTGAAGCAGATGGTATTGAGTTTCATGAACCGACAGCCCATTTTTTTAGTTTTAATAATCCGGTGGGAGCTTGTAAAACTTGTGAGGGTTATGGGAGTGTTATTGGGATAGATGAAAATTTAGTAATTCCTAATAAAAATTTATCTGTTTATGAGGATGCTGTGGTTTGTTGGAAAGGAGAGAAAATGCAAAAATGGAAAAACGAATTGGTAATGAGTGCTATGGAGTTTGATTTTCCTATCCATAAACCTTACTATGAACTATCTGAAGAACAAAAGCAATTAATTTGGACGGGAAACAAACATTTTAAAGGACTAAACAAGTTTTTTAAATTTATAGAAGAGAAAAGCTATAAGATACAGTATCGCGTAATGCTTTCTAGGTATAGAGGAAAAACTGCTTGCTTTGATTGTAGAGGCACACGATTAAGAAAAGATGCTAATTATGTTAAGATTGATGGCAAATCAATAACCGATTTGGTGTTGATGCCTGTTACAGAATTGGCATTGTTTTTTGAGAAAATTAAATTATCTAAAAAAGAACAAGAAATAGCACATCGTTTACTGATAGAAATAAATACTCGATTAAAGTATTTGAATAATGTTGGTTTAGGATATTTAACATTAAACCGTTTGTCTTCAACCCTTTCGGGTGGGGAATCGCAACGAATTAACTTGGCAACTTCATTAGGAAGTAGTTTGGTAGGGTCGATGTATATTTTAGATGAGCCAAGTATAGGTTTACACTCTAAAGATACCGAGCGTTTAATTAAGGTGTTAAGAGAGTTACAGCAATTAGGCAATTCGGTAATTGTAGTAGAGCATGATGAGGATATCATAAAAGCGGCTGATGAAATTATTGATATGGGACCAGAAGCAGGCCATTTAGGAGGGGAAGTAGTTTTTCAGGGAAATTATGATGAGTTGTTAGGTAGCTCAGAAAGTTTAACAGCTCAATATTTTAATGGGCAACAAGCAATAGAAATTCCTCAAAACAGAAGAAAATGGAATAAACGGATTTTAATAGAAGGAGCAAGAGAAAATAATTTAAAAGGCATTGATGTAGAATTTCCATTACATACTTTGACTGTAGTAACAGGCGTAAGTGGTAGCGGTAAATCTTCTTTGGTAAAAAAATGCTTGCTACCAGCTTTAAAAAAAATGTTTGATGGCTATTCGGAACAATCGGGTATTATTGATAAAATAAGTGGAGATATAGATAGTATTTCTGCAGTTGAGTTTGTTAATCAGAATCCAATCGGAAAATCATCACGATCTAACCCAGTAACTTATGTTAAGGCTTACGATGAAATAAGAAGTTTGTATGCTTCTCAGGGATTAGCTAAAGCTAGAGCTTATAAAACAGCTCACTTTTCATTTAATATAGATGGAGGAAGGTGTGATACTTGTAAAGGAGAGGGTGAAATAACTGTTGAAATGCAGTTTATGGCAGATATTCATTTGACTTGTGAGAGTTGTAAAGGAAAGCGATTTAAAGAGGAAGTTTTAGAAATAAAGTTTAACGACAAAAATATTGCTGATTTATTAGAGATGACAATTGATGAAGCTTTAGAATTTTTCAAATCATCAGAAGGAAAGCAAGAAAAAAAGATTGTTGAAAAATTATCGCCTTTACAAGAGGTAGGTTTAGGTTATGTTCATCTAGGACAATCGTCTAGTACGCTTAGTGGAGGGGAAGCTCAGCGTGTAAAATTAGCATCATTTTTAAATAAAAAGGACAGTTCAGATAACATCTTATTTATATTTGATGAGCCTACAACGGGTTTGCATTTTCATGATATTAAAAAATTGTTAAAAGCATTTAATGCCTTAATCGCCAAAGGGCACTCAATAATTGTAATAGAACATAATTTAGATGTGGTTAAGTGTGCCGATTGGGTAATAGATTTAGGGCCAGAAGGAGGTAGGAATGGAGGTAATTTAATTTTTACAGGAACTCCAGAAGGTTTGGTGAAATGTAAGGATTCATTTACTGCTAATTACTTGCTTTTAAAAGGGTAATTTGATATGTTTGTCGAAAAAATAATTGATTTGGTCGATAATAAGCAGTTACTTTTGTTACACTCTAAAATCCAACTAACCAAAAGTGGGATAGTTGAAATAGATGTGTTTGATAATGTTATAATAAATGAAAATTGTAGTAAAGAAATTATTGCTGGATTTAAAAAAATATTAGAGACTGATAAAAAATACCCAATACTATGTTCAATTGGTAAAGGGGTTGATATTGAAAAAGAAGCAAAAGATTATGGGGTAACACAAGAGGGGGTTATGTATTCTAGTGCTGAGGCTTATGTGGTTAAATCAATTCTTAAAAGATTGTTATTAAATGCTTCTTTAAAAATAAGAGGTTCTAAGGCAAATTTACCGACTAAATTTTTCAGCAATAGAAACCAAGCTTATGCATGGTTATTAAAATTCACATGATTATTTTTTGAATAACACACTTTATTAATTATTTTCATCGTCCAATCTGTTATTTTGGTCGATAAAAAACATAAGGTAGAGCTTTCTCACTCAGAAGTATTTTTGCGTGAAGACGGTATTGTAGAGATTGATGTTAAAGAGAATGCTGACATCGGTGTTGAGCAATGTAAAGAGTTGACGACAACTTATGAAGATTTGTTAGAAGATAAAAAATACCCTTTATTGCATATTGTGGGTGATTATGTAACTATGACCAAGGAAGCTAGAGAATATGCGTCTTCAATAGAAGGATTGAAATTTTCTAAAGCAGAAGCTTTTGTTATTAATTCGTTGCCCCATAAAATTTTAGCCAATTTTTATATGAAAATGAATAAGCCTTCAGTTCCTACTAAGTTTTTTAGAACTAAACAAGAAGCAGTTGTTTGGTTGCTAAAGTTTGTTTAAAAGCTTTGTTATTTTTGTTGAGTGAATTTTTATCTTAACAAATACGCTTTTAGAGAAAAAATATTAACGGCAAAACCTAATGCTGATTTAGGAATGGTTATCGTTATTCCATGTTGTAATGAAACAACGCTTATAAACTCTTTGCAAGCTTTAAAAACGTGTAATTTGCCTCAAAACTTAGTTGAAGTTATAGTTGTTATTAATGCTTCTGAAAATGCTGAAGAAGAGGTTTTAGAGCAAAATCACAAAACATATTTAGAAGCGACAAAATGGATAACGATTAATCAGGCTGAAGCATTAAAATTTTATCTAATCCAAGAAGATTCATTACCTAAAAAGCATGCTGGTGTAGGCTTGGCTCGTAAGATAGGTATGGATGAAGCTGTTAGGAGATTTGAAGCTGTAAATAATCATAGTGGAGTTATTGTATGTTTTGATGCCGATTCGTTATGCGAGCCTAACTATTTGGTTGAGATAGAGAGGCATTTTAATCAAAACCCTAAAACACCTGCTTGCTCAATTCATTTTGAACACCCAATTGAAGGAGAAGATTATAGCAATGAAATTTATAATGGTATTACTCAGTATGAATTACACTTGAGGTATTATAAAAATGGTTTGTCTTATGCAGGTTTGCCTTATGCTTTTCATACCATAGGTTCAAGTATGGCGGTTAGAAGCAGTGCGTACCAAAAGCAAAACGGAATGAATAAACGCAAGGCTGGAGAGGATTTCTATTTTTTACAAAAGTTAATTCCTTTAGGTGGTTTTACAGAAATAAAAACAACAAAAGTAATTCCTTCTCCAAGAGTATCGGATAGAGTTCCTTTTGGTACAGGTCGAGCAATGCAAGAGTGGTTAATTGGTAATGATGATGAAATGCTGAGCTATAATATACAATCGTTCAAAGACTTAAAGAATTTTGTAGAGCAAGTTCCTAATTTGTATGAAGATGCTAAGGTTGAATTTCCAAAGTCCGTTACTGCGTTTTTGGTTACCATAGATTTTGAAGAAAACTTGAAAAAAATAAAAGCTAATGCTACTTCAGTAAATCATTTTACAAAACTCTTTTTTAATTGGTTTAATGCTTTTAAAACATTAAAGTATATGCATTTTGCTAGAGATAATTTTTACTCAGATATAACTATTTCTGAAGCGTCTAATGCTTTGTTGAATGTTATGAATATTAAAAAAGAAAATTCTATAAGTGAGCTGTTGTTTAGGTATAGGGAGTTAGATTTAAAATAAATTGTAATTTTATAACAATGAAACATTTAGTTATTGCTTTAAGCTGTATTTTTTTATTAGCTTGTTCTAAGGAAGACGAATCAAGTCCTATTAAAAGTAATGGTAGTAGTGGTAGTGGTCATCAAACAACCTCGTGTTCAACTATAAATGCTTCATCAACTATAACTCATAATGGTGTAAATTATAGAATTAATGCTGTTTCAGGATCTTCTAACTCTATAGGTATTGAGGTTGTATACATGACAGGTCCCTTTACCACTAGTTATTCAGCTGGATTGTTGCAACTCACTAATGGGAGTAGTTGTTTTGAAACTTCTAGTTCTACTGAGGGACAGCCAGGTTTTGGAAAGTTTTTTGAATATAAAAATGTGCCTACTTGGGCTATAAATAACTCTACAGTCTCTAAATTTAAAATAACTTTAGATGGTAGTGTTTATGCAATTCAAGATTTGAATTTAGATCAGAATTAACCTATCAAAAATAAGCAAGGTCTTTTATGTAAATCAATTTTTGTTTTTTTCCAGTCAGCAATTGTTTTGGTTTGAATTTGTTCTGATGGAGTTGTGATGTCTAAAGCAATACAGAGTTTAGTACTATCAAAACAATTTTTTATCATATCTTCAAATACATGAGTGTTGCGGTAGGGCGTTTCGATAAATAATTGAGTTTGGTTCTTATTTTTTACAATTCGTTCTAAATCTTTCAATTTTCTTATTCTCTCTTTTTGTTCTTTTGGTAAATAGCCGTTAAAGCAAAAGCTTTGTCCGTTAAAGCCGCTAGCCATTAAAGCTAGTAGAATAGAGGAGGGGCCAACTAACGGAATTACTTTAATGTTTTTTTGTTGAGCTAAACTTACAATCTCGGCACCAGGGTCGGCAACTCCTGGGCAGCCTGCTTCAGATAAAATACCAATGTTTTTTCCGTTATCTATTTCTTTTAAAAAAGTAGGGTACTCGGATTCGTGTGTACGCTTGTTTAGTTCGTGAAAGGTTAAGTCGTCAATTGCTTTAATTAAACCTGCTTTTTTTAAAAATCTTCGGGCTGTTTTAATGTTTTCAACTATGTAAATATCTATTTCATTAATTAGTTGATTGTTAAATGCTGGTATAACTTGCTCAATGGAACTATCGCCAAGTGTAACAGGTATTAAATATAGTTTTCCTCTTTCCATATTACACCTCTCTAGCTCTCCTTTTTAGGAGAGAAGTTTAAATGGTTTATAAAATCATCACAAGCTTTATTTATCATTTGGTAAACATCTTCAAAGCCTTGAGCTCCTCCATAGTAAGGGTCTGGCACATCCATGTTTTCGTTTGGATAGGTTTGATTTAAAAATAACGAAACCTTTTGTTCATCAGCTTTATCTCTAGCTAAATTTATAATATTTCTGTAGTTTGAATTGTCCATCGCAAAAATATAATCAAACTCATCAAAATCATTTGCCGTAAATTGTCTGCCACGTTGATTGGAGATGTTTAAACCATGTTCTGTTGCTTTGGCTTGCATTCTGTTGTCAGGAGCTTCGCCAATATGATAGTTAGATGTTCCTGCCGAATCTACAGTTATACCTAAGTTTTGTTCTTCTGATTTTTGTTTTAAAACGCCTTCAGCAATAGCTGAGCGGCAAATATTTCCTAAACAAACAAATAATACTTTAGTCATATATAAAAACTTAAAATATAAACAATTGCAAAAATAATAATTGCTACTATGCTGTAGCCAATAACTTTTTGCCCTTTTTTGTTGATGGGTTTATAATGTGTTGGAGTTTCGTATTTTTTATTAAAAAATCCCATAAAAAGAAAAACAGGAATCAAAAAGTGAGTAATCGATTCCTGTTTAGTTAGTGCAATTTGTATTGCGAAAAATTATTGTAAACTTATTTTTTTCTTTAAATCATCAATGTAGCCTCTAAAACGCTTGTCAGTTTCCATAAGGTTATTTACTGTTTTGCAGGCATGTAATACAGTTGCGTGATCTTTGCCACCACAGTGCATTCCGATAGTTGCTAAACTAGATTTAGTCATTTGTTTAGAGAAATACATTGCTATCTGACGAGCTTGTACTACTTCTCTTTTTCTTGTTTTAGATTTTAAAGTGTCGATTGCCATATCGAAATAATCGCAAACAACTTTTTGGATGTAGTCAATAGAAACTTCTTTAGCCGTATTCTTAACAAATTTGTCAACCATCTGACGAGCTAAATCTAAATTAACTGCTTTTTTGTTTAATGAAGCTTGTGCTAAAATAGAGATTAACGCTCCTTCTAATTCTCTTACGTTAGTTGTAATGCTGTAACCAATGTACTCAACTACATCTTTAGGCAATTCTAAACCTTCTTGATACATTTTCTTTTCTAAGATGGCTATTCTTGTTTCTAGGGCAGGAGCTTGCAAATCTGCAGCTAATCCCCATTTAAAACGAGAAAGTAATCGTTGTTCCATTCCAATAATTTCAACAGGGGCTTTATCAGCAGTTAAAATTATTTGTTTTCCTGATTGGTGTAAATGGTTGAAAATATGGAAGAATACGTCTTGTGTTTTTGGCTTTCCACCAAAAAACTGAACATCATCTATAATTAGTACGTCTATCATTTGATAGAAGTGAATAAAATCGTTTTGTTCGTTATTTCTAACGGCATCAATAAATTGGTGAGTAAATTTCTCAGACGAAACGTATAAAACTGTTTTGTTTGGGAATTTATTTTTTACATCAATACCAATTGCGTGTGCTAAATGTGTTTTTCCTAAACCAACACCACCATAAATTAAAAGTGGGTTAAAAGCTGTTCCTCCAGGGTTTTTTGCTACAGCAAATCCTGCCGAACGAGCTAATCTATTGCAGTCTCCTTCAACAAAGTTGGCAAAAGAATAGTTAGGGTTTAATTGAGAATCTACATTAATCTTTTTAAGACCAGGGATAATGAATGGGTTACGGATAGACTTATCTTTGTTTAAGTCTATAGGCATATTTACAGGCTTGTTTTTAAGGGCTTGTCTGTTGGTTGCAGGGATTTTAACAGTGTATGGTTTTGTAGAACTTTGGCTACTTTCCATAACAATACTGTATTCTAATCTTCCTTCGGCACCTAATTCTTTTTTTATGGTTTTCTTTAAGATGCTAACGTAATGCTCTTCTAACCACTCGTAAAAAAACTGACTTGGAACTTGGATGGTTAAGACGTTACTTTTTAATTTGATGGGTTTAATTGGTTCAAACCAAGTTTTATAACTCTGTAAACTTACGTTGTCTTTGATTACCTGAAGGCAATTGTCCCATACTAAATTAAAGTCTTTCTGCATCTTAAAAAGCTCCTTTATTAAATGTTAAAAAATAAATTAATGTTCCAAATCTAACATCAGATTTTAAGAGTTGATTGTTGAAAAATAAATGTCAGTAATTTATATTTTTAACTCTCTCAAAATCAACATTTTCAAACTGAAAATGGTGTCCTTGTTTTGTTCTAACAAATATTTGAATAAAAAAGTGAAAAAAAAAACTTTTTGGGTATTGTTTTTTTAAAATATTTTTCAGCAAATTCTAATTGGCTCTGAATTAAAGGAATAGTTTTTTCGGTTGGCAGATATTAAAAAATCTATACGCCCTAAATTAATGCCAGCCCAACCAACTTGATTTATTATAACCTTCTTATTCTCAATGTTTTTCATGATAGTTGGTTTTTCTAAAAAGGTATGTGTGTGTCCACCAATTATTAAATCTATATTGTTGGTTTGTTTCGCTAATGTTAAATCAGAAACTTTATCAGTTTTATAAGAATACCCTAAATGAGATAAGCAAACCACTAAATTGCAGTGTTCAGTTTCTTTTAAAAATTGTGCTTTTTCGTTGGCTATTTTTATAGGATCGTTATAAATGGTTCCTTTGTATAAATCTTTTCCGACTAAACCTTCTAGTTCAACACCAACTCCAAAAACACCTATTTTAATATTGTCTTTTATAAATATTTTGTGCGATAATATTTCTCCATTTAATATAGTGTTACTAAAATCGTAGTTACTATTTACAAAAGGAAAGTTGGCGTGAGGCAACATCTTTTTTAGTCCTTCAATTCCATTATCAAAATCGTGGTTACCAATGGTGGCAACATCATATTTCATTAAACTCATTAGTTTAAAATCAATTTCGCCAGCATACTTATTAAAGTAGGGAGTGCCTTGAAAAACATCTCCAGCATCCATTAATAAAACATGCTGTTCGGTAGCTCTAATTTTTTCGATTAAAGCAGCACGTCTAGCAGCACCACCTAAATTGGGGTGTTTCGGGTCGTTTACAGGGAAAGGCTCAATTCTGCTGTGTACATCATTGGTGTGGAGTATGGTAAGTTTGGTGTAATCCTTTTTAGAGCGAGCAAAAGTACTTAGCGGGACTAAATTCATGGCGGCTAATCCTCCACTTGCTAGTGCTACTTGTTTTATAAAAGTTCTTCTGTTGCTCATTTTAGTTGTTTTCACCCACCTTAATCCTCCCTCAAGGGAGGAATCTCTCCCCTTGAGGGGAGTTGGAGGGGTGATTTGTTTCTTTAATTTGTTTGTATTATTAATCTATTATCAATAACTCCTTTTAACTGTTTACCTTGTTGATGTTGTTCTTTACAATATTGTATAATGGCATCTCTTAGTTTAATGCCTACTTTTTCATATTTAATAGGATTAGCAAAAAACGTCATGTTATCACCACCATTGGCTAAGTAATCTGATGTGAGGATTTTAAATTCATTATTTTCTCTATATTTATTTTCGTTTATAAGGATATGGTATTCCCAAGCATGTCCATGTGTGTCAAGATAATCAACCATTGTGATTCCTTTTGAGATAGGTTGACCTCCAACTTCGAAAATATAATGCGTTAACTTAGCAAATGCAATACTATCAATCGTTACAACCACCAACTCATTTTCAAACGGCATTAGTTCAAATATTTTGCCTCTGGTAATTTCTCCTTTGGGTAAAGATGTTCTTAATCCACCAAAGTTTAATAGGCAAAAATCAATACTATCAGCATACATTTTTTGAGCAACTTCTAAACTTAAATCAGCAACTAAATTACCTAGCTTTGTTTGTGCTTTTCCTCTTTCTTTTGGAAACTCTTCTGATGAGATTACCAAAACCTCATTCATTTCTGCATCTAACTTTTCTTTGTAGGGTTTAATTAGTTGGGCTGCTTTATTATTTGTTGTAATAGTTGAATCAACAGCAATTGACGAATTTTTACCAACATATTTGGTGCTAGGACTGCATGCTAATAAAAAGCCAATTACAGTTATTAATAAGTATGTGAATAGTTTATTCAATCAAGTGATTTTTATTGCTTGTAAATTTAGAAATTTGAATTTCAAATAACCATTAAATTAAAGTAAAGATATGTTTAGTTCTGAAACCAAAGTGCGAGTTCGATATGCTGAAACCGACAAAATGGGCTATTGCTATTATGGTAATTATGCCACTTATTTTGAGGTGGCTCGGGTAGAAATGATTAAAAAGTTAGGTTTTAGCTATAAGCAAATGGAAGATGAAGGAGTGGCTTTGCCTGTTTTGGAGTTTAATATTAAATACTTTAAACCAGCTTTTTATGATGAAGAAATCACGATAAAAACTGTTGTAACTGAAAAGCCTGCTGCACGAATTACCTTTAATTATGAGTGTTTTAATGAGGCAGGAGTTAAAATAAATGAAGCAACAACTACCTTGGTTTTTGTAAATATGGAATCTGGAAGGCCACAACAAGCTCCAACAGATTTTTTAGAGGCTATAGAAAAGCATTTTTAGTTATTTCAAATTAATCAAGGTCTCTAATGTACTATCTATCACTTGAGCCATTTTGGAAATATTTAATGTTTCCATTCTATCCGTTTTTTCATGATAGTTTTTGTTTCGATAGAATGCAGTATCTGTTATCATTAAAGAACTAATTCCAAATTTCCAATAATTAAGATGGTCAGAAAAATCAATGCCTGGTAATGACTTTGGGGCAACAAATTTCTTTGTTCTAATTAACTTTTGCTTTTTAAATCCTTTGTTAAACTTTCGAGCAAATTTGCCTTTGCCAAATTTGTTTACCAAAGTAATATAGTTGCCTTTATTTCCGTAAAACCACGAAAGAATTCCAATAGGGTAATCTTGCGATTTTTTAGCATCATCAAAATAAGCTATCATTTCTAAGCAAAGCATCCCAAAAACATCAGTTTTGTTATCCATTAATGATTTTGCATGAATATAACTTCCCATTTTATCTGTTCTAAAATAAGGTGGTTCTTCTAAAGTGTAGGCTACCATTTCAATTCGATAATTAATTTTTTTATCTTTTAATAATCGTGCCAATTCAAGTAAACCAACAGTTCCACTAGCATTATCATCAGCACCTTCTTGATTATCACAAACATCATAGTGTGCTCCAACTACTACTGTTTTAGAGTTATTACTACCAAAAACACAAACAACATTTTTATATTCTTTTCCATCAGCTATATATTCTTGAAAATATACGGTATCAGCATAATGACTAAACTCGTTATAAATATAACTTGCGGTTTTGTTAAGTTGCTCTATGTTTTTATGGTTTCTTGGGTTTTCTGTTTTTGTAATTGCGGTTAAGTGTGCCTTTATTTTTGTAGTATCTGAAGCATTATTTCCAAATAGAGAGAAGGAAATAAACAGTAAGATTATTAATATGGAGAGCTGTTTTTTCATTATTTGTAAAAATACTTTAAAAAAAATTGTTCTAAATAAAAATAACATCGTAATATTGCGATATGGGGATTACAAAAACCAATTTATTTACCGAAGAACAAAATAGATTAGCTGTTTTGGCGAAAGCCATTGCGCATCCTGCACGTATTGCTATTATACAACACATTATTAAATCGAATACTTGTATTAATAACGATTTGGTAAACGAATTAGGTTTAGCACAAGCAACGGTTAGTCAACATTTAAAAGAATTAAAAAAAGTAGGGATATTGCAAGGAACGGTTGAAGGGAAAGCAATGTGCTATTGTATAAATCCCGAAGAATGGAACTTTATTAAAAATGAAATCAATGAATTTTTTGGACAAGCTTTAAGTTGTAATTCATCAGATTGCTGCTAAAAAATTTTAATATAAATTATCGTAATATTACAATGATATGAAAACATCAGAAGAATTAAAGAATGTAGTTAAAGAAAAGTACACCGAAATAGCTAATCAAAGCAAAGAAGAAAACGAAGCTTCTTGTTGTGGCGTTGGAGGCTGCAGTACTGTTGATTATGCTGTTTTTGCAGAAGATTATAGCAAACTTGGAGGTTATAACGAAGATGCCGATTTAGGTTTGGGTTGCGGAATACCAACTGAATTTGCTCAAATAAAAGAAGGCGATACGGTTTTAGATTTAGGATCTGGAGCTGGTAACGATTGTTTTGTTGCTCGTGAATTAGTAGGAGCTACGGGTAAAGTTATAGGAGTTGATATGACAGATGTAATGATAGAAAAAGCTCGTGAAAATGCAGAAAAACTGAACTTTAATAATGTTGAATTTAGAAAAGGAGATATTGAAAAATTACCTATTGGCGGAAATAGAATTGATGTAGTGGTTAGTAATTGTGTGTTAAATTTAGTGCCAGATAAAGAAAAAGCATTTGAAGAAACTTTTAGAGTAATAAAACCAGGAGGGCATTTTAGTGTAAGTGATGTGGTACTAAAAGGAGATTTGCCTGAAAATTTAAAAAATGATGCAGAAATGTATGCTGGTTGTGTGTCTGGAGCCATACAATTAGATGAATATTTAAGGTTGATAAATAAAGCAGGCTTTACAGATGTTGTGGTTCAGAAAGAAAAAATAACAGTTCTGCCACAAGAAATATTAGCAAAATATTTAAACGAAACAGAAATAACTGATTACCAATTAGGTAAATTTGGAATCTTTTCAGTTACAGTTTACGGTCAAAAACCTAACTGTGATCCTAATTCTGGTTGTTGTTAAAATTTGAGTTTAAAATTTAAAATAATATTGAGTCTGTTTTTTCCATTATTAACTTATGGAAATACAGACTCCTTATTTATTGATAGACCAAGTCGGTTTACAATTACACCTAACTTTTTGTTTCAAAACTTAAACTTAACCATTGATGGTGCGCATGGAAGTATTGTAAAATACGAACCAGGAAAAACTGCTGCAATAGGTGGAACATTAGCTTATAAATGGTTTGTGGGAAGTTTGTATTACAGTGTTTATAATGAGTTTGATGGAGAGCTAAAACAAAAAAGTAAATATTTCGATTTTCGTTTTAACTTTTCGCGTAGGAGAGGAGCTTTAGATTTGTATTTTCAATGGTATAATGGCTTTTCTATTAAAGAGTTGCCACAAACTAATGTAGAAAATATAGCAGCCTTGGCAAATCCTAATTTAGATTTGTTTAGTGGTGGAGCTAACTTTTTTTATAGCATTAATCCTAAACACTCTATGCAATCAGTATATAAATACAACGAGTTGCAGACTAGGAGCAGCGGAAGTTTTTTGGTTGGTGTAGCTCAAAATTATACGCAGATAAGTTTTACCAATAGTATTTTTCCTGACGATATAGTAGATGGTTTAGAAATGGTTGGAGACCAAAATGATGGTAAGTTTTTGGCATTAATTCCGGTAGCAGGTTATCAATATAATTTTATAAAAGGAAAATTTAATTTTTCGCCAACTGCTTTTGGTGGTTTAGGTGTTCAATACCAAGATTATATGTCGGTAGCAAAAGGCGATTTTAAAGGGTTTAATCGTTCGGTTAAATATGGTTTTAATATCCCTGTAGGAATTAACAATCCTAAAAATTATTTTGGAATAATAGCTAGGTACGAAAAATCAATTTTTTATCTTGAAAGAAGTATCGAAATGAAGTATGAATTGTATAGTATTAAAGCCTATTTGGGCATAAGATTTTAGTTATGAAAAATTACATAATAGAAACAATAGGAACATTTTTTTTGGTGTTTGTAGGTTGTGGAGCAATGGTTATAAACAATCATGTTGGTGGAGTAATTACGCATGTTGGCGTTGCAATGAGTTGGGGATTAATAGTAATGGTGCTAATTTATAGTATTGGCGATATTTCTGGAGCTCACTTAAACCCTGCGGTAACCATAGGTTTTTGGGTAGCTAAACGCTTTCCTTTAAAAAAAGTATTGCCTTATGTTTTAGCCCAAGTAATAGGTGCATTATTGGCAGCTTATAGCTTAAAATATTTATTTCCATTAGATGAAACTTTAGGAGCTAGTTTGCCATCAGGCACATGGCAGCAATCATTTGTATTTGAGGTAATCCTTACCTTTTTATTAATGTTTGTAATATTAAACGTATCAACAGGAGCAAAAGAAAAAGGGATAATGGCAGGAGCAGCAATTGGAGCAACTGTAGGTATGGAAGCCATGTTTGCTGGTCCTATTTGCGGGGCGTCTATGAATCCTGCAAGGTCTATTGGTCCAGCAATAGCATCAGGACATACAGAGTATTTATGGGCTTATATTGTGGCTACAGTTTTAGGGGCAATAATAGCAGTAGCTGTTTTTAAATTAACTAGAGATAAAAAGCATATAGCAGAAAATTAAAAAATTAAAAGATGAAAAACGTATTATTTGTGTGTGTAGAAAACTCTTGTCGTAGTCAAATGGCAGAAGCTTTTGGTAAAATGCACGGAGAAGGAATTATTAATGTGTATAGCTCAGGTTCAAAACCATCAGGCGTGGTTAATCCAAAGGCGATAGCAAGTATGAAAGATGTGGGTTACGATTTAAGTAAACATAATTCTTTTGGTTTGGACGAAATACCACAAATTAAATGGGATTATGCCATTACAATGGGTTGTGGAGATGAATGTCCTATGATTATGGCTGATAATAGAGAAGACTGGGGATTACCTGATCCAAAACACATGGAGCCTGAAGAGTTTGCTAAAGTGAGAGACATAATAGAAAATGAGGTATTGGAGTTGATAAAAAATTGTAAATAAAAAATCTTGGTGTTGTCCTTCGATTAACTCAGGATGACACCAAGACTCTACTATCTTACTTTAAAGCAATTTGTTTGTCTTTGTTGTATTCAACAGAATATTTAAACTCCATTTTTTTATTTTGTTTTGATGGGAGCAAGAATTTCCAACTTAACATCCCTGTTTTTTCTTCGTAATCAGCCTTGCCATAACTTAACATACCAACTTTAATATCATCATTGTTTGGCACAGGAATTTGGTCTTCAATAATAATGTCAACATTATTAGGTCTATGGTTTTTAACTTCTAACTCATAAGTAAAGTATTTTAACTGTTTGTCAGCTAAAAACTTATCTTTTTTCTCCTCCTTAATCAGTTTTCTTCTTATCGATATTCTCTCATCTCTACCTAAAGTAAGAGCTAACGAATCTCCCATAACATCAGGGTTTAGCATTGTTTCGCCAATAAAAGTACCTTCAAAATAAATGTTGGCAGAAGCAGGTAATAAGTTCATACCTTCAAAACCTTTAACATCAGCAACTAAAAAGGCATCTTTATCTAACTTAGGAACCATATAATATTGGTACTTAGCATCTAATTCTTCATTTTTAACAGCAACTAAATGGTTTTGTCCGTCTGATGGAATAGAATAAGCTATGCCTAAATCAAACTCAATATTGGTTAAGTTTTCGTTCATTGATGCGTAATATGCAGATGTTGTTGCAACCGATAAATCTTCTTCATTCATTTCGTATTCATCATAGCTTTTTGCAGCTTCAGTTTCTCGTTGCATTAAAGCCATCCCACTTTTACTTCTTCTCTTATCATTATAACCATAATTTGGCGTATAATAATTTAAATACCAAACAGGTAAAACAGGCTTTACTTTGCTTTTGTTAGGGTTGTTGGTAGAAAGTTTTAGTTTAACATTATCCCAATTTTCGCCAGAGTTTTGGTAAACATTAGCTTTGTAAGTAAGCTCAATAGGTTTGTTAATTCCGCTTGCTCTTAAATCGTATTTCGGACTCCAAGATGCATTGGCTACCAAATAATTTACATCTAAAATTGCAGGGGTTGGAGCATTAGCAGAAACAGTTACTACAATTTGATAACGAGGATGAGCTTGTTTTGCCACATATTTCTGAGCATTTTCGGTATTTATTTTATTTAATCTTGTTTGTAAATTGTTTTTAGTTCTGTTTAGGTGGTATTCTTCTTTTTTTACTTTTATTAAAGATGCATTTATATCGTTATATTTTTCTCTAAAAAAACTCATAGCATCTTTTAATAAAGCTAAAGAGTCGCTTTTCATACTTTTATTGCCAACCAATAATTGTTTTTCTAGCTCTAATACATCTTTTTTAAATTTAATTTCTTCTAAATCAAAATTTACAAAATCTAACGAATCTTGTATTTGTTGTATTTTGGCTAAAATGTGCTTAGGTATTTTAGGGGGAATAGTGTTACTTACAGGTTGGTAGTATTTGTATTTGGTTTCTAAAATGATATAATTCCCTTTGCCTTTTACCTGAATACTGTTGGCATTAATGCTTGATGAAATGCTATCGAAAACTATTTCGGTTACTCCTTTTTTTAGCGTTGTATTTGCTTTTCTAAAAACCTGAGCACCATTTAGAAATACAGTTACATTTTTAATTTTTGAGTTTATTGTTGTTTTTGTAGTAGCAAAGCAAGTACTGGCTATTGCTATTATCATTATTGAGCTTAATATCTTTTTCATAACTTAAATTTTATGGATTTTAACTATTTGGTAATTTATTTTTGACTATTAGATGTACCTTTGTTATTAATTCCATATTTTTAAAAATAATTTAGATTTAATTAAATGAAATACAGATGTTTAACAGATGAGGAGTTGCAAGAGCTTGAAGAAGAATTTAAGCAGTTTTTAATTGCAAATGGGGTTCATGCAGAAGAATGGGAAGAGTTAAACAAAAAGAATGATGAAAGGGTAATGCAGTTGGTAGAAATATTTAGTGATATAGTGATAGAAAAAGCATTAACCAATATTAAATTTTTAGAACATATTACAGCAAGTGATATTAAGGCTTTTGCATGTAACGAAAAGGAAATGGTATTAATAGGAATTGCCTCTACCAATAAAAGTATTGATTTTACAAAAGACTCACTTTCTACATTTAAAGATGAATTAAACATTTTTAAAACCAGTAAAAAATATAGTAAAAAAAGAGAAGAAGAGGTTTTTCAGTTATTAGAGTCAGGATGCAGCATAATTGATGAAGAACGATTTAAAAAGTTAGATTTAGCTTATACATACTCTACAAAACAGATGCAAAACTAATGCGTTTAATTTTTTTTATATTAATATTTAGTTATTGTATTGTAGCACAATCACAAACGGTTAAAGCGGTTCGTGCAGAAATTCAAAAGCTAATTAAAGATGAGGATTTAAAGAATGCTTCGGTTAGCTTTTATGCTTATGATTTAGATTCTAATAAAATTATTTCTGGAATTAGTTCTAGCAGAAGCTTAGTTCCTGCTTCTACTATGAAATTAGTAACTACAGCAACAGCATTAGAAATGATGGGTTCTGGAAAACGCTTTTCTACTACTATTAAATATTCTGGAGAAATAGATACTAATTGTGTGTTGCAGGGTAATATTTATATAGTTGGAGGTGGAGATCCTGCTTTAGGTTCGGCAAGATACAAAAGGCATTATGGAGATTTTTTAGATAAATGGGCAACAGCAATTTTAAATTTAGGGATAGATTCTATAAACGGACAAGTAATTGGAGATGCTTCTATTTTTAGTGAGCAAATGATACCACCAACTTGGATTTGGGGTGATTTAGGTAATTATTATGGAGCTGGTCCTTGTGGGTTATCTATTTATGAAAACAGATGTACTTTAACATTGCAATCGGGTAAAAAAGGGGATTCAACATATATTAGTTGTGTAAAACCTTATGTTCCCAACTTAGCGTTTGATAATTATGTTAAAGGAATGATAACATCTAAAGACCAATCCTACATTTATGGGGCACCTTATCAAGAAGGGCGAATTATTAAAGGGGGAATACCGGTTAATCAAGATGAATTTTTTGTTGATGGTTCTATTCCAGATCCTACTTATTTAGCAGCTTTTGAGTTAGATATGAAATTAAGAGAAATAGGGGTGAAGCTTGCTAATCCATCTACAACACTCCGAAAGTTAAAAGCAAAAGATATTGAGTTTAAAAAAGAAAAACGACACATTGTTACTACAACACGTTCGCCAAGTTTAGCTTCCTTAATTAGTGCCACCAATATGCACAGTATTAATTTGTATGCAGAGCATTTAATGAACCAGATAGGAGTTTATAAATATAGGCATGGCGATACAGGTTCAGGAACTGTAGCTACTTATCAGTTTTGGAAAGAAAAAGGCTTAGATGTAGAAGGTTTATATGTGAATGATGGTAGTGGATTGTCTAGGTTTAATGCAATTACAGCAAAACAGTTAGTTGGTATTTTACAGCTAATGTTTGAAAGCAAAAACTATAAAATATTTTTAAAATCATTACCAGTTGCTGGTAAATCAGGTACACTAACAAATGTAGGTAGGGGTACAGCAGCATCGGGCAGAGTTATGGCAAAAAGTGGCACCATGACTCGTGTAAAAAGCTACGCAGGTTACGTTAAAACTAAAAGCAAAAAAAATATAGCATTTGCAATAATTGCAAATAATTATAATTGTAGTGCTCGTGAAATGCGAAAAAAAATGGAAAAGGTAATGATTAAGCTAGCAGAAATAAATGAGTAGCTTATTTCTTTTTTTTCTTTTTTTCAGAAACAGGCTTTCCGTTTTTGTATTCTCCTAAAACAATTACATCCTTAACCCTTTGATACTCTTTAATAGCAATTTCCATTGCTTTTTCAGTATCTCGTCTAATTCTGATTCCGTTTTTGCTTCCTTTGTTTCTTACTTCTATATAAAAACCGTCTCTAAGTTCGGTTGGTTTCGTTGCTGGTCTTCCCATCTAAAAAATAGTTTAAATGCTAATGTACACTTTATTCGTAGAAAAGCAAGAATTAAGCTTATTATTTTACTAAAGAGTTAAAAGATTTAACTTTTTTTATGAAATATTGATACTCACTAATTTAAAATGGCGTAGCAACTTTAGTTAAAATAAATTTATCTAGGGTTGTTAAAATAATCATTGGCTCTACTACCGTAATGATCTTGTTGGTATTCCGTATCCATATCAATAGGTTGGTTGGTTCGTTTATGTAATTTAACTCTCCATTGAGGATAATTAAAATAACCAATCATATCAGAATGGAGTAATGGATACTCATTAGTTCCTAAGTCAGGGTCATAGAAAACGAATTTTTTATTACTAAACTGATCAATTTTATAGTAATGCCATATTTCATAAGGGTAAGAGTTAGGTTCGCTTACAAATTCGGTTCTGGTATTAGGTTTGCCGTGTTTTAAAAATACACGTCCCCTGTCAGTTCGGTATCCTTTTTTATGAGTGGTAGAAAACAATTTATTTACAATCTTAACTTGTTCTAAGTATTTGTTCCATTCTCTCTCAGGATCAGCACTATTTCTAGTTGTCCAAAAATTATAAAAATATTGTTTCATCATGTCTTCATCTTTACCTTTTAGTTGGTTAGCTGCGTAGTCAATTTCTACTTGAGAAGATATGGGTTCAACGCATTTAATGTATTCCTCAACTTCATCTTTAGTCATTTTATCTACAAAAGAGTTTAGGTATTCATTTGAGACTAATAAAGGTGTTGCTTCAGGGTTACTTCTTTGGAAAAATATTTTCTTTTGTGTTAAAAGTTCATTGGTTTTGTTTTTAGCTTCAATAACTAAATTATAATTGCCTGAAGGTAATTTTTCTATTGTAAAGCTGTTTAATACAACATTAACTGGTTTGGCTGTTTCTCTTGAAAAGGTACGGTAATTACCAACAATTTTACCTGTTTCTTGAGATTCAATATAGTAATTTATTAAAAAAGCTTCATTTTCTCCAAGTACTTTGTCGCTGTTATATAGCTCAGCATAAAAAGCAATTTTTTGAAAATCTTCGGGATAAAAATCTGATGTGTAAGGTATAATATCGTAGCCACTTTTACTAATAATACTTTTGGTTTTGGTTTCTGATAAAGATTCAACCAGCTCAATATCAGAAACAGAAATTTTATCTAAAGGATAATTAATATCTAATATTTGAGTGGATTTAAAAGGAGCTTCCTCAGAGTTAATATCCTTTAAGGTAATTTCAAACTCGTATTTTCCATTGGGTAAAGAGATACGCTGTTGATCCATAAAATTAACTTGAGGGCTTAAAGAATCAGCTAATTCTGGACTTAATAAATTGTATTTTTTAAAAGTTTTTACAGTTTCGCCTTGCTTAAAAACCAAGGTTACTTCAATACTACTTTGTAATTTGTTGTTTTTGTTTAGGGTATATGTTGCTGAGTTTCCAATAACAGAAAGGTAAGTTTCAATATATGGTCCATTTTCAGGAGAATTAAATGTGCAGTAGGTAAAGTAAGCTTTTAGATTACCAGCAAAACCATTTGCAGCAAAAAACACACATAATATTAGTATTGATATTAATTTTTTCATAAAAACTGTATTGCTTGTAAAATTACAATTTATCTTTAATTATTGCTGTGTTAATTTATAAACGGCAAAATTGATGTAATAGTTTGGTTTAAAGGAGTGTAAAAAAATATTTTTCAAAAATTGAATAAAAACATTTTAAATTTAAAATGGTTTGCTACTTTTGCAGCGGAGATATGGCAGAGTGGTCGAATGCGGTAGTCTTGAAAACTATTGTACCGCAAGGTACCGGGGGTTCGAATCCCTCTATCTCCGCCACAAAAAAAGTCCTCTAACACTAGAGGACTTTTTTAGTTTAAATACTTTTTATTGTTACTCCATCGAGTCGGTAATCTTAACTACACAAAAACCTACTGCGAATAACATCCCTAAAACGGCTAAAGCCATTAATATTAAATCTACTGCTGACATAAGTGATAATTTTTAAAATTGCTCCACTAAACTAGCTTACTTTTACAGTAAAAACTATGACCTATAACAGCTTTGCAACTGATTCTTGTCAGTTTGTTATTATTATGGGAGGTAGTTCTTTGTTTTAATTTATTTTAAAAAAGTTTGAAAAAATCCGAAACTGCTCCATCTTGTTACCATTGTGGCGATTCGTGCGAAAACGAATTGATAACTTTTAACGACAAAAATTTTTGTTGTTATGGATGTAAATCGGTGTACGAAATTTTAAACCAAAACGATTTATCCGAGTACTACAAAATAGAAAACACGCCTGGCATTAAAAACAAATCGGTAAGCGATAGCTATTATAAGTTTTTAGATATAGAAGAAATTGCTAATCCATTATTTGAATTTAAAGAAAACGAACGGAGAGTGGTGCGGTTATTTTTGCCTGAGATACATTGTACATCTTGTGTTTGGTTGCTCGAAAATTTACATCAACTGAATAAGGGTATTGTGTTTTCGGAGGTTAATTTCTTAAAAAAAGAAGCATTAATTTCTTTTAACGCTAACGAAATTAGTTTTAAAGAGCTTGCCATTTTACTACACAAAATTGGTTACGAACCTAAGTTTGATGCCGAAAAAAAGACAACGGTAGTCAATAAAAAGAAGTACTTTAAATTAGGGATTACCTTTTTTTGTTTTGGCAACATTATGTTGTTTAGCTTTCCTGAGTATTTAAACCCTGACGAAACTTTTTTAAATACCTATCGGAGCTTTTTTGCCTATTTAATATTTGGGTTTTCTTTGCCTGTTTTATTCTATTCGGCTAAAGATTATTTGGTATCGGCTTATAAAGCTTTACGCATAAAAGCTATTAATTTAGATGTGCCCATTTCTTTAGGAATATTAACCCTTTATTTTAAAAGTGCTTACGATATTTTTTCTGGAAACGGACCAGGTTATATGGATTCTTTTGTGGGCTTTATTTTGTTTTTGCTAATTGGTAAATGGTTTCAGGATAAAACTTACCAAGCCTTATCGTTTAACAGAAATTACCAATCGTATTTTCCGTTGGCAGTAACTACTTTGGTAGAGAATAAAGAAATAGTAATACCTGTAGATAAAATAAAACAAGGCGATTTATTACTTATTAAAAACGAAGAGATTATTCCTGCCGATTCAGTAATAATGAGAGGTAAAGCTAATATTGATTATAGCTTTGTTACAGGAGAATCTAACCTGATAAAAAAGCAAGAAGGCGATTCGGTTTACGCTGGAGGAAAACAAGTAGGAACTAACTTGCAAGTGGAGGTAACAAAAAATCTTGATCAAAGTTATTTAACACAGCTATGGAACCAAAATGCCTTTAAAAAAGATACAGATAATAAGCTGTCTGACTTTAACGAAAAACTGAGTAATTATTTTATTGTTGCAGTATTGTTAGTGGCTATTTTGGCTGCTACAATTTGGGCTATTATACAACCTACAGCAATCGTTAATGTAGTGGTTTCTGTATTGATTGTGGCTTGCCCTTGTGCGTTAGCACTTTCTATTCCTTTTACTTTTGGTAATAGTTTGCGTATTGCAGGTAGCAATGGTTTGTATCTAAAAAATAGTAAAGTAGTAGAAAATTTAGGTAAGGTTACAGATGTAGTTTTTGATAAAACAGGCACATTAACCAGTCAGGAAAACTCGGCAGTACAACTTGTTGGAGATAAGCTGAGTATAGAGCAAGAATCAATGGTTTTGGCTTTAGTTAAAAATTCGGCTCACCCTATAAGTAGAATGTTGGCGGCTCATTTAAAATTAAAAGATTTGCCAAATCTTAAAGCAACAGATTTTAAAGAAACAGCAGGAAAAGGAGTAGTTGGATTGGTTAATGGAGAACAAGTTTATGTTGGTTCGGCACAATGGGTTGGGAATGATGAAATTCAACAAGCAGCAGGTTCATCTACTTATGTAAAAATAGGCGATAAAATTTTAGGCTGTTATCAAATTAAAAATAAATACCGAGAAGGTTTTGATAAATTGATAAACAACCTAAAATCAAACTATAACCTCCATTTACTTTCGGGGGATAATGATAGTGAAAAAGAAAAATTGCAAGCTTACTTTACAGCAGATTCAACACTAAACTTTAATCAAAAACCAATAGACAAATTGAATTACATTAAGAACCTAAAAGAGCAAGGTAAAATGGTAATGATGGTTGGTGATGGTTTAAATGATGCAGGGGCATTAAAACAAAGTGATATAGGAATTGTAATAGCCGAAGATGTGTATAATTTTTCTCCAGCTTGCGATGGTATTTTAGATGCTAAGATGTTTACCAAATTACCAGCCTTTATTCAGTTGGGTAAATACAGTTTGTCGGTATTAAAAATTAGTTATACTGTTTCTTTGCTGTATAATATTATCGGATTGTCCTTTGCGTTTACCAATCAATTATCGCCTTTAGTTGCGGCTATATTGATGCCATTAAGCTCTGTATCAGTGGTTTTAGTTACAACAGTTTTAATTCGTTTTTATGGTAAAAAGCACCTCCATCAAAAACATGACTAAAATCAGTTGTTAATATGATTTAAGTTTCATTCTTGATTTTCGATACACTATACTTTTACCCCATAGTTAAGTAGTTTCTAAAACATAGAAAATGGGAGTAATATTTTTGTTAATAGGGGTAAGTATCGTTATAGCAATTCTATTTCTCTCATTTTTTTTATGGGCATCTAAAAGCGGTCAGTTTGATGATGATTATACCCCATCTGTTAGAATGTTATTTGACGACAATAAAAATTCAGAAAATCAAAACAAAGAATAAATGGAATTAGAAAAGTTTAGTTACGATAATGCTATCGTTAAAAAGTTTGCTTATGCCACCATTATTTGGGGTATAACAGGTATGTTGGTAGGGTTAATAGTTGCCTTACAATTGGCATTTCCACTTTTTTTTAATGAGTACTTAGGTTTTAAATACATTTCGTTTGGTAGGTTAAGACCATTACATACCAATGCAGTAATTTTTGCATTTGTAGGTAACGGTATTTTTACTGGGGTTTATTATTCCTTACAGCGATTATTAAAATCGCGAATGTGGAGCGATAAATTAAGTGCTATTAACTTTTGGGGATGGCAATTTATTATTGTAAGTGCAGTAGTTACCTTGCCTTTAGGTATGACTTCTGGTAAGGAGTATGCCGAACTAGAGTGGTGGATAGATATTTTAATTACCATAATGTGGGTTGTGTTTGGTTGGAATATGTTTGCAACTATTTTAAAACGAAGAGTTCGCCATTTATATGTAGCTATATGGTTTTATATCGGAACATTTGTTACCGTAGCAATGTTGCACGTTTTCAACTCGTTTGAGTTGCCAATTAGCTTTATGAAAAGTTACTCATGGTATGCAGGTGTGCAAGATGCCTTAGTACAATGGTGGTACGGACACAATGCGGTGGCATTTTTCTTAACCACACCTTATTTAGGATTGATGTACTACTTTGTGCCTAAAGCAGCTAATCGTCCGGTTTATTCTTACCGATTATCTATTGTTCACTTTTGGGCATTAATTTTCTTATACATTTGGGCAGGTCCTCACCATTTATTATATACTGCTTTGCCAGATTGGGCTCAATCATTAGGAGTGGTATTTTCGGTAATGTTAATCTTACCTTCTTGGGGAGGTATGTTAAATGGATTACTAACATTAAGAGGTGCTTGGGATAGAGTAAGAGATGATGTGGTGCTTAAATTTATGGTAGTGGCATTAACCTGTTATGGTATGTCAACTTTCGAAGGGCCATTATTATCGTTAAAATTCTTTAACTCTATTGCTCACTTTACCGATTGGATTGTGGCTCACGTACACGTTGGTGGTTTAGGATGGAATGGAATGTTAACATTTGGTATGTTATATTGGTTATTCCCTAAACTGTTTAACACTAAACTATATTCTAAAAAATTAGCCAATTACCATTTTTGGATAGCTACACTAGGTATTTTATTTTATGCAATACCAATGTATTGGGCAGGATTTGCACAAGGGTTAATGTGGCAAGAGTTTAAACCAGATGGAAACTTAGAATATGAATTTATTGATACAGTAACTAAGTTACGACCAATGTATATTTTAAGGTCGTTTGGAGGATTGTTGTTTGTTGGTGGAGCAGTAATGATGTTTTACAACTTATTTAAAACAGCAAAAGCAGGTTCGTTTATTGCTAACGAGAGTGCCGAAGCAGCTCCATTACAAAAAGCACCATCAAAAATTAAAGGCGAGAAATGGCATAGAGCTATTGAGCGTAAGCCTGTTAAAATGTTAGTTTGGAGTTTAATAGTTGTTGCCGTTGGAGGTATTATAGAAATAATTCCAACAGCAGTGGTAGAATCTAATATTCCAACTATTGAGAGTGTTAAACCTTATACTCCGCTAGAGTTAGAAGGTAGAGACATTTACATTAGAGAAGGTTGTTACAATTGTCATTCGCAAATGATTCGTCCGTTGAGATTTGATACCAAGCGATATGGCGAATACTCTAAAGCTGGAGAATTTGTTTACGATTATCCATTCCAATGGGGTTCTAAACGTACTGGTCCAGATTTAGCCAGAGAAGGAGGTAAGAAAAGTAACTATTGGCACTTTAGCCACATGATACTGCCTAAAGAAACTTCTCCAGGTTCGGTAATGCCAGCTTACCCTTGGTTAAGAGATGATAAGTTAGACATATCTTACATAGAGAAAAAAATTAGAGCAATGCAAACTTTAGGCGTTCCTTACGAAGAAGGTTACGACCAACAAGCTGCAGCAGATTTAAAAGCTCAAGCATTAGAAATAGCTAAAGATATTTATGTATCTAACCCTGATAATAAAGAGTTTACAGATGCAGAAGTACAAGAACTTAGTGAAACTGAGTTAGTAGCATTAATTGCTTACTTACAACGATTAGGAACTGATATATCTAACACTAAAACAGAGGAGGAATAATTATGTTACGATTTATAAAAGGAAACTTAACAACGATAGATGGGATTGAAATTTACCCAATGATATCGCTAGTAGTATTTGTAGTGTTTTTTGTGGGATTGTTTTGGTGGGTATTTACTGCAGATAAAAAATATATTAAAGAAATGGAAAACCATCCGTTAAACGATGATAAATAATTGAAGTATGAAGTTGATTAAGAATAAAATAATACTGAGCTTATTAATAGCCGTTTTTATTGCTCCAACCGTTAATGCTAATAATGGTAAGGATTTGTTTAAGCAAAACTGTGCTGCTTGTCATAAAGTAGAAGGTGCTTTAGTTGGGCCGCAATTAGGTGGTGTAAGTGCAAAATGGGCTGATGCTGATGAGGCAGCTAATTTAATAGAGTGGGTAAAAAATCCGCGAGCATTATATGAGTCTGGAAAATCTGAAATGGCAAAAGTTGCTTGGGAAATTTCGCCAATAGAAATGGCCCCAATGGCAAGTTTAAACGATGAGCAAATTCAAGCAATTTTTGATTTTGTTGATGGTAAAGGAGAGCCTGCAGTAACAGAAGAACCAAAAAAAGAAGAAACAGCTACAGCACAACCTTCACAAAACACTTCAGAAGGTTCTGAGAGAATTTATACTGCCGAAGAAGCTGCTGCGATAAACAAAGAAAAAAACGATTTTAATCGAATGGTATTTTTCTTTTTACTGCTACTTGCAGTGTGTTTATTAGGAGGAATTGTTTCTATATCTAAAACAATTCAGGCTTTTTTACAAATGGATGTAAAAGATAAAAATGATGATAAAAATGATAAGCCATCAAAGAAAGGAAATATTATTGCTTCGGTTATATTGATAATTATTTTAACAACACCTTTTAGTGGTTTTTCTATGCAAATAGATTTAGATAAAGAGGGTTGGTTTATTGTTTCGGATGTTGATAATATTGTACTTTTTATAGCCAATTTACTGTTGTTTTTTGTTTTGATGGATCACAAAAAAACATTAAAATCGGTAATACAACAGCACGATCCTAGCTTGTTAAAGAAAAAAACAAAAGCAGGTGTAGAGTATAAAGAAGAAACATTAACTCAAATGCTTACAGGAGCAGTTGCGGTTGAAGATGAAGCTTCTATTTTAATGGATCATGAGTATGATGGAATTAGAGAGTTGGACAATAATTTACCGCCTTGGTGGCTATGGAGTTTTTATATCTCTATTGTATTTGCTTTTGTTTACTTAATCCATTATCACGTAACCAAAACAGGCGATTTACAAATTGCAGAATATGAAAAATCGGTTGCCGAAGCTCAAGTAGAAATTGATGAATACATGAGTACTATGGCTATGAATGTGGATGAAAACAATGTAACCATACTAACCGAAAGTGCCGACATACAAAACGGAAAAGCATTATATATAACTAACTGTGTGGTTTGTCATAAAGAAAAAGGAGAAGGATTAATTGGACCAAACTTAACTGATAAATATTGGTTGACGGGTAATGGTAGTATTAATGATGTGTTTAAAGTAATTAAATACGGAACAACTAACGGTATGCCTGAGCATGAAAGCAAGATGAACCCTGTTGAATTACAGCAAGTAGCATCTTATGTGTTGCAATTAGAATATACAGAAGGTAAAGCTCCAGAAGGGGAAGAAGTAAAGTAAGTTTTACTTTCATCCTGAGAAATGTAACACTGAGTTTATCTAAGTGTAACCGAAGGATAGACAAGAAGTATTGAACAGACACTCTACTATTTAAATAGTTTAGAATAAATGACAGAAGATAAAGAGCAGTTTAGGGATAAAATTGCAACGGTTAACGAAAAGGGTAAACGTATTTGGATTTACCCTAAAAAACCGAAAGGAGTCTTATTTAACAAAAGAAAATGGTTGAGCTACTTGCTGCTACTGTTTTTGTTTGGAATACCGCACATTAAAATAAATGGCTTACCGCTATTGCTTTTTAATGTAATCGACCGAAAGTTTATCATTTTTGGTAAAATATTTTGGACACAAGACTTCTTTATTTTTGCCGTAGCAATGATAGTAGGTATTGTTTTTATTACCTTATTTACCATTGTTTTTGGGCGTTTGTTTTGTGGTTGGATTTGTCCGCAAACCATTTTTATGGAAATGGTTTACCGTAGGATAGAGTACTTAATTGAAGGCGATTACAAACAGCAACAGCGTTTAAATAAAGCCCCTTGGACAGCAAAAAAAATCTTTAAGAAAACCTTAAAGCAAACTTTGTTCTTTGGAATAGCATTTTTAATTGCCAATACCTTTTTAGCTTACATTATTGGTGCTGATGCCCTTTGGGAAATACAAACAGGAAACCCAGCAGAGCATGTTCAAGGGTTGGTAGCGTTATTAATTTTCTCAGCATTGTTTTATGGGGTTTTTGCTTTTATGCGAGAGCAAGTTTGTACTACCATTTGTCCTTACGGAAGATTACAAGGAGTGTTATTGGATAAAAATTCCATTATAGTTGCCTATGATTATGTAAGAGGAGAGGGAAGAGGAAAATTTAGAAAAAATGAAGACAGAAAAGAAGCAGGAAAAGGCGATTGCATTGATTGTAACCAGTGTGTAGATGTTTGTCCTACAGGAATTGATATTAGAAACGGAACACAGCTAGAGTGTGTAAACTGTACAGCTTGTATTGATGCTTGTAACTTTATGATGGAAAAAACAGGTTTAGAAAAAGGGCTAATTCGTTTTGATTCGGAAGAAGGAATAAAAAACTCTACACCTTTAACTTGGACCAAAAGAACGGTGTTTTATTCGGTGGTGTTAACCCTTTTAATGGTGTTTTTAGCACTGTTGTTAATTACTCAAAAAGATTTTGAAACTACCATTACCAGAGCAAAAGGAACGGTACAAAAAAGTATAGCAAATAATAAAATCATTAACATTTATGATATTGATTTAATTAATAAAACCACTAACGATTATGACATTACATTAAAATTAAGTGGCGATAAAGGAAAAATAGAATTGGTTAAAAACCACATTAGCTTAAAAGAGCAAACCGAAGTAAGAGGTAAGTTTGTGGTAACTATGGATAGAAACAACATTAAACACGGTAAAAACAAAATAGAAATAGAGGTATATGGTAATGGTAAATTAATTGATACCAAAACCACCATTTTTATGGGGCCATTATTGTAAGGTCATTCCGATTGAATCCGCCACAGATGGCGGAGGAACAGAGGAATCTATTGGTTTTTTTGCAAAAAAATTAAAGGATACCTCGGCAAAGCTTGGTATGACAAATTATTAAACAATTAAACTAAAAAATTATGAACTGGGGATATAGAATAGTAGTAGCATTTGTATTATTTATGACTTTCATAATATCTATGGTGGTGTATGTTTCTTCTAAAGGAGCAGATTTAGTTGCCGAAGATTATTACATGCAAGAAGTTAATTATCAAGATATAATTGATGCGAAGAAAAATAGTGTTGAATTAAACCAACAGCTAAAAATTACGCAAGATGCACAAAAGGTAGTGGTATTTTTTCCTAAAAGCGTTAATCAAAACATAGAGGGGACGATACATTTTTATCATCCGCAGCATACCAATAAAGATGTGGTAAAACCAATAGCATTAAGCAATCAAAAATTACAGAGCATTAATAAAAACGATTTAGCAAAAGGTAACTACACCGTTAAATTACTTTGGAAAGAAGGAGATAAAAGTTACTACATTGAAAAATCGTGTTATGTGAGTTAGGAAATTTCGCTAATCGGGATTTGAAATCCCGATTTAATAATTTTTGGATTTAAAATCCAAAAAAGCTAAAAAGATTACAAAAAGCAACTAAATGAGCATACTACTAATAACAGCCATTACCTTAGGACTAGCCAGCAGTTTTCATTGCTTGGGTATGTGCGGACCAATTGCTTTAATATTGCCTGTGGGTAAACGAAGCAAAGCGGGTAAAGTTGTAGGTTTGTTAGCGTACAATATAGGCAGAGTACTTACCTATACTTTCTTAGGTTTGTTAATTGGCCTTTTTGGAGAGGGGTTGCGTTTTGCAGGCATATCGCAAACCATAAGTATAGTGTTAGGAATAAGCTTATTAATTTATGTATTGCTTTCTAAAAAGTATGTTAAGTTAGGCTTGTACAACCGTTTTTATGTAAAGTTTAACAACAAAGTAAAAGCAGGTTTGGGTAAACTGCTTAAAAAACAATCTAACGCATCGTTATTTATTACAGGTTTGTTAAATGGCTTAATACCTTGTGGAGTAGTATTTATTGCCTTACAAGGAGCTTTATTGCAAGTAAGTTTAGTAAATAGTATGTTGTTTATGTTGGTGTTTGGTTTGGGTACAATACCAATGATGTTTGGTATTTCGTATTTATCTAACAGCCTAGGGAAACTAACAAAAGTTAAAATAAACAAGGTTATGCCCATTTTAACTATAGTTGTGGCATTGTTATTAATTGTAAGAGGTTTAAATTTAGATATACCTTACATTAGCCCAAGCTACAATGCTCAACAAAACGAAATGAGCTGCTGCCATAAGCCAGAGTAGTTGGTAATAAACACCTTACTCTTTCTCGGAAGTAACGCAGTGGATATCCGAGATCCACTAATAAAAGCCTCTCGCTGGTGCGAGTTTAGCGTAGCGTAACTCGTTCCTTATATTCATAATATATCTATTTTTAATTGTCCTATTCCTTTTCTTGCTGACAATATTTTAAACTTTCTATTACTTGTTCAACATACAATTCTCTAACAAAAACATCTATCCAATAAACTACTGCAAAGCTCACAAAATATAATCCCTCTTTATTATGAAACTTATAATTTCTGCTCATATACCAAATGTAATGCTTTAATCATTACCACGAGTTACACTTCGTTAAACTCGCGGGAGCAAGGGTTATTTGACCAACTGAAAAATTTCCTTCATGATTATCTGAAATTCTAATCGTGTCATAGTTTATTAAGTATTGGTGTGTTGGACCTTTAAGTAAATGAAAGCCATTTTTATCAATTTCGAATAATGGTTCTTTTGTTTTTGGTTCATCTGAGTGCTTCCAAAATCCATATAAGTCATTAATTGAATACTTAAAGTTAATAACTTCAATTGTCCAAGGAGTTAAAGTGTCTATATCATTATTAACTATAGTTTCAATAGTATCACTTGTGTTAGCTTTTTTATTTAGCTTTTGATTATTGTCAATATCATTACAAGCTGGGAGTAGAATAATTAATATTAGAAAAGGTGTTATTTTCATTTTAGTAAGTTATAAAACAAATGCTGCTTTAATATCCTTCAAGTGAATACTTGAAGGTGCAGGGTTTTGCCAACTGTGCTTTTTTTCAGACGCTATGTTGCAATTCAATTTCAGGCATTTGGTCATAAGTCCTTCCGTTTAATTCTCTTCCGTTTTTCTTTTTATTTTTTCCACCCCATTGTTTGAAGAAAAAAGCAACATCAGCTTTCTCACATTGTTCCTGTATGTCAATTACCCAATCTGCATCCATTGGTCTTGGGTTGTGGCCACTTTCTCCACCAACTATTACCCAATCTATTTTTTGTAGATTTAAGTTTGGAAGAGGTCCAATTAATGGCTCTAAAGAAAGAAATTTCACTCTTGCATTTGTCTCTCTCAAAAAGTCAATTCTATTTTCCACTTTTTGCTCCTCAACTGAAACTCCCATCCAAATATTATGAGTCCATTTTAATTCTTTATGAAGTTCTTTTAGTCTTTCAGCTCTTTTGGTTAAAACTTGAAAAACATGTTGTGGATTGTCATTCATTACTTTAAATACCTTTTGAATAAATTCAAGTGGTATTTTTTCGTGAAACAAATCTGACATTGAATTAACGAACACAACTTTTGATTTTTTCCAAGTGTAAGGAACTTTCAGTGCTGATTGGTGTGTGCGAACTTCAAAATTATCTTTATATTTTTCTATACCCATAGATTGGAGTCTTTTAGACATTATTTCAGCATAACAAAATTTACAACCTTGGGATATTTTAGAACAACCAGTTGTCGGGTTCCAAGTCATTTCTGTCCATTCTATACTTGATTGAGCCATAATTAATTCAATTCAATGTTAGTTATTAATGCATTTTTTCTAAAAACCTTATAAGAGATATTTAATTGATTATTTTTTATTTTATTATTTTTAATCAACTCTTTAATTACTTTTTTAGAGTGTGAGGGTATGAAGCCATTGTTAAGAGTGTAAAGGTAAAGTTCTTTATCATTTATGATTTTTTTATTAAGAATATTTTCTTTTAATTCATTCTCGAATTTTTCTATTTTTTTTGGTTTTTGTGTAGTTCCAGTAAACATATCAATTTGACCAGGTTTAATTCTGTCATTATCAATGTCGAAATTTGCTTCACCTCTAATTGGGTCTATTTTCCAACAAGTTCTTAAAAATTTTTCTACTCCAAATGGATTTCCACTTCCAAAAATAAGCCCATAGAGCCCTGACTTCTTTTTTAAAGAGAAAGGTGCAATAAAATATTCTTTGGCTTTAGGGATTAATTCTCTATAGTAATTGGTTACTAACCTATGTATTTGGTCATATTCAGTATTTTCTATTTTGTCAGGGGTTATATTATGATATGCTGAAATTGCAGGGTGATTTTTAAATCTTTTAATGGTTGAAGAGGAAATAAAAAAAAGAAAATCAGTAGTTTTTAACTTTAAAATAGATTTAAAAACACTTTCATCAATTTGTTTTACCCCTGTTTGGTCAAGGAACAAAAGATTAGCAGTATCTTTATTTGACATTAACTTAAGTTGACCATTGAAAGCATCTTTAAAATCTTTTGATTCTAATTTTATATTAATATTTGGGTTTTGATAAGGAATAAGATTGTTTTTTAAGGATTCTATTTTATCTGATAAATAGTCGTTAAAGTATAAATTGATATTAAGATTCTTAGATTCAATTTCATTTAAATAAACTTTGAGTTCTTCCAAAATTAATAATGGAGTACCCTTAATTCCATTCGTGTCAATTCCTGGTCCTGAAAAGAAATCAAAAATGTTTATGGTATGCCAATAAATTTCTTTTTTAGCTAAGAAAACGGGTAGCCATTCCTTTAGGTAATCGTGAAAAATTGACAATTTTGCTATAGTTCCACTATCAAACGGTTTATTATGTAAGTCTCTTTGCATTAAATTTTTATAGGCTAATTTATCCATAAAAAACTAAAAATCAAATAAGTATAAATACGTATAGCCGGGGTGTTTTACGGTTAGCTAGCTTGTTTACTTTTTAATATGTCAACTATTCTTGTATTAATAATTTCGGCTAAGTTCCAGTTGTACAGCTTGGGGTCGGTAGTGCTATAAAAAACTACAATGGTAACATCAATTTCTTTATGGTAAGCTGCAAAACTTTGGTAGCCGGGTACCCAACCTGCATGCTCGTATTCATAAACATAGTTTTTTTGTTCTTGGGGTGTAAACAATGTCCCTTTGTTTAGGGCTTCTACAAAAGTGGCTACATCTTTGGCAGTAGCAAGCATGCCATGGTCGTCAGCTTTTAAATCGTAAGGGTGTCCCACATGGTAGCCACTCATTACATCATCCATATTAACTTCACTTAACGTACCGTAGGTGTTGTTGAGCTTTAGTGGTGTTAAAATTTCTTGTTTTATAAACTTAAAGTTGCCGTAGCCTAATTCATTGTCCATTATTTTGTTTAACAGCAAATAATTGGTGTTGCAATACTCATAATCTTCGCCAGGAGCAAAGTTGGCTTTTTGGTTTAAAATTAAGGCAAGGCTTTCTTCGTAAGTTTGGGTTGGTGCTGCCCAAAAATCAGGCACATCGGTAAAGTTAGGTATGCCACTTTTGTGTTGTAGCAATAGTTTTAAGGTAATTTTATCGGCATACTCTATTTTGCCAAGCAATTCGGGTAAATAATCAGCAAGGGTTTTGTTTAAAGATAATCGTTTGGCATTAACTAATTTAGTAACAGCCACTGCATCGTAGAGCTTGCTAATGCTAGCAATTTTAAACAATGCATTGGGTTTGGGTAGTGTTTTTGTTGCTTTATTGTGCCAACCACCAGTATATTGCTGAGGTGTTTTGTCGCCTTGTTTAATGTAAACAATCATCCCATCAAAACCATAACTAATGGCTTCATCAACTTGCTCTTGCACCGTATTTGGTAAAGGCGTTATCCATGCTTTTACCAATAGCCATGGCACAAAATATAAAGAACTTATAGCAGCAACTATAAGTGTTATTCGTAAAATGGTTTTGGTTTTTTTCTTTGCCATAAATTTAAAGCCGACTCAAAATTATTTATAATTTGAGGTTCTTAACACCAGCTTCTATCTTGATTTCTAAATTGTTTTCTGCTGGAGGAATAGGGCAAGAATATGTATGGTTGTAAGCACAACTTGGACTATAAGCTTTATTAAAATCAATAATTATTTCATTTCCTTTAGGGATACTTAAATCAATGTATCTGCCACCACCATAAGAGTCAAAACCATTGGTTAAATCCGTAAAAGGTAAAAACAAGTATGTTTTATACTCTTCGGTTTCTCTTAATCGATGACTTTGATAAACAGCAAGTTGGTATTGTTTGCCATTTAACTCAAACTTTACTATTCCATACTTATCGTATGAAGGTAGTCTAGAAGTTGTGGTTTTCATTTTTAGCGTTTCAGTTTTTTCTAATTTGATAAACTGAGCTTTAACTCTATAATTACTATCTATTGGAAAGAAATTATGCCCTTTAAATTTTCTTTGTTCTTTTTTTGTTAATGGCGATTTTTCAGGGTTTAGAAATTCAGCATTTAGTTCTTCTTGAAATTTCTTTATATCATCATAAATGTCTTGCGAAAAAGCGAATTGAACGGATATAAAAAATAATAATGAAACAATGTATTTCATAGCGGATTTGTTTTAATGGCTTATATCGTTTTAACATCAAATAATTTGCACAACCAACCTAAGTGTCCTGCATGAGAACCTTCGTGTCTTACACCATGTTTAATGATAGAGCTTACGGTATCTTCGCCACCTAAAGTTACTCCATTGGTAGTTGGTTTGGTTAAATCTTCATCACTTAAAGAGCTAATATAGTTTATAGAAGCTTGGTGTACCTCTTCAAATTTTGCCATAATATCTTCTACAGGCGGGTAATCTTCTTTAGCAGGAATGGTAGAACCTAAACCAAACTGTCGAGCCCAAGGAATGCTTACTTTTTCGCCACCAGTACAAACTAACAACAACCAATTTTCAGAAACAGTAATGTGTGCTATTAACCATAAAATGCTATTCAATTTTTTGCCTTCAACTTCAAAGGTTTTGTAAATGTCTTGCCCTTCTAACTTTTTTAAATAGTACTTCGTTAAGCCTCTGCTCATTTCAAGCATTTCTACTAAAGTTTGAGTTTCTGTTTTTGCCATAATTAGTGTTTTAAAAATTGTTTTGCATTTATTTCATTATAGTTTTTTCGCCAGTCTAATGCTGCCTGCAAATAAATGTGTTCTAAAGTTGGTAGGTTATCGGTTAATATCATATCATTTTTAAAAGCAACAGTTTTTAAATCTATATTGATATTAGTAGGCATAACATCTTTTAACTGCTGTTTTCCGTTAATAAACAAAAGGTTTCTTGCATTTTCGTTACCAGGTGTAGCTATTAAATGCGTATTAAAATTTATACTGTTTAAAGTTTTTAAAATGCTACGTGCGGCTTTGCCTTTTTCATTATTAATGTAACCGTAAAAATTAATAATCAACAAACCATTATCGGTTAGTTTGTTTTTAATTTCAGTAAAAGCTTCTTTAGTCATTAAATGGGTTGGAGGTGTTTCGGCATGAAACAAATCGTAAATAATAATGTCGTATTTTTTAGGTGTAGTATTGATGTAATGTCTGGCATCATCAACATTTACAGTTAGGTCTTTATCAATATTAAAATACTGTTTAGCAACATCAGCTATTCGCTCATCAATTTCTACAACATCTACAGTTAAGTTGTTTTCTTTTAACTTTTTATAAAGCGTTCCGCCACCTAAACCCAGTAGCAAAACATTATTACCATTTTTATAATGGTTGATATTGTAGCTTAATATATCAACATAATCCCAATAACTTTTATTCGGATTATCTTTATCCATCATGGTTTGGGTAATGTTGTTTACCAATAGTTCTCGGTATGTTTTAGACTGATTATTGGTGTTGTAAGTACGTTCAATAACTTTTACTTCTCCTAATATACCTTCCGAAAAATAAAGGGTGTTTTCGTCCATTCGGTAATGAAAATTCATGGTGATCATACCCGCAATTAAAATAAAAGAAACAGGAGTTTTAAAAGTTCGGGTTGCAATAAATAAGTAAGTAGAATAGGCCATAACTAAAACTCCATAGCCGTAAAGTGTTTGTGTAATTCCAAATGTTGGTAGGGTATAAAACCCAACCACAAAAGTGGTAATAATGCCTCCAAGAGTAGAAACAGCATAAACAGTACCACTACTTTTACCCGATTCTTTAGCATTGGTAGTTAACCAATTAATTAAAAGGGGAGAGGTGGCTCCAAACAACATTAAAGGGAAAAATAAAATACAAACTAACGAAACAATAGAACCAGTTATTAAGCTTAGCTTGATTGTAATAGGAAGTAAAATATTGCTAAGTACTGGTGTTATGGTTACTAATAACCCACCAATTAGCATTAGCCAATAAATGGTGTTTTTTTTCTGATTTTTAGCAGAAATATAGCCGCCTAAATAATAACCACTCATTAAAGCTGTTAGGGTAATGCCTAAAACAGCAGCCCAAACGTAAATTGATGTGCCAAAATAAGGGGTAAGAATTTTTGCACTACACAACTCTACACACATTACTGCACCACCTTCAATAAAGGCTAAGATAAAAAGCAGTGTTTGTAGTTTTTTTGTCATGGATTACAATGATACTAAAATTATAGAATGAATAGTTACAGTTTAGTATTCAGTAGAGGTTAATTAACAATGATTTTTTTGCTGTCCACCACGCCTTGTTTATTTATTAGCTTGTAAAAGTATATGCCCTTTCGCCATGAATTAACATTTAAGGTTACTTCATTGGTTTTTATGTTCGATTTTTTAAAAGCTAATTTTCCTTCGGTATTATAAAACAAAATTTGATAAGAGCTGTTTTTTGAATTGTTAAAGCTTATTGTGATGTTTGAGTTTGAAGGGTTAGGATAGATTAAAGACGTGTTAGTTTTACTTTGTTTTTCATCATCAATATTTGTAGCAAAAGGACTACAATGAGAAGATTGCCTCCATATATCTCTTTGAAACATGAGCCAATCAGGACCATTTGCAAGAGAACCGCTAGAAATCATATAAGCTCGTCCAAAATTGTTGTTAAAGTTGGGATATTCTGCATGCCCACCAACAATAAATATATCTAGGGTATCATCATTATCAAAATCTGCAATAAGCGGAGCATGAGATAATTCAAATTGGGTATTACCATAATGAGCTCTCAAATCTAATGACCATATTAGGCTACCAGAATTTCCGTTAAGAGAAATAAGTTTACCATTACTAGAACCAAAAACTACATCAAGGTATTGGTCATTATTTATGTCTGATAAAACAACACCTCTAAATGCTCCACCAAAGTTGGGTATATCATAAGACCATTTGAATGTTCCATTTCCTTCTAAAGCTGTTACTTTATAACCGCTAACAAAAACAACATCACAGTTCCCATCATTATCTATATCTCCTAATGATACAGGAGCTCCAGCATAACCACCTAAACCTCCATATTTCCAGTCTAAGGTACCATCTTCACCATTTATGCAGTAAATAGTATCGTTGTACGAACCAAAAAGGAGTTCAGGTTTTCCATCATTATCAAAATCTGCTATTGCTGTTCCATGGTATATATGGTCATTTAATGGGAACGACCACATTCTTTGCTGATTATCACCCCTAAAAGCAATTAAGCTGTCATGGTTGTCAAAATCCCAAGTACCTACCACAAAATCTAATGTATTGTTGTTATCTAAATCTAATACTGTTGGTGCTGTTTGAATCCATGAATTTGTATCCACAGGAATATCCCATTCTACAGTACCATCTTCAGCATTTATGCATATAACATAACCACCAAACTCGCCATGTATTATTTCTAATTTACCATCTTTATCAATATCAGCAATTGTAGGAGGAGAGTCGCTTCCTCTGGTATTGGTAACCCATTCTGTAGCACCACTAGAACCATTAAAACAAAAAGTTTTTGCATTACAAGAACTAGGAACAACTACTTCAACTTGAGGGTCTGAATCTATATTATAGATAACAGGAGCAACATCATTACACCCTTCAAAACCAGTGGGTGCGGTATTAAATTTCCAATGTAAAGTTCCATTTTCAGCATTAAGAGCATAAACCATGCTGTCATTTCTATAACAACCAAAAACTACTTCTAGTTTTCCATCACCATCTATGTCTGATGCAGCAGACTGACCAAATGAATCGTCATTTGTATCGTACCACCATTTTATAGTTGGTGTTTGGCAAAATGTGTTTTTAGAAAGAATGATAGTAGCAAAAAAGACAAAGGTTAATGTTAATTTTCTCATGATATAAGGTTTAAACAATTAAGGAAAATAGGTGTTGTAAGAGTACTAATTTAATAAAAATTAAACTTCTTTTATGATTCCTACTTTAACTTTCTTCTCATAATCTAAAATCAACAAATAATACATTAAAACTCCAAAAGCATATAGGGCGGCAGTAATTAAGAAAACATAAACATAGTTTAAGCCTATTTGCCTTAAAATTTGAAAAATAATAGAACTGATAAACCAGCTTCCGCTCCAAACAGCCGAAGTTAAAGCACTCATCATTTCTCGGTTTCGTTCGCCTACGTATTTCATTACCAAATCCGAAGTCATCGGTCCTGCCATATTCATTAAAGGTTGACGTAATAGATACATAGCCATTGCTAAATAAACAGCAAACCAAACATCAATTAACTCGGTTAAAGCTAAAACGGTAAGTGCTACTATTGCTGCTGTCTGGGTTAGTGGAATGGCTTTTTTGTAACCCAATTTATTTTTAATGATAGGGACAAATAAAACAACACCAAAAACAATTGCAGTAGCAAAAGCACTTAACATCGCAAAACCATCAGAATCAATTCCATGAACTTTAAAAAAGAATAGACCAATAAAAGGAATGGTTAAACCAGCACCAACAGCAATAATTAAAGTAGGGACAAGGGCTTTAATAATAATGCCCCAATCAAAATCGCCAAGGTTGGTGCGTTTTTTTGTGAGTTCGGGAACAAACTCTTCTTTTTTTATGCTAAAAATAAAAAGGGTACATATAAAACCTAGTACAGATATTATCTGAAGAATTAGTTTTTCATCGAAAAGTATAGGATCGATTTTGCTTAGTCCAAAAATTATAGCTCCACTAAAAATACCTGCAACGCTCCAAGTAGAGTAACTTAAAGTAATGGCTTCGGTATGCGTTTCTTTTTTTGCATTACGCAAAATATAAGGCAAGGCAGAAATTTGTATGCCTGTAAAACTAATTCCCCATAAAAACAAACTGGTGTACAATAGCCAATCTGTTTGGGTAGAAATGGCTTGTAAGGTAATTAGAGATAGTGTAGGAGTTAAAACCGAACTGATATAAAATAATGGTTTTAGCTTTCTTCCTTTAATAATTAATCCCAAAGGAAACGCAAACAATAAAACACCTAAAAAACGAAATGAAACAAAAGAAGCACTCTCGTGATCTTGATACCCAACCTTTTCCATATAGATTAACATAATTGCCATAAAGGCTGAATTAATCAGCTGTAAGAAAAATTCGGCTACAATAAATTGTAGTATGTGTTTTTCTAGGTTTTTATAATATTTTATAAATGCGAAAGGGTTCAAGTTCTTATGTTAAACACCTCCCTCTGTCCCTCCTTTTTAGGAGGGAAGTTTCCCCTCTACTAAGAGGGGATTAAGGGGTGTGTCAAATTATTCTATAGTTATTAAAATCAAAGCCATTTAGTAAAGCTGCTGTTTCCATACGTTTTTTACCAGCAACCTGTATTTCTAATAGCTTTATAAAACCACCTTTAACAGCAATTTTAAGTTCGTTTTTGGTTTGATGGATGCTTCCTGTTTCAAGGTTATGTTCCGCTATTTCTTTTGCTGATTTAAATAATTTACAAGAAATAACATTACTCGTTTCCTTATGTTTAAATTCTGTAAAAGCAGTTGGGTAAGGACTTAACCCTCTTATGTGATTATGAATTTCGTTAATTGGTTTTGTCCAATCAACTTTACAAAAAGGTTTAAATATTTTAAAAGCTTCTTTTAACTCTTGGTTATTATCTTGCGGAAATGTATTGATGTTATTGTTTTCAATATCCTGAACGGTTTTTAAAACCAAATCTTTACCAATTAACATCAATTTATCGTGCAATTCGCCTGCGGTTTCATTTTCTCCAATAGCTGTTTTTTCTTGGGCAATTATATCGCCAGTATCAATTTTATGCTGTAAAAAGAAGGTAGAAACACCGGTTTCCTTTTCCCCATTAATAATTGCCCAATTTATTGGTGCAGCACCTCTGTATTGTGGTAAAAGAGAAGCATGTAAATTAAAAGTACCCAATTCTGGCATATTCCAAACGGTTTCGGGTAACATTCTAAAAGCTACCACAATTTGTAAATTGGCGTTAAGGGCTTTTAGTTCAGCTAAAAAATCTTCTGATTTTAAGTTGGTAGGTTGTAAGATGTTTAAATTATTGGCAACAGCATATTTTTTTACTGCCGATTGATTTATTTTTTGTCCTCTGCCAGCAGGTTTGTCGGGAGCAGTAATTACACCAACTATGTTATAATTGTTCTCAACTAAAATTCTTAACGACTCCACAGCAAAATCTGGAGTACCCATAAAAACTATCCTTAACTCTTTTTTCATTTTGCAAAGGTAGAATAAATTATTTCGAAGAAACTTATTTAATCATCAGTATAATAGGAAAAATATAAACAGTTGGAATGTAGTGATATATATCATTATAATATTTATTTGTTATTGTATTTTTGATGAAAAATAAGTTATGAAAAAAGTAATATGTGTATTGTTTGGATTGGTTCTTTTTTTTAGTGGGTTCGCTCAAGAAGATACTATGCTTGAAGATTATTTTACATCGAAAGATGAGGGCAGGTGTTTAAAATTATTGGATACCACAGATAATCAATTTATAACTGTTTATATACATAAAAATAAATTGAATATGTTGCGTTATAATTCTTTTGAAGGAGAAACATGGAAAGAGAGTTATAACATTAGTAAAACTGAAATTAAAGATGTAGATAACGAATTTATAAATTTAGAAATAACCGATAAAATAATTTTTAAAAATGGTTACCTCGATTTATCTGTTTATCCAATAGAGCTATCACTAAACAATACAAAAAGGTATTATCAAGATTTAACATTTTCTACTAAAGAAATTAAGGGGACTTTAAACGAAAGTTTAACTTCTGAAAAAAATAGAGTGGCTTGTACGCAAAGAAATTTGATAGATACTCTTTCTGACGAAAATGTAATTATAGTTTATAATGATAATTATGTTGATATAATGCTTGTTTCATATTCGTTTGGAGAAAATGAATTAGTTTACTGTAAAAGTTTTTCGGTAAAAGATTTTGAAATGAAAATGGATGAGTACAACGATAATGAATTACCGTATATTACTTTAAAAGGAGGCTGGAAAATAGATTTCTCAAAATCATATCCTCAAATTATTATTGGTGACCAAGTACGGTATTTAAAGTTTAATTAATCTTACTTACTAACCACCAAACTATACACCATAGGTATTTTAGCTCCTAAGTGTTTAACACGATATTGGTTGGGAGCAACTTCAATAGTATTGTTAAAACAGTTGTAAGGCGAGTAATCATACTCGTTAAACTGCTTAATACTTAACCCATTTTTAATAAGACTATTCATTACTTCGCTTAAATCGTGGTTCCAACTAACCGACTCATCTTTAATGTTGGCATTTTTATCGGCATAGGTTCCTTCTTCAGTTTCTATAATGGGTTCTACATTAAAATAACTGTATTCAACTTTCGTAAAATCATAATCAAACATCCAAACTACAGGATGAAATTCTACAAAAACAAACTGCCCACCAGGTTTTAAAAACTGACTAATAACTTTTGCCCATTTATCTAAATCGGGTAACCAACCGATAGTTCCATAACTGGTAAAAACAATATCAAATTGTTGGTTGAGGTGATTGGGCAAATCATAAACATCACAGCAAATAAATTCTGCATTGGTGTTGGTTTTTGCAGCTAAATCATTTGCTGTTGCTATGGCTTTGTCGGATAAATCTACTCCAACAGTTTTTGCTCCCATACGGCTTAATGAAATGGTGTCTTGTCCAAAATGACATTGTAAATGCAAAATAGATTTACCTTTTACATCTCCTAATAATTCTAGTTCTATTGGGTTTAAAGAAGATTTTCCTTTTATAAAATTTTCGTTATCGTAAAACTCAGAGTTTAGATGTACCTCTGTTTTGTTGTTCCAGAGTTGTTTATTGATTTGGAGGTAGTTTTTCATTAACAGCCGCAAAAGAAAGAAATAATTGATTTTGAATTAGTTTGTTTTATACTATAATAACAGCCTACTCCTTTAGGTTGATACTTAGTATAGTCAGAGTTCCATTTATTCCAATTAAAGTTTAAGCTTTCTAATTGCTCGATAAAATTAATAAGATACTTTTTATCTGTTTTTGGAAATTCTATCCAAACTTCTTTTCCTTTAGGCTCTGTACAATTAGATTGCTTAACTCTATATATTATTCCATTTTCAAATTTCTGAACGAAGGAGCAATAGATAGAATCATAATCAGTAATATAGATTACAGAATCTTTATCAGATATTGAATTATAGTTTGTATTTAAATAGATATAACCAAATTCAGAATAGGTTGTATCCATATTGAAAATAGACCTTATTAAGGTAGAATCTACTTCTTTCGGTTGAAAATTTTGAGCATTAACAAAATTTGTAAAAGAGGAAAGGAAGGTAAATATAGTAAGTATGGTTCTTAAATTCATTTCTGAGGTAAATTGGTAAGTTACGAAGATAATTGTTTTTAGATGCTGAATCAAGTTCAGCATGACGTTCTTTTAGTGGTTGTAGTTTTGGGTTGGTCATTCTGAACTTGTTTCAGAATCTGCGATTATATCTGACCACTAAAAATTAAATAGCTTTCAAACTTTCACTTTGTATCCAACCCACATTACCATTAGGTAATTTAATTTTACTCCAACTGTTACTTTCTTCCAACAGGTTTACTTTGGTTCCTTCGTGTAGGGTAAATAATTTTTCGGCATTTTCGTTGGGTTCGCTTTGTACGGTTATGGTGCTTGCAAAAATTATTGCTTCGGCAGATTCGTTAATAATACCTTGGTGCTGGCTTGCCATTAACCAACTAAATAATGATGCTAAAAAGAAGAATATACCTGCGTAAAAATTAATTTTTTTAATAAAGGCTTGTTGTAATAATAGGTATCCCACAAAAAAGATTAAGGCTAAAAATATTAGTGCAATACAGTATGTTGCCCAACCATTAACCGTTCTTGATGTAATTAAGTTTTTCCAAGTACTGCCAATAAACAATTCTGGTAAACGCTCAATTTTATCCACTGTTTTTTTGTTTGCCATTGTCAAATTAAAAATGGCATCTTCATTATCGGGCTTTAGCTTTAAAGCTCTTTCATAGTTTAAAATAGCTTCAGGAATGTTGTCTAATTTATAGTAAGCATTACCTAAGTTATAATATATATCTGTTGATGCATAACCATCAGAGAGTAATGTTTCATAAGCTTCGGCAGCCTCTTCATATTTTCCCTCTGCATAAAAAACATTTCCTTTTAGTTCAGCTTCAGAAAAAGCAAATGATGAAAAAGAGAATAATAACAATAAAACAAGTATTGTCATTTCGACTGAAATTCCGAAAGCTTTCGGAACGGAATGGAGAAATCTTTTGAATAAAGAACTCTTAATAGAAAAGATTCCTCCACTGCGGTCGGAATGACAATTTTGATATAATTCAACATTTTTCATTTTTTAACCTCCTGCTCAATTTGGTTAATAATGTTTTCTGCTTTGTTGTAAACTTCTTGCTCTGATACCGATACTGGAGCAAATCTTGCCATATCACACAATTCAATGGTTTCTATTAAGGAGTTTATGGTTTGTTCGGCTACTGAAATAGCAATTAGCTTATCTTTAATATTGTTTTGGTTTAACTCGCTAACCGCAATGTTTAGCTTATCGCCAATGTAACCAAATAAGGCTTTAGAAACATTTTCGTAAAACTCGTTTTTATTGTTTGCCGCTAGGCTTTGTTTTGCTGCACTTAAAAGCTTGGTAGCAACCTTGTTTGCTTTTTTACTTTTCATGCCAACCACATCGCTTTGTGCTATTCTAAATTTATTTCTAAAAACAAAAGCTACAATAAAAAGGATAGGAGCAAGCAATAGTAAAAGGTAAAAGCTTAAACTTCCGTAGAATGAATTGCTAGTGTTTGTTGGCGTAATGTCTTGTGTATGGATGTATCTAATATCGTTACCCAATACTTTAATATCCTCTTTGTTTCCAGTATAAACCATATTTTCAGAACCTGCTTCGCCTTTTAAAACATTAATGTTTATTGGGGCGGAAGTAATGGTTTTGTACTTTTTGGTTGCAGGATTAAAATAGCTGAATGTAATTGGATCTATATTATAAGTTCCTTTATTACGCGGAATAACTAAAAAGTCAAACTCTTTATATCCCGAAACACCATTAGCCGTTGTACTTGTTTTGTCAATAACCTTAGGGTCGTAAATTTCAAAATCTGATGGAAAATCAATTATTGGAGCTTCTACTAAATTAATATTTCCTTTACCCGAAATTTTCACTTTAATGTTAATGGCCTCATTGGCTTTTACTTCGTTAGCCGAAACATCAACAGTCATATCTAAATTACCAACTGCTCCATTAAAGTTATCTGGTTTTGGCGTAGGGTGGGGAAGTACCGTAATTTTTATAGGTTTACTTTTTAAGCTGTATTCAACATTTTCTACTCTGCCAAAAAACTGGTCAAAAACACTTTGTCTTCCACTGCTTTGTACTCTTTGTTGTACTAAAAATTTCATTTCTAGCGGGTCAATTTCTAGTTCTCCAGAGCGTTGCGGGAATAATACTATTTTACGAATGGTAGCAATATGCCAACGGTAACCACCAATAATTTCTTGTCGCCATTGCGATTCGCCTAAATCAATTTCTTGACTCCAAAAGCCGTTTAAATCGGCACTTTTAACCAATTCGTTACCAGAAATATTAACTCTGGTGTATAGTTGGTAAGTTGCAATAATTTGCTCGCCTTGGTAAACTTTTCGTTTGCTTACCGAAGATTTAATATACAAATCATCGGAAGTATTGGCTTGTTTAGAGTTGTTTTGTTGAGAAGAATTTCCGCCTTGATTTACTTTAACACCTTTACCAACATTAACTTTAAAAGGCTTTGTTTTGTATGTTTTACCCTCAATGGTAGCCGAAGCTGCTCCAATGGTAAAGTCGCCTTCTTTAACCGCCATTAAAATATAGCTGTAAGAAATTTGATGAGAAGTTTTCCCATTTACCCAACTCATTTGGGTGGATTCGTTTGGTCCAGAAAGAACTCTAAAATTACTACCTAAATTAGGAGCTTTAAAATTGCTCATTTGAACATTGGCACTAAATTGCACCTGAAACCTATCGCCAGTTTTTACTACTGTATGACTAGTTTTTGCATTAAATTGTACTTGTGCAAAAGAGCTTACTGTTATTAAAAACAGTATTAAAAGTGAGTTTATATGTTTTGAGTTATTATTCATTTATGTTAATCAATCCCTCTTAATCTCTCTTCTCCAAGGGAGAATTTGAAAGGCAAATTTAAAATTTCTTTACCAGTCTTTTTCAATATTTGTTTTTTGGGCTTTACCTTTTTTCTTTTTCAGTTTAGCTTGCACTTGTTTTTCTTTATTATTTAAAGCATCTAACATACGTTGAGCATCTTGTTTTGATACTTTGTTAGGCTGTTGTTGCTGTTGTTTTTTCTTTTCTTCATCTTTTTTCTTGTCTTTTTCGTTCTGTCCGTCTTTGTTTTTATCTTGATCTTTCTTGTCTTTATTTTCTCCGTCTTTTTTGTCTTTATCCTTGTTTTCGTCTTTGTTATCTTTATTGTCTTTATTCTCGTCTTTGTTTTTATCCTTATCTTTATTCTGGTCGTCTTTGTTTTTGTCTTTATTTTCTTGCTCTTTCTTTTGCTGTTCTTTTAATTTTTTTTGTGCGTAAGATAGGTTGTAACGAGTTTCATTATCGTTAGGATTTATTCGTAAAGCTTTTTTATAAGCATTTACACTCTCTTGGTATTTCTGAGACTCTAAGTGAGCATTACCAATATTATGGTAGGATTTTGCTTTTAAATTGTTATCGTTAGTAGCTTCGGCAACTTTTTGAAACTGTTGTATCGCTTCAGCATATTTTTTTTGTTTGTACAAGGCATCACCTAAGTTAAAATCGGCTTTAGTTGATTTGCTATTTTTTTCTAATGCTTTTTTGTAACTAGCATTAGCTTCATCGTATTTCTGTTGGTTGTAAAGCTCATTTCCTTTGCGGATGTGCTTTTTTTCTTCTTGTGCAGAAACACTTAAAGTGGTTAAAAAGGTTAATATGTATAGTATGTATTTCATTTTTCTTTTTTAAGTTCCCCTCCTGGGAGGGGTAAGGGGTGGGTGTTAAAGTTTAACCCACCTCTAAATCTCCTCCAAGGAGGAGACTTTTGCTTTTACTTATTTTTTACCTCAAACAAATTAACGCCATCTAATTTGGTGCTTTTTCTGTTGCTAATAAAAAATTCTATTATTAATAATACCAATGCAACTATTAAAAATGCTTGAAATCTGTCTTCATAATCTTTAATAGATTTACTACCAAATTCTTTCTTTTCCATCTTGTCGATTTCATTCATTATAATACCTAAGCCAGCATTGGCATTGGTTGCTCTTACATAAGAACCTCCACCAGCAGTTGCTATATCTTTAAGCATAGTTTCGTTTAATTTGGTAACAACAGTATTGCCTGTATTATCTTGTCTGAAACCAATTTGAGCACCATTTTTATAGATTGGGATTGGAGCACCTTTTTCAGCTCCCATACCAATAGTGTGTACCGAAACACCTTCTTCTAATGCACTTGCGGCAGCTCCAGAAGCATCATCTTCATGGTTTTCTCCATCGGTAATTACAATGATAGATTTACTTGTACCATTCTCAAAATCAAACGATTCCATTGCCAATTCTATTGCGGAACCAATTGCTGTCCCTTGTGTTGGAACAATATCGGTACCAATAGTTTCTAAAAATAATTTGGCAGACGAATAATCCGTAGTTATTGGTAATTGCACATAAGCATCACCAGCAAAAACAATAATTCCTAACCTATCGTTGTGTAATTTTTCTATTAATTGATAAATAGCTCTTTTTGCTCTTTCTAATCTGTTTGGCGATAAATCTTCTGCCAACATAGAGTTAGAAACATCTAATGCCAACATAATGTCAACACCTTCTCGTTTTACTTCATCTAACTTAGTTCCAAATTGTAAATTGGCTAAACCTACCATTAAAAACAGTACTGCTAAAGCATAGAAACAAAATTTAACGATAGGTAAATTTTTAGAAACATTAGGCATTAATCGTTTGGTAATTTCAATGTTTCCTAACTGTTTTAACTTACGTTTTTTCCAGTTTTGCATTAAAATAAAAACGATAATAATTACAGGTATTACACCCGCAATTGCCCAAAGAAATTGTATGTTTTCGAATCTAAACAATGCCTTTAAATAAAATGTTTTTTAATAAAAATTCTATTAATAATAATCCAACAGCTAGCAAAGCAAAAGGTAAAAATCGTTCCGATTTCTTTTTGTATTCGGTAACTTCAATTTTCGACTTTTCTAACTTGTCAATTTCTTGATAAATTTCTTCTAGTTTGTTTTTGTTGGTAGCTCTAAAATATGCTCCATCAGTAGCATTAGCAATTTCTTTTAATGTTTTTTCATCAATTCTTACAGGTACATTTTGATACTGTTTTCTTCCAAAAGCATCAATATATGGAGTAGGAGCTTCTCCATTAGAACCAACACCAACGGTGTAAACTCTAACGCCAAATTCTTTGGCAATTTCGGCAGCTGTAACTGGTGGTATTGAACCAGAGTTGTTAGAACCATCAGTTAAGAGTATAGCAACTTTACTAATTGCATCGCTATCTTTTAAACGACTAACGGCTGTTGCCAATCCCATTCCTATAGCTGTTCCGTCTTCTATCATTCCATTTTGGATATCTCCGAAAAGGTTTAACAATACATCGTGGTCTGTAGTTAGCGGACATTGGGTAAAACTTTCCCCAGCATAAATTACTAAACCAATTCTATCGTAAGGTCTTTCAGAAATAAAATCCATTGCTACTTGCTTCGAAGCTTCTAAACGGTTGGGTTTAAAATCTTCGGCAAGCATACTTCCAGAAATATCTAAAGCCATTACAATGTCAATACCTTCGGTGGTTACATCTTGCCAGCTTAATGAGGTTTGTGGACGAGCAATTGCAGTAATTAATCCTGCTAAAGCAATACATCGTAACACAATTAAGCTATGTCTGAGATAAGCTAAAGGTGTATTGCCAAAAGTTTTGGTACTAGCTACTTTAACCGTTCCTTGTAACTTTTTATTTCGTAAAATATACCAAGCTACCATTATAGGAATAAGCAGTAGTGCCCATAAAAATTCAGGGTTAGCAAAGGTTATATTTCTCCAGTCGTTTAGCATTTTACATTTTCAATTCCCCTCCTGGGAGGGGGGAGGGATGGGTGTTAAAGTTTAACCCACCTCTAAATCTCCTCCAAAGAGGAGACTTCTACTCAGTTTCTTCTTTATTTATAGTTATAATTTTAGTTTCGTTTACAAATTCAAAAGCATTGTTAATTGCCATTTCGTTTTCGTTGGCAAGAGGTTGTTCTTTAGCAAATTTTACCATGTCTGCCATTTTTAGAGTTACACTAAGCTTGTTTAGTAATTCAGGTGTAATGGTTTGATAGCGTAAGCTTTGCATTATTTCATCGGTAGTGTTTTCTAATGCGGTAATTTGGTAGCGTGTTTCTAAATAAGCTCTTAATGTTTCTGATATTTCGGAATGATATTGTTTTACTTTACCATTTTGCCACAGTTGTTTTTCTTTTAGTTTGTTGAGCTTTTCTAAGGCAATAATATAATCAGGAATAGCTGGTTTAACCTCTTCAACAATAGGTTCTGGTCTGTTTTTTAAATATTTTACAACTACGATAATCAGAACGATTAAAACTAAAATTCCAACTATCCAAACCCAATTTTCTTTTAACCAATCTTTAAATGAGAAAGGTTCTTCAATAGGTTGTTTAATATCAAAAATTGCTTTGGTAGTATCTACTTCTAAAGGCTGTACATCAATAAACAAATCTTCGGTTGTAGCTACTGAATCGCCATTTACAGTAAAGTTAAAGTAAGGCAAATGGTAGTATCCCGAATCAAAAGATGTAATGGTAATGTGTTGTGTTTGCTCTACTTTTGTTAAATCATTTTGGTCGGGATAAGTGGTATCAATAGGAGAGGAGTAAATTACTTCCACAAATTTGTTAAGTGTATCAATAATGTGAGGGAAAACTACGATTACTTTTTCTCCATCTAATTGATAAGCAATTTTAAGGTGTATTTGAGTTTGCTCGCCAATTAATAAGTAGTTGGTATCTAAGTTAGCAGATACTTTTACTTCTTGGGCAGAAAGGTTTAGACTTCCTAAAAGGATGATTAATATGTAGAATAGTTTTTTCATCTAATCTTTAACTTGTATAGGGTTTGCCCCCCATATTCCATTCTTTTTTCTGTAATACGCTTGCAGTCTTTTTTGACCTGTTCCCCAAAATAGTTCTATATATGCAGTTCCTTTTTGGTTATTATATCTTTTTCTATAATCATAATGTTCCATTAATACATATTTATTATTCCCAAAAGCAAACATTTTATAATCTTTCATTATTCCTTTTTCATACTCATATACATATTTAGCCTTTTTTAATGATAGTTCATATAAGCCATCTATTATTGGAGAAGTATTTTTATTAGGTTGTACTCCTTTAATTACTGAGAGTTTAACCTTAGATAATGTTTGGTTAGAGTAATCATTACCCACTTTTTTTCCGTTATCGTAATATCTTAATCTATAAAAAATTGCTTTCTTCTCGTTTTTTGTAGGTTTTAATTTATCATTTAGGTACTCTTTCCAATAACCATGTTTTTTATTTACTTCGTTATATTTATTTAACGTATCTAATGGATTACCATTTTGACCTTTAAAACAAAAGGCGTAGCATAGTAGAAATGATATGACAAGTAATTTCTTCATTAAGCTCCTCTTCTTTTAAATAAAGCCATTAATGGTTTTACATAATCTTCGTGTGTGCCAATGTTGGCAGTATCTACACCGGACTTTTTAAATGTATTTTTTAAAATATCGTTACGCTTTAATGCTTCAATTTTGTACTCTTTTTGGGTTTCTTTGCTAGAAGTATTTACCCATTGTATTTTATTGGTTTCTGCATCTAACATTGGTACTAAGCCAATGTTTGGTAATTCTTCTTCGGATTTATCATAAAGTCGTAAAGTAATTAAATCGTGTTTTCTGTTGGCAATTTTTAAAGCGTTTTCAAAGTTGTTTGGGGTAATGAAATCGGATAGCAAAAATGCTGTACAACGCTTTTTAATTACATTGTTAAAGTACTTTAATGCTTGAGCAATGTCTGTTCCTTTGCTTTCTGGTTCAAAGTCAATTAAATCTCTGATTATCATCAAAATATGGCTTCTTCCTTTTTTAGGAGGAATAAATTTTTCTATCTTATCAGAAAAGAAAATAACACCAACTTTATCGTTATTCGTAATTGCCGAAAAGGCTAATACAGCACATATTTCGGTAGCTAATTCTTGTTTGTTTTTTAATTGTGTACCAAATTCTTTAGAGCCACTAACATCTACCAAAAGCATAACTGTCATTTCACGCTCTTCTTCAAACACCTTGACATAAGGATGGTTGAAACGAGCTGTTACATTCCAATCGATGGTTCTAATTTCATCACCATGTTGGTATTCTCTAACTTCACTAAAAGCCATACCACGCCCTTTAAAAGCAGAATGATATTCACCCGAAAAGATTTGATTGCTCAAACCTCGAGTTTTAATCTCTATCTTTCTTACTTTTTTAAGTAGTTCGGATGTGGTGTTGTTAGACATTAATTAGATTGGAGATTAGAAATTGGAGAAAATTTCTAATCTCCAATTTTAAATTTTTATTTAAGGGATTTCAACATTATTTAAAATGCCATTAATAATATCAACAGTAGTAATGTCTTCTGCTTCTGCTTCGTAGCTTAATCCAATTCTGTGGCGTAAAACATCTGTACAAACAGCTCTTACATCTTCAGGAATAACATAACCTCTACGCTTAATAAAAGCATAAGCTTTAGATGCTAAAGCTAAATTGATACTCGCTCTTGGCGAACCTCCAAATGTGATTAGATTTTTGTACTCAGCTAAGTTGTGGTTTTCTGGGTAACGAGTTGCATCAACAATATCTACAATGTATTGCTCAATTTTTTCGTCCATATAAACCTCTTTTACAACTTCTCTTGCTTTGGTAATATCTTGTGGTTTTATTACACAGTTTGGAGAAGGGAAACCATTTATTGAATTACGGATAATTATTTTTTCTTCTTCTTTTTTAGGGTAATCCAAAACCACTTTCAACATAAACCTATCTACCTGAGCTTCTGGTAAAGGATAAGTACCTTCTTGCTCTACAGGATTTTGTGTTGCTAAAACTAAAAATGGTTCGGGTAGTTTAAAGGTTTCTTCGCCAATAGTAATTTGACGTTCTTGCATGGCTTCTAATAAAGCACTTTGAACTTTTGCAGGAGCTCTGTTAATCTCATCAGCTAATACAAAGTTGGCAAAAATAGGTCCTTTTTTAACCGAAAATTCTTCTTGCTTTTGGTTGTATATCATAGTACCTACAACATCGGCAGGTAATAAGTCTGGAGTAAACTGCACTCTGCTAAATTTTGCATCAACTGTTTTTGCTAATGTATTTATTGCTAAGGTTTTTGCTAGTCCCGGAACACCTTCTAACAAAATATGTCCGTTAGATAATAAACCAATTAATAACCTTTCTGTCATGTGTTGTTGTCCAATAATTACTTTCCCCATTTCCATGGTAAGTAAATCAACAAAAGCACTTTCTTTTTGAATTTTTTCGTTTAACGCCTTAATATCCACATTAGATGATGAAGTTGCAGTGTTAGCAACAGGTGGAGTAGGGTTGTTTGTGTTTAATTCTTCCATAATTTTTTTAAATACGACCAAAAATAAGCACAACAACTAGTTTAAGCAACTATAATGTTATTAACGCTTGTTAAAAAGTGTTAAAGAAAATTTAACATTTCTTGGTTTTGATTTTTGATATTTGTTTGAATTAAAAAATGTACTGATGGAAAACAAAGAATTAACCCTTTCTGAAACCATAAATATGGTTAAAGAATTTCATGAAGCTTTTAAAATTGGAAACGAAGAACAGCCTATTGGCAAGATAGATGAAAAAGATTATTTGTTGAGGTATAAGCTGATGCGAGAAGAGAATGAAGAGTATTTAGAAGCTGCACAAAATGGTGATTTAGTGGAGATTGCTGATGCTTGTGGGGATATGTTGTATATTTTATGTGGAACAATGTTAAAGCATGGTTTGCAAAGTAAAATTGAAGAAGTTTTTAGAGAAATACAAAGTAGCAATATGAGTAAGCTTGATGAAAAAGGAGAGCCAATTTATCGTGAAGATGGTAAGGTGTTAAAAAGTGATCAATATTTTAAACCTGATATTAAGACAATTTTGGAGAATTAAAAAATAAAAAAAGGTGAATCCCGAAAGTTCGGGATTCACCTTTTTTAGTGTAAGCATTAGATAGGTGCCTATTTCTTTAACTTAGGGTTCATGGCATCAGTTAAGCCTTCACCAATTAAGTTATATATTGTTACTGTAATAAATATTGCTAAACCAGGGAATATTGCTAACCACCATGCAGCAGCATCTTGTCGTGAAGCTGATAATAAAGAACCCCAAGTAATTGTTTCTGCAGGAACTCCAACTCCAATAAATGATAAGGTAGATTCAATTAAAATAGCCGAAGCAATACCAAAAGCAATTGATATTAATACTGGAGATAAAGCGTTAGGTAGTGCGTGTTTAACAATAATTCTAAACTCTTTATAACCTAAAGCATTAGCGGCTTCAATGTATTCTAAGTTTCTAACTCTTAATAATTCAGCTCTTGTAAACCTTGCAATACCAGTCCAAGTAGTTAAACCAATAATCATCATTACAATAAAAATAGATGGTTTGGCAACAACTGCTGCAATAGATATAATTAAGAATAAACGAGGAATAGAAACAACCACCTCAATTAATCTACTAATTAAAATATCGGCAGGAATTACAATTTCTTTTTTTAATATGGGCAGCATTTTAAATGCTTTACTAATCAATTTAAAAACAAACATTACTGCTCCAAATACAATGAAGCTTATTAATAATTCCCATGCAAAAGTGCTAAAGGATTCGCCAATGGCATCTGATAAAGTGTATGACCTTGTTCCAAAGGCATAAAAAGTTGCGGTAATAAATCCAATGATGTAAATAATAAGAGACGAAATACTCATTTTTAATTTATCATCACCATAATAACCAGCAATAGCTCCGAAGAAAATACCAATAATTGCAGCAATACCCATTGAGACTATACCAACTAAAAGAGCAATTCTGGTTCCATGTATCATTCCTGCAAAAACATCATGTCCTAACGCATCAGTACCTAACCAATGTTTCCATCTTAAAGATTTTATATCTTGTTCATCGTTAGGACCAACAGACTGATTATCTAAATCCATATTTTTAGGCAGGTAAGGAGTAAGTGGCCATACAGTCCATTCGTACTCTAAATCTTTCCATGAAACATTTAAGAATTCCTTTTGCCAATTTGAAATTCCTAAATCAACGGCATATTCTTTAAAAACAGGAAAATAAACTTCGCCATTATATTTACAAGCAATAGGTTTTTCGTTGGCTAAAAAATCAGCAAGAATAGCAATGATGGCAAATAAATAGACAATTCGCAACGACCAAACAGCAATTTTGTTTTTCTTAAACTGTTTTTTTACAATTGCCCAGTAACTTTCATTTTCATTTCCAGTAAACGATTCTCTTTGATTAGATAAATCAAGAGCTTTATCTTCCATCTTTTTTCTTCTATTTAAAAAATTTAAAAAGCTCATGAATACTATTTTTTATTAGAGAATGAAATTCGTGGATCAACGTAAGCATACATTATATCTGCCACTAAATTACCAATTAAGGTAAGTATTGCGGTAAACATAAGTACAGTAAATACTACAGGATAATCTCTTGCAAAAATTGCTTTTAGACTTAATTGTCCCATACCTGGTATAGAAAAAATTATTTCTATTATAAATGAACCAGAAATGGCTAATGGGAAAATACTGGCAAATAAAGTTATGATAGGGATTAAAGAATTACGGAAAGCATGTTTCCATATAACTATTTTCTTTTTTAATCCTTTTGCACGAGCAGTACGGATGTAATCCATTTCTAATACATTTAACATTCCTCCACGCATTTGTCGAGAAATAAAAGCAAAAGAAGCATAGGTTAAACAAAACAATGGAAGTATAAAATGGTAAGCTGTTTCAAAAAAACGATCCCAAAAAGGAGCATCCATAGGTAAGTTTCCTAATCCGTAAACTGGAAACCATCCAATACCATTTCCATCTCCTAAATATCGAATAAGCATAGTTGCAATCCAAAAGTTAGGTAAAGAATACAATAAGAATAAACCTGTTGTAATTAGTTTTTCAGACCATTTACCTTTATCAACAGCTGAACGAACTCCTAAAGGAATAGCAACTATGTAAGCAATGATTATAGATAAAATACTCAGAATCATAGACCATTTTAGAGCATCAAATATTTTATCTTTTACAGGACGTTTATCTTGAAAAGATGTTCCGAAATCTCCCACAACAAAACCTGATATCCAATTGTGGTATTGATTTTCTAAACCGTACCATACAATTTTAGGGATATAACGATTACTTGCCTTTTTATTGATTTGCATTTGAGAATATGCATTAATAAAGTCGTAATATTTTGATGCAGCATATTTTGCGATGTATTTATTTTTAAATAAATCGAACTCAATGTTTTGAATGGTTGCATCAGTCTTTTCTTTATCATAATTGATGTAAAGAACATTTACTGCATCTTTTAATTTTCTTAAATCTGAAGAAGTTTTGTCGATAATTTGTATTTCGTAAAGCTGATTTTCAAAAGCTCTAAGCGAATGATAGTAATTAGAAACATAATTCCAATCTCCATATTCGTAAGACATTCGTTGCAAGTTATCTCTATGTGCTTTTTTAGAGATTCGGTGTAGCGTATCTGGGAAAGTAGCATTGGTAAATGAAAAGTAGAATAGAGGAAGGTCAAAACCTAATTCGTGGCGTTTATCATTGTAAGTTTTTTCGTTAGAAAGTTTTTCACCACTCATTCCATCTCCACCAACACTTTGGTTAAGCATTGTTTCAACAGGGTCTCCTGGAGCATTAATACTAATAACAAACGTTAATAACGAAATCGCTATTAACGTAGGTATAAAAATTAGTAATCTTTTTACAATGTATTTAAACATACTTTTTTAATGCCTAACTTATACAAATTTATTACTGAGCAGCATTTACTGAGAAACCACTTAAACGGTAACCAGGTCGCATAGCTGAAGTTTCAGCATTATTAAATCTGTTGTGTATTCCAATTCTTTCCATTGGGTTATATAGGTAGATGTAAGAACATTCATCATGTAAAATTTCTTGGAATTTGTAGTTTAATTCAGCTCTTTTATCTTCATCAATTTCAACTCTAATAGCATCTATTAAAGCATCGGTTTCATCATTACCAAAACCTGTGTAGTTAGATCCACCATTGTAAGAAGATGTGTGGTAAATTTGTTTGTGATCGTTTGGTATTGGAGTACTAATCCAAGCTCCGTAATACATATCAAAATCGTGTTGTTTAGTATTTTCTAAGAAAATAGACCAATCTTGAGCAACTAAATTTACAGTTATACCAACTTTACGAGCTTCTTCTTGAAACATTAAACCAACTGCTTTTCTTGAATCATTACCTTGGTTGTATAAGTACGACATTTCAAATTTCATCTTTTCTCCATTAATGGTATTGTCTAAAATACCATCACCATCTGTATCGTTCCATCCAGCTTCAGCTAACAATTCTTTCGCTTTTTCTGGGCTGTACTCGTAAGGTTTAATGTTGTTGTTGTATTGTTTTTTCTTTGCAGGATGTATTGGTCCAACAGCTCTTGTTCCATAACTTAATGCAATTTTATCAATAATTTTATCTACATCAATTAAGTGAGCTAATGCTTGTCTTGTTTTTTTATCAGAGAACATTGGCTTACGAACATTTAAACCTAAGTAAGTATAAGCCATTTGAGGAGGTGTATGATTTTTAAAATTATTAGTAAACTTTTTAGTATTTAATAATTCTTTAAAATCTTTAGCTTTAATACCTCTCATTACGTCAACCTCTCCAGCAATCATAGCTTCTTTAGCTGTTGTTTGATCGTTAATAGTTTGGTAAACAATTTTAGATGGGTTAATATCAAAATACATTCCTTGATCTTTTAAAGCATCTCCCCACCAGTTTTCTTTCTTTTTGATAACAATTTTTTGACCCGTTTGCCATTCTTCTAATAAATAAGGTCCACAACCAACAATAGAAGCTTTATCTCTTTTATATTTTTCTGAGTTAAAATCATTAGCAAACTCAATAATTTTTTCGTTGTTTGATAATTCCTCTTGATTGTTTGTTAATTGAGGGATAGTAAATTCATCCATTAAATTTTTAGGATCATAAATGCTTCTTGGTAATAAAGGAGCATCACCACTCATTACTTCTGCTAAAATATAAACCTCTTTACATATAAAAGTGAATTTTTTAGGGTTGTCCTCAAAGAAAACCATATCTTCAATAAACTCGAAGTAAGGTTTGTTGTTAATGTTGTCAACTTTAGGGTTTTTAATTACTTTGATAGCAAACTCAACATCTTTAGCAGTAATTGGTGTTCCGTCATCCCATTTTGCTTCTTCACGAATTTCGTAAGTAATTTTCATTTTATTGTCTTCAGTTACTTCAATTTCTGGACGAGCTTTAGCAACCACAGGAACTAATTCTAAAGTATTAAAATCTATGGCAATTAAGCGGTAAAATATATTACTTAAAATATATCCAGCACCAGCATCACTATAATTTACTGGGTTAAGCATTTGTGCATCAGAAAGTTCATGACTGATAACTACATCACTTACATTTTTAGGTGTTGTATCAGTTGTAGTAGATTCAGAATCTCCACCACAAGAAATTATACTTAAAGAAGTTGCTAAGATTAATGCTGAATTTATTGCTGATTGTCTGATTTTCATTACTTTACAATTTTTTTTAATTACAAGGATGACAAATATAATATTCTTATTGATTTATTGCAGCATTGTATTGTGATTTTAGACAAAAAGGCTATAAATAGAGATAAAAGGTTTAATGGAAACAATAATCGGATTTTGCTAAAAAAAGATATGAAAAAATTTAAGTGTTTTATTTCTCCATTTAATTTTGATTGTTACTTTTGCCTTCCATTTTGGTGAGGTGGGTGAGTGGCTTAAACCACATGTTTGCTAAACATGCGTGCGGGAAACCGTACCGGGGGTTCGAATCCCCCTCTCACCGCAGAATAAAAAAATCCCGCAATTAGCGGGATTTTTTTATTTAATAATTTTCTTAGATATTATTTCTTCATTACTCTCTATGAGTATAATGTATATGCCATTAGCAAGATTGCTTAAATTTAATTGTGTAGCATTTTTGTTTATCTCTTTATAAAACACTTCCTTGCCTAAAGTGCTTATTATTTTTATAGAATTGATGTTGTTTGCGGTGTTGGATACGTATAATAAATCATTAAAAGGGTTAGGGTAAACTTTAATTTCGTTATTAATTGTTTCCTTTATTCCAACTCCAATGGTTTCATGGATGTTAATGTTGTCGATATAAATTAAATTACCATTATCCGATTTGTTTTCTATCCATATTTCAACTCCACTTAATCCAGCAATAGGAGTTAAATCAACTGTGTCTGTTCTCCATTCGTTAGGGTCTGGTGTAAAATAAGTAGGCTGGTCAGGCACAGTAGCTAAAATATCTCCATCTTTTTCCCATAATAAATTTTTTGTAGCTCCGCAGTCTGTTGAATAATAGATAGCCAAGGTATCAGATCTAAACGACCACCATTGTGCGTGAGCAACATCAAAAGTCATTTGAGCATTGTTAATGCTAGAAAAATCTAACAGTGGAGTAACTAAATAATCTTTTTCTCCATCAAAATTAGTGGAGAAATTATCCATCTGAAAACAAGCTTGACTTGTACCATAGCCACCAATACCAGGGTTTCGTTCCCATGTAACTCCATAGTCAGGATTTACAATGCTCCATCCATTAGGTATTGCTGATGGATTTTCAAAACCTTCAACCAATGGTAAGGAATTTCCTGCTGTAGGGTTTTGAACAGTAATGTATGATGCTTGGTAAACAGAATCGCTTCCTAAAGGGTTGTAAACTATTAATGATACATTATATGTGCCTGTAGTTGGATAACACACCGTAGGGTTTAAGTCTGTAGAAGTACTTGGTGTACCTCCAGGAAAATGCCAAGTCCAATTTAAACCTAAGTTAGGAGTAGTATTATAAAATTTTGAGCAGTTATTAGGGCATATTAAAGTATCTGGAGAATAAAACTGAGCAGTTGGAACAGATGTTACAAACAAATCAGATTCCCATATACCTCTACCAAATGTTGCAGCTCTAATTTTACTAGTTCCGTAGTGTATTTCCAATTCGTTTACAATAACATTTGGTAAACCATCCATATACATTTGCCATAGGCTTAAATCATCATTTTTATAATAAATTCCCATATCTGTACCAACATAAATTCCGTTGTTAGTGCCATATTCATAAGTAATACAGTTTATAGGCATATTGGGTAGGTTTCCTGATACATTAATCCAAGTATTACCACCGTTGGTAGATTTATAAACTTTTTCGCCAGCAGTAAAACCTGAAAGGCTTACCCATAAAATATTAGGGTTGGTGTTGTGAACAGAAATATAAGTAATTGCATTATTTGGAAGGCCAGAAGTAATGTTTGTCCAGCTAGTACCACCGTTTGTAGTTTTATGAATAACATTATCTGTTGCAGCATAAATGTAATTGTTGTTTGATGGAGCTACTACTAAGGATTTTAAATCATTACCGTTAAAGTTTGAAATGGTAAACCAAGAGTTACCTCCATTGGTAGATTTGTAAATCTCATCATAACCTAAGTAAATGGTGTTAGAATTTACAGGGTCCAAAGTATAAGGTGTTACCCAAGCACCACTTCCAGTTATACTACCAGTAATTCCATTAAAAGAATTTCCCCCATCGGTAGATTTATAAACATTACCATATTGACTAGTAGAGTATAATATGTTTGGATTATTCCAATCGGCTATACATTCCATTCCATCACCTCCAGTAACGTGCGTCCAAGTTCCATTTTTTAACATTAAAGAGCCGTTGTCTTGTGTTCCACCTATTATGGTTCCTGAGTTTTGTGCACTACCACCTAAACGATAAAACTGAGAATGTTGAATGCCAGCAGTTAAATCAGAAAAAGTATTTCCATGATTAGTTGATTTAAATATTCCACCATCAGAACCACAAAACAAGGTGTTTCCGTAGTAATCTAAAGAATGAATATCAGCATGTACATATTCAAAGCTTCCTGTTGGCCAATTCCACTGAGACAATGCAAATAATGAAGCTCCTCCATTGGTTGATTTCCATACATTAATACCACCAGTAAAAACTACATTTTTATTAGTTGGAGATACTGCTAAAGCCATATCATACCAGCTTTGTCCGCCACCATCGTTACCAGAAGTATCATACCCAAAAACATTTGGGGTATTTGTTCTTAAAGTAAAGTTGTTTCCGGTATCTGTTGATCTGTATAATCCTAAAAAGCTATTATCTAAATCGTTAGAGACTAAAACATAAACATAAGTAGTATCATCAGGAGTAACTCCAATAGCCATTCTGCCAATGCTTGCAGGATTTGGAAGCCCGCTTCCAATATTTGTAAAAGAATTTAAATTACCTCCACTAACAGATTTAAAAAAATTATTATTTGTGCAAGCAAATACTGTGTTAGGGTTTGCAGGATTAAATTCTACATCTCTTATAGAACCTGATAAAACACTTGTCCAATTTAAGCCTGCATCTGTGGTTTTAAATAAACCATGGCTGGTTGCCACAAAAAGGTTGTTAGAATTGGTTGGGTCTATAATAATTTTACGCATTACTCTTGCCTGACTGGTTGACCAATTTAACCCTGTACCACTCCATGTATTTCCTCCATCAGTAGATTTCATAACGCCAATACTGTAAGTGTCATTTCCATCTCCATCACCAGTAGCGATATAAATTATATTAGAATTGTTTGGATCTATTGCAATGCCAGAAACACCAAGAGTAGCCATATCATCTGTTAATGGACTCCATGTGTTACCTCCATTGGTAGATTTCCAACAACCACCGGCTGGCGTTCCTACATAAATTATGTTGGAGTTGTTAGGGTCAACTGTTACAGCGTTTATTCTTCCAATACCAGGGTTCCAGCCAATAGAGTTCCAGTTGGTTGGACCTAAAGGAGTCCAATTAGCAGCTTTGTTATTGGTAGTTTTTTTTGCTTGATAAGTGTTTTTAAATTTATGAAACTCGTTATAAACCAAAGCAGGATTTGGTAATCTTCCACTTGGGTAAACTCTTGGCTCCATAAACCATTCCCAACGCTTAAATTGTTTCCATCCTTTACCTTTTTCATATGCTTTACCATCCCAATGTTGGTTAAAAGCATTTTGAATATCGTAAAAATTAGCATCTTGATTTTCCATTAAACGCACATACTCTTGTGCTGTAAGTAGTTGAATGGTAAAAAAACAAAGCGATAAAAAGGCTAAAAATTGTTTCATAATTTGTGTTTAGTTAGTAGCCTCAAATTTATTTAATCTTTTTGTTAAAAATTGCAGACAAACTATATTCGGGTTGGAATCCTATTTAAAGGCATAAAAAAAGCGATTCATAAAATGAATCGCTTTTATATAAATTTATAGTTGATTAAGCACTTTCTGTTTCTAATTGTCTGTCAACCTTTTTAAATAAACCTTGTAAAACTTTACCAGGACCAACTTCTGTTATTTTGTTGGCACCATCAGCAAGCATTTGGTTCATGGTTTGTGTCCATTTTACAGGAGCAGTTAATTGAGCAATTAAATTTTCTTTAATAGCATCTGCATCAGTTACTGCATTTGCTGTTACATTTTGGTAAATAGGGCAGCTTGGTGTATTAAAAGTAGTGTTCATAATAGCTTCTTTTAACTCTTCTCGTGCAGGTTCCATTAAGGGCGAGTGAAAAGCTCCGCCAACTGGTAAAACTAAAGCTCTTCTGGCACCAGCTTCTGTTAATTTTTCGCAAGCTATATTAATAGCATCAACACTTCCAGAAATTACTAACTGACCAGGACAGTTATAGTTTGCAGGCACAACAACTCCATCAATATCTGCACAAATTTTTTCTACAACATCATCTTCTAAACTTAAAATTGCAGCCATTGTAGATGGTATAACTTCACAAGCTTTTTGCATTGCCATTGCTCTTGCAGAAACCAATCTAAGAGCATCTTCAAAGTTTAAGGTGCCGTTTGCTACCAATGCCGAAAACTCCCCTAAAGAATGACCTGCAACCATATCGGGTTTAAAATTATCGCCTAAGGTTTTAGCTAAAATTACCGAGTGTAAAAATATAGCTGGTTGTGTAACTTTTGTTTGTTTTAGTTCTTCATCAGTACCGTCAAACATTATGTCTGTAATTCTAAAGCCTAAAATTTCATTGGCTTTTTCAAACATTTCTTTTGCTAAATCTGAGCTTTCGTACAGCTCTTTTCCCATTCCTACAAATTGAGATCCTTGCCCAGGAAAAACATATGCATTCATATAGTTAGTTTTAAGTTTTAAGAATGCAAACTTAATAAAATGTTAATGAAAAGCTTTTTTTATAGAATTATCGTGGAGAAAGCAGAGCTAATATCAAAAACATGCTTTCATAAAAAAAAGCCCAACCTTGCGATTGAGCTTTCAATTATTCTTTTATCGCTTGCTATAAAGTTTTTGTGCCAATTAAAATTTTCTACAAAACTATCATATGTCAAGCTGCTACTTAGTTTTCATTTGGCAAGGTGGTGGGGTCGATTGGTGTTTTCATAGCTACAAATAGGTCGAATTATTTTAGGAAGCCAACTTCTTCTAACACCTTTATACCCTTAATGTATAGTTTAAATAAGTTATAATCGGTTTCATCATTAACCCTTTTATGTAAAACAACAGGAGTTTTTGGTTTTGTCACCTTATAATCTAAACGAGTGAAATCTGCCCTAAATCCTGTAATCAATTTGGCATTAACCATCCAGTCATCAAATGGAAAGTCTAACTTTTTGTCGTATTCGAATTTGTGGTCTCTCACTTTCGTTATAGCAAATATATGGCTCAGCCCCCCTTTTTCAAGGTACATCACTGATTCCTGCTCATTCACACATGCATCTAATGCTTCAATCAAATCATTTTTTTCGCCAATTAGAGCTAATAGAAAATCAATTATTAATACACTGTTCAATTGCCAATTTTGTCTATCAGGAACTCCTTCAATCGAAGAGAAATTAATGGTTTCATTCTCATAAACATATTCTTTGGTTTCCTTTAAGAGTCTTCGTAAATTAAGTTTATTAACCATTATTAATTTAGAAACAATATGGATTAATTCACGATATAAATCTGGTCTGCCAACATTTGATGTTCCCCAATGCTGTTGTATTACATCGTTATTAAACCTAAAATCAATATTTCGAATTAACTTCCTTGAATACTTCTCAACTTCGGCATTACCATTGTAATAGAATATCTTTCTGCTGTAAAACTTATCTATATACCCATTAAAATCTACATTAGCTCCGTAGTTGCTTTTAAAAATATTTCGAATATTATCAATATCACAAACAAAGATAATTTTGTCAAAACCAAATTTGTTTTGAAGATTATCACTTTTATTTAGATGGGATGCAAACACATTAAACAACCTGAATATGTGATTCGGGTCAATTCTATCCAAATCATCTATAACCAAAACGTTCTCTACACCTTCTGACTTTATTTGTAACAAACTTTTTTGAATGATTTGAGTTATTACGTTGTTTTCGTAGATAGAACCTTCTTGGTCTGTTATTTTAAACATAAAACCACCAAGTTCTTCTTTATCATGATTCTTTGTTGTTTCCTTGTGAAACTCAGCGTAATTATCGTTTAGCTTTTTTAGGTTCTTATAAACTTTATCTATACTTCCCCCAAATTTTGGTATCAGTGGTAAAAATGAAGTAAGAACATCCAAAATATTATCTTTGAGGAACTGAGAGCCTGTTTCCAATTTCGAAAAATCAAATGTTTTGAACTCTACCTGCTCATTCTCCAGCATATGATACAGAATGTCGTATTTGATATATTTAAATACATCCTGATTTATTGCGATAGAATAATCAATGGGATTTAGCTTCACAACATTATAGTTGTCTTTATTACTCTGAAAATAATAATTTAAAAAAGTAGTTTTCCCAGCTCCATATTTCCCAGAAAAAATTATTCTGTCGTTATTGGGTAGTAGAAGGTGTTTGCTAAAATCAGCTTCTACTCCTTCAAATAATTCCTCTATTAATTCAACTTTCATTATTGCAAATCATCATTTTCAGAAACCATCCTATCAACAATTTTCTTGGCTTCCTTGTTTAAGTAATCATCAAATGCTTCACAACAATTGAAGTCTGCTTTAAAGTGATGCTGATAAATAGTAAACTTAGCTTTTTCATCATGCTCAGGGCATTTTAAAGGTGCTAATCGTTTTTGCAACTCAGCATCTATTCTTCCCGCAGGGGAATTATTTTCAAAAAATTTCTCAAATCCATTTTCCATCTTCAATGTCGTTAATCAATTACATGGTCAATTTCTACAAACGGAGTAATTGCAATATGCTCTGACTGTATTAGTTCCTCTTCAGATTTTGCATTCAGCTTATTAGATAATTCTATTTCCTGCTCATTCATGCTTTGTTTAAACATTTTACGAAGGCCTTTACCAGTATAATGTACAAGATTTGAATTCTCTGTTCTAATTACACCATAATTGGCTATTGCTCCATCGGTTCTTTTCAATCTACCTGTATGATTAAACTCTAACAATTCTAAGTTTTTGCTCATAGCTATTATTTTAAAAAAATTAATACTGAGGTAAAGACTTGTATTGTCTTTCTATCGTTGCTTTTGTTGAGTAAAACTTATTAACAATACCTTTCATAATTTTGAGGTTATAATAGCTTCCTTATGTCTTTAGTTTAATTCTTGGTATAAGTATTATAAATGGAACGATTTACACTTTGTTAAACTTTAACCAACAAGAGGGCAAACTTAATAAAATGTTAATGAAAAGCCTTTTTTATTTTACTTTGCTGAATTGATTACTTTTAACCCTCAATGAACAGAAAGACCATACGAATAATCATTTTTTTAGCAACACTTTCGTTAATCGGAATTGTTACTACTCAAATATTTTGGGTACGAGAGGCTTATAACTTGCAAGAAAAGCAATTTAATGAGCGTGTTCGTATGGCACTTAATAATGTTACTAACGAGTTGTTGAGTATTCATAAAGATGAAGCTGAATTATTTAATCCAGTAAAGCAAATAAGCTCTAATTATTATGTTACCTTAATTAACGATACTGTTAATCCTTACTTATTAGAAAACTTACTAAAAAACGAATTTACCGAGCGTAATATTAAAATAGATTTTGAATATGTGATTTACGATTGTTTTACAGATTCTATTGTGTTTGGCGATTATGTTTCGATAGATAACACAGAACAAGACGAGCTGCAATCAAAATCTTACAATATGGAGTGGGATAGAGATGGACATTATTTTGGAGTTTATTTTCCATCTAAACAATCGTACATAATTAATGAAATGGGGATATGGTTGTTTTCTTCATCCATCATTTTAATTATCATTATCTTTTTTGCTTATACCATTAGTGTTATTCTTAAACAAAAGCGTTTGTCAGAAATTAAAAACGACTTTATTAATAACATTACGCACGAATTTAAAACGCCTATTTCTACTATATCGCTTTCGGCAGATGTTTTATTAGGAGATAATATTGCTAAAGAACCAGAACGATTATCTAATTATGCTAGGATAGTAAAAGAAGAGAATAATAGGCTCAAAAATCAAGTAGATAAAGTATTGCAATTAGCTACTTTAGATAAGGATAAATTAAAGTTAGAAGACGAAGAAATTGATTTGCATGAGCTAATTCAAACATCGGTAAAAAGTTTTGGTTTAATTGTAAGAGAACGTGATGGGAATATCAATTGTAACCTAAATGCTAAAAAACATTTGTTTTTTGGGGATAGAATACACATTACCAATACACTACATAATTTAATAGATAATGCAATAAAATATGCATCGGATAAACCTAAGGTAGAAGTAGCAACTAATTATCATAAAGGATTTATTGAAATTAGTGTTAGAGATAATGGAATAGGAATATCTAAAGAAGGACAGAAATATATTTTTGAAAAGTTTTATAGAGCCCCAACCAATAATGTACACGATGTTAAAGGTTTTGGTTTAGGATTAAATTATGTGAAAACTATAGTTGAAGCTTATAATGGTTCTGTAAAACTAATAAGTAAAGAGGGTGAAGGTTCTACTTTTGTTATAAAATTGCCTTTAAATGCTTAATTGATAAAGTGTGAAATAGAACGTGCGAAATCTATCTTGGAGAAGGGAGAGGAAGAGGGATTGAATAAATAATTTTTTTAAATGAAAAGTGAAAAATCACATTACAATAAAAAATTAAAACCTTTAGCAAGGAAACTAAGGAATGACTCTACGTTTGGAGAAGTAATTTTATGGGATAAAGTTTTAAAACAAAAACAGTGTTTAGGGTATCAATTTGTTCGACAATTTTCTGTAGGTAATTTTATTTTAGATTTTGCTTGTAGGAAGCTTAAATTAGCAATAGAAGTTGATGGCTATTCTCATAATTTTACTGCTGACAAAGATGAGGCTAAAAACACTTTTTTAAAGGAAATTGGATACACGTTGTTGAGATTTGAAGAAAGTGAAATTAGGTATAACATTAATAATGTGATTAGGAGTATTGAAATAACAATAAAAGAATTAGAGACTAAACTTGAAAAAGAAAATCAATCTCCCTAGCCCTCTTCTCCAAGAGGGAATAGTATGTAGAAGGGGTTGTGTGAAATCTCCCTTCGAAAAGGGAGAGGAAGAGGGATTGAATAATTAAGTCAATCTCCCTAGCCCTCTTTTCAAAGAGGGAATTTAAATGACGTAATAGAAGGTATGGAATTCCTCATAGAAAGGGAGAGGAAGAGGGATTGATAATAAAATAAAAATTATGGAAAAAAATGCAGAAAATATACACATACTTTTAGCAGAAGATGATGCTAATTTGGGGTTTGTGGTGCAAGATAATTTGAAATCAAATGGTTTTAAAGTAACGCTATGTGCAGATGGTGAAGCAGCCCTAAAAACATTTGCTAACAACAAGTTTGATATGTGTATTTTGGATGTTATGATGCCTAAAAAAGATGGCTTTGCAGTAGCAGAATCTATTAGAAGTGTTAATAAAGAAGTTCCGATAGTATTTTTAACGGCAAAATCAATGCAAGCAGATAAAATTAAAGGGTTAACACTTGGAGCAGATGATTACATTACTAAACCATTCGATTTTCAGGAGTTTATTTTAAGAATAGAATCTATTTTAAGAAGAACAAAAGTTTTGATAGCAGATGTAGATGAAAAAGTAGAAAACTATAAAATTGGAGTATACAATTTTGATGTGAAAAATCAACAACTACAGCATCCAAAAAAAGAACAAAGTTTAACCAAACGAGAAGCTAAAATATTAGCTTATTTATGCGAGCATATTAATGATATAGCTTCTAGAGAGATGATACTTAAAAACATTTGGGGGAATGATGATTATTTTAGTGGAAGAAGTTTAGATGTATTTATTTCTAAATTAAGAAAATACCTATCTGCTGATACTAAAATATCCATTACAAATATTCATGGTGTAGGGTTTAAGTTAGAGGTTGAATAGGTATATTATTAAGTTATCAAACATTATTAACACCCAGTATAAAAAACTTTCTTTTTAGCGAATTTTGGGAAACTAAAATTGACATTATGCAGCAATATAAAGATTTATTAAACCATATTTTAACTAATGGAGTAAGCAAAGGAGATAGAACAGGAACCGGTACGATTAGTTGTTTTGGGTACCAAATGCGTTTCGATTTAAGTGAAGGGTTTCCTTGTTTAACAACAAAAAAATTACACTTAAAGTCTATTATCCACGAATTGTTATGGTTTATAAATGGAGATACTAATATTAAATATTTGCAAGAAAATGGTGTTAAGATTTGGGATGGTTGGGCAAATGAAAATGGAGATTTAGGTCCTGTCTATGGTTACCAATGGCGTAATTGGAATGGGGATGGGATTGACCAAATAAAAGATTTAATTAACCAAATAAAAACCAATCCCAACAGTAGAAGGTTAATGGTTTCAGCATGGAACCCAAGTGTAATGCCAGATACATCGGTTAGTTTTGAAGAAAATGTAGCCAATGGTAAAGCAGCACTTCCACCTTGTCATGCTTTCTTTCAATTTTATGTTTCTGATGGAAAATTATCTTGTCAGCTTTATCAACGAAGTGCGGATACCTTTTTAGGTGTTCCTTTTAATATAGCTTCTTATGCTTTATTTACAATGATGGTTGCTCAGGTTTGTGATTTAGAGTATGGTGAGTTTATCCATTCTTTTGGCGATGTTCATTTATATAATGACCACATAGAACAAGCAAAGCTTCAATTAACTAGAGAGCCACGAAAATTGCCTACAATGAAAATTAACCCTGATGTTAAAAGTATTTTCGATTTTAAATTTGAAGATTTTGAATTGGTTGATTATGACCCGCATCCACATATTAAAGCAGCTGTTTCGCTTTAGTTTTTTATGCTGAACTTGTCTAAGTATAGAGCTAGAGATATGAAAAAACTAAACTTACCTCATTATCCAATAAAAGTAAAAGAAGACAAGGGTAAGCAGTATATTTTTGACAGCATCAGAAAAAAATACTTGGTATTAACCCCTGAAGAATGGGTTAGGCAAAACTTCATTCAATATTTAATTCATGACAAAAAGTATCCTTTAGCCTTAATAGAAATAGAAAAAGGCTTAACATTAAATGAATTGCAAAAAAGAGCAGATGCTTTAGTATATAAAAACTCAAAACCATTAGTTTTAATAGAGTTTAAAGCTCCTAAAGTAAAAATAACACAGGAGGTTTTTGAGCAAATTGGTCGTTATAATAGTGTTTTTAAAGTGCCTTATTTAATAGTAAGTAATGGCTTGCAACATTATTGTGCAAAAATAAACTTCGAGAAAAATACATTTGAATTTTTAGATGGAGTTCCAATGTATGATACACTATAACTCTATAATTTTGATAGAAGGGTTGTTGGTAATGTAGTTAGGTAGCTCCTTAATTTTTAGAATAGCAATTTTTTTATTTTTAGTATTAAGCAGTCTAATTTGTTTTTCGGCAGGGATATAATTGTAGGCAGTATGTTGTGTGAAAAACATTAATGGAATATGTCCTTGTTCTGTGATGTTGACATTAAAAACGATATAATAGTCGTTACCTAAAGAAGCTTTAATTTTATTAATTACATCCATTTCTAAAAGCTCTTTAGCTCTTTTGTGGTTGTCGTGTGGCTTTTTCATAGTATGATAATTCTCTATACGGTATAAGTTAAGTGTAGAGAATAGTATGAAAATTAAAATTAAACTGCTAAGGGTTTTTCCTAAAATAGGCTGTTGTATTTTCCCTTCTATAAAATTTAAAGTGTGGTAAAATAAGTATGCTAATGCTAAATGAAGAAAAGGCATAACGATTACAGTAAAAGCTATCATTTTTGTAGCTGCTATGCTGTAAAAAATGTAAACAAAGCAGATTGAGGTAATAATGGCAATTTTTATTTTTTTATTTTTAATTGCTTTTAGCATTAAAATAAGTCCTCCTAATAAAATAAACGGGATTAATACTCCAGAGCCATATAATTTATTTAGTCCTTCACTGAAATGAAAAAAGAAACCTTGTTCATCATGATAAACTTGGTTAAAATGAGTTGCGGTTTGTTCAAAAACATAAGAAGCTTCATTTGGAAACTGAGTGAAAATATAAATTTGCCAAGGTAAAAATATAACAATTGATATTAAACTGGCTAAAGCCAAATGACTGTACGATTTAATTTTTAGAATGTTTTTAGGTTCTGTAATGGTTTTTGTAATAAACCAAACTACAAAGATTAAAGTTCCCATTAACCATTTTACTAAAACAGCTCCGCCACTAAAAACACCAATAAGTATTAGCCATTTTAGCTTGTTAGATTTTTGGTATTCAAACCATGCCCAAAAACTTCCTGTTACATAAAATAAAAAAGCTAAATCATTATGGTCGGTAGAATATCTTCCAGCAACTAACTCTAATGGGAAATAAGCTACAGCAAATAAAAGAGCAGCAATATATCCTACTTTTTTGGTTAGCGAAATACTACCTATTCTATAAATAAACAATGGAATGATGGCGTGCATTATTATACTTGGTAGCCTTACAGCTATAGTGTTTGCTCCAAATAATTTAATACTTAAAGCTATTTGCCATAAAAATAAAGGTTGTTTGTGTAACCATATATGATTGGCTGTCCAATTTTTATAGTTGTAATCAAATTGAGGGTCTAAAAAAAGAGTGGGTTTAAATGGATTATTGAGCATATTTTTGGCTACCAATGCATGGTACTGTTCATCCCATAAAATCAAAAAAGAATCTAAATTGGCTATAAAATAACCCATGCCTAATACTCCTAAAAAAAGTAAAACGAGGCTTGCTTTTGTGTTTTTGTTAAATAAAAGGATAGAGATAATTAATAAGCAACTACTTATTAGTAAGGGGGTAATTTGTTCGCTTGTAAAAAAAGAAAAAGGCATCTTAAATTTTGTCTAAATCTTGTTTGGTAAACTTGCTTGGGTTGTTGCCAGTATTTATAGTAGTTTTTGGCTCAAATAGCATTACTGAAACTTCTTTGTTAGCAACTGGTTTGTGTTCAACACCTTTCGGAACGATAATAAATTCATTTTCATTAATTGTTTCAATCTTATCTCTAAAATGAATCTGTAGAGTTCCTTTAACTACGTAAAAAAGTTCATCTTCATTATCGTGTTTGTGCCAAACAAAATCTCCTTTTAATTTAGCTAATTTAACATACTGACCATTTAACTCTCCAACAATTTTAGGGTTCCAATGTTCAGAAAAACTAGATAATTTGTCTTTGATGTTTACTTTCATTATTTCGAAAGGCTTAGAATGTTCTCAGGGATTTCTGCTCCACCCCATTCTACAACGGTAAACCCATTTCTATTATAATGAGGTAAGCTTTGTTTAGTAATATTAGTATTATTATGATTATCTATATTTTTCCAAAACATAAACAGTCGAATCATATTGTCTGGTTTTGGCTTGATACTTAATGTCGCTATTTGATTGTATTCTTCATTAAATATAAAGTGGATATAATTTGTTGAATTTTTAATCATTAATGGGTACCAATAGGTTATAAAATCTTGTTGTTCTTGTGAGTTCAAACCTAGCTTTGATAATGTTCTTTCGAAAAAAAATAATAGGGTATCTGAACTAACTATAAAACCTTCTTTTTGATTGAAAGTAGAATTCTCAGCAGAAACAGTTCCTTCCCAAAATAGATAGTTATAACTCTTGTTGTCTAATGTTATATTTCCATTAGGAGAGGCTGTAAAATACCATCCATCATTATACTTGGGGTAAGTGAAGTTTAATTTTCCCTTTAATTCTAATTTAACTTCAATTTGTTGTTTTTTTTCTGGATAAAAATAGATAATGGGTTTATTGTAATCATACTCTATATGTGGTAAAGACATAATCTTTTCTCCAAAAAAGATATTAATAGCAGCAAAAGTTTGAGATGTAAGTTCTATTTTTTGTTTTGTAGATTGAAACCATTTAGATCGAACCTCAATAGTTTGTACTCCAGAGGTTACATTAAGTAATGTGTCTTGGTTGTAAATAGAATTATAACATAAAGTATCTTTATCAATGATTAATACAACATCTTTTTTGTTTGAAGGGTTTCCTGAAGGTGTAAAAAAGTTAAATTTTAGTTTGGTTTTGTTTTCTTCGATTTCAAATTCTGATTTTAGTGAATTTAGCTTTATGTAAGTATTATCGGTATTTTCTCCGTATAGGATACAAGGAATCAAAATAAAAAATAAACAAAAAATTTTCATAGCTTGGTTTTTACCAAATTTAAGAATTATCTTATTAAAATAAACATCATAAAAAAAGACCGCTATTAAATAACGGTCTTTTTACTAAACAAAAAATAAAATAAACTTATTTAACTAAATGTTTTAAGCTAACAGTTCCATTTATATTGCTAATTGTAATAAAATACAATCCTTTATCAATATTTGTAGGTAAAGTAATGGTGTTGTTATTGCCATTTATAATTTGAGAATGAATAGTTTTACCAGTAATATCTCTAACAACTAAAGTTGAAGTTGAATTGTAATTTGAAGTGATTACAAAAGTTCCATTTGAAGGATTTGGGTAAACTTTAAATGTATTACTGTTGTTAGCATTAATTCCTGTAGGGTTTGAAGAGAAAGTTAAATTGTCAATCCAAATTTCTGTTCCAGGTGTTCCATTACCATTACCATCATCATCTGTAGTCATTTCAATTTTTGCTTTATCAGGAGTTCCTGGTAAAGTGTAAGTGATAGGTATAGAAAAAGCTTGATAGCCAGTAGTAGTTTGACTTAATGACATTGTTCCAACACCAACATCTGTTCCTCCACTAGAAATAGTAACCGTAATGGTTAATTTATCTCCATTAGAATTGTTGGGTAAATCGTAAAACCCATCCAAAGAAGTTGGCATACCTGATATGGTAAAGGTTGGTACAATTAAACTTCCTGAACTAAATATTGCTGGAGTTGTAAGCCCTACATATATTGGCGGAGGAATTAGAGTGTCTTCTCTTGTAACTAATTTTACCGCTTTTGTTCCAGATTGAGCGTGGGTATCAATCGTTACATTTTCGTTTTTACTTAAAATAGATAAAGATGTGTTTGATGATGAGAAAAAATCGTCAGGAATAATACCATTTGAACTAACTTCAAAATCACCATTAGGTATGGCTTGAGCAAAAGTTAATAAAGGAGTAAAACCTAATAAAATAAGTAATGTTTTTTTCATAGTTAATTGTTTTTTTAGTTTCTATGGAAATAAAAGTACATAAAATTTTGAACTAAAAAAGCTTTAGTTATCAGGTAGTTTGAAAAATAAACTAATTTTTTAATAAAATTTAGTTTCCTAACAAGAGAACCAATAGGTGTTAGTGAAATAAAAACTTTACTTAACTTTATCAGGTGAGAATTTTGTTTTTAATAATGATTGTTTTTTTTGGAACACAATATTATGCACAGCATAATAAAGTTAATATTCCATTAAAATTAGAGTTAGAAAAACATCATTCAGAAGAACTTTTTCCATTATTTGTGATAGGAAATTCAGCAAAAATTAAAGCTGAGGTTTTAAGAGTTGGAGGAGAGGTTGTTAGAAGTGTTGATAATATCGTTCAGGTTAAATTACCTGTTAAAACAATAGAGAGTTTTTCTCAAAATACTTTTGTTCAGGCAATTCCTTATTCTTTTTCTAAAGGACAAGCATTGTCTGATACCATGACTATTCATAATAATGTAACTCCAATTCATAATGGAGTTAGTCCGTTATTAACCTCTTATACAGGTAAAGGAGTTGTGATGGGAATAATTGATACAGGTAATGATATTGTTCATCCAGACTTTAAAGATACCTTAGGAAATACACGAATTTATCGTATTTGGGATCAAGTTACAGGTCAATTTTGGGACTCTACATCTATTAACAACAATACTTGTACACATAATGATTATGATGGAGTTGATCATGGAACCCATGTAGCAGGAATAGCGGCAGGTAATGGCTTAGCATTAAATATGTATGCAGGAGTAGCTCCAGAAGCTACAATTGTAGCTGTTGCTAGTGATTTTAATGCCCCAAATTGGTTGTCAACAGTTGTAGATGCAACAGATTATATTTTTAAAGTTGCAGACTCTTTAAATATGCCTTGTGTAATAAACGCAAGTATTGGTCAATATTTTGGCTCTCATGATGGAACTGACCCAGCATCTAAATTAATAGATAGTATAGTTAATTATAAGCCAGGTAGAGCATTTGTAGCGGCAGCGGGTAATGCAGGCTTTTTTAATTGGCATGTTAATCAGGTAGTAGATGCCGATACTTCTTTTACATGGCTTAAATACAATTCAAGTTCTAGTTTAGGATTTGGTTCTGTATTTTATGAAATTTGGGCAGATACAGTCGATTTTAATAATGTTGATTATGCTTTTGGAGCTAATTTGCCTAATGGAACTTATGAAGAACGAGGAAGAACATCATTTTTTAACATTAAAAATAGATTAGGACTGTTTACTGATACCATTAAAAATGGAACAAATAATTTGGCAATAGTTCAAACTTATGGAGAGCTACAAGACGATAAATACTTATTGCAAGTACTCTTGAACGAACCAGACTCTAATTCGTATAATTTTAGCATATTAAGCACTGGTAATGGTATGTTTGATTTTTGGTCAACAAGCTTATTAGGTACTTCTGATATAGTTGAAAACAACTTGCCAACAACAACTCAATATCCTCCAATACAGCATTATACCAAGCCAGATTCATCTCAAACTATGGTAAGTAGCTTTCAGTGTAATCCCAATCTTATAGCTGTTGCAAATTTTGTAAATCGTAAAACCTATTTAGATGTTGACACCATTTTAAGAGTAATTTCTGAAACACCAGGTCAAAAAGGTCCATCATCTAGTATTGGACCTAACAGAAGAGGAGTGTTAAAACCAGATATTGGAGCAACAGGCGATTATACTATGGGACCTAATTCTGCTGCTGTGATAACTGCTAATATGAATGCTGGTCCAATTGCTCGAGAACGTGTTGCTTATGGAGGTATGCATCGCAGAAATGGAGGTACATCAATGGCTTCGCCAGTTGTTGCAGGTACGGTAGCTCTGTATCTTGAAAAATGTCCAAATGCAACAATGGTTGAAATTAAAAATGCTATTTTAAATACTGCTAAGCAAGATACTTTTACAGGGGTTGTTCCCAATCCTATTTTTGGATATGGTAAGATAGATGCCTTTGCAGTACTTAACAACTCTAATTTCAATTTATCGTTAGGAACGGATAAAAATGTTTGTGATGGTGATAGTGTTCAGTTAAATGCTGGAAGTTTTAATAGCTATTTGTGGTCGATGGGAGATACTGTAAATCCAATTTTTGTAGATACCACTAAACAAATTTATGTAGAGGTAACAAACGCTAGTGGTTGTAAAGCAGTTTCAGATACTATAAATGTTGTATGGAGACCACTGCCTATCAAACCTATAATAAATGTTAATGGGAACAATTTAAGTTATTTTAGTAACGATAATTTGCAGTGGTATTTCAATTCATCTGTTTTAAATGGAGAAACAGATACACTTCATATTGCTCAAAATAATGGGAATTATTTTGTTGAGGTTACAGATAGTTTTGGTTGTAAAAATGTTTCTGACACTGTAAATATAACAGTAATAGGAGTGGAGAGTTTGCCTAAAAACGTAGCTAATGTTTACCCTAATCCAACAAACGGTAATTTAACTATTGAAATAAATCAGCAAGAAATTATAAGTATTGTTATCGTAAATCAGTTAGGAGAAGAGGTTTTATTAAAAGAACTATTACCAAGTATCAAAAAATTAAAACTAAACCTAAATCATTTAGCCGAAGGGGCGTATTATTTAAAGCTTATAACTAAAGATAGGTCTTATACATCAAAGCTTCTTTTGGTACGTTAATTAAAAGACGTTTAATAATCTCTTTAAGAATTAGTACATTCGTATAATATGCTAAAAATAGTAGGTAAAATAGTATTAATTTCCTTTTTGTTGATGATAGTTCAAAATGGATTTTCGCAGTCTGATGAGAATACATTACCTCAAACAATAATTTTTAAAGTAAGTAATAAATATAGAGCCAATTGTGAGGTCAACAATATCGATGAAAATCAGTTTAATTTGTTTTTTAATGAAGTAGGAGGTAGTACACTAGAAAAAATATTCCCTAATAAAACCCAAGAAAAGATGGATGGATATGTTGATTTGTCTTTGATTTATAAATTAACCTATACTAATTCTTACGCTGTAAAAACGGTTATTCGTAAATTAGAACAGCTACAAATAACCGATTATGTAGAACCTTATTATTTACCTCAATTGACTTATACACCTAACGATACCTTGCTTACTAATCAATATTACATCAACCTTATTAATGCTGATGATGCTTGGAATGTTTCAACTGGAGATACAAATGTTGTTATAGGAATTACAGATACAGGTTGGGATCCAGCACATCCAGATTTGCTTGGAAATGTAAAAATAAATTATGCCGATCCTATTAATGGTATGGATGATGATGCGGATGGTTATACCGATAATTATATGGGGTGGGATTTAGGAATGAATGATAATAATGCGCTGTGGGAATCTTTGAGTCATGGTGTAAATGTAACAGGGATTTCCGCTGCAGTTACCGATAATGTTACTGGAATTTCAGGAGTTGGTTTTAATACAAAGTTTCTTCCTGTAAAAATATCAAATAGTGCAGGAGTACTAACACAAGCTTATCAAGGAATTGTTTACGCTGCTGATCACGGTTGCTTTGTAATTAATTGTTCTTGGGGAAGTTATGATTCTTCTCAATTTGCCAAAAACATAGTGGATTATGCCATAATAAATAAAGGTTGTTTGCTTGTTGCTGCCGCAGGAAATGACAATAAAGATAGTACCTTTTATCCTGCTGGATATAATGGAGTTTTAGGTGTTTCTGCAACAGATCAAAATGATATTAAGTTGGCTAACTCTAATTACGGTACATATATTGATATTTCTGCACCTGGAGGAGCTATTTTTACTACCGGACCAAATGGGTTTTATAGTACGAATAGTGGTACATCTATGGCAGCTCCGATGGTTGCAGGAGGTGCTGCATTACTAAAAGCTCAATTTCCAACTTATACAAATACTCAAATAACCAACTTGCTAAAAACAACTGCTGACGATTTGAATACTTTAAACCCAAGTTACACTAACAAATTAGGGGCAGGCAGATTAAACTTGTTTAATGCTATTTCTAATATTGTTGAAGAAAACATAAAAAATATAAAAGTTTATCCTAATCCAACAAAAGGAGTAATTACTATTAATACTAATGTTGAAACAATAGTTGTAAGAAATATTTTAGGAGAAATTGTAGCAACTTTTCATTCAAATAAAATCGATATTGCTAATCAACCCAATGGTATTTATTTTATTGAAATAAATTCAGAGTTCGGAAGAAAGGTTGAAAAAATTATTCTTTCGAAATAAATCCGTTTAATTCTTCCATACTATTCTCAAACTGAAATACTTCATTTAGTTTAGTGTAATTTTCTAAGTCAAAAGTATATTGGTACATAAACTTTGCAAAATCTAACTTGGTTTCTTCAAACTCAAAAAGCACAATAATTTCTTTTATTTGTTCTACCATAACACAAGCAGAATCCATTTCTTGAATGCTAGTTTTAGCTGTTTCTAATTTATTGTCTTCTAAGTTTTCTGCGATAACTAATCGTTTTATCTCTGCTAACTCATCCTCTTTAATCGGAAACGGACAGCCAATTTTGCCGGTGTAATCATCCAATTTATAATATTCTTCAAATGGAGGAATGTAGTTGGTATCTTTTTTTACAGTATCTGTTGCTACTATTAATGGTAAAGCTTTTCCTGTATAGCTTTGTTTTGTAATGTTTTCAGGTAATTGATAAGTTAATTCGGGCTGCATTTTTTTTAGCTGCAAACCGTTTTTACTTACTTTATATAAGTGAATAAAGCCATCGTCAAATATGTAAAGTGTTTTTCGCTTAACAGTGCTATCGTTTTTAAATGTAATTTCAGCAAAATACTTGTTGTTAGCTGTTAAGCTATCTAAATACAACTGCGTTTCAAAATTTCGATGTTGTTCAATTTTGTTTAAACTGATTTTAAAAGGAATATCTCCACTAAATAAAACGGAACAATTTTGTGCGTTGGCAATGTTTATAAAACACAAAATACCAACTAAAAAAAGTATCCAATATCTAATTTCAAATCTCAAATCTTTATCTAAACAGTTCGTTAAATTTAAAGGTGTCTTTTACTCTAACTCCTTTTTCGGTATGTTGTACAGTGCAACACTCATTGGTGTTGTCGTGTTCTAAAAATAAAACATACTCGTTATCAGCTGCTTTATTTAAAAATGCTGCTTTTTCATCTAAAGTTAAGAGCGGACGAGTATCATAACCCATTACATAAGGCACAGGAATATGTCCGACAGAAGGCAGTAAATCAGCCATAAAAACAACTGTTTTGTCTTGGTATTTAATGTGCGGAATCATTTGTGCATCAGTATGTCCGTTTACCATCAAAATATCAAAATAGTTAAAGCCTTCTTTATCTATAAACCTTAATTGGTCTAACTCTATCATTGGAATAATGTTTTCTCTTAAAAAAGAAGCTTTTTCACGAGAATTTGGTTCTGTAGCCCATTTCCAGTGCATACTGTTAGTCCAGTAGTTGGCATTTTTAAAAGTTGCTTCAAATTTGGTTCGGTCTTTATTCCATTTTATTCCACCACCACAGTGGTCGAAATGCAAATGCGTTAAAAATACATCTGTAACATCATCAGGGTGAAATCCTAGTTTTTTAATGTTCCCTTCTAAACTATCATCGCCAAATAAATAGTAATAACTGAAAAATTTATCACTTTGTTTATCACCAATACCGTTATCAATTAAAATGAGTTTGTCGCCATCTTCAATTAACATACAACGCATACTCCAACTACACATATTGTTTTCATCAGCAGGATTGGTACGCTGCCAAATACTCTTGGGTACAACGCCAAACATTGCTCCGCCATCTAATTTAAAGTTTCCAGTATTTAAAGGATATATTTTCATCTTTAATTATTTTTTGAGATTCGTTCTAGTTGAATAATGTTTAGCTGAATCTTATTCAATTCAATAATCGTTTTACCGAGTGTAATATGAAAAAACTTATGTACAGCCCAATTTTCAACAACTCCATCATAAAAATAATAAAACTCACCATCTTTATAGTATGGGAAAATTGTTTTTATATCTACATTTTTTGGTAATGTTTTGAAATAATCTAAAAGGTTGTTTTCTAATCTTAATCCTGAAAGATATTCATCCTTAGGATTAGCTGGTTCAGAGCCAATCATAAAATTTGATGCTGTTTTATAGGAAGCTAATGAATCTAAATTTGCCCAACATTTTATTTCAGAATAGTTTAATTCATAACTATTCATTAATTCGATTTTAAGTGTATCTATATATTGTATGAGTTTATATGCATTATTACTCAATTCAATATCTTCTTTCAATTTTTCATAATCTCTTTGTGTTTGAAGAATCTCATATTCAATAGTATATGAAAGGTTTCTTAGTTTTCTTTTTTTAGAATCTAAAACTAAGTTGTGATTAGATTTTTTGATAGGTATAGAATCATTATTAAAATGAAGTATTCCGCTAATTTTATTATTAATTTCTAATGACCAAATCATCGAATCTTTTTCAATAGCTACAGTTAAATTTGTAGTATTATTATTGTTGCTTTGAATTCTAATTATCTCAAATTGCATATCTCTATTAAAGAATGTATCACAATCATTTATATAGACATCGAAAACAGTAGCAGTATCATCTGATAAGATAAGTATCTTTTCTAGCTTATCTTTATTTAACATTTCCCATTGTCCAATATGGCTAGGAGTTTCATCTTGTTTACAAGAAAAAATAGAAATACATAAAATAAAAAAGATTAAAAGACGCATAAGACTATTTAAGTGATAAAGGTAATTATAATTAACCATTATAATGTCTAACTTGTTTGATGTATAATGTTCTGTTGTTGGTATCTAGTTTAAACTCAATATCTAAACCAAATTTGTTGTACTCAAACTCTCCGCTATTTCTAAAGTAGTATTTCTTAATTATTTCTAATTGTTTGCATAGGTTAATAATCTCTTTGTCGGTCATTATAAGTTGGTTGTTGTTTAAACTAGATTTTGTAATAACCTCTACAATATCTTTTTCGGTATAAATTTTATTAGAACCACTTTCGTAACAAACTACTTGGTCGCAAATAACACCTTTACTCGGTTCTACCACACTTTCGTTACCTAACTGAACATTAATAACCATTCCTAAATTACTTTCTCGGTAAATGTTTTTTGTTATGGCAACACCATTCGCAATTTCGTTAGGGAAGGAGCGGTGTACCAATATTCCCATAGCTACTTTTTGTTGGTTAATATTAAAGTATTCGCGTTCGTTAAAAGCTTGTATATTCCATAAACTCGCCCAAACTTTTTGTATTGCTTTTTCTATGGTTTTTACAGAATCTCCAATAACAGCAGTTTTAGATTTGTATAAGCCAGCTCCGCTAAATCCTTCCATATCTTCGGCATTGGTAGAAGAACGAAACCGAAAACGTGTATATCCATTTTCGTTTTTCAGTTGTTGTTCAACAGAAGCAATAAGCTGTTTGTCAATAGGTGTTTGTTTTATAGCTTTTCGAATATATTTTAATCGTTTTTCAATATTAACTACGGCAGTCATATTTTCCATATCTTCTAAAAGTTGCTCAATTATAATGCCTGCTTTAGAAGATTCTAAGTGTTTTTCATAAAAGTAAAAAGGGATGGCAAAAGCATGTTCAGGTACTTTAAAATCAGAATTACTACTAAGTTTTTGCAGCACAGCAAAGTTTCTTGCTTTGTTTCCAACTGATTTAGATCTAACTTGTTTTAATACATCAAAACTTACCAAAGTATCAACACTTAAATCCTTTTTTAGGTTTACGGTAGATTTTCGTCTGTTTTTATTGGTATAAGAGGTGTCAACCCTTTGCATATAAAAGCTATTTTCTCTTACAGTAAGTTTAATGTAGCTGTCTTTGTATTGTGTAAACTTTATGTAGTTAAAAGCGTCTTTATAAGCCATAATTGGGATGCTTCTGTTTTTTCCTAAAATGGATAAATGGCTAAGTGGTGTTTGAAATTCGGATGCAATAACTCCCGCAACTAAAGGTATAATGTTGGGAGTTTGTTCTAACACAATAATATCGTTTGGTTTAAAAGTTTTTGTTTTTAAATCGTTTAATGTAACTAATCGTAAATAGCCATAACAACTATTGGTGCTAAGCGATTGAAATTTTTGATTTTTATAAATTTCTTCAGGAGTAATGGTTGGAATGTTAAAACTGTCTTTTAAATTAATTAATCGAGAAGTATTTAATAGTAATGCAAAATCTTTAAAGTAAACGCTATTGGCTATTTTTTCATGAAGGGTTTCTATTTCTTTAAGCGGTATTAAATCTGCGGGAGATAAATCCATCACATACTGCTTAATAGAGTTGTAATAGTTAATGTTTCCTAGTAAAAATTCTCTTTTTTCTAAACTTTCTGAGTAGTTGTTGGCATTAAAAGTTTCTAAACCTTCGGTATGGTTTAATTTTTTAGAACAAAAACCATGATGATATTTATAGTTTTTACTGTTAAGGTAGTAAATCACATCATTTTTAATATCGTACACCACTTTAATAGCATCAACTTCTCCATACTTTTTTGATAGAGGTTTACCGTCTAGTGTTTTAAAATCTTCTTTACTATTAAGTTGATAAAGATATTTAGGAGGTTTTTGAGCATTAGAGCAGCTAAAAGTAAGCAGCAAGGTAAAGAGCAGTATAAAACCAATGCTGAGTAATTTGTTAAGTGTCATTAAAATTATTTTCATTAAAAATATTCTGCTTTATGGATGTTTTACTTTTAGAATTTCATAAAGATAAAACACATTTTTAACACTATTGTTGTATAACTTTTAAAGTTACGTTTTATAACAATAATTAAACCCTTTATTTTTGAGTAAAAGAAAGTTAAATGAAAGTACATTTTATAGCCATAGGTGGTAGTGCAATGCACAATTTAGCATTAGCCTTAAAGAAAAAAGGATATTACGTAACAGGTTCGGATGATGAAATTTTTGAACCATCTAAAAGCAGGCTAAAAAAGCAAAATATCTTACCAAAAGAATTTGGTTGGTTTCCCGAAAAAATTACTACAGATTTAGATGCTATAATTTTAGGAATGCACGCCAGAGAGGATAATCCAGAACTTTTAAAAGCGAAAGAGCTGGGCGTTAAAGTATATTCTTACCCAGAGTATTTATACGAACAAAGTAAAGATAAAACAAGGGTTGTAATAGGAGGGAGCCATGGTAAAACGTCTATTACCTCTATGATTTTACACGTGTTAGGTAAATTAAATTTAGATTTTGATTATATGGTTGGAGCACAACTAGAAGGTTTTGATACCATGGTACAAATTACCGATGCTCCAATAATGATTTTAGAAGGAGATGAGTATTTGTCTTCTCCAATAGATAGGCGACCAAAATTTCATCTGTATCATCCGAACATTGCTTTAATTAGTGGTATTGCTTGGGACCATATTAACGTATTTCCAACTTTTGAAAACTATGTAGAGCAGTTTTCGGAGTTTATAAAATTGATTGAAAAAGAGGGTGTTTTAATTTATTGCAGTGCTGATAGTGAAGTAAACAAAATTGCTTTAACCACAAGTAACCCTGATATTGATAGAGTAGGGTATAAAACACCTGAAAATGTAATTGAAAATGGCGTAACTTCCATTTTAATGAATGGAAATAAAATACCACTACAAATTTTTGGCGACCACAACTTACAAAACTTAAATGGAGCAAGGTTGGTTTGTAATCAGCTAAAAATTAGTGATGAACAGTTTTTTGAAGCCATACAAGATTTTAAAGGAGCATCAAAACGACTAGAATTAATTGCTAAAAATGATACAACTGCGGTTTATAAAGATTTTGCTCATTCGCCATCCAAATTAAAAGCAACCACAAAAGCGGTTAAGCAGCAATATAAGGAACGTAAGGTAATTGCTTGTATGGAGTTGCATACGTTTAGTAGTTTAAATAAAACTTTTTTACAAGAATATAAAGACAGTATGGCTGCTGCCGATGAAGCTTATGTGTATTACAGCAATCATACCTTAGAACATAAAAAGTTAGCCCCAATAACACCAGAAGAAGTGAAAGCTGCTTTTGGTTCGGATAATGTAACGGTTTATAATAATTCTGATGAGTTATTTGAAATGCTCAATCAAAAAGATTGGAAAAATGCTGTTTTACTCTTAATGAGTTCAGGGAACTTTGATGGTAAAGATTTGAATGGGTTTGGAGAAAGTTTGGTTTAATTATCTTAATAAATCTTCACATCCTGTTTTTCTTCTAGTATCCATTAAATGGATGATTTTCCATTTACCGTTAGTTTTAATAAGTTGAAAAGCATCTACACCACAATGTATAAGTTTATCTCCTACAAAAAAGGTATATTCAGTCCATACTTGAGCAATATTTCCATCAACCTTAACAGAAGTATTGTGTAGCTTTTCTATCCATTTAGGGCTTTCTTGAGGTTTGTTTGCTATGGTAGTTACAAACTCTATAAGAGAACCTTCTTTGATAACATTATTCCCATTTTTGTCAACAAAGCCTGTAAACATTTTTACATTTTTATCAAAAGCATTATTAATTAAAGTTGTGTCAGCTTTTTCCATTCCTTCAAATAGTAAATTTACAGGAGTTAATACCTCTTCATTTTCTTGTGATTTTAGAAAGTTTAGACTTAGTAGTAATGTAATAGCAATTAATAACTTCATAACTTATAATTTATACAACCAAACTATTTAATAATTGATAATAAAATAAGTGAATTATGATGGTTGGTAAAATAGCTTTATTAATTACTGATAATCCTCATTTTTTTGCTTGTAGATAATAACGATTTTGCAAGCTTATGTATTTTAAGTTAAAATCATATATAAAACAAAGTTTATACGGGAAGCCAATTATTTGGCCTTTTTTAGAAATGTTGCAAGGGTTTAAATATGCTCTTAACTACCATTACTATTACGGGTTACTTAAAGGTAAAAAAGGATTTAGTGTAAGAGAGGTTAATTTAGAGTTTGCCAGTCAATGTAATTTACGTTGTCAGTTTTGTTCGCTAGATCATTTAAAACCCAAAACTTTAATAACCCCTGAAATTTTAGAAAAGTTTTTAAAAGGATTTGTTACAGATAAACGCTATCGAAAAATAAAGCGAATAAACCTTTATAATGGTGGAGAAACATTGTTACATCCAAAACGATTAGAATTGTTAACCATCATAAAAAAATATAAAGATATTGCTAAACAAAACCGATATAAATTTCCAGAAATACATTTACTAACCAACGGTATGTTGTTACGAGAAAAATTAGCTGAAGAAATTATAAAAATAGATGCCGTAGATTTATTGGGTGTTAGTTTTGATGGAGGTAATCCTGAGGCTTTTGAAGATATGCGTACCAATGCTAAATGGCCTATATTTTATGCTAACATAAAAGCTTTTGATAAGATAAGAAAGCAGTATAATAGCAAAGTAAAAATGAGTGCTATAAGTTGTATTCCTGCCGATAAGCCAAGAACTACAAAATGGATGCATCCAGAATTTAAAGAAATATATGAATTGTTAGATTGGTATGAGTTAAGACGCTTACACAATTGGGCAGGAAACATTGAGGAAATAAAAATTCCGATTAAAAAGCACAAAATAGGGTGTACTTTACTAATGGAACAAATGGTATTGTTGCCTAATGGAGATGTAACAATTTGTTGTAATGACTTAAATTCTGAAGCAGTAATAGGCAATATTACAACTACCGATTTTATTGATATTTACAATTGCGAAACACGAATGAAATACCTGTATTTACATCTTAAAGGTAGAAAAAACGAAATTGATTTTTGTAAAGGATGTGAAACTTTTTAAAACCTTAAATGTTCCAATTCTTTTGGTTTTGCTATTGTTATTTTACTTCCTTTAATACTTATTAATCCTTCATCTTTAAAATCAGATAGAGTACGAATTACTGTTTCGGTTGAAGTACCGACAATACTCGCTAACTCGTTTCTGCTTATAGCAATTTCAAAATTTTGAGTTTCATTTTGTTGATACTTTTTCTGTAAGCTTACTAAAGCATCAGCTACTCTTTTACGAACAGAATCGTAAGCCAAGTTTAATAGCTTCTCTTCTTTTTCTACCACATTATGAGCTAACATTTTTATAAAACGATTAGAAACGTCTCTATTTTTATACAATAATTCTAAAAAGTCTTCTTTCGGAATTTTTAAAATTTCGGTTTCATCCATTGCTTCAGCAGTTTCTATAAAATCTTCTCCTTCAAAAATGGATAAATATCCTATAAAGTCTCCTGCTCCATATAAATCTACACTATACTCTTTAGCATCATCATTTATTTTATAAGTTCTTACCCTTCCAGAATTAACAAAGTAGATAGCATTAGCATAATCTCCTTCATGAAAAATTACTTCTTTCTTTTTATAGGTGCGTGTTTTTCTGTTTTCTGATAACTTACTTAATTCTTCCAATCCTTTTGCTTCATCAATAAAATTTGATAAACCTGATAAGTTTTGTTCGTACCCTGTTTTAAATAGCTGACTTCTTTCTATTCTACTTTCAATTACCCCTAACAATTCCATTTCTTCATAAGGCTTTGTTACGTAATCGTCAGCTCCTAAATTCATTCCTTTTCTAAACTCACTTTTTTCGGCTTTAGCAGTTAAAAATACAAAAGGAATAGAGCATGTTTGTGGATCTTTACTTAGTATATATAAAACACCATAACCATCCATTTCTGGCATCATTATATCGCAAATAATTAAATCGGGTAAATGTTCTTTTGCCAATTCAACCCCTTGCTTACCATTTTCTGCGGTAAGCACATTGTAGTTGGCTAATTCAATAATTTCTGCGGTATTTTCACGCATTTCTAAATTATCCTCTATTAATAAAATTGTTTTGCTCATAATATAATGTTTGGTATTTCTACTGTAAATGTTGTTCCTTTATGTTGTTCACTAATAAATGATATATCTCCGTTTACAAGTGTTAAATATTTTTTTACAATGTTTAACCCTAAACCTGTTCCTTCAATATTGGTAACATTTCCTGCTCTAAAAAAACGATTAAATAACTGTTTTTGTTCTGCTTCAGGAATGCCAATTCCATTATCAATAATTTTAATTTTAATGGATTTGTTATTAGGCGTTAAATTAATTATTATTTTGTCTGATTCGTTAGAATATTTACTTGCGTTAGAAAGTAAATTGATAATAATGTTTTTTATTACGTTTCTATCTGAATTAACAAGTTGTTCGGGTTTAATGCTGTTTTCAAAGTTTATGTATTGTCCCTTTTTTAAATAAGGTTCCATCTCTTCTATTGCTTCAGCAATTAGCTCAACAATTAAAAATTCTGATAAATGAACTTCTATTTTTCCATCTTCAAGTTTATCAATAGATAAAAAATCGTTAAGAATAGAAGTTAGGTTTTTAACCGAAGATTTTATCCTATCTAAGTGCTTATCTCTTTTTTCTTGCTGCTCAGTGGTTTGATATTTTTGAGCCAATGTAGCTGATGATTGTATAGTACTTAATGGAGTTCTAAACTCGTGCGAAGCCATCGAGACAAATCTTGTTTTTAATTCGTTTAATTCTCGTTCTTTCTCTAGGTTTTTAACCATTTCTTGCTCTGCCAATTTAGAATCGGTAATGTTTTTTTCTATTACTAAAATTTGTTCAACATTTCCAGTAATAGATTTTAAGGGAACAGCATTAACAACATAAAAATCGTCCTTATCTTTAAATTCGAAAGATATTCCCTCTCCTCGAAAAACTGCCGCCATTTTTTCTGAAAAAAAATCAGCTATTTCTTTTTTAAATCGGTGGGTATAATTTTTTCCTATAAGACTTTCGCTACTAAAACCAAGTCTATCTAATTCTTGTCCTTCAGCAAAAACATAATTTAAATCTTTATCAAATACATTAATAATGCCTCTTGGAAAATTACGGGCAATTAAGTTGTATAACTTCTGGCTTTTTTCTAATTCTTCGGTTCTACGATTAACTTTTTTTTCTAACTTAATATTTAACTCTTTAAGTCTGTTTTGTGATTGTACACGCTCCGTAATGTCAGTAACAATAGCTACAACTTTAAGTTCTCCTGCTATATGACAGTGGTTTAAACCTATTTCTACCGAAAATTCACTACCATCTTTTCTTTTTGCCAACAAATCCATATCTCCCCCCATCCTTCTGTCTTTTGGAGAATCAGTATAATTTTTACGATGAGATTGATGCCTTTTTTTTGCACTATCAGGCACTAAAATTTCTATGGGTTGACCTATTAATTCTTCCTCTGCATAGCCAAACATTTTTAATAAATTAGGATTGGTTAATTCAATGATACCTCTGTTATTGGTAACTATCATCCCTTCTCCAGCATTATTAAATAATATTTTATAAATGTTTTGATCCACGTTCATTCAACAAAAATAATTGAATTATAAAGATTGTAACATTTATCAGACTCAAATATGACTTTTATCATTAATGTTCCTATCTATGGTCAGTTATTTTTTAGAGATATTTTCAAACTTTTGTTAGCTGATATAAAATTTTTAATGGAATTAAATTCTAACATATACAATTTAACAGATTTAACTTCAGCGTTAAATGATGTTAGTGAAAAATCGAATTTACCTAAACTCTTTGGGAAAATCAGATTTAATTTCAAAGATATTGAACATTTATGTTTTTGGGATGATGAGAATTATTCTAAAATTAATATTGGTTCTGGAAATAATTATGAATTATTTTTAATTTGTTGGGAAAAACAGCAAAAATCTCCCATTCATAATCATGGCGAAAGTATTGAATCGTGGTCGTATTTAGTTAAAGGAGAAATTACCGAGAAGGTTTTTGAGCAAAATGAAGATAGTGAGGATTTTAAGCTATTAAAAGAAACTGTTTTAAGCAATAGACAAACATCATCTTTAAAACATACTAAAAACCTATACCATAGTTTTTTCAATTCTTTTAATGGCAGATCGGTTAGTTTACATTTATATATAAAATAGTTACCATTATTTTGGTAGATATTTAATTATGACGAAAATCATATCTCTCTATACGTATTTCTGATATTGGGTTTTGAGATATTTTTGATAGAGATTGAAAATAAAAATAATAAAAGACATTAATATCTTTTAATATGATTGATACCTTTACATCATAAACAATAAAAAACAAAACATTATGGAAAATATAGATGACAAAACAGTAGCAGAAATTGTTACAGAAAACATTAAAGCAGCAGATATTTTTAAAAAGAATAAAATAGATTTTTGTTGTGGAGGCAATGTATCGGTTCAAGAAATATGTGCTAAAAAAGGGGTTGATTACGCTCAGCTTAAAGAAGAAATATTAAATATTGATAAAGCACCTACAGGAGCTTTAGATTTTAATACTTGGGATGTAGATTTTTTAGCTGATTATATTGTTAATACACATCATAAATATGTAGCAGAGGCAAATGATTTAATAATTCAGTACTCAGACAGAGTAGCTAAAGTTCATGGGCATCATTATGTAGAAGTTGTAGAAATTAACAGGCTGTTTCATGCCTTAGTTAATGAGTTAAATATGCACATGCACAAAGAAGAAAATATTTTATTCCCTTTTATCAGACAAATAGGAGTTGCCAAAAAAGAAGGAAGTAAATTAGCTCCACCACCTTTTGGAACAATCCAAAATCCAATAAATATGATGGAAGCAGAACACACAGATGCTGGAGATATAATTGGAAAAATAGCAGAGTTATCAAATAATTTTACTCCGCCAGAAGGTGCTTGTAATACTTTTAGAGCTTTGTATTCAAAATTAGAGGAATATCAGAATGATTTGTTTCAGCATATTCATTTAGAAAATAATATCTTGTTTCCGAAAGCAATTAAATTAGAACAAGAATTATTATAAGTTATGTTGTCAAAAACGTGTGTTTATTCGTTAAGAGCTATTTTGTTTATTGCTCACCATGCATCAATAGATTTAAAAATAGGTATTAAAGATATTTCTGAAGAATTAGACATACCCCAACATTATTTGGGAAAAATTTTGCAACGACTTAGTAAAAACAATATTATTCAATCAGTTAAAGGACCAAATGGAGGTTTTTTTATTGATGAAAAGGCTAAAAAAATTAAGTTAATTAAAATTATAGAAATAACAGACGGGCTATCCATTTTCGAAAATTGTGCTTTAGGTTTAAATCATTGTTCTGACGAGCATCCGTGTCCATTACACGAAGAATTTGCCGAACAAAGAAAGGACTTGTACCAATTGTACAACTCTAAAACCATAAATGATTTAGTACAATCATTAGAAAGTGGAAATGCTTTTATAAGAAATATATAATCACTAAAAAATAAATAGGTATGAAAAAGTTAGTTTATCCAGTATTATCATTCAGTATCATCTTTTTTACTGCATGTGGAGGAAATGATTCATCAACAGCTGAAAATAATGTTTCAGCACCAGAAGAAGCTGCTCCAGTTGAAGAAGTTGTAGAAGAAACAGTTGTTGAGGAAGAAACTCCCGAAGAAGGAGGGGATCTTGATGCAGGTAAAGATTTTTTTGCAAGTAACGGATGTGTTGCTTGTCATCAAGTTGATGCAAAAACTGTAGGACCGTCATTAAAAGATATTGCTGCTGCTTATGCAGATAATAAGGATGGTTTGGCTTCATTTTTAAAAGAAGAAGGAGAAGCAATTGTAGATCCTGCTCAAGCTGCCGTTATGCAGCCACAATTAGCAATAACTAAAGCACTTTCTGATGATGAATTAAACAATGTGGTTGACTACATTTTAAGTAATAAATAGTGGTTTACATTAGCGTTTATGTTTGATGTAATAGCTATAAGCTATGAAAAATTTCTTTGATTTTAAACACATAAAAGGAGATGCTTTTGGTGGTATTACTGCAGGTATTGTTGCTTTGCCACTTGCATTAGCATTTGGAGTAAGCTCAGGTTTAGGTCCGAGTGCGGGGCTTTACGGAGCTATTTTTGTTAGCTTTTTTGCAGCACTTTTTGGAGGTACTAGTACACAAATTTCTGGTCCAACTGCACCTATGACTGCCGTGAGCATGGTTGTTATTGCAGGTATAGTAGCTATGTTTGATGGAGATATAGCTAAATCTTTACCTGCAATAATGACTGTATTTTTATTGGCAGGTATTTTTCAAATAGCTTTAGGTTTAATAGGATTAGGAAAATACATTAAATACATCCCATACCCTGTAGTATCAGGTTTTATGACGGCTATTGGTGTAATCATACTAATTACCCAAATAATGCCAGCCATAGGATATTATCCTAAAGAAGACATGGATTTTGTTAAACAATTTAAGCCCCATGCCGAAGAAATTATATTAGACAATATTTTAAAAGAAGAAACAGGAGAAGGCATTTTAGTTTTAGAAGATTTTAAAGAAACAATAGCTAGATCGGCAGAAATTACTGAAGAACAAATTTTACAAGAATCTAAAACATTAGCAGCTAAAGAAGCATCTGGGGTTGTTGGGGCTTTTAAAGTTTTGCCTCGAGCTGTAAAAAACATAAATTGGCTAGAAGTTTTATTAGCACTTGGAACCATTATCATTATCTATGGATTTAAGAAAATAACTACTGTAATTCCTAGTACTTTGGTTGCCTTAATTGCAATGTCTGCCATTGCAATAGGTTTTAACTTAGAATACCGACCAATAGAAGAAATACCTAGTGGATTACCTATACCCAATTTTGAAATATTTACCGAATTTAAACTCAATGCAGTAACCCCATATATTTTTACTGCTTTAACATTAGCTCTATTGGGAGCTATCGATTCGTTATTAACTTCTGTAGTGGCAGATAATATGACCAAAACAAAACACAAAGCAAATAAAGAATTAGTAGGACAAGGCATAGGGAATAGTATAGCAGCACTTTTTGGAGGAATACCAGGAGCAGGAGCAACAATAAGGACTGTAGTAAACATTAAGGCTGGAGGAAAAACAAAAATTTCGGGAATGATTTCGGGAATTATGTTATTAGTAATCTTAATAGCTTTAGGTCCTGTTGCTTCTAAAATTCCTGCAGCAGTTCTTGCAGGTATTTTAATTACTGTTGGCATTGGAGTAATGGATTTAAAAGGATTAAAAGCTATACCTAATATGCCAAGAGCAGAAGTAATTATAATGCTTGTTGTTTTAATCCTTTCTTCTGTATGGAATTTAGTTTATGCTGTAGGAATTGGTTTAGTTATAGCCTCATTAATGTTTATGAAAAAAATAGGCGATTTAACTTCCGAAAGGTCAAAAGTATCTACATTATCAGCAGAAATAGAATGGGATGATGAATCTGATTTTCCTATTAATCTCAGGGAAGAAGTTTATATTAAACACATTAATGGCCCCTTGTTTTTTGGTTCTACAGGCGATTTTCAAAGCTTAACTAAAGAAATTCCAACAACAGCTTCGGCAGTAATAGTTCGGTTAGATAAAATGAGGTATGTTGACCAATCAGGGCTTTATGCTATGGAAGATGCTTTAAGCGATTTAGCTACCAATAATATTAAAATTGTTTTTATACACCTACTAGAACAACCTAGAACATTGTTTGAAAAAATAAATATTATACCAGATTTAGTACCTGAAGAACAAATATTTAAAAATTTTAATGATTGCTTGAATTGGATTAAAGAAAATGTTGAAGACAAATATTAGTTAATGGAACTAGAATAAAAAAAATAGCACCTAAAAGGTGCTATTTTTTTAGTGTAAACAAGTTTTAAGCTTCAGCTAAAACCTTATGTTTTCCTTTACTTTTTCTTATTCTACAACTAACTACCTTGTATTCAGGGCATAATGCTTCGGAGCAATGTTCGTCAGAAGTAATAATATTTAGCATAATTTCAGGAAAATGGAAAGTAGAACTTAAAACACCTGGCTTCATTTCGTCTGTAATAACGGCTTTTATATCAACTTTTCCTCTAGGAGATTCTACACATACTAAATCACCATTAGCAATTCCTTCTTTTTGTGCATCATTAGGGTTTATCAGTAAAACATCTTCTGTTAAAATTTCAACATTACCTGTTCTACGTGTCATCGCACCGCAGTTGTAATGTTCTAACTCTCTATTGGTAGTAATAATATAAGGGTAATCTTTTCCGTGAGTTTCAATTTCTTGAGATTCGGCAAAATCAAAATAGTGGAATTTGCCCTTTCCTCTTTTAAATTCTTCAATGTGTAACATCTGGGTGTCTGTTCCATCAGGAAGTACTGGCCATTGTTTTCCATTCTCTCCGAGTTCATCCCATTTTACACCTGCAAAGAAAGGAACTATTTGTGAAATTTCTTCTAACATTCCTTTAGCTGTGTAATCTGGCTGAGGATATCCCATCTTATTCATGATGTCAACAATAATCTGTCCATCGGGTTTAGTCCCCTTAATTGGTTCAACCACTTTCTGAACTTTTTGAATTCTTCTTTCACCGTTGGTAAATGTTCCTTCTTTTTCTAAGAAAGAAGATCCTGGTAAAATAACGGTCGCTCTCATTGCTGTTTCAGTCATAAATAACTCTTGAACAACTAATAATTCAAGGCTTTCCATCGCTTTAATTACCTTGTTGGTGTTAGGATCGGTTTGTACAACATCCTCTCCAATTATCCATAGAGCTTTTAAATCACCATTAATAGCAGCATCAAACATTTCAGGTATTTTATATCCTATATGGCTTGGAACTTCGGCACCATAAAAAGTATTGTATCGATTGTTTATTTCAGGGTCAGTTACATCTAAATACCCTGCTCCTTGATGTGGCTGTGCCCCCATATCGGCTGCTCCTTGCACATTGTTTTGACCTCTTAAAGGGTTTACTCCAGCTCCTTTTTTGCCAATGTTTCCAGTAATCATAGCTAAATCAGCAATAAGCTGAACGGTAAATGTACCTTGTGTATGCTCGGTAACTCCTAAGCCGTGAAATTCCATTGCTGCTTTAGCTTTGGCATAGGCAATTGCAGCTTTTTTCACTAGATTTTTATCTACTCCAGTAATTTTTTCTAACTCATCTATATCAAGTTTTAAAATACTGTTTTTAAAATCCTCATAACCTTCTGTTCTGTTTTGGATAAAATTGTTGTCTTCTAATCCTTCATTTATAATGTAATAAAACATCATATTAAGTAGGGCAACATTAGTTCCTGGGCGTAATTGAAGGTGGTAAGTGGAATATTTTGCTAATTCAGTTTTTCGTGGATCAATAACGATGCTGGTAACACCTTTCATAAACTGTTGTTTAATTCTAGCACCTGTTACAGGGTGTGCATCTGTTGGGTTTGCTCCAATAACAATAATACAATCAGTATAATCTAAATCTTCAATAGAATTGGTTGCCGCTCCAGTTCCAAATGCACGCTGCATACCTAATGCGGTGGGAGAGTGGCATACTCTGGCACAACAATCAATATTATTAGTGCCAACTACGGCTCTAATAAATTTTTGCATTAAATAGTTTTCTTCATTTGGAGTTCTAGCTGAGGATATTCCAGCAATTGCATCTGGACCATTTGAATTTTTTATTCTTGTTAATTCACTAGCTATATGATCGTAAGCTTCATCCCAAGATACTTCTTCAAATTCGCCATTCCTTTTTATCATAGGGCTTTTTAACCTGTCAGGATGATTGTAGAATTTAAAGGCATATCTACCTTTAAGGCAAGTGTGCCCTTGATTTGCTTCCGCTTCATACGGTGCTTGGATGGATAGAATTTCTCCATTTTTGGTTGATACTTCAAGGTTACATCCAACTCCGCAATAAGTACATATTGTTCTTGTTTTTTCTTCGGCTTTAATTGCTTTAGATTGAAAAACATCTGAGATAGCAGAGGTAGGGCAAGCTTGAGAACAAGCTCCACAACTTACACAATCAGAACTCATAAATGTTTCGTCAAATCCCTTAATAATATGAGCATCAAACCCTCTACCTGCCATATTCAATACCATTTCTCCTTGAACTTCATCACAGGCTCTCACACATCGGTAACAGTTAATACATTTTGATAAATCTGAAGTCATGTATGGATGACTTAAATCTTTTGTTCTATCTAAATGGTTTTTTCCTTCAGGATACCTAACCTCTCTTATTCCCACAGAGGCAGCAACATCTTGTAATTCGCAATTTCCATTTACCTCACATGTTAAGCAGTCTAAAGGATGATCTGTTAAAACTAATTCAACAATATTTTTTCTTAATTTTTGGATATTATCAGAATCTGGGTATATATAAACCCCTTCATTTATTGGGGTATGACAAGAAGCTTGGGCTTTAGTTTTACCACCTTTTTCAAAGGCAACATCAACACTACAAACTCTACAAGATCCAAAGGGATCTAGGTTTGGTGCATCACAAAGTGTTGGTACAGATTTTTGACCTTGATGCCTTCTTAAAAAGGATAGCATTGTTTCACCTTCATTAATTTCAAAAGGTTGATTGTTAATATATGCAATTTTAGCCATAGACTTATTTTTCAAAATGGTTACTTAGTTCTTCTTTAAAATATTGTAATGCGTTTTTCGCTGGTAATGGAATTCCTCCTCCATGGGCACAAAGAGAGCCTTGTTCGAGTGTGCTTAGTAAATCATTAAATAATTCTTCACTTATTTTATAATCAGATGTATTTGCTTTTCTTAGCATTTCATGAGCTCTAGTTGTTCCTAGCCTGCAAGGAAAACATTTGCCACAACTTTCGTAAGCAGCAAAATCAAATAGATGTTCAAGATAATCAATCATTGGATAATTTTCTGGAACAGATACCACTGAGGCATGACCTAATAAAAAACCTGCATTGGCAAACGATTCAAAATCTACATTAAGGTCATTTATTTTTGATGTAGGTACAAGCCCACCTAGTGGTCCTCCAATATGTAATGCTTTTACAGGAGATTTAAAGCCTCCTCCAAAATCGTTTATTACACTAGCTAATGAAGTCCCCATTTCTACTTCGTAAATTCCAGGATTGTTAAAAAAGCTATCTAAACAAACTAATTTAGTTCCAGTAGATTTTTCAGTTCCTAAAGCAGCATAAGCTTCGCCACCATTTTTTATTATCCAATAAACAGCAGCCAGTGTTTCCACATTATTTACAATGGTTGGCTTGTTAAATAAACCTTGTTGTGTAGGGTAGGGAGGGCGAGTTCTTACTTCTGGTCGTTGACCTTCTATAGAATTAATTAAAGCTGTTTCTTCGCCACAGATGTATGCTCCTTGTGCTTTTATGATTTTAAAATCAAAGTTAAATCCTGAACCATTAATGTTATCGCCAAGTAAGTTATAGGCTCTTAATTCATCAATAGCATTTTGAACTATTTCTACAGATTCAGGATATTCTGCTCTAATATAAAGTATTCCCCAATTCGCATGTGTGCAATAACCTGCTATCATCATCCCAAATAAAACGGAATGAGGTCTTTCTTCTAGTAAATATCTGTCAGAATAAGCTCCTGGATCTCCCTCATCGGCATTACAAATAATAAATTTATCAGTGCTGTTTTCATTTCTGCACGATTCCCACTTAAATCCCATAGGAAAACCAGCTCCGCCTCTTCCTCTAATGTTAGATAGTTTTATTTCTTCTAAAACTTTATCAGAATCTTGTGATAAAATATTTTTAAATAACGCATAATGTTTTTCAAAGCCATCATAAGCTGCTGTTAACACTTCTTTGTTGGCTGCAACATTGTATTTATCTTGATTAGAGCCAGTGCCTTTAACTATCTCGGCAATTTCTTCTGAAGTTTTCGCAGAATAGTTTTTACCACCAATATTGAATGCAGCATTTTCATGACATCTTCCCAAACAAGTCATGTGTCCTATTTCTTCTGAATTAAAATGTTTTTCTAATTCTGTTTGAACATTTTGTTGAGTTCCAGCACATACACATGCTGAACCATTACATACATAAGCTTTTTTACCTTTGTTTTCGGGCTTCATAAAATCATAAGCCGTAATTGTTCCGTAGGTTGATGACTTACCAATTAGAAATTCTTCTGCTAATTCATCTAGTTTTTCTTGAGTAGGAGTTCCCTCAGATTGGGCAGCTTGCCCCATTTTGTCAAAAAGGTTATCTACAATTCCTTTTCTTCCTGATAATTCGCTTAAATTCTTCGACATTAAAATAAAGTTTGCCCTAAATTTAGTAAATAAATTGGTAATTAAGATTTTGTATATTCGTATAATTATAAAATTGTTCTATGTCTAACAAAACAACCGAATCGGATTCAAAATATAACCATCTAGAAAAGATGGAGATAGGAGAGTTATTAATAAATATTAATAAAGAAGATAAAACAGTCCCAAATGCTATTGAAAAAGTAATACCTGCTATTGAAAGAATAGTAGAGATTATAGTTGCTAAAATGAAAGATGGAGGTCGTTTATTTTATATGGGTGCCGGAACAAGTGGAAGGTTAGGAGTGGTAGATGCTTCTGAATGTCCACCAACATTTGGGGTAGAACATGGTTTGGTAATTGGTTTAATTGCTGGAGGAGATTCAGCAATGTGGAAAGCTGTAGAGTTTGCTGAAGATAGTACAACCCAAGGCTGGGAAGATTTACAAAAGTATAATATTACCAATAAAGATGTAGTAATTGGTATTGCAGCATCAGGAACAACTCCTTATGTGGTTGGGGCATTAAAATCTTGTAATGAAAATAAAATAACAACAGGATGTATCGTTTGTAATAGTGAAAGCCCTGTAGCAACAGCAGCAAAATACCCTATAGAAGTAGTTGTAGGACCAGAGTTTGTTACGGGAAGTACTCGAATGAAATCGGGTACTGCTCAGAAATTGGTATTAAATATGATTTCTACTTCTACTATGATAAAGTTAGGTAAAGTGAAAGGAAATAAGATGGTTGATATGCAATTAAGTAATAATAAGTTGGTAGATAGAGGTACTAAAATGATTATGAAAGAATTGGAAGTTGACTACGAAAAAGCAAATGAACTGCTTTTAGAGTATGGAAGTGTACGAAAAGCGATAGATTCTTTAAAATAAATTACATTTCTTTTAATGTCTTCATTTTGTAGCCAATAACTAAAACTAGGCAGTCTTTAGTGGTGGTAGCAACATCAACTTTTGGAATAGTATAATTAATATACATTTTTCGAGATTTTTGAGGTTCAAACGTATAGACATTTTCTCCTTCTTTTTTATCTAAAGTGTAAAGCAGTTTTCGTTTTTTATGCCCTAATGGTTTGCTAAAAATTTCAATTTTAACACTATCAGATGTTAAACCTTCGGTGTTAAACATAAAACGGTACTTTTCTCCCATATACAAAGGAACTTCAATTTCTTTTAATTGATTTTTTGTTTTGTAATAAAACCGAGTAGTTTTGGAAGAGTCGTACTTATAATTGGGTTTCAATTCCTTTTTTAAAACCGATTTTAATGCCATTGCATCACATTCTTCACTTACTTGTATTGCAGCAGTTGTTACTACTAATAATACAAGCATAACAGAATATAGTTTTATGTTATTCATACTATAATTTATAGCCTATCATAAATGCAGCACAAAAATCTTTTGGATCGTTTAAAGATGGAGGTACAATATAAGTAATGTATAATTTTTGAGCTTTTTCTGGTTCAAAAATGTATATATCTTTACCTTCTTCTCTGTGCTCTTTTAAAGAGTATAAGAATTTTCCAGATTTTGCTCCGTCTTTTTTGTTAGAGATATAAATCTGAAAATTTTTATCAGCCCCTTTTGTGTTAAATACAAAACGGTATTTCTCTCCATCAAAAAGAGGAACTTCTATTTTTTTTCCTTGAAATTGACCAGACGCTTTAAATGGAGTAATGTTAGAAGAATCGTATCTGTAATCAGGTTTTAATTCTTGTTTTAGTTCTGCTTTAAGTGTTGCAGAATCACAAAAACTACTAGTTTGGAAAGCTGAAAATAGAACAATAACACTTCCTAATACAAAATATTTTAAAATAGATTTTTTCATAATAATAGTTTATCTAGTGTTAGTTATTCTCCAATTATCTTAGTTCTTAAAGCAGTAATATCAACTCCTAAAGCTTTAAATTCTTCATCAGACAAAACAAAATCATCTTCACTATCTTCTTTAAAGCCTGCAAAGTGTTTATTAATGTTTTCTAAATCGGTTACTAAATCTACGAAATCACCATCTTCATCTGTTTGCTTAATTGCTTTAATCACACCATCAAGAATAACAGCTTGCTCTGATAACCTACTAATTAGCTTTTCATTTTTTTCGTTCTCGTTTACTTTAGTACCTAAATACATTGTTTCTACCCATGCACCAGCAAAAATAATGTATCCTGTTGATCCCATACCATTTTCTTCTAGGTAGTCATCCATTTGCATTTGTAAGTCTGCCATTATAAATGTCAAAGAATCTTCATTACCTACATTAGCTTCTAATCTTTCACTTAAACCTAAAGAATTAAAAACATCAGTCATCCACATTTTTTCAGATAACTTTCTAAGTGTATTTAAGTAATTGATAGATTCTTGAGTTTGGTTATTCATTATGCAATAAGCCATATCAGCAGAGTAAACACCAAAGTTTAGTTTTTGAGCCTTTTTCTCGCTAAAGTTTTCAACATTATCAGGGCTGTTAGCTACATCTCCAATATAGGTTAAACCAGCACTTTTAAATAATTGTGCAATTTGTAAAGGAGACGGAAGTACATAAGCAACTTCTTCTGTCATTTCCATATTTTCTTCAGAAACCTCTTCAATAGGTTCTTCTATTTGCTCTTCAGTTGGTTCTTCTCCGCCACAAGCGTATAAAAAACTTGCAATTGTTAATAGTGCTAATAATTTAATTGTGATTTTTTGCATGATGTTTTAAATTTTATTTTTTGTAAATAACGAAAATATTTTTGATTAATACAACAATTAGGTTTGTATAACTCCCACATTATAAGGTTTTTCTATTGGAGCATGGTTGGCAGCTTCAATTCCCATAGAAACCCATTTTCTGGTATCAGTAGGGTTTATAATTGCGTCTGTCCATAAACGAGCAGCACTGTAATAAGGCGAAATTTGCTCATCGTATTTATTTTTAATACGGTTATATAATTCTTCCTCTTTTTCTTTTGTAATTTCTTCGCCTTTAGCTTTTAATGAAGCAACTTCAATTTGTAATAAAGTTTTTGCAGCAGATGCTCCACTCATAACTGCTAATTGTGCAGAAGGCCAAGCAACAATTAAACGTGGATCGTAAGCTTTTCCGCACATTGCATAATTACCTGCTCCGTAAGAATTACCAATAATTACTGTAAATTTTGGAACAACAGAGTTAGACATAGCATTTACCATTTTTGCTCCATCTTTAATAATTCCACCATGTTCGGAACGAGAACCAACCATAAAACCACTAACATCTTGTAAAAACACTAATGGAATTTTCTTTTGATTACAATTCATAATAAAACGAGCAGCTTTATCTGCCGAATCAGAATAAATTACGCCTCCAAATTGCATTTCGCCTTTTTTGGTTTTAAAAACAGTACGTTGGTTAGCTACAATTCCAACCGACCAACCATCTATTCTTGCATATCCGCAAACAATAGATTTTCCGTACTCTTCTTTATATTCATCAAATTCAGATTTATCTACTAAACGAGCAATAATTTCTTTCATATCGTATTGCTTGTCGCGAGTTTCGGGTAAAATTCCAAAAATCTCTTTCTCATCAGCTTTAGGTTTTGCAGCTTTGATCCTGTTAAAACCTGCTTTTTCATAATCGCCAATTTTATCCATCATTCGCTTAATTCTATCTAAGCAATCTTTATCATCTGAACATTTGTAATCTACCACTCCAGAAATTTCGGTGTGTGTAGTTGCACCACCTAAGGTTTCGTTATCAATACTTTCGCCAATAGCAGCTTTAACCAAATAGCTTCCTGCTAAAAATATAGAACCTGTTTTATCAACTATTAAAGATTCATCACTCATAATTGGAAGGTAAGCACCACCAGCAACACAACTACCCATTACAGCAGCTATTTGTGTAATTCCCATAGAAGACATAATGGCATTATTTCTAAAAATTCTACCAAAATTTTCCTTGTCAGGGAAAATTTCATCTTGCATAGGTAAATAAACTCCTGCACTATCTACCAAATAAATAATAGGTAACTTATTTTCTATTGAAATTTCTTGTAGTCTTAAATTCTTTTTACCAGTAATAGGAAACCAAGCACCAGCTTTTACAGTGGCATCATTGGCAACAACTATACATTGTTTGCCACTAACATAACCTATCACACCAACAACTCCTCCTGACGGACAACCACCATGTTCTCTATACATTCCCTCACCTGCAAAAGCTCCTATTTCTAAGCGTTCCGATTTATCATCTAATAAATAATCAATTCGCTCACGAGCAGTCATTTTACCCTTGCTGTGTAATTTGGCTATTCTTTTTTCTCCTCCACCTAAATAAACTCTTTCAAGGTTTCTATTCAGTTCGGATACCATCATTTTATTGGTATCTTCATTTTTATTAAACGCTAATTCTTCTTTTTTTGTCATACCTCATTTTTTCGAAAACCAAATGTAATTAAAAAGCCCGAAAACTTCTATTTTTATGGAATTCTAAATATTTTAACATCTATAAAGTAAACTTGCATTTCATTATGATTAAAAAACTAACTCTTTTACTAAGCATTTTTGCTTTTATTTTAAATGTTAATTCGCAAAACAATACTGTGGTTATTGGCAAAATAACTAACGCTGTAACTAATGATTTTGTTGAGAATGTTCATGTTAAAGTGAATCAACGGAATATTATAACTAAATCAGATACTAAAGGAAATTACATTATAAAGTTTCCTAAAAAAAAGCGAGTTACTTTAGTTTTTTCGCATACTAGTTTTGAAACGGTTTATCATCCTGTTGTTTCAGAAAAAGATACCATCTATATCAATATATCTTTAAAAAAGAAAATAGAGCATTTACCTGTTTTTGATTATAGTGAAAAGCCTAAAGTGGTTTTTAAAAGTGCTAAAATTAGTATTGCCGATTACGAGTTTTATGAGGATAAGTTTTTGTTTTTGGTTTACGGAAAACGCTTAAATAAAGATAGTGAATTGTATTTGGTTGATGAGAATGAAAACATAATTAGTAAGCATTTTGTACCAGGAGAACCTGTAGAATTGTATAGCGACTACATGGGGAATGTAAATCTAATATGTAAAAATGCCATTTATAGAATAGGGGTAGATAAAAACAAAATATCTATTTACGAGCTTCCGCTAGATGACTTTAATCAACTAATTAAACCTATTGTTGATACTTTAGATGGAACAATTTTGTTTTCAGATTTTTTGGAACAATTTCCGCGTTTTAAGTATTATGCTTTTAATCCAGAAGATACAAGTGTTACGGTTATTAAAGAATTGGTAAATAAAGATATGGATTGGCGTTACAACTTTGAATATGAATTTTTAAGTAATGCTGATAAGCAATTTGCTAAACGTATGGCTAAACGATTAAAAGGTTATGATAAGTATGATGTGGCAGCACACATGACTGGTTTTGCTAATAGCTTTTTATATGAAGAAGTTTATGCACCTATGTTTGTTGTAAACGATACCATTAACATTTTTGATCATGATAAAAGTACCATCTGGAAATTTGTTGACGATACAGTTGAAGTTGATAGTATTCCGTTTACTTATCATAAACCAAAACGCAAAAACGAATGGAAACGTCAGTTAATTATGGATGAAGTAAATGGAGATATTTATGGAGTTTATTTAAGAAATGGTTATTACTATTTAAAATTAATTAGCAGTAGTAGTGGTAAAATAGTGTCAGAAAAAAAACTGCATTTCCAATATGTAGAAAAGCTAAAAGTTAAAGATGGTTTTATTTATTATACTTATAAGCCAAGTCAATCATTAACAAAAAAGTTTTTGTACAAAGAGTTGTTTTAGCTATTCATACATTTTAGGATAAATGTAAAATACTTTTGTGCCTAAGCCTTCAATAATTTCATTCCAATTATCAATATCAAATTCAATTTTAACTATGCCACAGGTAACAATATTATCAATATAGTTATTGGTTAAATAGTTAGAAAAATTTGTTAAACCAGGGTTATGCCCCACAAGAGCAATACTATTAATGTTGTTATCTAAATCGTTTATTATCTTATTTAGGTTTTGATAGGATGAATGATAAACAGATTCATCAAACTTTATAGCAGATTCCTTATAATTAATTTCTTTACAGATTGTTTTAACCGTTTGTAAGGCTCTTTTTGCAGGACTAGCAATAATTAAATCTAAATTAGGAGTTAATTCATTTAATTTTTGTCCCATAAGCGGAGCATTTCTTTTTCCTCGTTTGTTTAATGGGCGATTAAAGTCTGATAATTTTGGATTATTCCAATCAGATTTTGCGTGGCGTATTAGATAAATGTGCTTCATTTTTCGATAAAAGTTGAAAAAACTTCGATAAAAATTTGTTTGTATCGATAAAACGTATATATTTGTCGATAAATTTAGTTATTTAATCGATATGATACTATTGTTTATAATACTAATATTGCTTGTAGCAGCAGTTCTATTTTTAAGAGGAGAGGGTGAAGGTTATGGAAAAGGAAATGTTACAGGTAATCAAGAAAAAAAGTTAGGAACTTCTGATAGGAACTACTTTTTATAATACGTATCCCTTAATACCTATATAAGTTTTATGTTAAAAACCCCTTGAGAAATTTTTCTCAAGGGGTTTTTTCTATCTACTCACTAACTATAAAACTAACTTTTATCTATTTGCTTTTACTATTATTAAATTTAATTGTTCAACTTCAGTTAATAGTTCAATGTATTGATTCATTTTACCTTCTAACATTAGTTGTTTTGCTTTTTGTTTTAATTCTATGTATTTTTTTCTAAGTTCTAACATTGCTTTTGTGTTTTAAAATTAAGTTGTTTAAAACATTTCAATTTACGTGCCAAACTCATTTTATATTGCTATAAATTTGTTAAAAAAAGTTAAAGTAGTAAGGTTAATAATGGTGTTTTAAATTATTAGTATCTTTGCACATATTCTTATGAAGATGAAGTTAATACATACTCTTGTTTTTATGTTTGTAGCTCTTGGAGTTTATGCTCAAGGAGATAACTATGTAGCTAGTGATGATGAGTATGTATTAGATAAAGATTCGTTAAAAACAAAAGATAAAATTAGCTACAACTTTACTATGGGAGCTGGTTTTGGCTACTCTAGTAATGCTGGCGATTTTTTTTCAACTTATTATCGTCCATCAATAAGCTATGCTGTTTCTCCTCGTTTTACTGTTACAGGAGGTTTTGAGTATCGTAATAGTATGGTAAATGAATATCCAGTTTTTATGGATTATAATTATCAATTATTTTCAGGTAATATTTCTCAATATTACACTTATGTAGAAGGAGCTTATAAAGTTAATGACAGATTAACAGTTGGAGGTTCGTTATTTTATGATTTTACGAATTACCAAAATGAGTTTGGACAAGAATTTTCAAATCAAAATGATTTATCTAGCTTAGGGTACTCAGGATTTTTACGCTACAAAGTAAGAGATGGCTTATACTTTGAAGCAGAAGTTAGAGTTAACGATAAATCTCCGATGAGAAATAACTTTTTTGGAGCTGGAGAATATTCTTTCTTTGGTAGATAATAAACTTCCTTTTATTTTTCACACACCCTTGCTTTAATGTAAATTTGCATAAAAATTATATTTTATGTTAGTAGTTCTTTCACCTGCAAAAAAGCTTAACGAAAATCATCCTGTTTTAGAAAATGCAACTGTTCCTCAGTTTGTTGATGATGCAGAAAAGCTAATTAATAACCTAAAAAAATATACTCCTAAAAAGCTATCTAACTTAATGAAATTGAGTGATGCTTTATCAGAATTAAATGTAGAGCGTTACCAAAATTGGCAGAAAAATCATACCGAAAAAAATGCCAAAACTGCGGGGTTAATTTTTGATGGAGAAGTTTATAGTGGTTTAGATGCAAAATCGTTTTCAAAAAAAGAAATGGAATATGCTCAAAATAATTTAAGAATACTATCAGGATTATATGGTTTGCTTCGTCCGTTAGATTTGGTACATCCTTACCGTTTAGAAATGGGAACCAAACTAAAAGTAGGACGAAAAAATAATTTGTATGAGTTTTGGGGAGATAAAATTGTTGATGAAATTAATGAGTTGCTTTCCAAACAAAAAGAACAAACCTTAGTTAATTTGGCATCAAACGAATATTTTAAAGCAGTAAATAAAAAAAAACTACAAGCCAATATAATTACACCAGTTTTTAAAGATTTTAATAACGGTAAGTATAAGGCTGTAATGGTTTATGCTAAAAAAGCAAGAGGTATGATGGCAAACTATATCATTACCAATAAAATTGAAAAAACGGAAGATTTAAAAGGTTTTGATACGGCTGGTTATTGCTTTAATGCAGAAGCATCAACCGAAAACGAATTGGTATTTTTAAGAGGGTAGTTGATGTGCAGATTAGTTGATGTACTGATTTACTGATAATAATTATTAAATTATGATAGGAGAAAGAATAGAATTAGAAGCGTTAAAAACAATGCCGCAAGGTGTTTATTTGGTAACCGAAGATGATCAAGAAATTTTGTTGCCTAATAAATATGTTCCGCATGGATTAAAAATGGGCGAGAAGGTAGATGTTTTTATTTATACCGATTCTGAAGATAGAATAATAGCTACCACGCTTTATCCTAAAGTAGAGCTAAACAGCTTGGCATTTTTAAAATGTGTTGATGTAAATAGCTTTGGAGCTTTTTTCGATTGGGGAATGGAAAAAGATTTAATGGTTCCGTTTGCCGAACAAGCTACTCCTGTTAAAGGAGGAAAACAATACTTAGTTTATTTATATAAAGATGAAACAACCAATAGATTGGTAGGAAGTACCAAAATTGGGAAGTACATTAAACAAAACAAAGTAGAGTTAAAACAAGGAGATAAGGTTGATTTATTGGTAAGTGGTGAAACAGAAATTGGTTATAAGGTAATTGTAAATGGTAAACACTATGGAATGGTGTTTAAAAATGAAACTTTTAAACCAATAAAATTAGGAGATAAATTACCAGGTTATGTTCAACGCATTAGAACGGATAATAAAATAGACATTACTTTAAATAGCTCTAAATTAAGTGATGTGGAAGTATTGGCGAATAAAATTTACGAAAGATTGTTACGAGAAAAAGGAGCTATAAATATTTCTGATAAAAGTGCACCCGAAGTTATTTACAAAGCTTTTGGTGTAAGTAAAAAAGCGTTTAGACGAGCAGTTGGTAAATTATACAGCGAACGAAAAATTACCATTAACCCACAAAGCATTGTGTTGGTTGAGGATTAAAGCCCCTCTAAATCTCCCCGAAGGGGAGACTTTTTATCGTTATTGTTAAGAATTCTTTTGCTCAAAACCTTTTACAATTTCATCTAAATCTTTTCCTTCTAAAGCAATAGATGCTTTTGCACTTTCAGCAAATGGATGTTCTGGATATTTATCAATAAATTCTTGATAAAATATTTTAGCATTTTCATGTTCTCCTAAATCATCACCAACTATCATAGCTTTATAAAACAATGCCATTGGAGCATGTTCTCCATCAGGGTCTCTATCAATTAATTCATTAAAATGTCTAATGGCTTCGTGAGGCATTTTTAAAGCTTTAGCTAATTCTCCAGCTTTAAATTGGTAGTCAAAAGATATTGCTTCAAACTTATCATGTGCTAAATAATTCTCGTATGCATTGTATAATTTACGAGCAACAGGTTCGTTAAAATTTAAACTGTCAGCAAACAATATAGCAGTGTATTTATCTATTTCGCTAACACGTTCTTCCATCGTATCTATTACTTTATCTTCTTCTTTTCTTTCTTCAACAACAACTTCTTCATTTGTATTGTTTCCACATCCAAAAGCTAAAACGCTTATGCTAGCTAATAAAAATAGTTTTTTCATTGTCTTTCTTGTTTTTATAAATAAACTGTCATCCTGAGTTTATCGAAGAATAAAACAGTTTAGTAGTTTTTAATGTTTTGCTTTTACCAAAGGGAATTTCATTCGATAACCCACTTTAATATTTCCTTTAGCAATATCGTTTAATTTTCCTTTAATTAATCTTTTTCTCAGAGGGTTTATTTTATCGGTAAATAAAGTAGCCTCAATGTGATCATATTCGTGTTGAACGACTCTTGCAGCTATACCATCTATTGTTTCCTCAATTAATTCAAAATTCTCATTATAATATTCAATAGTAACATTAGGCTTACGACTTACATCCTCTCTAATACCAGGAATACTCAAACAACCTTCTTCAAATTTCCATTCTTTTCCTGTTTCTTCAATTATTATTGGATTAATAAAAACACGTTTAAAACCTTCTAATTCTGGATGATCGCCATCTTCATTAAAGCCAGAAGCATCTACTATGAATAAGCGAATAGCTTTGCCTATTTGTGGGGCAGCTAAACCAACGCCTTTTGATGCATACATGGTTTCCCACATATCTTCAATTAAAAGATTTAAATCTGGATAGTTTTTATCAATTTCTTCAGTTTCTTCACGTAAAACTGGTGTTCCGTATGCTACAATTGGTAATATCATACTGCAAAAATAATATTATTTTTGCACACTTATTATACTCCATTTTTTTATGAAAAAGCTATTTTATTTTGTTGTTGTTTTATTGCTGTTTAGTTGTGGAGAAGAAGCTCCAACAAAAAAAGAATTAAAAATTACCGGTTACGCTCAAGGAACTACTTATAGTGTAATCTATATAAGTGAAGATGGGATAAATCATCAACGCTCAATAGATTCTCTTTTAATTGAGATAGATAATTCGATGTCAACTTACAATAAAAACTCATTAATATCTAAATGGAATAAGAGTGAAGATGGGGGAGAAGTTAAGTTTGATGAAAATTTTGCTCAAGTTTATACTATTTCTGAAAATGTATTTCAACAAACCGAAGGGCTTTTTGATCCAACTGTAGCACCTTTAGTAAATGCTTGGGGTTTTGGTTTTGAAAAAGAAAGTGAAATTAATCAATTATTAATCGATTCTTTATTACCAATAGTTGGATTTAATAAATTATTATCTCCACACGGAGCAAACGGAGGAGTAGTAAAAATAGATTCTCAATTTACTTTGGACTTTAACGCAGTTGCTCAAGGTTATACGGTTGATGTTTTAGGAGAATTGCTAGAAAAAAGAGGAATAAACAACTATTTAGTAGAAGTAGGTGGAGAGTTAAGAGCAAAAGGTAATAATATTAACGATACGCTTTGGCGTGTTGGGATAGATAGACCGCTACCCAATCTTAAAGAAAGAGAAATTGAAGCCATTGTAAGTTTAAATAACTTATCGTTGGCAACATCGGGTAATTACCGAAAGTTTTACGAAAAAGATGGAAAAAAGTATTCGCACACTATAAACCCTAAAACAGGTTACCCTGTTGAACATAATTTGTTAAGTGCAACTGTAATTACTAAAGAATGTGCTTATGCAGATGCTTATGCAACCGCATTTATGGTAATGGGAGTAGAAAAAAGTAAAGAATTTTTAAATACTCATAAAGAGCTAATGGCTTTGTTAATTTTTAGTGATGAAAATGGTGATTTACAAACTTTTACAACCGAAAACTTAAATCAATATATAGAGTTGAATCCTGATAAAAATTAGACGTATTAGTTAAATTTGTCGTTCAACTTGTTTTTTAAAGATTATTTGGTAAGATTTGTACATACTAAAAAACTAAACAAATAAAATTAACGGAAGATGGAAGAAAACAATAAGCAAGGTGACAACAGAGATGAGGTATTTTCTAAAGCAGTAAGAGCAGGGAAGAGAACTTATTTTTTCGATGTAAAGGCTACAAGAGCCGAAGATTATTACTTAACTATTACGGAAAGTAAAAGAAGGTTTAACAATGAAACTCAAAAATTCTTTTTTGAAAAACACAAATTGTTTTTATATAAAGAAGATTTTGGCAAGTTTACAGAAGGCTTAGAAGAAGCAATAGCTAAAATTAAAGAGCTAAAAGCAGAACAAGGCGAAGAGATTGTTGAAAAAGTACCAACAGAATATACTGATGTTGATTTTGATAGTTTAGGTGGAGATAAAGCCGAATAAATTAATACAACTGAAATAAAAAAAAATCCCGATGAAAATTTTCATCGGGATTTTTTGTGGATATAAACTAACTAAAGCACTTTAAATTCAACTCTTCTGTTAAATGCTTGATTTTCTTCTGTATCGTTTGCTACAACAGGTTTACTTTCTCCGTAACCAACACTTGTTAATCGGTTAGCATTTATTCCTTTTTTAACTAAATAGTCTAATACAGATTTTGCTCTATTATTAGATAGTGTTTTGTTGTATGCATCACTTCCTTTATCATCGGTATGCCCGCTAATTTCAATCTTCATGTTTTTATTTTCTTTCAGAATATCAAAAAGTCTATCAAGTTCGTTAAACGATTCCGATTTTAAATCGGCTTTATTAAATTCAAAGAAGATATTGTTTAGCCTAATAATTTCTCCTTTTTCTATTGGTAATAAGTATAAATCTTTAGCAAATTCATTGTATTCAGAAAGGTCTTTTAAGTCAATGTTTTCACTAATAGGGTAAAATTCTTTTTGTTGTGCGATAAAGCTGTACTTTTTACCAGATGGTAATATAATTTTGTATTGTCCAGTAGTAGGGTCTGATGTTGCAACACCTAACTCAACATTAGCCTCTAAATCGTAGTATTTAATATTTGCAGCCATAGGTTTGTTGGTTTTTTTATTATAAACAGTACCCGAAACTAAAGTTACAGGGTCTGGTTTTTCAGAGTTTTCTATTTTCCAAATATCACCTCTAGAAGAAAGGTATGCTGTTTCTCCTTTTGCATCTATAAAATAACCTAATTCAGATTTTTCAGAATTTACTTTTGGACCTAAGTTTTTAGGTTCACTCCAATTTGTCCAACTATCATCTAATCGTTTACTTACAAAAACATCATCAGAACCATAACCGCTATGTCCTGTTGAAGAAAAATATAAAGTTTTATTATCAGCAGCTAAAAAAGGTTTTGATTCATCTCCAGCAGTATTGATAACACTTCCCATGTGTTTAGGTTTAGTCCATTTGTTGTTTTTAATTAAAAAACTCACATAAAAATCTTTTTCCCCTTCACTGTCTTTACGCTCAACAGCCATTAATAATGTTTTATTATCAGTAGCTAAAAAGTATGAAACATATTGGTTGTCGTTATAAAAATCTTCAACATCAAAAGCACTAGGTATCGACCATCCATTTTGTGTTTTATAGCTAATGGATAATCCTTGTCCTGCAGCAGTACCATCAGAATTATATTGGTTAGCAACAACCAATGAGTTGTTATCTGGTGAAACAGAAATGGTAAAGTTTTTACCAGTATTATTTATAGGGTAACCCAAATTTTGTAATGGTAACCATTCTCCATTTTCATCAAGTTTTGCAGTCCATATATCTTGGTCATCATCTTTATCTCCTTTATTTTCTGGATGACTATCTCTATTTATAAATAGTGTTTTACCATCGGGAGATATAATAGGAGAAAGTTCGGTGTATTCAGAATTAATGTTTGATCCGAGTTTTACTCTTTCTCCAATTTTGTTAGCGTTTTCTACTAAATTAATTTTTCGTGGAGATTTTGTAATCTTTATGTAATCAATTTCCATCTCCATTTTATAACCACTAAAAAAAGCTATTCGTTCACCAAAGTAGCTATTGTCAAAATACTGATGAACTAACTCATTATTAATGTAATAACTTAAATTATTTGCTTTTTTTACAACTTTTAAAGTATTATAGGCATTTCCTCTGTTTATTGCTTTACTTTCTTCATAATTAACTTGTATGTGGCTTTTTTCATTGTAATAATGATCTACTTTAAATTGTCCGTTGGCAGTAATGTAAAAAGAACGGTAGGAGCTGTTATCACTATACATAGAATGAATTAAACCTAAAGCATAATTTTTATCTCCACTAATTAAACGAAGTTTCATTTCAATAGTAAAATCTTCTGTATCGGCATCTAAATTACTTAGACCTCTCCATGCCCAACGCGAGCTTTTAACTTTGTTTTTAAAATATAATGCACCATCTTGAACTTTAATAAGGTTGTTTTCATTGTCGGTTTCGTACCAACCAAAATCGTTATTGTCAAAATCGTCTTCAATTAAAACAGTTTCTTGAGCACTTATATATGCTGTAGCTAATATGCTTAAAATAAATAATGTTATCTTTTTCATGTAGTTTGGTTTTTAAATCAAAAGTAGATTAGGCTTGTAAAAAAAGAAATACGGCAGATGACGTATAAATTTATTTTTATTGATAAATAGAGGGGAACTATTATAGCTCAAATTGCCTATCTTTTAATACCTTTACATTATGAATGTGATATTTTTTGACGATAAAAAAAGAGTAGAGTTTTTACCTTTAGTTTATACCAAACCAATTGCCAAATTGCGAATAGGAATATTAACCATTGAAGAAAAATGGCAAGCCTATTTTAAAGAACAGAATAAAAACATAACAATATCTTACATTACAGAAGATTACCTGTTGGATAAATTTCCGTTAAAAACAGAAACCGAAAATATTTTTATAAATAGCCGTTTTTTACCCAATAAAAAGTTGGTAGATTTTATTGCCAATAATTTAATTAACGATGAGGCTTTTTATGATAATGGAGTTTTGGTTGCAGCTAGATGTAACTTAGAACAATTCCAAAATTCATCGTATTATATTAAAGACACCAACGAAAGTTTTATAGAATTAGAATTAAATTCAATAACAGATTTGTTTTTTAAAAATGAAGCTGCTTTGCTAGATGATTTTAATTTGATAACTAAAGGAAGAGAATCGCAAAAAATATCCGATACAAATACTTTATTAGGCGATAATATTTTTGTTGAAGAAGGTGCTAAAGTAGAAGCAACTATTTTAAATAGCACAACAGGACCAATTTATATTGGTAAAAACGCTGAGGTTATGGAAGGAAGTATTGTTCGTGGTGGGTTAGCGTTGTGCGAAGGAGCAGTTTTAAAGTTAGGAGCTAAAATATACGGGGCAACCACCATTGGTAAGTGTTCTAAAGTTGGAGGAGAGGTAAATAATGCTGTAATACAAGATTTTAGCAATAAGGGGCATGATGGCTTTTTGGGTAATTCGGTAATTGGCGAATGGTGTAATTTAGGTGCAGATACCAATACATCTAACCTAAAAAACAACTACTCTGGGGTTAAAAAGTGGAGTTATAATAAAGAAAAACTAGCTGATAGTGGTTTACAGTTTTGTGGTTTAATTATGGGCGACCATTCTAAATGTGGCATAAACACTATGTTTAATACAGGAACAACAGTTGGCGTTTCTGCTAATGTTTTTGATAGCGGGTTTCCACCAAAATTTATTCCTTCTTTTGCTTGGGGCGGACAACAAGGTTTTGATACCTATAAACTTGAAAAAATGATTGAAGTTGCTGAAGTTGTTATGGCAAGAAGAAATATTGAATTAACCGAAACCGACCAGCAAATTTTAACTGCCATTTTTGAACAAACTGCGAAGTATCGCAAATAATTCAGCCAAAATTTCAGTTATTAAATAATGGCACAAGACTTGAAAAAGGTGGTGTGCAATAGTTATTTAAACATTTAGTTTAAATGGCTGTCAATTTGACTTAATAAAAAGATATGAAAGATAGTTTTGATTTTGATAACATAATGATAGGAGATTCGTTTGAAGATGATGCTGAGTTTATACCATTGTTATCACAAGATGATGAAGAGCAAATAAATGCTGAAGAAACACCAGAAGAGTTACCATTATTACCTTTAAGAAATACTGTTTTATTTCCAGGAGTAGTAATACCAATAACTGTGGGAAGAGATAAATCAATTAAATTGATTAAAGATGTGCACAAGGGAAATAAAACTTTAGGTGTTGTTTCTCAAAAAAATGGAAATGTTGAAGATCCGCAAGAAGGTGATTTGAATAAAATAGGTACAGTTGCTCAAATTCTTAAAATGTTAAGAATGCCTGATGGCAATACAACTGTTATTATACAAGGGAAAAAGCGTTTTAGAATAACAGAGATTACAGAAAAAGAGCCTTATTTACGAGCAAAAATTGAACCTTTTAATCAGTTAGAAAAACCGTCTGGTAAAGGATTTAATGCATTGGTAAGTTCCATAAAAGATTTGGCTTCTCAAATCATAGAACAATCGCCAACAATACCAACAGAGGCAACATTTGCAATAAAAAATATAGAAAGTCCTACTTTCTTAATCAACTTTATTGCATCAAATATGAAAGCAGATGTTGATACCAAACAAAACTTGTTGGAAGTACCAGAATTGGTAGAGCGAGCAACACAATTGTTAGAGCATCTTACTAAAGAATTACAACTGCTTGAGTTAAAAAATGATATCCAATCTAAAGTTAGAACAGACTTAGACCAACAACAACGTGAGTATTTTTTAAATCAGCAAATCAAACAAATTCAAGAAGAGTTGGGTGGCGACCCACAGCAACAAGAAATTGAAGAGTTTAAAAAGAAAGCTAAAAAGAAAAAATGGCCTAAAGCTGTTGCTGAACGATTTGATAAAGAATTACAAAAGTTTCAACGCTTAAACCCACAAGCAGCAGAATACTCGGTTCAGTTAAATTATTTAGAAACCTTAATTGAGTTGCCTTGGGGCGATTTAACTAAAGATAATTTTGACTTAAAAAGAGCTCAAAAAATATTAGATAAAGACCATTTTGGGTTAGAAAAAGTTAAAGAAAGAATTATTGAATATTTAGCGGTATTAAAACTAAAAGGAGATATGAAATCTCCAATATTATGTCTTTATGGACCTCCGGGAGTTGGTAAAACTTCGTTAGGAAAATCAGTTGCTGAAGCTTTAGGAAGAAAATATGTTAGAATGTCGTTAGGTGGTGTTAGAGATGAAGCAGAGATTAGAGGACATCGTAAGACATACATTGGAGCAATGCCTGGTAGAGTGGTTCAGAACATTAAAAAAGCCAATTCATCAAACCCAGTTTTTGTGTTGGATGAAATTGATAAATTAGGTAATAGTCATCAAGGAGATCCTTCTTCTGCATTATTGGAAGTATTAGATCCAGAACAAAACGAAACTTTTTACGACAATTTTTTAGAGTTAGATTACGATTTGTCTAAAATTCTATTTATAGCAACAGCTAACTCGCTCTCAACTATTCAGCCAGCTTTACGCGATAGGATGGAAATAATAGAAATTAATGGCTATACAGTTGAAGAGAAGATTGAAATTGCTAACAAGCACTTATTGCCAAAACTGTTAAAAAACCATGGTTTAAAAAAGGCTCATTTAAAATTATCTAAGCCAGTTATTGAAAAAATAATTACCGATTATACTCGAGAATCTGGAGTTAGGTTGTTAGAAAAAAAAATTGCTAAAGTGGTAAGAAGCAGAGCAAAGCAAGTGGTAATGGAAGAGGAACTATCAGAGCAACTTAGTATAGAAGAATTAACTAAAATATTAGGACCAGGACACTCAAAAGATAAATACCAAGGTAACGATGTTGCTGGAGTTGTTACAGGCTTAGCATGGACAGCCGTTGGTGGAGATATTTTATTTATTGAGAGTAGTTTAAGTAAAGGAAAAGGTAAATTAACCCTAACAGGTAATTTAGGAGATGTAATGAAAGAGTCGGCAGTAATTGCTTTGGCGTACTTAAAAGCTCACTCTGATATGATAGGTTTAAAACCCGAAGTTTTTGATAAATGGGATGTTCATACACACGTGCCAGAAGGAGCTACTCCTAAAGATGGTCCATCAGCAGGTATTACAATGTTAACAGCTTTAGCATCAGCCTTTACACAGCGTAAAGTAAAAAAGAATATTGCCATGACTGGCGAAATTACTTTGCGTGGAAGAGTACTAGCGGTAGGAGGAATCAAAGAGAAAATTTTAGCTGCAAAAAGAGCAGATATTAAAGAGATAATTTTATCTACAGAAAACAAAAAAGACATAGAAGAAATAAATCCAAAATATTTAAAAGGATTAACATTTCATTATGTTGAAAATATGATGGAAGTAATAGATTTAGCGTTAACCAATCAAAAGGTTAAAGATGCTATGAAGGTGGCGTAAGAGCCTCCCTAAATCCCTCAGAAGGAGGGACTTTTTAATTTTTCGTTATAAAAACTAATTCCTAAACTAAAACACCTCCAAGGTTTTAAAAACCTTGGAGGTGTTTTTATTTATGGCGAATACCTTTTCTAAAGTTTAAAACTTTAGAAAAGATTGAGAGCTTGGATGTGTATTTTTTATAGCTTTTAACTTATAGAAAGACTAAGAGGAGCAGCTATCAACAACTGTTAATAATTTATGAAAAATTAAAAAAAACAGCCCTCTTAAAACAGTTACATTTGTTATCCTAATTAAAAAGAATACAAATGAAGTTTATCGTATCTAGTGAAGTTTTATTAAAAAAATTACAATTAATAGGAGGAGTTTTAAACTCTAACAATACCTTACCAATTTTAGATGATTTCTTATTTCAAATAAAAAAAGGAGAGTTAATTATTACAGCTTCTGATTTAGAAACTACAATGGTTACTCAAATTTCTATTGAAGCAAAAGAAGATGGTGTTATTGCAATTCCTGCAAGGTTATTATTAGATACCTTAAAAACTTTTCCAGATCAGCCTTTAACTTTTACTATTGATACAGCAACCTTTGGTATAGAAATCTCTTCAGATTTTGGTAAATATAAATTAATTGGTCATGATGGTTCGGAGTTTCCCAAAACACCAAAATTAGAAAAGCCTTCAAAAATTAGTGTTGATGGAGCAGTATTATCAAATGCTGTAAATAAAACTTTATTTGCAACAGGTAATGATGAGTTAAGACCAGTAATGTCGGGAGTATTTTTTGAAATTAATAACGATGATTTAACTTTTGTTGCTACAGATGCACATAAACTAGTAAAATACACACGTACAGATTTAAAAGCTGATAAAGCTTCTACTTTTATCTTGCCAAAAAAGCCTTTAACATTATTAAAAGCAGTTTTAGGTAGCGTAGGAGAAGAGGTAACTATAGAGTATAACGAAACAAATGCAATGTTTGTTTTTGGTTCAACAAAAATGGTTGCCAGATTAATTGATGGAAAATATCCAAATTATGGAGCTGTTATTCCTACAGAAAACCCTAACAAGTTAACGATAGGACGAATGGCTTTATTAAACTCTGTAAAAAGGGTTTCAATATTCTCTAATAAAACTACACACCAAGTAAGGTTAAAAATGAGTGGTAGCGAATTGCATATTTCTGCCGAAGATTTAGATTTTGCTAACGAAGCTAATGAAAGGTTAACATGTGCTTACGAAGGAGAAGATATGGAAATAGGGTTTAATTCAAGATTTTTAGTTGAAATGTTATCGAACTTAGAGTCAGAAGAAGTAAACATTGCTATGAGTGCACCAAACAGAGCAGGTATTTTAACTCCTGCAGAAAAAGCAGATGAGGCAGAAGAAATACTAATGTTGGTAATGCCTGTGATGTTGAATAACTAGGAGCCCACCCTAACCCTCCCAAAGGGAGGGGATGATTTACAAAATCTAAAAAGCGTATAAAATTTAAAGAATATTTATTTGAATTCCCCCTTTGGGGGATTAAAGGGGGCTTATGGAATTACTAAAAAAACTATGTGCTGTTCATGCTCCTTCTGGAGACGAGTCTAATATGACTACTTTTTTACTAAAGTACATTGAAGAAAATAAAGGCAGTTGGAAGGTTCAACCTAAAATAATTTATGGCGATGGTTTTCAAGACAATATTATTTTAGTTTTTGGAGAACCAAGAACTGCCATTTTTGCTCATATCGATTCGATAGGTTATACTGTTGGGTATGAAAATAATTTGATAAAAATAGGTGGTCCTTCAGCTAAAAAAGGAGCAATATTAGTTGGAGAAGATAGTAAAGGAAAAATTAAAGCTAAGCTTGAGGTAGAAGAAGATGAACATCAATTTTTAACCTATTCAGCAAAATTTAATAGAGAAATAGATAGAGCAACTACTTTAACTTATCAACCTGATTTTAGAGAAACAGATGATTATGTTCAGTGTTGTTATATGGATAACCGTTTAGGCGTTTGGAGTGCTTTAGAAGTAGCCAAAACACTAGAGAATGGAGCGATTGTTTTTTCTACTTGGGAAGAACATGGAGGAGGAAGTGTAGGTTATTTGGCTAAATATTTATATGATACTTACAACTTAAAACAAGCATTAATTTCTGATATTACATGGGTAACAAAAGGTGTTCAACATGGAAAAGGAGTGGCAATATCTATGCGAGATTCAGGAATACCAAGAAGAAGTTATTTGAATAAAATAGTTGCTTTAGCAAAAGAAAGCGATATGCCATTTCAGTTAGAAGTAGAAAGTGCTGGAGGAAGTGATGGTAATGCTTTACAGCGTTCTCCGTTTCCATTTGATTGGTGTTTTATTGGAGCCCCAGAAGATAATGTACATACACCAGATGAAAAAGTACATAAAGCAGACATTAAAGCAATGGTAGAAATGTATGAGTTGCTGATGGAAGGCTTGTAAATATTTTTTTTATCTTTGGCAGATAAATCAACAGTTTGAAGAGTTTTAGGAATAATAATAGTAGGATAATACTAACAATTCTTTTTTTTATAATTGGATTTCAGGTAAAATCTCAAACAGCACGTAGCCTAAGTTTTGATGGGATAGATGATTATGTTGTAGTTCAAGATCATAGTTCAAATGACTTAATTACTGATTTTACGGTAGAAGTATTTGGAAAGATGGATACTACAGGATGGGTATCGTTGGTTCGTAAAGGATGGTGTAATGGTTCTGATGATGCTTATTATTTAGCTATAAGAAATGGTAAAATTGTCTGGCATTGGGCTACTACAGGACCGTGTAATGTGACTCAAAATGAATATATTTCTAATGATTCTTTAATTGCTAAAGGGCAATGTTTTAAAATATCGGTGGTGTTTTCCTCTACATCTATTCAGATGTATTTAGATAATGTTTTAATACCAGCACAACTAACAATAGGTAATCATACTCCAATTAATAATTCCTCAAACCCACTTACAATTGGTTCGTATAGAAATTTTTCAGGAGCTTATACTGCTTTTTTTAAAGGGACAATTCATGATATAAGATTTTGGAATTATAAGTTAACGCCTTCAGAAATTAGTAATTATTCTAATCAGACGTTAACTGGAAATGAGTCAGGGTTGTTATCATATTATAGTTTTAATCAAGGTGTTGATGGTGGAAATAATGTTGCCGTTAATAGTTTGATATCAAATACTAGTAGTGGTATTAATGGTAATTTATTGAACTTTTCTTTAACAGGATCTAGTTCAAATTGGGCAAATGATAGTTGTAGTATAGTTTCGTCTATCAATACAAATTGTAATTTGTTAAATTTTGATGGAGTAAATGATTATGTTGAAATGAATTCTTTAGGAACACCAATGGCTGGTCAATCTAACTTTACAATTGAATTTTGGATGAAAGCTGATTTGAATGATCAGACAGTAAATAGAACAGGAATGTTTTCTATTAATAATTCATTGGTAATGAATGGTGCTAATAGGTTATTGATAATGTTAGGCGGTTCTGTTTCACAATCAACTAACATTGGAAGACTGGTAGTTGCTGATGGATTACCAAGTAATGATTTTATTAGTAATGTTGTTATAGGAGATAATATTTGTCATCATGTTGCATATAGTCATAATAATGGAACAGGAACGGTTTATGTTGATGGGACAAATGTTGGCACATTTGTGTCTAATATTCAATTATCAGCATCAGACTTATATAGTTTAGGACAAGAATGGGACAACCCTAACCCTTCACAATTTTATAATGGAGATATAGAAGATGTAAGAGTATGGACAACTTCTAGAACCCAAACTCAGATACAAGCTAATATGAATAATGAATTGATAGGGAATGAGCCAGGTTTATTGGCATATTATCAATTTAATCAAGGAACCCCTTCAGCTAATAATACAACTATTACTCAGGCTGTGGATAAAACAGCTAATAATCACCATGGTAATTTAAATGGTTTTGCTTTAAATGGGAGTACTTCAAATTTTATCTTGAATGATTGTATTTCATGTGTAGTAGATTCTTGTCAGTTAGGAGCTAACTTTTCTTTTTCAGGAGTTTGTTTGGGAGACACTACTTTCTTTAATGATTTGTCGGTTGATAGTTTAGGAAATATTGTTGATTGGAAATGGTTGTTTGGAGATGGAGATTCGTTGGTTGGAGTTCAGAATCCAAGTCATTTATATTCTGCTTCTGGAAATTATAATGTTACCTTAATTATTACTAATGATTCTAGTTGTACAGATACAATATCTTTACCTCTAACAATAAACCCTACATTTAATATTAATAGGAATGATACTATCTGTCAGGGAGACAGTGTTTTATTAGGAGGAAGCTTTCAAACAGTAGCAGGAAATTATACAGATAGTTTACAAACAATATTGGGATGCGATAGTGTAGTTGTAACTAATTTAACAGTAAATCCAATATTTTCATCAACTCAAAATAGTACAATATGTCAGGGCGATAGTATATTGTTTAATGGTAATTTTTATAATCTGGCAGGAAATTATACAGATAGCTTACAAACCACAGAAGGTTGTGACAGTTTGTTAAATTTAAATTTAACAGTAAACCCTGTTTTTCAATTCAATTTAACTCAAACAATTTGTCAAGGAGATAGTGTTTTATTGGGAGGAAGTTTTCAAACAGCCTCAGGAATATATACAGATAGCCTTCAAACAACATTAGGCTGTGATAGTTTAATCGTTACAACTTTAACAGTAGGTAATGTTTATAATGACTCGTTGTCGGCAAGTATCTGTCAAGGAGATAGTGTTTTATTAGGAGGAAGCTTTCAAACAATAGCAGGAATTTATACAGATAGTTTACAAACAATATTGGGGTGTGATAGTGTAGTTGTAACAACATTACAGGTAGATACTATTATTGTCTTAACAATTTCTGATGATACAGTATCTACTCCTTGCAACCCTGTTCAGCTTTCTGTTAGTGGTGGTAGCTCCTATGTTTGGTCGCCAGCTAACGGATTAAGTTGTGTTACTTGTCCAAACCCTATTGCAACCCCAGAAACAACTACTACATATACAGTTGTAGAATCTTCAAATAGTTGTGCTTCTCAGGCATCTGTAACTGTTTTTGTAGAGGGAGAGTCTGATTTTATCATTCCAAATGTATTTACACCAAATTTTGATAATAATAATGATGGGTTTAATGTGAAATCGGATTGTATTTACAGCTTAGAAAAGAAAGTTTATAACCGTTGGGGACAATTATTATTTCATTCAAACCAAATAAACGAACCTTGGAATGGTAGAACAACAGCAGGAGCTGAAGCACCTGAGGGAACTTATTTTTATATTATTAATGTAGGGTTTTATAGGGATGGAGAAAAAGTAACAGAAACACATAAAGGAACGGTTACTTTGCTTCGTTAAGTTATTTTTTTTTAGCAACAGCTATTACCGATAAGCCCATAGAGTTGAAAATAAGTTTGTCAATAATTTTAAAAATAGGGACAAGTTTGTTGTAAAGTCCCATTTGTCCTGCAGGAATAGTTTTTTTACGAAGAATACCTCCTGTAAATACCCATCCAAAAATTCCAATAAAATTAAAGTACTGGGTATGTGTAATGGTATATTCCTTTTTTAAAAGTTGAGTTAAACTTTTTTTTGTGTATCTACGATAATGCTCAAGAGCTGTATCAAAACCGTTGTAAATACTTTGGTAAGCAGGAACTAAAGTTATCAATGAACCTCCTTCTTTTAATAGTTTTTTACAATTTTTTACGGCTAATTCGTGGTCTTTAATGTGTTCAACTACATTTAAAGAAAAAATGCTGTCAAAGGTTCCAAACAAATGGTTGAACTTTGAATCAAAATTTTCATCAGTTATATTGATATTGATAATTTCTGGGTTATAATCTTTAAAATTAGTTTTTAACGCAGCACAATAATTGTCACGGATGTCACTTAATGTAATGTTAGCACCATTTTTTAGGAAATAATTAGAAATATTTCCAATACCACTACCTATCTCTAAAATTTTGCCATTACAGTAAGGGAAAATAGTATCGTACATCCATTGGTTAAATTTGTTGGCAGAAGAAATGGCATCTAATGTTTCCATTCCTTCTTCGTCTATTTCTTTAAATTGAAATTCTGTCATGTATTATAAAAAAGAGAGCAAACTTAATTATAAAAAAATTAAATTGAAGGAAGATTAAATTTTGATGTTTAGATATAAATAAGTGTATAAGGTTTATGTTGACTTTCTTTAGTTTAAAGAAAAAGTTACTTTTGTTATCTAATATTTAATAAAATGTCTTTTAAGAAAAATAGTATTCAGAAATACATTACAATGCTTTTAGTATTAATACTTATGGGGTCTATTTTACTTTTTTGTTTAAAGTCTTTCTCAAAAATAGACCAGCGGTTTAATGGTGATGAAATTCATTATTTAACATTAGCTAAAAAAGGGATTGTTTACAATGCACTTGAGAAAAATAGCTTAAATTTTATTGAATTTTATAAAATAGGTAAAGCTAGAGCGGATAGAGATACAATTTTAAATAACCAATTGGTTAAGAAATACAACTATCCTGATGAGAGTGAGAATCCGTTTTATTTAAGACATTATCATCCTCCTATGGCAACTTATTATTGGAGTTTTTTTAGTGTTAATGAAAATATAATTATTAATGATTTATCATTAAGGAAAAGCAATATGTGGCTTGGTATTATTGCAATAATAATATTTGTTTTTAGTCTTTGTTTAGCAAGAGTATTTAATAAAACAACTATGATTGTTACTTTTTGTTTGTTAATACTTCTAGTTTCCAGTATTATTTTTAGCTATAGTTTTGAACGTATAAACTTTCATACATTTCAATTTATTTTTGCTTCGTTGTATATTGCTTTTTTTACGAATTGGTTAAAAGCTAATACATTAAGAAACTCTATATTTTTAGGGGTTTCTACTGCAGGAATGTTTGTTACTTTAGAAACGGCTCTTTTTATAGTCTTTGGTAGCTTGATTTCTCTTATTATAATAAAAAAAGTTAAACAGTTTTTTAAATCATTTGTTTACCTATTTCTTAGCTTTTTAGCAACTATGTTTATTTTGTGGCCAGGGGTATTCAAAACTTTTGCACCAATAAAGACTTGGATAATGCATTTCGCACGTATTTTCTTAAAGGGGAATGATGAATATGCTAGTGTTAAAATAGGCAAGGTATGGCAGTCTTTGTATATGGATAATTTGTTGCTTTTTTCAGTTTTAATAGTAGTATCATTATTTCTGCTACTATATTCAAGGCAAAAATTAACATCCAAAATCTATTTAGCTCCTTATATTATTTCAATAATATATTTATTAACAATATCACCATTTATTTTAAATAAGACATACATTTTTCCTGCATTATCATTAATAATATTTTCAATAATTTTTAATTTAAATGATTTGAAAAATGATGACAATGTAAAAAAAATGTCCCTTAAAGCATCCTATTTCTCATTAGTAATAGGAGGATTAGGACTTTTTATTTCTCACAATAATTTTGATTATAATGAAGAAAAATTATTGTATAAAACAAAAAAGAAAGTACTGATAGATGAATTAAGTAGTTTAAAAGAAATATTAAAGAATAAAAATAACGTATTGGCTTTTAATGGGCAGTTTTATAAATATTATTTAAATGATGATTCCATTATTGAAATGAGAAAGAATAAAGCTACTAATCCTGGTTACTATATACGTGAAAAAGGGCTGTATAAAGACGTTTTACCTGACATAAAAAACAATAAATATGAGGCAATTATAATTCCTACTATATATTTAAATTTCTATACTGAATCAAGAACAAAAATTTTAAAAGACTATAATTATCATAAAAAGGAATTTGAAAATTTCATTATTTTCTTGCTAAATGATAATTTAACCACAAAATAAATTAAGTATGATTAAAAAATTTATAAAAGAAAACTGGCAAATTATTGCGATTATTTTATTTTTTATAATTGTTTCTGCAATATATTTCCAACCTACTTTAAGTGGATATACATTAAAACAAGGAGATATTGCTAGTTGGAAATCGGCTTCTAAAGAATTGGTTGATTATAGAGAATTGTATGGAGAAGAAGGTATTTGGACGAATTCAATGTTTGGAGGTATGCCAGGGTATTTTATTAATTATAAGTATATTAATGGATTTACGCAAATAGGAACATTGTTAGCTTTAGGGCTTCCTTTTACTATGTTGCCAATATCAATGTTGTTTATTTCAATGATTAGTTTTTTTATGCTAGGTAAGATGCTAAAAATAAATAATTTAATATCTGTTTTGGGCGCGTTGGCTTACGGTTTTGTTTCATATAATATTTTAATTATTGAGGCGGGACATAATACTAAAATGCAAGCAATAAGTTATTTGCCAGCTTTGTTAGGAGCATTTATTATGGCATATAAGAGCAGGCACTGGTTATTAGCTACTGCACTTTTTTCTTTTTTTATGGGATTGGAATTAAGAGCAGGGCATATTCAAATGACCTATTACTTCTCATTTATTTTAATTTTTATCGGAGTTTATTTTTTGTATAAGTATATTAAGAATAAAGAACTCGTTCGATTTTTTAAAAGGACAGGAATAATAGTTATAGGGATTATGTTAGCTTTACTAGCAAACTTTAATAATTATTATAATAATTACGACTACTCTAAATATACTATGAGGGGCGTTCCAGAAATAACTATTAACCCCGATGGAACTAAAAAAATTACTAACCAATCATTAGGTTTGGATAGAGATTATATTGTTCAATGGAGTTATGGGAAACAAGAAACTTTAAATTTGTTAATACCTAACGCTGTAGGAGATAGTAGAAATTTAACAGGTGATTATTTTGATTATTTACGTGAAGAGAAACCGTCTTTATATAATTACACAGTAGAGCAATACCAAAAAAGTAATGGGAAAGTTTTTGGGGGGTATTGGGGTAATCAACCATTTACCTCTGGAGCAAATTATATAGGAGCAATAATTATATTGTTTGCAATAATGTATATGGTACTTGTTAAAACTAGGTTGAAATGGGCTCTTATATCGGTTTCTGTATTAGCAATCTTACTATCTTGGGGTAAAAATTTAGGAGGGTCTATTGAAGATATGTGGTTAACTAACTTTTTTATAGATTATATTCCATTATATAGTAAGTTTAGGGTTCCAGCATCTATCCTAACAATTTTAAATTTGTTATTTCCATTTATGGCAATATTATTTTTAAATCATGTTTATAAAAATTTAGGTTGGGCTAAAGATAATTTAAAAAGAATATTGGTAGTTGGAGGAGTTGTTTCTGGTTTTGTTCTGATTCTAGCAGTTTTCCCAAGTTTTTTAAATTATACCAGTCAAACAGAAGATACTGTGTTTGGACAGTTGTATCAATCATATGCACAATCTCCTACGCAAATTAATCCATTGGATGCTGAGACATCAATTATTGAATTTAGAGAAAATGCCTTTAGAAGTGATGCATTTCGAACTTTAATTTTTATTTTATTAGCAATTGTTGTTTTATACCTGTGGATAGTAAAAAAAATAAAATTTAAAACAGCAATAATAGGCTTGTCCGGATTAGTTTTAATTGATGTTTGGATGATAGATAAACGTTATTTGAATAATGAAAAAAACTCAAATAATAAAAGAGAATATTTATCATATGAAAAAGTAACAGGGTATGAAAATACTCCAAATGCAACACAAGGAGATTATGATATTTATAATAAAGAAATAGCAAAAAAACCTCAGATAGAACAAGAAGCTCAAGAACGAATTGCAACACATAGAAGTAATAAAAGAAGAAATAATAAAAAACTTGAAGAGAGTGTACGTTTCTCAAGCTTAAATTTCAATACAAACTACAGGGTTTTAAATCTTGATAATCCTTTCAATAGCTCATCGGTAGCTTATTTTCATAAATCATCAGGGGGGTACCATGCAGCTAAGATGGCAAGATATCAAGATATAATTGATTTTTACATTGGGGAGGAATTAAGTCGATTACAAACACCAGAACAAGCAAAGGTGTTAAATATGTTAAATACTAAATATTACTTATACCAAGGTAACTTAGTATTAGATAACCCTTATGTTTATGGGAATGCTTGGTTTGTATCTAATGTTAAAAAAGTTAACTCGCCTGATGAAGAAATTCTTGCAATTAGAGAAATTGACCCTAAAAATACAGCTGTTGTTGATCAGTCTATGTTTAAGTTACCTAATAAAGAAAAATATGATAATTCAAAAACGAGTACAATAGTTTTGGAGGATTATAAACCAAATCATTTAATTTACTCAACTAAAACAAATACAGAACAGTTAGCTGTATTTTCTGAGGTGTATTTTCATGATTGGCAAGCATATATAGATGATTCTCCTGTAGATCATATTAGAGCAAATTATATATTAAGAGCCTTACCAATACCAAAAGGGGGGCACAAAGTAGAATTTAAATATGAACCTAAAATGATAAGTGTTGGAAATATTATTGCAATATGTTCATTTATACTAATTCTGTTTAGTTTGGTTTATGGTATTTTTAAATATACAAAAGAGATAAAAACCGTAGTGCAGCCTGAAAATAATATATGATTTCCATTATTGTTTGCACATATAACAGAGATAGGTATTTGCCTAAAATGCTTGAAAGTGCAGCTAAACAAACCTGTAATAAGGATGCTTTTGAGTTAATTTTGGTAAACAATAAATCTACGGATAGTACAGAACAAATTTGTAAAGATTTTGAAACTAAAAATACCCATATCAATTACCGTTATTTTTTAGAAACCAACCAAGGTTTATCTTTTGCAAGAAATAGAGGAGTAGCCGAAGCAAAAGGGAAATATATTATTTTTATTGATGATGATGCCTTTTTGGATGAAAATTATGTAACTGAATTAACCAACTATTTAAACAATACCACAGAAGAATATATTGGGTTTGGAGGAAAGATACTTCCATTTTTAGAATGCGAATTACCAAAATGGATGAATAAATATTTAGCTTCATTAATGTCTATTATAGATTTAGGAAGTGAAGTTGTCATGTTTCAAGGTACAAAATATCCGATAGGAGCTAATATGGGTTTTTCTAAAACAGTATTTGATAAAATTGGAGGGTTTAATACCGAATTAGGACGTATTGGCAAATCAATGCTAGGAGGCGAAGAAAAAGATTTTTTTTACAGAGTAAAAAGTTTAAACACACCAATATATTATTTTCCAAAAATGTTGGTGCACCATGTTATTCCAAAAGAAAGGTTAACCGAAGAATTTGTTAAAAAAGCGGCAAATGGAATAGGAGTTTCAGAAAAATTAAGAACAAAAAAATCAGGAGAATACTTTAAACGCTCAGTGGCTGAGATTTACAAATGGGGAGGAACATTGGGCCTGTTTGGCATTTATTTATTAAAAGGACAACCTTCAAAGGGCACAATGCTTGTAAAATTTAGGTGGTGGATAAGTAAGGGCTTATGGGAATAGTTATTCGAAAAGCTATAACTACAGCCATTGTAAATTACGCAGGTGTTGCACTTGGAGTAATAAATATATTGTGGTTGCAAACTGCCATTTTTACTAAGTTGCAAATAGGTATTGTAAACTATTTATTTGATGTAGCTATATTGCTTTTTCCTTTTATTATGTTTGGTACTAGTGGGTTGCCAGCTAGGTTTTTACACCATTTTAAATCAGGTAAAGAACAAAACAGTTTTATAAGTTTGTTGTTTACTGTGCCTTTATTGGTGCTACTTTTAGTAAGCGGTATTTTTGTGTTGTTTCAAGAACAGATTATTGCTGTTTTAGGAGAAGATGCAGTGAGGAATAGAGAGTATTTAATTTACATTATACCTATCATTTTTTGCTACATCTACCAATATGCTTTAGAAGCAATTTTAACCACTAAATCGCTAACTGTATTTACTGCTTTTTTTAAAACTATTGTTAGAAGATTAATATTTATAGGTTTGTTAATAGCTTACCATTTCCAGATTATTGCTTTTGCAGATTTAGTGTTTTGGTTTGTTGTTTATCATTTTATAGAAATTATAATCGTATTTATTTACTTTAAAACTCAATTTGATTTTTCGTTTGCAACACCAAAACTTATAGCTTCAACCCAACAAAAAAAAGAAATCTATCAATATGCTCTTTACCTTTTAATTGGTGTAAGTGGAGTAGTAATGGTAGGTAAAATAGACTCGGTAATGATCAGTGGAATAACCGATGATTTAGGTCAACTAGGAATTTATACCATTGCATTTTTTATTGCAACAGTTATTGAGTTACCTAAACGGATTGTACATCAATTAGCATTTCCTATTATGTCGAAAAATGTTACCGAAAACAAACAAGATGAATTGAATGAAATGTATCAACAAACAGGAATAAATATGGCTTTAATTAGTCTATTTTTATTTTTACTTATTTGGTATAATATTGATGAACTATTTTTACTTATTCCTAATGGAGAAATTTATCAAGCGGGTAAATGGGCAGTATTTTTTGTTGGAATAGCAAAAGTATTAGATGCTATATTTGGCACAACTGATTTAATGATAAATGCAACCAAACACTTTAAATGGAATGGTTTTTTAGTTCCAATACTAATAGCACTAACTTTATTATCAAATTACATTTTTATTAATCTATATGGAATTGTTGGAGCAGCTATAGCCACTAGTATTTCTATATTTATTTATTCTATTTTAAAGTATATAATGGTTTTAATTCGGTTAAAAATGAATTTACTTGCTGTTAAACATTTTACTATAGCATTTGTAGCTATAATAGTGATAGCAGTATTTTATTTTAAACCAGTAATAGTAAATAACCAAGTAATAGAAATAGCTATAAACAGTATTATCATTACCTTTATTTTTATTGGAGGAAATTATTTGTTTAAAACATCTAATGAAATGAATGGAATAATTAATAAATTTTTAAAGAGGAAATGAAAGTCGTAGCATTATTACCGATGAAGGGAAACTCGGAACGAGTACCTAATAAAAATTTAAAAGATTTTAATGGAAAGCCTTTGTTTCATTATGTGTTACAATCCTTACAAAACTGTGAATTAATTGATGAGGTAATTATAAACACAGATAGCGATAAAATAGAAGTTTCAGCAGCTGGTTTTTCAAAAGTAAAAATACACCAACGACCAGATGAAATTTGTGGAGATTTTGTTTCTATGAACGATGTAATTGCCAATGATTTACAAAATTCTGATGGAGATATTTACTTACAAACCCACAGTACCAATCCATTACTAAAATCAAAAACAATAACAAAAGCAATAGAAGAATTTAAAAGTTCGGATAAAGATTCTCTTTTTTCGGTAACAAAATTACAAACTAGGCTTTACTGGAAAGATGGAAAACCCGTAAACCATAATCCCGAAGAATTGTTAAGAACACAAGATTTGCCACCACTTTTTGAAGAAAATTCTAATATCTTTATTTTTACAAAAGCATCATTTGCAAAAGCGGGGAATAAACGAATAGGATTAAACCCAATGATGTTTGAAATAGATAAGTTAGAAGCCATTGATATAGATGAACCTCAAGATTTTGTAATGGCAGAAGCAATTCAAAAAATAAATTTAGTTTAAATGAATTTAAAACAAAAAATAAGAAATAAAGAACTCACTTATGGTAGTTGGGTAACCATTCCTCACGCATCGGTTGTTGAAATTATGGCTTCGGCAGGTTTCGATTGGTTAACCATTGATATTGAGCATTCGGCAATAAATATAGAAAGTGTACAACTACTGATTAGCACTATTCAAGCTAAAGGAATTAAAGCTTTAGTAAGAGTTTATGCTAACGATGAAGTAATTATTAAACGAGTTTTAGATGCTGGTGCAGATGGCATTATTGTACCAATGATAAAATCGAAAGAAGAAGCTCTTCAAATGGTACAGCATACTTATTACCCACCCTTAGGTAATAGAGGAGTAGGATTAAATAGAGCTCAAGATTATGGCTTAGGTTTTGAAAAATATCAAGAAAAATTAAAGAATAACATTATTCTTATTGCACAAATAGAACACATTGATGCAATTAATAATTTAGAAGAAATACTTTCGGTAGAAGAAATTGACGGAACCATTATTGGTCCTTACGATTTATCGGCATCAATGAATAAGCCTGGGCAATATGATTTGCCAGAAGTAAAAGAAGCCATTGCCAAGTACGATAAAATTTGTGATGAACTAAATAAACCTAAAGGAGCACACGTAATTCAGTCAGACCATAGTTTTACTAAAGCTAAAAAAGAGTTAGGTTATACCTTTTTAGCTTTTTCGTTAGACTTTTTCTTTTTGGGAGATAAGGCAAGAGAGCAAATGGCAATCTTAAAAAAATAAATTATGAAAGTAGCAGTATTTGGCGGAACAGGTTTTTTAGGTTGTTATTTAGTAACCGAACTTATTGAGCGAGGACATGATGTTTTGGCGTTAGACATTAACGAATCGGCACACATCCCTAAAGATAATTTTATTAAAACTGATATTTTAGATGTGCCACATTTAACGCAACTATTTGATAATCATAATTTTGATGTGGTTTATAATTTGGCGGGTTTTGCAAGTTTAGAAAAAGCAGTAGAAAACCCAGTTTCAGCATTTCAGCTTAATGTAATGGGTAATTTAAACATTATTGATTTATGTGTAAAGCATAAAATAAAACATTATGTTTATGCAAGTAGTGCTTATGCTATGAGCAATAAAGGTTCGTTTTATGGTTTGTCTAAATTAACTTCCGAAAAAGTAGTGGAAGAATACAAAGAAAAGTACGATTTAGATTACACTATTTTACGATACGGTTCTTTGTATAGCGAAAGAGATTTTGAGAACAATTACATTTTTAATTTGGTAAAGAATGCCATAAAAACTGGCGAAATTAATCATGGAGGCGATGGTGAAGAAGTAAGAGAATACATCCATGCTGTAGATGCAGCAAAGCTATCTGCCAATGCTATTGAAGATGAACAATACATTAACAACCATTTAGTATTAACAGGGGTTGAACGCATAAAAAGGGGCGAATTGTTTAAAATGATTAACGAAATTTTAGGCGGTAATTTAAAAATTAGCCTTTCGGCAGATGGTTATAAAAATCATTACAAATACACCCCATATAGTTTTACGCCAAATACAAGTCAGAAATTAACACCAAATCCTTATGTAGAAATGGGGCAAGGTTTATTGGCTTGCATACAAGAGGCTCATAAAATGGTAGGAAATAATGAGTAAAATAATCTACCTTTCTTATCCTTTAAACGATAAAGCCTTTGGTTATGGCAATGGCGATAGGTTTAAACTAATCCAAGTAAGAGATATGTGTTGTGGCGATACGAGTAATAATACCGTATTTGAAATGCCTACTCACTATGGTACACACATAGATTATCCTTGCCATTTTTCTTCAGATGGAAAAAAATCAACCGATTACAATGTGTCGGATTTTATATTTAATCAAGTAAGTATTGTTGAGGTTGAAGCACAAAATGTAGAGGATTATTTAATTAAAAATAAAGATTTACCACTTGAAGGGTTAAACCCAGATACAGAGTTGTTATTTGTGAAAACTGGCTTTTGCAATAAACGTTATTCCGATGAATATTGGCAATTTGGTTTTGGTTTTCATCCCGAAACAGCAAGTTTTTTAAAACAAAAATTTCCAAATCTTAAAGTCATTGCTTTTGATTTAATTTCGATGAACTCTTACCAAAAAAGAGAAACGGGAAGAGAAGCACATAAACAGTTTTTAATCAAAAACGATATTTTAATCATTGAGGAAGTAGATTTAACCCAAGTAAATGCACTAACTCAATTTGAAGAAGTAATAATTGCTCCGCTATTGCTAGATAAGGCAGATGGAGCTCCAGTAACCATTATTGCAAAAAAAATATGATAAAAGCTATATTTTACGATTTTGATGGAGTAATTAAAGAATCTACCGATATAAAATCTAAAGCATTTTACGATTTATACATTGAATTTGGCAAAGAAATAGCTCAACAAGTAAAGCAATACCACATAGAACATGGTGGAATTTCACGTTATGAAAAAATTAGGTATTGGCACAAAACACACTTAAACATTGATATTTCGGAAGAAGAATTACAAGTTTGGACTCAAAAGTTTTCGGATTTAGTATTAAAAAAAGTGGTTGAAAGTCCTTATGTAAAAGGGGCATTAGCTACAATTAAAGAGTTATCCAATCAATACCAGCAATACATTATAACAGGAACTCCACAAAACGAAATAGAGCAGATTTGTGAGGATTTAGAAATAACACATTTGTTTCAACAAATTTGTGGTTCTCCCCAAAACAAAATAAAATGGTGTAACGAGTTAATTCCTCAAATAGGATTGACAAACTCTGAAATTGTTTTCATAGGCGATGCAACAACAGATTATGAAGCTGCAAAACATTATCAATTGCATTTTGTACTAAGAGAGCACGAAGAAAATGAAGCACTTTTTGCTGATAAAGAGCTAATTAAAATACAAGATTTGGTAGCTTTGGACACTGTAATTAAAACCATAAACTAATGCGTGTAGCAGTAACTTCCCCATCATTTTCAAAACACCCCGATTTAATAGCTAAAATGGCAACTGAATTTCCGGGTGCTAAATTAAATAGTGAAGGACTTCGTTTTACCAAACAAGAATTAATTGAGTATTTAAAAGGTTTTGAAGCAGCAATTGTTGGTTTAGACCAAATAGATGAAGAAGTATTGCTGGCATTACCCGATTTAAAAATTATTGCCAAATATGGTGTAGGTTTAAACAATATTGATTTAGATGCTTGCAAAAAACACCAAGTAAAAATTGGTTGGACAGGTGGTGTAAATCGTATATCTGTTGCCGAAATGGTTATGGGTAATGCGTTATCGCTGTTGCGTAATTTATACCAAACCTCTCAACTACTTTCTAACGGAACTTGGCAAAAAAATGGAGGAGAGCAATTAACAGGTAAAACCGTAGGGATAATAGGAGTAGGGCACATAGGTAAAGAAGTGGTGAAAATGTTGCAACCATTTAATTGTAAAATTTTGGTAAACGATATAATTGACCAATCTGCTTATTATCAAGAAAACAATTTAATAGAAAGCACTAAAGAAGAAATTTTTAAAAATTGCGATGTAATTACCGTACATACACCATATACAGAACAAACAAAATATTTATTAAATAAAGCAGCATTTGATTTAATGAAATCTAATGCAATTGTAATAAACACTGCTCGTGGAGGAATTGTAGATGAGAATGATTTGTTTGAAGCTTTAACTCAAAATAACATTAAAGCTGCTGCATTAGATGTTTACGAAGAAGAACCTCCAACCGATACTAAACTGATAAGTTTACGAAACTTAATATGTACCCCACATATAGGCGGAAATGCTAAAGAAGCTGTTTTAGCAATGGGAATGAGTGCCATCAATCATTTAATGGAATATAATAGCTAAATTTGAAAGCAATAAGAGTGTATTAATGGTTAGAGAATTTGTATCAATAAAATTAAAAAGAGCAGCTTCGCTGTTTCTTATGCCAATAAGAAAGAGCTTGATTAATATAGATAATAATACTTCGGTTAATTTTTTTAAAAAAAGCTGCCGCTTTTTTATACACCGAATAGATTATGTTTTGGTTCGTTCTTTTGGGTCTCACTTTATTGAGTTTGAAATTTCTTCTGCTTGTAATGCAAGATGCATTTTTTGTCTCTACCCAGATATTGTGAAATCTGGAAAGCGATTAAAAAATATGGATAAAGAAACATTTGATTTAGCCATTGAGAAGATAGAAAAATCAAATTATTCATTAATTAGTTTCACTCCAACAACAGGTGATATATTTATGAATAAAGAATGGGATTATTTCGTAGAACAAATGCTTTATGTAAATAAAATGAAGCAGATTTTCTTTTATTCAAACGCAATACTACTTCATGAAGAAAATCAAGATAAATTGATTGATATTCTGAAAAAAGATAAAAAGAAAAAATTATTTGCATTGTTGTTTTCTGTTGGAGGAACTGATAGAGAAACTTATAATGAAATGTTTGGGGTGGATAAGTTTGATATAGTTGTTGAAAATATAAATCAATTACAAGAAAAATTAAAAAAACAAAATATCATTGTTCAAATTGGTTTAGAATTTAGATTACCTAAAACTAAAAAACTAGATTATAAACTAGCACAACAACTCTTTAATAAAGTAGGCTATGACTTTTGTTCAATAGAAGTTTTATATAAGTATATGAACAATAATGCTATCCCTAAACTTAATAATTTAGATTATATGAAAGAAGTAGAAGCTCCGAAAAGGGCTTGTACCTATTTACATAAAACTAGATATGCAGCAGATGGAGGTGTTTGGGCAGATGGGTGTATGATATCTGAAATGCCTGGAGATACTTCCTTGAAATTAGGTTCGGTGAAAGATACATCAACAATGATAGAACAAAAAAGAGCAGCAATTATAGAAAATTGGGAAAACCAGAATGAAATTCCTACACCATGTCAAGGGTGTTCATTTTATAGATAAGATTAATGATAAAACAAATTATAAAGAATATAATACCCTCTATCCTTATTGATCAGCCAGGCAGATTTAGGAAGAGTAAAAATCAGATAAAAGGACTAAAAAATAAATTTGCTGGTAAAAGATGTTTTATTGTTGGTAATGGACCTTCATTAAATGAGTTAAATCTTAATTTATTAAAAAATGAATATAGTTTTGCAGTAAATTCTATTTATTATAAAACTCGAGAAATGGGGTATAAGCCAACTTTTTATGCTGTTGAAGATCCTCATGTGATTAATGATAATATCAATGAAATTAATGACTATGAATGTGATTATATGTTCTTTCCAAGTAAATTTAAATCAAAATTTAAAAAAGGTAAGAATAGGTATTTTGTTAATTTAGATTATTCATTTTTTAATGATGTGAGTCCATATTTTGAAAAACCTAGATTTTCCCAAGATTGCTCTGAAGAAGTATTTTGTGGTCAATCGGTAACCATTGTAAATTTACAATTAGCATACTATTTAGGGTTTACTGAAGTGTATTTGATAGGTATGGATTTTAGTTATAATATTCCAGATAGTGCTAAAGTAGATGGTAATGTAATTGAAAGTACCGAGGATGATGTCAACCATTTTCATCCGGATTACTTTGGGAAAGGCAAAAAATGGCATGATCCTAAATTACATAATGTCCTTAAAAGCTACAAAATGGCTAAATTGATGTATGAAATTGATGGGCGTAAAATAATAAATGCCACTAAAGGAGGAAAATTAGAGGTGTTTGATAGGGTTGATTATAACTTGTTGTTTGAAAATAATTAAGAAACTTTAGAATGATTGAAGAAGATTTAAAAAAAACTTGGGAAGAAGTCTATTTTTCAGAAAATTGTCATGAAAAAGAAATAATTGAAGAACTACCGAAATTGTTGAAAGATGTTGAGGTTTTTATGGATGTTGGAGCCAGTGGTGGGCAATACACTTACTTTGCAAATAAAGTTCTTAAAAATAAAGAACTGGTGGTTGTAGAAGCAGACCCTATTCGCTTTAAAATTGTAAATGAAAGCTGTAAAGAATGGGCAGTTGAAGGAAGTAATAAAATTAACACTTATCATAATGCTTTTTATGAAAAAGATGGGGATTCTATTGAGTTTTTAGTTACAAAAAGTAATGTTAGTGGTGCACTTTTTATGAATGACCATATAAAAAATCATATAGATAATACTGATTTAATAAAAAAAGAGGTTTCTACAATTTCTTTATTAAGCTTACTTAAGCCTTTTTCAGGAAAAAAAATATTTACAAAAATAGATGTAGAAGGAGCTGAGTTTTCAGCATTTAAAGGTGCATATAAAGAATTAAGTAATTATGACGTTACTTTTTTAATAGAAATACATAGTTGGAAAGATAGCAACGCTAACTTATACCCATGGCATATTTTTAGATTTTTTAATAAAGCAGGTTTTAGGCCTCAGTTTTATAAAGACCACTTTATTGTAAAAAAATCAGAATCAAGTTTGAGTAAGAGCTTGTCAAACCTTTATTATTCATTAATCTATAGGTTAAGATACTTAATAATTCTTATAAAAAAATAGTGACATGATAGAGAATTACTATAAAGCAATAAAAGCAGCAGCTGAAAGTACAGGTATTATTACTGATGATGAAGTATTGACTGGATTTTCAGGGCATCGGATGGTTAGTTTATTACAAAATGTATCTAAGGCAAGGTTAGATGAGAATACATGTTATGTTGAGGTTGGAGTTTTTCAAGGATTAACTTTATTGTCGGTTGCTAAAGAACTAGATAAAGCACAGGTTTATGGAATAGATAATTTTGCTTTTTTTGATAAAGCAGGAAAGAATTTATCAATCGTTAATGATAGAACTAAAAAGTTAAATCTTAATAATGTAAATATTGTTAATGAAGATTATGAAGATGCTTTAGAGAATTTAAAAAACCATATTGGAGATAAAAAGGTTGGAGTATATTTTGTTGATGGGCCACATGATTATAGAAGTCAATTAATGTGTTTAGAATTGATGAAGCCTTTTTTAGCAGATAATGCCATAATTATTATAGATGACAGTAATTACAGACATGTAAGACAGGCCAATAGAGATTTTTTATTTAATAATAAAGAATTTAAATTGATGTTTCAATCTTATACTAAATGTCATCCACTAAATTTAAACGAGGAAGAAAGAAAAAGTGCAGAAAAAGGGTTTTGGAATGGTGTTAATGTTATTGTAAAAGATAAGGAAAATCAGTTAAAAGAATCTTATCCCCCAACTCATAGAAGTCGTAGCCTTTATGAAAATGAGCATGTACTTCAAACCTCAAAACATCCAGATTCAATTCTTCATTTTTTACCATTTACAAATATGCTTGGAGGAATTGTAAAATCTTTATCTAAAAAAGAAGCAGCAGAACCTGGTAAGTATAAAGCTATGAATACTTATAGTGAAGGTTTGCCCAAAAACGATTTTAATGAATCATTAAATTAATAAATGAACCAACCTTGGTACAAAATATTGGGGCCAGGTTTATTGTATGCAGGAGCAGCAATAGGAGTATCACATTTAGTACAATCAACCAGAACAGGAGCAGAGTTTGGTTATGGGTTAATTTGGGCAATAGTTTTAGCTAATATTTTAAAGTATCCTTTTTTTGAGTTCGGACCTAGATATGCAGCAGTAACAGGAAATAGTTTGCTTTCTGGGTATAAAGCGTTAGGTAATTGGGCGTTGTACTTATTTATAGGGTTAACTATTGTAAGTATGTTTATTATACAATCGGCAGTAACTGTAGTTACAGCAGGATTAGCTTCAGAAATTTTTAATATAGTAGTAGCTCCTTGGGTAATGTCGGGTATTCTTTTAGTGATTTGTTTAATAATCTTGTTAATAGGCAAGTATAGTGTGCTAGATAAAGCAATGAAAATAATTATTGTAACTCTATCATTGAGTACAATAGTAGCTTTAATCACTGCTTTTACGGGAAATAGCCAACAATACGAAGAGTATATGGTTTCGTTTGCTTTTTCAGAAAAAAGTCACATATTATTTTTGATTGCTTTAATGGGATGGATGCCAGCTCCATTAGATATATCAGTTTGGCATTCGTTATGGACTACCGAAAAAACACAAAATAAGAAAGGAAGCTTAAAAGCAGCATTGCTCGATTTTAAAATTGGCTATTGGGGAACACTTATTTTAGCAATATGTTTTGTGTTGTTAGGAGCAAAAACAATTTATGGCTCAGGCATACAATTAGAAAGTAGTGGAGGAGCTTTTGCAAAACAGTTGTTGCAAATTTATACCGATAGTATAGGAGCTTGGGCATTTTTAATCATTGCTGTAGCGGCTTTTACCACAATGTTAAGTACAACATTAACCTGTTTGGATGCTTCGCCAAGAGTACTTACAGAATGTGGTAAATTAATTATAGGAAATAATGCCAAAGAGAAAAAACAATACAGATTTTGGTTGTTAATTTTAGTTTTGGGAACAGTAATTATACTGGCATTTTTCCTTACCAATATGAAAGCTTTAGTTGATTTTGCAACAACCGTAGCTTTTTTATCCTCTCCAATTATAGCGGTATTAAATTATCTAGTAGTTACAGGTAAAACAATGCCTAATCAATTTAAACCTAGTAAATTTTTAAAAATATTAAGCTGGGTAGGAATAAGTTATTTTATTGGGTTTAGTATCTATTTTATAGTTATTTCCTTTTAACTAAAGGATGTGTAGGTTTGGCTTAATCAAACGTATGCTTTGCTAAAAAAGACATTGTGCTACTAAAAAACTTCGGTAATTTAGTGGAATAACTTATTTAATACATCTATACCTAAAACATTGTAAATCAATTTAATTATGAAAAGAATAACATACCTTTTGAGTTTTATTATAACAGCTCAAATCAGTTTTGGACAAACAGAAAAAATAAAAAAAGTTACCACAGAAATTAATTCGGCCATTATTTATTTAGATGGAGCAGAAATACATCGAAATAAAAAAGTAAGCTTAGAAAAAGGACGAACTAAAGTTGTATTTACAGGTTTGTCGCCAAAATTTAATGCCAATAACATACAAGTTACTACAACTAATGGAATTGATTTATTAGCAATTTCACACAAAATAGATTATTTAACCAATGTTAAAGAAAAACCTAAGGTGCAAGCCTTAAAAGATTCAGTTAAGTTTATTAGTGAAAAAAATATTGCTTTAAATAACGATAAAGATGCTTACAAGATAGAAAAAGATATGTTGCTGCAAAATAAAAAGATTGGAGGAAACAATAATGGTGTTTCTATAGCAGAATTAAAACAAGCTGCCGATTTGTTTAGAGTAAGAATTATGGAAATAAATAAAGCCATTGCAAAAATTGATAAAGGTGTAAATACCAATAACGAAGCAATTAATAGAATTAATAATGAGTTATATCAATTAAATGCTAAAACAACTTACTCTAGAGGAGAAATTACTTTATTATTGAATGCTGAAACACCAACCACAACCGAAATTGATTTGAAATATATTGTTACTAATGCAGGGTGGATACCAGTTTATGATATTAAAACAGAAGACATTAATAAGCCCGTTGAAATTTCTTATCGAGCAAAAGTCTATAACAACACAGATATTGATTGGAAAGATTTAAAATTTAAACTTTCTACAGGTAATCCAAAATTAAGTGCTACACAGCCTAAACTTTCGCCTTGGTATTTGAATTATAATAATCAATATAAAAAGCAACAAAAAAGCTATGGATATAAAAAAGCAAAAGCACCAGCATATCAACAACAAAATCAAGATAAAAGTATAGTAAATCCTCAAGGGTTGATACAAAATCAAATTTATGAGGCTAATAATGCAGTTAATAATTCAAATAATAATCAATTTGTAGAACTAGCTGTATCAGAATTAAGTGCAGAGTTTGATATTGAAAAAAGCTATTATATTCCATCAGATAACCAGCCTTATATTGTTGATGTGGTTGAATATGAAGTACCTGCTTTATTTAAACATTATTCGGTGCCAAAATTAGATAGAGACGCATTTTTAATTGCAAGAATACCAAACTGGCAAGATTTAAATTTGATTGAAGGAAATGCTAATATCTATTTTGCAGGAACTTATGTTGGACAATCTTTTATTTCTACAAGAAGTGTAAACGATACGTTGGATATTTCTTTAGGAAGAGATAAAAAAGTAATTGTTACAAGAACTAAAATAGAAGAATTTAGTTCTAAAAAAGTAATAGGGTCTAATAGAAAAGAAACTCATGCTTATCGCATGATTGTAAAAAACAATAGAAAAGTTCCAATCAACATTGAAGTTTTAGGGCAGGTTCCAGTTTCTCAAGATAGTGATATTGAAGTTTCTGCTGAAGAAATTTCTGATGCCACTAAAAATGATTTAAACGGAGAGTTAAAATGGAAACATAAAATTGAAGCTGGACAGAGTCGTACAATCAATTTAACATTTACGGTTAAGTATCCTAAAAGCAAACCAGTTAAGGTTAAACGAGAGGTATATCGTTCGGTAAGGTTTTTATAATGTAAAACCTTATCCACAATCAACTGTTTATGATTTAAAGTCCGTATTGTTTTATGCAATTACGGACTTTTTACTTTTATGTAACTTTTTGGTATTAAATTGGTAGTATTGATTGGGCTATTGGTATAAAAATTATACCTTAGCTTTAATAGATGTCTTTTAATGATAAAAAAAATTGCTATAACAATCTTAGTGTCTTGTCTTGGGCTTTGTCTCTTTGCTCAAAACATAGGTGAAGCAGATAAACATTTAAAAGATGAAAACTATTTATCGGCACTTAGCATTTACAATCAAGCTTATGCTTCAGATAGTTTAAACAAAGAGTTAAACTTTAAAATGGGAGTATGTAATTTTTATCTAAAAAATTATGATGTTGCTGAAAATCATTTGTTAAAATCTAGTAGTAAGGTAAGTTTAGAATTGTTTAGATATAAAGCTGCCATTGCATTTGCTAAAATGAAATTTAAGAAGGCGATTAATTTTTATAATGCCTACAAGTTAATTGCTGGTAAAAAAGAGTTGACCAACGAACAAGTTACACGCGAGGTAGAAAAAGTAAAGTTTGCTCAAATTGCTATGCAAAACAAAAGAAATGTTGTTCTACAAAATTTTAAAGTAAACACTACTAAAACTGAAGCAACGCCACAAATTATTGCTGATGAATCAATGCTTTATTATGCTGTTAATGGTAAGGTTTATAGTATTGCAAAAGTTCAAAATTCGTTTGATACACCTAAATTATTAGGCAAAAACATAAATGCTTCCGAAAACGAAAAAATAGCTGGAGTTAGCACTGATGGACAAACGATGTATTTAATTCGTAATGGAGATATTTATGAAAGTCAAATGGGATTAGATGATTGGGAAGAACCAATAAAAATGGGAAGTAACATCAACTCTGAATACAACGAAAGCGGAGTAACAGTAAGTTTAGATAACAAAATGCTATTTTTTGTAAGCGACAGACCAAGTGGCTTTGGAGGAAAAGATTTGTATAAAGCTTTAAGGTTACCTAACGGAAAATGGAGTAGGGCTTTAAATATGGGGCCGATTGTAAATAGTGCTGAAGATGAGGAAACACCATTTATTCATTCTGATAAAAAAACGCTTTATTTTAGTTCTAAAGGGCACCAAAATATGGGCGGTTATGATATTTTTAAATCTAAACTTGAAAACGGTATTTGGAGCGAGCCAGAAAATTTAAAATACCCAGTTAATTCGGTTGATGATGATTTATATTATTCGGTTATTGCTTCGGGTAAAATAGCTTATTTTTCTAGTTGCAGACCAGATACTAAAGGCGGAAAGGATATTTATAAAGTAGTATTAAAAGATGAGTTTGCTCAATTTCATGTATTAAAAGCCATTATAAATAAAGACAAACCAATAGCTGCAAAAATTACCTTAATTGATAGCGAATCTAAAAAAGTACACGGAATATACAAATCCAACACCAATACAGGAAAATTTATAATGTTGGTTGACCCTGAAAAAAACTATAATATTATTATTGAGGCAGACGGTTTTCAGTCGTACACCAATACCTTAGAGTTTGATGTTAATAATACCGATAGGGTTAATTACCAGTTAGATAAAAAATAATGAACTACTTAAATAAATAAGCCGTTCTAGTTTGGGAATCAGGTAAACCAATGATATTGTTCATATAATCTTCTTGATACTCCAATTCTCCTTTTTTAATGTATCCTTCTGCCATTGGCATACATGCACCCCAAGAACCTGATTGTTTACAATCATCTAAACTCACTAATTTAATTATGGTATGGTCTTCAACAATAATAACACAATGTGTATAGTTTTTAGCAGCGTCTATAATATCTTGTATGTTTCCTTCTGATAAGTTCATTGTTTCATTTGCAGTGTTATTTGCTAATCCTTCAAAGTAACTTATAGGAGCTTTATCTTCAATGGCTTCAAAAGACCTTACTTCTTTTAAAAAATTAGTAACAACTGAATTTTCTCCATCAGAATTTGTTGTTGTATTATCATTGTTACAAGCAATAAATGCTAAAAAGATAAATGGTAGTATAAGTTTTTTCATAGTGTTGATTTTTTATAAATATATAAAATTTATAGCTCTTTTGCTTTATTCCAGTAGGTATCCATTTCATTTAAACTCATTTCGCTCAGTATTTTCCCTTCCTTTTTTGTTTCAGCTTCCATGTACTGAAAACGCTTTATAAACTTTTTGTTGGTTTTTTCTAAAGCATCTTCGGGGTTTAAGTGCAAAAACCTACCGTAATTAATTAATGAGAACAATACATCCCCAAATTCATCTTCTATTTTATCACTTTTAGCTAAAGCTTCGGCTTTAAATTCGTTTATCTCTTCTTCTACTTTTTCCCAAACTTGTTCTTTATTATCCCAATCAAAACCAATACCTCTGGCTTTATCTTGTATTCTAACTGCTTTTACCATTGCAGGTAAACTTTTTGGGACACCTTCTAAAACCGATTTTTTACCTTCTTTAAGTTTAAGTTTTTCCCAATTGGCTTTTACATCTTCTTCGCTTTCTACTTTGGTATCGCCATAAATATGTGGGTGTCGGTGTATTAGTTTATCACAAATTTCATTTAACACATCAGTTATATCAAAAGCATTGGTTTCTGAGCCAATTTTAGCGTAAAAAACCAAGTGGAGCATAATGTCTCCCAACTCTTTTTTAACTTCTTCCAAATCATTGTCTAAAATAGCATCAGTTAACTCGTAAGTTTCCTCAATGGTTAAATGTCTTAAACTTTGCATGGTTTGTTTTTTATCCCACGGACACTTTTCGCGTAAATCGTCCATAATGTTTAATAAGCGTTCAAAAGCTGCTAGTTTTTCGTTCATTATAAAAGAGTATTTTTGACTAATTAAATTTTACAAGATAAAAATACTGCTTAAATACGGCTTATTAATTTGCTTTTGCTTGTTACTTTTCAAAGGTTTTACACAAGAGCTTGAACCGAAGTTTGGAGTAAAAGAAACTTACCATTTTGGTGCTATCTTGCCACACAGGCAAATAGTAAACGAAAATGTAGAAGGGCACACCTTTGCAGCAGAGCTATCTTTTTACAAGCAAACTACAGGAAAAAAAGATTGGCAACAAATTTATAATTACCCAAGCGTTGGTATCTCTGCTTTAGGGATGCATTTAGGTAATCCTAATGAATTAGGTAATGCTTTTGGCGTTTTTCCATTTATAGAGTTGCCATTAAATAAACGTAAAATAAACTGGCGTTTAAAAATGGGCTACGGTTTGGGTTATATCACCAAACCTTTTGATGTGGAAACCAATTATAAAAATGTAGTTATTGGTTCGCCTATAAATGCACTAATTTATTTGAATATGGGGTTTGATGCCAAGCTAACCAATTGGCTAAGTTCTTCGGCAGGTTTATCTTTAATTCATTTTTCTAATGGTTCGTTTGCCCGTCCTAACTTAGGTGTAAATATAGCTTCGTTAAACTTTGGGTTTAAATATCGTTTCGGAAACATTGATAATAAGTTAGTTACAGATGTACTGGATAGAGAAAAAATATGGAAAAAACAATTTATGTTTGGTTTAGGTATTAAAGAAATCCCTCCTGTAAAAGGACCAAAATATTTTGTAAATAGCTATTCGTTTAATATGATAAAACAAGGAAGAGCTAAAAGTTCGTTTGGTTTTGGTGTAGATGCCTTTTATAACTCATCATTAAGAGATTTAATTTTAACTAAAGATGAGAATTACCAAACTACCAGATGGGATTATTACAGGTTAGGAGTGGTAGGTATTTATAGTTTAGATTTTGGAGATATTTCGTTGTTAATTGAGGCGGGAGGCTATTTATTTACGCGACATAAAAAACAAGGATATATTTACAATAGAGTTACTACTAGATATAATGTAGGCGATAGACTATTTTTAAATTTAGGACTAAAAACACATTTTGCTGTTGCCGATTTTGTAGAATTTGGTTTAGGATATAATTTGCATAAATGAAATTAGTAAAAACATATCAGTTGCTTATTTTATTGAGTTGTTGCTCTTTAATTATGTTCTCTTGCGGAAAAGAATCGAGCTGTTTTAAAGGCAGTGGAAATGATATAACTGAGTTAAGAACAATTACTGCTGAAGTAACAAAAATTGTATTGGAAGATAATATTGATTTAATAATAACTCAAGGTAACACAGCCGAACTTAAATTAACAGGAGGAGAAAACTTATTACCTTATATCAATACTGATGTTTCGGGTAATGAGCTAAAGCTAAGTAGCGACAATAAATGTGGTTTTTTTAGAAACTATAATCGACCATTAACCGCTCATTTAACTTTGCCTAATGTTAATGAGATTTATTATGTAGGTCAAGGAGCTATTACTTGCACAAATACCTTAAATACTCCTAACTTTTTATTTGAAACACGTAATGGCACAGGTAGTATTAATTTAGATATCAATACTAATGACTTATCGGTGCTGTTACATACTGGTCCAGCAGATATAACTTTAAAAGGTAATTCTGATAAAGCGTATTATTTTGGAGGTGGTAATGGTTGGATGTTTTGTAAAGATTTAATAGCCAAAGATGTTCATGTAAATAATGATTCTTCGGGCGATATAATTGTTACGGCAAGCAATACATTATTGGTTGAGCTTAACTCAACAGGAAATATCGATTATTACGGAAATCCTACCGTTACTGTAAGTGTTGATAAAGGAAAAGGTAAGCTGAGAAAAAAATAATTTATTTTCCTAATAAATCATCTTTTAAGTCATCATCGGCAGGCTTCTTACCTAGCCAAATACTAAAAAGAGCTTTTTTAAACTCGTAGCCTTCAATTATAGGTTGTATTTTACCATTTTTAAATACCACAATTCCTTTACTAGGGATGTAAACAATATCGTAAATATCTCCTTCTTCAATTTCATCTTTAGAAAAAATGGCTTTAAATGCATCTATTTTTTTACGCATTTCTTTAGTTGGTTTGCCTAAAGCGTTTTTAAAACCATCTTCAACAGCATCATTCATTTTTTTACTCGTAATTAATGATGATACTATTTGTAGTTTCATACTACAATGCTCTTTGCTATCTATAATAGTATTTGCATCGGTAGTTTTTGTCTTTACATATAATCCACACACATAAAGGTCTATCCATAATTTTTCTCTAACACCAGCTCCGTTTAATTGTAAAACAGTTTTTCCAATCATCATTTTTCGGGGCATAGTAACATCTCCAAAAGTTTTTTGTGCAAAATTATTAGAGCTTGAAATAAGTAAGATTGTAATAATAAATAGTAATTTTTTCATAATTAATCGTTTTCTAGTTTTTTAGAGGTTTTAGCATGATCTATACTCGCATTTAGCTCAAAACCAATTAAAAGTACTAATGAATTAAAATATAGCCAAAGCATTATAACAATTAATGTTCCAATACTTCCATAAACTTTATTGTATGATGCAAAATTGTTGACATAAAAAGCAAAACCACCTGAAAGTAATATTGAGAGTAAAGTGGCTAAGGTAGAGCCTGCCGAAATAAATCTGAATTTTTGATCTTTAAGGCTACCAAAGTAATAAAGAGAAGAAATTCCTAAGAAGAACAAAAATAATAACACTAAAAATTTACCAAACTTTATGGCATATATTAACGCACCATCCTCTAAGTATCCATAAGCAATTAATTTAGTCATAATGGTATTCCAAAATACAGATAAACCAATGGCAACAACCATTAGTAAAGTAAGAATTACCAATATGATAATAGCTCTGTATTGTTTTTCAAAAAAGTTGATTTTTTTAACAGAATGGTAAGATTGATTAAATGCATTAATCATAGATTTTACACCATTACTAGCCAAATAAAAGGCGAAAATAAAACCAAAAGAAAGTAAGGTATTGTGTTTTTTATTGATGAGGTCATTAATGGTTTCTTCTGCCATATCAAAAGCATTTCCGGGTAAAAGTTGGTGCATTAAATCCATTAATTGTTCATGAAAGTTTTCTATTGGGATGTAGGGAATTATCGACATTAAAAACAGAATAAAAGGGAATAATGCCATAAAAAACCGAAATGCCAGTGAAGCAGCTCTAGTAGATAGTGATGCTTTTTGCAAACCTGTTATAAAAAAATCTAACACATCGTATAAGGGCATGCCATCAAAACCAGGAATAACAATTTGTTTGCTCAGGTTTATTGGAGCTTGTACCAATTTAGAGTCGTATATTTTTTTTACAAATTTGTTCAAACTAAATGGCTTTTAAACTTAAATCTAAGCTTTTAATTTGATGGGTAAGAGCTCCAACAGAAATGTAATCTACACCGCATTCAGCATAGTTTCTAATGGTTTTATCGGTAATTCCTCCAGACGCTTCTGTTTCGTATTTTCCGTTAATTAACTTAACAGCTGTACGTAAATCAGCATAGCTAAAATTATCTAGCATTATTCTGTGTACATCCCCAACAGCAAGTATTTCGTTTAATTCAGATAAATTTCTTGCTTCAATTTCTATTTTTAAATCTTTACTGTTGGTTTTTAAATATTGATTGGTTGAGTTAATAGCAGCTTCAATACCACCAGCATAATCAATGTGATTATCTTTAATCATAACCATATCGTACAAGCCCATACGGTGATTGTGTCCGCCACCAATTTTAACAGCCAATTTTTCAATTTCTCTAAGTCCTGGTGTAGTTTTTCGAGTATCTAAAACTTTAGTGTTAGTATCTTCTAAAAGTTGTACATAATAATTAGTGTTGGTCGCAATCCCACTCATACGTTGCATAAAGTTTAAGGCTAATCGTTCTGCTTGCAATATCGATTGACTTTTTCCTTCAACAGTAAAAGCAATGTCACCAACTTTAACTTTATCGCCATCATTTAAAAATTGCTCAAAAACTATTGCTTTATCTATTTTATGAAAAATGGTTTTAGCCAAATCAACTCCAGCTAAAATACCATCTTCTTTAACCAATAAATGTGCTTTCCCTTTAGCTTCAGAAGGAATGCATGATAAGGAAGTGTGGTCTCCATCGCCAATATCTTCTTTAATAGCAATGTCGATTAAATCATTAATATAACTCATAAAGTTTGTTAGTTTTTAACAAAAATAAGCATATCAAAAAAAGGAAAAGGATTTATTCGTCAGATTCTATTTTTAGCTCTAAAACAGTGGTTTTATTATCCTTCTTGGTGTAAAGAATGTAAACTCTAAACTTAGCTTTTAGCGTAGTTAAATTACCAATAGAGTAGTGTGAGTTGTTTTTAGAATCGCCATTATGTACTACTTTGAAATCGGTAGGTTTATTTTTTAAAAAAAATGTTTTTAAAATTAATTGTGCTTGCATTTTGCTGTAAACACCTTCATCATTTGGGGTGCTTAAATCTACCGACTTACCAAAGAAGGTAGCAACTTTTTGTGAGTTTCCACTTTTAATGGCATTAGTTAAATCATTAGATATTGAAGGACTTCCGAAAAGAAATGCAAAAACAAAAAAGATATTTAATAAAAAACTATTCATTTATTTAATTTTTGTGCGAACACAACAAATATCACGCCAGTTTAAATTGAAAAATGTTAGCTAAATGCAAGTCAAAAATAATAATTTTTAACTTAGCCCAATGAAGATTAAGCTAATAACTATTGGTAAAACAGACGAAAATTACCTGAAAGAAGGGATTGATAAGTATTTAAAGCGTTTAAAGCATTATGTGCAGTTTGAAATTATTGTAATTAATGATGTGAAAATGGGAAAAAAAAGTAACCCTGTTTTACAAAAAGAGTTAGAAGAAAAAGAGATTTTAGCAAAAGTTAATTCAACCGATTTTTTAATTTTATTAGATGAAAAAGGACAAGAGTTTAATTCTGTGGATTTTTCTAAATACATGCAAAAGCGATTAAACTCTGGTAATGATATAGTTTTTGTAATAGGTGGACCATTTGGGTTTTCTAATCGTATGTATGAAAGAGCAAATGCTAAAGTAGCCTTATCTAAAATGACTTTTTCGCATCAAATGATACGTTTATTTTTTGTAGAACAGTTATATAGGGCTTTTACCATTTTAAAAGGGGAAAAATATCATCATCAATAACAGTTTAAATTGCTTAAACTTGCATACAAACAAATTATATGAGTAAAATAGCATTAATAACAGGAGTAACCGGACAAGATGGGGCTTATTTAGCCGAATTGTTGTTAGAAAAAGGTTACGAAGTGCATGGTATTAAAAGAAGAAGTTCTTTGTTTAATACTGATAGAATAGACCATTTATATCAAGATTTACACGAAAATGATGTGAAGTTTAAATTGCATTATGGAGATATGACGGACTCTACCAATTTGATAAGAATTGTTCAAGAGGTTCAGCCAGATGAGATTTATAATTTAGCGGCTATGTCGCATGTACAGGTTTCGTTTGAAACTCCTGAATATACAGCTAACGCAGATGCTACTGGAGCTTTACGTTTATTGGAAGCTATTAGAATTTTAGGTTTAGAAAAGAAAACGCGTTTTTATCAGGCATCTACTTCAGAATTGTATGGTAAAGTAATGGAGGTTCCACAATCGGAAACTACTCCATTTTATCCTCGGAGTCCTTATGCTGTGGCTAAACTATATGCGTTTTGGATAGTAAAAAATTATCGTGAAGCTTACGGAATATATGGTTGTAATGGGATTTTGTTTAACCATGAAAGTCCGCTAAGAGGAGAAACTTTTGTAACTAGAAAGATTACCAGAGGAGTAGCAAAAATTAAGTTAGGCTTGCAAGAAAAAATCTACTTAGGTAATATCTCAGCAAAAAGAGATTGGGGACACGCTAAAGATTATGTTGAAGGAATGTGGTTAATGTTACAGCAAGATAAAGCCGATGATTATGTTTTAGCTACAGGAACAACTACTACAGTAAGAGATTTTGTGAGCATGTCGTTTAAAGAAGTTGGAATTGAAATACAATGGACTGGTGAAGGAGTAAATGAAAAAGGCTTTGATAAGGAAACAGGAAATGTTTTGGTAGAAATTGACCCAAAATATTTTAGGCCAACAGAAGTAGATTTATTAATTGGTGATCCAAGTAAAGCTCAAAAAGAATTGGGGTGGAAGCATAAACACGATTTAGCAAGCTTATGTAAAGATATGGTTCAAGCAGATATGAAATTATTTGAAAAAGACCAATATTTAAAACAAGGCGGACACGATATTTTAAATCAGAATGAATAAAACGGATAAAATATACATCGCAGGTCATCGAGGAATGGTTGGGTCAGCTATTGAGCGTAAGTTACGTAAAGATGGCTTTACGAATATCATTACCAAAACATCTAAAGAATTAGATTTAAGAAACCAGCAAGCGGTAAACGATTTTTTTGAGGCTGAAAAACCCGATTATGTTTTTATGAGTGCTGCTAAGGTTGGCGGTATTTTAGCTAATAATATTTATAGAGCAGAGTTTATTTACGATAACTTAATGATAGAGTTGAATGTTGTTCACGCTTGTCATACTGCTAAAGTGAAAAAGATGTTGTTTTTAGGTTCGTCTTGTATTTATCCTAAAATGGCTCCACAACCTTTAAAAGAAGAATATTTATTAACTGGAGAGTTGGAGCCAACTAACGAACCTTATGCCATTGCAAAAATTGCAGGAATAAAACTGTGCGAATCTTATAGAAGACAATACGGAGATAATTTTATTTCGGTAATGCCAACCAATTTATATGGACCAAATGACAATTACGACCCAGAAAATTCTCATTTGTTTGCTTCTTTTATTCGTAAATTTACTTTAGCGAAAAGAAACAACTTACAAGAAATAGAAATTTGGGGAGATGGTTCGCCAATGCGAGAATTTTTACATGTAGATGATATGGCTGATGCTTGTGTTTTCTTAATGGAAAATTATGATGGAGAAAAAATTTTTAATATTGGAACAGGAACAGATGTAACTGTTTTAGAGTTGGCAGAAACAATGAAAGAGGTTAGTGGTTTTAACGGAACATTTAAGTTTGATGCTTCAAAACCAAATGGCACGCCACGTAAATTAATGGATGTGTCTAAATTGGAAAACTTAGGTTGGAAAGCTAAAATTTCTTTAAAAGAAGGGATTGAAATGGTTTTTGAGGATGTGAAAGAGATGGAGTTTTAATTATTGGTGTGGTCCAATATGAAAGCGCATGTTACTTATTTTACTATCGATATATGTGGCAGGTCTATATAAGTAATAAATCCATTTTTGAGATTTAGGAAATATAACATAATCATGTCCATCTTTATCCCATTTTTCAATATTATTATATCTGAAAATAAAATAACTTATTGAGTATAAGAGGATAGCTATTATAATTATCTGAATTAGTTTTTTCATTTTTTCACAAACTGTAGCACCTTAGAAAGAGGTTTAAAAATTAAGGTATAAGGTTTAGGTTTTAGCCCATTCATTTCCCAAGCTCGTTTGTCTTCTCGGTTAGCTTTTAAACGGTTTTTTATGCTAGCATTACTTACGCCACCAACACGCATCCGAACAACAACTCGTGGCAGGTAGCTTATACTACACTCGTGTTTATGGATAAAGCGAAGCATTATTTCGTAATCGGCAGCAGATTTTAGTTCTAAACTAAATTTACCGTATTTCTCATAAACACTTTTCCGCACAAAAAAAGTAGGGTGGGGAGGCATCCAACCTTTAAAAAATGCTCCTTTTTTATAAGCTCCAGAAACCCAATTACGAGTTACTTTGTTGGTGTCAACTTCATCTACATAATACAAATCGGCATAAAGGGTATCACTTTTTTCTTCTTGCATTTTAGCAACCACATCTGCAATTACATTGTTATCAATATAAAAATCGTCAGAATTGAGGTTGGCAATAATTTCGCCTGTTGCTAATCCAATCCCTTTATTTATAGCATCATAAAGTCCAGCATCTTTTTCAGAAACTACTTTAGCAATTTTATCAGAGTACTTTTTGACTATTTCTAAAGTATTATCAGGAGAGAGTCCGTCAACAATTATGTATTCAATGTTATCATAAGTCTGATTAATAACCGATAGGATGGTATCTTCAATAGTCTTAGCACTATTGTAACAAACGGTTATTATGGAAACTTTAGGGTTCAATTTATTTACGTGAAACAATACAATTTTCCAATACCAACATATCCATATCAGTTCTTAGATAACAAGCAAGGGCTTCTTTAGGAGTATTAACAATCGGTTCATTTTCGTTAAAAGAAGTGTTTAATAAAATAGGTGTTCCACTTTTTTGTCTGAAACGTTCAATTAAATCATAATATCTATCACCTTTTTCAACTGTTTGCAAACGACCTGTTCCATCTACATGAGTTACAGCTGGTATTTCAGCATGCTTTTCTTTTTTAATCGGGTAAACCTTCTCCATAAAAGGAACCTTATCTGTTTTTTTGAAATATTCCGAAACATATTCTTCTAAAATAGAAGGAGCAAAAGGTCTAAAACTTTCTCTACGTTTAATTTTAGAGTTTAATAGTTCTTTGGCATCTGTTCTTCTTGGGTCAACAATAATAGAGCGGTGTCCTAAAGCTCTTGGTCCAAACTCTGCTCTACCTTGAAACCAACCTATTACAGCACCGTCAATTAAAGCATCAGAAACTTTTTCAATTAACTCTTCATCACTATATCTTGTGTATTCTACATTCTCAGTTTTTAAGCATGCTTCAATGTCATCATTACTCGATTTTGAACCAGTATAGGCATTGTAAATAGCAGGTAGTCTGTCTTTTTCTAAGATGTGATTATATAGCCATAATGCTCCACCTAAAGCAGTTCCTGCATCGTGTCCAGCAGAAGGAATGTAAACATTTTTAAAAGTAGTTTTTTCTAATATTTTACCGTTAGCAACTGAGTTTTGAGCAACTCCACCAGCAATACATATATTTTCTAAACCTGTTCTTTTTTGTAAATGGTTTAAAATGTGAAAAATTAACTCTTCCGTAACTCGTTGTACAGAAGTAGCTATATCTTTATGTTTTTGAGTTAATTCTTCGTCTTTTTGTCGGGCAGGACCTAACAAGTTTTCTAATTCTTTCGAGAAAATTGATTCTATGTGTGGGTCTCCATTTTCCCAACTCATACTAACACCTTCTTTAGCATGCGTAAAGTATTTGGTGTTTAATTCAAAAAGTCCGTTATCCTTAAAAAGGATGATTTTTTTTAATTCATCTACATATTTAGGATCGCCATAAGGAGCTAATCCCATTACTTTGTACTCATCACCATAATGAGGAAAGCCTAAGTATTGCGTTAACGAAGTATAAAAAATTCCTGCGGAATGCGGATAAATTACTTGGTCAAGCACTTCAATTTTTTTGCCTTTACCAGTAGCAATCATTGTTGAGGTAAAATCACCAAATCCATCAATAGAAAGGATGGCAGATTCTTCAAAAGGAGAAGCAAAAAATGCACTTGCTAAGTGGGTTCTGTGATGTTCAATGTTTTTAACTTCTGCTTTAATGCTTTCTTCTGTTACATTTAATGCTTTAGCTAATTCGCCTTTAACGCTAACTACTTTTTTAGAGTTAGCTAAACGGTCTTTTAAAGCTTTTACAGAAACTAAATTCTTTACAGAGTGTAATATTTTTTTATGCAAATTAGCTGAAGGATCACGAGAAATAGTAATATAATCTATTTGAGTGATATCAATATTAGCTTCACCTAAACAAAACTTAATGGCTTCGGATGGAAACCCTGCCCAATGCTTAATTCTTCTAAATCTTTCTTCTTCAGATGCTGCAATTATTTTATCGTTGTGCATAATGCAAGCTGATGAATCTCCATGATATGCGTTTATTCCTAGTATGTACATAAAATTATTTTGAAAGGTCTAAATTATGAATTCAAACTTTAGTGTTAAAGAGTTTATGATATTCTTCTTTTAACTTATTATCGTTAATAATCGATTGGGAATAGTTAAAAGAGTTTTTACATAGTTTATTTAGCTCTATTTCATCCATTTCTGCTAAGTTATCTATTGTTTCAGAAAATTGATTTGGCTGAGACAAATCAATATCAAAACCTATATTTTTATTCTCTAAATCTTGCCAAGGAGTTTTATTAGAGATAACAGGAATACACGAGTACATCATTCCTTCTATAATGCTATGTCCAAAGTTTTCACCTGTTGATGGTAAGTAAAGAACATGATAGTTATTTAATGTTTCCCCCAATAATTCGTGCTTTAAAACTCCTTTATAATTAACAACGATATTGTTATCTAATTGGTTGATGGCTTTTTCACATTCATTAAAATACTCTTGACTATAAATTGGGCCGTAAATATCTAATTCAATTTTTTGAGTACACTTGGTTAAAGCCTGTATAGCAAATAAAGTATTTTTTTCAGGGGCAACTCTTCCAACAAAAATCATTTTTAAAGTTCCTACTTCTTTCTTTTTTTCTTGAAAAGATAATTCTTTCTTTTCGGGTAAATTTTGAGCAACTATTATGTTTGTTTTGTTTTTAAAGGTTCTTAAAATGTCTGAATTCTCATTTTCGCTTGTAGCATGAAAAATAGTTTTATTAAATAAACCAAAAGCTTTAATTACAGTTAAGAAAACCTTTTTTTTATGGCTTTTAACACCTAAAGATCCAGCAGACAACATTCCTCTAACAGCTAAAACAGTTTTGATATTTAACTGTTTAGCAATACGAATAGGAGTGAGGGTAAACTTAGGAGAATATAAGCTGTTGCAATAAATGATGTTAGGATTAACTTCTTGAATTAGTTTTTTAATAGTTGTTTTATTTTGATTTTCAGAAGGTAAGTAAAAGACTTTAGCGTTATCTATATCATTCCACTCATTACTTTTTATATTAGAGTAGGGTATAGTTTCTAAATAATCGGTGTTTCTAGTTACAATATAAAACTCATAGTCAGTATTTAGCTGAGAAACCAAATTACTGATAGAACGAATAGGTCCACCGGCTTTAAAGCCCGGTTTGTACCAATCGATGAATATGAGAATTTTAGGTTTCATTAGTAGTTTTTCCCTTTGGATAAAAAGTAGTTTACATGGTTAATTGGCCAATTTCCTTCTATATGTCTTCGATTGATAACTTTAGGATTGTTATTAGAATGGTATTTGGTGTAATTATCACAGCTAAAGCAGTATTTGTGGTCCTGTAACGCAATATCTAAAGCATTTTTATCAATATCATTCATACTGCCGTAAGTCCAAGCAAAATAGTTGCAATTGGCATTTAAATGTTTTTCTATAAGTTTTTTAGAATCTATGATTTGATGTTTAATTTCATCAGCACTTAATCCTACAAGTTTAATATGATCATAAGTATGGTTGCCAATAATAAAACCTTGTTGGTGTAATTCTTTTATTTGCTCCCAACTCATAGGTGTTTTATTTATATGGACTTTATTTTGTTGAAAATCTGTGATGTAATTCTTGTCTCCATCAATAAAACCTGGATTTATAAAGAAAGCCGCATTTGTATTAAAATGGGTTAAAACGGGAGCAATTTTAGTGTAACATTCTTCAAAACCGTCATCAAAACTAAATGCTACACACTTTTTATTTTTGGTTTGCTTATTATCAATCAATTCAATGGCTTCTTGAAAAGGTATTAAATCAGCTTGTTTATTTATTTTATTTACTAAATCATGAAAAACTTCTTTAGACAAATCATCCCTTCCAATATAATGACTATTAAGAATGTGAACACCATTGGCTATTTTTTTAGTTGAGCCTAATGTAGATAAAGTAATATTTCTAAGTAATGTTCGCATTTAGTATCTGTGAAATTCAGTGGCGGTTATTATCCAGTTTTCTTTTTTCATTAATTTTTCATAGTCTTTATTTAAGGCAAAACTAAAAAAGTTAATACTATGTGGTAATGAGTAAAACTTTATTTGTTTCATTAAAAGTGATACTGGATGATTTTCTGAGAGATTACATAAAATAATATCAGGATTAAATACTTCTTTAATCTTTTTAGTTAGCTTTTTTAATTCGGTTTTATTAAGCAGCTTTTCTTTTTGAAAAAGCTCCATTAGTTGAACTTCTTTTAGTTTACCCCTTTTACCACAACGAATTATTGCAAAAGTTGAGTCTATATCAACAATATGATACTCATATAGTGGATAAGTAAAGTATCGCCATATTAAAAAATCAAAAGTGCGATTCGGAATAATTTTATTTTCAATATTTAAAGGAGAAATAAAATGTTTTAATTCATCTAATGTATGCAGTGCTTTTTTATTTATTTCAGTAACAGAATTAGCAATAAAGGGTTTTTTAATTGATAAAGGAGTAAGCAATATTTTTGCTTTATTCTGAAAGGAAACCCAATTTTTTATATGATTTATTGGATAATACCCTAGTTTTAAAAAAGGGCTAAAACTTGCTTGATTTGGGAAATTAAAAACCAAACTAATATTTTCATTTTGAGCTATTCTCATAGCTTCTTTGGTAAGCATAGAAAAAATGCCTTTTTTTTGATGGTTAGGATGAACCATTGTTTGAAATGATATTAAACACTTGATATTTTTTTTATTGAGTATAACTTCATATATCCCAAAAGTAACTTCACCTGCAATATCTCCTTTTTGATTAGTTGCAATTAAACATATAGCTTCCCCAAAAGGACTGCCAAAATATTTCCATTTAAGCCAATCAATAGTGTCTTTTTTTCTATTATGAATAACAGAAGCAGTATTGATTAATTGAGAGATTAAAGCATCATCATCTCTAGTTAAACGAACTATATTATAGTTTTTATTCATTTATAGCTTTTTGATAAACACTTGAATAAAGATCTGCTATGTTTTTAGGAGAAAATCTTAATGCATTTTTATATCCTTTTTCGATTAATTCTCTTCGGTAAATATTATCATTAATTAACTTTTCAAAGCCTAATCTAATGGATTCCACATTTAAAGGGTCAACTAAACAAGCAGCATCTCCGGCTACTTCTGGCATGGAAGAACAGTTAGAGGTAATTACAGCACGCCCAACTCTATTGGCTTCAATAATAGGTAGCCCAAAACCTTCTTTTAATGAAATAAACGAAACAATATCTGTGTCAATATATTCTTGATATATTTCTGAATGTGATAAATTAAATTTGTTATTATAATTGATATTTAAATCGCTTAGCTTATTAGTTAAGGAAGATGGTATTTTTCCAATAATTGTTAGTTCAACATTTAAGTTCTCTAAAGCAGTAATTAAGCGATTTAAGTTTTTGTTTTGCTTTGTACCTATTTGCAAAATTTTAATGGGTTCATTTATTATTGCTTTAGGATGCTCAGTGAATTTATTAGGATAGCAATTAGGGATAACAATAACCTTGTTTTTAGGGGTGTTAAAGAGTTGAATTAATTTGTTTTTTGTTTGGTTAGAAACAACCGTTACGTACTTAACATTTTTTATAGGAAGTTTGTAATAGATTAATCCAAAAATCCACTTTTTAATACCTTTTAAGTCTGTTTCGTAATGATTAGTATCATGTATGGTAAGAATGGTTTTTTTAGTAGGTAAAAAAAGAGAATAAAAACCAACACCTCCAGTAATATGAATAATATCAGAGTTTATATTTTTTATAAGCTTAATGTTTTTAAATAGGGATAGTTTTTTGTTGTGATAGTAATCTTTAATAACAATCTTGTTATTAAGATTAGATTTTATAGTTTTAAAAAGTTCTTCAAAACTAAACCTACCATTTTCTTTAGCTCTATTTAGAAATAACACATTCATTTTAAGCTAATTTTATCAATATTTTTAATTGCGATTATTAATCCAAAAATAAGCCAGTAAACAAAATTATCGAAATAATTAAAAGTAGTATTATTTAATGCAACTACAGGTGGTATAAGTAGTAAGGTTAGTGATAAGCTAATAAGCTTTAGGTTCAGATTTTTCGTATTTCTAAAACAAAAGAAAGAATAAATACATAGGAATAAACGCATTAGAACAATTATAGCCCCTCCAAATACTCCCAATTCAAGAACTAATCTTTCTCCTTCTTCTTCATAATATACAGGAATTCGTTTCTTTAAAAAGGATGCATTACCTTGATAGGTACTACCTATTCCATAGCCAGTAAAACCACTTATCTCGCTATATTTAAAAATATCTATACGGTCTAATAATCTAATTTCAGCATCACTAGTATTTTGATTTTCGTATTTTCCTTCTATATGGTTTGTTCTTTGAATAAAAGAATCAACAGAGTCGTTTAATAATGATGTAGAAAAATACATAGTAACAAATAAAGCTATAGCAGAAAAACTAATAAACACAACCGTTTTTCTTATTTGAACATAGTTAAAGAACACGTATAAAGAAATTAAAATGATATTAGTTATTGATAAAAAGAGTGGTAGCCGAGAACCAGTCATAAAAGTATTAATAACCAAAGCGACAAAAACTAAAAGATAAAACAGGATTGATTTTCCACTTAAAATTCGTTGATAAATGTAAGCTGTAACAAGTGTTAGCGTAAATAATAAAAATACATTGTAAACTTTTACAAAGGAAAAAACAGATGTAACTCTGGTATAAGCACCAATTTTTGTTGCAATTTGAGTATCGTTTACAAACTTGTTAAGGATATGGGTATCGGGTAGATAGTATTGATAAAAACCTAATATGCATAGTGCTAGACTTGTTATACTTAAATATTTAATAAATTTTTCTAATAGGTTTTCTGTAGTAATAAAATATTGAGTTATATTACTAATGGGTATAAAAGCCAGGTGTATAATTAATCCAATTATAGGTACAACCAAAGGGCTTCCCAATCTGTTGTTAAAAACTGAAAACAGAGCCCATATTATGTAAATAGCTATAAATAGCTGATCAAATCGTTTTACCTTTGCAATTGTTTGGTATTGAATTAGGTAGCAGAGGTATAGCCCTGAAACTAAAATGTATTTCACAAAAAATATTGGGGTTGTTAGTTGTGGAGCAATCCATTTCCTCAAAATACCTTCTATGATAAACCATATTAATGTTATGGAAAATAGTCTAAAAAATATTTTTTTTAAATTAATAACCATTAATGATTGTGTTTAATTTGTTAGAGAAGCAGGTTATGCTTGCATTTTCTTTATACCAATTGAAAAGTTGTAATGGCTCGCTAATAATGGTTTTTAATTTAGGGGATGTTACTTGTGAATTGATAAGTATAGGGATAATACCGTATGCAGCATAAGCAGCAAAAACGCCTGACTTTTCGATAGGCATATTGTTATATGAAATAAGACCATATTTTGCTGTTTTAAATAAAGTTTCTATATCATTGGTAGCTAAGTAACCTAAATCCTTAATGGTTTTATTGTTGATAGAATTTATACTTAAAGGAGCTCCAACATTTATTATTTCATCAATTTTAAGAGAGTGTACCTTTTTTTCAACAGAATCAATATGATGTACTATATTTTTTTTTAAACCTTTACCACCAAATATTACAAGCTGTTGCTTTTTATTAGAAGGGAAGTCTTTTAGTTCTCCTACATTAGAATAAATATTTTGTATTAGGATACTTTTCGATACGCCTAGATTTTCAATTTTTTCTTTGTAAAGGTCATTACTTGTGAAAACTGTATGGCTAATCTTGGATAATTTTAATATTATACTTTTTTGTAAAGGTTTACACCAAAACGAGCTTTGTTTAGGTGTTTTTTTTCCAATAGAATATATTTCATGGAAAAAAGTAATCAACTTTAGTTGAGAGCTAAAGCTACGTATATCTTTAAATAAAAAATTAGGTACCCCATACTTATGATAACCATAAGATACATAATGTAGCATTAAAGTTATGGATGTATTACTAGGTATATTGTTTAAAGTAAATTGTAGGTATTTCTTTAAGCTAAAATTTTTATAATTAATTAAAACCTTATTTGTGCTTCCACATATTACTGCATTTTGTTGGTAGCTAATAATATAATGTTTTTTTTCATTTAAAGAATTAACAATTAGTTTGCAAAAATCTGCAATACCTCCTTTAATAGGAGGGTAAGAGGGTACTATATGTATAATAGTTTGCACTAAAGGTTTCTTTTTTGTTTTATTAAAAATTTAAAAATACTTAAAGGTAAAATGGTAATTAGGATAGTTAATATAAATAATTTGTTGTTGTGTATGTTATTTTTTTTGAGCAACCTTAAAAGGTCTTTTGCTTCTTTTTTATGATTAGTTAGTATTAAGTTATTAATAGATGAAGCACTTATACGGGATATGAAGTGATTACGAATAGCTATATTTTTAGGGGATATTGGTATTTTTAGTAAATATTTAATTAACCTTTCTTGCATTAAACCAGAGGATGTGGATGAGTGTTGGTGAATTCTAAATTCCATTAAACATTCGGGTGTAAAATAGAATTTGGCATTAGCTTGATTCATTCTTAAATATAACTCAATTTCAGGAGTATTTAAGTCTGATTTATATTGAAGTTTTTTGGCTATTTTAGTATTAACTAATGCTGCTGAAGCAGGTATAGAATTTTCCCAAATGGATTTTTCGATATTGTTTAAAAGTCCTTGTTTTAAAACATTTCGTTTATATTTTATATTAAAATCAATTGATTCTTGGGTTAATCGATCGCCATTACTATTAATTAAATATTGATTACAAAAAATAACATCCGCTTTATGCTGAATTCCTTCTGATAATTTTTCAATAAAGTTAGGGAGTAGTTTATCATCATCCCCAATCATAACATAATAGCTGCCAGTTGCTTTATTTAAGCATGCATTCCAGTTACCGCCTAAACCTAAATTAGATGAGTTAGCAAAATAAACTACTCGATTATCTTTTTTTGAAATTTCTAAAGCCCAATTTTCTATGTTTTTGTCTAGACCATTAGGAGTTGGGTCTTGACCGATAATAACTTCAATATCAGTATAGCTTTGGTTAAGAGCTGAATTTACAGCTTCTTGTAAGTAGTTTAATCGGTTATATGTTGGTATGCATATAGATATTAACACGGACTAAATTTTAGTTTTTCAAATTCAGAATTAATCCTATTTGCTTCTTTTATTAGTTTTTTAGAATACTTATAAGAAAAATTTGTTGTTGTTAGTAATGATTTGTCATAAACATCTGAAAAAGAAATGTTATTTAATTTAAAACCATAGTTGTTGGTTAGTATGCTATAAATATCGGAGTCATTTTTAATTAACCCATTTAAATCAGTAATTATATAGTCGTTACTATTCTTTTGTTTAATGTAATTTAATATTTCGTTGTTGTAGCGTATCCATATTTTAAGCCATTCATTTCCAACGGTTTTTTTTAAAAAATTGTATTTGATATATAGATTATAGTATTTTGCTAGTTTATTTTTACGAGTACTTACTTTTTCTTTTTTTATAAATCTTCTAACCAACGAATCTACAACATCATTATAGTGTCGGTAAACTATTAAGCTTTTACTTTCGGGTAATAATTTGAGGTATTCATTTAAAAACAAACAAGTTCTTGGTTCTTTCCATCCCCATTGTGGTTGTTTATTTTTTGATGCTACTAAGTTTTTGAAATCATTTTTAAAAGTGCTAGTATTTATATTTTGATTAGTTACTTCGTAGTATAAATCATTTGCTTTAAGAATTTTGTTGTGAAGATTTAAAAAGTCAATATCTTCAAATTGCCCTTTTGTGTTTCCAATAGCTTTGCCAGCAAGATTATTTCCAATGTTTAAGCCACATTTATGCAGCCAACTTGCACAAAGAGAGGTGCCAGATCGGTGCATGCCAATTATTATTAATATTTTACTTGACTGATTCATTTTGTATTGCTTATTAATTTGGTTTTAATAAACAAACTACATATTAAAAAGTTTCTCACTATAACAAAAGGTATATCTGTTATTTTAAAATATTTTATATGCGACACAATATTGTTTTTTATATTGATTAAAAACCATTTTGTGTTGTGTTTCTTTTTTAGTTCAGGATGTTTTTTTAATAAGTAAATGAATGATTTTTGACGTTTAGATACAATTTGTAGTCCAGGATGATTTCTCCAAGGGTGCATTACAGCAGCATTTTCAACAAACTTAATGGGTATGTTTTGTTGTTTTATTCTATAGTGAAAATCAACATCTTCCATTGCTGCAAAAGGGAAATCTTCATCAAAGCCATTTAAGTTTAGAAATAAATTCTTCTTTATTGCTATGTTGCACGACCACATTTTATTGCCATTTAAATTTAATGGAGCTTCTTCTTTATAGAATTTTCTTGGGCGATTGGTAAATATTTTTCCTTCTAAAACTTCAAATTCATTTTTAGCTATTTCTTGAGAATAGTTCTGTATTAGATTGTTGTTAGGTATGCAGTCATCATCAATAAAAATGAGCCAATCTCCTTTTGCTTTTTTTGCTCCATTATTTCTGTTTGAAGCAGGCCCTTTTTGAGGTCCTTTAATATGAGTTACATAGGGGTATTTTAAATTAATAAAATCCGCAGTTTTTAAATTGGGGCTATCATCGGTTACTATAATTTCATAAGTTAATTCTGTTTCCTGTTGTATGCTAGGAGATAAGGCATCTAAACATTTCTCTAATAAATCAATACGGTTGTATGTTGGGATTATAATAGAGATTTTTATTGACATGTTTGAATTACCCTTTTTACGTTTTTATTCCAATCAAAATTTTCTTTACTATAACGATAAGCAGATATACAAAGTTGGTTGTATTTTTCAGTATTATTATATAACTCAAAAATATAGTTAGTTATACTTGGAACAGCATCTATCTCATTAAATCTTTTACCAGTAGTATTGTTAATAACCGAATTTTCTACTCCCATAATATCTAATGCAATTGAAGGTAACCCATAAGTAGCAGCTTCTGCAAAAACAATCCCAAAACCATCTGCACGAGAAGGAACCAATAAAAAATGAGCTTCAAGGAATAATAAGCTTAATTTTTCTTTTTCTATTTTATTAGAAAGAGAAAAGCTAGAGTATTTTTTTATCCATTTATATTTGTCAAAATTTATATTACAGCCGTTAATTTTTCCAACAATATTGAACTCAACATTAATCCCTTTTACAATTAAATTTTCACATACTTTTAAAGCTATATCACCTCCCTTTAAGTGCCAATTTCGTCCAATAAAAAGAAGTCTTAATAATTTTTTATCTTTTGATGATAAGTTATTAGCCATCACTTCTTCTGATATTTCTGATTGGATATTAGCTCCTCGTTCAATAATATTAAACTTTTCATCAACAATATTGTATTCAGTTTTAATTTCGTTTTTTAACCAATTAGATGCACCTACTATTTTGTAGGTGTTTTTAAAAGATAAGCGTTCGTTTTTTATGTTGCTTGATAATATTTGTATATTCTTTTTTTTCAAAACAAACTTTTGAAAGCTTAAATAAGAATTATCCAACCATAATATTTTTTTTACTTGGCATTGAGTATAGGCATAACTAAAACTATTAATAGAAATAATAAAGTCTATGTTTTTTGTTTTTACATTATGGTCTATTATAGAAGCTATTTGCTTTAAATAATCTGTTGATGTTTGATAGCTGTATTCTCCTATTGTTTTTTTTAAGATAGAATTATACCAAATAGATAAGCAACGTGATTTTAACTTAGATAGGAATGTTCTTGTTGGTATTTGTGTTGAAATTAATTCAATAGAGTGGGGGGTGTTTTTTAAAGCCTTATAAATGTTGAATGGGACACCAGATCTTTGACTAGCATCATCTAAGTTCCATTCTGATATGAAGCCTACTATCATCCTTTTTTCTTTGTCAATTGGGATTTTAAAATAGTTATTAATTCTTTAAAGGTTTTAACTTTAAAAATAAATAATAATAAAACATATAGACTGCCAGCTACAAAAGATTTAAAAATAAAATTAAAAACAACATTACTAAAGCTAAAATAATACTGAATAAGGTATGTGGTAAATAACATAATTGCTCCAGCAATAATAGTAGGTAAGGCGGTTTTAAAAAAATCGAGAAGTGTTAGTTTTACAAGTCTTCCTGAAAAATAAAAACTTGGAAAAAAATTCATAGTACTAGCTAGTGCGTAGCCATAACAAAGTCCAATTAGCCCTCCAAAATATAGCCCTATAGAGATACATATAGCAATATTTAATTTTAATATTAGTCCTAGTTTAAACGCTAAATTTGCTTTTCCTAATGAATAATATAATGATCCATTTACTTTTAACAAAGATTGGGTTACCCCTAAAAAAGTAAGTACCTTAACTAAAGGAACCATATCTAACCATTTTTCACCAAATAACATAAAAACTATTTCATAAGCAGAAAGCCATATAATACAACAAATAGGTAGTACCACTAAAATAACGGCATTTTGTACTTTTAAATGAACAGATTTTAATTTTTCTTTATCATTTTTTATGGATGAAAAACTAGGGAATAAAACATTAGTTAATACTTGGGATATATTATTAAGGGGAAGCATCATGATTGAGTACGCTTTAGTATAAAGACCTAAAGATGAGCTGCCTATAAATTTTCCAATTAATAAGTTATCTAAATTTCTTGCCCAATAAGTTAATAAAGAGTTTGCCGTTACACTAGAACTAAAACCCAACATACTTTTAAAAGAATTTTTACAAAAAGTAAAATTTGGTCGCCATTTACTAGTACTCCAGTAAAACAAACATTTTATAGCACTTAAACTTAAAATTTGTGTTACAATAGCCCATATTCCAAAATTGTTTAAAGCAAGTATAATTGCTGTACTTCCCGATATTATAGTAGATAGACTATTTATGATTGCTATTTTCTTAAAATTTATTTCTCTTTTTAATACAGCAAGCTGAACAACATTTAAAGAACCAAATATGAATACTAACGAAAATAGTTTTGATAAATCAGTTAAAATAGGGGTGTTGTAAAAATATGCGATTTGATTAGATGAAAAATAGAGAGATGTAGCTAATAGAACACCCATAACTGTATTAAACCAAAAAACGGTTGACAAATCGGTTTGTGTTAAATTGTCTTTTTGAATGAGGGCTTGACCAAAACCTAGTTCAAAAAATACGGATGCAAAGCCAGTTATAACCATAACCATACCTACAGTTCCAAAATCTTCAGGTAACAGTAATCGGGCGAGGAGAATAGACACAGACATATTTATTATTTGGATAAATATGTTGTTTAACATTCCCCATTTTATACCAGTTATTGTTTTTTGTTTAAATTCTGACATCTGCAAGAGGTTGCTTAGAATGGTAATTTGTAGCCATATTTTAATGCTTCTTCGGCTATATGTTGTTTAAAAAATTCTTTTTGGCTGCTATTCCATTCTGATGGTGCATTAATAGAGTAGTTAGGAGAGTGATTTTTTCGTTCCTTTAGTTTTTCTAAAAGTTTATCATCACTTACTATTTGCGTATCCTTTAAGTTGAAAAAAGATATAATCTCATTTATTGAAGTTTTACGTGTGTTTTCAGAAAAAACATCTTCGTATTTAATTAATTTATAATTTTTTGAAGGAGCGTTTTCTTCTATTAATTGGTTATATTTTTTCCAAAACCATGCAATTTTTTCAAACCTACCTAATTGATTCCATTCGTTAAAGAGAGAGTCATTTTCATAATCAGTAGCAGCAAGTCTTGGTCTAGGATCTTTTTCATCAAATAAAGCATATTGAGTTTTGCCGTGTTTTTTACTGTATGCTGACATAATATAACTAGATGGCTCTCTAACAATATGTAAAACTTTAGTATTAGGAAATACTTTTAAATAATCTTTTAATAATAATACAATATTGTTATTGGATTCAATGTATGTTTTAAAATTATTCTCTTTCAATTCTTTATATATATTGTATCTAGAATATTTTAGGTTACGTTTTGTTTTTGTTGAACTCCAATTGTCTCTTATGCTTGTTGTACCTAAAGAAAATAAATCTGGGTGGGGCTCATGTAAACATTTAACATTTTTAAAATTAGTATTAAAAAAATCTTCAAAAAACATAGTTCCCGTTCTTCCTGTACTAACAATTATACAAGAAGACACCTTGTTCCATTTACTATAAAAATCAGTTTTGTAATATGGGTTCATACTAAATTATGTGTTTAAAAGTTCCTTATATACAGCCACCCAATTAGGAGCTATTTTGTTTTCAAAAAAAGTAGATTTTATTCCCGAAATACTTTTTGTTTTATCAGCTAAAGTTATAGGGTTATCTAGTTCATAGATAAGTTGAGGTATTAATTCGTTAAAAGTTGAAATTTTGGAGAAACATAAACCTGCCTTTGTGAATTTGCTATATGGAAGCCAACTTCCAGTAATAATATTATTACCTGCATAAGCAGCTTCAGTTAAGCTGCCACTCATAGCATCAGAATTAGGTAAATGGATAAATACATCAGTTGCTAACTTAAATAAAGCTAAATCATCTATACTCAAATATTCTGTGATAAATAGATGGTTTAAACTTTGGCTTTTACACAGTTTGCTTAGTTCTTTTATATAGCCTTCTTTGTTTATCTCTCCGTATGTCATTAAAAATACAAACTGAATATCTTTTTTTAATTCAAGGGGTATATTTTTTAGCTCATTTAAGATGGCAATGTGGTTGTTGTGTCTGTTAGCATTATGACCAATTGCAACTATTTTTTTTTGGTTATCAGTATTTAAAATTTCACTTTTAAATGTATTAATTTTAGTTGCTTCTGATTGGTATGTGTCAATAAGTTTAAATAGCTTAGAGTCTAAAGGAAATAGAGTTTTTCTAATTTTTGGTTTTAATTCTTTGCCAAATTTTGTAAGCACAACATCTTCCATTTCTTCATTATGAAGAGTTATTATATTAGCTCTTTTTAAAGCTTTTTGTTGGAAATAAAATTGAAATTTACTTTCTGTTCTAAACAAATCTGACCCCCAAAAAGAGCATATTACTTTTTCTTTTTTTGGTAAAAAAAATAGTTGATAGATGTATTCAAATTTTAAGAAATGAAAGTGATAGATATCATAATTTTTTTTTGAAAAAAATAATTTATAACTCAGAAAACCTTTAAAGTAGAGTGATTTGAAATTTTTTATTTGTTTTTTATTCCCGATAGATTTTACAAATTTATAATCGTCTTTATAGATTTTATTTAAAAAAAAGGTAAAATACTTTATGCCATCTTTTTTTAAAGAGAAGTTGGATTTAAGATTATAAGTTTTTATAAAAGGAGTAGTTTGTGATTGTTTACTAAGATCAAAAAAATTATCTGCTTCAAAAACAAAAGAATTATCAATTTTTAAAATGGATTTATATAAGTTAACTACCCAATTGGCTTGATTATTACCTAAAGAAATAATTTTTAATTTGTTATCCATATATTATTTATTTGGTAATATATGGCTAAGGTATTCTTTCCAATCACCTATGTCAGTCCAAGATCCTTCACTCACAGGAAATACCCCAACATTTCCATTTCTCTTTTTTATTTTTTCCATTAGATGGGTAATATGAAAAAATTCATTCTGAGGTATTTCTTTTAAAAGGTGAGGTTCCAGAATATATAAACCTGCATTTACATAATAAGTTAATTCAGGTTTTTCTTTTAATGAATTTAATAAACCATCTTGTCCAATATCCATTGTGCCATAAGGAATGTTGTACGTTTTTACAGCTGCAACAGCAGTAAGTTCATTTTTGTTTGCTTTGTGATACTCATAAATTTCATCATAATCTTGGTTAATTATAATATCACAATTAGATACAAAAAAAGTAGAGGTAATCTTATCTTTCATTAAATGTAAGCTTCCAGCAGTACCTAAAGGTTCATTTTCATGAAAATAATCTACGTTATAATTTTTGCTAATGTTATCAAAGTAGTATTTAATTAAATCAGCTTTGTAGTTTACTGATAAGTAAAAAGAATTTAATCCATGTTCATTGAAAGAATTAATTATATTTTCAATAAACGGCTTGTCTCCAACAGGTATTAGTGGTTTTGGTATAACGTGGGTTAGAGGACGGAGCCTTGTGCCTTTACCACCAGCCATAATCACTACAGGTATTGAGCTGTCTATTTTACGCTTGATGCGAGGTTTTTTATATACGTCTTGCCAAAAAATAACATCAACAAGGTTGTAGTTTTCATCAACTATTGGCATAAATTCTATGCGATACTCAAGCATTAAGCTTTTTATTTCTTCTTTTGATTGATTAGATGTGCCAAGTTTTATGTTTTTTCTAAGGGCTTTATCAATAGGGAGTTCAAAGTTATTGTGTTTTAATAAAGATCGTTGGATATCTCCTGCACTTAAAATACTTTTAAATTTATGATTTTTGGTTACTAGTAAAAGTTTACTATCTAATTTGTCCATTTGTTGTAATGCTTCTAGTAAAGTAGCATTACTGTCAATTATAAATGGAGTGATTTTTTTATTCATAATTAACCTCTTTTTATAAATTTAGCTAATCCTTTCTTTTTAATTTTATCATTAGAATAGTACCCATAACCGTATCCATAGCCATATCCATAGCCGTATCCATAGCCATAACCGTATCCATAACCAAAATTTTGTTCTTTTATGGCGTTTATAACTAAACCTAAATTTTCTACTTTACCATTTTCGTACAAATCATTAATTAATTCTAAATTTTTCTTACGAGTATAGTTTTGTCTAACTACATAAAGCATTACATCAGAGTATTTATGCATAATCATAGAGTCTGTAACAAGCCCTATAGGTGGAGTATCAATTATTACAACATCAAATTCTTTTATGGCAGTGCTCATAAATTCGTCCATTTTATCAGAGTCTATTAGTTCTGAAGGGTTTGGAGGTATAGGTCCGGATGAAGAAATATGTAAATTTTCAATTTTTGTTGTTTGTATAGCTTCATTAAAATTAGCTTTTCCAATCAAATAGTTAGATAACCCAACGGAATTAGATAACTCGAAGTCATCAAATATTTTTGGTTTTCTTAAATCTGCTCCAATTAATAAGGTTTTCTTTCCTGCAGTAGCATATACTAGGGATAAGTTTATAGAGCAAAAGGTTTTACCTTCACCACTAATAGATGAGGTTACCATAATACAAAAAGATTCTTTTTCCCTAGTAATATAATTGATGTTTGTTCTTAAAGCTCTTAAAGACTCTGATACTACTGATTTGGGTTTGTGAAGAACAACTAAATTACCAACATTTTTAATTAAACCTATAGTTCCCATTATAGGTATAGACGTAATGGATGTAAGGTCTGATTTTTCTATTATTTTAGTATGAAAAATAAATAAAAGCAAAACAAATAATAAAGGAATTACTATGGCTACCCCTAAATTTACTACATAAACATTTGTTTTATTAATGCCTGTATATCTAGTTGTATAATCACTAGCATACTCTAAAATTTTTGCTTTAGATACATTTGATGCCTTGGCAACTTTTGCTTCGTTCTTTTTTTGTAGCAAATAGTTATAAAAATTTTCAGTTAGTTTATAGGCTCTTTGAATTCTTAAATATTCAGCTTCAGCCTTTGGTAGTTTACCCAATCTAACATTAATATTGTTTAGCTGATCTTTATATTGATCTAATACAAATTTTTTCTTGTTTAGGTGAGAAGTTATTTGGTCCTTTAAAATGTTTCTAGTGGTAGCAATTTCGTCTAACACACGTTTATAAGTAATTGTACTGTCAGTAACAGAGTTTCGTAACTGTTCTTTTTTTATGTACAATTCACTCAACTTAATCATAGATCGATAGGTTGGATCTTGAGCACTAACATCTACTACAGTTGGAACAATTAAATCTTCTAAGTTGTCATTTTCGGTAATATATTCTAAAAGATGGACATAGTAATTGTATTCATACTGAGCTTCAAACATTAGAGCTTCTGTTTTGTTAGAGTTTGGAATAATATCCATATTATTCATCTCTAACTTATCAAAGTTTACGTTTGATTTAAAGCCTTCCATTCTTCGTTCAGTATATAATAGAGTGTCTGCAATATTGTATATTTGAGAGTCAACAAACTTAATTGTGTTGGTAGCTATTTCATTATTTTCTTCTAATCCATTTTGGATGTATATCTCCATCAATTTGTTTAAGAAATCTATTTCTTTTTTTATTTTTGCTCCTCCTAAAGTTAGTCTTAGTATTGAGGATTCTTCGGGGTCGGTAACTATTTGGATTTTTGATTGATATGCTTTTGCTAAAGCATACAGGTCATTAATAGTAAACTTATAGGTTTTATTTTTAACACGACTTGATGAATAGAAGTCTAGATTTTTCCGCACAGCTATTTTTAACCCTTTTAGTTCTATAGGAGTATCAAATGGGTATTCTTTAGCTTCTTCAATTTTTTCCTTGTTGTTACTTAATCGAAAAGATTTATTAGATATAATCTGAATATAAAAAGGACGGTTGCTATAAGTGTATTCTTCATTTAATAAATCGACAATAAAAGGAGAGTCTTTATATAACTCGGTGTTTTTAAATTTACCTACATCATAATAAAATACATTAAAATCTAAAGCTTGAATTGTTTGATAATGAAGTGTAAAGGATTGTAAAATACCAACTTCATTTCCTAGTTTGTTTCTTGCACTAACCAACTCCATACCTTCCAAAAAGTATTCTTGCCCCCATGAAGAATATTCATCTTTTAATATTATTTTACTATAACTGGCATAGGTAGGAATGCTATATCTAACCTTATACATACCTGTAGCTACACCTATAATACTTGTAATTACAAACAGATACCAATATTTAAGCAATCTAGCACCAAAAGCTTTAAAATCAAAACTTTCTATTACGTTAAGCGATATGTTTTCTTTCATACTATTATTTGTGTAATGGTGCCAAAAATAATTTTTATATTACGACTCAACTAAATTTATTGTAAAAAAATAAAGACATTTGTTTGATATAACTAATTAACAGAATTCTTTTGATGCTAGAACAAAAGCAAATCGTTTATTTTTTTTTAAAAGCATTACTACTTTATGTTTTATGGTATTTTGTTTACGATTTATGGTTGTATAAAGTTGGTTGGTTAGATAATTTAATAATTGATAACCTTATTCTATTATCAGATAAGGCATTAAATGTATTAGGTTATATAACCTTTGTTAATGTTCATGATATAGGTATAGATGGTAGTCATGGAGTTCATATAGGTTCTCCTTGTAATGGAATTGATTTGATGGCTTTATTTGTAGGTTTTATATTGTTATATAGAGGGAATTGGAAAGTGAAGATAATTTTTTCTGTAATCGGCTTAGGTATCATACATATGTTAAATTTAATAAGAGTAGTATCGTTAATTATTGTAGCTAAGAACTACCCAACTTATTTAGATTTTAACCATAAATATACGTTTACAATTATTTTATATAGTCTAATATTTTTAGGATGGGTGCTATGGGTTAAAAAATTCTCAAAAAAATCTATATAACCTGCTATGAAAAAAAGATATTTAGCAATCCTTCCATTTTTGTTATTGTTGTTATGTACTTATTTGCGAGAAAATATAGCCGTAGAAATAAATGCACTGATAGAAGGATTAAACTATAATGAAGCACAATTTTATTTTTTTGATTCTTATTTAAGTTCTTTTTCGATTAAAGAATTAAAAATTATAAAATGGGTGCTAACTGTTTTTTTTGTGCTTGTATTTTTAGGGTTAACAATTTTTAGCCATTTTCTCTTATTTCGCAATAAAAAAATTTTAAGAACTATTTTTTTTCATTTTGCTGTAATTTGTTTAGGTGTTTTTGTGATATATTATTTAAGTTACTTTTTTGCTGTATTGGATACTGTGTATCCTATTCTTCATCAAATTATAGAATATTTATTTTCTCCGTTGCCTTTATTTATTTTCATACTTTTATTTGTTAGCGAATTAAATATTAATTTGACGAAGAAAAATAAAATAATGAAAAAAGATAAAACATTAGTTTTTGTTCATATTCCTAAAACAGCAGGCTCTACACTACATAGTATATTAAAAAATAAATATGAAAAAGTTTTTCATATCAATGGAGTAAAAGCCAATGAATGTTTAAATGAGTTTTTAAGTTACGATAGTTCAATTCAAAATAGTTTTGATGTAGTTAAAGGACATTTAACAATAAGACTATTGCCATACATTAAAAATCCCTTTGTTATTACTTATATGCGAGAACCAGTAGATCATTTTTTGTCGGTTTATTATTACACAAAAAGAGCAAAGTATAATAGAAATTATGAAGCTGTAAAGAATATGGATAGCATAAAGGAATTTGTTGATTATGCTAAGTTAAAAGGATATGATAATTTACAAACGAGACATTTGTCAAATGGCACAGCTCATGTAACAGATATATCAATACCTCCTGTAGATTTTAGTAAGTATGGTAAAGAGAACCTTGAAATGGCAAAACAAAATTTAAGCAGTTTTGATTTGGTTTTTGATACTAAAGATTTTGACAAATCCTTAGTAGTTTTAAGTAAATTAATGGCTTGGAAAAAGAAACCTTATTATTTAACAAAAAATGTTACTAAAAACAGAAAAAAAGCAACAGACATATCGCCTGAGATAATAAATGCTATTAAAGACTTGAACAGATTGGATATAGAATTATATGAATATTTTAAAACATTAAAAAAGGGAGGTGAAGATATTTCAGATATAGATACTGAAGTTTTGAAATTTAAAACCCAAAATAAAAGATATCAAATGATAAACCAACCAATACACAAAATAAAAGGAAAAATTTACAAATTAATAAAAGGATAGTTACTTTTTCCAATCATTACAGTCCCAGCCTAATAAGCCTTCTACCTCTTCAATATCGTTGTGGAAAATATTTCTCAGGTATGCCGACTCTTCAGGGGTTATCTTTCTATCATATGGCCTTTTATGTACTACTTTTTGTTTAAATTTATACTTATCAGATTTAACTTCTAAGAAATCAAAAATTTCTATTAGTGTATTGTATTGGTTAATTAAAAAATCTTCATACTTAATAAATAACAGTTGATTAGTACTAAAGTGTTTTTTTATATTTATAATTTGTTTAGCATATAATCCTCTATCTATATAAGACAGTACCCTGTTTTGATTTGTTGGATTAGTTTTTAATAATGTTTCTTCTTTTTTTATAGCGTCAAAAAAATCATCTTTTTCATTTCCTCTTCCATATTCCATATTCCATTGAGAAAAAGCTCTTTTTATGGGATTTCTAAGCACAATAATTAATTTAATATTACTGTTGTAGCTGAATATTCTTTTAATAGCAGGATACCAATACATATAAATTGGGGTTGCCTCGCCAACTATCCGATTTTTTTTAAATGACCATGGTATGTTTTTTTCATAGTTATTATAATTTATAGGAGAAGACATAAAATGATTTTCATTGTCAAAAAAATGAAGTTCTTTTTTTTTAGGGAAGACTATTTTAGGGTGAGTTTTTAAATACTCATAAAGTGCTGTTGTGCCTCCTTTTTGAGTTCCTATAATTATAAAATTAAATTTAGGGTGTAAGTTCATTAAAATAAAATGTTTAGAACTAAAGTAAACAACCTTTTTATAATTAAAAACGTATTGATTGATATATTTTAATATTTATTAAATTAATACTAATATTGTAGATATTACTAAAAAACCGTTGATTATGAAATTATATCAATCACTAACTCTTTTTTTTGTAGGAACCATTTCATTTACAGCTTATAGTCAATCACCAGGAGGTGTTTCTGGAGCTAATACAGTTGAACTATGGTTAGATGCAGCACAATTAAACTTAGCAAATGGTACTAAGGTTGCTTCTTTTACTGATGCTACAGGAAATGGAAATCATGCAACTGCTTCAGGAGCAGAAAGACCTAGATATATACTATCTGACCCAAATTTTAATAACCAACCCTCTATTGATTTTGATGGGCTAGGTGATAATTTAGAAACAGGTTCCATTCCGAATTTAGCAACAACTACCATGTCTAGTTATGTTGTAGCTAGAGCAAATACTAACCATAGGGGAGTTATTTTTAGAAGTGCTTATACTGCAGGTACAGCAAGTGGTAATCAATACATGTTTGGAGTGGTAAAACAAAAATCAACAGCTGTAACAGAGTTGCAAGTTAAGAAAGCAGATGGCTCTCATTCAAAATTTTCAACACCTCACAACACAAATGTTGGAGTTTATGCTAATGTTTGGGATGGAACAACATCTTTTGAAGGATTTTATGATGGTAATTCTTTAGGAGCACCTAAAACTAATGCAAGTTCAAATCCATCAGGTCATTTAGGGTTGATATTAGGTAAAAATTATTCTGGACCTGCATACCCATTCTTTGGTCAAATTGCAGAAATGTTTATTTATTCAAAAAAAATAAATTTAGCAGAGCGAACAATTTTAGATAATTATGTGGCTGCAAAATATGGTATTTCAATTGTTAATGATTTATATTCTTGGGATGCGGTTCACAATAATGATTTAATTGGATTGGGTAGAGAAGCAGATGGTTCTAATTTAACAGCTAGGGGAGCATCAACGTTAACACTATCTATAGCAGCTATAGGTATAAACGAATATGTTTTTGCAGCTCATGATAACGGGGGATTAACTGCAAACGTAGTTGATATACCTGCCACAGTTTTTGGTAGATATAATCAAGTATGGAGAGCAGATGTAAATGGAAACCCAGGTTCAGTGGACATATCTTTTGATGTATCTAATAACCCATTAGGAGGTAATGGAGGATATATTTTATTATTAGATAATGATGGGGTATTTGCCGCAGGAGCTACTCAAGTTGCAGGAGTTTTTAATGCAGGAACGGTTACTTTTTCTAATGTTAATTTATCTAGTGGTGTATATTTTACCTTATCTAATAATGATGTAACAATAAGATCTACAGGAAATACTACAGATTGGCATTTAACAACAACTTGGGATTGTGGTTGTATTCCAATACCTGCTAGTAAAGTAATTGTAGAAGCAGCTCATACTGTCGATATAAATTCTCAAGCTGGATTTTGTTCAGATATTACTATTGATGGTACTTTAAATATGAACAGTTCTGATACTTTATATGTTTCAAATACTTTTATAAATAATGGTACATTTACTGCAGGGTCAGGAACGGTTAGTTTAGATGGTTTAGCTGCACAATCCTTGTCAGGAACAACAGAATTTTTCAATCTTCATGTAAATAATTCTAATGGAGTAACAAACTCTGGAACTATTAGTGTTCAAGGCTGGTTAGATGTTGAACAAGGGAGTATAGCTACTGGAGGAAATTTAACGTTATTATCTAATGCATCGGGAACTGGAGCGTTAAAAAACCCATCAACAGGAACAATTTCTGGAAATGTAACAATGGAAAGATTTTTAAATGAAGGAGAAAGTTGGTACTTATTAGCTCCTTCAGTTATAGGAGGTAATCTAGAAGATTGGAATCAAGAATTTGAAATGCAAGGTTTTACTGGTACAGAATGGCCAGGTGCAGGTTTTGGTTCAGTATTTTTCTATAATCAAAACAATAATGTATCTAGTTTTAATGATGGCTATACCGAGCCAAATAGTACGTTTGATTTAATTAACTTTAAAACTGGTTTTGAATGTTATGTAGGCGATGATTCTTATTTTACTGGTGCTAGAACTATCGATATTTCAGGAACATTTGCATTAGGAAATCAAAATATTTCAGCTCCACACATTGCAAATATAGGTGTTACCTCAGAAGATGGATGGACATTGATGGCAAATCCTTATGCATCACCTGTACAATGGAATCAAGTAACCAAATCTGGAAATTTTGATAATGCTTACAGAAGAAGAAGTAATGGAACTGATAAAGTGATGAGTTTTAACTTTGTTTTGGCTCCAGGAGAAGCTTTTTGGGTTCATTCTGATCCGGGTGGTTCAACTATTCAGTTTGAACCTCAAGATGTTAGTGCTACAAATGTTGATAATTATAATTTAAGAGAAAATAATGCTAACATTATAATTAAGATGGATGATGGAATTAGTTATGATGAAACTGAGATAGGTTTTAGTGAGGTTGCTTCGAACAAAAGAGAGAGAGGAATAGATGCTTATAAGCTTTATAATGCTGATAAAAGAAGACCGAATTTATCAACTTATATGGATGGAGCTAAGTTTAGACGAAACATTTTAAATACAGAAGAAGATATTGCATTGCCATTATTAATTGAAACGGTTCATTTTAATAATGAGATGAAAAATTATACTTTAACTTTTGATAATGTTTTTGAAAATACTTTAGATAGAAAAATTTACATTCAAGATATTAGACAGAATGAATTAGTAGAAATAACTGATGAATTGGTGTATGAAATTTCAATGAGTGACAATGAGAAAACTCCATTGTATAGGTTAGTTGTTAAAAATAACAATGATGATGAAACAAGTGTAGCCAACCAATTAAATAATTCATACGTATCATATTCATCTGATTACATATATATGAATATGAATAATGAAGTTTCAGGAAATTATGAGTTTACAATATTAAATTCTATGGGTAAAATTGTGATGGTTAATAATGTTCACCTTGATACTTATGGAGTTTATAAGGTAGATAATAATTTAGCAGCAGGCGTTTACTTGGTAAATGTTAAAACACCTCAAGGAGCTTATATTTCTCATAAAATTGTAATTAGTAAAAATTAATTCTAATTTCGCAACATAGTTTTTATAATGAATATTAAGTTTAAACATATTTTAAAACCTTTAGTTTTTATAACACTTTTTGTAGGCTTTTCAGTTGTAAGTTATGCAGCTGGTCCTCCAGGGCCTCCTAATGGAGGTGGTGGTCCTCCAGGAGGATGTTGGCCTCCATCAACTTGTATTCCATTAGATGGAGGATTGAGTTTCTTGCTTATGGCAGGGGTAGCTTACGGAGGAAAAAAAATGTATGATATTTCAAAAGAAAATAAAAAAGCTGAGTAATACTCAGCTTTTTATTTACGTAATTTTTTAGCAGGGTTGCCAATATAAGTTCCGGACTCCGTAATGTCTGATATTACAACAGAGCCAGCACCTACTATGCTATTTTTAGTTATATTAATACTTTGAATAATTACACTTCTAGATCCAATAAAAACATTGTCATCAATAGTGCAATTACCATTTATTGTGCTTGATGTAGATATATGGCAATGGTTATTAATTATAACATCATGTTCTATCAATGCATTGGAGTTTATTATAGAATTAACTCCTATAGTTGAATCAGCGTTTATTATTGCTCCATGCATTATAATAGTTCCTTCAGAAAAAATAGCACTTTTAGACACGTAAGCATTAGGAGAAACTATTGCAGGAAGTTTTTTATTTAAAGATTTTATTTTGTTGTAAAGTTTAATTCTTAAATCAGGTTTTTTGATATGTCCTAATGTGATAAAAAAATAGTTGTATTTTTTTGACAATTCATCTAGGTCTTCATCAGTTCCTATTATTGGATATCCTAGAATTTTACTGCCTACTTTACTTTTGATATCAACTATTCCAACTATTTGATATTTCCCTTCGCTTTCAATTACATCAATGCATGACTTGCAATGCCCTCCACCTCCAATTAATATTAGTTCTTTTTTCATAATAATTAAACTCTAACGCTACTAGGTATGTTAACCAATATTTCAGATAAGTTAATGCTATTTATTAACGAATCTTTTTGACAATCTTTAAACATACTAAAGGTATGAATTAAATTCCAAGCAGGTCTAGTCATCACTCCATTAGAGTTTGAATACTCTAAGAAATTATTTCTTTCTTTAATGTTGTTAAATAAAATTACATTTAACCAGTAATTGCTAATACAATTTTCAGGTTCTGTAAAAAAGTTTATACCTAAAGCAGAAAGTTTTTGATTGTAAGTTCTTGCCAAATCTCTTTTTGATTTTATAAAATCATTTAACTTTTCTAGTTGAGCACAGGCTAAAGCAGCATTTAAGTTAGGCATTCTATAATTGTAACCAATATAATCATGATTAAATTCCCATTTATGAGGTATTTTAGCTTGAGTGGTTAAATGCTTTGCTAGTTTAGCAAATTCTTCATTGTTGGTTACAATACATCCGCCACCACCAGCAGTTATTGTTTTATTTCCGTTAAAGCTAAATATTCCAACATCTCCAAAAGAACCAGTGTGTTGATCTTTGTAATAACTTCCTAATGATTCTGCAGCATCTTCAACTAAAGATATATTCCATTCTTTACATATATCAGCAATTTTATCAATTTCGCAAGGGAAACCGTAGGTGTGCATAGGTACACAAGCTTTTATTCTTTTGCCTGTTTTTTTATTGTAAGTAAATCCATCATTTCTTACTTCTCCATTGTTGGTTAGAAAATCTGACAATGCTACTGAAGACATTCCTAAGGTGTTTTTATCTACATCAATAAATATTGGGTTGGCACCTGTATATTTTATAGCATTTGCAGTAGCTATAAATGAAAGAGATTGGGTAATAATTTCATCAGCTTCTTTAACATCACAAACTAATAATGCTATTTGAAGAGCATTGGTTCCATTTACCGTTGCTATTGCGTAATCTACTCCTGTTTGTTGAACCATTAACTCTTCGAACCGATTAACATATTCGCCTACTGAGGATACAAAAGTAGAATCAATACAATCGTTTAAATAATTTTTTTCATTCCCTATAAATCTAGGTTCATGTAAAGGAATGAAATCTTGATTAGGAAATTGAGATTTTATAATATTAATAATTTGTTCTGTCATATTTGCAATTTTAGTTGTTTACACTACAAATTGAACAATAGAAATCTAATAAAACAGTTTATAGTTTCCATATTTTTCTTTTTTACTATTAGAATCTGAATATACTTTAGATTTTAATGAATTGATTAATTCATTTATACCATAATCTATAGAGTATTTAGGTTCAAACCCTAAAACATTTTTTACTTTTTCAAAAGAGACTTTATAATTTCTAGGATCACTTCCATTTGGAGTATAAACAATTTTAGATTGAGGTAAATACTTAACGATGTTGTCAAGTATCATTTGCTTAGTAGCGTTATTTTTATCTCCTCCGGCATTAAATACTTCAAAGTTTACATCTTCTTTATTCGCATCTAAAACCAAATCAATTAATCTTGCAAAATCTCCCACATGGCAATATGGTCGCCAAGTATGTTCGTCAAAAACTTCTAATTCATTACCAAAAAATAGTTCTTTTGTAAATTCACTTATTGATAAATCAAATCGCATACGAGGTGATAAACCAAACGCTGTTGCAAATCTTAGTACAACTCCTGTAAATGAAGCTTCATCTTTTAAACTAAGAACATGTTGTTCTGCTGCTACTTTTGCTTTTGCGTATAAAGAAAGAGGGTTTAGTTCAAAGTCTTCGTGAGCCAATTCATCCTCTTTGATTAAGCCATAATTGGAGCAGGTAGATATAAAAACTAATTTGTTAATTTCCTTCTTTTTGAAAAAATTGATACAATTAATAATACCCTCAGAATTGATAGTGTTAGATTCATTTGGATATGACTTTGTAATAGGGTCTCCAACTAAGCCTCCTAAAATAACTACTTCACTAACATCTTTGGAAGCTTTTTCTAATACAGAATTATCACAAAAATCACCATAAATAAATTTAAAATTTTCATCCCCTAAAAACGAATGAATACTAAATTGGTTATCATAAATAAAGTTATCTAATACTGTTACTTTGTAGTTTTTTTTGAGAAAATAAGAAGTGATGACAGTGCCAACATATCCAGCACCACCTATTAATAGTATGTTTTTTTGCATTTTTTAGGGTTTGAATTGTGTTAATTTTTTAAAGATACTAAAGTAAAGAAATAGGAGCAATCTTTAATGATAATTATGTTATTTGATTTAAACTATTTTAATAATCTTCAGCCTTTTTTTATGGAATAAATGGTAATAATACTACCTTTACTTTTTCTAATTTATATTTCTAAAAATGAATTCAGACAACGAAATTTTTGACCTAATTAATGAAGAACACCACCGCCAAAAAGAAGGGGTAGAACTAATTGCTTCAGAAAATTATGTAAGTGAAAATGTGTTAAAAGCTCAAGGTAGTATTTTAACTAATAAATATGCTGAAGGTTTACCTTTTAAAAGATATTATGGTGGTTGTGAAGTAGTAGATGAAATAGAAGATATTGCTAGAGAAAGAGCGAAAGAATTATTTAATGCAGAATGGGTTAATGTTCAACCGCACTCAGGTTCTCAGGCAAATGCTGCCGTAATGTTGGCAATTTTAAAACCAGGAGATAAAATTTTAGGATTTGATTTATCTCATGGAGGTCATTTAACACATGGTTCTCCAGTAAATTTTTCTGGGAAACTATACAAAACCAGTTTTTACGGAGTAAATAAAGAAACGGGAAAAGTTGATTACACTATTATAGAAGAAACTGCTAAAAAAGAAAAGCCTCAATTAATTATTGCAGGTGCTTCAGCTTACTCTCGTGATTGGGATTATGAAAAAATGAGAACAATAGCTGATGAAGTAGGAGCTTTATTGATGGCAGATATATCACATCCAGCGGGTTTAATAGCAAGAGGTTTACTAAATGATCCTATGCCACATTGCCATGTACTAACTACAACAACTCATAAAACATTACGAGGACCAAGAGGGGGGATGATAATGATGGGCAAAGACTTTGAAAACCCATGGGGATTAAAAACACCTAAAGGAAATGTTAAAATGATGAGTCAGCTATTGGATGCTGCGGTTTTTCCAGGTTCTCAAGGAGGTCCGTTAGAGCATGTGATTGCTGCTAAGGCTGTTGCATTTAAAGAGGCACTTTCTGACGGTTATATGGATTACTGTATTCAGCTAATGAAAAATGCAAAGGTAATGGCAGATGAATTGGTTAAGAGAGGTTATGGAGTTATATCAGGAGGGACAGATAATCATTGTATGCTAATTGATTTAAGAAGTAAAAACATAACAGGTAAAGAAGCTGAGAATATATTGGTTGAAGCTGATATTACTGTAAATAAAAATATGGTTCCTTTTGATGATAAATCGCCATTTGTAACTTCTGGAATACGAGTAGGAACAGCAGCAATTACTACTCGTGGAGTAAAAGAAAACGAAATAGTAAAAATTGTTGAGTTAATTGATAAGGTAATTACCAATAAAGATGAAGAAGCAATTATCGAAGAGGTAAGAAACGAAGTAAACGAATTGATGAGTGAATATCCATTATTTAAAATGGATGATTTAGTAATGAGTTAACCTTTTTTATTTCCCTCCTAAAAAGGAGGGATAAAGGGAGGTGTTAAATGAAAATTAAATGATGATTAAAGCAAATAACCCAGAATTTAAAAGCTGGATAGAAATACCTGAAAATTCTGATTTTCCAATTCAAAATATCCCATTTGGTATAGCTAAATACGATAATAAAGTATTTGTTGCTACAAGAATAGGAGATACTGTTGTTAATTTATATAAAGTAGCCAAATTAGGGCATTTTAATATTGATGCAGAAGTGTTTAACTCTTGTAGGTTAAACGATTTTATGTTGTTAGGTAAGCAAGTAACTAGAGCTGTTAGAAATGAAATTTCTGATATTTTTGTTGATACCAACGAGATGGTAAAAAATAAAACTGAATTAAAAGAAGCTTTAGTTGGTGTAAACAAAGTAGAAATGCTTTTGCCTGTTGAAATTGGAGATTATACCGATTTTTACTCTAGCGAACAACACGCTTTTAATGTAGGTTGCTTGTTTAGAGATCCTAATAATGCGTTATTACCAAACTGGAAACACATTCCTGTTGGTTATCATGGACGTTCGAGTTCTATTATTCCTTCTGGTCAAGCGATACACCGACCAAAAGGACAGAAAAAACCACCAACAGAGGAAGTGCCAGTGTTTGGTCAATCAAATTTATTAGACTTTGAATTAGAAACAGCTTTTTTCACCTATGAAGGAAAGCCTTTAGGAGATAGTATAACTACTGCCGAAGCAGATGATTATATTTTTGGAATGGCTTTGTTTAACGATTGGAGTGCCAGAGATATTCAAGGATGGGAATATGTACCGTTAGGACCATTTTTAGGAAAAAACTTTGCATCACACTTATCTTGTTGGATAGTTACCTTAGATGCTTTAGAGCCTTTTAGAGTTGCAGGACCTGTTCAAGAACCAAAAGTTTTACCATATTTAGAGTATGAAGGTGAAAAGCATATAGATATTAAATTAGAAGTTCTAATACAGCCCGAAGGAAGCGAAGAAACTTCGGTTTGTAAGTCTAACTATAAACACATGTATTGGAATATGAATCAGCAATTAGCTCATCATACAATTAATGGCTGTGATATTAAAAATGGCGATTGTTATGGTTCAGGAACAATTAGTGGCCCTAATGAAGGGGAGTTTGGTTCTATGCTAGAAATATCTTGGAAAGGAACTAAAACAGTACCTATGGCAGATGGAACAGAACGTAAATTTATAAATGATAATGATACGGTTATTATGCGAGGATATGCTGAAAAAAATGGTGTAAGAGTTGGTTTTGGAGAGGTTTCGGCTAAAGTGTTGCCAGCTAAATAAAATTGCGATTTTCAATAAAATAAAAGCCCGAACAGGTATTTTGTTCGGGCTTTTATTTTAGCAAATATTATTTAAAGAAATTAATATAAGATTTATCCGCATCAATGTGAACTGATTGAGGAAATTCGCCATGAACAATTAAAGCATTTTTATGATGATGTTCTAAGCTTGCTAATTTTGTTCTGTTTAGCAGGATAACTGTTGAATGACCATGATGATCGGTTTTGTCTAAAATGGTTTCTTCGTTAAAATCACATTGCCAGTGCGTTTCATTCATTTCTTCTTTATAAGCAATTTCTACCGTTGGAACTTGATAATACTGATGTTCTCCAATTCCTTCAAAATCGAAGACTAATCTTAATAATCCACTTTCAAAAGCTAAATTTTCGTTTTTTAATCCTAAATCGGCAAAGGATAATTTACCAGCTGTTGGTGATGAAAAATTTATTTTTACTTCTCCTTGGTTTAATTCTACTGTTTGACTCATAATGTGTTTTTTTGTTATAGTGTAAAGGTTGTTTTTACCTATAAAAAAAGCACTGACAATTGTCAGTGCTTTTTATGTGTTCTGTCAGTTTAATTATTTCTTTTTAAAAGCATTAATAGCATTTTTTGTGAAATCAGATAACACTAATTCGCCACTCATAGCAGCTCTTTCAGCTAATAAAGTATCCCAATTTTCTGTTCCTTCCCAAAATACTTTTTTCAACATACTCATTGCTTGAGGGTTAGATGTGGCTAATTTATTTGCTAAGGTGTCAATTCCTGCATCCATTTCTTCAGCAGAATCAAAAATTTCAGCATATAACCCTTTTTCTCTAGCCCATTCAGCAGGATACCATTCGGTAGCATTAATTGCCATCATACTCATTGCTGATGTTCCAACTTTACGTTCTACCGCTGGTCCAACTACAAAAGGACCGATACCTACAGCTAATTCGCTTAATTTTACAGAAGCAAATTTAGTAGCATAACAAAAATCTACAGCACTTGCCATTCCAACTCCACCACCAACAGCTTTACCTTGTACTCGTCCAATAATTAATTTCGGACATTTACGAGCTGCGTTAATCACTTTAGCAAAACCAGAGAAAAACTCTTTTCCGGTAGCTAAATCATTGATAGAAATTAACTCATCAAAACTTGCTCCTGCACAAAAAGCTCTTTCGCCTTGCGATTTTAAGATGATAACTTTTACATCATCGTTATTACCAACTTCTGTAATGGTATTGGCTAATTTATTTAAAACTTTTCCTGGTAACGAGTTACTTAAAGGATGAAAAAACTCAATAGTTGCTATTCCTTTTTCGTTTACCGAAAATTCTACATTTCCTTGTTCTGTTGCTTGCATTTGATGTTTGGTGTTTAGTGTATGGTTTTTAGTGTGAAGAAAAATCTAAACACTAAAAACCATACACAATTTACTAATTTTTCTCCTCAGAAAAAGTAAGTACATATCCATTCAGATCAACAACTGAAAATTCAATTGTATTGTAAAACGTACTTTCTAAATCTGAAATAATTTCTACTTCGTTATTAAATAATTCTTCGTGTAATTCTGTTATTCTATCTACTTTAATGTAAAAAGTTAATCCGCCTCCAGGTTTTTCTCCTGCTAAACGAGGTAGTTCACTGCTCAAACTTTTTTTAGTTTGAAACATTATTACAACATCGTTTCGTTTAACCATTGCCCAATCTAACTTTCCAGTTTCAGGTACTGTCATTAATACTGTAAATCCTAGAATGTCTGTGTAGAATTCAATTGTTTCTTCTACATCGTTTACCATTAGGTTAGGTGTAAGTGAGTTTAACATAGTTTGTAAAGTTTGAAAGTTTATAAAGTCTAAAAGTTAAAAGAGTAAGAAAAGACTTTCTACTTTATAACTTTGGACTTGTTACTTAATTAATCCTGATTTTTAAATTTTATCATAGTTAAGATAGTTGCTAAAGCTACCGTTTCTCCAGTTTCGTCATATACATCAACTAAGAATTTTACAATTCCTTTTTTGATGTCCATTCCTTTTGGAATTTCTTCTCCTTCGGCAAACTCTTTCTTTTCTTGAGATATTTTTTCTTTAGCTGTAAAACGAACGCCAATAGTCATTCCTGGGTAAACAGGCTTGGTAAATCTACATTCATCTAATCCATAGTTTAATAAAACAGGACCTTTTTTACCATCAACAAATAAACCTGCAGCTTTTGATAAAACCCAATAACCGTGAGCTACGTTTTGCTCAAAAATGGTTTCATCTAAACTTGTAGCATCTACGTGAGCATAAAAATTATCACCACTAACATTGGCAAAGTTTACAATGTCGGCATCGGTAACTGTATGTTTTCTTGTAATTACAGTATCTCCAATTTCAATTTCTTCAAAATACTTTTGGAAAACGTGTTTGTCGTGTTCAGTTTGTTCAGCTCCGTATTGGTATGTTTTGGTAATGTTTGTAATTGTTGTTGGACTTCCTTGTATAGCAGTTCTGTGTAAGTAATGTAATACTCCGCGTTTACCACCCATTTCTTCACCACCACCAGCTCTTCCTGGTCCACCGTGTGTTAATAATGGCATTGGAGAACCGTGTCCTGTACTTTCTTTAGCACAGTCTTTATTTAAAACTAATATTCTTCCATTAGAAGAAGCAGCTCCAAGTACAAACTCAGTAGCAATTTTATCATCTCCAGTTACAATAGAAGTAACCAACGAACCTTTACCCATTTTAACTAATTCAATAGCCTCATCCATATTTTTATATGGCATAATGGTAGAAACTGGTCCAAATGCCTCTATGTTATGTACATCTGTTTTGTTAAACGGATCATCATTTCTAAATAGGATAGGAGAGAAGAAAGCTCCTTTTTCTTTGTTTCCTCCAACAATATCGAAGTTGTCCATATTTCCATAAACAATGTCTTGCGATTTTGATAGTAGCTCTACATTTTCTCTAACTCTTTCTACTTGTAGTTTGGTAGCTAATGCTCCCATTCTAACACCTTCTTGTGCAGGGTCTCCAATTACTGTTTTGGCTAATCGTTGGCCAACAGCAATCTGAACATCTTCTACCAAATTCTCTGGAACCATTATTCTTCTAACAGCCGTACATTTCTGACCAGTTTTTACAGTAATTTCTCTGGTAACTTCTTTAACAAATAAATCAAACTCTTCGGTTCCAGGGACTGCATCAGCTCCTAAAATAGAAGCGTTTAATGAGTCTGCCTCTAAATTAAAAGGAACAGAGTTTTCGTTAAATTGTGGTAGCCCTCTTAATTTTTGACCTGTTGCTGCAGACCCCGTAAAAGTTACCACATCTTGACTAGTAACGTGATCTAAAATACCGTGACCTAAACCACAAACCAATTGAAGTGAACCTTCTGGTAATATTTTTGAATCAACAATTTCTTTAACCATTAATTCGGTTAAATAACACGTATGTTCTGATGGTTTAACAATTGCAGGAACTCCCGCCATTAAGTTAACGGCAATCTTTTCTAACATTCCCCAAATCGGAAAGTTAAATGCGTTAATGTGAATGGCAACACCTTCTTTTGGAACCATAATGTGGTGTCCAATAAAAGTACCTTCTTTAGATAACGGTACGGTATCTCCATCAACATAATATGGTAAATCTGGGAATTGTCTTCTTAAAGATGCATTGGCAAATAAATTTCCAATACCACCTTCAATATCTATCCAACTATCAATTTTAGTTGCTCCTGTTGCTGCACTTAGTGTGTAAAATTTCTTTTTAATACTTATTAAATGTAATGCCAATTTTTTTAACATTAAACCTCTTTCTTGAAAAGTCATTTTGCGTAATGCAGTACCACCTTTTTGTTTGGCATACTCCATCATTAAAGCATAATCTAAGCCTTCACTAGATGTTGAGCCTAAGCTTTCCCCATTAATGGCATTAAACAAAGCGATTCCATCTCCAGAACCTTCTACCCATTCTCCTTGAACATAATTTTTAACCTTCATATCATTGATAGTTTTAGGGCATCTAAATTAGGAGAATAATAAGAATTAAACAACCTTGAAAGATGAGTTATTTATTCTCTTCTGTTAATAGTTCGCTAAGTTCTTCGATAGAAATATTATAGTTAATTCTACCTTCTTTGGCTAAAGAAATTTTCCCTGTTTCTTCCGATACAATTACTGCAACTGAACGAGAAGTTTCTGTTATTCCAGCAGCGGCTCTGTGTCTTAGCCCAAAATGAGCAGGAAACTCTTGATTCTCGGAAACAGGAAGGATACATCTTGCAGCAGCAATTGTGTTATTTTCTATAATTACTCCGCCATCGTGTAAAGGACTATTTTTAAAAAAGATAGACTCTAACATTGCAGCAGAAACAGTAGCATCAATTTTTTCTCCAGAAGAAGCGTAATATTTTAATTCTGAATGAGAGTCTATAATGATTAAAACTCCTGTTTTAGTCTTAGAAAGCGTGTTTACCGCTTTTATTAGTTGATTTATATTTAATTGTTCTTTATTGGTTTCGTTGGATTTTAAGAGTTTAAAAAACTTTCCTTTTTTACTACTAGAAAAAAAACTGTTATTACCTATCAATAACAAAAATCGTCTGATTTCTTGCTGAAAAACAATAATTAAGGCTAAAACACCAACACCAATAAATTGACCTAAAATTTCACTTAAAAGCTCCATTTGTAAGGCTTCTACAATTTTCCAGAAAAGGTAAATGGCAAGTATTCCTAAAAAAATACGAATGGCAACCGTTCCTTTAACCAACTTGTATAGCTGAAACATAATGATGGCAACCAGTAAAATATCTACTAAATCGAGCCAGCGAAATGTTATAAAAAGGAGTTGGTTAAGCATTTATCAAAAGTAATATTATTCTTCGTATCGAGTATTGGCAATTTCTAATAATACTTCGTAATAGTTTTTGTTTAGCATTTTGGCTTTTAGCCAAGAGTAATATGCCATTGCTTGTAAATCTTCTTGTTCTGACGGTATTTTTACTAAAGAGTTAATTACTTCATCAATAAAGTTATTGTCTTTAATTATTTCGGGATTGTTGATTATAATTTTTACTTTTTGAATAAATAGGTTGGCTCTAGCGTAAAGCGGATGTTTGAACAGATTAGAGAAACTTCTTTCGAAAGAACGAATACGGTTAAGAGCAATCTCATAGTTTTCTAATTCGTATTGAATCATAATGTCAATCATATTCTTTTTTAACACCCATTCAATACCCATTTTTTTTGTAAGCCACTTGTCCGAATGATTTATAGTGTGGCTTATTTTGTTGCTCTCCTTATAGTTTGAAGCATTACCATAATAAATAATTAAATTCATCTTAATGTTTAGTTGGTCTTCAACGGGTAGTTTTTTTAAGGTGTTTGAAGAAATATCTTCTAAAAGAGCAATGGATTTATTGTTTTGATTTAAGTAAGAGAAATTGGCTGCCGAAAGCATAATGTATTTAGGGTAAAACTTTTTGTAGTATGCCTTATTGTAAGCCAGCATTGCTTCGTTCATTTGCTTTAAGTAAGAGTTAGATTTCTCAAAATATCTATTTCGATACAAAATATGAGCAATCATATAAAGAATGTGGATTTTATAAAAATGATTTTTTTTAGAGAAACCGTGTTGAGCAATTAGTTCGTTATACATTTTGATAACATAAGGCTCAAAATTGTAAAAGTCTTTTTTGGATAGCATTACTCTACGAGTAAGATCGAGTACTTTGTAAAGAATTTCGGGGCGTTGAAAAACTAAATCGTTAATGCCATATTTTTTTAAAAGTTGGTCAATTATTTTATTAAGGTCTTTATCCCTTCCTTTAAGGATAACCTCATTAATTTCACGCTTAATAAAATTGTAGGCAATGCTTACTTTTTCGTTTTCATTAACGAGTTTTTTGTTGTTTTTCCATTTGGTATGAATCTCTTCAATATTAGGAGAAAACTCACTTTCCGACTGTTCTAACTGTAAAAGATAGATGTTGTTTAAAAGCTCATGTTGCTCGTTTTCGATTGCTGTTTGTTCTGCTTTATTTAAAAAACGCCACCCCAACTCATCACTTTGGTTTTTAAACAAGTAAGAAGACAAAGAAATTAGTCCCGAAATAGAAGAGGTTGCCGTAGTATCGTGGTCTATTTGTTTTAAAACAATAAAATCGGTTAAGTGTTTTAAAAGTCGTTTACGCAAAGTGTGGTAAGCAACTTTGTTAGGTGTTTGGTAAAGTTTTTTTTGAATTTCTTTTGGAGAAGTTTGCTCGGCTATTAATTCAAATAAATCTAAATCTTTACGTTGTTTTTTACTCTTTTGGCGATTGATAAATATGCGAAATTCTTTTTTATCATCTTCCGATAAGGTATTGACTAACTCTTGTAATTTGTCCATTTGTAAAAATCAGTTAATGTTTTTTCAAATTTATTTCAAATAAAGTGTTTTAACAAATATTAACATCATTTTAAAAGTCAGTTTTTTAAACTTCTTTGTTTTAATATAGTAGATGGCTAACCTATGTTTGTTGAGAATTTTAAAACTCAACTAACAATGAAAAGCATATTCTTAATTATCATTTTAAGTTTTTCACTAATTCCAAAGCTTTATAGTCAAGCAGATTCCCTTAGTCAAAAACCTAAGCGATTAAATGCAGTTTATTTTGGAAGGGAATGGTTCGGGACTATAAATTCAATTAATTATGATAGAATATTAATATCACGAGGTGTTTCAAGTATAGCAGTTAGAGTTGGTTTTTCTGCTGCAAAAGAAAAATTTAATAATAGAGGTTGGGCTTACATTTTTCCTGGAGAACTCAATTTATTACTTGGAAAAAACACCCATTATTTTGAAATGGGTTTAAGTTGTAAATACTTGTTTGCAGATTTTAGAGAAGGTGATAAAAAAAGAAAAGCCCATACTTGGCGTGTAGGCTATAGAATTAAAAGCTCTAAAATAGGATTAATAACTAGAATAGGTTTGTCCCCTGGTTTTTTTGGAAATACATTTATTCCAATAATAGATGGTAGTGTGGGGTGGTCATTTTAAAATCAATAAACTATGAAAAAATCATTAACAATAACACTCCTTGTTTTACTTGCTAATCAAGTAAAATCCCAAGAGAAACACACTAATTTCCATGCTGGGTATTTTGGCGAAGGTCTGGGACTATCTATTATGTTAGAGCAGGGCATATTAAATGAGAAAAAGATAGATTTTTATTGCAGAGTGGGAGCGGCAACATTGATTTTAAATTTTGATTATAGCCTACCTCATGGGGTAAGTCTTTGTATAGGAGAACAAAAACAATTAGAGTTAGGTGTAGGAGGAGTTTTTTCTTCTGTCAAAGAGTTTTGGGGGAGTAGGGTTGCAAAAGAGTATCATGTTTATCCTTTATTAGGCTGTAGGACTTATGTCAAAAGTAAAAAAGCCTTTTTCAGAATTTATTTAAATCCAATGATAAATTCAGCCGAACAACCAATTAATTATGGATTATTTAATGGTAAAAGAGCTGTGTTTATGGCAGGATTAAGCATAGGTGTTAAATTAAAATAATTCAATTAAAAAACAAAAATTATGGAAGCATTAATCGTTTTAATTTTATTAGCAATATTGGCAGTGCCAATTATTTTAATGGTAGTCTTTAAGGTATCTATATCAGGACAAATAAAAGAAGCCATTTTAAAAATTCATTCTTTAGATATTAAAGTGGATAAACTACGTGAAGATGTAATTTCTCCAAAAGTAGTTAGCGAAGATGATAGTAAGGCGTATGATGAGCGTGTGGAAAGGTTGTTGGATAGAGTAGAAGACGGAGGACAGAGGACGGAAGATAGAAGCCCGAAGACGGAAGTAGGAAGTGGGAAGACTGATGACGGAAGACCGAAGTTGGAAGACCGAAGACCGAAGTTGGAAGAAATTAAGGAGGAATCCAGAGAAATTAAATCTATTGCACCAAAAGTTGAACAACCAAAACCTGTGCAAAAAGCGGCTTTTGTAAAGCCTCCTAAAAAGAAAAGAGATATTGAAAAATTTGTTGGTGAAAACCTATTAAACAAAATTGGTATTGGCGTGTTGGTTTTAGGTATAGCTTATTTTGTAAAGTTTGCTATCGATAAAAATTGGATAGGCGAAGTTGGTAGAGTTGCTATTGGTATTTTATCGGGTGGTTTATTAACCTTTTTGGCACACAAAATCAGAAAGACTTACAAAGCATTTAGTTCGGTTTTAGTTGGGGGAGCAATGGCCGTTTTTTATTACACCATTTCCATTGCTTTTCACGATTACCAGTTGTTTAGTCAGCCAGTTGCATTTGGAATAATGGTGGCAATAACTAGCTTTTCGGTTTTATTGTCGGTTAGTTACGATAAAAAAGAATTAGCAATATTGGCTTTAATTGGAGCCTTTTCAACACCATTAATGTTAAGTACAGGAGAGGGCGATTACAGAATTTTGTTTACTTATTTAGCCATTGTTAATGTTGGAATGTTAGTATTGGCTTATTTCAAAAAATGGAATGTAGTAAATATACTTTCATTAGCATTTACCATTGTTTTATACGGAGGTTGGTTTATAGCTAAAGTTGTTGAAGGGATTAATCCGCCATACCAAGGAGCTTTAATTTTTGCAGCTATCTTTTATGTTGTTTTCTTCTTTATGCACATTGTAAATAATGTTAAAGAAAAAAGAAAGTTTAAGGGTTATGAATTTGGTTTGTTGTTAGGAACAACTGGCTTGTTTTATGGAGTAGGAATGAGTGTTTTTCATTTGTCAGGAAACACCAACTTACAAGGATTGTTTACAGTAATGTTGGGCGTGTTTAACTTACTTTTTGCTTATCCGCTTTACAAAAGAAAAAGTGTAGATAAAACACTGATATTCTTATTGGTAGGAATGGTATTAACCTTTGTTAGTTTGGCAGCACCTGTTCAGTTGAGTGGGAACTACATTACCTTGTTTTGGGCAACAGAAATGGTATTGTTACTGTGGTTAGCTCAAAAATCAGGAATTAAGTTTATGCAATTTAGTTCGTTAGTAATTTTTGGATTAACCCTGGTTAGTTTGTTTATGGATTGGGGACAAATTTATGGCACTTACGAAGTATCAATGCCAGTAATAGTAAACAAAGGTTTTGTAACTAATGCCTTTACATTATTGGGAGTAGGAGTATTTTTTAAATTGCTACAAAACGAAAAAGAAGCTAAAATGGTGTTAGGTATCTCCTCAAAATCAGTAAAAGTGTTTACGCAATTTGTGTTTGCGGGACTAATTTATTTTGCAGGAGCATTAGAAATTGGGTACCAGTTTAATGCAAAAGTTGGTAGCGATACATTAAGTGCATTAAGCATATTGGCTTATAGTTTTGTTTATGTATTAGGATTAAGCGTTTATGCAAAGCGTACCGAAAATCAGTATTTACAAAAAGCTTTAGGATTAACTCAAATAGTTATACTTTTTGTGTACCCACTGTTTAATGGTTTTGAGCAAGGGTTAAGAAATGGAGTGCTATACGGTAACTTGCCTAAAGCAGCATTATTAGTAAACTATATTAGTGTAGCCTTAATTGTAATTATTGCTGTACAATTTATTAAAAACATAAAAAAGTGGTATGGCTTTAATTCTCCTAATGGGAAAGCAGTAATGTGGGTAATGAGCTTTTTAGGATTAGTGATATTGAGTATGCAACTAAACCACCAAATGGTAAGCTTATTTTACGATGCTCAACTTGAAAATATGAGTTTTATAAATAAGCAAACCATTAAAATAGGCTACCCAATACTTTGGGGAATAAGTTCTTTTGTGTTGATGATTTTTGGTATGAAATATAAGAATAGAACTTTGAGAATTATTTCTTTATCGGTATTCGGATTGTTGTTGCTAAAACTATTCTTATTCGATATAAAAGGAGCTTCGGAAGCAGGAAAAATAGTAGCGTTCATTTTATTAGGTGTGTTGCTGTTAGTCATCTCATTTATGTATCAAAAATTAAAGAATTTGATATTGGATAATAAGGGGGAGAAGTAAGTAAAAACTGTCATTTCGAGCGAAGTCGAGAAATCTTCTAATTTGATTCTAAAATTTTAAAAGATTCCTCCGCTTCGGTCGGAATGACAAAAAACAAAAACAATGAAAAACCTTATAGTATATATGATTCTTTTAATGATAAGTTTGGTTTCATTAAGCTGTTCAAACTCATCAACATTAATGAGCACAAAAACTATAGAAGAACTAAAACCAATAGACTTATCATTAATTGAGGGTAGGTACAATAACCTCTCTATAGACTCTGTAAATTCTGAATGCTTATGGAAATTAATAAAACCTTTTTATAATTCAGTAAGTTGGGATTATTGTGTTGAAGGAGAAGTGGATATATGTGTTGAGGGTAAGGATTTGCTAGAACTTAACCTATTCAAACAAGATAGTTTAATTGGGTCGAAGCGATTTAGATTTAAAATCGATAACAATGTAATAGTTGTTAGCGGTTATGAAAATAGCAGTATACAGGGGTTTCCTTTAATTCTTTACAGAAACATAAGTTTAAATTTAAATATAGGATTAAACCAAAATAACAACCTTGTATTGTCATATAAAGGTTTTGCTTCAGGTGGATTGTGTTTTTTAATATTTGGAGATTCAAAGTTTGGTGAAAATATTTTTAAAAGAATAAAACAATGAAAAATTTAATTTTAAGTATAGCATTGGTAGTTACAGGTAGTCTTTATAGTCAAGACTACCACTATCAAACAGCAATAGAAAAAAACACTAGTAAAGGATTTTATAAAGTAGAACTTTCGCCAGAAATATTAGGAAAATTGAATTCCAATTTTTCTGATTTAAGGTTGATGGATAACGAGCATACAGAACAACCTTACTACATTGAAAAAGAAGCATTTTCGGTTAATAAAAGAGTTTTTAAGCCTTATAAAGTAAAAGAAAAACTAAAATGGAAAAACGGGGCTACTGTTTTGTTTATAGAAAATACAGCACAAAATGCCATTAACAATATTCAAATACAAATTAAAAATTTTGATGTTCGTAAACATTTAGAATTAGCAGGAAGTAATGATTATAACGAATGGTTTACCATTAAAGAGAATTACGTTTTTCGTTCGGCAAACGGGGGTAAAGTAACTTCAGAAGTAAAGAGTTTAAACTTTCCGTATTGTGATTATAAATACTACCGAATTATCATTTACGATGTATTTAGTATGCCAATTAATGTAATGAAAGTAGGTTATTACGATACTTACCAAGAACAAGGAAAGTTTAATGAAGTAAATGAACCTAAAGCTACCATTGTTGATACATCTGGCGTAAAGCAAACCTTTGTACACTTACAATTTAACGACAAACCTTATTTTGATAAACTAGTGTTTGAGGTAGAAAAACCCACTTATTTTTATCGTAATGCAAAATTGGCTTTAAAGCAAAAAGATTACAAAGGGCGAGTTTATTACAACACTATTCATCGTTTTGTACTTAATTCTAATTCCGATTTAACCTTTTATAACAATAGCTTTAAGTACGATAATGTTTATTTGATTATTGATAATGAAGACAATCCTCCATTAGAAATAAAAAGTATAAAAGCCTTTCAGTTAAAACATTATTTGGTAACGCACTTAGAGGCTGAAAACAATTATAGATTGGTATTTGGAAATAAAAATGTGTTTAGTTCGCCCAACTACGATATCGCTCATTTTAAAACAAAAGTAGGAGCTGATACTCCTTATTTAAAAACAAAAAGTATAAGTTTGGTTAAAACTGAATCAGTAAGTAAAACAGAAGAGCAACAAAGCAATTATTTAATATGGTTGGCTGTTGCAGGTGTTGCTTTACTATTAGGATTTGTTTCTTATAAAATGATACTGGAAATGGAGAAAAAGTAAAATTCCCCTCTTGAGAGGGGAAGAATTCTTCCGAATTCATTCGGAATAGAATTCTGGGGTGTGTAAATAGAATTAAACCGTCATTGCGAAAGGAGTGAAACGGAATGAAGCAATCTCATTATAAGATTGCCGCTTCCTTCGTCCTCGCAATGATGAATAAAAACAAAAAATGACCTTAAAACGCTACTATAAAATATTGGTTTTACTTGCTGTATTTATAATTACAGCAGTAGCATTAATGTATGCCGATCCTATTGCACAGGATTTGGCGTATCACCGTTTTTCCGATTGTAGAAAAATGTTGGGAATACCACATTTTATGGATGTAGTAAGTAATTTACCTTTTGTAGTTATCGGATTGTTAGGTTTTAAGTTGGTAGGTAAAGCTTACAAAAAGCACCCAATGGCTTATTTTGTTATGACTTTCACTTTGTTTGTTGGCGTGTTTTTTACAGGTTTGGGTTCAGCTTTTTATCATTATGCTCCGAATAACTTTACCTTAATATTTGACAGATTGCCCATGACCTTAGTTTTTAACGCCTTGTTTGCAACCGTAATTTACGATTATGTAGATAGAAGGGCAGGAGCAATAGTTTTTTACACATTATTACTTGCTGGTATTTACAGCATTTTATATTGGTATTACACCGAGTTAATGGGTGCAGGAGATTTACGAATGTATGCTTTTATCCAATTCTTCCCAGTAGTAGCAGTACCGTTAATCTTGATTTTTTATAAAAACAGCCAACTATACACCAAGTGGCTGATATATGCTTTTACTGCTTACACAATAGCCAAGTTATGCGAACATTTTGATGCTGAAATTTTCAGTTATTTAAAAATAATTAGCGGACATACCATTAAGCATTTGTTTTCTGCTTTGGCAGTGTGGTGTATTTATAAAATTTATAAGAAGTAAGGTTTTTTAGTATAAATAAAACCTTCAAGGTTTATGTTGCCTGTCTATATAAACCTTGAAGGTTTCTTTCAGCTTTTTGTGATTTTAAATCCAAAAGTTATTAAATCGGGATTTCAAAATCCCGATTAGCGAAGTTTATTTATAAGATATATAGGAAGCAGATAGTTTAACTTTTAGTATAAATGGTTGTTGTATACCGACTATTAATGATTGTGAGTAGTTTTTATTTGTATTTAAGATTTCTTAAAATTCCAATTGATTTTTTTAGTTGAGCTTGAGTATAGGCTCTATTAGATTTGTTTTCCGGGTGGTGAATAGCATTTCGGATATATTTTGGTAGAGAAACAGATTCTGTTTTTCCTGATTTTTCATTTACCCAATTTCGATCTTTATTAATCCCATTTAACTTTTTTGGATGAATATCCTCTAGAAAACCATAAAGCTCATTATGATAGTCAGTAGTTGGAATATCGAAAATTGTATAATTTATTTCTGAATATGAACTATTAGATTTTGATATTCTCTCAAGTTTAGTTGTCTCGTTTTTCTTTTTAATTACCTTAAAGTTTCTATCTAAATTTACTTTATCTATCATGTAGTTTGAGTGAGTTGCATAAATGACAATATGATTCATGTCTGTGGTAAGTTTTATTAACTCCTTCATTAAATTTATTTGAGCTTTTGGATGCAAATGTGTTTCTGGCTCATCAAGGAGCATGATGGTCTTTCTTGGTAAATCTTGATTAACACGTTCAGTTGATAGGGTTAGTAAAAAACTGATAAACTGTTTGAATCCATCACTTCTTTGATTTGTAGTTTTGGCTTTATGTTTTACTCCAACATCTTCAATCAGAAGAGATATTTTGTTGTTATTTATTTCAAACCTTATTTCAATTGGGTGTTCAGGCCAAACAGTATTTATATGCTCAGTTACCTTTTCGCTCAGCAAAGATTCTAAGTTTCTTATTCGCGAAGGGGATGTTAAATTTTCTATTTTGATTTTTATTTTCTCAACTTGGATTCCTGATAAAACAAAGCAGTTTTTTAGTGGGATTGAAACATCACTTGGGTTTTCAGCAAAATCAGGTAGACTTATTTCATCTAAGATTAAATATTGGTCACTAGATTCCCAAAAATTAATATCATGAGAAAAACTCCAAAAGAATTTTGGGAGTTTTTCTTTAAAAAAATCATGAAGATCTAGAGGGTTAATTTCTTCCTCAGTTTTGATAATTTTTTCAAGTTTGTCATCAACAAGATGATACCCTTTTATTTTATCATTTTTAAAACTTAAAACCTCAATATATTCTTTAGAAGTAGATTCTATAGGCTCATATTTTGTAACTAAATCTACAGATGTAACTTCTATTGCTGTTGCAATATCTTTTGGGAAGCCAAAATCTTTTATAAGCTTTGACCAGAGGACTCTATTGTAAACTATATTTGGAGTATATGTCAAACAAGTTTTTACAGGTTCTGTTTCGTCAAAGAAATCATCTAGGTATTGAGGTGTTAAATTTTCAAAAAGTGCAATTCCTTTCAAAATGCTGCTTTTTCCTGATTCATTTATACCTAAAAGGCAATAAGTTTGTGATTTATTTATTGACTTAAAATCAATTGACTCAGATTCAACACTTCTATAATTACTTAGCTTGATTTGTTCTAATTTCATTTTTTAGATTTGGATACTTATTACAACTGAATAGACAACATGTGTTGTTTATTCGGATTATGTCTTTCAAAGATAATAATTAAAAAAGCTTTTAAACATTCCCCTTTAAAATACCATAAACCAACTCTTTAGTCAATTCCTTTCCTGTGGCTTGGGTTCTAATGTCTTCAAACAAAAATTTAAAATCGCAACCGTTTTTATACTCGCTGCATCCGTAAGCGGTTTTTCCTTTTATAACGGTTCCTTTGTTGCATTTAGGGCAACACACCCCGCCTTCGGCACCCCTCTCAAGAGGGGAATCGCTATTTGTTGTTTTAGGTTCAGCTTCTTTTAGAATTAACTGAAAATTATCGTTAAAACAAACAGTACCATCTACTTTGCCCTCATCTGATTTAAACCCTTTTAACTTAACAGTGCTTCCTTTAGTAAATAAGCGTTCTATTTGTTTGTCGGATATTTTTTTACCCATAAAACTAAAAGGTACTTTTAAATCGCAGCCGGATTTATATTCGCTACAACCATAAGCAGTTTTACCCTTTAAGATGTTTCCTTTTGAGCATTTTGGGCAACTAGTTTCGGCAATATTTTTAGTTGTCTTTTTTTTCTTTGCAGGTTTGTTTTCTTGGTAGGCTATTTTGGTGGTTACCAATTCATTTTTTACCTCATACACCAATTCATTTACCATCTTTTTCATTTCATGGATAAAGATGCCTGCGTTGTAATTGCCTTGCTCGATTTCTTTAAGGTGCTTTTCCCAATTACCAGTAAGTTCTGCCGAAGTTAAAATCTTATTTTTTATAGTATCAATAAGCTGTATGCCCGTATTGGTAGGAACTAATTTTTTCTTTTCTCTAACTATGTACTTTCGTTTAAAAAGTGTTTCAATAATATTGGCTCTAGTAGATGGTCGCCCAATGCCATTTTCTTTCATTAAATCCCTCAACTCTTCATCATCTACTTGTTTACCTGCGGTTTCCATAGCTCTTAATAATGATGCTTCGGTAAACATATTAGGCGGCTTGGTTTCTTTGGTTAAAAACGATGGCTCGTGTGGTCCTTTTTCCCCTTTTTCGAAAGTTGGTAAAATGTTTTGGTCTTTTTCTTCACTGGTCATACTGAGCGGAGTCGAAGTATCGAATACCACTCTCCAGCCTTTATCTAAAATTTCTTTCCCAGTAGTTTTAAAGCTAACATCATCGGCTTTTCCAATAACTGCTGTATTACTTACTTTACAATCGTCATAAAAAACAGCTATAAAACGTCTAACAATAATGTCGTAAACTTTTTGGTCGTAATCGGTTAAATAACCTTGCATACCGGTAGGGATAATGGCATGGTGATCGGTTACTTTTTTATCGTTAAATACTTTGGTAGATTTTCTTATTTTCTTGCCAATTAAAGGTTTGGTAAGTTCTTGGTAATTGGTAAGTTGCTTTAAAATACCTTCTACTTTTGGATAAATATCGTTTGGTAAAAATGTGGTATCTACCCTTGGGTAAGTAACCAATTTTTGTTCGTAAAGCTTTTGTACAATTTTTAGTGTGTCATCGGCAGAATAGCCAAACTTGGTATTGCAATAAACTTGTAAACCAGTTAAATCAAACAATTTTGGGGCATACTCTTTTCCTTCTTTTTTAGTGGTAGAAACAATTTCAAAATCGGCTTGTTTTACTTTTTCAGCGAAAGCTAAACCTTCTTCTTTTTTTAAAAATCGTCCTTCTTCACAATTAAAAAGTGTTTCACGATATAAGGTTTGTAATTCCCAAAAAGGAGTAGGGGTAAAGTTGGTAATTTCTTTGTAACGATTTACCACCATTGCTAAAGTAGGTGTTTGAACTCTTCCAATGGATAAAACTTGCTTGTAGCCACCAAATTTAAGTGTGTAGAGTCTGGTAGCATTCATTCCTAAAAGCCAATCGCCAATAGCTCTGGAGTAGCCTGCATAATATAAATTGTCGTATTGAGAGGCAGGTTTTAAATTGGCAAAACCATCTTTTATGGCTTCGGTGGTTAACGAAGAAATCCATAAACGCTCCACTTTGCCTTTGTAACCTGCTTGGTTAATTACCCAACGCTGTATGAGTTCTCCTTCTTGTCCAGCATCACCACAGTTTATAACTACACTGGCTTTATCAAATAAACTTTTTACAATTTTAAATTGCTTTTGTATGCCTCCATCTTTACTTACTTTGGTATTAAATTTTTCGGGCAGCATCGGTAAGTTATCCAAATGCCATGTTTTCCAATAGATTTGATAATCGCTAGGTTCTAATAAAGTGCATAAATGACCAAAAGTGTAAGTAACCGCATAGCCATTGCCCTCAAAGTAGCCATCACGCTTAGTGTTGGCTCCTAAAATAGTAGCAATTTCTCTTGCTACACTTGGTTTTTCGGCTATACAAACTTTCACTTTGGTGTATTATTTTATTTGTGCTTTTTCGGATTTTAAATCCGAAAATTATTAAATCGGGATTTTAAAATCCCGATTAGCAACATAAACAATAAAGCCAAAATACGTAAAAAGTGATTTTTACAAGCACTTAAAACAGCTTTTGAATTAACAAGTTTGAATAAAAATTGTTGATAAATTGAACGGTTTAAATAGAGTTATTATCTTTAACAGACAGAAAAACAAATACTTAATTTATGTCAACACCAAAAATAAGTAAGCACATTAGCTACAAAGAAGCTACTCACAGTAATACCGCAACACGAAGAGGTATTAAAAATGTACCAACCGAAAAGCATTTAACAGCAATGAAGGCTTTAGCTAAAAATGTATTTGAACCAGTTAGGGTTCATTTTGATAAACCTATTAGAGTAAACTCATTTTTTAGGAGTTCGGCATTAAACAAAGCTATTGGTGGGAGTACAACTTCTCAGCATTGTAAAGGAGAAGCTATTGATATGGATGCTACGAAAGGGTTTACCAACAAACAGATTTATAATTACATTAAAAACAATTTAGAATACGATCAATTAATTTGGGAGTTTGGAACTGACAAAGAACCAGATTGGGTTCATGTATCTTATCGAGCTGATGGTAAAAACCGTAAACAACAATTAAGGGCTAGTAGAAAAGGTAGAAAAACAGTTTATGAAGTAATAGCTTCAGCTATTGTAACAAAACCTAAAACTGGAGTAGTTAAAGTAAATACCAGTTTAAATGTTAGAGAAAAAGGAAGTACTTCTTCTAAAATTGTTGGTAAGCTTAAGAATAGTACCAAAGTAAATATTCTCAATAAAAAAGGTGCTTGGTTAAATATTAAATCGGGGAAAACTACGGGTTGGGTTTCGGCAAAGTATGTTAAATAGGTCTATAATAAAAAACCATTTTCATCAGCTAAAGGTTTCGGAATATCGGTATCGTTAATCATTTCTCTTAAATCTATCTCTATGCCAATAGAAATAGAGGTTATTGGTACATCGTTGTAGGTTCCTTCAAAAGGATTTTCTGAGTAATCGCCTATTTTTTCCATTAAGAAAAATATCCAAATAATTAATCCAGATAATATTGGAAAAACCCAAAACAGCCATCCATCAATGTTTTTAAATACTTCGTACAATCCAAAAGGAGCTATAAGAGAAAACATTAGTGTTAGCCATAATGCGGTAGAAGCATATTGTCTAGGAAACGGAAAATTTTTAATTCTTTCGGCTTTACCTTGGTCGGTATAAAAACTAGCAATAAGCTGATATAATTCGATATGACGAAAGTCTTCATAATATCCTTGGTCTTTTAATTCTTGTAAGCGTTCCGATTGTGTTTTAAGGATTTGAGTAGCAATATTAGTTTTGTTTTGATAGCTTTCAACTTCTTCTTTATTAATGTATCGAGATAGTGATTCGTCTAATTGGTTCATGTATTTTTCGCAAACAGTTGGTGTAAATTTATGTTTAACACGCTCACTAGTATGCTCCCATGGTCTACTTAATCTTAATTGGTAGCGTAATGCGGTTAACCAAGCTATATGACGGTAAATTAATTCTTTTTGTATGTTTTCAGCATCATTACCCTGAACAAAAGAAACAACTCCAGCACCAAATGTTCTACTATTATTTACAATGCCTCCATAAATTTTACGAGCTTCCCAAGTTCTATCATAACTGCTGTTATTTTTAAAACCCAAGTAAAAAGCTACGGCTATACCAATAATACTAATGGGTTGCCAAGGAAGTGAAGCGTGTATATCTAAAAAATAACCTAAACAAGCTATTGCCCCAGAGTATAATAAACCAAAAATAAATGGCCATTTAGACCAGTTAAAGGTCATCCAAAATCCGTAGTTTTTTTTGATGTACATAGGTTATGAATTGCTTTTATGATATTAACTCAAATATGCTGTAATTTCTTTGTCTTTAAATTCTAAGGATATATGGTTTTGCAAAGTTGTTGAAAGTGCTAACCCAACATAATGTGTACCAATAGGGTATTTTTTATGGTTTCTATCAACAAGTACTGCTGTTGACATTTTTTTTAAAGGAAAATCCAATAAATATTTTACCCCGTAAATTAGTGCTTTACCAGTGTTTAAGACATCATCAATTAAAATAATTACTTTATTGTGAAGTAAATCTGTAGCTATGCTTAAAGAATTTTTATTTTCTTGAGGGTTATCCTTATCGATAGTTAGTTTGGCTAAAGTTATTTTTGAATCGGCAATTTTAGCAAGTTGGTTATAGATTTTTTCAGCAAATAAATAACCCTTCTTATCAATTCCAACTATTATGATTTCTTTCTCGTTACAGTTGTCTTCGTAAATTTGATAAGCTATACGATTAATCTTTTGTGTAATTTGTTGGTGATTAAGAATTATTGTTTTGTTGTTGCTCATAAAATTTATATAATTTGGATTAAATCTCCATTATATTCTACTTTATCTCCAGCTCTTAGTTTTTTTCGCTTTCGATATTCAGTTTCACCATTATATTTAACTTCGCCCTCTTCAACTACAATTTTAGCATCAGCACCAGACTCTACTAAATTTAAGAGTTTTAATAACTTAATAAGTTCAATGTATTCTTCTGTAAGTTTAAACTCAATAAGATTACTGGACATAATCAGGGTTTAAGAAATCATTAATTGCTCTGTTAAATTCCTTTGGAGTTTCAAAGTAAGGATGATGAGCACATTTTTTGATTACTTTTAGTTCACAACCTTTTATTCCGTCTTGTATAGCTTGTGTTGATGTAAAAGGAACATTATCTAAATCGCCAATAACTATAAGGGTAGGGCAGTTAATTTTATCTAAACCTTCGTTAGTAATATCAAAATCAAAATAAGTTCTTTCTAACAAACTGCTTACTATTAATAGGCTATTAGCGGCTTCGGGAGTAAATGTCATAGGTTCATACAACTCTTCAATTTTGTCTTGGTTAGCTAAATTTGTTTTGTCACCAAGTAAAAGTACTTTTCTGAAAGCCTTTTCTTCTCTTTCTTCAAACTCTTTAGACATCATATTTTGAATCAACTCTTTAGTATCTTCTTCTTTACGTTTAGCTTGCATATTAGCAAAGGTTTGATCAAAATAATCTGAATTAGATGGAGCAGGAGCAACCAACATCATTTTGTTTAAATTTCCTGGATATTTTAAGCTATATTTTAAGGCTAATAATGCTCCCCAAGAGTGTCCTAAAAGGTTAACTTTTTCAAGTTTTAAGTGTGTCCTTATAGCTTCTAAATCTTCTACAAAAGTTTCTATATTAATACTTGATGTATCAGCAGGAAATGCTGTTTTACCACAAGCACGTTGGTCGTAAAAAATAACTTCATAGTTTTTAGCTAAGGTTTTAAAGTGGGGTAAAAGGTAGCTATGATTAATTCCTGGACCACCGTGAAGAACAATAAGCGGTTCTCCAGTTCCCATTTTTTTTATAAAATGGTTTACGCCATTAATCTCAACAGTTTCTTCTGTTGTTGCTATTTCAAGTTCTTCTGAATTAGCTGTTGAGTTGTTATCGTCATTAGTCTGATTTGATTCTGAAGAACCACAACCAATTAATAATAAAGAAATAATAGAGATAAATATTACCTTTTTCATGCAGTTAAAAATCTAGTTTAACCCCAAAGATAGCAAGAATAAGTAAATTATAAAATTATACTGCTTTTAGCTCACTAATTGTTTGGGTAGGATTATCTGATTTAAAAACGAAACTTCCTGCAACCAATACATCTGCTCCACAGTCGAGTAATTTTCTAGCATTCTTATCTGTAACTCCACCATCAATTTCTATTAGGGCGTTAGATTGCTTTTCAGTTATAAGGGATTTAAGTTCTTTTACTTTATTATAAGTGTTTTCTATAAACGATTGTCCGCCAAAACCAGGGTTAACCGACATAATACAAACTAAATCTATATCCTGAATAATATCGGCAAGTAAGTTAATATTAGTGTGAGGATTTAAAGCAACACCAGCTTTCATTCCAGCAGCTTTTATTCTTTGGATTGAGCGGTGTAAGTGAGGACAAGCCTCATAATGTACAGTTAAAATATCAGCACCAGCAGCAGCAAATTCTTCAATAAATTTATCTGGTTCAACAATCATTAAATGCACGTCAAAAGTTTTGGTAGCGTGCTTTTTTATAGCTTTTATTACTGGCATTCCAAAAGTTAGATTAGGAACAAAAACGCCATCCATTACATCGATGTGATACCAATCGGCTTCACTATTATTAAGCATTTCGCATTCTGCTTGTAAGGTTGCAAAATCTGATGATAAAATTGAAGGTGCAATAATGTGAGCCATATCTTAAAATTTATTATTGCAAATTTATAAAAAGAGTAGGGGAGTGAAATAAAAAAAGAGAATGTTTATTAACATTCTCTTTTCTAATTATCCTAAATAGGGTTTTAATAATTTACATCTAGAAGAGTGTTTGAGTTTACGCAATGCTTTTTCTTTTATTTGCCTTACTCTTTCTCGTGTTAATTCAAATTGTTCGCCAATTTCTTCTAATGTTAAAGGCGATTTGGTGTTAATTCCAAAGTACATTCTTAAAACTTCTGCTTCTCTGTATGATAAGGTAGAAAAAGAGCGTTCTATTTCATTTTGTAAAGATTCTGTCATTAGTTTTTTGTCGGGGTCTTGTTTACTCCCTTTTTCGCTCATAACATCAAGCATAGTATTACTTTCTTCATCAGACGATAATGGAGCATCAACAGATACGTGTCGTCCTGAAATTCGTAATGAATCATTTACTTCTGAAGCAGTAATTTCTAATAAGTCAGCTATTTCATCAACCGAAGGTTCTCTTTCGTGCAATTGTTCTAAAGCAGAAAATGTTCGGTTAATTTTTGTGATGTTTCCAATCTTGTTTAAGGGTAATCTTACAATCCTTGCTTGTTCTGCAATGGCTTGCATAATAGATTGGCGAATCCACCAAACAGCATAAGAAATAAATTTAAATCCTCTAGTTTCATCAAATCGTTGTGCTGCCTTTATTAAGCCAATATTTCCTTCGTTAATTAAATCAGATAAGGTTAATCCTTGATTTTGGTACTGTTTGGCAACAGATACTACAAATCGGAGGTTTGCTTTGGTTAATTTTTCTAAGGCTAGTTTATCTCCATCTCTAATTCGTTGAGCTAGCTCGGCTTCTTCTTCGGCAGTTACCATAGCTACTTTTGATATGTCGTGTAAATATTTATCTAAAGAAATTGTTTCACGGTTAGTAACCTGTTTCGTAATTTTTAACTGCCTCATAGAATGATTTTAGTGTTTAATCTAAAGCAATTTACGGTTGGTCTAAATTAAGGTTACACTTTTAAATAAAAAAAGCTCTAAAGGAATTAACCTTTAGAGCTTTTATCTTTCAGTTTAAAAGAACTTATATTTAAGCGTCTTGTTTCTGAGGCTTTTCTAGTAACACTTTGCGAGAAAGTTTTAGTTTACCAGTTTTAGGATCAACAGCAATTAATTTTACATCAATCATTTCACCTTCTTTAAGTACATCTTCTACTTTTTCAACTCTTTCGTGTTTTATTTCTGAGATGTGTAATAAACCATCTTTACCAGGAATAATCTCTACAAAAGCACCAAAATTAGTGATAGATTTTACTTTTCCGTTATATACTTCTCCAACTTCAGGAACCGCAGTAATGGCTTTAATTTTAGCTAAAGCAGCATTCATTGCTTCGCCATCGTTACTCATAATAGAAACTTTACCAACATTATCTACTTCTTCAATAGTAATAGTAGCACCAGTTGTAGCTTGAATTTCTTGAATAATTTTACCTCCAGGTCCAATAACAGCACCAATCATTTCTTTAGGAATAGTTAATTGCTGTATTCTTGGTGTATGTGGTTTATAATCATCATTTGGTTTAGAAATGGTTTTAGACATTTCATTTAAGATATGTAATCTACCATCTTTAGCTTGATTTAAAGCTTGCTCCATAATATCGTAAGATAATCCATCTACCTTAATATCCATCTGACAAGCAGTAATACCATCAACTGTACCTGTTACTTTAAAATCCATATCTCCTAAGTGGTCTTCATCTCCTAAAATATCAGATAATACCGCAAAATTTTGGTTACCTGGTTCAGTAATTAATCCCATTGCGATACCTGATACTGGTTTTTTAATTTTTACACCAGCATCCATTAAAGCTAAAGTACCAGCACAAACAGTTGCCATAGATGACGAACCGTTAGATTCTAAGATTTCAGAAACAACTCTTACAGTGTAAGGATTAGTTTCATCAAAAGGAACCATAGGTTTTAAAGCTCTTAACGCTAAGTTACCATGTCCAATTTCTCTTCTACTTGTTCCTCTGTTTGGTCTTGCTTCTCCTGTAGAAAAAGAAGGGAAGTTGTAATGTAACATAAACTTCTCTGTCCCTTCATTAGTAACTTCATCAACTAATTTTTCGTCCATTTTGTTACCTAAAGTAACAGTTGTTAACGATTGTGTTTCTCCTCTAGTAAATACAGAAGAACCGTGTGCTCCTGGTAAATAATCTACTTCACTCCATATCGGACGAATCTCATCCATTTTTCTACCATCTAACCTTACTCTTTCTTTTAACATTACATCTCTAACTGCTTTTTTCTGTACAGCTTTAAAGTATTGTCCAATTAAGAATTTATCGTTTTGATCTTCTTCACTTAAAGTAGCAACAAACTCATCTTTTACAGCTCCAAATTTCTGACCTCTAATTGCTTTATCTGCAATAGCTTCTGCAGCAATAGCATAACATTTGTCGTAACAAGCAGCAGTTAAGTTAGCTTGTAACTCTTCGTTACTTCTTTCGTGGTTGTATTCTCTTTTTACTTTAGATTTTTCTACTTCAGCAGCTAAATCTAATTGCAATTGACATTGTTTTTTAATTTCAGTGTGAGCAGCTTTAATTCCTTCTAACATTTCTGCTTCAGAAATTTCTAACATTTCACCTTCAACCATCATAATATTATCCATAGTTGCAGCAACTATTAAATCTATTGATGATTTTTCCATTTGAGATGGAGTAGGGTTAATTACCCAGTTTCCGTCAACTTTACCAACTCTAACTTCTGATGTTGGTCCATTAAATGGGATGTCAGAAACAGCAATACATGCTGAAGCTGCTAAACATGCTAAAGCATCTGGCAAAACTTCTTCATCAAAAGAAATTAACTGAACAGCTACTTGTGTGTTTGCATGGTAATCGTCAGGGAAAAGTGGTCTTAATGCTCTGTCGATTAATCTACATATTAATATTTCGTTATCATTTGGTCTTGCTTCTCTTTTTAAGAAACCTCCAGGAATTTTTCCTGCAGCAGCAAACTTTTCTTTATAATCTACTGTTAATGGTAAAAAGTCCATGTCTTCGCCAGCATCTTTATCAGATACTACTGTTGCTAATAGCATAGTGTTTCCCATTCTTACTACAACCGAACCATGAGCTTGTTTAGCTAATCGTCCTGTTTCAATTTCGATGGTCCTTCCATCACCTAACGTGTAGGATTTTTTAATTCCAATTTGTGACATAATTTGTTTTTGTTTTTCCGCTTATTGCGGAAGATTTATATTGAGGAAACCATTTCCTCTTTTGTTTTTAATTTATATACTTTTTATAACAAAAAAGGGGAGTTGCAATATTTTGCGAAGCCCCCCTTAATTTTATATTTTCAAGAATCAAAAATTATTTTCTAATTCCTAAGTCTTTAATCAATTCACGATACTTTACAATATCTTTTTTCTTGTAATAGTCTAATAAACTTCTTCTTTTACCAACTAAATCTAACAATGCTTTTTGAGTACCAAAATCTTTTTTATTAGATTTTAAGTGCTCTGTTAAATGGTTAATTCTAAAAGTAAATAAAGCGATTTGACCTTCGGTAGAACCAGTGTTTTTCTCGTTACCACCGTACTTTTTAAAAATTTCTTCTTTTTTTTCTGTAGTTAAATACATGCCAAAATTAATGTTAATGTTTTTTATGTATGCTTAATTGCGGGTGCAAATGTAGTAAAATAATTACTTGAATTACATTTGCTTATGTTTTTTAATTGTTAAACAATTTAATAGACATTGCTATTTTTTCTTTTAAATCTTCACGAGCAACAATGTAATCTAAAAATCCATGTTCTAAAACAAACTCTGAGGTTTGAAAACCTTCAGGTAAATCTCTACCAATAGTTTCTTTAACTACTCTTGGTCCTGCAAAGGCAATTAATGCTCCAGGTTCAGCAATATTAATATCTCCTAACATTGCGTAAGATGCTGTAACACCACCAGTTGTAGGGTCGGTTAATAAAGATATGTAAGGAACTTTTTCTTTAGCTAATAACGATAATTTTGCTGATGTTTTTGCCATTTGCATTAACGAAAATGCTGCTTCCATCATTCTTGCTCCACCAGATTTAGAAATCATTAAAAATGGTGTTTTTGTTTTGATAGAGTGGTCAATTGCTCGTGCAATTTTCTCTCCAACAACAGAGCCCATAGATCCACCAATAAAACCAAAATCCATACAAGCAACAACTAAATCTTGCTTGTTAATTTTACCAACGGCTGTTCTTACAGCATCTTTTAAATCGGTTTTCTTTTGGGTAGATTTTACTCTGTCGGTATATTTTTTTGTGTCTTCAAATTCTAAAGGATCTCCAGAGATAAGGTTTTTGTCTAATTCTTTATATTTATTATCGTCAAATAATATTTTAAAGTATGTTTTAGAATCTAATCTACCATGGTGAGAGCACTCTGAACAAACACAAAGGTTTTCGATATACTCTTCGTTAGAAACTACGTGTTTACATTCAGGACATTTATACCATAATCCTTCAGGTGTTTCTTTTTTCTCTTTTGTTGGAGTTACAACTCCTTTTTTACTTCTCTTAAACCATCCCATATCACAATATTTTTTTAATTAGATACTATCTAATTATAGTGTATTAACATTATTTAAGTCTTCAAAAGCTCTTTTTAAGCGAGCTTTAAAAGTTTTTTCTCCTTCACGTAACCAAACTCTTGGGTCGTACATTTTTTTGTTTGGCTTATCATCTCCTTCAGGGTTACCAATTTGAGCTTGTAAGTAAGCTGTCTTTTCAGCAAAATAATCTCTTACTCCTTCCATAAAAGCATATTGTAAATCTGTATCAATGTTCATTTTAATAACACCATAACCAATAGCTTCTCTAATTTCTTCTAGGGTAGAGCCTGAACCTCCATGAAATACAAAATCAACAGGATTAGCTCCAGTATTGTATTTTTCTTGTATGTATTCTTGTGAGTTTTTTAATATCTTAGGAGTTAATACTACGTTTCCAGGTTTGTAAACTCCGTGTACATTTCCAAATGCCGCAGCAATAGTAAATCTGTGGCTTATTTTTGATAATTCTTCGTAAGCGTAAGCTACTTCTTCTGGTTGAGTATATAATAAAGCGTTATCAACATCACTATTGTCAACACCATCTTCTTCTCCTCCAGTAATTCCTAATTCTATTTCTAACGTCATGCCAATTTTAGACATACGTTCTAAATATTTTTTACAGATTTCAATGTTTTCTTCGATAGGTTCTTCTGATAAATCTATCATGTGAGAACTGTATAGAGGTTTGCCAGTTTCAGCAAAATGTTTTTCGCTAGCATCTAATAAACCATCAATCCATGGTAAAAGCTTTTTTGCAGCATGATCGGTATGCAAAATAACAGGAATACCATAAGCTTCGGCTAATAAATGAATGTGTTTTGCACCAGCAATAGAGCCTAATATTGCAGCTTGCTGATTGTCGTTACTTAAACCTTTACCAGCATTAAAAGTACCACCACCATTAGAAAACTGAATGATTACTGGACTATTTAATTCCATTGCTGTTTCCATTACAGCATTAACAGAATTGTTACCCACAACATTAACAGCTGGTAATGCAAACCCTTTTTCTTTAGCTAGTTTAAATACTTCTTGAACTTCGTCTCCTGAAAGAACTCCTGCTTTTATTTTACTCATTGATACAAATTTTGGAAGCCAAAGTTACTATAAAATTGAAAGTATAAAACGGAATAGATAAAGAATTTAATGATTGAAGTATGATGTGGTTTAGAATGGGTAACCAATACCTAAATTTAGGGTGGGTTTATTCCAAATTAAATCAAATTTTTCAGGTGTTTCTGTTGATGGATCTTTTAGTTTTGCTGCCAAATCAAAACGAATTAAGAAAAAATTAAAATCTAATCTTAAACCAACACCAACACCAACGGCTAGGTCTCTCCAAAACCTAGAAGCCTTAAACTCAGCATTAGGTCTTTCATTATCTTTTGATAATAACCAGATATTACCAGCATCAATAAAGGCAGCACCTTCAAATAGTTTGGTTATATCAAAACGATATTCTAAGTTTCCTTCAATTTTTAATTCTCCTATTTGGTTAAGCGAGTTTTGGGTTAAACTATCTGAAATAGAACCTGGTCCTAAACTACGTGCTTGCCAAGCTCTAATATCGTTGGCACCACCACCAAAATAACTTTTTTCAAAAGGCAAAACATTTAAGTTGCCATAAGGTTTACCAATACCAACATTTAATCTGCTTACTAATGCTGTGGTTTTTGTTTGTTCATAAAAACGTAAATCAAAATCGGTTTTAATAAATTGTGCATACCTAATGTTAAATACGTTATAACTTTCTGTTTCAATATTATCGTAAGGTTTGTCGGTTAAACGGTTGTATGCGTGTTGGATGTTTCCTGCAAATTCAATATCAAACTTAAAAAACTGAAAATCTTTTCGAGAATTAACTTTCTGGCTATTAAAGATAAAACTGTATGAAGTCGAGTTAATAAAATGATCTTGAAAACTATTTAAAATAAAAGGGTTTGTTTCTTCATTTAATCTATCTTGAAAATCATTACTGGGGTTAAGATTAATTACACTAATATTAATAGGGTTAAAAACGTGTCTTTTGTATTTTGATTCGCTCCAAAAATAACCGAAGGTAGCCTGACTTAAATTTCGGGTATATTCTGGTCGTTTTTGATAGTTGAATAAATAGGTTACTCTAGTTTTAGGATTTGCTCGTCTCGAAAATCTATCTAATCTTATTGGTAATAAGAAACGTGGGAATTCAATACTAAATTCAGGACCAATTTCAAATGTGTTAAAAGGAAGTCCTAAAAATCTAAAATCTTCTTGTTCATCGTTTATTAATTGTTGAGCCTCTAAACCACCATTTAAGCGGATGGTAAATTTTTCTCCGCCTCTAAATAAGTTTTTGTTGTTGTAAATTAAATTGCCTTCAATACCTAGGTTTCCACCACTATTTGTTCCGATACCTTCTATGGCAAATGATTTCTTTTTTGCTGTAGTTAAAAATATATTGGCGTTCAATTTGTTGTCGCCTATATCTTCAAATGAGATGTTTACATTTTTAAATAATCGCAATTCTGACAGATGTTTATAGGTACTTTTTTGGTCTCTTAATAAATAGAGTTCTTCTTTTTTAAATGCTATTGTATGGTTAAGCATTCGGGGCCTATATTTTAAATCTCCATCATAATGAATGGTGGTTCTTTTAAACTTAGTAGTATCAAAATTATAAAGGTTTTTATTTTTAAAATCATTAGTAATATACATGTTAATGTTGTTGATATAATACTTTTTGTGTGGTACTTCGTAAATACTATCTGTTCCTTCAGCTTTAATTTTTTGTTTTGAGATGTGCATCTGAACAGCAATTCCTTTATCACCTATAGTACTATCTACTTTAAACTTTATATAATCTTTTGTAAAGTAATAATAACCTTCGTCTCTCATTAGAGTTTTAACATGTTCTCTGGTAGATTCAAATAAGTCAATGTCATAAGTTTTACCTGGTAAAAGACTTGATTTCATTATAATATCAATGATTAAACTTTTAATTCCATCATCATCTATTTTATAGTCAACTTTTTTTATTTTGTATGGCTCTCCAGCCTCAATATTATAAGTAACCTTTGTCTTTTTACGTTTTGTTTTTATATGGTGTGAAATCTTGCTGTCAAAATAACCTTTATTGTTACAATATAGTTTTAATTGTTTGGCAGTTCTAATTGTAAGAGTAGAATCGTAAACTACTGGAGGTTCCCCAACATCTTTAAAGGTTGTAGTATTTTTTTTATTAAAGGCATTGTAAACCCCCAAGTGATACCTGAAAACACCCAGTATTTTTCTGTTAGGTTTTTGTTTAATAATAGCATTAATTTCATCAGAATCTAGTTTTCTAGAATCCACACTAACTTTATTTTTCTTTAAAAATAATTCATTAGGTTTTAAGTGTTTGGTTGGGTTACAGCCAGTATTGATGAGTGTGCAAAATAATAAAGCAACACATAAAGTGGAACTTATTTTTTTGATTATCAGTTGCTTGTTTCTCAATTTTTTAATTTTTCAATAGTATTGAAATGTTTACCTTTGTAAGGTTATGCAAAATAATAAATATTAACTGCACCAAAATGACTACAAGTTTAAGATTATTAACTATTACATTGTTATTAATGTTTTCTTTAACGCTTTTAGCTCAAGAAGAAAACAAGCTTACCAAAAAAGAAGCCAATGTATTATTAGAAAAAGCAGAGCAGAATTTTGAAGAAAAAAATTATTTAGATGCTCTTGATCAATTTACTCAGCTATACAATTACAAAAAGAGTGATTTGTATTATAAAATGATGATGGGGATATGTTTGACTTATGATCCTGAGCAAAAAGATAAAGCAATAGAAATTTTAGAACAAGTAAAAGTTACTAACCCTGAATATAATTTACTTAATTTTTATCTGGGTAAATCTTATGCTGTTAACTACCAATTTGATAAAGCTGTTGGTTTATTTAATATGTTTTTAACAAGAGCAACAAACGAGGATGCAGCTCAAAAGGTATTGGCAGAACAAATGATTAGAAATTGTGAAAATGCGAAAGAAATTTTAGCTGATACAATACAACAAAATATTGTTGAAAATATTAAATACCCTATAAATTCTCAATATTCAGAGTATGTGCCTGTAATTTCTGCAGATGAATCAGTGATGATATTTACTTACAGAGGGATAAAAAGTAAAGGAGCTGACAAGATTGAGCAATCTATGGGGTCAGAAGTTTATTCAGAGGATGTTTTTATTTCCTACAAAGAAAATGGAGAATGGACTGAACCAGTAAGTATCGGAGATAATATTAATACAGACGACCATGATGCAGCTATTGCCTTATCAGTGGATGGGCAAACTTTATTTATATACAAAACAGATAATGGTAAAAATGATATATATATAAGCCATTTAAAAGGTAAAGAATGGACTAAACCAGAAAAATTAAAAGGAGAAGTAAACCAACCAAAAAGTTGGGAAGGAAGTGCAAGTTTATCTGCTAATGGTAAAGTTTTATATTTTGCGAGTGATAGAGAAGGTGGTTTAGGTGGTAGAGATATCTATAAAGCGGAATTGCAATCTGATGGAAGTTGGGCAAATGTTCAGAATTTAGGACCTAACATAAATACAGTTTATAATGATGATGCACCATTTATTCATCCAGATGATAAAACGCTTTATTTTAGTTCTGAAGGGCATTCTAGTATTGGCGGTTATGATATTTTTTCAGTAACAAAAGATGAATATAATGGATTTAATAAACCTAAAAATTTAGGATACCCAATTAATACAATAGATGATAACAGGTACTTTGTGATGTCGGCAAGTGGTAGTGTTGCTTATTATTCTGGTGGCGGAGAAAATAGTATTGGTGAGCAAGATATTTTTAAAATTAAAACAGGCAAAATAGATAAGCCAGTATTGGCATTGTTAAAGGGTAAGGTTTATTTTAATGATGTAGAAACAGGATCTATGATGCACCTTTACGAAAGTATTGAAGGGGAATTAGAAGGAAGTTTTAAATCTAATGAAGAGACAGGGAAGTATGTAATGGCATTAAAACCTGGAAGATATGAAATAGAGGTGGAATTGGATAATGGAAAAATGGTTAGAGATTCAATTCGTTTAGATTCTATCACAGAATATATCGTATTGAAAAAAGATTTTAGAATTTATGATGATACCAATCTTGTAGCTTCTAACAATACCGCTTTACAAGAAATTTTAGCGGCTGAATTAGCAAAAGAAAATAAAACAATAGATACTTTGTTTGCTGCAAATGTAGATTCTGATATTGAACTTCAAAATATGGATGCAGGAAGAAGTTTTAAGCTAGAAAACATTTTATATGATTTTGATAAATCTACTTTAAGGCCAGAATCTAAAAAAGAGTTAGACAGGTTAGTTGTTATACTGAACGAACAAAAAGATATTAAGGTAGAAATATCTAGTCATACTGATGCGACAAGAAATGTTGAAGCAGCTAAAAAAATATTTGCTCGCAAAGGAATTCCTTACACTAAAGAAGCTCATGATAAAATGAGTGGAAGTTATAATCAACGCTTGTCTCAACGTAGAGCTCAATCAGTTGTTGATTATTTAACTAAAAAAGGAATAGCTAAAACTCGTTTAGTTGCTAAAGGCTATGGGGAAGAAAAACCTGTTGCAACTAACGATACTGATGAAGGAAGGCAGTTAAACAGACGTACAGAATTTAAAGTGTTGGAAAGTAAATAATGATAACAGCCAATCAAAAAAAGTTTGTAAAATCTTTAGCTCTAAAAAAATACAGAACAGAACACAATTGTTTTGTTGTAGAAGGTGTTAAGTTGGTAGAGGAATTACTGCAATCTGATTTTGAAGTAATCAATATTTATGCTAACTCTAATTGGATAGAGAATAATCCAACAAGAGATGCTGAACAAGTTTCTCAGAAAGACTTAGAGATAATGTCTTCATTTAAAACAGCAAATGAAGTATTGGCTGTGGTTAAACAGAAACAAAATGGTTTGGTTGATTATGATAGTTCTTTAACAATAGCTTTAGATAACTTGCAAGACCCAGGGAATTTAGGAACTATTATTAGAACTGCTGATTGGTTTGGAATTAAAACTATAGTGTGTTCTGAAAATACAGTTGATATTTATAACCATAAAGTTATACAAGCAACAATGGGTTCGTTATTTAGAGTAAATATAGTTTATACCGATTTGATTGATTTTTTTAAAGAGAATAGTGGACTTAATGTTTATGGAGCTTTATTAGATGGGAATAATGTTTATCAAAAAGAATTGAACAAAAATGGTTCTGTATTGTTAATGGGAAATGAGTCTAAAGGGATTTCAGAAGAATTATTACCATTTATATCTGATAAAATATTAATTCCTAAAATAGGTCAGGCAGAATCGTTAAATGTGTCAACTGCAACTGCAATTTTGTGTGCTGAGTTTGTAAGAACTGATTTTTAACATTTATACATTTAATAGATGCTGAAACAAGTTCAGCATGACGCTGCTTATATGAGTAATATTATAGAAAGTCATCCTGAACTTGTTTCAGGATCTTTGTCAAGACTATCAATTCTGTCAGTTTTTACCACCTCTTTTCAGTCATTCTGTCATTAAAAAAGCAATGGCATATCCTTTGACTAAAACCTTTTCGTAAATTTTAATATTAATTTTTTACTAGCAACTGACAACTAGTAACAAATAACTAAAATAAAAATGGCAAAAGGAAAAATTAAAGTGAATACGGAAAACATCTTTCCGATTATCAAAAAGTTTTTATATTCTGATCACGAAATATTTTTAAGAGAATTAATTGCAAACGCAACTGATGCAACTAAAAAACTACACGCCTTATCTTCTATGGGCGATTTTAAAGGAGAAATAGGAGATGATACAATTGAAATAATTATTGACAAAGATGCTAAAACCTTAACTGTTAGTGATAAGGGGATTGGTATGAGTCAAGAAGAAATAAAAAAATACATCAACCAAATTGCTTTTTCTGGAGCAGAAGAGTTTGTAAATAAGTTTAAAGATCAAGAAGAAACCAATAACATTATTGGAAAATTTGGATTAGGTTTTTATTCGGCATTTATGGTTGCAGAAAGAGTAGAAATTATCTCTAAAAACTATAAAGATGAAGAAGCTGCACATTGGGAATGTGATGGTAGCCCAGAATACTCTTTAAAAGCAGGAAAAAAAGAAAGCAGAGGAACTGATATTGTTTTACACATTGCCGAAGACTCAACAGAATTTTTAGAAGAAGCAAGAATTAATACCTTATTAGAGAAGTATTGTAAGTTTATGCCTGTTGCTATTAAATTCGGACAAAAATCAGAATGGATAGACAACGCAGCAGGTAAAAAAGACAAAGATGGAAATGTAGAGAAAGAAGAAATTAAAGTAGATAATATCGTTAATAATCCAACACCAGCTTGGACCAAAACACCATCTACTTTAAAAGATGAAGATTACAGTGGTTTTTATCGTGAGTTATATCCAATGAACTTTGAAGAACCATTGTTCCATATTCACTTAAATGTTGATTATCCGTTTAATCTAACAGGTATTTTATACTTCCCTAAGATTAAGCCTAACATGGAAGTGCAGCGAGATAAAATTCAGTTGTTTTCTCGCCAGGTATTTATTACCGATAGTGTAGAAGGGATAGTACCAGATTTCTTAACACTTTTACATGGTGTTATCGATTCGCCAGATATTCCATTAAACGTATCTCGTTCTTATTTACAAGCGGATGGAGCTGTAAAAAAGATTTCGAGCCACATTTCTAAAAAAGTATCGGATAAATTAGAAGAACTGTTTAAAAAGGATAGAGAAGATTTTGAAAAGAAATGGGACGATATTAAAGTGTTTATTGAATACGGAATGTTGTCGGATGAAAAATTCTTTGAGAGAGCTCAAAAATTTGCTTTATACAAAACAACAACAGGTAAATACTTTACTTTAGATGAGTTAAAAGAAGAAATAAAAGCCACTCAAACGGATAAAGATGATAAGTTGGTTTTCTTATATGCTAATGATGTGGATGGTCAACATTCTTACATACAAGCAGCAGAAAATAAAGGTTATAAAGTAATTATTTTAGATTCGCCATTAACTGCTCATTTGGTTGGTAAATTAGAGCAAACGGTAGAAAATTCTTCTTGGGCACGAATAGATGCAGATACGATTGATAAGTTGATTAATAAAGATGAAGAAATTCCATCTAAATTATCTGACGAAGAAAAAGAAAAGTTAAAACCTGTTGTTGAAGATGTGGTAGAAAAAGAAAAGTTTACTGTTCAGTTAGAAAGTTTGAGCGAAACTGACCAACCTATGACTATTGTTCAGCCAGAGTTTATGCGAAGAATGAAAGATATGCAAGCTGTTGGTGGTGGCGGAATGGCAATGATGGGAGGAATGCCAGAAATGTATAATTTGGTAGTAAATGTTAATCACCCAATAGTTGGTAAAATGTTAGCTGAAGCTGATGCTGAAAAGCAAAAACAAATTGCTAAACAAACTGCCGATTTAGCTTTATTATCACAAAACATGCTAAAAGGCGAAGAATTAACTAACTTTATCAATCGCAGTTTAGATTTAATATAATATAAAGCTGTCACACTGAATTAATCGAAGTGTAAGCAACTTTAAAACAAATTTTTAAACCAATAACCTAAAAACGAAATTATGGACAAGAAAAAAATGATTAAATACGGAATAATAGGACTAGTATTAGCACTCTTAATTTTTCCAGCTTTTAGTACTTATAACAGTATGGTAGAGTTAGATGAAAATTCTACTACACAATGGGCTAATGTGGAAAGTTCTTATCAACGAAGAGCAGATTTAATTCCTAACTTGGTAAATACAGTAAAAGGGTATGCTGAGCATGAAAAAGAAACTTTAACAGAAGTAATGCAAGCAAGAGCAAGTGCTACTAAAATTAATATTGATGCCTCAAAATTAGATGCGGCAGCTATTCAAAAGTTTCAAGAAGCACAACAAGGAATTTCTGGTGCTTTAGGTAAATTAATGATGGTTTCTGAGCGTTATCCAGATTTAAAAGCCAATGCTAACTTTATGGAATTACAAGCACAATTGGAAGGTACTGAAAACAGAATTAATGTGGAGCGTAATAAGTTTAATGAAATAGTAGGTAGCTACAATAAAAAGATTAAAAAGTTTCCTGGCAAGCTATACAATATGTTTTATGGTTTTGAAGAAAGAGCAAGATTTGAAGCAAAAGAAGGTGCAGATGAAGCTCCAACTGTAGAATTTTAATATAGAACCGTCATTGCGAATCCCGAAAGTTTTCGGGATGAAGCAATCCTTTTAAAGAGATTGCTTCATTTTGAATTAGAAGCTAATTTCTAATCTTAAATTTCCAATTAATAATTAATAAAATGGCAAAAGATTTATTTACTAAAGAAGAACAAGAGCAAATAGTTAATGCTGTAAAACAAGCAGAGTTAAACACCTCTGGCGAAATTAAAGTGCATATTGAACGAAAATGTAAAGAAGATGTGTTAGACCATGCAGCTTTTATGTTTGAAGAATTAGAAATGCATAAAACCGAATTGCGTAATGGCGTATTAATTTACCTTGCGGTAGAAGACAGACAACTAGCAATTTTAGGCGATGCAGGTATTAACTTAAAAGTGCCTAAAGGTTTTTGGGAAGATACCAGAGATGTGATGATTAGTAACTTTAAAAATGGCGATTTTGCTAAAGGATTAAGTGATGGTATTATAAAAGCAGGAGAACAGTTAAAAGAGCATTTTCCTTACCAAGCAGATGATGTAAACGAATTATCAGACGATATCTCATTTGGGGAGTAAAAGCCCATCCCCAACCCTTCCCGAAGGGAAGGGAGCTCCCCTCTTGAGAGGGGCAAGAAGTTCTTTGCAACTTGTTGCTTAGAAATTCTAGGGGTGTGTTTAAATAACACTCAAAAAATTAAACGACTAATGAAAAAAATATTATCTATATTATTACTGTTAACTGTTCTCTTATCAGCTAACGCTCAAAAAACTTGTTTATTAGAACAGGAAGCCAAACACGATTTAGTTCAAGACTACGCAAGTGTTTTATCTGATTCCGAAGAACAAACATTACGACAACAATTAATAGCCTTTAATGATACGGTTTCTAATCAAATTTTAATTGTAACAGTTACGGATTTATGTGGGTACGATAAAGCAGAATTTACTTATACCTTGGGCGAAAAATGGGGAGTAGGACAAGATGGAAAAGACAATGGTATTGTGATAATGGTTAAGCCAAAAGAAATTGATGGGAGAGGAGAGACTTTTATTGCTCCTGGATATGGGTTAGAAGGAGTTTTGCCAGATGCTATTGCAAAGCGTATTGTAGAAAATGAAATGATACCATCTTTTAAACAAAAAGATTATTATGGTGGAATTGCAAATGCAGTGCAAGTAGCCATGGAAATTACTGGTGGAGAATATACTGCTGACGATTACACCAAAGTTAGTTTTAAATCTTTTTTACCTTTCATTTTTGGAATTATCATTTTTATAATAATTATTGCAACCCAAGTAGGAAGAACAAGAAAGTATGCCCGTACAAATGGCTTAGAATTTTGGGCTGCGTGGAGTTTAATGAATGCCGCAAGTCGTAGTCATGGAGGTTCTTTTGGTAACTTTAGCTCTGGTGGGGGTAGTTTTGGAGGTTTTGGAGGTGGTTCCTTTGGTGGTGGTGGAGCAGGAGGGAGTTGGTAGCCTATGGAAACAGGAATTGCAATATTTTTATTGTCCTATCCTGTAGGTCTATTGCTCTTTTTTGTTATTAATGTTATTTATTTTTCATTCTCTAAGAGGACTGAAATTGATGAAGTTTTTGAGTATAAATTACTTGATTACAAATATGAGGATGTAAAAACTCGTCTAACTAAACTTCAAAATTTTTTAGGAAAAGATATTAGTTATGCTTTTTCTAAATTAGAAAAGTATAAAGAACATGCTAAAATGACAAGGAAGAAATTTTCTTATCATCAAGAACCAATAGAGAGAAGTATGGTTCTTATTTATGCTAAAAAAGGTGGTGAAACTCCTGTTAAATATCTTTTCAAAGAGTTGGCATTTTTACTAAAACTGGAAGTGTTTTTCTCTATGCTTTTTTTCCCTTCTTTGTTAGTAATAATAATGTTCTTTATTCCATTTGACTTATTTTTTGTAAAAATAATATTGCTTATTTTTTGGATAATTATTGTGTATTCATTTTGGTTTTTATTAACCAAATTTATCATGACAATTAAATATGAAATATTAGATGGAATTTTTAGATTATTTAATATTCCCACAGGAAAACTTCGAAGAAATATAAATAGTTTAGAGTACTTATATCATACAAGTTATTTTCATAGACCGTTAAAATGGTTGTTGCTTGGAGGTCTTATGAGTTTGTTTGCAGGAAAAGGCTTTAAAGGTTTTGGTGGCGGTTCTTTTGGCGGTGGCGGTGCCGGTGGTAGTTGGTAGGTTGTGAGAAAAATTATTTTCATATTAAAATATTCTTTTATAGTGGTTGTAGCTGTTGTAGGAATAGGTATTGCAGGAGGAGTACCTTTTCAAAAGACAAATAAAAAAGAAAATGAAGTAGAGATTGAATTGGTTGAAGAGTTATCTGAAGAGAAACAAGATGAAGATTTAAAGCTAACAATAAAACAGTAGCTGTTTTAGGTGGCTTACTTCATAATAAAAATCCCGAAAAGTATCAATCTTTTCGGGATAGTATATTTACTAGTGTTTACTTAATGTATTAAGATAATCCAGAAATTTTCCCGTTATTATCTATATTCATACCTTCAGAAGCTGGTACAGCTGGTAATCCTGGCATACGCATCATATTGCCTAAAATAGGAATTACAAAACCTGCTCCTGTAGCAAATTCAAATTCTCTAACATTTACAGTAAATCCAGTTGGTCTTCCTGTTAACGTATCGTTGTCAGAAAATGATTTCTGTGTTTTTGCCATACAAACAGGTAGGCTTTCTAAACCTAATCGTTCAATTTTCTTTAAATCTAATAATGCTTTTTTAGAATACTCTACACCATCAGCACCATAAATTTCTTTAGCAATACGTTCAATTTTTTCTTTAACAGTTAAATTCCAATTGTATAAGGCGTGGAAATCGTTTTTGCCAGACTCAACCTCTTTAACAACAGCTTCGGCTAAATCAGTCATTCCATCTCCTCCTTTAGCAAATCCTTCGGCAACAATTGCTTGCACACCCATTTTTGCACATCTTTCTTGTATTAATTTAACTTCATCATCACTATCAGAAGGAAAGGCATTGATAGCTACAACAGGGTTTAAACCAAATTTTTTACAGTTTTCAATGTGTTTTTCAAGATTAGCAAATCCATTTCCTACTCGCTCAACACTAGCATCGTTGTATTGTTCTTTGGTAGCTCCACCATGATGTCTTAAAGCTCTAATGGTAGCAACTAATACTAATGCTTTTGGTTTTAATCCTCCAGAAACACATTTTATGTTTAAGAATTTTTCAGCACCTAAATCTGCTCCAAAGCCTGCTTCAGTAACAACGTATTCTGATAGAGATAACCCTGTTTTTGTAGCAATAATGGTATTGGTTCCTTGTGCTATGTTAGCAAACGGACCACCATGGATAATAGCAGGGTTTTCTTCTAAAGTTTGTACTAAATTAGGTTTAATAGCATCTTTTAATAAGATTGCCATTGCGTTTTCGGCATTTAAATCTTTAGCATAAATAGGTTTTTTATCAAAAGTATATCCAATAAAAATATTACCTAATTTGTTTTTTAAATCTTCAAAATCTTCAGCCATACAAAGTATTGCCATTACTTCAGATGCAGGAGTAATGTTAAAACCATCTTCACGAGGAATTCCGTTAGCTGTACCACCTAAGCCTATAGTTATTTGACGTAATGAACGGTCGTTCATATCCATAACGCGTTTCCAAACAATGGTTCTTGGGTCTATACCTAAGCTCCTTGTTTTACTTTGTATGTTATTATCAATTAAAGCAGAAAGTAAGTTATTTGCTTTTTCAACAGCCGAAAAATCTCCAGTAAAGTGTAAGTTAATATCCTCCATAGGAACAACCTGTGCATAACCACCACCAGCAGCACCACCTTTAATTCCAAAAACAGGGCCTAAAGAAGGTTCTCTTAAAACAACAGTTGCTTGTTTACCAATTTTATTTAACCCTTCGGTTAAACCAATAGAGGTTGTTGTTTTTCCCTCTCCAGCAGGAGTTGGAGTTAAGGCTGTAACCAGTATTAAATTGTTTTGAGCAATTTTTTTCTCATCAATAATACTCAATGGTAATTTAGCTTTATATTTTCCGTATAATTCTAAATCATCTTCGTTAATATTTAATTTCGATGAAATAGATGTAATGTGTTTCATTTCATTTTTTTGAGCAATCTCAATGTCTGATGGAAATTTTCCTGCCATAATATTTACAATTTTTAATGAGGCTTAAAGATATAAAAATATATGAGATGTTTTAAAAAAGATTTTTTTGTAAAAAAAATGGTAACTTACCCCAATCTTGGTATTGTTATTGTTAAAAAGAGAAAAAATTAAAGATGAGAAATTTTATATACCTTTTAATACTGTTTTTATTTGTTTATAAAGTTAAAGCTCAAACAGATTCATTAACTACATCACCCGATGTAGAAGTCTTTACTGATGAAAGTAATATGTTACCAAATCCTGTTGTAACAGTTGAAATTGATGTGCGTACAGCATTTACATCGGGCGAGTTTAAACAGTTTTACCCTAAAAGAGGAATGGTTGGTTTTGGTATAGATGTGTTGTTTCCTATTACAGAAGAAAACCCAGTAGATTTTGGAGCAGGTTTGGGATATTATTTTATGAGTACATCCAAGCGAAATTTATCTTTTTACACACCAGGTATTGGCGATTATGATGTTGAATCTAGGGTAAATGGAGGTATGTTTGAATTTCATTTGATGAGTAGAATTTATCCTTTAAAAGCTACAAATTTTCCATTTCAGCCATATATTGAAGGGTTAGCAGGATTTAGAGTTTTTAGTGCAAATCAGCGGTTAGAAACATATATTCATGATACAGGAGAATATTTACCTGTTGAGAAAGATTATAACTACACAGGTTCATGGAGTTATGGTTTTGGTGGGGGAATAAAAGTAAGGGTAAGTAGCGATTTGATTTACGTTAATTTGAGAGCCAACAAAATTATGGGAACTCCAACTAAAAATATGGATCCAGAAAGCGTGGTTTTGTATGATGATGGAACTTATAGTTTTGATGAGTTTAAATCACGTACTGACGTTATGCGTTTTAGTTTAGGAATACATGTAATGATAGAATAAAAGATATGAAAAAATTAACTTATTTATTGGCTGCAATTTTTATTATGAGCAGCGTTTCGGTATCAGCACAAAGCTGGAAGGATTTAAAAAAGAAAGCCAAAAAGGAGGCTGAAAAAGTAAAAAAAGCAAATCCGAAAGGAGGCTTTTCTAGTGAGGAAGCTGCTAAAGGGATGAAAGAAGCTTTGGGTAAAGGTGTAGAAAAAGGTGTAGCACAATTAAATAAAAAGGATGGTTACTATAAAGATTTAGAAATTAAAATACCTATGCCTGCTGAAGCTAAAAATGTTGAAGAGAAGTTAAGGAAATTAGGGCAAGGTAAAAAAGTAGATGAAGCTATAGAAAGTATGAATAGAGCTGCAGAAGATGCTGCGGAGGGAGCGAAAGATATTTTTGTTGTTGCGATAAAAGAAATGACTGTTGAAGATGCAATAAGTATTGTTAAAGGTGATAAGGATGCTGCAACTAAATATTTAAGCAAAGCTACAAGGGCAGAATTAGTTAAAAAGTTTAGACCAGTAATAAAAGCTTCATTATCTAAAGTAGGAGCTACTAAACATTGGAAGACAGTTTTTGGAACTTATAATAAATTACCAATGGTAAAAAAGGTTAATCCTGATTTGGAGGAATATGTTACTAATAAAGCTTTAGATGGTTTGTTTATTCAAATAGCTAAAGAAGAGTTAAATATTAGAGAAAATCCAGCAGCACGAGTAACAGACTTATTAAAAAAAGTTTTTGGATAGCATAAAAGAAAAAAGGTAGAAGCCTAAACTCCTACCTTTTCGAACTAAAAATTGCAATCTTTACGATTACAATTATAAAGCTATAATCTTTATGTATGTAATGCTGTTATTAAAAAAGCAAGTTATTAATAGCCATTTGTTAATTAAAGGTTATCTAGATGACTAGTTAATGCAGGGTCTGTTGTTGAACTTAAAGATACTGCAATAGATGTATTACTGTTAATTGTTCTTGTGTCAGTCCACGAAAACAAACCTCCATTACTGTCCATAGCCATTAAAACAATTTTAACACTGCTTCCATATGGTATTCCGCTAGCAGTTTGATTATACGCTTGAATTAATGTTGTTGTTGCTGGAATATAAATAAATATACCAACATTAGTTAAATCATCAGTGGTAGATGTAAAGCTAATAGAGTTACCACCTGTTGCAACTTGCTCGGCACAACTAATCCATCCTAAACTATTAACAAAACCTTTGTATCCGTACGTTGTAGTAGAAAAAGGTGTTCCGCTATTAATCCAATCTACAAAAGTGCCATTATCATTTCCGTTAAATATGTTTTTAGTACTTGCTGGAGAACCATTAGGCATTTCTACTGCAAAAGGACAGCTAGGAGCTAAAGTTAAATCTACATTGTTTTTTACAGCTCTTACTCTAATTTCTCCATCAGAATCTAATGCATTACCCGAACCCATAGTTGGCATTTGCCAATAAATCATATCTTTTGGAGTATATAATTCAACTAATTTGATATTAAAAGGATATGCAACAGTATCATTATTGCTATCTCTTAAACAGTTTTTAGCTCCATAAATTTTTGTTCCTTGATTACCTATAACTGTATCATTGGTCTGTCCAGTAATTAAAAAATCTTGTTCCTGTTGTTTTTTCTGATCTAAATAAGTGTTGATAGGTTGGTAAGCTGTTAGCTGTTCTGGTTCAGGTTCTTCAATTCTATCTTTTTTACAACTAAATATTAATACAGTTACAGCAATAGCTGAAATGGTAATTAGACTTAATTTTTTCATAATCAATTGTTTAGTAAGCAGGACAAATATACATATTTTTCATCCTACCAGGATTTCTATAACTTCCATTATCTCCTCCGCAGCCAAAGATATATAGCAACCCGAAGCGTAAATGGGTTTCTTGAAATTTAATATTATATCTATACTCTAAAAACGGGCGTAAACACCAATTGGTTGTTACACCAGCACCACCTTCTAAATTCCAATTGGTAGTTGATGCATTTTCTAATACTGAAGAACCTGCATTTCCCCAATTATTATAGCCTCCATGAGCCATTAAGTACCAATTAAACGTATTACCTCTTATCATTTTAGCTTCTATGCTTAACCCAACAGTCCATTCTGATATTGGACCAATTAAACCGTACCAAGTAAATTGAGGTACATAACTAATGGTGTTGTTTGGAAAAAAATTAACCCTAGCTCCAAGCCCCATACTTTCTGTTTGAAAATTCCACATAGCAGAACCTCCTGCACCAATTTTTTGTGCATTAACACTCAGTGAAATAATTAAAACAAAAAAGATGAAAGTAGTTTTTTTCATAGAGTTTTTAAATTCTCAACAATTATACCAATTCTATAACAGTTAAAGGTGTTGATTTATTGCTAGTTATAAACACTTTATTCAACAAATAAAACCAATCCTTTTAGGTATTCTCCTTCTGGATGGAAGATATTTACAGGGTGGTCGGCAGGTTGGGAGAGGTGGTGTAAAACCCTAATATTTCTGCCTACTTCAATTGCAGCAGCTGTGATGGTATCGTAAAATAATTTACGATTAACAGCTTGTGAGCAAGAAAATGTAAATAATATGCCACCAGGTTTTATTTGTTTTAAAGCCAAAGCATTTAATCGTTTGTAGCCTTGAATGGCATTATGTTTAGCTTTTTTACTTTTTGCATAGGCTGGAGGATCCAAAATAATAACATCATAATCAATGGTATTACTTTTTAAGTAATCCATAGTATCAGAAACAAAAGATTGATGGTTTTTTAAGCTATTTAATTCAATGTTAGCATCGGTTAAATCTATTGCTTTTTGCGAACTATCAACCGAATGGACTTCTTTTGCTCCAGCTTTTAATGCCGCAACCGAAAAACCTCCAGAATAACAAAATGTGTTCAATACTTTTTTATCGTTGCTAAAATCAGCTATTAACTTTCTGTTTTCGCGTTGATCTAAAAAGAAACCTGTTTTTTGCCCATTAATCCAATCTAAATTAAAGGTGTTGTCATACTCTAAACCAGTAAGTTTAGGCTCTTCACTTTTGTAGATGTATTCGTTTTCTACTGTTTCGTTAGTTTGTTTTGCTAAGCTTTCAGCACTTTTATTGTAAATGGCAGTAAGTTGCTCTCCGTAAGTGTTTTTTAATGCTTCGGCTATTTCATCTAAAGCATTATATATGCCAATAGAATGAGCCTGAATAACTGCTGTACCATTATAAAAATCGATAATTAAACCTGGTACACCATCGCCTTCTGCATGCATTAAGCGATACATGTTGGTAGAAGCGTTGTTGGTTAGGTTTAAATTTTCTCTTACATCAAAAGCAGCTTGCACTTTTTTGTTCCAAAAGGGTTGGTTGATAGCAGTTTTAATAAATGATACTATTCGAACAGCAATAGTTCCATCACTAAAATATCCTAAAGCTAAAAAGTTGTTTTTGTAATCAACTACTTCAACTAACTCACCAATAGCAGGAGCTTCTCCATTATCACTAATTATTTTATTAATAGCTCCAGAAAATATCCATGGGTGTTTTCTTTTTGGAGATTGTTCTTTTCCTTTGTTAAGTACAATAGTTTTTAATTCCATTTTGCAAAGATGGATAAAAGAACCTAAAACTGTAATTATTAATGATATATTTAATTTTGCCCTTAAATAGGATTCTACTTATTAGTTTCTTTTGTTTCATGGTGCATACCGTAAGTGCCAATTCTGCATGAAGTTTTAGAGCATGAGCAAAGTAATAGCATTGTTACTATAATGATAATGTATTTTTTCATAATACTAATTTAAACATTCCAAAATAATCTCCCCAGCTTCTTCTAGTTGCTCTTTAGTAATACTAAGCGGTGGCGATAAACGAAATGCCGTTGGGGTAGATAAAAACCAAAAACCAATTAAGCCTTTATCTAAACAAGCTTTTACGGTTTTAGCTACTTTTTCTTCATTGCCTAAATCTATGGCAAAAAACAAACCTGCTCTGCGTATTTCTTTAATGGCAGGGTGTTGCTTTAAAAGGTCTTCTAAATATTGTCCTTTATTGTCTGCTTCGGCAATCCAGTTTTCTTCTTTTAATACATTAATACAAGCATTAGCAGCAGCACAGTTTATGGGGTGTCCACCAAAAGTAGTAATGTGTCCTAGCATAGGGTTGTGGGTAAGGCTGTGCATAATTTCGGTACTGCTAATAAAAGCACCAATAGGCATTCCTCCACCTAAAGCTTTACCTAAGGTTAAAATATCTGGCACTACGTTGTAATGCTCAAAAGCAAACATTTTGCCTGTTCGTCCCATACCAACTTGTACTTCATCAAAAATTAATAAAGCACCAGTTTGGGTGCATTTCTCGCGTAAAGCGGTAATAAATTGTTGGGTAGGCTTACGCAAACCTGCATCGCCTTGTATGGTTTCTATAAGCACACAAGCGGTTTTATCGGTAATTAGTTGTAAACTATTAATATCGTTAAAGGTAATGTAATCTATTTGTGGTAATAAAGGTTTAAAATTGCTCTGTTTGGTTTTGTTACCTGTGGCACTTAAACTACCGTGTGTGCTACCGTGGTAAGAGTTATGGCACGATACAATTTGTTGTCTGCCAGTAAACCGTTTGGCTAATTTTAAAGCAGCCTCGTTTGCCTCTGTACCAGAGTTAACAATGTAAGAGCAATTTAAGCTTTCGGGTAGGATAGAGGCAAGGTTTTCGGATAAAGCTAACTGACTGTCTTGTAGATACTCGCCATACACCATTACATGTAAATGTTTATCTAGTTGTTGCTTAATGGCTGCTATAACTTTTGGGTGGTTATGTCCGATATTATTCACTGCTACACCAGCAATCATATCCATATAACGCTTACCGTTTTTATCCCAAATATAAATGCCTTCTGCTCTGTCAACATCAATTAAATAAGGACTTTGGTTGGTTTGTCCTTGATGGGTTAAAAAGGTATTTAGTCGTTTGTTCATAGTTTGTTATTCAAATTTTATGTCATGCTGAGCGGAGTCGAAGCATTGTTTACCTTTCGACTCCGCTCAAGGTGACAATATTTAAAGCCTTTCAAGGCTTTCCGTACTCCAAGCTTCTGCTTTAGCTGCAAACATAGGTTTGGTTACAGCCCAAATTCCTTTAAATAAATCGGAGTTGCGATAGTTTTCTAAGTGTTGTTCGCTTATCCATACACTGTAAGTAAAATAAATATTAGGATTATTTTTATCGTTTAGCAATTCTAAATGCTGAACACCTTCAAAAGCTCTAATGTGTGCTTTTTGTTGTTCAAAGTTGGCTAAAAAATCGGCAACACATTCCTCCCGCAAGGTTAGTTTAACTATTCTAATCATAAAATTCTACTCGTATTATATCTCCTTGATTAATACCAAATAACTTATTGGCATTGGCTTTATTAATGGCTATTTCTATGTTTCCTGTTGAACTAAATAAAGCCAAACGCTCGCCCTCAACAACCGAATTATATGCCTGACTTATTTCATCAATTTCGTACTCAGCACTTCTAAATAGTATTTTAAATGGTCGTCCTTTACCAAACTCTTTAAATAAGCGTTCGGTTATGTTGGTTACAATGTTCCCGTAATGGTCGATATAAATTGCCATACCTTTAATAACATTGTTTTCTGATACGGCTCTAAACATAGAGCGTGCAGAAAGTTCGGTTTTAGCTTTCCCAATTACTTCTAATGTTCCGCCTCTAGCAATATGGCAAGCGGCTTTTACAAAAATATCTTTGGTAGGAAAAGTAATTCTATCGGTATCTTGAGATAGGGTAAGCTCAACAGCTTTTTCGGGAGGGTTATCTAAAATTAAAGAAAACATACCGTTGTCGGCACCAATAAAGTAATGTCCGTTAGCATAAATGGCTATGTGAGGCGTGTTGGTATCAAAATCAGAATTAATACCTATTATATGTATAGAACCTTCAGGGAAATCTTGGTAACAATTTTTTAAAATAAAAGCAGCTCGTTGCATATCAAATGCAGGTATTTCGTGCGAAATATCAATAATAGTGGTATTAGGTTCTTCTTTTAAAATAGCACCTTTAACAGAGGCAACGTAGTAGTCTTTTAAGCCTAAATCGGTTGTTAAAGTAATTGTTGCCATTTATAAGTTGTTAACTTTAGTTATAAAAAAGTTAATAATTTATTGATTTAATGTGGTTTATTATTGTATCTAATTATAGATATTTACGTAATTAATAAACAATTCAAAGGTATAAATTAAAAAGTAATTATTTGAGCGAAAGAGTAATTGAAATTGGAGGTGTTAATCCTGTAGAATTATACGGAGTTAACGAATCAAAATTAAGCGTAATAAAACGCTATTTCCCTAAACTTAAAGTGGTAGCCCGTGGCGATATTTTAAAAGCCATAGGAGAGATTGATGAGATAAATTTGTTTGAAGAAAAAATAAGTTTGTTAATACAGCACTTATTAAAGTATAAGCAACTAACCGAAAATAATATTGAGCGTTTAATGGACGAAAACGGAACAACTGCTGAAGGGGACAAGGTTTTACATAATGATGATGAAACCATATTGTTTGGCAATGGTGGTTTAGTAGTTAAAGCTAGAACAGCCAATCAGCGTAAGTTGGTAAAAGATTGCGATAAAAATGATTTGGTTTTTGCTATTGGTCCGGCAGGAACAGGAAAAACATATACAGCAGTTGCTTTAGCGGTAAAAGCTTTAAAGAATAAAGAGGTTAAACGTATTATATTAACTCGTCCAGCAGTAGAGTCGGGAGAAAACTTAGGGTTTTTACCTGGAGATTTAAAAGAAAAACTAGATCCTTATATGCAACCACTATATGATGCTTTAAGAGATATGATACCTGCCGAAAAATTGGCTGAAATGCTAGAAGGCGGCATTATACAAATAGCACCTTTAGCTTTTATGAGAGGTAGAACATTGGATAAGTCTTTTGTAATTTTAGATGAAGCACAGAATGCTACCGAAAGCCAGTTTAAAATGTTTTTAACCCGTATGGGAAAATCGGCTAAATTTATTATTACAGGAGATCCATCACAAATAGATTTGCCTAAAAAGCAACCATCAGGATTAGTACAAGCGTTAAAAGTATTAAAAGCCATTAAAGGTATAAGCATGATAATGTTTGACGAAAAGGATGTGATTAGGCACAAATTAGTTAAGGATATTATAATGGCTTATAAAAAAGAAGAAGAGTAGTTAATTGGTAAATAGTTATACTTTATATATATTTGTTTTAACTACAAACTAATGCCACTATGAGTTTCGAAGCGAAAAAACACGACAATTATACTGTAATTACTTTTAGTACGGATAAATTGGATGCTATTGTAGCTCCCGATTTAAAGTCGGAATTGGTATTGGTAAGCAAAGAAGGAGAGAAAAACATTATTTTGGATATGAATGCCGTTAGGTATTGCGATTCTTCAGGTTTAAGTGCATTACTTACAGGTCATCGTTTATGTAAAGAAGCTCAAGGTTCTTTTATACTTTTTGGTTTACAAACAGCAGTAGAAAAATTGGTTAATATCTCACAACTTAATAATGTATTAAGTATTAAACCCGATTTAGCATCATCTTTAGATTCTTTATTTGTAGATGAGATAGAGCGTAATTTAGGTACAGGTAACTTAGATGACTAAATTTGAAGTACTCATATTAGGTAATGCATCTGCTTCACCTACATTAAAACGCAACCATACTTCGCAATTAATAAACATTAACGAACAATACTTTTTAGTAGATTGTGGTGAAGGTACTCAACTTAGATTACGTGAGCACAAAATAAAACTGCAACGCATTAACCATATTTTTATTAGTCATTTACATGGCGACCATTATTTAGGTTTAATAGGTTTATTGCAAACAATGCATTTATTAGGTAGAGTTAGTGAGTTAAGTATTTATTGCTCTCAAAATATAAAAGAAATAATAGATGTACACTTAAAGTATTCTAAAGGGCATTTAACATATCCAATTAATTATGTTACTGTTAAAAAAGACGAATCTCAAATAGCTTTTGAAAGCGATAAAGTAGTAGTTAGTACAATTCCTTTAAAACACAAAATACCATGTACAGGTTTTTTGTTTCAAGAAAAAGAAAAACCATTAAGAATAAATCCGGATGCAATAAAACGATATAATGTTCCAAAATACCTTATAAATAAGATAAAATTGGGTGAAGATTTGGTTCTCGAAGAAGGAGGTATTATTAAAAATGAGTTACTAACTCGCGAATCTTTGCCATCATTTAGCTATGCTTTTTGTTCTGATACTGCATATTATGAAGAAATTATTCCATTAATTACGGGTGTGAATTTACTTTATCATGAAGCTACATTTTTGGAAGAACACGCTGAAAGAGCCCGAAAAACCTTGCATTCTACAGCAAAACAAGCAGCTTTAATAGCAAAAAAATCTGAAGCTAAACAACTGATTATCGGGCACTTCTCTAATAGATATGCAGATTTAAATTTATTATTAGATGAAGCAAAAAGTATTTTTGAAAAAACGGAAATTGCTGCTCAAGGAAAAATTTTCAAAGTGCAGAATTCCCAATAAAATCAATGTTAATAGCTTGTTAATAACTAAAATCGCCCTATTTAAAAAGCAATATGAAATATGCTAAATTTGGTACAGTAATTTAATTTATTAACCAAAAAAATTTAAAAGATTATGAACAAAGGTGAATTAATCGATGCTATGGCGAAAGATGCTGGTTTATCAAAAGCAGACGCTGGAAAAGCATTAAATGCATTTATTTCTAACGTATCTGGTTCTTTAAAGAAAGGAAACAGCGTACAATTAATCGGATTTGGAACTTTCTCTATTTCTAAGAGAGCTGCTAGAACTGGTAGAAACCCACAAACTGGTGCTGCTATCAAAATTGCTGCTAAAAAAGTAGCTAAATTTAAAGCAGGTAAAGCATTAGCTGACCAAGTAAAATAATTTTAAATTATTTTAATATAAAAAACCCCGAATTTATTCGGGGTTTTTTTATGTGCAATATTAAGTTAAGCTTACTCAATAGAATGGATGCCTACTGAGTTTCCTTCAGTATCCATAATAAAGGCTATATGCCCATGTTCTCCAATGCTCATTTTAGGAACAATTACTTGCCCTCCAGCAGCCTCAACTTTAGCTAAAACCCCATCCATATTTGGATTAGCATTTAAGTAAATTTTAGAACCATCAGTACAAGGTTTGTAGTTTTGTCCTTGAGCTATGCAACCAGTTGCTTTACCTGAGCCTGGACTAAATGGAAAAAAAGCCATTTTAGTATCATCCATTTCGTGCATTTCCATTTCTATATCAAATATTGTTTGATAAAATTTAGCACTTCTTTCAATGTTGTTTGCTGGTATTTCAAACCAGTTTAATGCGTTTGTTGTGTTGTCCATAGTTTTAATTTTTATGAATTAATATTGGTGTTATTTCCATGTTTCATCTGCCGAAGAAACAATGTTTTCTATATCAGCTAAAGCATCCGCTTTTACAGATTCATCAGCAAAAAGCAACAATTTTCCATTATTAATGGTCCAAAATTGAGGATTTCCAGGTGCTGCAAACCCTTTTCCAATTGCAAATGCACAATGTCCACCATAGCATGGGGCATATTCATCAGAATTAGAAAGGAATAATTCTAAATTTTCTTTAGAAGAAAATTTCCAAGTTAAATTATTCCATTTATGTGTGAATTCGTCAGAACCTTTTATAGCTTGTTCTTGTTTAAAGTAAGCAATCACATCATAACCATCTATGGCAATTCCGTTATTATTTTGAATTTTGTCGTGCATTCCAAATGATAGAGGAGTAACTCCCATTGCAAACATTCCTATAAATGCAATTACAACTATTGTAATTAGACTTATTCCAATTATTTTAATTGTTTTTTTCATGATGATTTTAATTTTTAGTTAGCAATTCTTTTTTACAAATATATGACACAAATACCCATATTAAGGTGTGTAATTACGACAATATTAAGGGTTGTTTGTGCCATTCAGTTTGTATATTTTTGTTGAAAATTATAAATTATGAAACACATAAGTATTATAGTGCCAGCTGGTGAAGCAGTATTAAGTTCGATAGTTGGTTCGTATAAAATATTTAATAAAGTAAATGAGTTTTTAATTCATTCAGGACAACGAAAAGATAATTTTTATCAAATTGAATTGGTAGGGTTAAATAGTGAAACTAATTTATATGGAGGAGCTTTTAATGTTAAACCAACTAAAACAATTTCTGAAATTAAAAAAACGGATGTAATTATTGTTTCTACCATAGTAGGAGATATAGAGAAAGAATTAGAAAACAATAAAGCTTTTATTCCTTGGATTAAAAAGCAACGAATTGAAAATAATGCAGAAGTAGCTAGTTTATGTGTTGGAGCATTTTTATTAGCAGAAACAGGGTTGTTAGATGGGAAGTCGTGTGCAACTCATTGGATGTTTGCCGAATTATTCCAAAGTATGTATCCCAAAATAAACTTATTAAAAGAAAAAGTTATAAGTGAAGATAATGGAATATACTCTAGTGGTGGTGCTTATTCTTTTTTAAATTTATTATTACACTTAGTAGAAAAATATAATGGTAGAGAAGTAGCTATATGGTGTGCAAAATTGTTTGAAATAGAAATTGATAGGTATAATCAAAACCAATTTGTAATATTTAATGGACAAAAGGATCATGCTGATGATTCTATAAAAAAAGCTCAGCATTATATTGAGGATAATTTTGGAGATAAAATTAGTGTGGAAGATTTGGCAAATAAATTTGCTATTAGCCGAAGAAATTTTGTTAGAAGGTTTAAAAAAGCAACAGCAAATACCCCATTAGAATATATACAACGAGTAAAGGTTGAGGTTGCCAAAAAGAATTTAGAAAGCTCAGAACAAAATGTTAATGATGTTATGTATAGTGTTGGATATAATGACAATAAAGCATTTAGAGATGTATTTAAAAAGCACACAGGTTTATCTCCATTAGAATATAGGAATAAATACAATAGAAAAATGGCTTTGGCATAGTTAATAGTTTGCCATTAATACTTGATATTATCCATTAATCATAAAGCATTAGCCGTAAGTGTTAATTTATAAAAGGATGTTTAGCTTTGCGTTTATTTTGATGCAGAAATGAAAAAGTACTTAATACTGTACGTATTGCTTTGTTATGGAATGATTGGGGGAGCCCAAAATAATACAACTTATCGTCTGTTTGGGCAAATTTTAGACGATAATAAAGAACCTCTTCCTTATGTTTCTGTTGCGGTATTTAAAACTTCCGATTCATCTTATGTTAAAGGAGCTGCAACCGAGCTTAATGGTAAGTTTTCATTACAAATTGGTTCGGGGAATTATTATGCTAAAGTTTCTTTTTTAAGTTTTAAAGATAAAACAATAAGAAATATTTCTGTTACCAATAAAGATGTTGATTTAGGTAAAATAGCTTTAGAACCTGATGTTGCTAACTTAGAAGAATTTCAGGTAGTTGAAGAAAAAGCATTGATGGAACTTGATTTGGATAAGAGAGTTTATAATGTAGAAAAAGATGTTACCAATCAAGGAGCAGATGCAGCAGAAGTATTAGATAATGTGCCTTCGGTAGAGGTTGATGTTGATGGAAATGTAAGTTTAAGAGGTAGCGAAAATGTACGAATACTTATTAATGGGAAACCATCAGGTATGGTTGGTATAAGTACTTCAGAAGCATTAAAGCAATTACAAGGAAATCAAATAGAAAAAATTGAAGTAATTACCAATCCATCATCAAGGTATGATGCAGAAGGAGAGGTAGGGATTATCAATATTGTATTAAAAAAAGATAAACGAGAAGGAGTAAATGGTTCGGTAAATGCAAATGTTGGATTTCCGAATAACTATGGCGGAGGGTTTAATATTACCATCAAAAAAAAGAATTTTAGTGTGTTTACAGGCTATGGAGTAACTTTTAGAGATTCACCAGGTAATAGCTCTTCAGAACAAGATTTTAATTATCCTGATACAAGTTTTAGTTATACGAGTAAATCGGAAACCGATAGATTTAGTTTTGATAATAATTTTAGACTAGGTACGGAGATATTTTTTAATGATTACAATTCTATTACCCTTTCGGGGAGAACAAGTTTTGGCGATGGAGATAATGAAACCAATTTAACCTATACAGATTATAACGATTCAGATATTTCTACCCAAGTTTTAAAACGACATGAGAAAGAAGATAAAGATCGTTTATCTTATGACGTTAATTTTAACTATCGAAAAACATTTAAAAAGAAAGAGCAATTATTTACCATAGATTTTAGTCATTCTGACAGAACTGATAATGAAAATTCAATTATTACACAAACCAATAATGTTGTGGCCGCTGAAAACCTTACACAGCGAGTCTTTAATAATGAGGGCGGACAAAATTATATGTTTCAGACAGATTATGTACACCCAATTAAAAAAGGAAAGCTAGAAACAGGTTTAAAGCATACCATCAAAAAAATTGATGATGATTATGCTGTAGAGCAATATAATTCTACAACAAGTAATTGGGAGTATATGCCTGGTTTTGTAAATTTTGTTTTGTATCAAGAAAATGTTTCGGCAGCTTATTTAATGTATGGTAATAAGCTTAAAAAGTTTTCGTACCAAATAGGAGGTAGGGTTGAATTAACAGAAATAGAAACTGAGTTGGTAAGAACAAACGAAGTAAACAAAAGAGATTATTTAAACTTTTTTCCAACAACACACTTAAATTATGAAATAAAAAAAGGAACATCGTTTCAATTAAGTTATAGTAGAAGAATACAGCGTCCGAGACACTGGTGGTTATTGCCATTTTTTAGTTTTACTGATTCACGTAGTAATTTTTCTGGTAATCCAAACTTAAACCCTGAGTTTACCGATTCTTACGAAATAGGACATTTAAAAAACTGGAATAAAGCATCTTTATTAGCAAGTGTTTATTATAGATACACCACTAATAATATTACAAGAATCACTACATCAGATTCTACTGGCGTTACTAGGAGGAGACCTGTAAATTTAGGAGATAAAAATGCTTATGGAGTAGAACTTTCGGGTTCTTATGAATTAGTAAAATGGTGGAACATAAGAGGTAGCTTTAATTTTTATAGAGAAATAATTGATGGAGAATATTTAGGAGTGAAATATGACAGTGATGCTTATGTATGGCGTACAAGGTTAAATTCTAAATGGAATATTAAAAAGAAGGTAAACTTGCAGGCATCTTTTAATTATAGGGCTCCACAACAATCGCCACAAGGAGAAACTTTAGCAAGGTATTCTTTGGATGCAGGTTTTTCGTTTGATGTGTTGAAAGGAAATGGAACTTTTACGTTTAATGTTAAAGATTTATTTAATTCGCGTAAAAGAAGAAGTATTTCTAATGGCGAATATTTTAATGCAGAAAGTGAATGGCAGTGGCGTTCAAGATATGTTAGATTAAGTTTTACATACCGTATTAACCAAAAGAAAAAGAAAGGAGGAGATAGAAATTATGATGATTTTGATGGAGAAGGAGGCTAAGGTTTCTGTATAATCTACTTTATGAAAAAGCAATTTTTTAAAATATTAGCAAAAATCAATAAAGCTATTTTACCTAGCTTTTCAAAGAAACAATTAGACCCTATAAAATTTAATAAGTTTCAGATGGTAATAATTGCCTGGAGAGCTTATGTAACATTAAGATCATTAGATGATTAATTAGTTTCCATAATAATATTTGTTATATTTGAAACATAATATTAAAAATATAACAAATGGTTTTATTTCGTTCTATATTGTTTTCATTGTGTGTTTTATGTCATTTAATCACAATTGCTCAATCTAAAGCAGAGTTAGTATCTGTACAGTTAAGTGCTAATATTCAAAAATCGCCAGCACAGATTACCTTAAATTGGGTTAATGATGGCTCAGCAACAGGTTTTACTGTTTATAGGAGAGCGACTACTTCTTCTGCTTGGGGAAGTGCTATAGCTACTTTAGGGGCTTCAGCTAATTCACATATAGATAACTCTGTATCTGTAGGAGTGGCTTATGAATATAAAGTTCAAAAAAATGGTTCAACTAATGGTTATGGTTATTTAAATGCAGCAATAGAATTGCCTGAGGTAATAAATAGAGGAATTTTAATTTTAGTTGTTGAAGATACTTATAAAGGTAATGCAGGTTTTGATAAAGCTGTAGAGCAAACTATTCAGGATATAGAAAATGATGGTTGGATAGTGAGAAAAATAGATGTTAATAAAAACGATAGTATTCCAAATGTTAAATCAGCTATTGTCAATATTTATAATCAAAATCCAACTTTAACAAAAGGGTTATATTTAATTGGTAATGTGCCTGTACCTTATTCGGGGTTAATGAACCCAGATGCTCATGCAAACCATTTAGGAGCATGGCCTACTGATAGTTATTATGCAGATATGAATGGTACATGGACAGATGTTTCCATTAATGATAATACTTCTGCTTCACAATCAAGAAATCATAATGTGCCGGGAGATGGAAAATTTGATCAGAGTATTATAGGAGCAAATGAATTACAAGTTGGAAGAGTAGATTTTTCAAATTTATCCGCTTTTTCACAGACAGAAGAAGAGTTACTTGTAAATTATCTAAACAAGGCTCATCAGTATAAAGTTAAGGGCTTTACAGCTAATGAACGTGCATTGGTTGAAGATAATTTTGCATCAATGGCAGAAGGTTTTTCTTCAAGCGGATTAAGAAACTTTTCTACAATGTTTACTCCTTCTAATGTAGCTACTAATTTAGATTATAGAACAACAATGAATACTGATAGCTACATGTGGAGTTATGGTTGTGGTGCAGGTTCTTATACAAGTTGTTCTGGAATAGGGACTACAAATAATTTTGCAGGAGACTCTTTAAAAACAGTATTTACTATGTTGTTTGGAAGCTATTTTGGAGATTGGGATAGTAACAATAACTTGTTAAAGGCTGTATTAGGTCAAGGGATAACATTAAATACATTTTGGGCAGGTCGTCCACATTGGCAGGTTCATCATATGGCTTTAGGAGAAAATATTGGTTTTAGTTCTAGATTAACTCAGAATAATAATACTAATAACTATTTTGTTAGTACGCTGCCTTATTTTGCTAAATGGATACATATAACTTTATTAGGTGACCCAACAAATAGAATGCATTATATTAAGCCTCCTTCAAATTTAGTGGTGGTAAATAATAATAATGATGCTGATTTATCATGGAATGCAAGCCCAGATACAGTTTTAGGTTATAATGTTTATAGGTTAAATCCTAATGCAGATTCTTACATAAAAGTTAATGCAAGTTTAGTAACTTCAACTACTTTTACTGACAATACAGTATCTATAGGAGGATTGAATACGTACATTGTTAAAGCGGTCCAATTAAAAACTACAGCAAGTGGCTCTTATTTTAACCAGAGTTTAGGTGTAAGAGGGGATGAGGTATTTACTGTTGGAATTAGTCAATTAAACACAACAGATATATCAATTTATCCAAACCCTGCTAAAGATTTTATAAGAGTTGAAGGAGAATCTATTAATTATTTCATTATATACGATGTAACAGGAAAAGTAATTAAACAAAATAACCTTGTTAATGGGTTTATAGATGTAAAAGGTGTTATTTCAGGGTTTTATTTTATCGAACTATATAATAATGGAGAACCAGTTTATAAGCAAAAAATTGTTGTCAATTAAATTAGTTTTGTGTACTTAATATCCAAGGGTATTCAAATCAATTTTTCCTAAATAAGCTTCGGCAACGCTTCTTTTTGGAGCAACATCAATAGAGTATATCTCATCAAACTTTAAAGAACGCCATACCTCTACAAAATAACCATTGTAGGTGTATAGTTGTACTTTAAATTTAAAATGGAAACGCTCAGAAACTTGTTCTCCAGCCATTTGTAGATGAACAATTTTACTTTTTAATTTAAGTTTTTTAAATTCTTTTTCGCTTACCATAGTTAATTCAGTAGCATTAAAATTAAGGATTTAATAAACTATCTTGTATATTTATGGCTAACAATGGAAAGTAAGGTAGCTACATATCAGATAAAAATTAATGAAGAACCATTTCAGTACAACGAAACTCAATGTAAAAAAACAGTAGTTGTAAGTACTTATGTAGAGAATAAGCTAGTTAGTAAGCACAAGTATGGGTTTGTTGATAAAGAACAAATTTATGATGCTTTAAAACAAGGGAAGGACATTAATTTAAACCATTGCTATGTTAAAGATTTTTCAATATCGGAGTATAAAAAAAGTATTGACTATGAGGAGCTTACGCATATTGATGTGGGTAATTTTGTAGCTGAAAATGCTTTTTTTGATTGTACACTAAGAACAGATTTTTCGTATATAAATTTTAATGGGCTAGTTAATTTTAATGACACCGTTTTCTCTCATGGAAATTTATCTTTTTATGAGTGTTGTTTTATAGGTAGCACTGCCTCTTTTAAAAATGTAGAGTTTGGAAATGGAGAGATAAGTTTTCAATATGTAAACTTTGGAAACAATGATGTAGATTTTGGTTCATCAAAATTTTATGGTGGAGTAGCATCTTTTGTTAGTGCTAAATTTAATAACGGAAACACATCATTTAACAATGTTAATTTTTACGATAGCAAGGTAAAGTTTCATTATACAACTTTTGGTAGTGGAGATTTAAGTTTTCAGAAAGCAAAGTTTGGAAATGAAACACTAGATTTTAGAAAAGTAGAATTTGGAACAGGAAGGGTTGATTTTAGACGAGCAGTTTTTGGTGATGGATACATTGTTTTTGATGAATCAGAATTTCAATCGGGTAAAGTAAATTTTAGATCGGCAAGATTCGGTAAAAATGATATGTCGTTTAAGCAAGTAAATTTTGGAGATGCAGAAGTTTTGTTTGAAAATGTAGATTTTGGAACAGGTAGTGTTAGCTTTTCTCAGAGTGTATCTAAATATATTTCTTTTAAAGGAGCTAAGCTTGATGTAGCATTAGATTTGTGTGTGAAAAAAGCTGATAAAATAGACTTGTCTGAAACTATTGTGCGAGATATTATTGATTTAAAAACGATTAATCATCGTGTTAACATCAATACACTTTACCTCAATGGTATGCGAAATTTAGGGCGAATAATTATAGATTGGGAAGATAATAACGTGTTGCAATTAATAAAAAGTCAGCAAAAAACAACTTTATACCAAAAAGCTGAGCAGTTTAATATTTTAAAAGAAGATTTTCATTTAAGTGGTAAATACGAGGATGAAGATAAAGCTTATATCCTATTTAAACGCTATGAATTAATGGGAGATTATGATAGAATGAAGAGGACAGGAGGGAAGGAGTGGTTAAAGTTTCCTAACTATGCTTTTAGGTGGTTAATTTTTGATAAAATGGGATTGTATGCCACAAGCCCGCTACGAGTGCTTTTTAGTATGCTAGTAATATATATATTATTTAGTTTAATATATTTAAGTCTTCAGCATGCTGAAATGGGGAGTATAGTAAATTCGGTAGGAGCAACTGATGGTTTGAGCTATTTACAAACTTGTTTTTACCATAGTGCTATTACCTTTTTAACCATTGGTTATGGAGATTATTATCCCGTAGGAATTAGTAGAGGAGTTTCTATTGTTGAAGGATGGATGGGCTTATTTTTAATGAGTTATTTTACAGTTGCTTTTGTGCGTAAAATATTACGATAATTCATCCATTGAAAATACTCTCGAATCTTTTTTAATTAAATAATTGTTGTCTTTGATAACAGTTGGAGCTTCAACTTCTTTTCCATTTAGAATAGCAAAACCATTAATTAAAACAGCAATTTTTTCTTTTAAATCAATGTTTTTAGAAGAGTTAAAAATAGTAACCTTACCTTTTTCTAATAATTTGTTAAATTGTTGTTTAGATAATTTGCTGTATGGAGCAACATCTTTTAATAAGTAATATGCATACCTCACAGCAGTTATATTCCAAATCATTTTATCAATCTCTGGGTAATCCTCAATTAATTGTTTTAATCCTTTTGATGATATCCAAAGTACAGTAATAGGAGATTCGGCTGTTACTGTTGCTGTTCGTTTATTTTTGTTTAAAGCAGCAACTTCGCCAATAGTACTTCCTGGTCCAAGCACATCAATTAATTCATTTTTTATGGTAACTCTAATATTCCCTCTAACTAAAATATACATCCCGTCAGCATCTTTACCTTCCTTAAATAGTATATCATCAGTATTAAAAATTTTACTTTCAAATTTTTTGGCAATTTTATGGAAAGAAGCATGGTCAACACCTTTAAGCCATGATACTTCAGCCAATAAATCTCCTGAATCAGGTAGTTCAAATAGAGGTGGGGTATCTCTTAACTGCTTCATTCTACTCTCTATGTCTTGAATCATTTTGTCAGCTTCTCCACTAGCAACTCGTCCTCTTTTTAACAATCTTTCTACTGTGTGCTTTTCATAATTAAGCATAGTTCTTACTGCTTCTTTAGTAGCAATTGCACTATATATTTCTGGATATTCTTTTCCTAAGTTCCTTAAAAATGTTAGTCCTTGAATTCTGTTTTCCAGTATTTCATTTTCAATAATATCAAGATTTTTATGTTCAGATTTATCGGTAGCTCTATACATACTTTCTAAGAGTTTCAAATTGTCTTCTTGAGCAGCAACAAACCCTTTGGCACAATCATAACTTACGGTTAGTTTTTCAAAAAATATTCGTTTAGCAATTATGCCAATTAAAGGTATGTCTTGAGCTTTACTTAGGATGCTGGATGTTTTTAGAAGGTTTTCCATATTGCCTCTATTTGATAGAGATATATGTCCTTTGGTATCTAATACATCATTAATGTCTCCAGTTAAAATTTGGTAAGCTTCAGCACTCAATAAGCCATTTTTAAATTGATGCCAATAACTACTTTTTTCTTTTTCTAAAACTCGTGTTCTAGATTCTGCAACAATCATTTCTTTTTCAATGTCAACAGATAATTCATGCATGTCATATTCTGGTAAAAATTTTCTCACAGCTTTCCAGTTAGCACGCTTTAAATATCTATCTGATTTTAACTGTTCAATATTTTTTTCTGCACTTTGCTGAACATATAGATTAGCATTGTTAATGCTGTTTGTTTTGGCTGCAGATAACTTTGTTAAGCCTAGTTTATTAACTAATAACTTAATTGTTGTTGCATTAACAAGTAATGTTAATGTTACAATACCAGCTGTAAAAAATAAGAACTGATCCCTTATTTCTTTGTCAATCTCACTCGACCCAGCAACAATTAAGGCAAGTGCTAAACCAATAGCACCTCTTAAAGCTCCATACCACAAAACACTAGCATCTTTTTTATTCATACCATAACCAATACGCTTCATTACAGGAAAAAATAGTGTAATTACAACAGCTCTAACTATAAAAATTCCTATATATATTATTCCTAATATTAGTAAATCATTAGATGTAAAAACTGTTCTCTCTGCTATTACAACGCCAACAATTAAGAATATTAGTGTGTTTGCAATAAAAGCTGCTAACTCCCAAAATTCATGTAAAAAATGTTGTACCTCAGGACTAATCTTGGTTCTTCCAGAGCTTGCCATTACTAATCCAAACGCAACTAATGCTAATACTCCAGAAACATGAAAGAAATGTTCAGCAACAAAAAATGCAATGTATGCCGCAGCTATAATTAAACTTGTTTCTACTAAAGCATCATTAAATACTTTTTTTACCCATTTAATAATTAAATAACCTATTATTAATCCAATAGCAACACCTCCAAAAGCAACTCTTATAAACTCAATAATAGGAGAGTTGTCAACTCCAGACCCCGTTAGCCCTAAGTAAATTACCATAAAGATAACTATGGCGGTACCGTCATTTAAAAGCGACTCTCCTTCTATTAGTGTTCCTAATTTTTTGCTAGCACCTAATTCTTTCAAAATAGAAACAACAGCAACAGGGTCTGTAGCACTAACAACAGCACCAAAAAGTAAGGATATTGTCCAGTTCCATTTTGGAATTCCAATTTCAAAATAATTTAACCCAAGAACTAGTAAGGCAGATAATACTATGGCAACAATAATACCCGGAACAGCCATTATTGTAGCGTTTGTGAATGTTTTTTTAAAAACATGTACATCCATTGCAAATGCAGCTTCAAAAATTAAAATAGGAAGAAAAACGTATAATAATAAGTGGGGGTCAATATTGGCAGCCCACCGAATAGAATGGTCTAAAAAAGAAAAATCTAGTGTGGTTGAACCAATTTCATAAATATCTAAATAATTAAATCGACCTAAAACACCTAAGCCTAAACCTATTAACAGTAGAATTACAGTAAAAGGAATAACACTTTTTTGGAATAAAAAACGAGTTGCAGCACCTATTATTACAGCTACAATTATAAAGAATAAAGGAGATGTATCAGTATGGTGTTCCTCATTATGTTTTGAATCATTTTGTTTTGTGATATTCTTACTAATTTTAACATCTTCAATGTTGTGGTTTGTATTGTTTTTTGCTGTTGCAGAAAAACTTAAAACTAACAAGAAAAGTAGTGTGCTTAGTATAGGTATTATTTTTTTCATTGATAATAAATAATAGTACTTAACTAAGGTAGGTTATGATGTTTGAATAAATAATGATTTTTATCACTATAAATAAATATAAATTATGAAAAAAATAATTAAAAGTAATAATGCTCCACAACCAATAGGACCTTATAGTCAAGCAGTTTTAGTAGGAAACACCTTATATACTTCAGGACAAATAGCTATAAATCCACAAACTAGCGAGTTAGAACTGGATACGATAGAATTGGAAACTGAATTAGTAATGGAAAACCTTAAAGCTTTATTGACTGAAGCAGGCATGGATTTTAGTAACGTGATAAAATGCTCAATCTTTATATCGGATATGAATAATTTTGCTCGTATTAATGAAGTGTATGGAAAGTATTTTACCTCAAATTATCCCGCTAGAGAAACCGTAGAAGTAGCCTGTTTACCCAAAAATGTTAATGTAGAAATTTCGGCAATTGCAGTTAAAGGGTAGGAGCGACCACTTCCATTAAAGTGGCACAAATTATAGCACCGTAAGTTCCTAAGGCATAACCTAAAACAGCTAGTAAAACTCCAACAGGAGCAAGACTAGGGTGGAAAGCAGAAGCAACAACTGGAGCGGATGCTGCTCCACCAACATTGGCTTTACTGCCTACTGCTAAAAAGAAAAAAGGAGCTTTAATTAGTTTGGCTACTAAAAACAATAAACCTACATGAAATGCCATCCAAATTAAACCAACGATAATAAAATCCCAATACTTTATTAGTTCAGACAAATCTATTTTCATACCAATAATAGCAACTAAAATATAAATAAATCCACTTCCAATTTTTGAGGCTCCAGCTCCTTCTAGGCTTCTCATCTTAGTAAAGGAAAGACTAAGTCCAACTGTTGTGGCTATTACTACAACCCAAAAGAACTGACTAGCTAAAACGCTATCTTTCCAACTACTATTGCTAGCCCAACCACCAAACAATTCAGCTAAAAAATGAGCCAAACCAACTCCACCAAAAGCAATAGCTATTATTTTTATTAAATCTGTTAAAGTAAATTTTCGTTCAACACTAGCAGAGTAGTTAGCCATTTTATTTTTTAAAATATCTATTGAAGAAGAATCGGCTTTAAGCCAGTTGTCTATTTTAGCAGCTTTACCAGCACCTAATAAAATAAAAGCCATCCAAATGTTAGCAACCACAACATCTACAGCTAGCATAGCTCCGTATTTAGAAGGATTAAATTGATATAATTCAAGCATAGCGGTTTGGTTAGCTCCGCCACCAATCCAACTACCTGCTAATGTTGCTAAACCTCTCCATACAGCATCAAAATCGGCTCCTCCAACAGTTTCTGGAGAAAAAGTAGATGTTATTAAAATTGCGATAGGACCACCTAAAATAATACCAATGGTAGCAGTAAAAAACATTATTAATGCTTTAGGACCAAGTTTTATAATGCCTTTTAAATCGGTGCTTAGTGTCATTAAAATTAAAGAAGCTGGTAAAAAATAGTTTTTAGCAATAGGCCATAATCCTGATGTTTTTGGAGATATTACATTAAAAGTACTTAGTAAAGCAGGAAGTAAATAACACATTAATAGGGCAGGTATTATTTTATAAAACCATTTTAAGCCTTTTTGTTGTGAAGTATAAAAAACAACGCCTAAACATAGAGCTAATAAACCAAATACAACAGCATCGTTAGTTATTAACGGTTCTATTATTACTTTTTCTGCTTCAGGCATAGTTGTTATTTTTTAGTAAATACAATTTCTCCATCTATAAAAGTTTGTACTACTTGCGTAGATAAAATTTTGTCTTCTGGAGAAGTTATTAAATCGTTGTTTAAAATGATAAAATCGGCAGCTTTACCCACTTCTAAACTTCCTTTTTCGTTTTCTTCAAAATTGCTAATTGCAGCCCAAATAGTCATTCCTTTTAAGGCTTCTTTTCTAGATAGAGCATTATTCGTTTGGAAACCATCTTCAGGATAGCCTTTGGCATCTTTTCTAACAACTGCCGAGTAAAAGGTGGCAAAAGGACTAATACCTTCAACAGGAAAATCGGTGCCTAAAGCTACCATACCATTTTGTTGTAGTAAAATTTTATAAGCGTAAGCTTCTTCTATTCTTTCTTTTCCTAGTCTTTCTTCAGCCCAATACATATCAGAAGTAGCATGGGTTGATTGAATAGAAGGAATAATGGTAAAATCTTTAAATTTAGTAACATCACTTCCATTTACAATTTGAGCATGTTCTATTCTCCATCTTTTATCATTAACTCCTTTTAAAACTTGAGCGTAAACGTCTAAAATCATTCTATTTGCAGAATCGCCAATACAATGAGTATTCATCTGAAACCCTTTTTCATAAAGCTGTGGTGCATATTTTTCAAAAAAAGATTTATCTTTTATTAGTAAACCATAGTGAGCTGGAGAAACATCAGAATATGGATGCAGCAAACAAGCACCTCTTGAACCTAAAGCACCATCAGCATAAAATTTAAAAGAACAAACGCTTAATCTATCAGTTTTGTAAGGACCTTTTTTTAAGTAATGATTAAGGTTTGTTGTATCACCTGTAATCATTGCATAAACTTTTAATTTTAGTTTGTCTTGTTGATGTAAATTATCAATTAAATCAATGGTGTCTTTGCTTAATCCTGCGTCATCAACAGTGGTTACTCCAACCTCAAATAATTTATGTTGGGCAAACAATAAAGCCTCAGTCAATTCTTTTTTTGTTGGATAAGGAATGTGTTGGCTTACTAACTCAATAGCGTTGTCAATTAATATTCCGGTAGCTTTTGGATTGCCGTTTTTATAATTAGGTAATTCATTATTACCAAACTCTATGTTGTTTCCATTTTGTTCTATCTGGTAAGTAATAATGCCTCCTTCAACTTTTGTGTCTGGAGTTATTTTAGCAATATTAAACGCTGCTTGATTTGCTAGTGCGGCATGCCCATCAATACGAGTTAAAAAAACAGGTTTGTTCGGAAAAAGTTTATCCAGTTCATCTTTTGTTGGGAATGCTTTATTCTCCCAATCGTTTTGATCCCAACCTCTACCAATAATCCATTCAGTGTTATTGTTTTTGGCGTAAGCTTCAACTCTTTTAATTACTTCCTCAAATGATTTAGTGCCTACTAAATTAACCTGTTTTAAATTTTGGGCATATCCTACAAAATGACAATGAGCATCAATAAATCCAGGGTATATAGGTTTTTTACCTGCATCAATAATTTCTTTAGCATCAAATTGGTATTTGTTTAAAATTTCGTTTTCGGGACCAATAGCTATAATCTTTCCATCTTTTATTGCCATGGCATCAGCAACATCAAATAAATCGTTTACAGTATAAATTTTAGCATTATGTACAATCAAATCTGCTTGCTCTTTTGGACTAGAGTTACAACTTAAAATAGTAAGCAGAATAAAAAATAGGGATGCTACTTTTATAAAATTTGTTGTCATATTATCTTGTTTAAGAAAGCAAATTTACTTTTTAACTTTTCAATATCAATTATTGCTAGTAAGCCAATAATTAAAAATAAAGTAGCTGGTATTTTATACCTCACTATTGCTCCAAAAATAGGAGTAGTTAACCCTATTAGCACAAAAAGACTAAAAGCAAATATGAAAGAGAAATAAACAATGTTGTAATTAATGTTTTTCTTTTTGCGAAACACAATGGTTGTTATAATGAGTAAAATAATTAACCAATTTTCTAAAAGGCTTAACCATACAAAAGGAGAAGAGCACTCCCAAGGGAAAGGTCTTATTAATGTGTTGTTTATTGCATTTGGAATGTTTTTAAGAGTAGAGGGAGTATCTGTTATTTTTGCAATTTTAAAACTACTAGATGTGGGTACATTGTTTATGAGTACATTAAACTCTTGTTGTTTTAACGCTATTTTTTGATAAATGTCCCATTCTGTATTTAGTTTGGGAGCAATAAGGCTAGTTAAAAAACAAATTAAAGTTGCAGTTATATAGCCTAAATAACGCTTACGTTTTATAACTATATTAATCACATAACCTATTATAGGAATTAATAATGCTGCCAGAATGTATAGTTTAGTATAAGCAATTAGTGCTAGGCTAAACAAAAGTAGTCCAAAAGATACTAGACTAGGGCGTTTAAATAGTTTGAAGAAACTATAAGAAAACAAACCTAATCCAAATAGTATAATGCTTTCTTTTAGTAACCCCGAGCCCCAAAAAAGTAATGATGGAAGCAGTAATAAGACAATAAATAATAACTTGTTTGTACTATTGTATTTACTTTTAAATGCTTTATAAATAGCTGTTAATCCAACTAAAGATAGAAAATTGATAAAGATGTTATGTGCTTGAAAATATCCAAAAGAAAAAATTCTGGATAAAGCATTAAACCTAATAATTAGATGGTTGTTATCGTTGTAACTTCCATTGTCAGGTTTAATCCAAAAATTCATTTTGGTGTAATAGGTTTCTGTAAAATAAGCGTTGTCGTTTCCAATAGCGAATAACATTTTAAAATAATCTAAGGGTTTTTCAAATAATGCGTCAAACATTATTTTACTGTCGTCAAAATATTTGAAAATATCTGCTGTTTCTCTGTTAGTGTAGTAGTGAGTGTAAATAGCCGTTAAAACTATGCTTACAATTATTTTTAATCCAAACAGAGCAACAAACCCTCTTTTAGAAATGGTATCATCTTTAAAAAATGTTGTTTTACTTATAACAAAGCAAAACAATAAGAAATAGGCTATTGAAATTAAAAATTCAGTCATAATATTAATAGAAAATAAAAGTAGTGAATTAATAACACCTGAAAAATGTATTTTTGTTTTATGACAAAAAAAGAGCGTTATCAGGAGTTTGTAAAATATTTTAGTAAGCACCAACCAATAGCTGAAACAGAACTAGATTACACTAACCCTTATGAGTTGTTGGTAGCAGTAATTTTATCGGCACAGTGTACCGATAAAAGAGTAAACATAGTTACAAAAGATTTGTTTAGGCGGTTTCCTGAAGCACTTAGTTTGGCTGAAGCTGATGTAGAAGAAGTGTTTGAGTATATTAGAAGTATTAGTTATCCTAACAATAAAGCAAAGCATTTAGTGGGTATGGCTAAAATGTTGGTTAACGATTTTAATAATGTTGTGCCAGATAATATAGTTGATTTACAAAAAATGCCTGGTGTTGGGCGAAAAACTGCTAATGTTATAGCAAGTGTAATTTATAATAAACCTACTATGGCGGTAGATACTCATGTTTTTAGAGTTGCGGATAGGTTAGGCTTAACTACTAATGCTAAAAACCCGTTACAAGCCGAAGAGCAATTGGTTAAACATTTAAGTGATGATGTAATTCCGTTAGCTCATCATTGGTTGATTTTGCATGGTAGATATATCTGTATGGCTCGAAAACCTAAGTGTGAGGAATGTAAAATCACTCACTTTTGTAAAAGCTTTGGAAAGTTTTAATGTAGTGTATTTACAACACCTTCTTTATCAACCTCAATCTATGAGAGTAATCGCCAGTATCAACATTAAAAATACCTTGATGGTCTATTTTATCGATACGAACATTTCCTGATGCGTGTATAATCCTATTGTTTTCTAGCATTATACCTACGTGTATGATGTTACCTTCTTCATTGTCAAAAAAAGCTAAATCACCACTTTCAGATTCTTCAATAAAACTTAATGTTTGTCCAATTTCAGCTTGCTGAGAAGCGTCTCTTGGTAATTTAAAACCATTAAGCTTATATACTACTTGAGTAAAACCAGAGCAATCTATACCAAAAGGCGAACGACCTCCCCAAAGATAAGGGGCGTTTAAGTACATCATAGCGTTTTCTACCAATTTAGCTTTTGGTAACACTTTACTGGTGTCAACACTTTGTCCGTTATAACAAAACTCTTGATTACCAAAAGTAACAGTTTGTTTGTTTAAGTTCGGAAGGCTACTTCCCATACAAATAGGGGTGAAAAGTTCGTTGGTTTTATTTTCTATAACCGTAACTAATTCAGCAATAGCTTTACTATTGTTTACGGCTTCAAATTCTTCTTGTGAAATGTAGGTGATTTGCTTTTCATCAATCCAACAATCGTAATCATCGTAAGCGGTTTTTGCTCTTCGCCAACTCTTCTTTTTCTCTTCGTAAACTTTTACAGTTTCGCCAAAAAGCAATTGTGTAACCATTTCGCTACTATCGAAAGGCTCTAACCTACAAGGTACAACGCTTAAATGACAAATTCCGTATTTCATTGTTTTAATTTGAAATTAGAGATTAGAAATTTCTAATCTCTAATTTTTAATACCAAATTATAAATTCTCAATAACCATTGCAGAAGCACCACCACCACCGTTACAAATACCAGCAGCACCTAGTTTACCTCCGTTTTGTTTTAAAACATTAATTAAGGTTACAATAATTCTAGAGCCTGAGTTTCCAAGAGGATGCCCCAAAGCAACAGCTCCTCCATTAACATCAACTTTAGCAGGGTCTAAACCTAATTCTTTAGTGTTGGCAATTCCAACTACTGAAAATGCTTGATTTAATTCCCAAAAATCAATATCATCATTGGTTAAATTAGCTTTTTTAAGTGCTTTAGGTACAGCTAAAGATGGAGCAGTTGTAAACCATTCAGCAGCTTGAGCAGCATCAGCATAACTCACTACTTTTGCAATAGGAGTAGCTCCCAATTCTTCCATTTTTTCTTTACTCATTAAAATTAATGCAGAAGCACCATCGTTTAATGTAGAGGCATTAGCAGCAGTAACAGTTCCTTCTTTATCAAATACAGGGCGTAAAGCAGGAATTTTTTCCATTTTTACGTTAGTATATTCTTCATCTTTGCTAACAACAATAGCGTCTCCTCGTCTTTGAGGTACTTCAACAGGAACAATCTCATTATCAAATTTCCCTGCATCCCAAGCAGCAGCAGAACGCTTATAAGATTCTATTGCAAAAGCATCTTGCTCTTCTCTAGAAATGTTTTTTTCGGTAGCACATTTCTCAGCACAAACACCCATGTGTACTCTGTTGTAAACATCAGTTAAACCATCTTTAACCATACCATCAATCATTTTGATGTCTCCTAATTTAACACCATTTCTTCCATTAACATAGTGAGGAACCATGCTCATATTCTCCATTCCACCAACAACTACACAGTCGTTATCGCCAGCAATAATACTCTGAGCTCCTAAAGCAATAGATTTCATTCCTGAAGCACACACTTTATTTACTGTTGTACAAGGTACGTTTTCGTTTAAACCTGCAAATATTGCTGCCTGACGAGCAGGTGCTTGACCTACATTTGCTTGTAATACATTACCCATAAATACTTCATCAACATTATTGGCGTCAATATTAGCTTTAGCTAAAGCTCCTTTAATTGCAGCAGCTCCTAATTGTGGAGCAGGTATTGTAGATAAACTTCCCATAAAACTTCCTATTGGAGTTCTTACTGCCGATATGATATATACTTCTTTCATAATACTATAATAAGTTTGTTTTGATAAATTTTATGCCCACGAAGTTAATTATTTCGTGATTAAAATAAAGGGCTTTAAGCATTTAATATCCAAATATGTATTTTTGTTACACTTCAAAAGTTTGTAGTTTAACTTAACTCTATGAAAACCAATTTTATAAATAAAGTTAGAAACCAGCATGAGCTTATTTTTAAGTTGATAATGTTGTTGGCTGCTGCTATTGTAATTGTGTCTTTGTTTCCAAAAGAAGGTAAGTTTAAGTACGAGTTTCAAAAAAATAAACCTTGGGTTCATCAAGATTTATTAGCACCTTTTGATTTTGCCATTAATAAAACCAACAAAGAACTTGAAGCTGAAAAATTGGCAATTAAAAACAATCAAGCTTTATATTTTAATGTTGATTTTACAGTTAAAGATAAGGCTGTTGCCGATTTAAAAGCTTGGGTTGATAATAATTGGCAGGATACAACTGATTATGCAGCAAAGGAAGAGTTGTTATTATTAGCTACTAATTATTTAGATACTATCTATCAAAAAGGGGTGATAGAGTTGGTTGATGAAATGGAAGGAAAAGGGTTGGAGTATGTTGTGTTTTTAATGAATGAAAATAATGAAGTAAACGAAGTTGAATTGGGTAGTTTGTTTACCATTAAAACAGCTTATGATTATGTGTCTGAAAGCTGCTCTGAAAACAAAGATTATAAATTGATTTTATCAGCAGTTGAACATCATATTTATCAAAATATAAAAATAAATAAGAACCTAACTATTAACGAGTTAAATAACTCTATTAAAAGAATTTCTTTAGTTAATGGTGGCTTTTTTGAAAAACAAAAAATCATATCAAAAGGAGAGATTGTAAATGAGGAAAAGTTTAACATTTTACAATCTTTAAAAAAGGAATACGAAAGTAAATTAGGTGGAGAAAATCAATCATTTTGGATTGTTATTGGTCAAATAATATTGGTAGTTATTTTGTTGTATGCATTGTTTATCTTTTTAAAATCGGTAAGCACAAATGTTTTTAATAATAATTTTGATATAGGTTTTTTACTAATCATTATTGTTGGCTTTATAGCAATAACATCGTTGGTTTTAAAGTTTGAAAATGCTAGTGTTTATGTTATTCCTTTTTGCATCATACCATTATTAATAACCACTTTTTTTGGCAAACGATTAGCCTTGTTTGTGTTTTTAGTAACCATTTTTATTATTAGCTTTTTTGTTCCCAATCCTTTTGAGTTTATTATTCTGCAATCAATAACAGGTATTATAACCATATTTACAGTGCTAAGAGTTAATAAGCGAGCAGAACTTTTTTATACAGCTGTAATAGTAATGTTGGTTATTTCTGTATCGTATTTTGCAATCTCTTTAATACAAGAGGCTAGGATAGCTACTATTAATTGGGATGCTTTTGCGTGGTTTGGAATTGCCGCAGGATTTACTTTGCTAACCTATCCGTTAATTTATTTATTTGAGAAACTTTTTGGATACATATCTGATGTAACTTTATTAGAGCTTTCTGATACTAATAATAAGCTTTTAAAAGAGTTGAATTTAAAAGCTCCAGGAACATTTCAGCACTCATTACAAGTATCTAATTTAGCCGAAGAAGCCATACAAGAAATAGGAGGAAATCCTTTATTGGTAAGAACAGGAGCTTTATATCACGATATTGGTAAAATGTATGCACCTGCTTATTTTATCGAAAACCAAAGCACAGGTGTTAATCCTCATGATGAATTAGGCTATGAAGAAAGTGCTGATATTATTATAAATCATGTAATTAAAGGAATAGAATTGGCAAAAGAACATGGCTTGCCAGAGCAAATTATTGATTTTATTAGAACCCATCATGGAACTACAAAAACACAGTATTTTTTAAAAATGTTTCAGAAAGAAAATCCTGAACAAGAAATGGATGAAACCGCTTTTCAATATCCAGGACCAATACCTTATTCTAAAGAAACCGCTGTTTTAATGATGGCAGATTCTGTAGAAGCAGCATCACGAAGTTTAAAGAAGTATGATGCTGATAGCATTTCTAATTTAGTAAATGGAATTATTGATGGGCAGGTTGCTCAAAACCAATTTATCAATACCAATATTACTTTTAATGATGTTACACTCATAAAAAAAATGTTCATTAAAAAATTAATGAACATTTATCATGTAAGAATAGAGTATCCTAAGTAAAGTAGTTACTATATGCAACAAGAAAAAGCATTAGCCATATTAAAATCGGGTAAAAATGTATTTTTAACAGGTTCGGCAGGAACAGGTAAGACTTATGTTTTAAATCAATATATTGAATATTTAAAAGAACGTAAAGTTTCTGTTGCGGTTACTGCATCTACAGGTATTGCAGCAACACACATGAATGGGATGACTATTCATTCGTGGAGCGGGATAGGTATTAAAGAACAGCTAACTACAGCTAATTTAAAATCAATGGCATCTAAAAAATACCTTACCAAAAACTTTGAAAAAGTTAAGGTTTTAATTATTGATGAAATTTCGATGTTGCATAAAAACCAATTAAACTTAGTAAATACAGTTTTACAGCATTTTAAAGATCCATTAATGCCATTTGGAGGTGTTCAGATAGTTTTGTGTGGCGATTTTTACCAACTTCCTCCAATAGGAAAGATGGGTGAAACAAGTAGGGATAAATTTGCTTTTATGTCGGAAGCATGGGTAAAGGCTAGTCTAAATGTATGTTATCTAACCGAGCAGTATCGACAAAGTGATAATCATTTAAATTTAATCTTGAATGAAATAAGAACAGGAACTGTTTCTGACGTTTCTTTTCAACAATTGCAGGATGCGACAAAAAATAGGTTGGACATAGAGAAAGAATTGACAAAACTTTATACACATAATTATGATGTAGACAGAATAAATATGGAGCACTTGTTAACTTTATCAGGAAGTGTTAAAACATTTAAAGCTAAAACTAAAGGGAATAAAAAATTAGTTGAAACTTTAAATAACTCTGTATTAGCTCCTGCTGATTTACAACTAAAAATAGGTGCTAGAGTAATGTTTGTAAAAAACAACTTAGAAAAAGATTATGTAAATGGTTCCTTAGGAGAGGTGATAGGTTTTACAGATGAGGGTTTACCATCTGTAAAGTTGATTTACAATAAAAAAGTAATAAAAGTAGAGCCTGAAGATTGGAGTGTAATTGATGATAACGGGAAAACCTTAGCTAGTTATAACCAGATTCCTTTAAGGTTGGCATGGGCAATTACAGTGCATAAATGCCAAGGAATGACATTGGATGCTGCGGAAATAGACTTGTCAAAAACCTTTGAAAGTGGTCAAGGTTATGTAGCTCTATCTCGACTAAAAAAGTTAGAGAACTTAAAATTATTGGGTTTAAATGAGCAAGCTTTAAAAGTTGATAGCTTGGCAACTAAAGCAGATATTCGTTTTCAGGAACTTTCGCAAGATGCTGATAATGCTTATAATTTATCTGAATTAGAATTGCAAGCTTCAGTTTTTGTAAGAGATAGTGGTGGCTTGGTTAATAAAAAAGAAATAACCAAACAAAAAAACAAACTCAAAGAAAAAGCTAGAGGAAAGATGTCAACTTACGAGGTAACTTTAATTCATTTAAAACAAAAAGCATCGTTAAAAGAAATTGCAGAAGCAAGAGGGTTGACAGTTGGTACTATTGCAGGTCATCTAATTAAAATTAGAAAAGACCATCCTAATGAAAATTTAACACATTACAAACCTAAAAAAAGTGTGATGGACAAAGTGAAAAAGGCTCATGCAAAACAGCCTAAAGGGACATCAATTAGCTTAAATGCTATTTATACCGAATTGGGTGGTAAGGTAAGCTACGATGATATTAAATTAGCGGTTGCGTTTTTAGATTAAGTTTATTTTGTTAATAAGTGCTTCTTTTATATTCGCTATAAAAGGCATAAATAGGATACTTTTATAAGATATTAATTATAAAAAAGGTAAAGATGAAAAAATTATTATTTGGATTGATTGGTTTGTTTATAGCTAGTCAGTTTATGGTTTCTTGTAGCTCAGATAGCTCAATGTTAAGTCAATTTTCTAAAAGAAAATATTTAAAGAAACATAAAGCTAAAAGTGTAAAGTATGAAGATAAAGTAGGTGAGGTAAAAAATGAGATTGCATACAACAATGTAGTGTCAGAAGAGGTAGTTGTTGCTTCAACAAAAAATAACAAAGTTGCAACAAAAACTTCAGTTAGTACTGAGCAATTAATCGAAAAAAGTGCTAAAAAACCAACTAAAACTGAAGTGAAAGTTGAGTCAGTAAATGATTATAATGTATGGAATAATTATAACCGAACAGTTAAAATGCCAAAACTCTCAAAAGAGATGGCTGTTAAGCATCATTCCAACCAAAATGTAACATCAAAAAGAGCTAGTGAAATATTGATAGCAATATTGTGTATCTTTTTACCGCCTGTAGCTGTGGTTGTTTATGAGGACAGTGTTACAACCAATTTTTGGGTTGATTTAGTAGCTACTTTATTATTCTGGTTACCAGGTATAATCCTAGCATTTTTAATCTGTTTTGCAGATGTTTCGTTTTAGATGTTGCTAAAATATTTAACATAAAAAATCCCGATTCATATGAATCGGGATTTTTTATGTCGTATTATTTTTTAACTAAGCATGAATTTCATCAGCAGAAAAATGGAAATCTCCTTCAATCTTAGCATTTTCATCGCTATCCGAACCGTGTACTGCATTAGCAGAAATATCAGTAGCATAAATTTTTCTAATTGTACCTTCGGCAGCTTCAGCTGGATTAGTAGCACCAATTAAAGTTCTAAAATCAGCTACAGCATTATCTTTTTCTAAAATAGCTGCTACAATAGGACCAGAAGTCATGTATTCAACTAATTCACCATAAAAAGGTCTTTCTTTATGTACTGCATAAAAATCGCCAGCTTGAGCCTCAGATAACTGAGTGTACTTCATTGCTACGATTTTGAAACCTGCATCGTTAATCATTTTTAAAATTCCACCAATTGCATTTTTTTCAACTGCATCAGGCTTAATCATTGTAAAAGTTCTGTTTGTTGCCATTATATAAGTTTTTTATTGACGTTTTTAATTTGCGGCAAAAATAATATAATCTGTTTGACTATGAGTATATGGTAGCAATTAAATTTCTACTGCCTCCATAGTTTCTAAATTCACACAAATAAATGCCTTGCCATGTGCCTAAGTTTAGGCGATAATTAGTTATGGGTATAGTAACAGAGCTGCCAACCATGCTCGATTTTATATGTGCTGGCATATCATCACTACCTTCAAAAGTATGTTTGTAAAAAGGTTCGTTTTCTTTTACAATATGATTAAAGCTGCTTTCAAAATCTTTTAAAACCGTTGGGTCAGCATTCTCGTTAATGGTTAAGCCAGCAGATGTGTGTTTTATGAACAGCGTTAAAATTCCTTTTTCGGGTAATTTCCCAATAGAATTTAAAACCTCTGAAGTAATGATATGAAACCCTCTAGCTTTAGCTGATAATGAAAACTCAATTTGCTGAATCATATCATTGCTTTTCTACTGTTTTAACATTGTCAGTAATAACCCTTTCAATCAACATTCTTCGAGGATCTATAGCTGCTTTAACAGGTAGTGAATCTGTTTCAAATGTAAACTTCATTTCATTTTTATTAAACCTAACTCTTTCTTGATAGATTAAGTGTTTCTCATCATTATCAGCATAAACACCAATATCAACCCAATCATTCATATCTACCTTAACTTCGTTTCCTATAGTGTCAGCTTTTAATTTATAAGCTTCAACATCCATAGTTACTTGGTATTTTCCGTTAGAGCTTTCTTTGTAAGTTGCTTCTTTTAATCGGTAATCGTACAAAGTAATTTCTTTAAACCAGTCATCAATTAAATAGTTAAGTGAGTCTGGAACTTGTTTTTCTAAATGTTCTAAAAAGTCTAATGATGTAGGGTAGGGAGGCTCTTTATATCTAAATTCTTCTAGAAACGATTTTAAGGCGTTGTTTACTTTGTCTTCGCCAATATAATCCTGTAAAGCATAAAGAATAACAGAGCCTTTTCCATAATGAATATAAGTTTGATTTTCTACCTTGTAAAGAGGTAGTTCCTTTTCAACTTCACTGCTTCGTCCTCGTAAATAGCGATTAAAATCATATTTTAAAAACTTTTTCATTTGTATGTCATCATCGTTTAATGATTCTTTCATAACCATTAAAGATGAATATTCCGAGAAACTTTCTGTAAGCATAGTTGCTCCTTGCATTTTGGTAGAAACCTCTTGATGAGCCCACCATTGATGAGCCATTTCGTGTGCAATAACAGCATCAATTACATTGTTATCTTCTTCATCTTCGAGATTAACAATAAAGCCAAAAGCTTCGGAGTATGGCATTGTTCCAGGAAATGCTTGTGCAAATGTAGCATACCTTGGAAACTCTATAATACGAGCTTGTTTATGGTAGTATGGTCCAAAATGAGTGGTGTAATATTTAAGAGATTTTATAATTGCATCCGACATCATTTTAATATTGTATGGGTGCGATTTGTCGTAATAAACCTCTATATCAATACCATTCCATTTTTCTCTTGATACTTCGTATTCGGCAGACATAAAGTTGAAAAAATTTTGAGAAGGATTATCGCATTTGTAATGATAAAATTTTCTATCTCCTTCAGTCCATTCTTTTAATAAAGAACCTGGTGCAATAGCAATTTGATTGGAAGATGTAGAGATAATGGTCTCTACATTTACCCAATCAGAAGCACCATCGGTAAGATAGTTATTATGACATAAATGACTACAGTTTTTAGTTAATTCAGGAACTCTCTTTTTAGGAGCTAAATCGTACTTTTTTCTATCGTTTTTATCGCCTATTTCATAACCTTCGTTATAGCCAATTGATGGTAATACAGAGAAATTATTAATAAATGTTCCGTTTTTAGCTACGCTTGTATTACTCACGTTGTTTTCAAAACCTTTAGAGATGTAAGATGCTTCCACTAATAAAACCATTTTTTCGTTAGGCAAAAGTGGTTTTTTCAGTTTATAAATTAAATATCCTAAATCCCTGTCTTCATAAACTAATTTAGCATTTTTTAAATGAAGTTTCATGTTCCAATCTTCATCAATAGTGTAGTGTAAAGAGTCAATTGCTTGGTTCGATTTGTTTTGAAGCACCAATCCTGAAACAGCTAATAGATTTCTTTTTTCAGGGTAAACATTTATAAGGTATTTGGCATCCGTTATCTTAGGCTGAACAATTCCTTGGTATTTTTTGTAGGTCTTTTCGTAATCAACTCTTGCTTGCTCAATTGCATCACTTGTTTTATAGGTATTTAGCACTTTAGTGTTGTAATAAACGAAGCTAGCAGTTGCTATCCACAATAAAAGAATAGTAGTGAAACCAAGGGCATACTTTTTTGTAAAATGTTTTTTTGCCGATTTTAACCTGTTTTTAAAACCATTAGTAACACCTCTTACCCAAATAACACCAGATAAACCTAATAATACTAACCCAAACAAAATCCAATAAAGACTAAACCAGTTGGTGGCTTCTAATGCAGCTCCAAATCCGTTCATATCAGAGTACATATATCCAGGAGAAGAGCCTAAGTTAATCATGTGAGATTGCCAATCAAATATTAGCATTAAAATGCCTGTAAAAAATAGCATAATGATAGATACAAAATAAGCAATGTATTTACTGTTAATAATAACCTGAATAAATATGAGAACTGCCGACCAAATAATGTAGGTTGGTAATGTTCCATAAATAAAATCTTGAAGGTATAAACCTAGTTCTATGTTGCTGTATCCGTTTGCTAATTGATACAATATTGAAATAAATATGAATAAAAGATTTAATATTGATGACAAACAAATTAGCGATAATGTTTTGGCACAAAGTGATACCATAGAGTTATGAGGTGTAGTGTCAATAACCTCATGTATTTTACTTGCTCTATCTCTCCAAGTTAATTCGCCACTAAAAAACACTAAAATAATTAATACAAAAAATGAAGCAATACCGCCAACGGCTTCCATCATTTTATAGGTAACAGGGTATGATTTTAATCCAAAATATTCAAAACCTCCCCACATCGTTAATATTAACATAAGGATGCTTATGATGAACAGAATTTTAAAAGTGCTGCTTCTTAATATGCTAAAAAAGTTAATTTTAAAGAAACTCTTAAACTGACTAAAATTGCCTTTGTTAGAAGATGTGCTTATACTAGGTGCTATTAGTGTTTGTGTAGCAGCAATTGAGTCTGTTTGTTTCTTTTGCTTTTTTACTCTTTTGTTTTTTGCGATAAAACCAAAAGAGATATAAGATCCGATTAATACTAATGTGCCCAAAGCAATCCAAATAATTCTGTTAAATAACAATAAACCAGAAAACCCAACGCTTACTGTGTTTTTTTCTATAGGAGTAAAGTATTTGGTATCGATAGAGTAAGCTCTAATCCCAAAAATATCAGTTAATGCAGCAATAGTTTCGTTGTCAATGTCAGAAACAAGAGTTCCAGATAGCATATAGGTTATTATAATAACCATTGTGCCTACAAAAGAAATAATGGTACTTTTCCATTTGTTTGCCATTGCAAAAATTACTGCTCCAGCAAAAAACATATTAGGCAATATAAAAAGTAGGTAATTATTAATAAATGTAACAGGATAAAACTCACCAATTCTTGCTTCATCAATCCAGCCTGCGGCAGGACCAATTTCTGCTCCCATCCAAAATCCAATATATACACCTAAAAGTGGTATTGTTGAAAGGATTAAGGCTCCTAAAAATCTTCCAAAATAATAACCCGCTTTATTAATAGGGGTACTAAATAGTATTTCTTGAAAATTATGGTTGTAATCTCTTAATGCGGCATTGTTAAAAAAGGCTGTAGCCATTAATAATCCAAATAAGGACAAAATAGCACAATAGGTAGTAATAATATGAGGTGCATTTTTATAAACATTACCAACAGTACCGCCAATTACTACATTGTCGCTAGCAACTGCTCCAAAAACCATTAATGTTATGATTAATGTAAACACATAAACCATTGGTCTTTTTAAGTTAGAGCTTAGCTCTTGTATAAAAAATTCTTTAAACATGTTTGTTAGTTTTAGGTTTATGCTTTAGTTTCAGTAGAAACATGAATTTTGGTGAAGAAAACATCTTCTAAATTTGGCGAAACACTATTAAATCCAGCTCCAGGATTAGAGTCGCTTAATACGTGTATTAACGGTTTTCCTGCTACCATTTTATCGGATATAACGGTATGGTTGTTTCGGTATTCATTTATTTCTGAACGCTCTATTGCTTTTTCCCAAACTTTACCATTTAACTCTTTAATTACATCTTGTGGAGTGCCTTGATAAACCATTTCACCTAAATTCATAATTGCCATATTAGAGCAAAGTTCTGTTACATCGGCAACAATGTGGGTAGAAAGTATAATAATAACATCTTCAGCTACATCAGCTAACAAGTTATGGAACCTATTTCTTTCTCCTGGGTCAAGTCCCGCTGTAGGCTCATCTACAATAATAAGTTTAGGGTTACCTACTAATGCTTGAGCAATACCAACTCGTTGTTTCATTCCTCCAGAAAAGCCTTTAACACTTTTATGACGTTGGGGGTATAAGTTAACTTTTTGTAATAAATACTCAACTAATTCTTTTCTTTCTTTTGCTTTAGAAATGCCTTTTAAAATGGCAATATGGTCAATTAGTTCGTAAGCAGTAATTTTTGGGTAAACTCCAAACTCTTGAGGAAGATAACCTAATACTTTTCTAAGCTCAGTTGGGTTTTTTAAAATATCAATATCGTCTAAAAATGCAGAACCAGTGTCAGCCTCTTGTAAAGTTGCTAAAGTTCTCATTAAAGATGATTTTCCTGCACCATTCGGGCCTAAAAGCCCAAACATTCCATTTGTTATTTCTATATTGATACCATTAAGTGCTTTAACACCATTAGGGTAAGTTTTAGTTAAATTTTCAATTTTAAGTGTAGCCATAGTTATATTATTAAAATTCAAATATATAAATGAGACCTACAATATAACTAAAAAGTTACACCAATGGTAAAATAGACTTGCTAAACGGTTTATTATCTTTGTTTTATGATTTACGATAATTTGCATAAAGAAATAAAATACCGAACTAGCAGAAGTAGTGGCTCAGGAGGACAAAATGTAAATAAAGTTTCTACTAAAGTAGAACTGCTTTTTCATGTTGAGAATTCACAAGTATTATCAGAAAAGCAAAAGTTTATTATTGCAGAAAAGCTAAGTAACAGAATTAACTTAGAAGGGATTTTAATTTTACAATGTGAAGAGACTAGAAGTCAACTAAAGAATAAAGAAATTGTTTTTAATCGTTTTATAGAACTGTTAAAAGAAGCATTAAAGCCTGTTAAAAAGCGAAAGCCAACCAAGCCCTCAAAGGGAGCAGTTAAAAAACGATTAGATAACAAAAAGAAACAATCTCAGAAAAAAGATTCGAGACGATTTAATCCAAATAAAGATTAAACATTCATTAATTTTGCTTTATGAAAATTCCATTCTATAAATATCAGGGTACAGGAAACGATTTTGTAATGATTGACAATCGTGAAAATGTGTTTGATAAAGCCAATATTAAATTGGTGCAGCAACTTTGTGATAGACGATTTGGAGTAGGAGCTGATGGTTTAATTTTAATAGAAAATATTGAAGACTTAGATTTTAATATGATTTATTTTAATGCTGATGGTTCACAGAGCTTTTGTGGGAATGGAAGTAGGTGTGCTGTGGCTTTTGCAAAGTTTTTAGGAATTATCGAAAAACAAGCATTCTTTTTATCTACAGATGGAGAGCATGAAGCATGGATAAATGATGAAGGACAAGTTTCTTTAAAAATGCATGATGTTGAACAGGTTGAAGTAGGAGATGATTACTATTTTATAAACACAGGTTCTCCGCATTATATAGTTGAAAATAATGATATAAAAACTCTTGATGTTAAAACAGAAGGAGCTGCTATTCGTTATAACGATAGGTTTAAAGCAGAAGGAACTAACGTAAATTTTGTAAATTATAAAGATAATGAACTTGATATAAGAACTTATGAAAGAGGTGTGGAGGATGAAACATTGTCTTGTGGTACAGGTGTTACTGCTGCGGCATTAAGTTTGGCACATAAATCTAATTTAGAGGCTGGAAAAATAAAGGTAAATGCAGTTGGTGGTGAGTTACAAGTTGGTTTTAGAACTAAAGATGGTAATTATACTGATATCTGGTTGATTGGTCCTGCAAAGCAAGTGTTTAAAGGGGAGGTTGAGGTAGGGTGACGGATGACAGAAGTTGGATGCTTGAAGATAGATGACCGAAGATGCTAAAAAAATAAATAGAGTTATGGCGAAATTTAAGTTTGAGAAGTTAATTATTTGGCAAAAAGCAATGGACTTTGGTGAGGATATGAATTTGTTTGCGGATAGCTTCCCTCAGAAGGAAATATATAATCTTTCTTCTCAGATTAGAAGAGCGGCAGATTTAATTGCTTTAAATATTTCTGAAGGGTCAATTGGTCAATCAAATCCAGAGCAAAGAAAATTTATAGGTTATTCGATACGCTCTTTAGCAGAAGTTGTAACTTGCTTGCACAAAGCTAGTAGGAGGAACTACATTTCGGATGAAGAGTTTAATAATTATTATAGCAAATCTTACGAATTAATGAATATGATGATAGCATTTAGAAATAAAATTAATTGACTCCCAACTTCCGTCATCCATCATCAAACATCCGTCATCTAACAAATAAATGAACAACTACAAACTACATATAACCAAACAATTTAATGCAGAATCTTTACACAAAGGACTTTACATCTTTATTTATAGAGCGAGTAGAATCCCGCCACATTTAGGAATATTATTGAATGGTAAATTGTATGATATTTCCTTACAAGGTCCTAATATAGGCTTGTGTGTTGATGAGTTTTGTCAGACCATTGATAAACGAAAAATGGAAACCATTTTTATAGAATTAGAACTACCTGTTTTTAATAATTTTATAGACGAGATATTAGTTGATTGTATTAAAAAACATCAAAAAGTATCAGAAGATGTAAGTTGTTTATTTCCTATACGAGAGTTTTTAGCAAGTGTGTTTTATAACCCGAAAATGGAACAAGCGGATTTTATTTTTGAGTTGATGCCAATTTTAGAAGAGCATAAATTGGTTAAAAATATTACACAGCTTAATTTAGATAAGAAATTAAATAACAATATTCTTACACTAAATACTTATACAAAAGAAGATATAAAAAACTGTATTGCTGCTCTTAACCGTAAAGAGGAACTAACGTGTTAGTTTCTTTAAGAGAAATTCAGTCTGCTGATGTAGATGAACTATTAAAGTGGGAAAACAACCCAGATAATTGGCAAATAAGTGACACCGTTGCACCTTTTTCAAGAAAACAAATTGAAGATTTTGTTAATCAGCCACAATCGTTAAGCGATAATAAACAACAACGCTTTATGGTTTGTTTAAATAATAAAGCGATTGGTTGTATTGATTTGTTTGAGTATGATTTTGCTGCAAGTAAAGCTGGTGTGGGGATTTTAATTGCTGAAGAAATAGAAAGAAACAAAGGCTACGCTTCAAAAGCATTAAATTTATTGATTAATAAATGTAGAAATGAACTAAACATTGTTTATCTTTTTTGTAATATTTATAAAGATAATAAAGCAAGCATTCGTTTATTTGAAAAATGTGGGTTTCAATTTGTTGACGAACGAAAGTTGGATGGCAAACCTGTTAATTATTACGAATTAAAAAAATGATTAAAAAAACAATCATATTAATATTAGTAATTGGAGCTATTGTAGGCGGTTATATGGCTTACAGTATGTACCAAAAGGTATATCAACCTAATGTTACGCTAGAAAATACTTCTGATAAATACTTTTACATTTATTCAAACTATGAGTTTAAAGATGTAGTTCACGATTTATATGAAAAGGGCTACATTATTAATCGAGAGTCTTTTGAGTGGGTAGCAGGGCAAAAAGCAAATTTTACTAACAATGTAAAGCCTGGGAGATATTTATTAGAGGACGGAATGAGTAACAATGAGTTGGTTAACTTATTGCGTTCGGGAGAGCAAGTGCCAGTTAAAGTAACTTTTAATAATGTAAGAACTACTGCTCAGCTAGCAGGAAAAGTAACTAAAAACCTTGAGTGTGATAGCTCTGAAGTTTATAACTTATTAAACGATAAAGAGTTTGTAAGTAAATACGGGTTTAATCGCATAACTATATTAACCTTGTTTTTACCTAATTCTTACGAGTTTTATTGGAATACTTCTGCAGATGAGTTGATACAACGTATGGCAACCGAATACAAAAAGTTTTGGACGGAAGATAGAAAAGCCAAAGCCAAAAAGTTAAACTTATCACAATCTGAAGTAGCTATTTTAGCCTCTATTGTGCAAGCAGAACAATCGGTACATAGTGATGAGCGACCAAAGGTAGCAGGCTTGTACATTAATCGTTTACGACAAGGAATGCTGTTGCAATCCGACCCAACCATAATTTATGGAATAGGCGATTTTAGTATTAGAAGAGTGTTGAATAAACACAAAATACATAATTCGCCATATAATACCTATATGCACAGAGGTTTACCACCAGGGCCAATTAATTTGCCAAGTATAAAATCTTTAGATGCGGTATTAAATTACGAGCACCACGATTACATTTACATGTGTGCCAAAGAAGATTTTAGTGGTTACCACAACTTTGCCAAAACCTACAACCAACACTTGGTGTATGCCCGTAAATACCAAGCAGAATTAAATAAGCGTAGGATTTATAATTAAAAATCAGTCTTATCAAAATAAACAAAGAAGATATTGATGAAATAATTCGAACTAAACGAATTCCTTTGAAAGGGTTTTGGGATTATTTTGAACACTATGCTACTGCTTTATTGCCTTTAACAGGATTATTAATTATTTTATATTTTGGTATTTTTAGAGATAATTGGTCCGGGGCATTAGTTTTAGGCGTTTTAACAATTCCTCCATTATTAGCAGTACTAATTAATGGTTATAGAATGCTTACTCTTCAAAGATTGATAAGGTTGTCAAAATTTCCAGGCGAGGGGTACGATATGATTAAAGAAACACTTAAAACTTTAGGTTGGAGAATTGTAGCAAGTAGAGATAAAGACTTTATTCATGCAGTTTATCCTGATGTCGGTGGTTTTGCTTACAACACAACTTCTGAAACTTATGGCGATATATTTGTTTTTGCCAAAGGGAATGTTTTTTATGTTACAGCTATTCCTGAAAAAGGGATGAGAGGTGGAAGAGCTCAAATATTAAGAATACATTCATTGGATAAATTAAGAGAATTGAAATTAAGGTTAAACTGGATGGTTAAAAACTATAAAAGAATTCAAACCGAAAAAACAATACAAAAAGAAATAGAAGCCAATTTGATTATACCTGAGGGATTAAAAGAGGTTAATTTAGAATTGAAAGAAATTGAAATTGTTGTTCAAAACACAAGTTCTATGCCTGCTGGTTATAAGTTCGAACCTTATAAAATATTTGGTACAATTATAAAGAAAGTACAGTTTGATGCTGATATGGGAGTTAAGATAGTTGTGATGTTGGATAGAAAAATTGAGGGTAGAGATTTGGCACTCAATAAGTTTAAAAAAGTATCATTAGTTATGTTTACAATTGCTCCAAGATATATTGAGTTGTTTTATTCTTCAAAACAGGTAGTCGTGAAAATGTCATATTTTAAACAGTCATCATATAATAGGAGAAATAATAAAATCTATTTAGATTATAAAGGTAAATTAAGAAGAGATGAAACTATAATTACTTTAGATGCTAAAATTCAGTTAAAGTAAATTTTCTAATCTTTAAAATTCTCCTATATTTAAACCTTATTTAAACAAAAACTAACTATGAAAAAAATATTATTTTTTAAACTATTAATTATAATTAGTACAGTTTTAGTAGGTCAGAATTATCAAATTAACACTCCTTATGTTAACATATTAAAAAATACAAACTATGGAGTTTTACACCATTATATTCAAATTGATAATTTAATTAATCAAGATTTTGGGATGAGATGGGTTGCATTAACGGGTAACCCATCAAGTTGCCCTTCTGGCTGGGTAGTTGGTGTGGGAGATCCTGATTCTACTTATGTAACATATAGTGTAAATGATAGTGCGGACTTTATTTTATCAGGAACTAATCCAACTTATAATAAAATAACTATAAGTATAACACATAATGGTATTCCGGGTAGTTGCTTGTTAAACTTTAAGGTTTATGAATTATCAAATCCTCAAAACTATACAAATATTGGGTTTGATGTTTTTGTTTCTCAAGGAACAACTTCGATAGAAAGTGTAAAATCTAAAAAAGATGTAATAGGATACCCTAACCCTGTGAATAATATTTATTATTTCAATAAAAAGGTAATTCGATACAAATTATTTTCTTTAGATGGAAAATTTATTTGTGAGGGAAATAATTCTTCCAGTATAGATTTAACAAATATTAAAGAAGGTACTTATCTTTTACTTGTAGAAACAGCTAATGGAGAATACATTAACGATAGAATAATTAAAAATTAACCAATTATGAAAAAAAATATTTTATTAGTTCCGATAGCTATCGGAATAGTATCATTAAGCTTTGTAGCTTGTGGCGGTGTTGACATGGAAGAAGCAGATGCTTTAAATCACGATTTATTATCAGCAGTAGATGAACTAGCTGAAGAAACAACAGAAGTTGAAGAAGCGGATGATGATTTGTATTACTCAGAAGATGGAGGTTTTAAAGTAAAGTTTGCTGGCGAGCCAAAAGTAAGTTCAGATATAGTTCCTACAGATGTTGGAGATATAGAAATGATGTCTTTCTTATACGAAAAAAGCATAACCGAAGCTTATATGGTTGCTTATAGCGATTACCCAACAGCTATGGTTGAGCAATCTTCGGCAAAGGATATGTTAATAGGAGCAAAAAATGGTTCGAGTGGTAATATGGGCATTACTTCTTTTGATTTAGATGAAGAGGTAGAGATGGATGGTAACCCAGGAATGTATTTTAAAGGTAATGCCAATAGTATTTACGCTGAGTATAAAATATTTTTAGTGGGTAGCAGGTTATATCAAATTGCAATATTAAGAGATGGTAGTTATGCCACACCAGAGCGTTCTGACGAATTTTTCAGTTCATTTAAATTGGTAGAAAAATAATTAATCTGTGAATACCCCTAGTAATAGTATAGATTTAAGGTGTTACAATACATGGATGGGAGAGGATGGTATTGTTAGAACAAAAGTTAAAAGTGGCGCAGAAATAGTATTAAATGATGCTATTGAAAACTCTAAAGCTGTAAACTCTTTTGACACAGAAAGTTATACTATGATTGTAGATACCACTTTAGCAAAAAGCATTACCAAAGAGGCTAGAGATTATTTTTCAATGAAAGGTAGAGAATCAAAAGTAGTGGCATTTGCCATTTTGGTTAATTCGCCTTTAAGTAAACTAATTGCTAATTTTTTTATGGGTTTAAATAAACCTAGAGTTCCTGTAAAATTGTTTACTAACGAACAAGAGGCTATTAATTGGTGTCAGAAACAAACAAAACCAATAGCGGTTTGAAATACAGTAGTACTCCTCAAAATATAAACGATAAAGCAAACGATATACTAGAAGCTATAATGGCTTATGCTAGGTTAGAGTTTGATGCTCCAAAATTAGAGATAGGAGAAGATGGAGATGTTTTTGATGCCATTTCTTCTGGTGTAAACATGTTGGGAGAGGAGTTGAAAGAAAATGTTGTTTCTAACAAAGAGAAAGAACATTTGTTAAAGGAAATACACCATCGAGTAAAAAACAACATGCAAATTATTAGCAGTATGTTGCGGTTACAGTTTTCTAAAGAAAATGATGATAGGGTAGTTGGTTTAATTCAAGATAGTCAAAGTAGGATTCATGCCATGGCATTAGTTCATGAAATGTTATACAGTACTGCTAACTTTAAGCAAGTTCAATTTGATAGTTATGTAAGGGTGCTAACCAAAAGCATTTTTGCTTCTTATGCACCTTCTAATCATAAAATAGTATTAAATATTGGTGTAGATGAAACTTTGTTTTTTGAGATAGAAAAAATTATTCCTTTAGGTTTAATGGTAAATGAGATTGTTACCAATTCGTTAAAGTATGCTTTTAAAGGGGATGTAGGCGAAATTAATATTCAGGCAACTACGGTTAATAATAAATGCTCTTTATTAATTTATGATAACGGAAAAGGCTTGTCTGATGGTTTTGATATGGAAGATGATGGTAGTTTGGGTATGCAGTTAATTTATTTGTTGGCAGAGCAGATTGGAGCTGAGATAACCCAAAAGAATCAAGGAGGGTTGTTGTATCAAATTTCTTTTGAAACGATATAATTTTTTTTAAGTTCTTTTGACAACCATTTGGCAAAGGAGGTAGAACCTTTGTAATTCAAATGTTGAGAATCAAACCAATTATCTTTATTTGTAAAAATAGTATCAGGAGGTAAAATAATTTCGGTTTCCCCTTTATAAAAATCATACTCTAAAGGTTTTTCTATACTGTATCCATAAGAAGGAATGTAAAGGAAAACAACTTTAATGTTTTCACGTTTAGCCAAAGAAACAATTTTTGTTACGTACTTTTTTGGGTAAGAAAATTTAAAATCAGAAACAAAATTAGATAGCTTTTTTTTGTATCTTTTTTGTTGATTTAAGAGGTGCTTTTCTAATTTTTTTTCTTCGGCAAAGAAGTTAAAAGGAACGTAACTATGATTTTGATTATAATTGGCTGGTTTTTTAATGTTTAATAAATTTAGTTCCGATTTTCTATAAAAATTAAACCTACAATTAAGCGAAGAGTATAAATTTTTAAAGTAATCAAAATTATATCCTATATCAGCTTTAACAACATCATTAAAGTCGGCTATATATCCAAAATCTTGATGGCTATATTTGTCTTCTTCTTCAGCAACCTCAATAATAATTAATTCAGGTTTTTTAGAAGAAAGCAAGTCTTTAATTAAAGGATATTGAATGTTTCTTCCTTTGGTACAATAAGCCAAATTAGCAACATTTATAGGGAGTTTTATCTGCTCTGAAATAAGTTTTTCTATTAAAGAATCGTTTATTCCACATCCTGTATGAGAAGTGCCTAAAAAAGCAATGTCTATTGGTTTTGGGTTTTCAAATAATCGATAATAAATCCAAGAAGTATTGCAATCAACATTATCTCTATAACTATAACCATATTTTTTATCAAATGGATTAAGATAGATATAGATAATTCCGCCAATAAAAGGAATTATAAATAATAGAATATTTCTTATAAATTTTTTCATTTAAAACTGAAAATATACAAATTGTTGAGGCTCTTCAAATGCTCCAAAAAGAAAAAACCATGCTATTAAAAAGTAATAAATTAAAAACCTCGACCATCTAGGTATCTTTATAAGTACAGCATCAATACCTTTGTTTCTAATAATTAAATCAACAGTAATAAAAATTGTAAATGATAAGGTAAGGTAAATAAATTCATTGGTACTATTAAAAATTTCTCGAAAAATAGAAATGAAATTCTCTGAATTAGCAAAATGATTAGATAGCTTTTGTGGCAAGTGTTTAATTAGTGTTAAAGCATCATAGCCACTTTCGGCTCTAAATATCATTAAAGAAAAAGCAAAAAGACTGAAAGTTGATATTACTTGTAGGGCTTTTAATAGTTTTGGAGTACGAGTTAAACCTAATAGTTTGTTAATTTTATTTCTAATGTTTTCGGTAAACATAGCAAAGACTAAATAAAAGCCATTTAAAGCTCCCCAAACAGCAAACGCCCATGTAGCACCATGCCATAATCCACTAATTAAAAAAGTTATAAAAATATTAAAAGACCATTTCCATTTTCCTACTTTATTACCACCCATAGGAATATATAAATAATCTCTAAACCATGTAGATAATGATATGTGCCACCTGCCCCAAAACTCTTTCATAGATGAAGAGAATAATGGTGTTTTAAAATTTGTCATTAATCTAAATCCAAATAATCTAGCAGTACCAATTGCAATATCCGAATAACCTGAAAAGTCGCAATAAACTTGGAAAGTAAATAGAATGGTTGTTATTAATATCGATAACCCATAAAAACCATCAGGATTACTATAAATTACTTCAACATATTGAGCTAAATTATCTGCAATTACTACTTTTTTAAATAATCCCCAAAACATTTTTCTTAAACCCGAAATAGCAAAAGCATAGTTAAAAGTTCTTTTTTTATGAAATTGTGGTAGTAAATCTATTGCCCGTTCAATAGGGCCAGCAACTAATTGAGGGAAAAAAGCAACAAAAGCAAAAAAGCCTATAAGGTCTTTAGTAGGAGCTAACTTTTTTCTATAAATATCAATAGTGTAACTTAATGTTTGAAAAGTGTAGAAACTTATACCTACAGGCAATAATACTACTAGTGTACTTTTGTTTAAACTTATACCTAGCAACCCAAATAAATCGATAAACGAGTCAACAAAAAAGTTATAGTATTTAAAAAAACCAAGAAGCCCTAAATTAATAACTATACTTATAATCAAAAACATCTTTCGCTGTTTCTGCTTAGAGGATTGGTGGATTTTTAAGCCTAAAATATAATCTGTTATTGAGCTAATGATAATTAAAGACAAAAACCTCCAATCCCAAGAACCATAAAAGAAATAGCTCGCAATTAAGATTAAAAAATTTTGTTTTTTTAAACCTTTATTTATGACAAACCAATAGAGTATAAATACTACGGGTAAAAAAATAGAAAATGCAATAGAGTTAAAAAGCATTTAGTTAGGTTTATCAAGAGATAGATTAGTTTAAATACCTTTCTTCTAATATATTAATATGATGTTTTTCATGTCCAGCAATGATATAACCAATAGCTAAAACAGTTAATTTATTTCCGTTAGCAGTACCTTCTCTGATTAGCATTTCTTCCGAAAAGCTTTTAAACAATGCAATGGTAGCAGATCTAACAAGGTTGTATTCTTTGTATATGTCGCAAATGGTTCTGCCTTTAGCATTACTATAGCTAACATAGTCATCATGGTTGTAACCAGGTAAATCTGTTTTGTCGTTTCTAGCAAAGCGTAAGGCTCTATTACAAAAAATACGTTCAGTATCAATTAAATGAATTAATAATTCTTTAATAGTCCATTTGTTATCTGAATAAGCGTAATTACCTTGGTCTTCAGTTGTTAAATCTAATAATGTATTGGTTTCGTTATGAATATCTTCCAAAGTACTTATAACATCATTAGTTGTATCTACTAAGCTTACATAGTAATTAAAATATTCGGCAAATTGATGTGAATTTATATCTGTTGACATATTAAGATAATTTTAAAGTAAAAGTAATACAATTTCAGTTTTATCTCTGTTTAATAAATCATAAATTTACGTCCTTTCAATAAATATAAGATATGGTTAAAATTAAATTTGGAACAGACGGTTGGAGAGCGATAATAGCTAAAGACTTTACAGTAGATAATGTAGCTAGAGTTACGTTAGGAGCTACGGAGTGGTTAAAACAAAATTTTGATAAGCCTTCAGTAGTTATTGGGCACGATTGCAGGTATGCAGGGGAATTATTTGCGGAGACTACAGCAAAAGTATTTGCTAATGCAGGCATAAAAGTTTACTTAGCTAAAGGACCCGTTTCAACACCTATGGTATCTTTAGGAACATTAAGACAAAAAGCCTCTTTAGGTATTGTTTTAACAGCCTCTCATAATCCGCCAACATATAATGGATATAAATTAAAAGGTCATTTTGGAGGACCTTTATTGCCAAAAGAAATACAAGAAGTAGAGGATTTAATTCCTGATAACAACTCAATTGATTTAGATGCTTTAAGTATAGATGAATTTAAACAACAAGGATTGATTGAGAATATTGATTTAGAAACAATGTATTTTAATCATGTTGAGGCAAATTTTGATATGGAAGCCATTCGTAATTCAGATATGAATTTTGCTTACGATGCAATGTATGGTTCTGGTCAAGATGTAATGAGAAGATTGTTGCCAGATATTGACTTTTTACATTGTGAGCACAATCCGGGTTTTAACGGAACAGCACCAGAACCAATCCATCGTAACTTAGGAGAATTTTCTGAAATGATTAAGTTAGCCGAAGGAGGAATTGATTGTGGGTTAGCAACAGATGGAGATGCGGATAGAATTGGATTGTATGATAGCAATGGAAATTTTGTAGATTCTCATCATATCATACTTCTATTAATAAAATATTTGGTTGAAGAAAAAGGATATACTGGTAAAGTAGTAAATGCTTTTTCGGTTACGCCTAAAGTTAAAAAAATGTGCGACCATTATGGTTTAGATTATCAAGTGGTACAAATAGGGTTTAAAAATATTGCAGGAATAATACTAGAGGATGATGTTTTGTTAGGAGGAGAAGAATCTGGCGGTATTGCAACCAAAGGACATATACCAGAAAGAGATGGAATATGGATGGGCTTAATTATATGGGAGTATATGGTTAAATCTGGTAAAACTCTTGAAGAACTAATACAAGGCGTTTATGAAATAGTAGGAGAGTTTAAATTTGAGCGTATTGATATGCACTTAAAAGAAGAGGAAAAGCAAACCATTATTGCAAACTGTAAAGCCGACAATTATAAGTCTTTTGGAGATTTAGAAGTGAGAAGAGTAGAAACCATAGATGGTTTTAAGTATTTCTTTGATAATGACGAGTGGGTAATGATTCGACCATCAGGAACAGAGCCAGTACTTAGAACCTACGCAGAATCTTCTACTACCGAAGGAGCTTTTAAAGTGTTAGAAAAGACACATACCGAATTCAAAAAGTAAACAAATACTTTAAAGATTTTCCCCTAACATTCATTTGTTAGGGGATTTTTTATGGGTAAAGGTTTAGGCTTTGTCGAAAAGTAGTTTGTTTTTTTGCTAAAAAAGCATTAAAATTATACCTTACATCAAACTTTTTTATGGGATTAAAATGCAAAATAATAGTACTATTAACCTTTGGGGTATTTTTATTCCATAACTTAAAAAGTCAAAATTTTGCTGATAAAGAGTTTTATATGGTAGATTCTTTAATTATAGATTCTTTATCTACTCAAGATAAATTATTAATAGATTCTATATTACCCTTTTATCATAAAGCCAAACAAGATACTTTAAAGTTATCATATCTTAATAAAATAACAGAAGAGTGTTATGATGATAATGTATGGCCTAAATACAATAGATTACTTTTTGATGAAGCTCGAGAAGTATTAAGTAATCCCTTATTGTCAAAAAAAGAAAAAAAAGAGATAAAACGATATATCGCTGCAGCAATTAATAATTTTGGATATTTAGCATATTCTTATGGTAATTATGATGAAGCAATAAAGCATTATCAAGAAAGTTTGAAATACTATCAAGGAGCTTTAGATAAGAGTGGAATGGCAACTTGTTTTAATAATATTGCTGCAATATATGATGATCAAGGAAATAGCTTAAAAGCTCTAGAATATTATAAAAAGAGTTTAAGCTTTGTTCAAAAATTAAAAGATAAAAATGGAATAGCTTTAGCTCTTAATAATATTGGCTATACATATAGTGAACAAGGAAGAATAGCCGAAGCTTTAGAGAATTATAGTAAGAGTGTTCGGCTTTTAGAGGAGGTTGGTAATGAACAAGTTTTAGCAACAACTTTTAACAATATAGCATACATTTATAAACTCCAAAAAGATTATACTAATTCATCTAAATACTATTATAAAAGTTTGAAAATTTTTGAAAGGTTAGGTGATAAATATGGTGTGGCTGGTGTTTATAATAATTTAGGGTGGATTTATACTTCAAAGAATAGCCAAAAAGCTCTTTCATATTATGAAAGAAGCCTTGAAATACAAAAAGAATTAAAGCATCAAAAAGGAGTTGCAGATGCATTAAACAATATAGGAGCGATATATATTAAATCGAAAGATTTTAATAAAGCATTAGAATATTTTAATAGTAGTTTAGAAATAAGGAAAGATATTGGGGAGATTCAAGGGGTAGCTAGCTCTTTATTATCAATAGCTTCGTTGAATAAATCTAAAGGAAATATTGGAGAGGCTAAGAGATATGCGTTGGAGAGTATGAAAATTTCTAAAGAAATAAGATCACCAATCAATACTAAAAATGCAGCGGAATTGCTATATCAGATTTATAATATTGAAAATAACTCTGTAGATGAATTAAAAATGTTCCAACTATATATATCTATGAGAGATAGTATTTCAAATGAATCTACACGTAAATCAGCTATAAAACACGAAATACAGTATGAGTTTGATAAACAAGCATTAAAGGATAGTTTGAAAGGGGTCGAAACTCAGAGGATTAAAGATTTAAAACACAGTCAAGAACTAGACAAACAAAAAACTTATGTTGTTGGAGGTGGAATTACTGTTGGCTTAATGGTGTTGGTTTTAATTGTAATATTTAGAGGGTATCAAATAAAAAGGCGGAGCAATATTGTATTGGAAGAGAAGAATTATGTTATTGAGCAAAAAAATAAAGAAATTACAGATAGTATTACTTATGCAGAAAGAATACAAAAAGCCATTATACCACCAGCAGAAGAGTTAAACATACACTTAAAAAATAGCTTTGTAATGTATCGCCCTAAAGATATTGTTGCAGGAGATTTTTATTGGCTACAATGTATTGATGATATTGTTTTGTATGCAGCTGCCGATTGTACGGGTCATGGTGTGCCTGGAGCTATGGTTAGTGTAGTCTGTCATAATGCTTTAAATAGAGCGGTTAGAGAGTATGATTTGAAGGAACCTGCTCAAATATTAAATAAAACAAAAGAGATAGTTGTTGAAACATTAAAACACAGTTCAAATGATAAGTTTCACATAAAAGATGGAATGGACATTGCTTTGTGCTCAATAAATTTTAAAACTAATGAGTTACAATATGCTGGAGCAAACAATTCATTATACATTGTTAATCCTAATAGAAAAGTAGCTTTGGAGAATGCTAGACTTTTTGGAGAAAAAAATGAAGGATATGAAATAAAGGCGGATAAACAGCCTGTAGCAAAACATTTTAAAAATGAATTATTCACTAATCATAAAATAAAATTAGAGCAAGGGGATACTATATACACTTTTAGTGATGGGTACCCAGATCAGTTTGGTGGAGAAAAAGGTAAAAAATTCATGTATAAGCAGTTTAAACAAATGCTTATAGCTGCTTATGATTTATCTTTAGAAAAACAATTGGAACTTATAGAAGGAACATTTGATGAATGGAAAGGTACGATGGAGCAGGTTGATGATGTGTGTGTAATTGGAGTGAAAGTATGAATGAAAATGGAGCAGCTTGTAGTGAGCGAAGCCGGAATATGATAGGGGGTAAGGTATAATGTGTACTCAAGTTATATTTGAGGAGCTATTTCTTTTTTACAGCATAATACGATTGAAAAGTAACAAAATCATTAAAATAAGGGATAGCTCCAATCCACTTAGGTAATAGTTTGGTTTTATAACCAAATTTGTACTCATAAATAGGAGCAACAAAGTATTTAATTCGTTTTAATACTTTAAATTTATTTAATGCACAAAGCTTTTCAAATCTTTTAGTAGAAATCCCAGTATCTTTAATTTCTATAAGGTTATAAATCATTTGTTCATTTTCACCAAAAGCTTTTAAAATGCCTTTATACATAAATTTAGGTAACAAGTGGTAATAAGGCATTTTTGCTAAAAACTTAGAATCGGCATTTTGTTGATGCCCGCCATAAGGCATTCGCCAAGATGGAAACCCAAAAAATATAACACCATTTTCGGATAAAAATTCTCCAACACGAGCCATAAATTTTTCTTGGTTATGGATGTGTTCGATTACATCTTTTAAAATAATTAAATCATATTTATAAGGTAATTCGTTGGGGTTAACATCATAAATATCATCACTTCTAAAATTGATTAAACCTTTATCAATTTCAGGTTTCATAAACTCGTTAGCTAGTTTTACTCGATGAGGAGAAAGTTCAATTCCAGTACATATACAACCTAAATCGGTAAAAGCTTTTAAAACGCCACCCTCAGCACTGCCAATCTCCATAATTTTATCTCCAGCTTTTGGCTCATATATTCCTTTTAAAAAAGGGATGATAGAACTCTTGGAGTTTAAATATTGAATTTCAAAATACTTAGGCTTATTATGTTGAAGTTTTGTCATATACAAATTTAGCAATGTGCGAAATTAACATTTAAAAATTTCTCATCAAATACAATGTTTAACTAACAAATTAGTTTTAGTAATTTTTAACAAGTATAAATTTACTATCCATTAACTTAATACTATATTTGCCAAATGTTGAAAAAAGGAACATATATAATTATTTTAATTGCCTTATTTAGTGTGGGTTGTAGTAAGTATCAAAAACTTTTAAAAAGCTCTGATATGGAGCTAAAGTATGAGGCAGCTAATCAATACTATGAAGATGAGAAGTATGATAGAGCAATGACGCTTTATGAGGAGCTAATTCCTTTATATAGAGGAACCGATAAAGCCGAAAAAGTATATTACAACTACTGCTATTGTAATTATCAATTAAACTTATTGTATGCAGCATCTTATCATTTTAAAAAGTTTGCTGTAACATATCCTATTAGTAAACATGCTCCACAAATGTTGTTTATGCATGCATATTCTAACTATTTATTATCACCTGGTCCAACTTTAGATGATACAGATACAAAAGCAGCAATTAATTCTATGCAACTATTTATTAATACATATCCAGAAAATGAATTGGTAGATTCTAGTAATGTTTTGATGGATGAATTAAGAAATAAGCTAGAAGAAAAGTCTTACTTAAATGCAAAACAGTATTACAAAATATTTAAATTTAAAGCTGCAATTATTTCATTAAACAATACATTATTAGATTTTCCAGAAACAAAACATCGCGAAGAAATAAACTTTTTAATATTAAAAAGTAACTTTTTATTGGCAGAAAATAGTATTGAGAAAAAAAAGTTGGAAAGAATTAACAATACTATCGAAGCTTATTATACCTTTGCAGACTCATTTAAAGAAAGTAAGTACTTAAAAGAAGCTCAAACTATTTTTACTAAAGTGAGTGAAATGAGAGACGAATACAAATTAAAAAATTCATAATTATGAACTTTAAAAATACAAATGCAGAATCATCAACTGTAACTAGAAACATGGATGAAATAGAAGCTGTAACAGGTAATATCTATGAATCTTGTGTTGTTGTTGCAAAAAGATCAGATCAATTAGCTGTTGATTTAAAAGAAGAGTTGATTGGTAAATTAAATGAATTTGCATCTAGTACCGATAATTTAGAAGAAATTTTCGAAAATAGAGAGCAAATAGAGATTTCAAGATTTTACGAAAGATTACCAAAAACTAATGCAATTGCATTGAAAGAATTTTTAGAAGATAAAGTTTATAAAAGAACTCCTTCTGAAAACAAAGATGAAGAGTAAAGAACTCTTTTTATGCTTAGCGGGAAAAATATCCTATTAGGAATAACAGGCGGAATAGCTGCCTATAAAACCGCAGCATTAGTTAGATTGTTAAAGAAGGCTGGAGCAAATGTAAAAGTTGTAATGACTCCAGACTCTAAGGAATTTGTAACTCCTTTAACGCTTTCAACTTTATCAGAAAATCAGGTTTTTTCTACTTTTAAAGATGAAGAAACCGAAGAATGGAATAATCATGTAGAGTTGGCTTTATGGGCCAACTTTTTTATTATAGCCCCAGCAACAGCAAACACTATGGCTAAAATGGCTAATGGTATTTGTGATAACCTGCTAATGGCAACTTACCTTTCTGCAAAATGTCCTGTTTATGTCTGTCCTGCAATGGATTTAGATATGTATAAACACCAAACCACCACAGATAATTTGCTTAAATTACAACAAAATGGAAATATTGTAATTGATGCTAAAGAAGGAGAATTAGCAAGCGGATTGGTTGGTAAAGGAAGAATGGAAGAACCTGATGCAATAGTAGATTTTATTAATAGCCATTTACAAGAAGGATTAAAATTAAGTGGTAAAAAAGTATTAATTACTGCCGGACCAACTTATGAAAAAATAGATCCAGTTCGTTTTATTGGTAATAATTCTTCTGGTAAGATGGGCTTTGCTTTGGCAGAACAAGCAAATCAATTAGGTGCAGAAGTAACTTTAATTTCAGGACCTACAAACCAACAAACTCAATCAATTTTAATTAATAGAATTGATGTTGTTTCTGCTAAAGATATGTTTGATGTGGTTAATCAGCATTATGCTCAAGCAGATGTTATTATTATGGCTGCTGCAGTTGCTGATTATACTCCAGAAAGCACATCGGATAGCAAAATAAAAAAGCAAGAAAACAATCTTAATATTCCTTTAAAACCTACGATAGATATATTAAAAACTGTAGGAGAAAATAAAACAGATAATCAAATATTAGTAGGATTTGCTTTAGAAACGGATAATGAATTAGATAATGCAAAGAATAAATTGCAGCGAAAAAATTTAGATTTTATTGTACTTAATTCTTTAAATGATAAAGGAGCAGGGTTTGAAACAGATACCAATAAAATTACAATTGTAGATAAGTACAATAATATAGAGGAATTTGAGTTAAAATCTAAATCAAAAGTTGCTGACGATATTTTTAATAAAATCATATCTTTACTGCAATAGAAATTCATGAAGTTATTTTTTAAAATACTTATTTTAATTAGTTTGTTTTTTACAGCAGCTAAGCTTAGTTCGCAAGAATTAAACTGTAATGTTCAAATAAACTCTACTCAGGTACAGGGTTCTGATAAAAGTATTTTTGAAGCTATGCAAAAAGCCATTTTCGAATTTATGAATAACCGAAAATGGACTAATAATGTTTTTAAAAATACCGAAAGAATAGAATGTTCTATTTTAATAAACATTACCGAGCAAGTATCTACTAATAGCTTTAAAGGAACTATTCAGGTGCAAAGCCGAAGACCCGTTTATAGTACATCATACAATACTACATTATTTAATCATTTGGATAAAGATTTTGAATTTACATTTAATGAATTCGATCCTTTAGAGTATTCAGAAACTACTTTTTTATCAAACCTAACATCAGTATTGGCTTATTATGCTAATGTGATTTTAGCAATGGATTATGATTCTTTTTCTATGAAAGGGGGACAAAAATATTTACAACAAGCACAAACAATTGTTAATAATTCACAATCGGCTCAGCAACCTGGCTGGAAAGCTTTTGAGGGCGATAGAAATAGATATTGGTTGGTTGAAAATTTATTACATCAAAATTATGCTCCACTTAGAGAGTGTATGTATAAATATCATCGATTAGGTTTTGATACGATGTCTAAAAATGTGGCAAATGGTAGGGCTGCCGTTTTTGCTTCGTTACAACCATTGCAAAAAGTATATGAAAGAAAACCCGGTTCTTTTTCATTGCAAATATTTTTTAATGCAAAAGCGAACGAAATAGTAGATTTATTTATTGAAGGAACAACTAAAGAAAAAGCAGAAATTACCAATCTTTTAAACAGGATAGATCCTAACAACCTTTCTAAGTACAACAAGATTACTAAAGGAAAATAATGTTAAAACATTTATCCATTACTAACTATGCCATTATTGAGTCGCTTGAAATAGATTTAAGCGATAATTTTACTGTGATTACAGGAGAAACAGGAGCGGGAAAATCAATTTTATTAGGAGCTTTATCATTAATACTTGGAAACAGAGCGGATACTTCTGTTTTGAATAGTAAAGATAAAAAGTGTATTGTAGAAGGGGAGTTTTTGATTAATGAAAATGAGTACCAATCATTTTTTAACAAACACGATTTAGATTTTGATAATCAAACAATAATAAGGCGAGAAATTAGTGTTTCTGGCAAAAGTCGAGCATTTGTAAATGATACACCTGTTAGTTTAACAGTCTTAAAAGAGCTCACTTCTAATTTGGTTGATATCCATTCGCAGCATGAAACATTACAAATAAAGAGTAATTTATTCCAGACTAAAGTATTAGATAGTTATTGTAAAATAAATAACGAGGTAAAACAATATAGTCAAGAATATAACCTGTTTAAGCAATTAGAAAAAGAGTTAGAAGACTTACAACAACAGTCAGTACAAGCACAAGAAGATGTTGATTACATCTCTTTTCAAGCAAGAGAAATAGAAGCTTTAAAACTTCAGCCTAATGAAAAGGAAGCAATAGAAAAATCGTTGCAAGTAGCAAATAATGCAGAGGGAATAAAAAAGGTTTTGGACTCTTCAGCTAATAATTTAGCTAATTTAGAAGGGAATGTTTTAGAAATGTTAAAAGCGATTAATGCTGATTTTATAGATATTTCTAATTTCTCAAATGAGTATCAATTAATTTCAGAACGACTAAATAGTTTAACTATAGAGTTAGAAGACTTAGCAGCAACGATTAATAGAACTAATGATGATTTTGTTTTTGATGCTGAAAATTTAAGCTATTTAAATGAGCGTTTAAGTAGTATTTATGCAATAGAACAAAAGCATAAGGTAAATTCTACACAAGAAATATTAGACTTGCTTGATACTTTGAATACAAAACTTCAAAGCACGAGTTCGTATGAAGCTAAAATAGAAGAAAAGAAAAAATTGGTTGATGGACAAAAAGTAAAAGTTCTAGCTTTAGCAAAAAAAATATCAAATACTAGACAAAAAGAATCTTCTAAAATTCAAAAAGATGTTGTCAATTATTTGTCAGGGTTAGGAATGCCAGAAGCTACCTTTAAAGTAGATATAAGTACTTTAGATAAACCTAATCATAACGGAATTGACCATGTTGCATTTTTGTTTTCTGCAAACAAAGGCTTTGAGGCTAAAGAGTTAAGTAAGGTAGCTTCTGGAGGTGAATTGTCTCGATTAATGTTGGTTATCAAAAAATTCTTATCAAAAGGAAATAATATTTCAACTATTCTGTTTGATGAAATTGATACAGGAGTTTCGGGAGATATTGCAGATAAAATGGCTGAATTAATGATGAACATTGCGAAAGATGTTCAGGTTGTAGCCATAACTCATTTGCCACAGGTTGCTGCAAAAGGAGATGTACATTTAAAAATATCTAAACAAACAAGTGAGGATAGAACAATAACTACAGTTAGTTTATTACAACAAGAGGAAAGAGTAGAGGAGTTGGCAAAAATGTTAAGCGGCAAAACCATTACCAAAGCAGCATTTGATAATGCTAAAGTACTTCTCAACAATTAATTAACAACTCTTGTATGGTTTAGAATTTCTAGTAATTTTACCGATCTTATGTGGAAACTACTTAAAAGAAACCTATTTCTAATTGTATTTTTATTGCCATTTGCATTTTCTTGTATGGTTGTAACAACAGGTTGTGATCCGTATAGGAGAGGTGCAACAGTTAAACCAGTAGGAGGAGCAGGAAGTAAAAAATACCACACCAGAACTGCTTCTGCAAAAGCTCGAAAAAAAAGAAAGTATTAAACTTAAATACTTGTACTAACAATACTATATTTGTGTTGTTCAACTTTTATATTTTTACAAAATGGCAAATAATTTATTAGCAGGAAAAAAAGGAATTATTTTTGGAGCTTTAAACGAAGATTCTATTGCTTGGAAAGTGGCTGAAAAAGCTCACGAACAAGGTGCTGAATTTATACTAACCAATGCTCCAGTAGCGATGAGAATGGGTTCTATGGGGGAGTTGGCTGAGAAAACAAACTCAGAAATGGTATCAGCAGATGCAACCTCTATTGAAGATATAGAAAATCTTATTAAAGTAGCTACTGATAAATTCGGGAAATTAGATTTCATATTACACTCAATTGGGATGTCAGTAAATGTTAGAAAGAGTATTCATTATACCGAATCTAACCATGATTATTATATGAAGGCTATGGATGTTTCAGCAATATCTTTTCACAAAGTAATGAAAGTTGCTTATGAAAAAGATGCTATGAATGACTGGGGTTCAATATTAGCGTTATCATACATCGCAGCTCAAAGAGTGTTTCCAGATTATAATGATATGGCAGATGCCAAATCTTTATTAGAATCTATTGCTCGTAATTTTGGTTATCATTTTGGAGCTAAAAATAAAGTAAGGGTAAATACAATTTCTCAATCTCCAACACCAACTACGGCAGGAAGTGGAGTTAAAGGTTTCGATGCTTTTATTAGTTATGCAGAAGATAATTCTCCGTTAGGAAATGCTGACGCTGCAGCATGTGCAGATTATTGTATTATGATGTTATCAGATTTTACAAAGTATGTAACAATGCAAAATCTTTTCCATGATGGAGGTTTTTCTTATACAGGGTTAAGCCACGCAGTAATGAATAACTATGAAAAATAGATATTAGTTTATTATAAAAAAAGAGGGTTGCAATTTTGCAACCCTCTTTTTTATGCTTCTTCTTTACCTTTTTCTTCGTCAGGTTTTTTAGACTCTTTTTTCTTTTTAGGTGCAGAAGTATTAAATGTTAATTCTTGCATTACATCATCTAAATCTACTTTTATAGTACTTCCTTCTACAATTTTTGCTTGTATAATTTCTTCAGCTAAAGCATCTTCTAAATATTTCTGAATAGCTCTTTTTAGCGGTCTTGCTCCATAAGCAGAATCAAAACCTTTGTCAGCAATAAAATCTTTAGCTGGTTCAGATAATACTAGGTGATAACCTAAATCTTCAACTCTAGCGTAAAGGTTTTCTATTTCTATATCAATAATTTGATGTATATCTTCTTTAGTTAATGAGTTGAAAATAATTACATCATCAATTCTATTTAAAAACTCAGGAGCAAAGGCTTTTTTCAAAGCATTTTGAATAACTCCTGCAGAATGTTCATCGGCAGAATCTTGTTTAGCTTTTGTTCCAAAACCAACACCCTGTCCAAAATCTTTTAGCTGACGAGCACCAATATTAGAAGTCATAATGATGATAGTGTTCTTAAAATTAATTTTTCTTCCAGAACTATCAGTTAACTGCCCATCATCTAATGCTTGTAATAACAAATTAAATACATCCGGATGAGCTTTTTCAATTTCATCTAACAATACAATAGAGTAGGGCTTTCTTCTGACTTTTTCCGTTAACTGCCCACCTTCTTCATATCCTACATACCCTGGAGGAGCACCAACTAAACGAGATACAGCAAATTTTTCCATGTACTCACTCATATCAATTCTAATTAAAGACTCTTCTGTATCGAATAAATACCTAGCTAAAACTTTAGCTAATTGTGTTTTTCCAACACCAGTTGGGCCTAAGAATATAAATGAACCTATTGGTTTGTTAGGGTCTTTTAATCCAGCTCTATTACGTTGTATGGCTTTTACCACTTTTTTAATAGCTTCATCTTGCCCGATTACTTTATCATTAATTTCATCGTACATTTTAAAGAGCTTTTCTCCTTCAGCTTGAGCAATACGTTGAGTTGGTATTCCTGTCATCATACCAATAACCTCTGCTACGTTTTGTTCGTTAACAGTTTCTCTGTTGTTTTTGGTTTCTTCTTCCCAAGCTTGTTTTGCTGTGTTCAGTTCTTTAATAAGGTTTCTTTCATCATCTCTTAATTGAGCAGCTTCTTCGTATTTCTGACTTCTAACCACATGGTTTTTCTTGTCTTTTATCTCCTCAATTTTCTTTTCAATATCAATAATGTTTTTAGGAACCTTAATGTTTGTAATATGAACTCTAGAACCCGCTTCATCCAAAGCATCAATAGCTTTATCTGGCAAGTGTCTGTCAGTCATATATCTATCTGTTAATGTAACGCAAGCCTCTAAAGCCTCATCTGTATATGTTACATTATGATGATCTTCATACTTTTCTTTAATATTATTTAATATTTGAATAGTTTCTTCAACAGAAGTAGGATCAACCACTACTTTTTGGAACCTTCTTTCTAAAGCACCATCTTTTTCAATGTATTGTCTGTATTCATCTAATGTGGTTGCACCAATACATTGCAGCTCGCCTCTAGCTAAAGCTGGCTTAAACATATTAGAAGCATCTAAAGAACCAGAAGCTCCACCAGCACCAATTATGGTATGTATTTCATCAATAAAAAGAATGATCTCTGGAGATTTTTCCAGTTCATTCATTACGGCTTTCATTCGTTCTTCAAACTGACCACGATATTTTGTACCAGCAACTAAAGACGCTAAATCAAGAGTAATAATTCGCTTGCCAAACAAAACTCTAGAGACTTTTTTCTGAGTAATTCTTAAAGCTAAACCTTCAGCTATGGCAGATTTACCTACACCAGGCTCTCCGATTAGTATTGGGTTATTCTTTTTTCTTCTACTTAAAATCTGAGAAACACGCTCAATTTCTTTTTCACGCCCAACAATTGGGTCTAGTTTTCCATCTTCAGCATATTTGGTTAAATCTCTACCAAAATTATCTAATACTGGAGTTTTAGATTTTGAAGCCCCTTTAGATGCTCCTGAGCCGCCACCAGACGAACTTCCCATAAATTCCTTAGAATCATCATCTTCTGGTGTGCTTGGAAAATCTGCTCTAGGAGTATTGTCTTCCTCACTAACATTCATTGTCATAATTTCTTCTTTTACTGCTTCATAATTCACATTAAGTGCATTTAAAGCATTGGTTGCTATATTATCTTCACCTTTTAAGATAGATAGTAAAAGATGTTCAGTTCCAATTACATTGTTTCTAAAAACTTTTGCTTCTAAATAAGTTATCTTTAATACTTTTTCGGCTTGTTTTACCAACGGAATGTTAGATAACTGATTGCTAGTACCATTTCCAACTTTCGTAGATGATTCAATTTTTTTTCTTAATTCTTTTATATCAACTCCTAAGTTGGTTAGTATTTTTATTGCTAAGCCATTTCCTTCACGAATAATACCTAATAATAAGTGTTCAACACCAATATAATCATGCCCTAATCTTAGAGCCTCTTCCTTACTAAAGGTAATTACATCTTTAACTTTTGCTGAAAAATTTGCGTCCATATTTTTGTTTTAGGTTTCCCAATTCCTTTAAAATTAGGATAATTTGAGTTAATCCAAAAATAATAATATATGTATTTGTTTAGAGGTTGAGAAAAATCACATTTTTCAACAGATTTTTGTTAGTAAGTAAGACTTCTAAAATACCTTTTTTGAGCTTCATTTTGCGTATTTTCGATGTCTTTGAAATATATAGTATAATTAAGATAAAATTATGGCAGACGGAGAAAAAATAATTCAAATTAATATAGAGGAAGAAATGAAATCAGCCTACATTGACTATTCAATGTCGGTAATTGTTTCAAGAGCTCTTCCAGATGTAAGAGATGGTTTAAAACCTGTTCATCGAAGAATCCTATTCGGTATGATGGAACTAGGTGTTAAAGCCAATAGTCCTTTTAAAAAGTCAGCAAGAATAGTAGGAGAGGTGTTAGGTAAGTATCATCCACATGGAGATACTGCTGTTTATGATTCTATGGTGCGTATGGCTCAAGAGTGGTCGCTACGTTATATGTTGGTAGATGGGCAAGGGAACTTCGGGTCTGTAGATGGAGATAGTCCTGCAGCAATGCGTTATACAGAAGCAAGATTGAAAAAGATTGCAGAAGAAATGTTAGCGGACATCGATAAAGAAACAGTTGATTTTAGTTTAAATTTTGATGATTCTTTACAAGAGCCTACAGTTTTACCAACACGTATTCCTAGTTTATTGGTAAATGGAGCAAGTGGTATTGCTGTTGGTATGGCAACTAATATGGCTCCTCATAATTTAACTGAAGTTATTGATGGTACTATTGCATATATTGATAATAGAGATATTGATGTTGAAGGTTTAATGCAGCACGTTAAAGCTCCAGATTTCCCAACAGGAGGAATAATTTACGGTTATCAAGGAGTTAAAGATGCTTTTGAAACGGGTAAAGGAAGAATTGTTATGCGTGCTAAAACAGAATTGGAAGAAACCAATTCGGGACGTTTTAGAATTATTGTATCTGAAATTCCTTATCAAGTTAATAAGGCTGAAATGATTAAGAAAACGGCTGACTTAATTAACGATAAAAAGATAGATGGTATTTCTGATATTAGAGATGAATCGGATAGAAATGGAATGCGTATTGTTTATGAATTAAAGCGTGATGCAATACCAAATGTGGTATTAAACAATTTATTTAAGCAAACAGCCCTACAAACCTCATTTAGTGTGAATAACATAGCCTTGGTTAAGGGGCGTCCAGTAGTTTTAAACCTAAAAGATATAATTGCGGAATTTGTTGAGTTTAGACATGAAGTGGTTGTTCGTAGAACAAAATATGAATTGCGAAAAGCAGAAGAGAGAGCACATATTTTAGAAGGGTTAATTATTGCTTCTGATAATATTGATGAAGTAATTAAGCTAATTAGAGCATCTAAAAGTCCAGATGAAGCGAGAGAGAAATTGATTGAGCGTTTTAAATTAACAGACATTCAATCGCGTGCAATTGTTGAAATGCGATTAAGACAGCTTACAGGTCTGGAGCAAGATAAATTAAGAGCAGAATATGATGCTTTAATGAAAACAATTGAAGATTTAAAGGATATTTTAGCGAATGAGCCTCGTAGAATGGAGATTATTAAAACGGAGCTTATTGAGGTTAGAGATAAGTATGGCGATGAGCGTAGAAGTGAAATAGAATATGCAGGGGGAGACTTTAGTATTGAAGATATGATACCAGATGAAGAGGTTGTGGTAACAATTTCTCATTTAGGATACATGAAACGTACTTCTTTATCTGAGTATAAGTTACAGCGTAGAGGAGGGGTTGGTTCTAAAGGAACAGCAACAAGAGATGAAGATTTTGTTCAAGAACTTTTTGTAGCAACTACCCATAATTACTTATTAATATTTACCGAAAAAGGGAAATGTTTCTGGATGCGAGTATTTGAAATACCTGAAGGAACAAAACAATCTAAAGGTAGAGCCATCCAAAACTTAATTAACATTGAACCAGATGATAGTGTTAAAGCTTACATCAATGTTAAAAACATTAAAGATGAAGAATACTTAAAACGTCCTGCAACACAAGAAGATGTAGATAATGAATTTGCAGAGTCTTTAAACGATTTAGTAGATAGATACTATATTATTATGTGTACTAAAAATGGTACGGTTAAGAAAACAGCATTAGAAGCTTATTCTCGACCAAGAGTTAATGGTATTAATGCCATTACCATTAAAGATGGAGATGAATTATTAGAAGCGAAGTTGACAAATGGTAATGATGAAATTATTTTAGCTGCTCGAAATGGTAAAGCTATACGTTTTAATGAGCGTAAAACTAGACCAATGGGTAGAAATGCTGCTGGGGTTAGAGGAATAAGATTAGCGGATGATAACGATGCAGTGGTAGGAATGATTACTATTCCAGACTCTGATAATTCTAATGTATTAGTTGTTTCTGAAAACGGTTACGGTAAGCGTTCTGATATAGAAGATTACAGGGTAACTAACAGAGGTGGTAAAGGTGTTAAAACTTTAAATATTACCGATAAAACAGGTCAGTTAATAGCCATTAAAAATGTTACTGATAATGATGATTTAATGATTATTAATAAGTCAGGAATTATTATCCGTTTAGCAGTTAAAAACCTTAGAGTAATGGGGAGGGCAACACAAGGAGTTCGATTAATTAACTTAAAAGGTAATGATCAGATTGCTGCCGTTGCTAAAGTAGAGAGAGGAGAAGATGATGAGGATATTTTATTAGATGAGGAAGGAAACCCAATAGAGCCAACAGCAGAAAATGAATCTTCAGAAAATGGAGAAACTACCGATTCTGGCACTGATGTTGATAATACTGACGAAGATTAATAATTTAGTGAAACTTTTCTGAGTAATCAGAAATTAGTTGAACTAACCTCAATGAAAATTGAGGTCTATTTACTTTAAACAATTAAAAAAACAAACAAAGATGAAAAAATATTTGTTAATACTTACTGCAGTAGCAACAACTTCAGTTGCTTTTGCACAAAAATCAAAAGTAGTAAGTGCTTTTAATTATAATAAAGCATTTACAAGGTCTCAAAAATGTAATGAATTAAAAGATGGGTTAGAAGCTATTAATCAAGCTAAAGACCACGAACAAACAAAATCGTGGGCAAAAACATGGTACTATAGAGGTAACTTATATTACAATGTTATTGCTAGTGGTAAAGATGAGTGTAAAGCAATTGCACCAGAGGCATTGGAAGAATGTACAGACTCTTACTTAAAGGCATTGGTTTTAAATTTTGACGATCCTGAGTTGAAAAAATTAGACTTAGAGAAGCAAGAAGACATGATGAAATTTTTTACAGCATTACAATCTAAACCTAAAGTAGATGATGAACTTTATACTGCCGATATTATGGGACGTAAATTCCCTGGTTTAGCAGGAGAGTACGCTAATAAAGGGATTACTCAGTTTGGTGCTAAAGATTATAAAGGAGCTCAAGAAAGTTTTACTAAATCAATGATGTTGAGCCAAATGACTGGTAAAGTTGATACAATGACTTTATATAATACAGCATTAGCCTCAGAATATGCAGAAGATTTTGAAACTGCGAAACAACTTTATGATGGATTGATTAAGATGAAGTATAATGTTGGTGATGCAGGTCCTGATTTATATCGTTCTATGTCTAGAATTTATAAAAATGAAGGTAATGATGAAAAAGCAATGGATTACATTAAAAAGGGTAGAGAGGCTTATCCAAATAACAATAACTTGATAGTAGAAGAGTTAGAGGATTATTTAAAGAATGATAAGCACGAAGAAGCTTTAACAAACTTAAAAACAGCTATTGCTAATGATCCTAATAATCCAGTATTACATTTTGCTAAAGGAACAGTGCATGAAAGTTTAAAGCAAGAAGCTGAGGCTATTGCTAGTTATGAAAAAGCTTTAGAAGTTAAACCTGATTATTATGATGCATCATTTAACTTAGGTGCATATTTCTTTAATAAAGGGGCTGACAAAATTAATGAAGCAAATAAATTGCCTTTAAGCGAATCTAAAAAGTATGATGCTTTTAAAGCGGAAGCTAAAGTAGAGTTTGAAAAAGCTGTTCCACATATAGAAAAAGCTCATAACTTAAAACCTGAAGATGTAGATACGGGTAATATGTTGATTAAGTTATACACTCATACAGGTCAGTATGATAAAGTAAAAGAGATAAAAGCTAAATATCAATAAATTTAACTAAGCTATAAAAAAAAAGAGGTGTTCATATGAATACCTCTTTTTTTATAGGATTTTATTTGAAAGTGAGATAGAATAAACTAATTATACACACAATCATTAAGGCGATAGAAATATAGCCTGCGTTTTTGTCTTTAGTTCTTATAGAACCTATCATGTAAATAATGGAAAACAAAAATGTTAAAGCTCCAATAAAACCAATTAATATGGGAATAAAACCTGACATCGGTTAAAAATCTATTTTTCCTTTAGCTCTTATTCCTAATCCTTTTACCCCAAACATTGTTGGGATATTTGGATTGTCTAGATAAGTTAGACGCTGTAAAAATTCAACTCTAAAGAGTTTAAATAAGTTCATTACCCCAACACTTGCTTCTACGTAAGGAACTCCTTTGTCAAAACCAAAAGTTGAAGTGTTTCCATCTTTATCTACTGGAAAATTATACAAATCAGGGTTAAGAGTTGGATCGTTATCTGCTGTTAGGTTACCGTATAAAGCTTTAAAAGATACAACTTCACGTAATTTTAATCGTTTAAACAAAGGTATTTTATTAAAAATAAATCCATTAAAGTAGTGTGTTACTTTTGCACTGGTGTATTCATCACTTAAAAATTCCATAAAGTTCATCATGTTAAATGATGCTTCTTGTAAGAAAAACGATTGATTAGCTTGTGGTAAGTTTAATAGAGGGAAAGGAACGCTTCCGAATACTTTTCCACCTTCAACTTCAACATCGGTAAATCCTATTTGTGCTAAATAAAATCGCTTAAATACTTGTCCAGCTAACCTGCTAAATTCAATATTTCCTTTGGTTAAACCATTAATACCTTGACGGTAATTCAATTTAAAAATAGGGTATTTATTTGGTAGTGGCAATCTAAAGTTTTTTCCTTGGTAAAATTGCTCGTTTGGTGCAAAACGTAAATTAATATCAAAAGCATCTGTTCTTATTGCATCATGAGAAACAGGGTTGAGAGAATCGCTTGTGGTAAAATTTAGCCTCCCAATAGGGCGTTGTTTACGGTATTCATAAATAACATTGTAAGCAAAGCCGCTATGGTTTTCTTTATTATAATCTATTTTATAAGAATCAAAGAAAATCATTTGGTCAGAATTACCTCTCCTAAATGATAATAGGAAATTGTCATCATTTAAAAATTGTAAATCTTGCCCTGGAAAAATGGTTTCTTTTTGGTAGGAGACTGTGACTCGGTTCTGGGGGTTTTCGAGAAAATTTTTATTAAAGGAATAGGTGTAAGCAAACATTCCTTTCCATTCTTCATCTCTAAAGCCATAAGCTCCATAAACTTCAAACATACTCTTCTTGCTAAACTTTTGTGTTGTTCTAAAACCAGTTCGTAATCTAAATCCCTCTACATCGTTAAAGCTATAAAAAGATGGGAGAGGACCAATCTCTATCATTCCTACACTTTGCCATCCAGAAATTAGAAGAAAAACAATATCCATGGTTCGTTTAAAAGCAGGTATTTTTTGGATACTATCAATCATAGTGTAAACACCTTCTTCTTGTTCTGTAAGTGTATCTGGACGAGTTTCTACCCAAAAACTGTCGGTTTTTTCATTTAAGTCTTCTTCTTTAATAATTTTTTCTACACGATTGTATATTTCCTTGTCGGCAGGTTGGTTAAATATAAAATTGCTGTAATCGATATTTTTACGACCAAAAAAACCTCTCCCTTTACGAGTGATATTGTAGTCAATAACTAATTTGTCTTTTGATAGCATCCATACACTATCATTGTATAAAGTGTATTCTTGGTCTAGATATAAGTCTTTAACAAAGTTTAAATTAATTTCATCAGCAACACCCATTTCTACTTTTGTAACAGCATAGGTTAAAGAATCGTTTAGGATAAATAAATTACCCTTAAAGGCAAAGTCAGATTTATTTCTAGGGGTGAAAGCTAAATTAATGCAAGATCGCCCATTTACATCTACAGTATCAATAATAAAATATTTGTAAATGGTTGTTCCTAAAGGAGAAATAGGGGAGGTAAATTGGTTAGATAACAAATCGATGTTATTGTCATATATATCTATATCTTGATATAATTTATCCATAATAAACGAAATACCATTATCATCCAAATAATTATCGAAACCAGTCATTTTAGTTCCGTAACGATATTCTTTTAAGGTTTTAGGTTTTTTACGGTAATACATTTTAGATGCTGTTTCTCGTAAAAATATAGGGAGGTAAGGTTTTCCATTAATTTCAGAGGTATCAATATGGTCTATAACTATTTGGAATTTCTTTTTTAACCAACCTTTATTTAAAAACTCATCAGTGATGTTATTGATATCGATTTCAATTTTTTCATACTTATCGTATTGGTAGTAATCCATTGCTTCTTTACGGTTATCATCTTTATGTTCGATAACTTTTTTTATTAGAGCTACAGCAGGGTTTCCTTTGTTTTTATATCGTTTTTTATCAGCTTTAACTTCAAATACTTCCATTTCAATAGCTTCGTTAGCCATTTGAAAGTTGATGGTTTGCGAAGTCCCTAGTTTAACAGGTTTTGAAGCGGTTTTATAACCAACAAAACTAGCTTGTAAGGTTGCTGTACCCCATTGAGTTTCTAAGTAATAATTACCATCAAAATCGGTAGTTGTACCAACATTAGCACCTTTAAAAGCAATGTTTACAAAAGGTAAAGGTTCTTTTGTTTTTGCATCTATAACAGTACCTTTAATTTTAGTAAGCTTTTGAGCATTAGTGGTTAATGCTATAATACTTAAAAAAGAAAGTAATAAAATATGTAATATAAATCTTTTCAATTGCTTGCTTATCCCTTATTAAAGTTGACAAAAGTACTTAAAAACCATTTGCTAAATAATATTAAGTTATTAACATTATATATTGTGGCAAAGTCGTTGTTAAGACAAATGACAAATAGAATTAACGCTATTTTTGCTCAAAACATTTTATATATGAAAAACATATTTTTATTGTTGTTAATTGTTCCCGCCCTGTTGGTAGCTCAATCGGATGACAAATTATTAATTAAAAAAGGTATAGATACAGAAAAATATGTACCTAAAGGTTTAAAAGTAGCAGATGAAGCACCTAAAATAATAGCTTTATCATTATCGGGAGAAAAAATTAATTCGGAAGAGTTATTAAAAGAAAAAGAGATTGTGGTTATTTTTTATAGGGGAGAATGGTGTCCAATTTGTAATCGTTACTTGAATAATTTGAATGATTCGTTAAGTTATATTTTAGATAAAAATGTTGAGATATTAGTTGTTGGACCACAAACCAATGAAAACACACAGAAAACAAAAGACAAAACAGAGGGTTCTTTTACATTAATTCCTGATACATCTATGCAAATAATGCAAAATTTTGATGTGTTATTTAATGTTACCAAAAAATACCAAGGTAAAATAAAAACATTTTTATTTACAGATATTGCTGAAAGTAATAATCAAGATGAAGCTAAATTACCAGTTCCTGCAACCTATATTATTGGTAAAGATGGGAAAATAAAATGGAGACATTTTGATTATGATTATTCTAAAAGAGCAAGTGTTAAAGCTATTTTAGATCATCTAAATTAAACCTCACTATCCATAATATCTGTAACAACATGGTATCGAGGATCATCTATTGAATTTTCGATAACAGTGCTAAAGTTAGGGTTGGCTTTAAGTAATAAAGCCTTACAATCCTTACTTAAATGAGTTAATTTTAATTCAATACCTAAGTCTAAATATTTATCAGCTATTCCTTGAATTGCTTCAATACCAGAATGGTCGGTAATTTTTGATTCGATAAAATCTATTTCAACTTTTTTAGGATCATTTTTAGCATCAAACTTTGCATTAAAAGCTTGTACCGAGCCAAAAAATAAAGGGCCCCAAATTTCATAAACTTTTGTTCCGTCTTCTTTAACTCGTTTTCTTGCCCTAATCATAGTAGCATTTTTCCAAGCAAAAACTAAAGCAGAAATAATAACACCTGCAATTACAGCTATGGCTAAATCTTGCCAAACGGTTATAGCAGATACAGCAATTAAAACTACAGCATCGGCAATTGGTATTTTGTGTAATATTCTAAAACTACTCCAAGCAAAAGTGCCAATAACGACCATAAACATAACGCCAACTAAGGCTGCTAAAGGAATTTGCTCAATTAAACTAGCTCCAAAAAGTATAAAGCATAATAAAGCTATTGCTGCGACAACACCAGAAAGTCTTCCTTTACCACCAGCATTTACATTTATTAATGATTGACCAATCATAGCACAGCCACCCATACCACCAAACAAGCCATTTAAAATATTGGCTCCACCTTGAGCAACACATTCTTTATTTCCACTACCACGGGTTTCTGTTAATTCATCTACTAAATTTAAAGTCATTAGCGACTCAATTAAACCAACAGCAGCCAATAAAAATGCAGTTGACAAAATTAAATTCCAATGTCCGTTAAGAGTATCGAATAACCCAAAAATCTGCCCCTGAAAAGTAGGTAAAGAACCTTCTAATCCAGAGCCACCACCATCTCTAATAAAAGAACCAACAGTGCTAACATCAATATCTCCAAAAATGGTAATACAAGCCACAACAATAATAGCGGTTAAAGCAGCAGGAATTTTTTTAGTGATTTTAGGTAAAATGAACATGATTCCCATAGTTAGAGCTACTAAGCCAATCATTACCCACATATCCATACCTTGCAACCATTGGTTTGAGTCGCCTACTTTTTCGGTAAATAAACCTAATTGAGATAAAAAGATAACAATAGCTAGTCCATTTACAAAACCCATCATTACAGGGTGGGGGATTAGTCGGACAAATTTCCCGAGTTTTAAAACACCTGCTAATATTTGAATTAAACCAACTATTAATAAGGTAATAAAAAGCCACTGCAAGCCTAAATTTTCAATGGGAGTATCTAAAGCTTCTCCAATTATATTTCCTTGCTGAATCATGTGCACCATAACTACAGCCATTGCTCCAGTAGCTCCAGATATCATTCCTGGTCGTCCGCCAAATAAGCTGGTTATTAACCCCATCATAAAAGCTCCATACAAACCAACTAAAGGATCAATTCCAGCTACAAAAGCAAAAGCAACAGCTTCGGGAACTAATGCTAAAGCAACTGTTAATCCTGATAAAATATCATTTTTTGGATTTTCCGTGAAATTTAATATGATTTTCCTCATATACCCCTAAGTTTTAAAAGCGGCAAAGATATGTTTTTAGTTGAGAGGGAAAAATGAAAACATTATTTAGTTGTTCATGTAGAAAAATAGGTTACTTCCCAACAATAACAAACTCAGTACGTCTGTTTTTTGCTCTACCTTCTTCCGAGTTGTTTTTGGCAATAGGTTTGGTTTCTCCAAACCCTTTAAAAGATAGTCGAGAAGGATCAATATCTTCGATAACTAAATAATTGTAAACGGCTTTGGCTCTGTTTTCAGATAATAGCATATTTTCTTTTGGATCACCAACATTATCAGTATGTCCGTGTATGGCTACTTTTACGGTTGGGTTTTCGTTTAAAAACTCAATAAACTCGGTTAAAACCAGTACAATTTTATTGTTTAGTTCAAAAGAGTTGGTCGCAAAGTTAATGTTGTTGATTTTGTAAGCTTCGCCAACTTCAATGGGTTTAATTTCTAGTTTTTCTGTTTTTATAGGTTTGCCAATTACCACAGCATCGGAAGAAATTAACTGAGAACTAAAAGCAAACCCTTTCTTTTTTGCTGTTAGCATTAAATCTTCATCTTTATCTACAGCTACAACGGCAACATAATCTCCTGTTTCCTTATCAATCACGGCATCAACTTCTTGGTTGGTTTTGGTGTTTTTAATTTTAACTTCAGCACCTTCAGGAACTTCTCCTAAGTTGTTTTTAATTGCACCATTTACAAATACAACAGCTTTCGGTCTAGCTTCTTCATATAGTTCAAAGGAGTACAAATCTAAATTTTTATCATCAGAAGACGAACCAAAATAAGCTCTATCTCCATCTCTACTTACAATAAAACCATGTTCATCATCTTTGGTGTTAATAGGATTTCCAATGTTTTTAGGCTTTTTAAATTCCCCTGTTTGAGGATCCATTTTTGCATAAAAAATATCGTAACCTCCCATACCAATATGGTAATTAGATGAAAAATATAATGTGTAGCTATCCGAGTGCATAAATGGTGATTTTTCATCTCCAGGGGTATTGATTGGAGCTCCTAAGTTTTCTGCTTTCCCCCAAGTTCCGTCTGGCTGACGTTCGGTTTTCCAAATATCAATATCTCCTCCAAAAGGATCCATTACTCTACTAAAGTATAGTGTTTTGTTATCGGCAGATATGGATGGTTGAGATTCCCAAGTTGTTTCCGTATTAATGTGGCTTCCAATAGATTCAAGTTTACTCCATTGTCCGTCTTTAAATTCCGAAAAATAAATGTCAGCATTATCAAACATTTGTCCGAAGCCAGCTCTGTTTTTTCCTCTATAAGGAATAACATCTACTATGGTAATAAAAAGCATTTTGTTGTTTACCGAAACACTTACTCCTCCTTGGTATTGCCCCATATTAAAAGGATCTCCCATAGGAATACCACCACTAAAGTTATCGCCCATAGTTTTTCTACTTTTTATAAATAGTTCTTTATAACCACTATCAAAAGCTTTTTTTTCTTCATCAGGCATTTTTCGGGTAAAGAAAAGATATCTGTTATCTGGCGAAAGCATTGGCAGGTACTCATCATAACCTGTTGACGGACCTTCAACTTTTTCAGGATTAAAAGGGACTTTTTTTGAAATCAATTCTTCATATCCTTCAATATCTTGAACCCTTTCGTAAGCATATCGCTCATCTTTTTTAAAAGCGTTAGGAGAGGAGAGTACTTGTTGGTAATATGGTTTGGCTTCGGCAAATTTTCGTTGTCCGAAATAAAAATCACCTAATTGTATAGCAAAATAGAAGTTACGGTAATCAGGACATATTTCGTTAATTTTTTTCCAGTATTTAAGCTTCATGGCTTCTTTTTGTTGGAACCCTCTAACATTTGCAGCATTAAAAGCTCTATCGGCTTCTTTTTCGGCAATATTAGCCATTTCATCATAGGCTTCTAAAAATTCAGGATCAACTTTAATGGCTTCGTAAAGTAATTTTTTACGTTCTGCAGTTGTGCCAGATTTAGCTGCATTAAAGTATTTTAATGCTTTTTTCTTAGGCTCAGGACAATTGCTTTCCTGACCAATAATAATCCCCGAATACAGGATGGCTGTTATTATAAATAGTTTGTTCAAGATTTCCTTTTTCTTACAACTCTAATGCCAAACACTTATTGTGTGTTTGGCATTAAAGAAATATTATTTATTCAGTTTAGCTTTAGCGTCAGCAACCATTTTATCTGCTTTTTCATTAGCTTTAGCTTCAATTCCTTCAGCTCGCTTATTAAATTCTCCTTCAGTTTTTACAGCTTTTTTCTCTGCTGTTTCTCTCATTTTTTTAGCTGCAACTTTATTAGCTTTCTTTTCAATAAAATTGCCACCTTTATTTTCTAGTTTATCTGCTTCGGCATTTGCTTTGTTTCTGATATTATCGGCAGCTTTTTTACCTTCAGCCCTTACTTTATCGGCAGCTTTCTTCCCTTCATCACGAACTTTCTGTGCTAATTTTTGAGCTTCTTCAAGAGCTTTGTCTTTTGCTTCGTCAATTTTTTCTTCAACTTTTTCTTTTACTTGGTCTTTAACATTATCAATAACATTATTTGCCATTCCTTTTAAATCAACTTTAACTTTAGGTTCAGTCATTGTTCCGCCAATTTTCACATCTACATCAACTGTTTCGGCTGCTTTTAAATCTAACCCAAGTTTATTGGCTTGTCCTTGCATTTTATTAAGGGCATCACTTGCTCCTAAATCTTTACTAGGAACTTTTAAAGCCATATTGTAATCTAATGTTTGATCTAAACCACTAGAACCAGACATAATTCCTTTTGTACCCCCCATTTTAACATCAAATGGTTGAGTGTAAATTCTTCCGTCTTTTATTTCATAATCAACACTAACATCATTTAAGCTAATTTTTTTGAATTTATCGTTTTTAAGGATAGTAGCTAATTTAACCATAGGCTTGTAGTCAGTAACTTCCATATCTTGAGTTTTTAAAGATCCACCGCCACTTAATGTTTCTAGGTTAACTTCCATAGCTTCGTTCATAGTACCATTAACTCTTAATTGTGTACCAAACTTACCTGAACAATTTTTAGCAATAGGAGCCATTTCAGCAACAGCATCAACACTATTAACAACTGCTTGTACATCAAAGTTGCTAATGTCCATATCAAAATCAATACCTGGTTGTTTTGGGTTGGTAGTTTCATAGTAACCATCCATTATCATAGTTCCGTCAAACATTTTCATGCCTAAATGTTCCATGGCTACTTTTTGGTCTTTTACTACTAAAATACCTTTAATGGCATCAATGTTTATTTTATCAAACACTACTTTATTAAACATAGAGTTTAAGGTAAAGTTGATGTTTTTAGGAACTTCTACCACACTTAACGGCTCTTCGCTTTCGCTAGAAGTTTCGGTAGTTGTAGTTTTAGCAGCAGCTTCATCATCACTCATAAACTCGTTTAAATCTAATAAGTTAGAGTTTACATTAAATGTTCCTGTTAATTCTTCATCATCACTAAAAACGTAAGAAATAATGTTATCAATTCGTCCGTTAGCGTTAATGTCTGATTTACCAATGGTAGCATCAAAATTAGCTAACTCTACGTGTTGTGGAGAAAAGTTAAGCATAAACTCTTTTAGCATTACATCATAAGGTAAAGAGTCGCTTTTGTAATTCATTTCAGATATTCCAAAACTTCCTTCGGCATTAAAATCTTCATAGCGTTCTTGCTCAATTGCAGAAATTCTACCACCAATTTTTAAATCAGAATCAATTTTTCCGTTTAATTCATCTTGTCCTTCTAATGGCATTACATCTTTTAAAGAAGCAAGGTTAAAGTGAGCAGTTAAACCTGCTTTAATGTTTGCATCAGACATTGGTGTAGTAACGTGTAAGTTTGCGTCAATTGGGTTACCTGCTAACTCTACATGAAAAGTTTTTAAATCGACTACTGTTTTATCTAAATCGCCATCAGGGTTGGTTACGTGTAAATCTACCTGAATGTTATTAACCGATTTTGGTAAATCTGGGTATTTAAACATGGCATCTTTTACAACCAAGTTAATTCCAAAACCTGGCATTTTAGTTTCGGAGTAAGTTCCTTTTGCATGTCCGTCTAATGCTAATTTCCCAGCAGTTTTAACCGAAGCGAAATCAGTCATATAAACCGCAGGAACCATAGATAAGATGTTTTTAAATTCCGTTTGTTTAGCTCCAAAGGTTAAATCCATGTCAATATCATCGGCAGGCATTGCTAACCATCCGTCCATACCTAAAATCAATTCGTTTATTTTAAACTCATTATCTTTAAAAGTATATTTAGAATTGGCTAAGTCAGCTTCGATAGCTGCATCAGCAACTACAACTGCTTTTTTCATGTAGTTCATACCTTCCATAGCTAAATTAAATTCATCAATGGTTGTGTGAGTGTTAAGAGTAGTTACATCAGCAGTCATATCGCCATCCATATTAAAGTTTAAGCCTTTAATTTCGGTGGTTAAATCCATAGTTTCGTCTATGTAAGTTACATTACCATTTATGATAGCAACATCTTTTAACGCTAAATTAAATGAAGAACTTTCTTCTTCAACTACTTCTTCTTCCTCTTCTTCGCCTGTTTCTTTTACAATGTCCCAGTTAGCTGTAGAGTCGGCTAAAACTATAGCATTAATGGTTGGTTCGGTTATTTGTACAGATTTAATATTAATTTCATCTCCGCTAATAACGCTCATTAAATCTACCTTTAAGTAAAGGTTTTTAACTTCGGCTAAAGAAGTTCCCTCAAATTTGTCAACACCTTCAACTTTTACATTTTCTATTTCAAAATTAAAGTTGGGAAAGGTTGAGATTAACCCTAAATCGAATTCACCGAAATCAACTTTGGCGTTTAACATTGCATTTGTTTCTTCTTTTACCAAATCAACAATTTGACCTTTAAACATGATTGGTAACAAGATGATAAGTAGGAGTAATGTTAGCAATGTTATTCCCAGAATCTTCAGTGTTCTTTTTAAGATTTTTTTCATAATTAATTATATAGTTAAGTTATTTTTAAAGAATAAAATTAGCTAAAATTAAGAAGTGAAAAGTAACTGTTTATAACTTATAACAATATGTTAATGATGTGTAGTGATTGGGAAAATTATTAAATCGGGATATTTAAAATATCGACTGGTGGAGTTGCGAAAGCAAAACTTAAGAACCTTCAAGGTTTATGTTGTCTGTCTTGATAAACCTTGAAGGGTTTGTAACAATAAAAAGTTAGGCTTCTCGTTTCTTTTAACGCTGTTCAGGTAAGGTTTTGCATTTCGATAAACCGGACAAACCCTAAAACTAAAAGCTGTTACATCTTTTTATTCATTCTCCAAGGTGTTGGGTGGGATTTGCCTCTCGCTAAAAAATTAGTTCCCTCCGAATAATAGGATGCAAGAAATTGAAAAACCTATTCCATCTTCCATTTTAGAATTTAAAAATTCTTCATCCTTATAACCTGGACCATCAACAAGTGTTATTCTGTAGTCAGAAATAGCCTTTCTATAGGTTAAAGCAAAAACAAAAAACATAGGTGAATTTGCACTTCTTTGCCCTTCAAAATCTTCTACTTCATATACAAACCCCGCTCTCGTATAAATATAATCTACAGGGCTAGTTTTATAATAACTTGTTTTGGTTTCTCCTTCTGTAATGTCATACTTCTTTACTCCAAAACTTTTACCATAAGCAAAACCTAAAAGTGGTCGTAGATTCGTATTTAATGGAATAAAACTAATACCTCCTGAATAACCATAGCCATTAAAAAAACTATATGAACCCCCAAAATCTAAATCTAAATGATTGAATAGTCTCGCCTGTCCAGCTATTCCAGCAAAACTATAATTAGATTTATGTCCAAATGAAACACTAAATCCTATAAAATTCTTTGTTTGTCCCTTTAAAAAAGAACAACAAAACACCGTGGTAAGTATAAATATTAGTCTTTTTACCATCTAATTGACTTGTCTGTTACTTTGTTTTACTTAATCAAAAAGCTTAACTCTTAGGATAATTATCATCCCATTTCTTTTCGTGGGGTTCTTTTAGTTTGTCAACCGAGTTGGCAACCACCATAGAAACAGCAGCATCACCAGTTACGTTTACAGTAGTTCTGCACATATCTAATGGTCTGTCGATAGCAAAAATTAAAGCTAAGCCAGCTTCAGGTATTCCTGCTTGTCCTAAAACAATAACCAACATTACCATTCCTGCACCGGGTACTGCTGCCGAACCAATAGAGGCTAAGGTAGCAGTAGCAATAATTCCTAATTGAGCACCAAAGCTTAAATCCATACCAAAAGTTTGAGCAATAAAAACTGCTGCAACTGCTTGGTATAAACTTGTTCCGTCCATATTAATGGTAGCTCCAATTGGCAACACAAAACTTGCTACTTCTTCTTCAACACCTAAATGTTCTTCAACACGCTCCATAGTTACTGGTAAAGTTGCTGCACTACTACTGGTAGAAAAAGCTAGCAGTTGAGCAGGGGAGATGCCTTTAAAAAAGAAGCTAGGCGATTTTTTAGTAAATATTTTTACGATTAAAGCATATAGCATAATCATAATAGCCAATCCTAAAACTACAGAAAACGCGTACCAAAGCAGGGCTTTAAATAAATCAATACTTGGCGATTCGGCTACTAAGGTTGCTAATAAAGCAAATACTCCAAAAGGAGCTGCAAGCATTATTAAATCTATTAATTTGAGAATAACTTCATTAAATCCATCAAAAAATGATTTAACAGGTTTGGCTTTGTCTTCGGGTATTAATATTAATCCTATACCAAAGAAAATAGCAAATACAATTATTTGTAACATATTACCATTGTCGGATGCCGAAGAAATAATATTACTAGGTATTAAATCTTGTAAAGCTTGTAAAGGACCTGTTTCTTTTTGTTTTTGAGCGGCTTCTTTTTTACTATCAGCATCTGCTTTGTAGTTTTCTAATAATTCTGTTCGGGTTTCTTCCGAAATGCTTTTTCCTGGTTGAACAATATTAACAACCAATAAACCTATACAGACAGCAATAACAGTTGTAGCAACATAAGTAATAATTGTTTTCCCTCCCATTTTAGAGAGTTTAGAAATATCTTTTAAATCGGAAACCCCCTTAATTAAAGAGGCAAGAATAAGCGGTACAGCTATTAACTTTAAAGCATTGATAAACATCTTGCCAAAAGGCTTTATCCAGTCTTTTATAAAATCGCTACCCCAAGCAAATTGAACCATTAAAACGGCAAACAGTACTCCAAGTACCATTCCTATTAGTATTTTCCAATGTAGGGCTAGTTTTTTCATATTCTTTTTTTCTATTGTCATCCTGAACTTGTTTCAGGATCTAGTTTTTTTACAAACATTTTTTTAGATGCTGAAATAAGTTCAGCATGATGTTCTTTTACAATTTCGTAGTTCTATTTCTTAGTAAATGATCCACCAACACAATTGCAGCCATACTTTCTACAATAATAACCGCTCTTGGTAAAACACAAGGGTCGTGCCTTCCTTTTCCATCAATATCAACTTCTTTGTAGTCTGTATTAATTGTTTTTTGCTTTTGCATAATGGTAGCAACAGGTTTAAAAGCTACATTAAAGTAAATATCTTCTCCGTTACTAATACCGCCTTGTATTCCGCCAGAGTTGTTGGTGTGGGTGCCTATTTTTTTGTCTGACCCTAAATCCCCTCCCGAGAGGGGAGTTTTAATAAAGAATTCATCATTATGTTCTGAACCTTTTTGAGTAACGCCATTAAAACCAGAGCCAAATTCAAAACCTTTGGTAGCATTAATGCTTAGCATTGCTTTCGCTAAATCGGCTTCTAATCGATCAAAAACAGGTTCGCCTAACCCTGCTGGAGTACCTTTAATTACACAGCTAACAATTCCCCCAATAGTGTCGCCTTGTTTGCGAGTGTTGTCAATCAACTCAAACATTTTATCAGCAACAGCTTTATCGGGACATCTAACAGCGTTAGTATAAGTTTGTGTTAAGTCTAAATTGGAGTAGTGCTGCTTTGTTTTAATATCTCCAACTTGAGCAACATATCCGTTTATGCTAATGTTGTAGTGTGCTAATATTTGTTTAGCAATAGCTCCTGCAACAACCCTACAAGCGGTTTCTCTGGCAGAACTCCTTCCGCCACCTTTATAATCTCTTAAACCATATTTTTTGTCATAGGTATAATCGGCATGCGATGGGCGATACTTATCTTTTATGTGAGAGTAGTCTTTCGATTTTTGATTGTTATTCTTTATCGTAAATCCGATAGATGTTCCTGTAGTTGTACCTTCAAAAATTCCGGATAAAAATTCAACTTCATCTTCTTCTTTTCGTTGTGTGGTAATTATAGATTGCCCAGGCTTGCGTTTTTGCAATTCTTGTTGGATAAACTCAATATTTAATTTTAAACCACTAGGGCAACCATCAATAATGCCGCCAATAGCTTTACCATGTGATTCGCCAAAAGTGGTTAGTTTAAAAATATTTCCAAATGAATTTCCTGCCATAGTTTGCAAATTAACAAATCTTTTTATTTAGAGTTATTAAAAGAAGCAATTTTCTACCTTTACATTTTATAATAATGATATGAGCAAAATTTTAATCAAAAACATAAAAGAATTAATTCAGGTAGAAGAAAATCCAAAAGAAAAAGTTGCGGGTAAAGAAATGGCTGTGCTGCCAACTATTAAAAACGCTTGGTTAGCTATTGAGGATGATTTAATTGTAGATTTTGGTAAAATGGATGATTTTCCTGAGATTATTGATTGGAATGAATTAAATATTATTGATGCAGAAGGACAAATGGTAATGCCTGCTTTTTGCGACTCACACACTCATATTGTTTATGCGGCAAGCAGAGAGGGGGAGTTTGTAGATAGGATTAATGGCTTAACCTATGAGGAAATTGCTAAAAAAGGTGGTGGAATTTTAAATTCGGCTAAAAAATTAGTAGACAAATCAGAGGATGAATTATATAATGATGCTTGGCAAAGGCTGCAAGAAATTAAAAGCACAGGAACTGGTGCTGTAGAAATTAAAAGTGGATATGGTTTAAGTGTAGATGCAGAATTGAAAATGCTTAGAGTTATTAAAAAACTCAAACAAAATAGCGATTTAACGATTAAAGCAACTTTTTTAGGAGCTCATGCAATACCAGTAGATTATAAAGAAAACAGAAAAGGATATATTGATTTGATTATCAGCAAAATGATTCCCATTATTAAAAGTGAAGGGTTAGCTGACTATATTGATGTTTTTTGTGAGACAAATTATTATACCCCAGAAGAAACCAATCAAATTTTAGAGGCTGGAATTAAAGCTGGTTTAACACCTAAAATACATGTCAATCAGTTTACTTCTATTGGTGGAATACAAGTAGGAATCAAAAATAAAGCACTATCGGTTGATCATTTAGAGGTAATGACTGAACAAGATATTGAAGATTTATCCAATTCGGATGTTATGCCAACGGTTCTGCCATCCTGCTCATTCTTTTTAAGTATTCCTTATGCCCCTGCACGTAGGTTAATTGATAATGGATTACCATTATGTTTAGCTACCGATTTTAATCCAGGTTCTACACCATCTGGTAATGTACCTTTTGTATTATCATTAGCTTGTATTAATATGAAGCTTACGCCCGAAGAAGCTATTAATGCTACTACAATTAATGGAGCTTATGCTATGAATTTATCTCACACACATGGAAGTATTGCTATTGGGAAAAAAGCTAATCTTATAATTACTAAACCTATTTCGTCTTATGCATATATTCCTTATGCTTTTGGTAGTAATGTGGTAGATAAGGTTATTTTAGAAGGAAAAATTTAACTTTTAAAGTACAATTTGTTTCATTTTTAAGACTAAAAATGATTTTCCGATAATTGATTGGTGTGTCTCGTTTTTTTCTAAAAACATAACGATTATTGATTGTTTTTGTTTCTTTTAGTGGAGAAATGGCTTAAAAACTCCCCAAAAACATCATTTAGCTTTCATATTGTTAGTCTAAAAAATCTTTGATATATAGTTTATTTAGCCTAAATTTAAAGCTTAACTAACTAAAATAGACTTATATAAAATGAAAAAATTACTTTTATTTGCTTCTGTAGTCTCTTTTTTAACTGTTAACGCTGAAGTTACTTCTACAGTGTTGCAAGGGAAAAGAGCACAAGAAAAAGCCAAGAATAGTGAATTGGTACGAATTAAAAATTTCACTAACATTCCTAATTATGTAAAATTTAAAAAAGGTAAAGAACTGCCTTTAGTAAATTTAGAAAGCTGGTTAAAAAGCTATTATCAATCAGATGTTAATTATGGTTTAAAAGTTATTGATGAGGAACTAGGTTCTTTAGGAATGACGCATTATCGTTATCAACAAACTATAAACGGTATTCCTGTTGAGTTATCAATGTTTTTAACGCATACTAATAATGGGTTAATTTATTCGTTAAATGGCGAATTATTTAGTGATGTAAATGTTTCTACTACTCCAAAATTAGGAGGAAATGAAGCTTTAACTCATGCTTTAAATTATGTGGGAGCTACTACTTATAAGTGGCAAATTCAACAAGAAGAAGATTTTTTGAAATTCAGAACAGAAGATCCTTCAGCAACATATTACCCAAAAGCAGAATTAGTTTTGGTTAATAAGAATGGTGAAATAGATGAAGAGTTAGTTTTAGCTTATAAATTTAATATTTATGCACAAGAGCCTTTTGGTAGAAGTGAAGTTTATGTAGATGCTACTACAGGAGATGTTGTATGGGAACAAAACCTTATACATGAAGTTGATGTTACAGGTACTGCTAATACACTATATAGTGGAAATCAAACAATAACTTGTGACCATACAGGTGGTAATAATCATAGATTACAAGAAACAGGTAGAGGGAATGGAATTAGAACCTTTACGAATAACAATACTACTAACTATACAAATACTGATATTACTAATAATTCTAGTACTTGGGCAGGTCCAGAAGCTGGATTAGATGCTCATTGGGGATCTGAAATGACTTATGATTATTATTTAAATGAGCATGGTAGAAATAGTATTGATGGTAATGGGTTTAGATTAGATAGCTATGTTCATCATGATAACAATTACCAAAATGCATTTTGGGATGGTAGTGTAATGACTTATGGAGATGGAAGTGGTAATAACGCACCTCTTACTTCTATTGATATTGCTGGACATGAGGTAACTCATGGGTTAACAACAAATACTGCGGGGTTAATTTATCAAAATGAATCAGGGGCGTTGAATGAATCGTTTAGTGATATTTTTGGAAATTCTATTGAAAGAGTACAAAGACCATCTCAATACGATTGGACTTTAGGAGAGGATTTAAACTGGGTAATTCGTGATATGGAAAATCCAAACGCTCATGGTGACCCTCATACTTATATGGGAAATCATTACTACACAGGAACTCAAGATAATGGAGGTGTACATACAAACAGTGGAGTTCAAAACTTTTGGTTTGTATTATTAGCAGACGGAGGTTCTGGTACAAATGATAATAATGATGCTTATAATATTTCTAGTATCGGATTACAAGATGCTAGTAGAGTTGCTTTTAGAAACCTAACAGTATATTTAACACAATCTTCTGACCATGATGATGCAAGGTTTTATGCAATTCAATCAGCAGTAGATTTATTTGGAGGGTGCACAAATGAAGTAGAGCAAGTTACTAATGCATGGTATGCGGTTGGCGTTGGTTTACCTTATTCATCAACAGTTGTTAGTGATTTTGATGCACCAGCATTAACTTCTTGTTCAGTACCATTTACAGTTAATTTTAATAACAATAGTGTTAATGGTACTACTTATTCTTGGGATTTTGGAGATGGAAATACAAGTACACAACAAAGCCCAACACATAATTATACAGCTAACGGAACTTACTCGGTTAAGTTAGTAACAGATGGAGGATTGTGTGGTATTGATTCAGTTGAAAAGACAGCTTATATTACTATTAATACTCCAGCAAAACCTGTAACAACTGATGATAATATTTGTGAAAATGATCCAGCAACATTATTAGCTAGTGGAACTGGAACATTAAATTGGTATAATAACCCAACAGGAGGGACATCTTTCCATACTGGAGCAAGTTATACTACAGCTCCATTAACAACAACAACATCTTACTATGTAGAAAATGTAATTGCTGGAGCTTCAGGAAATATGGGGAAACAAGATAATACTGGAGGAGGAAATAATTTTAATAACTTCCAATACTTGATTTTTGATGTGTTTCAACCAATGGAGTTAGTATCTGTAAAGGTTTATCCAGGAGCAGCAGGAAACAGAACGATAGAGTTGAGAGATGATCAAGGAACACCATTACAGTCAATAACAGTTAATATTCCTAATGTTACAGGGCCTCATACTGTTAACTTAAACTTTATGATTGCTCCTGGTACTGATTATCAATTAGGTGTTTCAAATTCTTCTAATATTGATTTATATAGAAATAACGCAGGAACAAATTACCCTTATACTTATACTGGTTTAGCTTCTATTACAAGAAGTAGTGCAAATACTAATCCTACTGGTTATTACTATTTCTTTTATGATTGGGATGTAAAAGAGCAAGATTGTGTCAGTCCAAGAGAAATGGTAACAGCTAACGTTAGTGTTTGTACAGGTATAGAAGATTTAAATTCTTCTAATGGAATAGCTGCAATGTATAGTTCAAATGGAAGTATAGAATTGAGTATGAATAATTTGGAATTAGGGGTTTATAACTTAAACATAACTAATTCACTTGGTCAAATTGTTGCTGTAGAAAAAATTACTATTACTTCAGCTCAACAAGTTGAAAAGATTAACTTAGAGAGTAAAGCTAGTGGTGCTTATGTAATTAACTTATATAATCAATCTCAAAATTACACGTCTAAAATAGTTAGATAATAAAGTAAGTCTATAAAAAATCCCACAATCATAGATTGTGGGATTTTTTTTATAAAACATATTTAATTTATTGTTTTATAATACGTTTCGAGAAATTTTGACTATCTGAAATAATATTTATTAAATAAACTCCCGAATTATAATCTTTCATATCTATTTGAGTAGAACTAGTATTATTAATTTCCTCTTGAATTAATAATTCTCCTAATAAATTATAAACCTTAATAGTTGCATTTGAGTTTAAATTTTTAATTGATATAATTCCAGAGGTTGGGTTAGGGTAAATAGCTATCGGATTAGCAATATTGTTATTTGATATTCCAACTGGAGCATCAGCTTCATAAACCCATATATTATCGATGTAAAGATTATTACCCTTTTTATTATAACCTTCAAATTTCAATAGTATATCATTATTAGCATAAGCAGTAATGTCAACATATTCTTTTCTCCAGTGATGTGGTAATGTAGCATAAAAAGGTGACATAAGTGTGTCGTGTGTTTCTAAGTTAGTACCACCTTTTTTATATATCTGGGTAAAATTATCTCCGCAATCTGTAGAAATATAAACTGTTAAAGTATCTGCAATTACAGTGTGACGCATTTGGTAAGCTAAATCAAAACTTAAAAACAAAGAATCTTCATTTGGCAAAGTTATTCTAGTTGAAGTTATTGCATCAATTTCGTTAGTCTTTGAATAATCTATATAAGGCATATTAGCAGAAAAGTTACCATAAGGTAATCCGCTTGTTGCTGCCGTATCCCAAGTTATTGCACCATCAGGATTGTCTATTAACCATTCTGAACTATCAATACGCATCATTTCAAAATCTTCTTTATAAGGTAATATAGCATGTAAATCTCTTATGTTAAAACGACTAACTCTTTGATTATTAATGTAATCGCATTCTATATTGTTTGTATCTATAGTTGCTTTTATTTTTAGCTCATAATTACCAAAACCTTGAGCAATAATTGGTAATAAAGAAATGTGAACTGTATCATTTGATAATAAAGTTCCCGACCAGATTTGGTTTTGAGGAGTTTCATTGTTTAATTGATACGAAATAGATGCATTTGTAATAGTGCTATCTCCTTTATTAAAGAGTACAACTTTTGGATTAATATTTTGGTCACATCTAATAGCTTTTGTAGGGTTTAAAATTTCACTAACAGTTATGTCGTAATGGTATTGGTTTGGTGGAGTAGGTGTGTAAATTAAAGCCAACGAATCATAAGCGGCTTTTACATCTATCATTCCTTTACCATAAGTATTATCTTCTCCAGCTACTCCTAAATCTATAGCAGAATTATAAAGTGCTAATAATATCTCTTCACCAGTTACATTTGGAAAAGCTTCCTTTAATAACAATACGGCTCCAGAAGCGTGAGGTCCAGCCATTGATGTGCCTTGATAATTAGCATAATTATTGTTTTCTATACAAGAACGAACATTAACACCAGGAGCAACAACTTCAGGCTTTATAGCTATTGATCCTGAAGCAGGACATGCAGTTGGGCCTCTACTAGAAAATCCAGCAATAGGATTTCCCGTAACTTGAGAGTTAACAGCACCAACAGTAAATGTATTTACTAATCCAGTACTTACATATTGAGGTTTTCCAATGGTAGTATCTCCAGGGCCTTCGTTTCCGGCACTAAATACGTTGGCAATTCCAGCAGCTTCAATTGCATTAAACATTTGAGTAACATAACCAGCACAAATACTAGTGTCATGATGTTCGTCAATTCCCCAAGAATTGTTAATTACATCAGGAATATCATGAGTAGTATTAGTATCCCCATCAGGGTTTAAAGCAAATTCAAAAACATCTATGTATTCAGGTAAAGGTTTAATGTCGTTAAGGTTCGTAACTATAGGGTCAGCAGCCATAAAGTATGCGTTGTAAGCTACTCCAATAGTATCATTTGTTGCTTGTTCAAGCCCTAAAACAGTACCTGTTGTGTGTGTGCCGTGTGCGTTACCTTTATCAACTGGGATTGGAGAATCTACAGCATGCCAAGCTTGATTAATAGGTTGATAATTTCCTAACCAATTATCAGATATTGCTGGGTGGTCTTTCCATACCCCTGTATCGATACTGTATAGCTTTTTTGCTTTACCAGTATAACCTAAAGCCCATAATGCTGGAGCATTAATTGCGGCTAAGCCATTTTCTATACCTCCAATTGATTTTTTTTGTGATGATTTTACTTCTTTTACCTCTATAACTTTTCCTGTAAAATGGTCGTGTAATTCAATATAATCTACTTCGGGCATAGATGCCAATTGTTCAATAATATTTTTTTGAGCTTCAATACTCATCATATTAATAATCCAATACGATTTGTAAGTTGTTACTTTATTAATTTTTGAGTTTAAGAAGCTTACTACATTTTTTTGAGTACTGTTAGCTAACTGCATCGATTGTCTTATAACAGTTTTAGCTCTAGTGTCTAAACTGGCATTTTGCTCTTTAAGTTGTTGATTTAGATAGGTATGATTGACCTGATCACTAAAAACAATGTTTACTTTAACGTAATCGTTATTGTTTAATTCATTTAATTTTTTACTTAAACTGTTAGTAATTGTAGCTGTTTGAGCAATTAATAGGCTGCTAAAAGCCAATAAGGATAAAGAAAGTATTAGTTTTTTCATAATAAAAATTTAGAACTTCAAATATAACTAATAATCAAGACTTTAATCACGTTTGTAATGTAGCCCTATATTTTCTGTTCTTTGTTTAGCGGCTTTGGTAATTAAATAAGAAATACTTCTAAGGTTTCTTAATTCGCAAATGTTTACTGTAATTTTCGATTGGTTGTAAAATTGTTCTGACTCGTTGTAAATTAACTTTAACCTAACAATAGCTCTATCTAATCTTTTATCTGATCTTACAATACCAACATAATTACTTAAAATAGTTTGCAGTTCGCTTTTGGTTTGAGATACCAGTATTTCTTCATTTTGTATTAATGTGCCTTCATCATTCCATTCAGGAATATTTTGTTCAAACTCGATATTATTTACTGCTTTAACACCTATTTTAAAAGCATTATGAGAAAAAACTAAAGCCTCTATTAATGAGTTAGAGGCTAATCTGTTTGCTCCATGTAGTCCTGTACAAGCACATTCGCCAGAAGCATATAGGTTTTGAATAGATGTGGTCGCATTTTTATTAACTTCAATCCCTCCACATAAATAGTGTGCTGCCGGAACAACAGGAATTAGGTTTTTTGTAATATCAATGCCAATAGATAAGCATTTATTGTATATTGTTGGGAAGTGATTTTTTAATTTATCCTTATTGATGTGAGTAGTGTCTAAATAAACGTGATTAACACCAAACTTTTTCATTTCAGCATCAATAGAGCGGGCAACAATATCACGAGGGGCTAAATCTTTTCTGCTATCATAATCTTGCATAAAAGCGTAGCCATTATGGTTTTTTAAAATACCACCAGCACCACGCACAGCTTCAGAAATTAAAAAAGAAGGATTATCTTTTAAGTTGTATAAAGCAGTTGGATGAAACTGTATAAACTCCATATTTTTTATAGTGGCTTTAGCTCTATAAGCCATAGCAATACCATCTCCTGTTGCAACTTTAGGGTTGGTGGTGTTGGCATAAGCTTGACCAACACCGCCAGTTGCTAATAAAGTAATTTTTGAACGTAAGGTAAAAATTTGATTGGTTTTTCGATTTAATACATAAGCACCAAAACATTTTTTGTTAGGAGTTTGCCTTGTAATTTGTTCTCCTAAATGATGCTGAGTTATTAAATCGATTGCAAAATGATGGTTTAGAATAGTAATATATGGATGGTTTTCTACTTTTTTAATTAAAGCTCTTTCAATTTCATTACCTGTTAAGTCTTTATAGTGTAAAATACGATTATCAGAATGACCACCTTCCTTTGCTAAATCATATTCTCCTTGTTCATTTTTATCAAAGTTAGTTCCCCAATCAATTAATTCTTTAATGCGTTTTGGAGCGTCTTTAACCACCATTTTAACTACATCTTCATCACAAATTCCGTCTCCTGCAACTAAAGTGTCTTTTACATGATTTTCAAACGAATCGGTTTCTTTTGTTACACCAGCAATACCTCCTTGGGCATATTTGGTGTTACTTTCTTCAACTTTATCTTTGGTAACAATAGTTACCGAAATAGGTTCTTCTTTTTTATAAAAGTATTCAGCAACTTTATAGGCATAACTTAACCCTGCAATGCCCGAACCTATGATAAGGAAATCAGTATTGAGTTGTGAGTTGTGAGTGTTAAGTTTTGAGTTCAAAATTTTAAAAAATTAATTTGATAGCTGATTTTATAGGAGATCTAAGATGAAATTTTTTACATTTTCATTCTCCCCTTTGGAGAGATTAAGAGGGGATTTTAACTCAATTCTAACATTCTGTTTACCGATTTTAAAGCTTTTAATCTGGTTTCTTCAGGAACAAAAATTTCGGGTTGTAAATGAACCAAACTAGCGTGTATTTTTTCTAAAGTATTTAATTTCATATAAGGACATTCGCTACAAGCACAAGTGTTATCAGCGTTAGCTGGTGCAGGAATTAGTTTTTTGTTTGGCACCGCTTGTTTCATTTTATGGATAATGCCTACTTCTGTGGCAACAATAAATTCAGTTGCTTCATTCTCTTGAACATATTTAAGTAAAGCAGTAGTAGAACCAATAAAATCAGCCTCATCTAAAACATTTTCTTGGCATTCTGGATGTGCAATTAATTTAGTATTGGGATATTTACCTTGTAACATTTTTAGCTTGTCGGCAGAAATTTCTATATGAACCTCACAAGCACCATCCCATAAAACTAAATCTCTGCCTGTTTTTTTAGCAACATATCTTCCTAAATTAATATCAGGGGCAAAAATTATTTTTTCATCTTTAGGTAAGCTATCTACAATTTGTACTGCGTTTGAAGATGTACACACAATATCGGTTAAAGCCTTAATTTCGGCAGAACAATTAATGTAGCTAATTACAGTATGGTTAGGATATTGGCTTAAAAAATCTTCAAATTTATCGGTAGGAGCAGAGTCAGCTAAAGAGCAACCTGCATTTAAATCAGGGATAATTACTTTTTTATCAGGACTTAAAATTTTGGCTGTTTCGCCCATAAAATGAACTCCAGCAAATAAAATTACATCGGCATTTGTTTTAGCTGCTTCTTGGCTAAGACCTAAGCTATCGCCAATATAATCTGCAATATCTTGTATTTCTTCTTGTTGATAGTAATGAGCTAAAATAACAGCATTTTTCTCTTTTTTTAATCGTTCAATTTCTTCGATTAAGCTTTTTTCTTTTTCTAATTCGGCAGTAACAAAACCTTGTTCTTTTACTTGATTTATAACGCTCATTGTAAATTTATTTTAGCAAAGTTACAGATAGCTTTTGGGCTATGTAATGTCTTTTGTCATAATTTTTGGCATAGCTTTTGAAAAAGGAAGGTAAATCTTTAAAACCTAAAGACATGAAAAAGTTAAACATCATATTAGTAATACTACTTCCTTTATTTTTTACAAGTTGTATAGTAGTAGATAATACTCCAGGACCAAGAGGTAGAGATGGTAACGCGTATTTTGGAGTTGATTATGAACATCATGCTCCTTATAGTTATTGGGATAATAATTCATCTATTCCTTATAATCCAATTTTAGGAGAGTACTATTTAACACGACCAGGAATTTTTGAGTTTGAGTATTTTATTAATCGTCATGATTATTGGTATGGAACTTATGAGGTTTGGATTAATAGAGGAGGAGTTGGTGGTCCGCATGGAGAAAGAGGGTATGATGGAGCTGACAATTATTTAATGTTAATATGCGATCCGAATGGTTTTCATGAACATAGAGATAATTGGAAAGTAAATCCTAACGAACCTTTAGTAATAGAAAAATCGGAAGGAAACTTAAATTTTAAAATAACAATACAGAAAGGTAACGTATTAACTAGACCTGCACAGCAGCCAAAGTTTATAAAAAATTAAAAATGCTTTTTAGTGTAAGTTAGGTGAGTGATTGGGACACATTATTGTGTCCCTTTCTATTTTATAAAGAGATTATTCCTTCTATTTTTTCAGCCTCTTTGTAAACATAAATTACATTATCTGCACTAACCATAACCTCTTTAGCCGAAATACTAATAAACTTATTTGAACTAGATTGTCTTGTAGAAACTTCTGCTTCGGCACCAAATAATGCTTCAACTAAAGCTAACTTTTTATTGTCAGCCGGAATAATAAACTTAAACATATATAAAGTTGGAAAACTATGTTGGTCTTCTAACTTTTGTTTTAAACTGGTATAAAAATCTTCTGCCATAACTAAAGTGTTTGTACTCGGGATGGGAGTCGAACCCACACGTCAAAAGACACAAGCCCCTCAAGCCTGCGCGTCTACCAATTCCGCCACCCGAGTATATGGCAAAATTAATTATATTGTTTCAATTATTTTTCCGTTTACAGAGTGGTAACTTAACTTACTTGTTTCAAATTGATTGGTGCTAGTATTGTAATGTTTACATTCGTTTATAGGTTTTGCATATAAATGTAAGCTAGCAGATTTATTGTTTGAGGCATTAATAACCTTGTGAAGTCCCATATCATCATTCATATACGAATAACGGTTGGTTTCTAAATTAAAATTATCAGTTAATTTGGGTATCCCATCAATTAGTTTATATCTTAGTTCTTTAAACTCACCTATAATGTTATATAACCAACATTCTTGATTGTTGTGGTAATGGATAGAAGATTCTTGATTATTGTCCCAACATAAAACCAAAAGCTCAAAATCATCATTTCTAAAAATACAATTTCGAGTATATTGGTTGTTATTAAAGTTTAGGTAGGGCTCAAATTCAGATTTAGGAATATCTAAAAGGCTGTAAAGTCCTTTCATTTCTTTTTTAGAGCATTGTTTTAGTTGGATTATTAGTTGTTCAATCGATTTTATTTTGTCCATATTAAAGCGAAGTTACGATTAATAAATGTTTAATTAGGAATAGTATAATGGGGTGAAAAAATATGGTGTTAAGTTGCTCGTATTTAAATATTTAGTTTATATTTATTAGGTGAAAATCATTTCAACTATATTTTTCTTTTTAATTTTTACAGGAATAACTTTCTCCAAAGCTCCTTTTACAAGTGAACAACAACGTAAAATAGATTCATTAAATACTTTGATTGAACAAAATCATTCAGATACTTTAGTTGCTAGTGCGTATTTAGAATTGTCAGAAATATTGTATTTATCAGATTTTGATACAGTTATATCGTTATGTAATAAGGCTCTTACAATTGCTGATGAAAATTTAGAAAAAGAACTTTTAGCATCAGAAAAAAGAAGTTTTTTAGTTACCAAAGCTAGTGCTTATAATAATTTGGGTTATGTATATGATGATAGAGGAGCTATAGTTTTAGCTTTAAAGTATTATCACCAATCACTAAAAATAAGAGAAGAGATTAATGATTATCAAGGGATAGCAGAATCTTTAAATAATATTGGGATTATATATGTTGATCAGGGCGAAGAAAAAAAAGCTCTGGGTTATTATTTAAAATCGCTTGAAGTTAAAGAGCCCCTAGGGGATAAGAAGAGTATTGCTATTTCTCTAAATAACATTGGTGTTATATATCGGAATTTGGGTAATTATAAAACAGCATTAAAATATTATCATAACTCCTTAGAATTAAGACAGGAAATAAAAGACGAAAGAGGGATTGGTATTTCTTTAAGCAATATAGGTACTATTTACAGTAAACTAGACAGCTTAAATGTAGCATTAAATTTTTATGAAAGAGCACTAAGTATAAGACAAAAAATAGGAGATAAACCTGGAGAAACCAGTATGCTAACTAACATAGCAGATATAAAATTTAAAAAAGGAGAGTTTAAAATAGCTAAACAATATGCTTTAAAAGCATTCGAATCTTCTAAAGAATTAGGTTATTCTACCAGAATTAGAGATGCTGCTAACTTATTGTGTAAACTATATAAAAAAGAAGAGGATTGGGAAAATGCTTTTAAGATGCAACAACTTTATGTTTTAATGAAAGATAGCATCCGAAATAAAGAAACTGAGCTTTCTGCTATTAAGCAAGAAGCTAAATATAAACTTGAAAAAGTAGAAAAAGAAAAAGAGCTTCTTGAAAAAGAAAAAGACATACAAACTCTTGAAAATAATCGAAATCAAATAATAGGCTGGTTTTTAATAATTGCATTTATATTACTACTTATCTTGATGATAATTACTTATCGTTCTAATAGAAAAAAACACATTATTAATAATTTACTTGAAAAACAAAAGAATGAAGCTCAAAAACAATATGAGCTAAAAAACGCAATGCTAAAAGAGATTCATCATAGGGTTAAAAATAATTTGCAAGTAGTAAATAGCTTACTAAACTTACAAGCTAATGAAATTGAAGATGATAAAGTTATAGATATGATTTCTGAAACACAAAACCGAGTTATTTCTATGGCAAGGTTGCATGAGCAAATGTATAAATCGGACAATTTAGAAACGATTGATATAAAAGAACATTTTACAAACTTAATTACGGAATTAATTAAAGATTATAATATTGATACTAATGTAAAGCTTGATATTAATGTTAATGTAAATAATGATGAAATAGGTATTAGAACATTAGTTCCATTAGGGTTAGTAATTAATGAAATGATATCAAACTCTTTAAAACATGCTTTTAAAGGTAAGGAGGAAGGAACTATATTTTTTCATTTAAAACACTTAGATGGTATTAAATGCGAAATGCTTATAGGCGATAATGGAATAGGTATAAAAAAGGACGTGAATATTGAAGAATCAACGTCATTAGGATTACAGTTAGTATCTATATTTATTGAGCAAATGAATGGTGTTATTGAGCGAAAGGGTGTTGAAGGTTCAATGTTTAAAGTAATTTTTGAAAACATTGATAAATTAAAGAAATAAAAAAAGCACTTCATATAGAAGTGCTTTTGTGACCTGGCTGGGGCTCGAACCCAGGACCCTCTCCTTAAAAGGGAGATGCTCTACCAACTGAGCTACCAGGTCTTCCTTTTTTTAAGGAGTGCAAATATAGTAGTGTTTTTCAAATAGCAAAAACTTTTATCGCTTTTTTTAAAACTTATTTTTTAATCACTAAAGTATCTATCTGTTACTCAATGATGGGGCAGCGTTCAAAAGGTTTTTCTCTATCAAATAAAAATCGATAAGTAGCATATTTACGATAAACTTCTGCACCTAAATTATCGCAAACTTTAAGCATTTTAGGATTAAAATCGCCTATCCACGTTAAAACTGTTTTACTGTATTGTGTTTTGCCTACAATATTTAACTGACTCCATTTTATCATTGCTCCCTCAACGCCTTTGCTTTGAAAAGCTTTATCAACTCCAAAAACAATTCCCACCATAGTTTTAGGTGTTTTTTTCCATTTATGATAAAGAAATTTAAGTTTACCTAACCAGTTTAGATTGCCATTAACATATTTAAAAATTTCGTTTAGTTCTGGTATGTTAATGTAAAAAGCAATGGGCTTGTTTTTATAGTAAACAAAAACCATTATTTTGGGGTCGTAAATAGGTTTTAAGCTTGTCATAATTTTTCTTGCCGTATTGGTATGCATATCTTTAAAACCATCGTGTCCGCCCCAAGCAGCATTATAAACAGTTTTAAAATTATCGGCAATTTGGTTTAAACTTAACCCTTCAACATTTTCTATTTTATAATCAGCATCTTCAACTATTCGTTCGTATTTTCTTAAAAAAACCTCTCTAACAGGAGTTTCTATATCTCTTTTATACATTAACTGATTGTAATATACTTCAAAACCATAAGATTTAAACAAATCATTATAGTAAGGTGGGTTATAGTTCATCGAGTAGCTGTTGGGATCAGTAAAATTTTCGGTTAAAACGCCCCAAAACATATTCTTTTCGCCAAAATTTATAGAGCCATCCATTAGTTCTGCTCCTTGTTTGGTTAGCCATTCTTTTGAGGTGTTGAATAACTTGTTGGCGGCTTCTTGATTGTTAATACATTCAAAAAAACCAATTCCACCATTGCTTATTTCTTCATGATTGATAAATGCGGCAACTCTACCTACGGTTGTATTGTTGTCTTTTAAAATCCAACGGATTATTTTACCATTACTATGAGCTTTGTTTTGTTCAGGATTAAAAACCTTCTCTATATCTTGCTTTAAATGCGGAATCCAGTTTTTATCATTTTGGTAAATCTTGTAAGGAAGGTTTAAAAAATCTTTTATTGTTTTGCTGTCTTTTACTTCTATTACTTGCATTTACCTATCTTTGTTTGCAAAGTTGACCATTATATTAAGAAAGGCACAATTAAATGAAGAATAAAGTAGTAATTATCACTGGAGCATCATCTGGCATTGGCGAAGCTTGTGCATTAGCTTTTGCTAAAAAAGGAGCAAATGTGGTTATAGCAGCACGAAATACTGAAAAGTTAAACACAGTAGCCGAAAAAATAGCAAAAATAGGAGCAGGAGTGTTAGCAGTTAAATGCGATGTTGCTGTTAAAGCTGATTGCCAAAATTTAATAAACGAAACGCTAAAAAAGTTCAATAAAATAGATGTATTAATTAATAATGCAGGTATTTCTATGCGAGCAATTTTTAATGAAATGGAGCTTGAAGTGCTAGAAAAAGTAATGGACATTAATTTTTATGGTACGGTTTATTGTACAAAATTTGCTTTACCACATATCTTAAAAAATAAAGGCTCTGTTGTTGGGGTTTCTTCTATTGCAGGATATTTAGGCTTGCCTGCACGAACAGGATATTCAGCATCAAAATATGCGATGCAAGGCTTTTTAGACGCACTAAGAACCGAAAATTTAAGAACAGGACTGCACGTAATGGTTGCTTGTCCTGGGTTTACAGCATCTAATATTAGAAACACAGCATTAAGTGCTGATGGCAGTTCGCAAGGAGAAACACCACGAGATGAAGGTAAGATGATGACAGCTGAAGAAGTAGCCAATCATATCGTAAATGGAGTAGCTAAAAGAAAGCGAACATTGGTTTTAACTACAGAAGGGAAGTTGGCAGTATTTTTAGGGAAGTTATTTCCAAAATTTGTAGAAAAACAAGTGTTTAATAAAATGGTTAAAGAGCCTAACTCCCCTCTTGAGAGGGGATAGAATTTCTTGCAATTCTATTGCTTAGAAATTCTAGGGGTGTGTTAATTATGACAAACAACAACAATATATTTCTTTTAGGTTTTATGGGAAGTGGAAAATCTACTTTTGGTAAAAAATTAGCCAATAAGCTAAACCAACCTTTTTTTGATTTAGATGTTGTAATAGAAGAAAAAGAAAACAAAACCATTACTCAACTATTTGAAGAAAAAGGAGAGGAGTATTTTAGAGCGTTGGAGCATCAAACACTAAAAGAATTAATTTCAGATAATTCACAATTTGTATTGTCGTTAGGTGGTGGAACACCTTGTTTTAAAAATAATATGCAGCTTATTAATGCTAACGGAAAATCTGTTTATTTAAAATATAATGTTGGTATTTTGTACTCAAGGTTAGTTAATGCAAAAACAAAAAGGCCTTTATTAAAAGGCAAATCAGATGAAGAGTTGAAACAATTTATCAATGAAAAATTAACCGAACGCGAAATATTTTATAATCAAGCTCAGTTTATAATAGAGGGAGGTAATTTGAAGGTTGAGGATTTGATAAAAGAGTTGTTATGAGAATATACCTTGTTTCTATATTGGTTACGTTATTTTTCATTTCGTGTGAAGATGAAAAAATAGAAGGGCTTGTTGAAATTGAAAAAGAAAATCCTCTAGGTTTTTGTGATAATGAGATAGCATTACTAAAAAGTGATGCTGAAGAAGAAATTGTTTTTGATTTTGAGCAATGTATGAAATCAATTAAAGAAAATCAGAAATGTGAACAAATTGAATTTATTGAAAAACAGACAGACATTGATCTGTGTAATGGTAGGAATGAATTTGCAGCGAATTTTAATATTTCAAATAATAAATCAATTAATCTAACATTAATAACTGAAAAAAATTGTGATGGAAATTATTCCTATCCAATAAGATTAGATAATATTATTGAGATACTCATTAATGGAGATTCTAAAATTTTATTAGAGGGAGAATATGTGAGTAATATAGGTAGTTTAGATTTGAGGGTAAATGAAACAATACAAAAAGAAATAGATGATGGTTATTATCCTGTTCATGGTAAAGCAATGTTTTCTATTCAATGGGATTCTAAAACACCACTAAAAGATAGAATTTCAGTTTTTGAAAATACAGTTAAAGGTTATTTACTAGCTGCTAATAAAATGTCGCAAAGTAAGTTTGATAAAGAAATTTGTAATTTAACAGATTATGAATTACTTGAGATTAAAAAAATGTACAAAATTTGCTATTCTATAAAAGATAATGGCGTGCCAATTATTAAAAGTAATTAGGTTAAAGTATATTATACAACTCCTCCAGTTCTTCTTTCTTATCTAAATAACCTAAATTATCATAAGTAAAAATTAAGTGCTGTATTAAGCGTTTAATAATATCTATATTATCACAGGGTTGGTAGTACTTTTCGTTTCTTTCTTTGTTTAGTTGGTCTAAAAACTTATCAATATCTTCTTTGCCAAAAACAGTTCCTCTATTAAAAACATTAATGTAAAAAAGCACGTTATTTACATCTTCGGCATAAGCTAAAATAAAGTGCCCAGGAACATCAACACCATACAAAGGAATATTTAATTGTTGACAAACGGCTAAATAAACAATTCCTAAAGTAATAGGGTTACCTTTTTTAGTGTCAATTACATTGTTAATGTAAGAGTTTTGAGGGGAATTAATGTTTTTGGTGTTACCATAAAAGCCATGTATATCAAAAATAATACGGTTAAGAACCCTTATTTTTTCTAGTGCGGTTAAGTTTTCATTTAATTCTAACCAAACATCTTGTTTTACTTGGGTAATATAAGTATTTAGCTTTTCTATATCTATATCAGGGTATTGATATTTTGCAATAATAGCAGCACCTTCTAATAAGTTTTTATTGGATGTAGTGTTCCATTCTTTTAATTCATTTTTTATAGCTGTGAATTGAAGCTCATGGATGATATCTTCAATTCTATTTTGAAGTAAATGGTCAAAAGAGTTCTCCCAAGCATCTTCTAAATAAGGAATTACATTATCTCCATAAGAAATTAATTTACTCTTAATTTCATCAAAAACAATATCGTCAGGATCGTCTAAAAGACTTATTAATGCTTGTAATTCTGTGTCAGACATATATCAAATATACGTCATTAACTCACCAAAGGTTTTTCTTAAAAGCTAACTTATTAACGCTATTGTGTTAGTTTAGTTAGCGTATATTCAATCATTTTTTTCATATAAGGTTTGTAGTCTTCGCTAAATTGATTGGTAAAACGGTTAGCAATAATTAAACAAATGGTGCAAGCATTATGACCTAAAGCTCTACTTAAACCATAAAGAGCAGAAGTTTCCATTTCAAAATTTACAATCCTATTGTTTTTGTAATTAAATCCATTTAATTGAGCATTAATGTCTTGTTCTTTCAATGGAATTCTTAAAACTCTACCTTGTGGACCATAAAAACCACCAGCGGTTGCTGTAATTCCCGTATGGCATTTTTCAGATAGTAAGTTGAATAAATCCTCAGAAGCTTTTACAAAGTAAGGTTGTGCAAACTCTTTTAAATAACCTGTTTGTTGGTAAAATTGGGTTAACAACTCTTTTTCTATATCAGTTTGTTGGTATTTGTAATAATTCATTACACCGTCTAACCCTAAACCGTAAGTTGAAACTAAAAAGGAGTTTACAGGAATATCGGCTTGTAATGCTCCAGATGTTCCAATTCTAATAATATTTAATGAAGTGTGCTTTTCTTTTATGGTTCTATTTTCTAAATCTATATTTACTAAAGCATCTAATTCATTTAAAACAATATCAATATTGTCAGTTCCCATTCCGGTTGACATAACGGATATTCTTTTGCCGTTTAACATTCCTGTATGGGTTAAAATTTCTCTATTCGCTATTTTGTATTCAATTTCATCAAAATAATCAGAAATTAATTCTACTCTACCAGGGTCTCCTACAACAATAATATTATTAGCAATTTGATGAGGATGTAAGTTTAAATGGTAAACACTATTATCTTTATTTAATACTAATTCTGAAGGGGCTATTTTTTGCATAGTTTAAACCAATATTAGGTTAGCTTCAAATTTAAAATAAATAAGACAAACTTTTAATTATCAAGGTTAATTCAATATTAAAAATAAATATTTCGTTATCTTCACGGCTCAAAATCAATTTGATAAGTATGAAAAAAATATTATTACTTGCAGGAGCGTTTATACCATCTTTAATTTTTGCTGGAGGTTTTCAGCTTAATGTTCAAGGTTTAAAGGCTGTTGCTATGGGAGGAGCTTTTACTGCTATAGGTTCAGACGCTTCAACTGTATTTTTTAATCCTGCTGCAATGTGTAATTTACAAGGGCATAATGTAACAGTGGGAATTAATATAATTGACCCAAATGTATCGTTACAAACTCCTGAAACGGCTAATATAGATCAGACTTCAGGATTAGGAACTCCTTTTCATATTTATTATTCAGGACAACTTAATGAGAAGTTAAACATTGGATTTTTAGTTAATAATCAATTTGGTTCAGCATCATCTTTTGATGATGCTTGGCAAGGAAGAAATATTATTCAAAATATTTCTTTAAAAACATTTATGTTTCAACCAACTGTATCATACAAGTTACATGAAAAAATTAGTGTTGGTGGAGGTTTTGTTTTCACAACAGGAAGCTTTTCAACCGAAAAAGCTGTACCTCTAGGTTCTGCAAATATAGATGAAGGTCAGGCTCATTTAGAAGGTAGCGGAACAGGAATGGGATTTAATGTTGGGCTATATTCACAGTTTTTAACTATAGGAGATGAAACGAAACAAACTAAATTTTCAGCTGGATTAAACTATAAATCTCAGTTGGCGGTAGAGCTAAATAATGGAAAGGCAGAATTTAATGATATACCTATATCGTTGAGAGATAAATTTCCAACAGAAACAAATTTCACGTCTAAAATTACACTTCCATCAGTTTTTACTTTTGGAATAGGAATTAAGCATATTAAAGCAGAAGATTGGTCATTAGAGTTTGCTTATGATTTGAATTATACTGGATGGTCTTCTTATGATACTTTAGCTTTTGATTTTGAGAATGAAACAACACCAGATAGTAAGCAAATACAAGATTGGGAAAATGTTTTAACCCATAGACTTGGAATTGATTTTACTTATAAAATGAAATATAGTGTTAGAGCTGGTTTGTATTATGATAATACACCAATGAAAGACTATTTAATTAGTCCGCATTTGCCAGGAGTGAGCCAAGTAGCATATACAGCGGGGTTAGGGTACAAGGTAAATGATAAAATTTCGATAGATTTTTCATTTATCAGACAGAATGCAAGCAGAGATGATGTAAGCCTAAAAAGTTACAAGTTTGATAATGGAGAACCTATAGAAACGGGAGAGTTTAAATATAAATTTAATAGAAAAGCTAATATTTATGGATTAGCAGTTAACATGAAGTTTGGAGGTAAGAAAAAGGAAGAAACACCAAAAGCAGAATAATATTAATATGAAAAAACTAATATATACAACACTATCAATCACTGTTTTAACAAGTTTGTCTTGTACTAAAACTCAGTTTGATGAATACGAAACTAACAATGGTAATGCCAATTTTACAACATTTATTTCATTAGGGGATTCTTATACACAAGGGTTTCAGGATGGAGGGTTGCATAATGAACATCAACAGCAAAGTAATTCGTACCCATCAATAATAGCTAAACAAATGGGAGCTAATTTTGTTCAGCCTTTGGTTTCAGGAACAGGTTCTGGTTATTTTCACTTAGAGTTTAGAAATGGTGAAATAGAAGTGATTAAAAATTATGATCCTGATGCTCCTAGTAACGATCCTAATGCAATTGATTATGATCCTTCATTTACAACTTGGGCAAATAAAACCATTAAGTATAATAACCTTGCAGTAGGTGGTTTAAATGTGAGAAATGTTTTTGCCATAAATACAGCAGAAGAAAGTGTGAACCATATATATTTAGGGAATGGAGCACCGCCTGCATTAGCATGGAATGGAGTAGCTGGAGAGCCAATTAGTCCTTACGGTAGGTTTTTAGATTGGGGAACATTAAGTAATCCTGTAGAATTTATAGAGCAAATACGAAATAGTAATGCTACATTTTTTACTAATTGGTTAGGTGTGAATGATGCTATGAGTTGGGCTAAAGAAGGTGGGGATGATGTACTTGGTTCATCTATTCAAACTTTACCAACTAATTTTAGAACTAAATATGATTCTGTTTTAACAATTATGGAAAGCATGGGGGCTCAAGGGGTTTGTGCAACTATTCCAGATGTAACACAAATGCCTTATTTTACTACAATTACTTTAGATGTTTTAGGGTATGATGTATGGTTAAAAGAAGGGGCAGATACTACAGTAATTAGAAAAGCAACTAATGATGATTTAATTCTTTTAACTGCCAAAGATTTACTAGAGCAAAATATTGGTAAATCATCAATAAATCCATTACCACATCAAGTTGTTTTAGATAAAGATGAAGTAGTTATGGTGAAAAACCATACTAATAATTTAAATGCAGAAATTATGGCTTCTGCATCTTCTCATGGCTATTCAGTTGTTGATATGTATAACTTTATGGGAGGTTTAGTTTCTGGGATAAATTTTGATGGGGTTGATTATAGTACTAAATACATTGAGGGAGGAGCTTATTCGTTAGATGGTTTACATCCAAATACAAGAGGTTATGCATTTATCGCAAATGAGTTTATAAAAGTTATAAACTCAGCTTATGGTTCAGAATTAAGACCTGTATCGCCAAGTAATTATAAAGGGATTATTTTTCCTAATTAATATAAAAACAAACCAAACAAAACAAAAAAGAGCGAAGCACATGCTTCGCTCTTTTTTGTTTGGTAAAATATTTTATTGCTTAACAATAGTTTTTGTATAGCTTTTATTAAGAGAAGAAACTTTAATAAAGTAAGCTCCTTCAGCTAAATTACTCATATCAATTTTATGAATGTAATTAGTAATATTTTCATTTACCACTAATTGTCCCATGCTGTTAAAGATTGATACTGTTGCGTTGTTTATATCTTTCAATTCAATATTTATAGCATCAGTAAATGGGTTTGGATAAATAGCGTTTACTATACTATTTTCCTCAACATCATTAATAGCAGTTAAGCTACATGTCTTTTGGTTTGGATTTTTTAAGTTATTTGGGTTACAATCTAAGATATTGTAAAAAAACATTGCTAAACTATCTTTGTTGTCTTGTAGTATTGATGTAGAACTCGCAAAAGGAGGGTGGTCTCCACCTGTATAGCTATCAAAATGATTGTATATACCTAGATTGCTAAGCCTAACAGTCATTAAACTACTACCAAATAAATCAACAGGATTAGTTCCGTTTAAAGGTTTTCCTAGTCCATATTTTACAGTTTGGTCGTTTTGAGCATGAGAACCATACCAAGGAACATCAGTAGCTTCAATCCATGAAGTATCAGCTATAGCACCAGCAAAGCCAAAAGTACCATTACTTCTAGAGCAATAACCAGGGTTTCCACTAGCTCCTTCTAAACCACCAATTTCATTAGCCCATGTAGCCCATTGAGTAGATAGTTTATTTATATTATCCATATAGGTTAAGTTAATACCTAAGATACCGCCAGCAGAAGTTCCTCCAATGAAAATTTGATCAGGATCAATTTTGTATGTGTTAGTTGTTGCAGCATCTTTTCTAAAATATCTAATTGCGGCTTTACCGTCTTGAATCGCTCCAAATACTACTTTAACAGTATTTTCTTCAGAAATTAAATAAAAAGCATTAGGTGCTAATCGGTAAGTGATAGAAGCACATACGTATCCTTTTTTTGCTAATTCGGTAGCCATATAGGATATGTCTGCTGAAGCTTTATCTCCACCAATAAAAGAACCTCCATGTGCAAATATCACTAAAGGTCTCATTGATGCAGTATCTCCTTGTGGCTGGTAAATATCCATCATTAAATTAACTGGATTGTTAGATAAGTCTGTATTACTTCCGTATTGAATATCAAAAGTAGTATCAACAACAGAGTATATATCTGTTTGATATCTTCCATTACATTGAGCAGAAGATTGTTGAATTGATGCAACTCCAATAATTGTTGCAGCTAAAATGTATAGTTTTTTCATAGAATATATTTTTATTTGCCTTAAAAGTAATAAATGTTAATTAATAATTAAAGCTTAATTACTTTTGTGGTGTGAAAATAGAAGTTGGAAATAAGGTTAAATTTATAAATGAAAATTTAGAAGGTGTTGTTAAAGAAGTTTTTATAAATGGAAAAATATTGATTAATGCTACTGATAGTTTTGATTATGAGGTTGATAAAAATGAAATTATAGTGATAGGGAAAGATGATATACCCCAATATACTGTTAATTCAGAATTGTTATCTCGAAAAGTGTTACAACCTTCAAAATCTAATTTTAATAACATATTATCTAAATATAAAACAACAACAAAGTATCAATTTGAGCGAGTTGTTGAAATAGATTTACATTTAGAAGAATTGGTGGAATTTCCTACAAAACTTGAAGATTGGCAAAAACTTCATACACAAATACAACATGCAAAAAAATGCTTACACGCTGCTTTTGATGAAAAAGTTAAAAGATTAGTTTTTATACATGGAGTAGGTACAGGTGTTCTTAAAGTAGAATTGTTAAATTTTTTATCAAACTATGATGGCATAATTGTTAAAGATGCTGACTATAGAGAATATGGTAGTGGGGCAACAGAGGTAATTATAAAATAAAGTAATTTTACAATACAAATCGTTCTATCGCTTCGAACTTGTTTCGGAGAGGAAAGTCTGGACAGCAAAGAGATTCCGGCCTTGTGAAAGCAAGGGTATTCCGAAAGAAACTTTGGAATAACAGAAAGTGCAACAGAAAGTAAACTACTCTCAATTTATTGAGAGAAAAGGTGAAAGGGTGAGGTAAGAGCTCACCAGTAGTAAAAGTAATTTTACTAGCTAGGCAAACCTTCGGAGCTGAAAAATCAAATAAACCAAGAATTGAGGGTTTCTCGCCCAATCTTGGAGGGTAGATTGTTAGAGGTTAAGGGTAACTTTAATCCTAGATAAATGATAGAAACCGTTTTACGGATACAGAATCTGGCTTATAGATTTGTTATTTAATCCCGAATTTATTCGGGATTTTTTATTTTCTAAAAACGAAATAACGCATCAATAAAAAATTGTATGTCCATGCAATGGTAATGGCAACAATAACTTTGGTTATAACCAAATCAAATTGAAACCATTTTTCGGTAAATATTACAACTAATAAAGTGTTTAATAGTGCACTGCCTAATGATACGATTGTGTATTTCCAAATTTGATTAATTAATTTATTTTTTGACCCAGAAAATGCCCAAAGAGTAGAAATAATAAAGTTAGTTATAGCACCAAATATAGCTCCAATAAAATTTGAGTAGCCAACCCATATTAATAAAATATTAGTAAGAAAAAGGGTAATGCCAAAATCTACGGCAGTGGCAGTTAGTCCAGCTATTTGATGTCTAAAGAGGTTGTATAGCCAAAAGTCTCTATTCATAATAACTTGACTATTAAAAGGAGAGTAATATTGCCGTAAATACCAGCTAACATATCATCAGCCATAACACCTAAGCCTCCGCCTAAATTTTCCATTTTTCTAACTCCAAGAGGTTTGGCGATATCAAAAAATCGAAACAAAATAAAAGCAATGACTAAGTTTAGCCATGTAAAAGGTACAAACAGCATTGTTATCCACATTCCTATAACTTCATCAATAACTACTTTTTGTGGGTCTTTTCCCCAAGCAGGTTCTAATTTATTAGTCGCAATTATTCCCATAATGGTGGTTACTACTATTAGTCCGATAAACAGAAGAGGGGTTGTTGTGGTAGATATAATGTTGTATTTTTCAAATAACCAAAGGGCTGCACAACCAATAATTGCTCCAGCGGTTCCAGGTGCAATAGGCGAATAACCTGCTCCTAAAGCGGTTACAAATATTTTGTAAATAATATTCATAGTGCAAAAATAAAAAAGGCTGTTAAATAACAGCCTTTTTAATATTGAAATGTATGTATTTCTTATTCGTAATCTAAACCAAGGTGAGTAATTAAATCTTCTCCTTGTAAATGACGTAAGGTATTTTTTAACTTCATTTCTTGTTTGAAAATATCGTGCATCGGCATCATGTCTTTAACAGGAGTTTGTGGTGACTTAAAGTAAAATGACAACCATTCTTGAATACCACTCATATTAGCTCTGTTAGCTAAATCTAGGAAAATAGCTAAATCTAATACTAATGGTGCTGCTAAAATAGAATCTTTACATAAAAAATCTACTTTAATCTGCATATTATATCCAAGCCATCCAAAAATATCTAAATTATCCCAACCTTCTTTGTTGTCTCCATGAGGAGGGTAATAGTTAATTCTTACTTTATGGTATAAGTCTTTGTATAAATCAGGGTTTTTTTCTGGTTCTAAAATACTATCTAATACGCTAAGTTTAGAAACTTCTTTTGTTTTAAAACTTGCAGGATCGTCTAATACTTCTCCATCTCTGTTTCCTAAAATGTTAGTTGAGAACCAACCAGCAATACCTAAAGAACGTGTTTTTAAACCTGGAGCTAAAATGGTTTTCATTAAAGTTTGACCAGTTTTAAAATCTTTACCGCATATAGGCACACCCTTATCTTTAGCTAATTGAACTAAAGCAGGAATATCTGCTGATAAGTTAGGAGCTCCATTTGCATAAGGTACGCCTTCCATAATTGCCGCGTAAGCATAAAGCATACTTGATGGAATATTCTCATCGTTATTACGCATACCTTCTTCTAAAGCTTCAATTGTTTGGTGCACTTCAGTTTCTTCTATGTAAACTTCAGTAGAACCACACCATACCATTGCTAAACGATCGCAATTATTGTTGGCTTTAAAATCTCTAATATCTTGACGTAATTGCTCGGCTAATTCCATTTTGTTCGCTCCCGACTTAATATAAGTACCATCTAATTTGGTAACATATTTTTTGTCAAAAACAGCTTTCATTGGCTTAATAGCCTCTAGCTCTGGTTTTAATTGCTCTAACAAGTATCTGTCTAATACAGCTGCATGTTTTGCTGCTTCGTAAACATTTTCTTCAAATAAATCCCACCCACCAAAAGCAACTTTATCTAAATCTGCTAATGGTATAAAGTCTTTAATTAGTGGAGTATTATCATCAGTTCTTTTTCCAATACGGATAGTTCCCATTTGAGAAGTAGAACCTATAGGTTTTGATAAACCTTTATTAACGGCATAAACTCCAGCAATTAAAGTAGTTGCTACAGCACCTAAACCTGGTAATAAAATACCTAATCTTCCTTCAGCACTAGCTATATTTTGACTCATATTTATAGTTTTAATTTTTAAGACGACAAATATAGCAATATCTTAGCTTTTACAAGCTACTGAATAGGGGAATAAAAAAAACTTGTAAACAATTACTTGGTTATTTTTTCGTAGATCAGTTTTCCTGTTTTAGGATCTTTTCCGAAAAGCTCCATACTTAAAACCTCTTGGATAGTTTTGGTATCATCTACCATTAAGTAAATTTTTTCTAAAAGAGCAATTACGCCATTTATTTTGGTTACAACCTGAGGCTCTCCTTTTTTATTTTGAGAAACGTATAGTTTCCTGTCTTTCATTGCTGTCAAGCTAAACTGGTAGGTATTTTCTTTAGACTCAACTTTTTTTACTTTAAAATCAAAAGCAAAAGTTTTTTCTAGCCATCCTAATTTTTTTTTTCTTCCATCTTCTTGGTATCTTCTCCAAAATACTTCGATAGGGTTTTTAGGATTCATTTTGCCATTGGCATCTAACAACATAGCATAAACAATACAGTTTGGGTTTGTGTTTTTGTGGATGTAAAACATCACATTTGGGTCATCTGGTACTGTCCTGTCATCAAACACTTTTAAACGGTCTTCTCCGTTTTGAGGAAATGAGAAGGTAGAAAAAAATAAAAAAAGTAGTGTTAATGTATATTTAGGCATTATCTCTTTTGTTAAGTTCAATTCTACAATGGTTTAATCGCTGAAATGCTGTAAAGTTTGACATAATTGCAACAAAGGTTACAGGCAAAGTAAATATTGATATTGTTTCAAATAAGGGTACAGTTCCATCAGCTATTTTATAAGTAAAGCTTCCAAACAAATAATAAGCCAAACCACAAAACATAGCTGAGGCTCCTATAATTACGACTCTTGCTGGTCGTTGCATCATGCCAACGGCACAATCTATTCCTAAGCCTTCAGCTCTTGAACGAGTATAACTAACCATCATAGAGCCAATTAATGCTACAAAAGCAAACAAAGAACTTAAAAAATAATCTTGCGAAATAAGATAGTAGCATATCCCTAAAAACATAACTAATTCGCTATATCTATCTATAACTGAATCGTAAAAAGCTCCAAAAGATGATTGCATATTTCCTATACGAGCTAGTCTTCCATCCATCATATCAAATAAACCTGCAATTAAAATGGTAAATCCTCCCCAACCAACGTAAGTCATATCAGTTCTGTCTTGTTGTTCGGCACCTATAATAAAGATTACTGCAGCAACAATATTTAACATTAGTCCAAATGTTGTAATCATATTTGGAGTAATACCAAGTTTTACAAACAGCTTAATTAAAGGGTTAAGTATGTTGTATATTATAAGTTGAGCTTTGCTTTCTCTAGCCATTTATTTTTGTGTAAATTATAAATGTGGTTTACATTAACAGTGCCAAAATTAGGTAAAAGTTTGGTTACGTATTTTTATCACTAAATTATATTATTAGTAGTGCATTGTTAGAAACTTAATTCAAATTATTAATATATCTTTGCGACCTTAAAATTTAAACTATGGCTTTAAAATGTGGAATAGTAGGGTTACCAAATGTTGGAAAATCTACTTTGTTTAATTGTTTATCAAATGCAAAGGCACAATCGGCTAACTTTCCGTTTTGTACTATAGAACCTAATGTAGGTGTAATAACAGTACCTGATAATCGATTAAATAAGTTAGAAGAATTAGTAAATCCTGAAAAAGTAGTACCAACAACGATAGAAATTGTTGATATTGCTGGATTGGTAAAAGGAGCAAGTAAAGGAGAAGGCTTAGGAAATAAGTTTTTGGCTAATATTAGAGAAACAGACGCTATTATTCATGTTTTAAGATGTTTTGATGATGGTAATGTTGTTCATGTTGATGGTTCGGTAGATCCAGTAAGAGATAAAGAAATTATTGATATTGAGCTTCAAATGAAAGATTTAGAAACTGTAGAAAAGAAGCACGATGGATTAAAACGTAAAGTGCAAACTGGTGATAAAACGGCTGTTAAAGAAGCAGATTTATTAGGTAGAATAGTTGAAGCTTTAGAGGCAGGGAAATCTGCACGAACGGTTGAAGTGAATGAAGATGAGCAAGAAATTGTTAAAGGGTTGCAATTAATAACATCAAAACCAGTATTATACTTATGTAATGTGGATGAAGGATCGGTAGTAGATGGTAATGAATATGTAGATAAAGTAAAAGAAGCTGTAAAGGATGAAAATGCAGAAGTATTGATGATAGGTGCTCAAATTGAAGCCGATATTGCTGAGCTAGATACTTATGAAGAACGTCAAGAATTTTTATCTGATTTAGGATTAGAAGAAGCAGGGGTAAATAAGTTAATTCGTTCGGCATATAAATTACTTAATTTACAAACTTACTTTACCGCTGGCGAAAAAGAAGTAAGGGCTTGGACTATTAAAGTTGGAATGACAGCTCCACAAGCAGCAGGTGTAATACATACCGACTTTGAGAAAGGTTTTATTAGAGCCGAAGTAATTAAATACAATGATTTTGTTGAATTAGGCTCAGAGTCTGCATGTAAAGATGCAGGAAAACTTGGAGTAGAAGGTAAGGAGTATGTGGTAGAGGATGGAGATGTAATGCATTTTAGGTTTAATGTGTAAATACCATAACATAAAAAAACAAAAAAGAGGAGGTGTAATTAATTACACCTCCTCTTTTTTGTTTAATACTATATAAGATTACTCTTTAATTATTTTAGTTGTTTTTATTACCTCTTTATTCTCTCTAATTGCCTGCACAAAATAGATTCCAGAATTAAGATTTGAAAACAAATTAAGTTTGTAAGAGTTTACTCCATCTTGAATAGAAACTAACTCTTTATGCCTGCTTTTACCAATAACATCAGTGTAAATAATCCAGATAAATTCATCAGTAGTAGAATTGTTTAAGGATATAAATAGATTTTCATTTGATGGGTTTGGAAAAATATTAACATCATTTATTATTTTATTTTTAATGAATATAGTATTGGATAGCTCATACTTCCCATTAAAATCAACTTGTTTTAATCTATAGTAATAATCATTATTTACTTCGTAATCATTAAATGAATATTCTAGTGTGGTTACTGAATTTCCAGCACCACTAACGGTTCCAATATCATAAAAATCTATGCCATTTTCTGATCGCTGTATTCTGAAAAAATTATTATTCACTTCATTTTCGGTTACCCAATGTAGTGAATTAAATCCACTTTCAGTATTACCATAAAAATCTGTAAGAATAACAGGTAATGGGGTACAGTCTAAAGAAGCTCCACCAGTTAAATTCCAATTTAAATCAAAGGGAGATAATGATGCAGAAAAATTATCAACTACTAAAATAAAAACATCTCCAACGTTTGCATTGATATCTTCAACAAATCGATCACCACCAGCACCTTCAGTGTTATCTCCAGCACCATTTAATAAACCTGTGTTACCTCCTAGAAATGCATAGGAACATCTTAGAGGAGCAACTGTTGGTGGACATATTGTTAGGGGAGTTGATCCAGTCGGGTAAGGACCCCAAACAGCAAAATCATAATCATCAGTTCCGTTAGCAGGAGAAATGGTAAAGGCAATTTGTCCTGCAGCAGAAGCTTCAAAGAAGTACCAAGATGATTGATGTTCGATGGAAAGACATCCTGAATTGGTTAGGGTCAATTCTTGAGTAGATCCAAATCCACTACTATTACCTGAAAAAGCTTGGCTGTTACAAACTGTTACACCTCCAGAACAATCTTGAGCCGAAGGTGGTGGAGGTAAACAACCACAATTAGAAGTAGTTAAATTTAAAGAGTAAGCTCCAGTGTTACTACCAAATCCTTCAACAACAACAACATAAGTCCCCGCACCTAAACAAGATTCAGTAATGGTAGATTGCACTCCGCAACCATCATCATTACTTGCTATAACTCCTGCATTACAATTACCATTAGCTAAATTAAATAAATGTATTTCAGTATCCCATGAAGCCCCACAAACATCAAGTGTTATATCCATAGCTTGAGCAAGTGTGAATTGATAAATATGGTCTCCACTGCTTGATATACCGCAATCTATATTAGCATTTGTTGTATTATCTGATACAGTAGTTGTAGCTGGACAGGAAAGTGTTCCTAGGCTAAGGCCAGGGAAAGGAACATCTGCAGGACTTGGAGCACATCCAGCACAGTTGGATGTTGTAACATTAAGAGTATAAGCACCTTCATTACTTCCGAAACCTTCAACAACTATCACATAAGTTCCAGCAGCTAGACATGTCATAGAAATTGTAGATTGTAAACCACAACCATCATCATTAGTTGCAATCGCTCCTGCATTACAGTTTCCGTTTGCTAAATTAAATAAGTGAAGTTGAGTGTCCCACGATGCCCCACAAACATCTAATGTAATATTCATAGGCTGAGCAAGTGTAAATTGATACATGTGATCTCCAGCAGAAGATACCCCACAATCAGAATTTGCTCCAGTTGTATTTCCACTAACACTAGGAGTCGCTGGACATCCAACTGTCCCTACATTTAACCCAGGCCATGGTTGGTCTTGTCCAAAAACATTAATACTAAAGAATAAAATAAACAAAAGAATTAACCTATGTGATTTTAAATATGTTGAAATCATTATTTTAATTTTGGTTTGACTGAGATTGGTTAGCTGTAGTATCTAAATGTTTTAGTTGTATCTCGTTATTTACATGAATACCTATAGCAATGAGTTTTTTCTTTAAAATGATAGGATTTATTAAATGATTTAAAAAAAGAGTATAGGTAGAATTAGAGGTGTCATATGTGCACTTTTTTGTATTGAAGTGATTTCTTAAAAAGTCTATATTATTCTTATTATCAGAAGCAGTATTATTACCTGTAATTGAAAATGAATAACTGTATTTGTATTGTCTTGTTTGGCTTTGAGCAAAAAAGGAGCCCATCAAGAATGCAATAAGTAATATATTTTTCATAAGTATATGTTGTTGTGATAAAGTATTAATACTTTATTTGACGATAGATTTACTTATAAGGTTGCTTGTAATTAATGAAAATTTAACAAAAAACACATAAGTATTTAATTTACAAACATTATGATGCGAGTTAATTAATTAAAAAAATAATTAAATGATTAATAGTTTTATCTTTACGACAGATAAATAAAGTTGATTATGCTACCTTTTTCACCACCTAAAATATATGATGAGTTAATTGATGAAGTTGTTGATACACTTCGTTCGGGTTGGATTACAACTGGTCCAAAAACCAAATTGTTTGAAAAGGAATTAGCTAATTATTGCGGTAATAAAAACACACTTTGCTTAAATTCTGCTACTGCAGGTTTAGAAATAATGTTGCGTTGGTTCGGAGTTAAAGAGGGCGATGAAGTAATAATTCCTGTTTATACTTATTGTGCAACAGCAAATACTGTAATACATTGTGGTGCAAAACCTGTTTTTGTTGATGTTGGTACAGATTTTAATATTGATATAACTAAAATTAAAAATGCCATCACATCTAAAACCAAAGTTATTATGCCTGTAGATTTTGCAGGCTTTCCTTGTAATTATAATGAGATTAATAGATTAGTTAATTCTGAAGAAGTAAAACAATTATTTAACCCTAATAATGAAAACCAAAAGAAACTGGGTAGAATTTTAGTGCTTTCAGATGCTGCTCATTCTGTAGGAGGGTTATACAACGGAAAACGAACAGGTAGCTTAACGGATGTATCGGTTTTTTCATTTCATGCAGTTAAAAATCTAACAACTGCCGAGGGTGGAGCAGTAGCTCTTAATTTGCCAGAACCATTTAATAATAAAGAGATTTATGATTATTTGTGTGTAAAAACATTACACGGACAAAATAAAGATGCCTTAGCTAAAACAAAAGTAGGAGCTTGGCGATATGATGTTATTGAAGCAGGTTACAAAGCAAATATGACAGACATACAAGCTAGTTTAGGGTTAGTAGAGTTAAAGCATTATAACGAAACTTTAGCAAAACGAAAATCAATTTTTGATGCTTATACTAATGGGTTCAAAAATAAAAGTTGGGCTCAGTTACCACTTTATGAAACCGAAAAAGCAACAAGTTCTTATCATTTATATCCTTTAAGAATAAATGGAGTAACAGAAGAGCAACGCGATAAAATAATAGAGTTAATCTTTAAGCAAGAAGTTTCTGTTAATGTACATTTTCAGCCTTTGCCAATGTTATCGTTTTACAAAAACATGGGATACAATGTTGCTGACTACCCTGTTGCTTATGATAATTATAGTAGAGAAATAAGTTTACCTGTTTATTATGATTTATCTGAAGATAATGTTAATACTGTAATTAAAGCTGTTATTTCTGCAGTAGAGCAAGTTTTAAATGACTAAACGATTGTTCGACATATTTTTTTCTTTATTCGGAATATTAATTCTGTTCCCTCTGTTTTTAATTATTTCTTTATTGATAGTAATTGATTCAAAAGGAGGAGTTTTTTATTTACAAACTAGAGTAGGTAAGAAGGGACAAGATTTTAAACTATTTAAGTTTAGAACAATGCAAAGCAATTCGGATAAAAAAGGCTTGCTAACTGTTGGTAGTAAGGATAGTAGAATTACTAAAATAGGTTATTATCTAAGAAAGTATAAAATAGATGAATTGCCTCAATTAATTAATGTATTAAACGGAACAATGAGCTTTGTTGGACCTCGTCCAGAGGTTAGAAAATATGTTGATTTATACAATGAAGATCAGTTGCAAATTTTAAATGTACAACCTGGTATAACCGATTTTGCATCATTAGAATATTTCAATGAAAATGATTTGTTGGCTAAATCAGATAATCCAGAAAAAACTTATATAGAAGAAGTAATGCCTGCTAAAATTGCTTTAAATAAAAAATACATTGCTAACCCAAGCTTAGGTACGGATGTTTCTATTATATTAAAAACAATTAAAAAGATTTTTAGTTGAAAATCCTGAAAGGTTTTTAAAACCTTTCAGGATTGGTATTTTATAAACCTAATACGTCATTACGGAATTTCGTTACTAAAAACGAAATATCCGTAATCTCACTTTTTTAATAAGTTTTCTGGTTCCCCATTTTCATGGGGAAAGGTATTTTTTGTTTGGTTAAATAGAAATAGATTGCGGATAATCTTATTTGTTTTGGAAAACAACAAATTAAATTTCCGCAATGACGTAGTAAATTATTATGAGCTTTTCATTTCCCGAGACATCGGGAAGCCAGAAAAAAACATATTTTTTAATCAGTTTGTTTTGGAGGAGGGTTGTTTCCTTTCTTTTTACGTTTACCACCAAACCTTCTTATTTTGTATGTAAAGGTTAAAAGCACATACCTGCTTAAAGTGGTAACACGTTCATCTTGAATGTAGTTCAGGTTATTAGTTCTGTTTATACCTACATTTTTATTGAAAATATCATAAACTGAAAGTTTTAATAAACCACTTTTTGCTTTTAAGAAACGCTTAGATAAAGAAGCTTCTAAGATAGGGATGTCAGGGTTGTCATCAAATTGATCTCCAGAATACATTGTGTATTCAAATTCGGTACTAAATGTCCAATCCTTTTTAAAGTCTATTAAAAAATCTGCAAACACTTTATTGGTAAGGTATTTTTGATTTAAGTTTTCGCTAATAGAGTAGTTTGTTGTGGTGTGGGATATGCTAGTTCCTACACTCATATCAACAGTTTCTTTTCTTCTATTTTCAATGCTAAAGCTACCACCATTTGTAATCCTATCAACATTGTTTTCGGTAGTATTTATAAATAGTATGCTTTTGTTGTAAGACGAATTTAAACGAATATTTATTTTACTTTTTAAAGGGCGAACAGGTGTTCCAAAATAAAAATAAGCGTTTAAAAATAGGTCGTTATCAACATTAATAGGAGTAGTGGTTTGTATAAATTGACTATTTAATGTTTGCGAGTTGGTAATTTTGTTTTTAGTGTAATTTGCATTTATCATGGCAAAAACATTGGTAAACGAAAATTGATTAAACGACATAAATCGCATAGTACCACTGTGCATATATTCTGTTTTAAGGTTTGGATTACCTTCGTAAATATTTAATGGGTCGCTATTATCGATTGTTGGCTGTAGTTGTTGTAAACCAGGCTCATTTACATTGGTGTTGTAATTAAAAGTTAATCTTGATGATTTTGAAAAACTATATTTCCATTTTAAGCGAGGTAAAACATTCCATTGAGTTCGGGTAAGCTGAAAATCGGTTGTTTTAATTTCTCCATCTAAATTAGACCGTTGAGCAGCAGCTCCAATACTTATGTTTGATTTTGCTGTATTAATTTTAAAAGCTGTTCCGTAATTATCATACACATAAGTATTGTCGTAATCTAAACTTAAATTGGTATTAAAAACTTCGGTGTTTGGACCAGTAATATCATAAAACTCTTTAATATAATCGTCATTATTATTTCTACGTAAGTAACTTAATTCTATATACCTTGATTTTCCTAATGGCTCGGTATAACTTATTTTACCAGAGTAATTTAAGTTATTGTTGTTTTCGTCTTGTATTTGGTTGGTTGTAAGGGTAAATCGGTTGTTAGTAATAGTATCTAAAAAGCTATTTTCAGAATGTACAAAATAAGTTTTTTCATTTTTAGAATTTCCTAAACTTAATTCAGTAACAAAAGAACGTCCTTTCTTTTTAAAACGCTTGCCATAAGTTAAGCTACCATTACCTCTAAAATCGCTTCCAGTACTTTGGTTATTGTTGTTTGTGGCATTTAAAAAACTGCCTTCAGCATCGTTGGTTTGGTTAATAGATTTTGCATTGATGTTTCCTTCTGCATAGCTGAAATCTCCTTTAATTATTAAATCTTGAGTAGAATCTATATCCTGATCGTATTTAATATTAATTCGGTGGTTTCTACTAAGTTCAAACTGATTTTCTTTTTCTAAAGAATTGAAATTACGTTGATTATCGTTAATATATTCTCTTTCGGTTTGGCGATATATATGCTTATCAATTTCGTTAAAGAAATAACTTGTAGCCAGATTAATGTTTTTAGATAGTTGTTCATTCCAATTAAAACCAATAGCTTTTGTAGTAGCAAAACCATCGTTAGGATTACTGTTTAGAGGAACTCCTGTAGTATTATTAAGATTTCTAAAATTACCGCCATTGTTTTTCATAACATTTGCCGCACCTCCCGAAAAGTTAATGTAATCTCGGTAAGAAAAACCTTGTTCGTTATGATTGTTAATCATACCTAAGGTAGAAATTTGTCTATCATCTTTAAATTTATTGATGTTAAATTTGCCAGAGTATAAGCCTTTTTCGTCCTCAATATTATTCCAATCATTAGCAGTTAAACCGCCACCACCAGTTACGTTTCCAAATAAACCTTTTTTACGGTCTTTCTTAATTTTTAAGTTAATGGTTTTTGTTCTATCTCCATCATCAATTCCTGTAATTTTCGACATTTCAGAGTGGTCGTCATAAACTTGTACTTTTTTTACCATATCGGCAGGTAAATTTTCGGTAGCTACTTTGGTGTCATCACCAAAAAAGCTTTTACCGTCAATTAAAACTTTTTTTACCTCTTCTCCTTGAGCTGTAACTTTTCCATCTTTATCAACTTCAACACCGGGTAATTGTTCTAATAAGTCTTTTACATTATCTTCAGGCTTAACTTTAAATGCTGCGGCATTATACTCAACAGTATCACCATTTATAATTACAGGAACCATTTCTTCAACTACATCAAAAGTTTCAATTAACTCCTTTTTTGTTTCAATGGGAATAGTTCCCATATCTATTTCTTTATTTTCGGTAGTAATGGTTACATCTTTGTAATAACTAGCATAACCAATAAAAGAAATTTGAAAAATATAACTTCCTGCTTCAGCACCTTTTATTGAAAAATCTCCAGTAGCATTGGTAATACCAAATTTATAAAAAGTAGAATCCTTAGGATGTAACAACATAACAGTAGCACCAGGCATAGTAGATTGATTAGCTCCATCAACAACTTTACCTTTTATGTTTACTGTTTGGGTAAAGGCACTAAAACCTAAACTTAGGGTTAAGAATAGGAGTAAGATAGTTTTTTTATGTAAGATGAATAAATTCATTATCGTCTTTTACCATGACCTCCAAAACCACCGTTTTCTCGCATTTCTTTAACTTTTTTTCTTACAATTTCATAATATTCTTCACGAGTAACTTCTTTTCCTTCTGTTGGTTCAATTAGCTCATCTTCAGATACTTCTTTTAATTCTATTTCTACGGCAGTTAAAACTTTAGGGCGTTGGTCTCGTGGAGTTGAAAGCTCTAAAATAGCTCCTGGTAACCCTCTATATTTTTCAGGACCAATATTTAAAGGTAACTCTGTTGTAAACCAAGCTTCAATTACACCTGTACTATCTTCAAAAGTAGCTTTCATGCATGGATAACTCATAATCACTTTCATTTCTCCAGTAATTTTCCATTTCATTTCTTCAGGTTTACCTTTAATTAAAAAGGTTTTCCCCATAAAATCTTGTTGCTCAACAAAATCCCCTGTTTCGGCATTTATGTAAGTTTGGTTGTCAGAGTTTGCATAACGCATCATCATTTTTTTTACAAAATTTTGTTCGTTAGGATCTTCCTCAATTTTAATGTTGGTGTAAGATGATGCTGTTGAATTAAAAACCATTTTTTTATGAAAAACAACTGAATCAGGAACCATATCTGCCCATTGAGCCCAACCTTGTTCTTCGGCTTGTTTTAAGTCGGGTTTGGTATTGATTACTTCTTTATAAATAATTGTACCTGAATTATTTTGAGAAAATACACTTGCCGAAAAGATAAGGGAAGCGATTAATAAAAACTTTTTCATAATTAATGTTTTTTCAAATTTAACTAAACAAAAATTCCATTTATCATTATTTCTATAAGTGGAATTTTATTAGGATAAAAGGAATAATTGTTATTTAGACTTTTCTTTTACAAAAAGGTTTAAGGCCATTTAGGGGTATCTTCATCACTCCATAAAACGCCCCATTGTATTTCAGTTAAGTTATCATCTTCAAACCATAAGTTTAATGATGAAGGCAATAAACATACTAGCTTTTGATTAATATTTTCATCAGATAAATCTTCTAATTCGTTATCACCTAAATTTTCATTTTCTAGCAATGCTAAAACATGATCCAATCCTTTTCCTATTAATCTCAACCCTTTATAGTCAGCATCAGGGGAGCTGATAGAAATGGTTGTTAACCTCCAATTGTCTTCCTCATCAAACGAAACAGAAAATTCATGTTCGTCATAATGCCAACTTTCGGTTAAATAGCCATCTTCTTCGCCAGAAGCATTGTAGGTATCTATTTCTGTTGGTTCTCCAACTAGTGCTTTTAAATCGTTTTTAGTAATACCAAATTTAATATCGCCTAAACCAACGCCTATTTTAATTTCTGATGTATTCATTCTATTTAGATAAAAAAATAGAGGCTAAATTTTAACCTCTATTGATTGGTTTTATTTTATTCCTAATTTCTTTTTAATTGCTGCTGGTATTGCATCTTTATGAATTTGAATATTCATTGTTTTGTATTGTACGTAAGGGTAAGATGCATAAAAATAACCATCACAATCGTTGTAAGTTGTTCCCCAAGAATTTTTAACGATAAAGTATTTTGTTCCTTTTTGATCTTTTACAATACCAGTTACGTGCATTCCGTGGTCATCAGTTGTTTCTTGACTATCAAATCCTGCTTGACGCATTTCTTGAGTAATTTCTTTTTCTTTAACTGGTTCATCAAAGCAATCGGCAACTTTTTCGGCACCTGCATCACTAAAATGTTTGTTGTCTTTACCTTTTACTTTAATGGTTTTTTCATCTTCTGGCACAATAGCCAAACCATTTTTAAACGAAAATCCTTTTTCAGAAACATCTGCTCCCCAAGCAAAAGTATAACCATTTAGTAATGCTTCTTCCATAACAGACATAAACTCATCTAATGGTAAGTTGTATGAAGAACGCATAGCCCAGTTATCGGCAACCTCTAAAACAAAACTAGAGTAGAATGGGTGGTGAGTATATGAGGTTAAAGAGACATAATTACTCATATCTAAACCTAACTCTTTAGCAAACGATTTTGGATTGTATTCTTTTCCTTCGTGCTTAAAAGTCATATCTTCAACATTATCAGGTACATCTCCCAAATAAGCATCCACAACTCCCATATAAGCTTTTTTCCAGTTTGGAGTTAATTTTTTTCCTTGAGGCTTTTTTTCTAAAACTTCAACCATAGCTTTTAACATTCCGTTCATTTCACTGTGGTTATGTTTGTCTTCATTATATTCTAAGCCTTCGTAAGCCGATTTTGGTACAATACCATAACGCTCAATTACCCATGGAATATCGTGAAAAGCACCACCAGCACCAAAGTTGAAATTACCGTACATTCTAAGGTAGTTTTCAGCTTTTCCTAAATAAGCGTTTCTAACAATATACATAGGAGATAAGTCCATTTTACCTTTCCCCATTCTAATTAATTCAGATTCAAAAAACGATAAAGAAGACCAACTCCAACAAGTTCCTGTTCTGTCTTGACTTTTTACATCAGTAGCTTCATTATCTTTTATTATTTCAAAATAATAATGACCGTCTTTTTTATTTTTTAAAGTATCATTCTGAAGCTTATCTTCAGGTAATTTATGATTTCCTTTATCTTTATTTTGTGCTTGATAACTCCCTAATATTAAGAAAGACGCAAGTGTTAATGTGATTAGTTTCATAGTTATAAAGATTTTTTCCAACACCTTTTACGTTTGTGTTGAATGTGTTCATAGTTTTTCCAGTTAATAATTACTTTTTCGTTGGTTTCAAAAATTCCTGTGGTTTCCATTTCGGTAACGCCATATTTTTCCATTACTTCGTGTAGTTCGTAAAATAATACCGCAGTAACTCCTTTAGCTTGGTATTCTGGTAAAATACCAGTAAGCATTAAATCTATTACCTTAGGTTTTTTTAGTGCTTTGTTTAAATGGTACCACCCAAAAGGGAATAAGCTTCCGTTAGCTTTTTGTAGCCCTTCTGATAATGATGGAAGACCAATGATAAATGCTATTAAATTATCTTCAGCATCAAAAACCAATTTAACAAACTCAGGGTTTAAAAGCATTAAATATCTTTTTACATAGTAGTCAATCATTTCTTTATCTAATTGAACTACACTGTGTAAATCTTTAAAAGCTTCGTTTAATATTTCAAATAGCTGGGTAGCATATTTTTGTAATTCAGATGATTTTGTAAAACTTTTAACGGTAAGGTTGCTACGTTTTTTTACTATTTGAGCTCCACGTTTAGCTTTTTCGGGCATTCCCTCCAAAAACAAACGAAATTCAACCCAGTCAATTTCTTTTTCGTATCCTAGTTTTACTAAATGATCTTTGTAATAAGGTAAATGATATTCAGATGCTGCTGAGGGTAGATGGTCAAAGCCTTCTACCAACATTCCTTGGTGATCTAAATTGGTAAATCCTAAAGGACCTTGAACCTCAGTCATGTTTTGTTCTTTTAACCAATTTTCGGCTGTTTCTATTAGTTGCTTAGAAACTTCAATATCATCAATAAATTCAAAACGGGTAAAACGGCCCTGTTTTTCGTTTATTTTTTCGTTGTATTTGTTATTGATGATTGCTCCAATTCTGCCAACACATTTGCCATTTTTGTATGCCAACCAAAACTTGGCGTTACAAAACCTAAAAGCAGGATTAAATTCAACTTGCAAAGCTTTTACTTCATCTTTTTTTATTGGAGGAACCCAATAGCTGTTTCCTTTATAAATATCAAACTGTACATTAACAAAGTCTTTAAAATCTTTGTTGTTTTGTACTTCTTTAATCTCTATTGCCATTACTTTGGTCTTTAGTTTTGGTCATTTTGGTATTCAGAACAATTTTATCAACAAATTTTTCAAACTGTTTTAGTTTTTCTGGAGCACCATGTCTGTCATATATTTTTTTCTTTTTTCCATCTATGTTAATCACTAGAATAGTAGAGGGAATGTCTGTAACTTTAGCATCGTATTTATCTTGTAAACTAAAAGCATCTAATATTTTTATTTGATTTTTTATCTCTTCTAGTTGAGATTTATTTAATTGAGCAGTATAACTACCAATATTTTTAGTGTTTTGAGAACCACTATAAATAATTTTTCCTGTTGTTAAAATAGTGTATTTGTAGGTTGGGCATTTACCAAAACAAGGAGTTCTTTCTAACGATAGCAACAAACTTTCTTTTACAGGAAGAGTAGAAGAAGTAGTGCTAACTGGTTCTGTTGTGTTAATTGAGGCTATAAAAAATAAGGCAATTAAAGCTTTCATTTAGTTTCGTTTTTTTCGTTGGTTTTGCAAATCTTGTGCCTCTTTCATTCTTTTTTCAAGCTTAGCAGCAAAACCAGATTTCTTTTTCTTTTTGGTTTTGTTGGCTTGTATTTTTGCTCTTAACTTATCTTCATCTACAATCCACTTACGAATAACAAATTGTTGCCCAATAGTAATACAGTTAGCAATTAAGTAATATAAACTTAAACCTGCTGCATAGCTATTAAAGAAAAACAACATCATTATTGGCATAAGGTAAGTCATTACTTTCATTTGCCCAGCCATAGCACCATCTCCCATTCCAGAAGTCATTTGACTATTTACTCTAGTGTAAAATATCATGGATATAGCCATTAATAAAGTAAATAAACTAATGTGATCTCCATACATTGGGATGTTAAATCCTAAATCATAAATTGAGTCATAAGTAGATAAATCTTCAGCCCAGAATAAGCTTTTTTGTCTTAAATCAAATGTTGCTGGGAAAAATCTAAATAAGGCAAATAATATTGGCATTTGAATTAACATCGGAATACATCCTGCAAGCGGATTAACACCAGTTTGTCGGTATAAAGCCATTGTAGCTTGCTGTTGCTTCATTTTATCATTACCATTTTTTTCTTTTAAAGCTTCAATTTCGGGTTTAAGTACACGCATTTTCGCACTACTTAAATAAGTTTTCCAAGTAATAGGGAAGAGGATAGATTTAATTATTAGGGTAAGTAATAATATTATCCATCCAATTGATAAATCAAACCCTATTAAAAAATCAAATACAGGACGAATTAAAATCATGTTAGTCCAACCAAAAATTCCCCAACCGTAATCTAAACTTTCTTCTAAATCTTGTTCTACAGCAGCTAAATCTTCGTGTCTATTTGGCCCAAAATAAAATTGTGTTTTAAAAGTTTCATTAGGAGTTCCATTAAATGGGATGCTAATGTTAGCCATCATACCTTGCACATAGTCTATTGCTTTTTCTTCAGGAATATTAATGGTTTCAATATCAGAATCAGAATCAAAAGGTTGATCTAACGCCATTAAAGTTGAGTTAAAATACTGTTGTTTAAACATTACCCAATTAATATCGGCAGTTAAGTCTTCCTTTTCATATTTAGTTTCAAAAATGTAATCAATGTCTCCAGTTACATATTTATAATAAATGGTACTGTGTTGTTGTTGGTTAGCAATAGTTTTCTCTTGATTAGGAGTAAACATATTCCAATTTAGGTAATAAGGGAAATCTCTAGAAATAACATCGTTTAAGCCAACCGAAATAATATCAAAATCAACTAAATATGAATTTCCAGTAAGTGTATAGCGATATTCTAAATACTTGTCTTTAGAGCCATAATATAATTTCATTGAAAGGCTCTTTTTATTGTTTTGCTCTACGCTGAATGATTGTCCTTCTGTTTCAAAAAATAAGTTTTCTGTATTTATTGCATTGCTTCCGCCAGTTTGGTTGTTTACAGTTAGCTCAAGGTTAAACCTAGATGAATCTGGATTAAATAAAATTAATGGTAAAGAGTCATAAGTTTTAAATTCTTTAAGCTGAACAGAAGAAACTCTTCCTCCTTTATTGGATACAGTAACTTTTATTTTTTCATTTTCAAGAACAAAATCTTTTTTTTCTCCATTGGTAGTATTGGCAAAACCACCATATTTTAAAGCAGTTTCTAACTTTTTTAAAGAGTCTTGTTGAGATAATAAAGTGCTATCTATAACATTTTCAACAACTTTAGATGTATCATTAACTGTCGTGTTAGAGTTAGTTGATGTGTCTTTTGTTGTTTTATCAAGTTGCTCCGTTTTAGCTTTTTCTTTCTTTTCTTTTGCTTTTTTTGCTGCTAATTCTTCTTCACTTGGACTAGTTATAATGCTAAATATTAACAGAATAGCTCCAATTAAAACTAAACCAATTATTGAGTTTTTATCAAATCCTTTTGCACTCATTTTCTTCTTCTCTTAATAAATTTTAATAGTTAGATGCTAAATTTTCTTGTTTAACTGAATTGCTAGCTTTTACAAATTCAGCAAATAAAGGGTGGGGAGTAAGTACTGTACTTTTGTATTCAGGATGAAACTGTACTCCAACAAACCAAGGATGGTTATCAACTTCTACAATTTCTACTAAATTATTATCAGGATTAATACCAGTGGCTTTCATTCCTGCACTTTCAAAATCGTTCTTATATTGGTTATTATATTCATAACGATGTCTGTGTCTTTCTGTGATATTTGTGTTTTGATAAGCATTATAAGCTTTTGTATTTTCTATAATACTACATGGATAGGCCCCTAAACGCATAGTGCCGCCTTTGCTAGTAATATCTTTTTGGTCTTCCATTAAGTAAATTACTGGGTTAGTAGTACTTTCATTCATTTCAGAAGAATGGGCATCAGAGAGGTTTAAAACATTTCTTGCAAATTCAATAACAGCACATTGCATACCTAAACAAATTCCTAGAAATGGAACATTATTTTCTCTAGCATATTTAACTGTTGTTATTTTTCCTTCAATACCTCTTTCGCCAAAACCTGGAGCTACAAGTATTCCGTTTAATTTTGATAGCTTATTTTGCACATTACTCTCGTTAATAGATTCTGAATGTATCCATTCTATATTAACATCAATTTCATTATGCACACCAGCATGTATTAAAGCTTCGGCAATTGATTTGTATGAATCTTTTAGCTCTATATATTTACCAACTAAACCAATTTTAATAGAGTGTTTAGGGTTTTTAAGTTTAGATAAAAAACCATTCCAAGCATCTAAAGATGGCTCTGATTTAGGTTCTAAGCCAAATTTATTTAAAACAACTTGATCCAATTGTTCTTCTTTCATTAGCAAAGGAACATCATAAATTGTTTCAGCATCAATTGCTTGAATAACAGCATCGGGTGAAATGTTGCAAAATAAAGCTACTTTTTCTTTAACGCCTTCGGTTAATTTATGCTCTGTTCTTAATGCTAAGATATCAGGTTGAACACCAGATTCTAACAATGATTTTACAGAGTGTTGTGTAGGTTTTGTTTTTAATTCGCCTGAAGCAGCTAAGAATGGAACTAAGGTTAAATGCAATACAATACAATCAAAATTAGGCTCCCATTTTAATTGACGAACGGCTTCAATGTATGGTAAAGATTCAATATCACCAACAGTACCACCAATTTCAGTAATAACAATATCGTAATTTCCTGTATTTCCTAACAATTTAATTCTTCGCTTAATTTCATCGGTAATGTGCGGAATAACTTGGACTGTTTTACCTAAATAAGCACCTTCACGTTCTTGGTTAATTACATGCTGATAAATACGCCCAGTAGTAACATTGTTTGCTTGAGAGGTGTTTACATTTAAAAAACGTTCGTAATGACCTAAATCTAAATCCGTTTCTGCACCATCTTCGGTTACAAAGCATTCTCCATGCTCATAAGGATTTAAAGTTCCTGGATCAACATTAATGTAAGGATCTAATTTTTGAATGGTAACAGAATAACCTCTTGCTTGTAAAAGTTTAGCCAAAGAAGCTGCTATTATTCCCTTACCTAAAGAGGAGGTAACACCTCCTGTTACAAAAATATACTTGGTTGCTGACGCCATCCTATAAAATTTCCCTAATTAACAAAGGTGCAAATTTAAAAATATTATAAGGTTTAAATGAGCTTAAATCAAATTAATTTCAAGTAATAATTAACAGGAAATTTTATATAAAAAAAGCAGCTATCTTAAAGATAGCTGCTTAAAATCATGTTTTATTCTGTTTATCTAAGAACGGTAACAGTTCTTTGGTCTAGGGTAACAGTTTCATTACCATACGTACCATGTATTAGAACAAAATAAGTTCCTGCTGGCACATCTCCACCTCCTTTGTTGGTTCCATCCCAAGTAAACTCTGGATTATCTCCTTCATATACTTTTGTACCCCAACGGTTGAATATTTCAACTTTAATTTCGTCAGTACATGGGTTAGATACACCACCAACTCTTACACCTTGATCATTAATATAACCAAGAGTAAAAATATCATTCATTCCATCTCCGTTAGGTGTTATAACATTAGGAATAACATCTAAACTATCGAAAGGAGGGGTTACGGTGTAGCTAAACTCAATTGTATCTTGTAAAGCTTCTGGACAGTCTTTAGAAAACAAGATAGCTCTCACAGGGAATGTTCCACCAATATGCTCACAATCTGGAGTCCAGCAAAATCTAGTTGCTACACTGTAATGGTTTGCATTGTTATTAGGTACACCTGTTACAACATCATCGTCAACCCAACTAACATAGTTGTAATTTGTTGGTAATGCTGGAAATTCAGCACCCATCGTAAATATGTCAGATGTTACAACAATATCAATTAAATCAACAATAGTAGAATCTTCATAAACAATATTTCTACAGTAAGGAGATCCATAAGGTATTTCTTTATCTCCAGGATTTTTAAGATCAGTAGGAGGTGGTACTACCTCTATATTGAATAAGATACTATCCTGAGATTTTCCATCACAACCTAAAGAGTAGGCATTAACTTGAAAAGGGAATGATTTACCTATATCATCACAGTCTGGTGTCCAACAGAATCGCTGAGCGACAGTTCCAATATTCCATTCTGCATTTTCTACAGTATCAAATTGATTTGGAGCAATTACAACTGAGTCGCCCCAAGTAGATCCATTCCAGTTGTAAAAATAATGCTGATCTCCATTTATATCTTGCGGAACTGTAGCTTGGTAAGCTCCAGAATCAAATATAGGAGAATCCCATGTAAAGTAAAGAGTATCTGTAGAGTTAATATCGTTAAATATTAAATCTTTACAAAATTCGTAGTTATAAGGAATTTGAATAGTTTGATTCATTTGCGGTACAACATTTAAGAAGTTTGGTGGAGAACCACTAGTACAATTTAAGCTAATATATTGTACATCTCTTCTTGTTTCTCCAATTTTAACTTTAGGTCCGTTTTGTGCGGCAGTTGTATCTCTAAATTCTTCAACTGTAATTGCAAAAGTAAAGAACCCTTGAGCTGTAGGTGCTGCGGTAATTAAACCAGTAGTCCCGTTTACATTCATTGCTGGGGTTCCTCCAACTATGTTTGTTAAATTATACGTTCCTGCCCAATTTAAACCATTATAAAAAGGGTAAGCTCCAGAGCCTGCACCACTAGGGCCTGCTAAAGGTTGTGTTAATTTGTAAGCTAAAGAATCTCCATCTGGATCCAAAATAGGATAGGTAAATTGTTTTGGTCCTGTTGTGCAGAAATAGGCGTCATTTGGATAATCTCCGAAATCAGGAGACGAGTTTTGTCCTAAAGCAGGATCAGGCATCATAGCAAACCACGTCATCCATCCACCAGCCTGAACATTAATTGCTAGTGAGTTTCTAGCACTAATGTGTGCAGAAACGTAATATCCGTTAGGATTATCTGCTAAAAACAAATCTGCAGAAGATTCAAAAATACCTTCTTCAATCCTTACAACATTAGGATCTGGAGTATAGCAAGGATCTCCCAAAGGAACTAAAGTAAAAGGATTTGATTTTCCTAATACCTGTGTAGCAACCTGTGCGTGGGTTACGGCATCATACACACCTATAGTGATAGTTGTTGGCATATTAACACCATTCACATCATCTCTATAAGCTCTAAGTTTAAATCGATAATTATTTTGACTTTGCCATTGGATAAAAATATCTCCCCCAATAACATGAGAAGCTTTTGTTACTGGAATTAGTAAAAACGCTGCCAGTATAAGTAATAATGTTTTTTTCATTTCTTTTTATTGTTTGATTTTTGTTGTAAGATGCACAAATATAACAAAAGGTTGCATAATTAAAAAAATAAAAAAAAGGCAACCTTTTTAGGTTGCCTTTTTAAGGGTTATGTCGCATTTTATCTAAGAACGGTAACAGTTCTTTGGTCTAGGGTAACAGTTTCATTACCATACGTACCATGTATTAGAACAAAATAAGTTCCTGCTGGCACATCTCCACCTCCTTTGTTGGTTCCATCCCAAGTAAACTCTGGATTATCTCCTTCATATACTTTTGTACCCCAACGGTTGAATATTTCAACTTTAATTTCGTCAGTACATGGGTTAGATACACCACCAACTCTTACACCTTGATCATTAATATAACCAAGAGTAAAAATATCATTCATTCCATCTCCGTTAGGTGTTATAACATTAGGAATAACATCTAAACTATCGAAAGGAGGGGTTACGGTGTAGCTAAACTCAATTGTATCTTGTAAAGCTTCTGGACAGTCTTTAGAAAACAAGATAGCTCTCACAGGGAATGTTCCACCAATATGCTCACAATCTGGAGTCCAGCAAAATCTAGTTGCTACACTGTAATGGTTTGCATTGTTATTAGGTACACCTGTTACAACATCATCGTCAACCCAACTAACATAGTTGTAATTTGTTGGTAATGCTGGAAATTCAGCACCCATCGTAAATATGTCAGATGTTACAACAATATCAATTAAATCAACAATAGTAGAATCTTCATAAACAATATTTCTACAGTAAGGAGATCCATAAGGTATTTCTTTATCTCCAGGATTTTTAAGATCAGTAGGAGGTGGTACTACCTCTATATTGAATAAGATACTATCCTGAGATTTTCCATCACAACCTAAAGAGTAGGCATTAACTTGAAAAGGGAATGATTTACCTATATCATCACAGTCTGGTGTCCAACAGAATCGCTGAGCGACAGTTCCAATATTCCATTCTGCATTTTCTACAGTATCAAATTGATTTGGAGCAATTACAACTGAGTCGCCCCAAGTAGATCCATTCCAGTTGTAAAAATAATGCTGATCTCCATTTATATCTTGCGGAACTGTAGCTTGGTAAGCTCCAGAATCAAATATAGGAGAATCCCATGTAAAGTAAAGAGTATCTGTAGAGTTAATATCGTTAAATATTAAATCTTTACAAAATTCGTAGTTATAAGGAATTTGAATAGTTTGATTCATTTGCGGTACAACATTTAAGAAGTTTGGTGGAGAGCCACTTGTACAGTTTAAGCTAATGTACTGTACATCTCTTCTTGTTTCCCCAATTTTAACTTTAGGTCCGTTTTGTGCGGCAGTTGTATCTCTAAATTCTTCAACCCTAACAGCAAAAGTAAAAAAACCTAGTGCTGTTGGTGCAGCAGTTATTAATCCTGTAGAAGGGTTAATACTCATCGGTGGGGCTCCACCTACAATGTTAGCTAAGCTGTATCCTCCTCCCCAAGTTAAAGAAGGATAAAATGGGTATGCCCCAGAACCAGGAGCAGAGCCATTTGCTGTACTTGTCGCATCAAGAGGGTCTACTAATGAATAAGCTAAAGAGTCTCCATCAATATCAGTTATAGGATAAGAAAATTGTTTTGGACCTGTAATACAAAAATAAGCATCATTAGGATAGTCATTAAAATCAGGGCTAGAATTTTGTCCAATAGCAGGATCTGGAATCATAGCAAACCAAACCATGCTACTACTACTTGCTGTAGGAAAGTTTATCGCTAAAGCATTTCTTGCAAAAAGCTGACCTTCAATATAATATCCGTTAGGGTTGTTAGGTATAAAAATATTTGAAGGAGATTCAAAAATATTTTCTTCAATAGATACAACATTGGGATCTGGAGTGTAACATGGGTCTCCAAGAGGAACAAATGTGTTAGAAGTTCTATTTAATGTGAAAGGACTACCAGGAATAGGTGCATGTGTAACAGCATCATATATGCCTACTTGCTGCGTGGTTCCTAACCCACCAGAATTTCCATCTCGATAAGCTCTAAGTTTAATATGGTAATTGGCTCCACCACTAGCAGAGCTTACCCATTGAATGTGAAAATCGCCTCCAATAACATGAGAAGCTTTAATGAAAGGCATTGCTATAAAAATGGCAATAATTAATAATAGTGTCTTTTTCATTTTAATTTATTTGATAATTAAGATGTGAAAATAATATAAATGGTTGCATTACCTAGAATTATTAATAAAATAAATTCCTAACAATATGATTGCTATGCTAATAAAATGATAAAAAGTTAAGGTTTCCCCTATAAATACTCCCCACATAATTGCAAAAGCAGGTATTAAATAGGTTACACTTGAAGCAAATAGGGCGGTAGTTTCTTTAATTAAAAGATTAAATAATATAACTGAAATGGCTGTGCCAAAAATAGCAAGTAAACCAATATAGGTAAGTGCATTAAGAGCGTTTGGACTATTGGAAGTTTGTAAAATAAAATCTGTGCTAAACAAATAGATAATGCTAAAAGGACCAATGGTTAAGAATGCTAAAGATGTTATGGCAATAGCTTTAATTTCTTTTAAATGGACTTTAATAATATTAACCGACAAGGCATAACAAATAGTAGCTAATACTACTAAGAAAGAGTATTTGGTGTTTGAGTTTTCTACATCTAAACCATTAGAGACAATTAACCCTACTGCACCAACCAAGCCTATAATAACACCAATAAACTGAAACTTTTTTACTTTTTGTTTAAAAAGAATGGCTCCTACTATTAGTGCAAAAATTGGAACCATAGAGTTTAACATTCCACTTAACGAACTTGATATTTCCGTTTGGGCTAGCGTAAATAAAAAAGCAGGAATTCCATTACCTAAAAAACCGGAAGCAATTAAATATTTCCAATATTTTTTCTCAATACTTTTTATATGTTTAAAAGCAAAAGGCAACAAAAATAAAAAGGCAATACTAATGCGTAATGCAGCAACAATTGTGTGATTATATACTTCTAGTCCTTTTTTCATTAAGATAAAAGAACTGCCCCAAATAAAAGCAAGTAGAAGTAATACTATCCATTGTAATAGTCTGTTATTTAAGTTGAATTTTCCCATTGTAAAATTTGCGGCAAATGTAACTACATTTCTATTAGTTATTTTATTAATTTTGTGATGTTGTATAATTAATATTTAAGCTTATGAAATCATTATCAAAAACATTGGGTTTAGTTGCTTTAGCAGTAATGTTTGTTAATTTTTCGGCTTGTTCTTCTGCTGAAGAGCAAAATGATGTAGCTAACACAGAAATTAATTCTGAAAATATTATAGTCGCTGATTATGCTATTGATGGGATGGTTTGTGCAATGGGTTGTGCAAAAACAATTCAAGATGAAGTAGCAGGAATGGAAGGTGTTGCTAATTGTGAGGTTAATTATGAAGAGAAAACAGCACACATAGAATTTGATGGCGGACAATTATCTGAAAATGATGTGATTGCTAAAATTGAAAGTTTAGCTGATGGTAAATATAAAGTAAACGAACTAGGTAGTAATGAGGCTAATGAAGAAACTTTAAAGGAAGTTGAAGTTGATAATATTGAAGAGGGAGAAGATTCTGAGGAATCTGTTGTAGAAGTAAGCTTGCCAAGTTTTGAAATGCCTAATTTGTTTGAGCTATTATTTAAACAACTTTAATTAAGAAAGTAAAAATTTTAAAGCGATGTTTTTTTAGCATCGCTTTTTTTATAGAAAGATGAAAGCTAATCCTCATAAATCGGTAATACGTTGGTTGTTAACTGGTTGTTTTCTTATATTTTTAATGGTAGTAATAGGTGGTATTACTCGACTAACAGAATCGGGCTTGTCTATGGTAGATTGGAATTTATTTATGGGAGCTATTCCTCCTTTAAGTGAACAGGACTGGATAGAAACATTTAACCAATACAAACAATATCCTGAATATCAAAAAGTAAACTTTCATTTTTCTTTAGAAGAGTTTAAATCTATATTTTTTTGGGAATACTTACATCGCTTAATTGGTAGGCTAATAGGGTTGGTGTTTATAATCCCATTTATCTATTTTTTAGTAAAGAAAAAACTTTCAAAATCTTTAATAAAAGAATGTGTAATTATTCTTTTTATGGGAGGGTTTCAAGGCTTTTTAGGTTGGTGGATGGTAAAAAGTGGTTTGGTTGATAATCCAGATGTTAGTCATTACAGATTGGGAATACATTTAATAGCAGCATTTTTAACTTTTGCTTATACTTTTTGGGTGGCTCTAAAGCTAATGTATCAAAACGAAGAAAGAGCCAATGTTCCTTTTATGCGAAAAGGGCTGATTGCATTATTAGTGTTAACAATAGTTCAGATAATTTATGGGGCATTTGTGGCGGGTTTAAATGCAGGTTTTGTAATGAATACTTGGCCTAAAATGGGTGAGCAATGGATTGCGGATTCGGTAACAGCATTAGAACCTTTATGGACTAATTTTGTAGATGGAATAGGAGGGGTTCAGTTTGTTCATCGTTACTTAGCATTTATTGTTGTAGGTTTAGTACTGTTTTTACTGTTAAAAGCAAATAAATACGCCTTAAACAAAAGGCAGCTTGCTGGATTAAAAAGTATTTTAATTGTAGTATTTATTCAGTTTATGCTAGGAATATTTACATTGCTTTATGCTGTTCCAATTGTTTTGGGAGTTGTACACCAAATAGGAGCATTTTTATTGCTAGGAGTAATTATATTTGCGTTAAGCAGCTTTAGAAAAGCAGCTTAGTTTTTCCACTCAAAAGTTTCTATTAACTTACTAATATCTTCTTTAACAAAATCTAACACAGGTTGTATTGAGTCTTGATTAGGAATGTTGTTAAAATACAAAGAACCTCTAATAAAATGATTGGTGCTATCGGTTAAGTGAAATTGGTAAGATGATGCAGCATTACCTTCAATACTATAAATTAAACCATATACTTTTTTGTCAGGATAATTAATAGACTTTTGTTCAATGTCATTAGCTTTAACAGTGTGTTTGTAAACTAAAGTTCTAGAATCTTCCAGATATTGATTAATGTTATCGTTTACAGGTTTGTAGCTTAGATAAATACTAGCATTTAATTTAGTAAAATTCATGTCAAACCAACAAGGTTCGTTAGGGTTGTTAGCATCAGGTTTTAGTTCTACATAGGCAGGAACTTTAAAAGTGTAAGGGCAATTTGGTTCAAACGGTTTGTATTCTTTTTTTGGTAAATCAATTCTAAAATAACCTTTTGGTTTAGGGGTATATTCATCTCCTCCACAAGAAACCATAACTATAGTAATTACTAAAGCAAGTATTGTTTTATTTTTCTTCATTTACAGGAGTAAATTTTATTAATTTAATTCTTTTAACTCTTCTTTTATCCGATGCTTCAATAACAAACGTGAAATTTTTGTAAGTTATTTTCTCGTTTTTCAACGGGATTTTTCCTGCCAATTCAATCACTAAGCCAGCTAAAGTGTCGGAATCCTTTTTTGCCTCATCAAAAATAGTTTCATCATTAGCTTTAATAATCTTTAATAAGTCGTTAATGCTTGTTTTCCCATCAAAAACATAAGTATTATCGTCTAATTTAGAGTAAGAAACATCTTCAGCATCAAATTCATCACTAATATCTCCAACAATTTCTTCTAATACATCTTCTAAGGTTATAATTCCAGAAGTTCCTCCATATTCATCAACAACAATGGCTAAATGTATTTTCTTTTCTTGAAATTCTTCTAATAAATCATCTAGCTTTTTGTTTTCAGGAACAAAAAACGGATTACGAATTAACTTGTTCCAATCAAATTTTTCTTTTTCGTTAATGTGCGGAAGTAAATCTTTTACATATAATAATCCTGCAACCTTGTCAAAAGATTCTTCATAAACAGGTATTCTAGAATGTCCGCACTCTAATATGGTATTTAGTACTTCCGAAAAATTTAGTGTTTTATCAATAGCAACAACATCTACGCGAGATTTCATAACTTGTTTTACGCTAGTTTCGCCAAACTTTACAATACCCTTTAAAATACGGTGTTCGTCTTTATTTTCAGGAATATCTTCAGTTAATTCAAGAGCCATAGATAATTCTTCAACCGAAACATCTAAGCCTTTGCGTTTTACTCTTTTATCTATTACTCCTGTAGAAAAAATTAATAAAGAGCTAATAGGCTTAAATATTTTTTTTAAGATGGATAAAGGCTTTGCCATAATTCCTGCTAATGATAAAGCGTGTTTGGTGGCATATACTTTTGGGATAACTTCTCCAAAAAGTAAAATAATAAAAGTTATGCCTACTACTTGAATAAATAGGTTTAGCCAGTTTGGCATAGAAGAAAAGTTGAACGTATGGTTAATGGCGTAAGTTGATATAATTATGATGGCAACATTTACAAAGTTGTTGGCAACAAGTATAGTAGCGAGTAATCTTTTTGGATTATCTAACAGCTTAACAATACTATTATGTTTTTTTAGGTTAGATGAATTGAGCACTTCTTTTTCGTTGGGATTTAATGAAAAGAAAGCTACTTCAGAACCAGAAATAAGTGCCGAAAAAACGAGTAATATTAATAAAACAACAAAAGCAATAATGGTTTCAGAACCAATACTGTTGATGTAGTTGTTTAATAAGATGGTATTCAAAAAGGGGCTGGGGTCGTCCAATGTTTAAAAATTAAAATGGTAAATCATCTACTTCGTCAGTAGAGTTTTCTATTGGTGGATTAGGAGTAGGTGTTGTTTGTGGTGGAGTAACATTGCTGTTCGCATTGTTTTCATCTTTTCTGCCTAACATTTGTAAGTTATCGCCAACAATTTCGGTAGTGTAGCGATTATTTCCATCTTTATCTTGCCACTGGCGGGTACGAAGTTTACCTTCTATATAAACTTGCATTCCTTTTTTTAAGTATTTCTCAGCAATTTCTGCAAGTCCTCTCCAAAGTACAACATTATGCCATTCGGTATTTGTTTTTCTTTCGCCAGAATTTCTATCTTTAAATGTTTCAGAGGTTGCAATCGAAAAATTAGCAACTGCTGTTCCGCCTTCTAAATACCTTACTTCTGGGTCTTTTCCTAAGTTGCCTACTAAAATTACTTTGTTTATTCCTGCCATTAGTTTAATAATTTAATTCTATCAAAAATAAGAAATTAAACCATTGTTTTAATATAATTTTCTATCAATTTAGGAACAGGGTAATTGTTAATTTCTTTTAGTGTAACTTTAGTGTAATTGGGGTTGTTTGTTATTTGTTTAGACGGTTTAATTTCCCAAAAGGTAGCATATATTTTTTGATGACTTAATATGTGTTTTACTGCTGTAGATTTGTTTGTAACACTAATATCTTTAATTGCTAACTCTTTTAGTAAGCTTTTTGAAGAGTTAATAGCTTGATTAGTTTCAATTAAAGGAAAATCAAATAATCCTTGCCATATATCTTTTGTTGTTCGTTCTTTTAAATAAGTAAAATCCTCATCAATTAAAACCAAATAGTTAAAGTAACGAGTGGTTTGTTTTATTCGTTTTTCTTTTTTAGGTAACTCAGTAATAAGGTTATGTTTTAAGGCAAAACATTCTAAATTAAAAATACAATTTTCGCAATTTGGTTTTTTAGGAGTGCATTGTAATGCTCCAAATTCCATTATGGCTTGGTTGTATGTCGCAGGATTTTTTTTATCTATTAATTCTTCTGCTAAAGCTTTAAAAGTTTTTTTGCCAGATGTAGAATCTATGGCTTGTTCAATGCCGAAAACACGACTTAAAACACGGTAAACATTGCCATCAATAACGGGGTAGGCTTGATTAAAAGAAAATGAACTTATTGCTGCGGCTGTGTATTCACCAATGCCTTTTAAAGCTAAAATATCTTTATAGTTACTTGGAAAAACACCTTTGTAGTTTGTTACAATGTGTTTGGCTGTAAAATGGAGATTTCTTGCTCTAGAATAATAACCTAAGCCTTGCCAATGTTTTAAAACTTCTTCTTCTGGAGCTTTGGCTAAGTCATTAACTGTGGGGTAGTTTTCAATAAACTTATTATAGTAAGCCAATCCTTGATCAACCCTGGTTTGTTGTAGTATAATTTCCGACAACCAAATGGTGTAAGCATCTTTAGTTTTTCGCCAAGGCAAATCCCTTTTATTTTTTTTATACCAGCTGATTAAGTCAATTGAAAACCTCATTTTGCAAACTAATCGATATTTATTGGTTTTTCAGCTAAAATTAGATAATGTTTTTATTGGTATTTAATTAAAACTTGTATATTTGCCACCCTTAAAAAGATAATTAATTGAGATATAAATAGTTAAAAAGGTATTTTAAAATGACAAAGGCAGATATTGTAACGAAGATTTCAAACAAAACAGGAATAGAAAAAGTAGCAGTACAAACTACTGTAGAGGAGTTTATGAAATCAGTGAGAAAGAGTTTAGAAGATGGTGAAAATGTATATTTAAGAGGATTTGGAAGTTTTGTGGTTAAGAAAAGAGCACAAAAAACAGGAAGAAACATTTCTAAAAATACAACTATTATTATTCCAGAACATTTTATCCCTTCTTTTAAACCTGCAAAATCGTTTGTAGATAAAGTAAAGAAGAACGTAAAGTAAGAAATAAAAATATTATTAAAACATAAATCAAAAAGTTATGCCAAGCGGTAAAAAAAGAAAAAGACATAAAATGGCTACGCATAAGCGTAAAAAAAGATTAAGAAAAAACAGACATAAGAAGAAAAAATAATTTTTCTTTTTTTGACAATATAACATAGCTTCTTTTGACGTTCTGTCGAAAGAAGCTTTTGTCTTTTCTATATATACTTTTACTTCCCGAATTAACGGGTGATTGTGTTTTGGTATAAAAAACCTTAAAAATGAGTGTAGAACTTGTTATTGATTCTTCACCAAACGAGGTTACTATTGCCATACTCCAAAAAGGAAGACTTTTAGAGTTACACAAAGAAAAAAGCAATAATAACTTCTCTGTTGGAGATATTTACCTTGGTAAGATTAAAAAAATTATGCCAGGGTTAAACGCAGCATTTGTTAATGTAGGCTACGAAAAAGATGCGTTTTTACATTACCTAGATTTAGGTCCTAAATTTAAATCGTTTGAAAAATATACCAAAGGTGTTGCTGGAGGTAAATTAAATACTTCAAGCTTAGATTTTCCTTTTGAACCTGAAATTGACAAAACAGGTAAAATTGAAAAAACCTTAAAATCTAACAACCAAATAATGGTTCAAATAGCCAAAGAGCCTATTTCAACCAAAGGACCACGATTAAGTTCAGAGATTTCAATAGCTGGAAGATATTTGGTTTTAGTGCCTTTTTCTGAGAAAGTATCCATTTCTCAAAAAATAAAAAATTCTGATGAGCGTGATAGGTTAATTAGACTTATAAAAAGCATTAAACCTAAAGGTTTTGGTGTAATTGTTAGAACTGTTGCTCAAAACAAAAAAGTTGCCGATCTGCATGCAGATATGAGTGATTTGGTTAACCGTTGGGAATTGTGTTATGACGCTCTAAAAAACGGACACGCACCTAAGAAACTATTAGGCGAATTAGATAGAACTTCTGCTTTATTAAGGGATGTTTTAAATAAAGACTTTAGCAATATTCATGTAAATGACGAATCGCTAGCGAATGAAATCAAAGTTTATCTTAAATCAATTGCTCCAGACAAAGAGAATATTGTAAAATACTATAATGGTAAGGTTTCTATTTTTCAAAACTTTGGTATTGAAAAACAAATAAAATCTTCTTTTGGAAGAAATGTAACCCTTAAAACAGGAGTTTACTTAATAATAGAGCATACTGAAGCAATGCACGTTATTGATGTAAATAGCGGTCAGAGAGGGAAAAAGAAAGATAAGTCGCAAGAGGAAAATGCACTAGAAGTAAATCTTGAAGCAGCAGAAGAAGTAGCTCGTCAGTTGCGTTTGCGAGATATGGGAGGTATTGTTGTGATTGATTTTATTGATATGCGTGAAGCGGCTAATCGTAAACTCTTACATGAAAAAATGAAAGAGTATATGAAAGATGATAGAGCTAAACACAATGTGTTGGCTCCAAGTAAATTTGGATTAGTGCAAATTACTCGTCAGCGTGTACGCCCCGAAATGGAGATTAAAACTGCCGAAAAATGCCCTTGTTGTGGAGGGAATGGAGAGGTTCACTCCACAATATTGTTGGTTGATGAAATAGAAGGGAATTTAAAATACATCACTAAACAACTCAATCATAAAAAGATTAGAATTAACGTGCATCCTTATGTAGAAGCTTATTTGAACAAAAAAACAGGTTTGTTTGGCTCTATGCGTAAAGATTGGCAAAAGAAATATGGATGTACAATTGAGATTTTAGCAACTACATCTTATGGTTTTTTAGAGTATCATTTTATAGATACTAAAGGAGAGCATATCCATTTGTAATAATGGTTAATCAGTAAATTGAAAGTGAGTATAATCTTTAACAATAGTCTGTAAAAAAGGAATAGGTTTCATTTCTGTTGTAATATTGAGTGTTTCTCTTATCTTATCTGAAGATTTATTAATAACCTCATATTTTTGATGTTTTAAGCCATAACTCAAAGCTGTTTTTACAATGATAATGTCTTTATCTGTTAAGTGTTTAACTTCATTAAAAACAATTTTGTAATCGCTTTTAGCTTTATTTAAGATGGTATCATTCAATGTAATTTTTTTACCAAGTTTTATAACGGTTGTACCCGCAGCAATATCTCCAATACGTTGTCCTTTACCATTTATTAAAACGGTAATTAATGCTACAGCTCCAGTAAATCCAATAGTATCGATTATCCTAAACATCCAACGCAATAGGTAGCTCCCAAAATTAGCAGGAGAACCATCGAGTTTAATTACTTTTATTTTCATTATCATTTTTCCGAATGATTGTCCATTCATAAAAACTTCAGATAGCAAGTCGTAAAAGAGAATAGGTAATGATACAACTACCCAGAAAGCAGTTGAATCATCGGCCCAATTGTTTATGCTTGCAACAAATAATATAATGATATAATAAGCTAAGAAAAATACATAGTCAAGTAGAGAGGCAACAATTCTGTCTCCAATACTTGCCAATCGAAAATCTATTGCAACATTTTGTGAAGTATTTATTCCTACTCTTTCCATAATTTCTATAAAAATATTAAAGTAAATCAATATATTTACCCTGCAATGAGGGAAATTACATTTTTAAAAGAGAATGCTGAAAAGTGGAAAGATTATGAGGGTAAATTAAACTCTAATGCCAAACAAAATCCTGATGAAATTGCAAATCTTTATATAAAGCTAACTAATGATTTGGCATTTTCTAAAACTCATTTCCCCAATACAAAAACCACACAATATTTAAATGGCTTAGCTTCACAAACACATCAATTATTATATAAAAATAAAAAAGAAAAAAAAGGAAGAATTGTTTCTTTTTGGGTTTATGAGTTACCTTTAGTTGTCCGACAGTGTCATAAACAACTCCTTTATTCATTACTGCTATTTGGTGTTTCAGGTTTAATTGGTTGGATTTCTGCGGCTTATGATGATTCATTTGTTCGTTTAATATTAGGAGATACTTATGTAAATATGACATTGGAAAACATAAATAACAACGACCCAATGGCTGTATATAAAAAAATGGGAGAGGTGGATATGTTTTTGGCAATTACAGTTAATAATGTTTATGTTTCGTTTTTGGCGTTTGTATTAGGCTTGTTTTGTTCGGTAGGCACTGTTTACGCTTTATTTAATAATGGTGTAATGTTGGGTTCTTTTCAGTACTTCTTTTTAAGTAAAGGTGTATTAGTCCAGTCATTACTTACTATATGGATACACGGTACATTAGAAATTTCTGCAATAGTAATAGCAGGAGGAGCTGGATTGGTGTTAGGTAATAGTATATTATTTCCAGGAACATATAGTAGAGGAGTTTCTTTTGTAAATGGAGCAAAAAAAGGGCTTAAAATAATAATAGGGTTAGTACCAATATTTATACTTGCTGGCTTTTTAGAAGGCTTTGTAACAAGACACACAGAAATGCCTATTTGGTTGAGTTTGCTAATTATTGGAGGCTCTTTACTATTTGTAATATGGTATTTTATAGTATATCCAATTAAAGTTTCAAAAAAATATAATCATGAATTTAGAAGATAAATATCAAAAAATTGAATTTAATGTAGAAAGAGATTTTAGCGACACGTTTGGGGCTTCGTTTACTTTTTTACGACAAAATTTTAAAAAATTATTTTTAAGCCTACTTTATTTAGCAGGACCTTTTTTATTGGTGAGTGCATTGTTGGGTAGTATTTATAGCCAAACCGCTTTTGATATGAAGCCTATGATGCAAGTGTATAGTACGCCATTTGATATTTTTACTCCAATGTATTTTTTAAGTATTCTATTTACTCTGGCAAGTAGTTTAGTTTTTATGGGGGTTGTATTTGAATATATGGTTTTGTACGATGAAAGAGGTTATGATGGTTTTCAGGTTGCTGATGTTTGGAAAAGGTTTAGACAAGATATTGGCAGGATAATAGGTGCTTTTTTTGGATTGTTATTGGTAGGTATATTATTGGGTATCGGTATTGCAATAATTGCTTTTATATTTTCTTTTTTAGGACCTGGAGGAGGAGTAATTATTGGCTTATTAGCATTTGTAGGCGTGTTAATATTTGGACTTCCTATAGGTTTTATTTTTACAGTAGTTTATTTAATTGTTATTAAAGAAAGAATAGGCTTTTGGCAAGCTTTAAGAAAAGCTAGGTTTGTATTGAAAAATAACTTTTGGATTACTTGGGTAATAATGTTTTTAGCTTACTTAATAATAGCAATTTTAGCTATTATAGTGAGCTTACCTTTAAGTATAGCAACAGGAGTTTCTGCATTTAATGGATTTACAACAGGAGGAGATTTTTCGATACTATTAGTTATTTTAACCATTGTTTCTGTTTTTGGAGAAAATATGATACGTTCTATATTTCTTATAATTGCTGGATTCCATTATTTTAGTTTAAACGAACAAAAAGAAGGAACAGGATTGCTAAATCAAATTGATGAAATAGGAAAGTCGGATAATTCTGGAGATGAAATTTCTATTTAAACTACAAATATTTGTTTTATGTTTTTTTCCGGTTGTATTATTAGGAAAGGATTTACCTATTGATTCTTCTCAAGTAGAATTAAAACTCATCGATGAGTCTAAAATTGAGCAAATAAAAGCAGATAAAGACTTTCTGTATGATAGAGTGCCACCACCTGCCGAAACTTGGTGGGAAGCTCTTACTCGAAATTTTTGGGAATGGTTTTCCGAAATGTTTGAAGACTCAAAAATATCAAGCACATGGGATTATTTTAAATGGGTATTACTTTTTGCAGTAGTTGTATTTATTGTCTTAAAGGTTTTTAAAATTTCTTTTCGAGGAATATTTCAATCTAAAAGCGAAACAAATAAAATTCATTTTATTGCTGAAGATGAGGATATTAATGAGTTGAATTTTGAAACACTCATAAAGGAAGCGATTAATCAAAAAAACTATAAAGAAGCTATCCGTTTATCATTTTTACAAAATCTAAAACTGTTAACAGATAAAGACCTTATTATTTGGAAAGTAGATAAAACAAATGCTGATTATTTAACAGAGCTTTCAGAAGAAACTATATCTAATCAATTTAAAGAAACCTCTATGCTATTTGAGTATGCTTGGTATGGAGATTTTAAATTAGATAAAAGTATGTTTGATGAAATTATTGTAGAGTTTAACAGTCTTAAAAGCTATATTTTAAAGCAATGAAAAAGAAAGGCAATTTAAAATATTACATAATATTATCTGTTGGCTTTATACTTTTAGTTATAGTTCAATATTCGGCACCAAAGCCTATCGATTGGCGTAATAGCTATACAGAACATGATAAAATACCTTACGGATGCTTTTTATTAAAAGATTTAATGCCAGAGTTATTTCCTCAAAAAAATATTTCTATTTCTAAAACTCCAGCTTACAACACTTTAGGCGAAAGTGAAAATGCGAGCTATGTTATTATCAATTCTAAATTAGAAATGGATCAGTTTGATACCGAAGAATTGTTAGATTTTGTATCAAAAGGAAATGAAGTGTTTATTGCGGCAAATGAATTTAAAGGTAAGCTTGCTGATACTTTAAATATTAAAACAAAAATTAATGACTTTTTGTTTACTGATGAAAAAGACAAACAACCTAAAATTAATTTTGAAAATAAAACTTTAAAAAGAGGCACACCTTATCAGTATGGCAATAAATTTCTTCCGAGCCATTTTACTCAACTAGATAGTAGTAAAAGCAATATCTTATCTCAAGATACAGAAGGAAACATAAGTTATGTTAGTGTGAGATATGGAGCTGGTACATTTTATCTAAATACAATACCTAAAGCATTTTCTAACTATTATTTAACGGATAGTTTAAATTCGGATTATGCATACAGAGCTTTAAGCTATCTAAATAAAGAAAATATAATTTGGGATGAATATTATAAAGATGGAAGACGAATTGTAACCACACCTTTAAGGTATATTTTAAGTGAGCCATCACTTAAAATAGCATATTTCACATTACTTATCAGTTTAATTTTATATATCATATTTAATATAAAAAGAAAGCAACGAATTATACCTGTATTAACTCCTCTTAAAAATGAAACATTAAGCTTTGTAAATGTAGTAGGAACCCTTTATTATCAGCAACAAAATCACCTTAATATTGCTCAAAAAAAAATACGATATTTTTTAGAAAATGTTAGAAGCACATACGGTATTAAAACCAATAAATTAGACGAAGAATTTAAAACTATTTTAGCACAAAAATCGGGTGCTACAAAAGAGGTAGTCAACGACTTGATAAATACAATTGTAAAAACACAAAATTTAGCAAATGAGCAAGATTTAATTCAGCTGCATGAGCTTATTCGTAAATTTAATGAACAAAAAATTAGATAACTATTATGGAAAATATTAATGAAGATAATTCAGAACATAAGTTTGAGAATAGAATTGATTTAAAAGAATTAAATGATTCTTTTTCTCAAGTAAAAAAGGAAATAGAACAAGTTGTTGTAGGGCAAAGTAATTTAGTTGATTTGTTACTAATTGCTATTTTGGCTGATGGACACGTATTAATTGAGGGGGTGCCAGGTGTAGCTAAAACCTTAACAGCTAAGTTAATGGCTAAAACTATTTCAACTAATTTTTCTAGGATACAATTTACTCCAGATTTAATGCCTTCAGATATAATAGGAACATCTGTTTTTAACCAAAAAACAAGCGATTTTGAATTTAGAAAAGGACCTTTGTTTTCTAATATTGTTTTAATAGATGAAATAAATAGGGCTCCTGCAAAAACACAATCGGCATTATTTGAAGTAATGGAAGAAAAACAAATTACTACAGATAGTGTTACTTACCAAATGAATCCACCATTTATGGTATTAGCAACCCAAAATCCTGTAGAGCAAGAGGGTACTTATCGTTTGCCAGAAGCTCAGTTGGATAGATTTTTATTTAAAATTGAAGTAGGTTATCCTAACTTAGAAAACGAAACAAAACTACTGACAGACTTTAATAACAATAAAAACCAAGTAAATATAGATAATGTTAAAAGTATAATAACAGAAGATAAACTAGAAGAATACCGACTAAAAGCAGCTGATGTTTATGTGGAAGAAAATTTGATTAGTTATATTACGCAAATAGTTAATAATACTAGAAATAATAGCTCTTTATACTTGGGAGCATCACCACGAGCTTCGCTATCAATTCTTGTAAGTGCAAAAGCCAAAGCAGCAATTAATGGAAAAGATTTTATTACACCTGATGATATAAAATTTGTTGCTCCTCATGTGTTAAAACATAGAGTTGTTTTAACTCCTGAAAAAGAAATGGAAGGGGTTGCTCCAAGTGAGATTGTAAATGAAATAATAGAAAAAATAGAAATTCCAAGATAATTATAATTTCTAATGAAGTTTTTTAAGTCATTATTTATTAATCAGCTACTTTTTGTTTTAACAGGAAGTATAGTAGCCCTATTTGTAATTGGCTTTTTCTTTCCTTTAGTTTTTATAGTAACTCGTTTATTGTTAGTTGTGTTGTTTGTGCTTGTTGGTGTTGACATTCTTTTATTGTATCAAAATAAAAATGGGATAGAAGCAAGGAGAGTTAGTTTAGATAAATTATCAAATGGCGATAAAAATGAAATAGAAATATTTTATGCTAATAATTATTCATTTGATGTTAAGCTAACCATTATAGATGAAATACCACATCAATTTCAAGAACGAGAAATTAACTTTAAAACAAGAATAAAAAAGGGAGTGAGAACTTCTTTAAAGTATTCTTTAGTTCCTGTTGAACGAGGAGAATATTCTTTTGGAGCAATAAATATTTATGTTACAGGTATAATAGGTTTGTTTTCTAAAAGATATCAATTTGCACAAAATCAGATAATTCCTGTTTACCCATCATTTATTCAAATGAAAAAGTATGAGTTACTCGCTATATCTAATCGTTTGGTGGATGTTGGAATAAAAAAGATTAGAAAAATTGGTAACAATACAGAGTTCGAACAAATAAAAGAATACGTTGCAGGAGATGATTTTAAAACCATTAATTGGAACGCTACTGCCCGTAAAAATAGGCTGATGGTAAACCAATATCAAGACGAACGCTCACAAAATGTTTACAGCGTAATTGATATGGGAAGAGCAATGAAAATGCCTTTTGAAGGTTTATCTTTATTAGACTATGCCATTAATGCATCATTAGTTATTTCTAACATCGCTATAAATAAGCACGACAGAGCAGGGCTGTTAACATTTAATAATAAAGTAAAAACAATGTTGCCTGCCGAAAGAAGAGGTAGCCAAATGCAAAAAATATTAGAGGTTTTATATCGTCAAAAAACTGGTTTTGCCGAAAGCAATTTTGCAGCATTAAATTCGCTAATGAGGTTTAAAATAAACCAACGTAGTTTAATATTATTGTTTACCAATTTTGAAACACTTGATAGTCTAGAAAGGCAGTTAAGGTATTTAAGGAGTATTGCTAAAAACCATTTATTAGTCGTTGTTTTCTTTGAAAATACAGAGCTACTAAAGTTTATTGATAAAGAAGTAGAAACTACAGAAGATGTATATCATCAAACTATTGCTGAAAAATTTGTGTTTGAGAAAAAAATAATAGCAAAAGAGTTGAAAAAATATGGTATTCATACAATTTTAACAAAGCCTGAAAATTTAACGGTAAATACTATTAACAAATACCTAGAACTTAAAGCTAGAAATTTATTTTAATAATGAGTACTGACGCAATAGGGCAAGCATTACTAGCTTATTACAATACTGGAGATGATACCGATATTGTTGTAAAATCATCTATAACCGAAGATGATATAATTCCGATAGAATATTTATTTAGAACATACGCTAAAATGCCTGTTATTGAGCAAAAAGCCCTTAATTTGTGTAGAGGAAAGGTGTTAGATGTTGGTGCGGCAAGTGGCTGTCATAGCAAAATTTTAAAAGAAAAAGGGTTTGAAGTAGAGGCAATAGATATTTCTGAAGGAGCAGTGGAAGTAATGAACTTGCAAGGGATAACAGTTAAAAATCAAAACTTTTTTAATGTTACAGAGAAATACGACACCTTACTGTTTTTAATGAACGGAGTAGGAATAGCAGGAACATTAAATGAACTTCCTCAATTTCTAAATCATGCAAAATCTTTACTAAAACCTAACGGACAAATTTTGTTAGACTCTTCAGATATTTCTTATTTGTTTAAAGAAGAAGATGGTTCGGAGTGGATTAATCTTAACACTAATTATTATGGAGAGGTTAGCTATCAGATGGAATATAAAAACCATTTAACAGAACCGTTTAATTGGTTGTTTGTTGATTTTGAAAAGCTAAAAGAGCTAGCCAAATCGTGTGGATTAAAATGCGAGTTAGTCTGTAAAGGCGAACATTATGATTATTTGGCTCGTTTAAGTATTTTATAGTGTTTTTTTATTCGTCATTATAAAGACAAAAAAGCTGTGTATAGTTTTATATTTTTGTGTTATGAGTTATGATTCTACCATAATAGCTTTAGCTTGGCCCAATACCAAAGTGGTAAAGGAGGGGAAGTGGTACGATTATCCTATGCAATGGCTCGGATTTATAAAAGATGGGAAATACAATGCTGGTCATGCCGCCTTTTTATTAGTAAATCATCAAAACGGAAATATTGAATATTTTGACTTTGGGAGGTATCAAACACCAAATAAATATGGAAGGGTGAGAGATAGAATAACCGATTCTGATATTACCATTAATAAAAAAGCAATTATAGAGCATAATCAAATTTTAAATATTGAAAGCTTATTAATGGACAGGTTTAATAATAAAGCTTGTCATGGGGATGGGACACTTACAGCAGCAATTGTTACTCATATTAATTATGATTTGGCATACCAAAAAGCAAAAGAACTACAAAGTAGAGAAGCAATTCCGTATGGTCCTTTTACACTTAAAGGTTCAACATGTTCGCGATTAGTTGCACAAGTGGTGTTTGCTTCAACAAATAACTGGTTAACCAAATTATTGATTAAACTGCCTTATACCATTTCTGCAACACCACGCTCTAATAAAAAGGTGCTGAACGATAAAGCTTATTATTATGAAATAAATAATGGGCTTGTATCAAAACATAAAAACAAGTGGTTTTGGTTTAAACGAATTTCATTGCCTATTAGTCATCATCCAATACCACAAACGGTTTAATGTCCAATATAGGAACCATATTAGCTCCTAAACTACCAAATGGATTGCCTAATAATTGTCAATGGCTTTCTGGTCAAGGAGCAGGGGCTTGGTTTTGCATAGATAAAACAACAGTTGAAAACCAATACTTAATTAAACGATTTTCTGCTGAAGGTAATTTAGATTGTGAAGGTATATTTGAAATAGCAGACAATACAGTTAAGTTTGATATTTCAGAACCTTATCAGTTTACACATATATCTCATTGTGCTAAGTGTGTGATAATTCAAGATGGAAATAATATTGTATTTAAGTGTTTAACCACTTAATAAACCTTTTAAAAAGATTAGTCTCTTTAGGTTCATTTGCTATTTCAGTTTCAACAACTGTTTCAGTAATAACTTTTTTCTTTTCCTTCACCTTCTTTTGAGCAGTACTTACTTGCTTTTGGTAAAACTCTTTTTGTCGCTGTTTCTTTTTTTCTTCAAGCTTTTTTTCTCTTTCTTCTTGAGCTTTTAAAATAGCTTGTTTCTTTTTTTCTTCTTCCGCTGTTAATATATTGTGTTTTTCTTGAGCAAGCATAGTTTGTCTTTCTTCTTCAACTTTACGTTGTTCTAATGCTTTTCGCTTTTTTTCTTGTTCTTCTTTCTTCTTTGCTTCCTTTTCTGCAGCTTTTTGCTCTCTTAATGCTTTAAGTTCATCTTTCTTTTTTTGATCTAAAAACTCTTGATCGTAAACAACACCGTCAATTTCAACTTGAATATCCTTTTTATTTGGTAAATCTATTTTCCCAACTATTTTAGGTTCAGACAAGGTGGTTTTAGGTGTTTCTATGTGTTCTGGTTCTACAATTATATCTTCATCTTCCTTTTTAGAAAGTTCTTTTTCTTGTTCTTCTGTTTTTTTTGTGTCTGCTTCAACTACAGTTTCTTCACTTTCTATTTCAATGATAGGTTTAAATTTATTGGTAATAATTTCAATTAAATCATCCTCAACTTTAGAGTTTGGATGTGTTTTAATTGTAATATTTTTTTCTTTCTCTAAAAAAGAAACAATTTTATCTGGTTTAATGTCTAACTGACGTGCTAATTGACCTAATCTCATATTAATTTACCTTAAACTGAAATGCAAAGATAAAGTTTAGAAAATTCTTTGAAAAGAAAACGGATTATATTTATTAAGCATAATAAATATTTGTTACTTTGGTTTTTGCTAACATTATGAATAAAACAAAAAAAATTGCAATAATTGGTTCTGGACCTATTTCAATGTTTGAAGCTTTGTATCAAGCAAAAATTGGTAATAAGGTTGTTGTTTATGATAAGCAAAATAGGATAGGAGGAGCTTGGGCTAATGTTATCTATAATGACTATAATACAGAATTAGGTTGCCATATATGGGATGTAAATAAAGAAACATATTTGTTTTTAGAAAAATTTTTATATCAAAAATTAGAACCCTTAAAGCCATCTCCAACAATTCTATATAAAAATAAGAGCTTTCCTTACGATTGGAAAAATAACATTATAATACTACAAGCTCTAAAAAATGATTTTAAGGGGTATTTATCTAATAAAAAATTAATAAAGCCTGTTTTAATAAACAGAAAGTATAAATATCCTAAAAAAGGCGGGAGAGTATTGGTTGAAAAGTTAGTGGAGCAGTGCCAACTAAGTGGTGTAGATTTTAAGTTATCTACTGATATAGAAGGATTAAGATATTCATCTAATAAATGGGAGTTAGATATATTAAGTAAATCAGAAAGTTTTGATGAAGTAATTATTACTTCGTTATCATGTGTGAAAAAAATAGTTTGTGAATCTAAAACTATAGAGCCTAATTACCAGCAATCAACATTTACTCATTTTCATTTTGTTGTTGAAAACAATGATGATGCAAAGAAAATATCATATATAAGAGTTATGGGGCATCCTTTTATACATAGGGTTAGTGATATCTCTGATTATTCTGTAACTAATGATAAAAAAATATATGCAGTAGGTATTTTTAGGGATAAAATTCAAGGTGATACGGAGGAACAAGCAAAAGGTAGAACAATTAATTATTTAAAGAGTTTGAGAATTTTATCAACTAACGCGAAAGTTATAGATGTATTTAGCAATGATTACCCAATAGATATGCTAAATAAGCATCAAATTGATGAAATAAATGATTTGCCTAACATAAGTCTTCTAAGATCTACTAATTTAATATATGGTATAGCTAATAATATAGAAAAGTGGAGTAAGGTAGTACTTACTTAATAATTTTTACAGAATCTATATACATATCTGTGTTGGGCCAATCTTGGGTATCTCTTTTTACATGGGTTAATTTTGAAACAATATTGTAGCCACTTATAATTTCTCCAAAAACAGTATGTTCTCCATCAATATGTGCAGCACCTTTGTTGTTTTTGTAATAATTCCTCTGTGTTGAATTAAATTTATACTTATTTAAATCTTCATAATGGTCTAAAGATAAATCGCCATACTTAGTCCCCTCAACAAAATAAAACTCATCACATTCAGAATTTTTATTAGGGTTGTTTGTATAACTCCTTGCCATTCCAATAGCTCCTTTTTTATGAAAATGATGTTTCATTATTTCGTTAGGAATGGAGTAACTTCCTATACTATCTTGAATTCTTTTTTGTGCCTCATCATAAGAACCTCCACATTGAGCCATAAAATCAGGAACAACTCTAGAAAATAAACAACCTTTTAAATATCCGCTTTTAGCTAACAAAATAAAATTAGAACGGTGTAAGGGAGTGTCTTCATATAGTTTAATTCTTATTTTGCCTTTACTTGTGTAGATGTCAACTATTGTTTCAGTATTTGCTTTACCATATTCTGATAACCTTTCTATGGCAGTTTTATCAGTAATTGGAATAAAACTAGGGGTTACATTAGTAACGACTTTTTTAGGTTGAACTTTTTTCTTAGGTAATTTTATTGACTCTACTTTATCGTTATTGTTATCGCAACTGTACAATGATATAAAGACTAACAAGCTAAAGATAATTCTGTTCATAGTAACAAAACTACTAAAGCATAAATTACTAATTAATTATAATTTATAAAAAAAAGGGTTTTAGTATTTACTAAAACCCTTTCATTTTGTTTAAACTAAAGTGTTACTGTTTAACAATTTTATATGAATCTATTCCATTTGCAGTTTTAATTTGTAAGAAATACAAACCTTTACTTGCTTCAGAAATATCTATTGATAAATTGTTAGTTGCAATAGTGTTATTATTATAAACTAATTTTCCAGTAACATCTAATAATGATAATTGCTGTACATTTTCTAATCCAGTTATATTAATAACATTATTAGTTGGATTTGGATAAATGTTAAGTTCATTAGTCGTCACATCATCAATTCCAGTACAAATAGTAACAGTAATAGTTATAGTATCATTACTTGTACATGTACCATCGTCACCAGTAACAATATAGGTTGTTGTAGAGTTTGGAGAAACATTATGAGAAGCTCCAGCACCTAAACTATTATCCCAGTTATAAGTGTTTGCACCAGTTGCAGATATTGTAACAGGATCTCCCTGACAAATTGTAGTTCCAGGATTAGCACTAGCTACCACGTTTGGACCAGGGTTAATAGTTACAGTACCATTATGTGTGTCAGAACCACAAGAATTAGTTGCAACTAAAGTATAACTATGCGTTCCTCCTGCACCAAAGCTAATAGATGGGAAAGGACTAGTTGATGAACCTGCTGATGGTGAACCTGCAGGAAAAGTCCAATTGTAACTAGAAGCTCCTGTAGAAGAAGAACCATTAAAGTTAACCATATCACCAACACAAATAGTTCCTGAAGGAGTAAATGTTGCTGATGCTGTTGGAGGGTTTTCAACATAAATTGTTTTTGACCCATAACCTGTACATCCACCCGTTGTTACAGCTACATTATACGTAGTTGTAGAGGTTGGGTTAACATTAATGGCAGGTGTTGTTTGGCTACTTGGAGTCCACAAGTATGTACCACCACCAGTTGCAAATATATTTACAGCATTACCAGAACAAACAGTGTCGGCTGTAGAAGTAATTGTTGGTGTAGGAGTAGGGTTTACTACTATATCAACAGAGTCAACTAAATAAGTGCTACATCCACCACCAACTACTTCTAGATAACTTCTGTAAGTTCCAGCTGTTGTGTAAATAACACTATCCATAATATTGTTAGATGTTGCTGGTGTTTGACCAGGAAAAGACCATAATAATGTGTCTTGGAATGTAGAACCAGAAGCATCATAATTAACCATGTCACCTTCACAAACAGTTAAAGGATTTGCAGATAGGTTAATTGTTGCAGGGTTGGCTGTTAACTGAGGGAATATGTAATGACTTAAAGTAGTTATACCATTCCATCCTGTTGCATAAGGTTGCCAACTATTATTGGTTAATTGTTCAAAGCCTGTTGAAGATGTAGGGTCTCCATTTGCACTTGTAACTATTGATAAGGTATCTCCAGCGTTAATGTTTAGGTTAGAGAAATCAATTCCCACAGCAATTTCAGAAGAAGCTGGAACCTGAACAGGTGTTGGGAATCTCCAAAAATAAATTGTAAAAGGATTAATGTTGTTCATTGCAACAGTTCTTGTAGCCATAGGAGCTCCTGTTGGTGCTCCTCCTGTTGCATTATAAAGATTTACATCAACAGTAGTAGTTCCACTTCCTGAATGAGTTTTGTTTCCAACCCAAACATAAACACCTTCAACAAACTGTGTGTTAGATCCTACTAAAGCAGATGGAAAATATTCAACTTTAGCTTTATCATTTCTAAAGTTATTTCCACTTACGTAACCTCCTGATGTTGCTGTATATAATGTAGGTGTCCAACCAACATGGAATCCAGTTGTTGGTCCTGAAAAAGTTGGATCATCTAAGTTAATTTGATTACAAGCTCCAGGGGTTGTTACATTAATATAAGCAGTTTTTGTTTCATTATCATTACCATTAGAGTTACTAACCGTAAGAGAAACTTCGTAAAGTCCAGGAGAGTTGTAAGTTACAACGTGAGGTCCTTGAGTATTAGCTGTAGCAGGAGTAACACTGCCTGGGTTTAAGTTTTGGTTATTAAAATTCCATGACCAACTAGTTGGACCAAAAGTAGATTGATCTGTGAAAGTAACACTGCCTCCAGCTGTAATTGTAGTAATATTTGCAGAAAATTGTGCAACAGGAGGACTACTTAATGTTGCAGCTACGCAGTTCATAGCAGCGAATGCATCAATCCTTCCATTTCCAAGCTCTCCTGAATGGCTAGGGTTTTGAGGGTTAATATTTACAGCAGTAGTATATAAGCAATTAATTAAAGCAGAATTAGGTAAAGAAGGGTTTAATGATTTCATTAATCCCAACAAACCAGAAACCATAGGAGTAGCCATTGATGTTCCGCTTTTAAAAGCATAATTATTAAAAGGAACTGTACTAGCGATATTACTACCAGGGGCAGAAATATCAACGGAGTTACTACCATAATTAGAAAAGCTAGATTTCACATCACCTGTTGTTGTTGATGCTACAGAAATTGCATTTGTATAGCTAGATGGGTAATGAGGGGTAACGTCATTATCAACATTACTATTTCCTGCAGCAGCTACAACGATACTTCCGCTGCTATTTGCAAAATTAACAACATTTTGTCCTGTAGTAGAAAAGCCTGTACCTCCCCAAGAACAGCTAATAATATCAGCATTATTAATTGCTGCGTAATATATACCATCATAACCATTGGTTACTGCAGTAGAAGATGCTCCATCATGCGTACATTTAATAGGCATTATAGAAACACCAAAACCAATAGAAGATAACCCATTTCCATTATTTGTTTCTGCTCCAACTGTACCAGCACAGTGTGTCCCATGATCCCAAGCAGCACTAGGGACATTAATATTTCCATCAGGATCGTTTGAGGCATTAGTTCCTCCTGCATCCCAACCATTTACATCATCAATAAAACCATTATTGTCATCATCTTGGTTGTTACCAGGTATTTCGCCTGTATTTGTCCATATAACATTAGTTAAATCAGAGTGACCAATTTCAACAGTGTTATCAGCAACAGCCACAACAATACTTGAACTACCTAAACCAACATTCCATGCTTGTTCAGCATTAATTTGGAATAATCCCCACATATTACTTGAATTATGAAGAGGGTCGTTCGGAGTTAATGAGATTTCCATTAAAGGAACTTTTTCAGCATAAACTATAGCACCTGATTCTTCCAATTCTGATATGAATGCATCCACATTGTTAATATCTGCAAAGTTTAGAAGATAAGTTCTCATTAATTCATCAGAACCATAAGCTTTTGGAAAAGGTTGTGATAAGCTTGTTATAGTATGATTTTTAAATACCTCTCTTAGGTAAGGCATAGAAGAAAGCTTCATTTTATTTAAATTAGGCTTTACTTTTCCGTCTTCTGAGATTTCATGCTGAACCACTTTGTCAGCTTTTAATTGAAACCAAATTTGACCATCAATAAAATCATTATATACTGTTTGAGACATTGTATTTCCTGCAAAGAATAATGCCGAAAATGCCAATCCAGCTCTAAGTATAAATGAACGTAAATTTTTTTTCATAATTAGTAGTTGTTTTGTTTAGCGTGGTGTAAATTACATCAAATCAAGTAAATATGATAATATTCTAAAGTGTAGTTATTAACAAATTGTTAATAACTGTGTCCTAGGTCAGAAAAAAGATAAATGCTTTTCACGGTTTTGTACTCGTATTTCTGCTCAGAAATACCGTTTATTACAAAATCAATCCGATTATTAAATAGAGGCCCATCATAACAATAAGAATGGAACTCTCCATTTTCTCCACAAGGATCTATATCGGCAGGAAGTTCATTTAAAAAATTCGCAGAAAAATCTGTAGCAACTAAATGTTTAGGCACTTTTGAAGCATCAATACTACAAATATGACTTTTAAATCCTTCGTTGATAAACTCTAGTGCTAATTCTTTGGTGTTTCTATTCCATAAAGGGAAAATGCCTTGCATTTCTACTTCTGCTAATTTATCTTCTCTGTATTGTTTTAAATCTTCTAAAAAAATATCGCCAAAAGCTACTTTTTTAATGCCTTCCGCTTTAAAAGATAAAAGCATTGCTTTCATTTTAACATTGTATTCTTCGTGGGTAGATTCTTTGATGTACATCTTTTTTAAAGGAATACCTATACTTTTGGCTTGTGCTTCAATTAGCTCTTCAGGAACTCCGTGCATTGAAACACGTTTGTTGGGTTCGTAAATATTGGTAAGCAAGTATTTTACTTCGTATTTATTTTCTTGCAAAATATGATACAATGCAAAGGCAGCGTCTTTTCCGCCACTCCAACTCATTACTATGGGTTCTTTCATTGTAAAAATAAAAAGTTACCTGGGATTATTCCCACATTAAACTGCTGTATTAAGCTTCCGCTAGAGGTGTACCTAAAAACAACACCATTTTGCACGTAATCAATAGCATCTGCAACATAAATGTCTTCACTTTCGGGATGTACTCCTAAACCATAAAATGTATTGCTATTGTTGTTTATTAGTGATGAAGATGGGAGGGAAGTCGCATTAAAACTCATTTGGTAAACATTGCTGTTTAAATAAAAAAGTTTAGTCCCATCGCTATTTATGGTTAAACTACCAGGAGAATTATTTATGTTAGAAAAAACAAAAGTTGCTTCAATACTTCTGGTCTGCGGGTTAAAGCGTATTAGTTTCGGATTATCTTCCTGAAAGCCACCGCTACACATTATCCATATTTTGTTATTAGCATCCAAAACTAAACTATTTGGTTCAACACCAACTTTTACACTATCTACCAAATTATCGTTACTAGTATTAATAAGCAATAGGTTATTATTGGTCATATCGCAAACATAAGCGGTGTCGTTATGCAAAAGCATTTTTTCTGTCCAGCTATTGGTATTGATATTATTTACAATGGTATTGGAACTTAAATCTACCACCTGAATACTGTTGGAATACAAATCGCTCACATAGGCTTTATTGTTGCTTACTGGTAAAAAGTACCGAGGCGAATTAAAACCAGTAATGGTGGCTTCGTTTACAAACGTATTTTTATTGATAATTTCTATTTTGTTAGAGTTATTGGCAACCACATAAATTTTATCATTTAATTGGTAGGCAGATTGAATTACATCTCCCAAAGGTAAATTATTGTTAGCCTGACTATAGACATTATTAGAAACGGTTTGACTATTTGGTTGATACAAGGATAAAGAGCCATTTCCCCAACCAAAATTTCCTTCATTTACAATTAAAACATCAGAGCTGTCAACACTTATTGGTGTGGTGGAACAGTCTTCGCACTGAGGACCAAGCTCTTCTTTGCTGCAAGAAAAGTAAAATAGAACAGTTATTAAAATAGCTAAATTCTGGATTCCTGCTTTCGCAGGAAACGAGGGCTTATTTATATTGTTATGTAAATTAAACATCAGTTAAACTGTAAACTTAGGGTAAATAAAAAATTTCTTCCTGGCATTGCTCTCCAAGCTATTGCTTGATATTCTTGATTAAACAAGTTGTTTACTTTAAACATTGTGTTTAGTCTAGTTTTAGTACTTGTTTTAAGACTTTTAGATAAACTTACGTTAGATTGATAATTAAAAGGCATATACCAGTTATTATCTGTAGAAATATAGCGTTTACCTGTGTAATTAAAATTATAAGCCAAATAGAATTTGTGGTAATCAACCCTTACATTGATATTAAACTGATGATAAGGAACATAAATTAATTGTTTGTTTATACTATTGTCGATATCGTTTTTAGCTTTTCGATTGGTACTTAGCGTATAGGCATAATTTCCATCAAGTGTAAAATTTACTTTTTTATAGTAAGTTTTTGCTTTTAAAGCGTATTCAATGCCTCTGTTTTCAACTTCTCTTAGGTTGGTGGGCGACCAAATACTAGAGTTGGTTGGTAGCCAAATTATCCAATCGTAAACGTGGTTGTAAAAACCAGTTATTTCTGTGGTAATGATATGATTAGGGAATTTGATGGTTTTATGAATCCCTAACTCTACCATTTCCGATTTTTCTGGTTTTAGATCTGGATTTCCTCCAGCACTCCAGTATAAATCGTTAAAAGTAGGGTAGTTGTAATTGATTGCTGCATTGGCTTTAGCTTTTAAGTTGTTATTTTTATTTAAAGCATATTGCAAACCAACCGAAGGGGCAAGTGGTTTAGATTCTTTATCCACCATAATCATTCGGTTAAAAACAGACACATTTAAACGGCTAGAATTATAGTTGATACCAAATAACCAATGATTGTTAAACCGATTGTGTTTTTCATCAAAACCACCTGCATCAGCTTGTTCGTAACGAACAGAAACAATGTTTTTTAAAACAAAGTTATTCTTTAGGTAATAGTCTGTATTTATTTTATTATCAAAAACTTGAGTTTTACTTTCTGAATAAACGTCACTTGTGCTGTCTTGATAAACTAACTTGTTTTTTAAGAAGGCACTTGTTAATTTATAATTCAATTTGGATGTAAAGCCACTCCAATCTAACATAACTCGTAAAGCTTCATCATCTTGGGTTTCGTTGTTTAATTTATGGGTTTCTGGACCTGTTGACATATTTTTAGGCAATTGCCTATCGCTACTAAAATACCATAAACGAACGCCTAACTTACTGCTTTTAAATTTTCTGTAAACTGCCTGCTGAATCCCATATTGTTTTACTTCTGCATTAAACTGCGTTTGTGCAGGTTGCTCCTTTAAGGCAATGTTAGTAAATTCAAAATCGTTTTTATTGGTGTTGAAATAAATTTGAGATTCGGAAAACCATTTTTTATTAGAATAGTTTACTTTTAAATTGCTAATGTAATTAGAGTAACTACCAATGCTTTGTTGAGCTGTTAACGAAAAACCTTTATTAAATTTTACATTATTGTTTAATGCAACACTACCACCTAAAGCTCCTGTTCCGTTAATTAGCCCACTAGCACCATAATACAATTCGGCATTATCCATAAAGGGAGTAGGGAACAAAGAAAAATCAACCTGACCATTCATTGGCGAATTTAAAACCACACCATTCCACAAAACAGAAGTGTGTGAAGCTCCTGTGCCACGAAATGAAACAGAAGCTAAAGAGCCTGATCCATAAGTTTTTACAAAAATGGGTGAACTATTATTTAATAATTCCGAAAGATTGCTTGCTTGTTTGGTAGCAACAGAATCTATTGTGGTGCTTTTGTAGGCATCTGGTAACTTCTCTTCTATTACCGTTGCCGTTTTTAAGTTTATCAGCGTATCTTGACCAAAAACAAACCCTTGCCACAGCATAGCCATAACAAGGGTAAATATGTTTTTTAACGATTTCAAATATTTACTGTTTTACAATTCTTTTTACGATTGTTTTGGTGTTGGATTGGATACTTACAAAGTAAATTCCTGAATCCAAATCACTAAGGTTTAGTTGAGAACTTTGAGCTTCTATACTTTTTGTAATTAAAGTTTTACCGCTAATACTCTGTACATAAACACTGTATTTTTCCTTTTTAGGGAAATGGATGTTTAACACATTGTTTGCAGGATTAGGGAATAACGAAACATTGTTGTTGCTTAATTCATTTATTCCAACAGCGGTAATGTTAATTACACCAACAGCATCCAAATCAAACCCACCAGTAGGAAAATCAGTAGGATAGGGGTCGTTTACCTTATTGTTTTGAGAGTCGTAAGTAGCGTAACCTTCAGCAATACTACCAATTACATCAACTATTCTAACGTGTGTAATGTTTTGAATATCTAAACCAGGTGTGCCTGCCAATTCGTTTAAATCAAACGGAACACCATAACCTACGGCATATTTACCTGCAAAATTATACAGCTTCGTTGGGTCTAATGTAGCAAAACTTGCAACTTGTGTTGTGTCCTGAGTAAGCGAAACCGCATCAAATCGAAAGAAATTAATACCGTCAGAACTCACTTCAACAAAAGCTAACTCTAAAAAATTAGCAACACTGTTTTCAAATACTACAAAATCAGCACCTAAGCCATCGTAAATTCTACCATTAAAAGTTAAAGTAGCACTTCCGCCATCACCCAAACTAACCACTCCGTTAATACCTGCTTTGTCGGTTGGAGATAATGAAGTGCCAGTAGTAGTTTTACCCTTTGTGGTATCGGCAATATCTTGCCAACCTCTTTCAATAACAGCATTGGTTGCCCACGAAACTATGTCGCTAGAATCTTTATGAATAGCAGTGCTTCCTGATTGCCCAGCAGCAGGAGCATATTGAGCAAATAAAACTCCTGCAGTAAGGCTTAATATTAATGTAACTATTGTTTTCATTAGTGTTTAATAAATCGTTCCACAGCATTGTTTGTCTTAACAAAATAAAGTCCTGAAACTAAATGAGAAACATCAATTTTATTAAGTCCTTTAATTAAACTGTTTTGAGCTAACACAGCCTTTCCTGTAACATCAATTATTGTTATGATTGTTGTTTTTTCAACTACAACATTCAGTACATTGTTGGCTGGGTTAGGGTAAAGTTGTAGTTTATTTGATTTAGAAAGCTCATCAACAGAGCTTGGTCCCACACCATTAAAATCATCAAAAGCAAAAAAGTTTGGGGTATTCATACCAAAACCTCCAGATGTATCGGAAGAACTCAGGAAAAACTGAACAGAATCAACATTTCCTAGCGGAGATAAATCAACCCATTCCCAAGTATTAACAATGTAATCTTGAGCATTGTTTGCAAAACGATAATCAGCTAAATAAAAGTTAACACTATTTGTAGTTAGATTGCCTCCAGTGTAACCTTTAATGGTTAATAAAAACCAATCTTCTCCATTTGTTCCGTCATTTACGTTAGAATGTCCAGCAGCAGCTAAAGAATCTCCAAACACTTTTCCATAGTAATCTCCATCTCTCATACTGATTCCAGCATAAGTACTATTGGTAACATATACGCCTGTTAAAGTTGTACCTTGCGTGCTTCCAGTTAATTTAATTATGGATTTGTCTTTTCCTATTGCATAATTATTGCCCATAGCTGCTCCATAAGCAAAAGAACTGAAACCTTTTCCTGCAGTTACGCTATCCGTTTCGTTTGAGTATGCAAAACCTGCCGACATATAACCGTAAATAGCTCCGTAAGTGGTATCATAAACATTAGGGAAAATTCCATCGCCACTCTGAAAAGTAGATGTAAATAAATAATTGTTGTGTGTTCCGCTTAAATCAGCCCCATCCCAATAAGTATTTGGAGATAGGGTTAAGTTTTCAAAATCTGAAACAGTTTGTGCATTACTATTTTGTGTGGTTAATAGTAAACCAAGACAAGCTAAGCTTGCCATTTTGTAAATTTTTCTCATCGGTTAATTTTTTAATGAGTGAAACAATAAATTAATTAAACCGAGAATAAGAGTGAAGTCTTCTTTGGTAAGAAATAAGTCCTCGCTTTTAGTCCCGAAAGCTTTTTCCCGAAACGAGTTCGGGATTTGTTCTTGGCAGGTCTTCTGACTTACTCCTTATTTTTACGCCTTCCCGATGATTAGTCAGTGGCTTTGTGTAAAAACATTTAGAGCTTACAGCTGCGGGTACAGTTCAGGATTTACACCTGATTCCCTATTATTCCGATAGTTATCGGAACCAATAACAGCTCAAAATTATGAATTAGAGATTAGAAATTGGAGATTTGTTTTAATTGTTGTTAACAATCTTTAATTTTAAGAAATGAAAACCACACTACTAAGTTTGTTTACAATAGTTTTTGTCGGGACAGTATCTGCTCAGGACTTTTGCTTACAACTCTCTAAAAAAGGAAAAGAAAAGATGATGTTGGAAGAGGGAAAACGTATTTCTTATGTTTTATCAGAACAAAACGAATGGGAAGAAGCTCGTATTTACAAAATCAAGCAAGATTCTATATTTTTTAAAATAGAAAAGGATAGTAAGTTGTTTACCGAAGGAAAAAACTTTGAAATACTAAAATTTCATATCGATACATTACAATTAATGGCTTTCCCACAAATAGCTTCGGTAGCTACTGGCACAGGGTTGATGGTTCTGTTAGCTGCATCGGTAGCTTTAACTGGTGGAGCTCCTTTGATGGGAATTGCTGATAGAGACGAAAACAGTCCTCCTCCTCGAAAAATCTTAAAAAAAGAAATTGACTTTACTGATCAATGGAAAGTAAAAGTAATTAGCTGTAAAAACTAGCTATTACTTTTTTTATCCATAATCATTACATAAACTCTATCTGGTCTTATTTCATTAATATCCGTACCGAAGTTCATTACTTTTAACTGCTGCATTTTAACCAATTCTAAATGGTTTTCATCATGCAATGTAAAAATAAAGAAAGATTTATTATCGACCATTTTTAATAGGGTTGTAATAATTTGAAGGTCGGTTTCTTCAATTTCACTTCGCCTTTCAGCCAATTCATCAATATTTATTTTATAATGATCTAAAAGAATGGTGCTTAATATTTGATTTCCATCAAAAAAAGCATCTAAATTTTCTATTTCCCAAACCTGAAAGTCTTTATATAACTGGCAGGTTTCACTAAATTCGCTAACTAACATATTTTATTTTTTATAAGGGAAAAACTTGAGTTGCTTTTAATAATGATTCATCAAAAGCAGCTTTGTTTATTCCTGTATTAATATTATTTTTAATAAAGTAATCTACCATGTTTTCGGTAGGCATATTACCTGTTAAATCATCTTTTGCCATCGGGCAACCACCAAAACCCTTTATTGCTCCATCAAATCTTCTGCAACCATTATCATAAGCAGCTTCTACTTTTTCTTGCCATGTGGTAGGAGTGGTGTGTAAATGAGCTCCAATTTCTATATTGGTAAATTCTGGAATAATGTTTTTAAACAGATAGCTAATGTTGTCTGGATTAGAAACACCAATGGTATCGCTTAACGCAATAATTTTTATTCCCATTTCAGCTAGTTTATTTGTCCATTCAATAACTATATCGCTATTCCATTCATCCCCGTAAGGGTTGCCAAAAGCCATAGAAATATAAACCACCATCATTTTATTATGCTGTATGCAAAGGTTTTGAATGTCGGCTACTCTTGTTAGCGATTCGGCTATACTTGAGTTGGTGTTGCGTTGCTGAAAAGTTTCTGAAATAGAAAAAGGAAAACCTAAGTAATCAATTTCTTCAAAGTTGCAAGCATCGTCAGCTCCTCGTTGGTTGGCAACAATGGCTAAAAGCTTACTATTTGTAGAGGATAAATCTAATTTTGATAAGACATCAGCCGTATCTCGCATTTGAGGAATTGCCTTTGGCGAAACAAAACTTCCAAAATCAATGGTGTCGAAACCAACTTTTAGCAATTGGTTAATGTAGCTTGCTTTTATATCGGTTGGAATAAAATCGTGCAAACCTTGCATTGCATCTCGTGGACACTCTATTAGTTTTACCATTTTTTCTTTAAAATTGCTTTATTAATACGCTTCATCAAGCTTGGTCCTTCGTAAATAAACCCCGTATAAACTTGTACTAAATCTGCTCCAGCTTCTAATTTGTCTATCGCATCTTGCGGAGTATGTATTCCTCCAACACCAATAATAGGAAAAGCTTTATTTGATTTGTCAGCTAAGTATCTAATTACTTCGGTAGAACGCTTATTTACGGGCTTTCCACTTAATCCGCCATTGGCAATTTCCTCAATTTTAGCTTTATTGATTTTTAATCCTTCACGAGTAGTAGAGGTGTTGGTGGCAATTATTCCATCAATTTTGGTTTGAGCAACAATCTCTATAACTTCATCTAATTGCGAATTGTTTAAGTCTGGAGCTATTTTTAATAAGATTGGTTTAGGCTTATCCTTTGCAGCATTAATTTCTTTTAATTTCCCTAGTAAATTAAGTAGAAAAGGGGTGTCTTGCAATTTGGTTAAATCTTTCACATTTGGACAACTCACGTTTACCACAAAATAATCCACATAATCGTGTAAAGTTTTAAAGTTGTAGATGTAATCCTCTAACGCATCATCATTGCTTGTAGCGGTGTTTTTACCAATATTCCCACCAATAATTAAGTTGGTTTTTCTGTTTTTTAAACGAGGTATTGCAGCATCAACTCCAAGATTGTTAAATCCCATACGGTTAATTAAACCTTCATCTTCAGGTATTCTATATAAACGTGGTTTAGGGTTGCCAATTTGTCCTTTAGGAGTAAGTGTGCCAATTTCTATAAATCCAAAGCCTAAATTGCTTAACTGGTTAAACCACCTGGCATCTTTATCAAAACCAGCAGCCAAACCAACAGGGTTTTTAAACTTTAAGCCAAATAATTCACGCTCTAGCTTAGGGTTTTTCACATCATACATGCAACGCATTAATGAAGCAACACCTGGTATTTTACAAAAAAAAGTCAATAAATCAGTAGCAAAATAATGAGCCTTTTCGGGCTGCATACTGAATAAAAGAGGCTTGATAAAAATCTTATACATATTAGTAGTCAAAATTACCAAAATGTAGCTTTAAGGAGAGGATTTATTCTTAAAGATTTTAAATGTTTTTGAAACAATTTTGCTGAACATTTTATTTTTAACGCCTAAATAAAACTTCTTTATAGCGGTAACAACTTTTTTTACTGCTGATTTTCCAATTAATTTATGGTAAAGCTTAGTAAAATAAGCCATTATAGTTAAAATAAACCTAGGTAAGTGTCGCTCTATTTTAGCGTCAAAATCGTTATCAACATCATTTTTACTAGAGTAGTAGTGGTTACTCTTATCATATTCATCATCTTTAAAAAAAGGATGGAAAAACCGAAAAGAATAAACCAGGAGTTTGTCTAGATTTTCTTCTAATAAATCAAGTTTATTAACTGATTTATTTAAGTTTTTCCTATTATTTTTAAGTTCGTTAACATAATAATTCCTTGATGGACTTGCGTAATTTCTCATGGCTAATTGTTTTATATTGCAAATAAACAGTAGTGTTTTGCGTTTATTTTTAAGTTCAAGTAGATTTTAAGCTTAAATTAAAAATTAAGTTTTTAAGTTTGCTAAACTTAAATTTAAGTTGTATTTTTAAGTTTTTAAAGTATTATGTTACAGCGATATACATTTTTAGATCATCCTTTTAAAGCTTTCTTGAACAATTCAAGGCAGTTAATTAATGGTTTGGATAAGTGTGTAGCAGTGTTTTATAACCAGTATGCTAGCGAAGAACAGGTTTTAATGTATGATGGAAAATTGAGTAGCTTGGCTTTTGACGACAACCATTTTATTGATAAGATAAGGACATCAACAAAAAAAACAAACTGGATAAAACCAGCACAAGTTCCTTTTGAAACCAAAACACCCCAAATAGAACAGCTTTCTTTTGCAGATGAGGAAGAAAGTTCAGTATTAGAGCTAAGATTTTTTAATGAGGCAGATAAAAAAGCTGACGTAATATACTTGTATTTTAAAAACCACATTGGCAACTTTAAGCTATCTAATACCAATGAAGCAATGGGAATTGCAATTAAAGAAGTCATCCAGAATTTGATGTACAACCAAATTGTTTTACTTTTAAAAGAGGTACACAACAACAAGGAGATACATCAAAAAATAGCCGAAAGCTCTGATTTAGAAGTGTTAAAGTCAGACATATTTGCATTGAAAGAAGAAAATTTTAGAAAAACAAAAGAAGCTTACACCTACATATTAAATCAGCTGACAAGCTTAGAAACCACAGAATTTGCATTGTCTAAATCAGCGGTAAAAAAGATAAGTCAGTTAAAGCTATCTCTACCACAAGTAAAGGAATTGCTAGAAAGCAGCCTGGAGGTGTTGATAAACAAGTACAACCTAAATAAGGTTTATGAAATTGCTGATTATGATATAATTGTAAGAAAAACTGTGTCTCACCAAACTGTAGCCGAAGAGAGCTTAGATAAAACTGCTGCATTTTTAGATAGATACGAACAGGCTGCTAATATTTTAACAGCTAAAAACCTTAAAATTACTGGTGTTAACATTGGTGCTTATTGCGAACCCAATATATCTGCAGCAGCAATTTCTGATATTTTAAAAAAACACCACAAAAAAATCACTTTATTACTTCAGCAAAACCCTAACAAGTGGAAAACCATTAGATCGAGGTTTAGACCGATTATTAGTATTTCTGAAAATAAAGCATATTTAAGAAACACGCTAAGTGCGTAATAAATCTAATTTTCTTTTTAAATACAGAAACAACTCACTATCTTTAGGTTTTTATACTAATTAATGAGCATAAAAGAGTTTTATTCTGCCACAATAACTTTTGATAAACAGCATCTTTTTGTTGTAAAGTTTAAAGACAATGTTGATGTTAATATAGCAGAAGCAAAAGAATTGGTTAAAGTATCTTTAGAGATGGTTGGTGAAACACCTTTTTATTTATTGGTAGATGCTCGCGATATTTATAGTTCTATGGATCACGAGGCTCGTAAGTATATTTCTGAGCACAAAGAATACAACAGGTTAAATATTGCTCAAGCAATAGTGGTAAACAATATGCCAATAAGGCTTATTGCTAGTGCTTATTATAAGTTTTATCCACACGCCAACCCTGTTAAGATATTCTCTAAGATGGATGAGGCTAAAAAATGGTTGTTTAGCCATTCGTAAACTCTTCAAAGGTGTTGTCTTCGTAAAAAACAACTATCTTTTTAATCTTACCTTTATTTAAAGATAGAGTGGGAGAGGGTTTTTTTAAGGTGCTTTCTTTTGGTTCGTTACTAGGTAGTTCTAGTTTTTCGGTGTTTGTAACCCCTGCAATTAACCAATCTGCACTAACTTTAGGAAAACGTGTCAATACTTTTTGTATTAATTCTAAGCTCGGCTTGTTTCTGCCTGATAAAATATGAGACATGCTTGATCGTTGCACGCCAATTTCATCAGCAAAAGCAGAAGCAGTTAAGTTGTTTAGCTTCATTAAATACTTAAAACGGTCTATTAATTCCATTGTTTAGGTAGTTTACAATTGTAATATGTTGATTTGTTTACAAATGTAAATATTTTATTTGCAAGTAACAGTTTACAGATGTGAAATGTGGTGTTTTAACTCAATGTATAGACAACTAAAGCTTTAAATAAAATGCTGTAACTAATTGATAATTAATATTTTTAGTTTTTCACTATAGAAAACCTGCTTAAACCAACATATTTGTAACATTGAAAAGAAACATTTATGAGAGAAAGAAACAAACTCAAGTGTTACAACTGTAAATAGTTGTATTTATTTACATCACTAAACTTCAATAAAATGGATAACAATTAAAAAAGAATAGAAGACTCATTTATATAAAAAACAAACTTACTTTTGCCAACTTATAAAATAAGGATATGGAATCTATTAGAAATATTGCTATTATAGCTCACGTTGATCATGGTAAAACAACATTGGTTGACAAAATTATTGACGAATGTAAAGTATTAGATGAAAGGACTGAAAGAACGGAACTATTGTTAGACAACAATGATTTGGAGCGAGAAAGAGGAATTACTATCCTTTCTAAAAATGTATCTGTAAATTATAAAGGAGTAAAAATTAATGTTATAGATACTCCTGGTCACGCTGATTTTGGAGGAGAAGTAGAACGAGTGCTTAAAATGGCAGATGGTGTATTGTTGTTGGTTGATGCTTTTGAAGGAGCAATGCCACAAACTCGTTTCGTTTTAGGTAAAGCAATAGAATTAGGCTTAAAGCCGATAGTTGTTGTAAATAAGGTAGATAAAGAAAACTGTACGCCAGATTTAGTTCAAGATGCTGTATTTGATTTAATGTTTAGCTTAGATGCTACCGAAGACCAATTAGACTTTGTAACCATTTTTGGTTCATCAAAGCAAGGTTGGATGAGTTTAGATCATACCCAACCAACAACTAATCTTTTACCATTGTTAGATGCTGTTTTAGAGCAGATACCAGAAGCTCCATACAATGAAGGGACTCCTCAAATGCAAATTACATCACTTGATTTCTCAAAATTTGTTGGACGTATTGCTATTGGACGAATTTTTAGAGGAGATTTAGAGGAAGGAAAAGATTACATGCTTTGTAAAGCGGATGGAAGCAAGAAGAAAGTAAGAATTAAAGAGCTTTTTGTTTTTGAAGGAATGGGGAAAGCTAGAGTGAAAAAAGCTAGAAGTGGAGATATTTGTTCTATTGTAGGCTTAGATGATTTTGAAATAGGAGATACCTTAGCAGATTTAGAAAACCCTGAAGAATTACCACGTATAGCTATTGATGAACCAACAATGAGTATGTTATTTACCATTAACAACTCTCCATTTTTTGGTAAAGAAGGTAAATTTGTTACTTCTCGTCATTTAAGAGATAGATTATACCAAGAGCTAGAAAAAAACTTAGCATTAAGAGTTGAAGATACTGATACTGAAGATAAATTTAATGTTTTTGGTAGAGGAGTACTACACTTATCGGTTTTAATAGAAACAATGCGTAGAGAAGGTTACGAGCTACAAGTTGGCAAACCACAAGTGTTGTTTAAAGAAGTGGACGGACAAAAACACGAACCTATGGAAACTTTGGTAATTGATGTTCCTGAAGATTATTCTGGTAAAGCAATAGAATTGGTTACACAACGAAAAGGAGATATGCTAGTAATGGAACCTAAAGGCGAATTACAGCATTTAGAATTTGATATTCCATCGAGAGGATTAATTGGTTTGCGTAACAACATTTTAACAGCTACTGCTGGTAATGCTGTGATGACTCACCGTTTTAGAGAATATGCTCCGTTTAAAGGAGATATTCCTGAAAGAAATAAAGGTTCGTTTATTTCTATGGATGCAGGACAAGTTACTCCGTTTGCGTTAAACAGATTACAAGACAGAGGTCGATTTTTTGTTGATCCAGGAGCAGTTATCTATAAAGGTCAAGTTGTTGGAGAACATTCTAGAGATAACGATTTAGAAATTAACTTAATTAAAGGAAAACAATTAACCAATATGCGTAAATCGGGTAGTGATGAAGCGGTTAAAATAGCTCCTAAAGTTCAATTCTCTTTAGAAGAAGCAATGGAGTACATCCAAGCTGATGAATACTTAGAAGTTACTCCAGAGAGTTTGAGAATGCGTAAAATATAGTTTTATGAGTGCTGTTAATTTAAAAATAGCATCATTTAATGATATAGATATAACGGCATTAGTCAATATGATTAATGCCGTTTATCGTAATGCTGAAGATGAAATTTGGCAAAAAGAACATTTAAGAATTTCCACTGAAAGACTTACCGAAATTATTGAAAAGCAAGAATTACTTATTGCTGTAGAGAACAATGAAATTGCAGGCTGCATTCATTTAGAACCTGTTAATGATTTACTATATAAATTTAAAATGTTAGCGGCTAACCCTAAATACAAAGGAATTGGAGTAGGAAGTAAGCTGGTTAAATTTGCCGAAGAAACAGCTTTAAAGAACGGTGCGAACACAATGCAATTAGAATTGTTAGTCCCAACCGATTTTGTTCATCCAGATAAAGTGTTTTTACATAATTGGTATTCTAAAATAGGCTATGTTAAACAAAGCGTTCATTCTGTAGATTATTGTCATGATGGTATTTCGCAATTTTTAAAAGTTGCTTGCCAAGCAATAGTTTACCAAAAACCCCTAATTTAGCAGCAAAATCAGACACTTGCTATGGATATTTTTTTACAATTAGATACTTGGATAGCGTTACTAACCTTAACCTTTTTAGAAATTGTTTTAGGAATAGATAACATTATTTTTATCTCTATAGTTGCAGGGAAACTGCCAGAAGAAAATCAGAAAAAAGCAAGACTAATTGGGCTAACACTAGCTTTAGTAGTTAGAGTAGGACTGCTTTTTGGAATATCTTGGTTAATTGGTTTAACTGATCCGATTGTTACGATAAAAGAATTTGCTCTTAGTTGGCGAGATTTAATTTTGTTAGCAGGAGGATTGTTTTTAATCGCCAAAAGTACTTCGGAAATACACCATAAAGTTGAAGGCGATGAAGAAGAGCAGGGGAATACTAAAGTAACTAGTTTTAGCTCTGCTCTAGTTCAAATAGTGTTATTAGATATTATTTTTTCGTTCGATTCTATTTTAACAGCAGTAGGCTTAACTTCCGAAATTACTTTAATGGTTATTGCTGTTATTGTTTCTATTTTAGTGATGATGATTTTTGCAGGTAAGATTAGCGATTTCATCAACAAACATCCTACTTTACAAATTTTAGCCTTATCGTTTTTAATTTTAATAGGCTTTATGTTGGGTATAGAATCGTTGCACTTTCATGTGCCTAAAGGCTATATCTATTTTGCAGTATTCTTTTCTTTACTCGTAGAGGTAATTAATATTAGAATGCGAAAAAAAGCTAAAAACAAATAAGATACTGACCTTAGTCATAGTTATAATTGTTAGTTGGCTTTAATTTTACACTATGAATCATCAAATAACCATACAAAACCTTAAATGTGGAGGATGTGCTCATACCATAAAAACGGAGCTCGAAAAAATTGATGGCGTAACAAAGGTTAGCATTGATGAAGAAAATGATGTGGTTAGTTTTGATAGTTCTGAACCCCTAGTTGAAAAGGTTGCTGAAAGATTAAGTGAATTAGGGTATCCTGCTGAAGGAGATGCAAATAACATTTTGAAGAAAGCTAAATCTTTTGTTAGTTGTGCTGCAGGAAGAATAAATAAAGACTAGTTGTAAGTTAAGTGATACATTAGTTTAAAAAGTCTAACTCAATTTTTGGGTTAGGCTTTTTTTATGGTTGTAACTTTTTGTGATTTTGTTACACTTACTTTATAGAACGCATATTTTTGCAATTATACCGATACAACTTCTAAATGTCGTATTTCTTAAAGAAATTCTCCTTTATAAGTAAGTCGGCATTAATCACTTTAGATTAGATGGGAAAAGAAACGGAACAAGAATATTTCTTAAAACTTTACAAACCAATTCATGATAGGTTTGAACGCTTCTGCAGAGCGAGGGTTTACGGGAATATGGATTATGAAGATTTAATGAACGATACGCTATTAATAGCTTATCAGAAAGTAAATACTTTGAAATCCGAAAAAGCATTTTTTTCCTTTTTAGTGGGCATAAGTATTCGTGTATTAGCTAATCATAACAAAAAAAAGAAAGAAGATACTTTAAATGAACTTACACATTTAAATGTAAGCGATACAAATGCCAATTCGAGCAGAGATGCAGAGATAAGCATGTTGTATCAAGCTTTAAGTTGTTTGCCAGATATACAGCGAGAATGTATTGTTTTATTTGAAATTTCAGGATTTTCTATAAAAGAAATTATGGAAATACAACAAGCATCCGAATCGGCAATAAAGCAGCGTTTAAAACGAGCAAGAGCAAAGCTAAAAGAAATTCTTTCTACTAATTTAATTACAAAGGAGGTTACCAATGGATAATACAGATAAATTGCTTGATGACTTATTTGAAAAAGCAAGAACCGTAGAACCAAAAACCTCTTTTAAACAAGTTGAAAAACAGTTTTTAACCAACAGTAAATTGGGTTTTAAAGCTAAATTTTTAACGCTTAAAAACGGAATTATTATGACAACAACCATAGCAGTAATTAGTATAACAACCGCATTATTTTTTAATACATCTACTAAACCAATAAAAGAAGAGATTGTAATAGTAAATGATGAAGTAGTAGAAATGACTGATTTAGGAAGCAATAAAGTAGCAGCAGAAAAAGAACAACAAAAAGCAATAAACAAACATTTAAACAAAGTAAAAGCATTACCAGCCAATCTAAAGCCTATATATAATATCAATAAAGCATTAGCACAAAAAGTAAAACCTATAACTATTGATAGTTTAAAAAGAGCTAAACAAGCAATGGCTGTTGCCGACAGAAATAAAGAAATAATAGATACTACGTTTAAGTTTCCAAAACTTACTAAAGAAGAAATAGCCGCAAATCATAAGCAGAAGGTTAAAATGTTTGGTAAACAAAAACGTAAAACCACTAAGTTGTTAGATAGCCCTAAAGGGTTTATGTTTATTCCGTCTGGGAAATACACTAGAAAAGAAGAGCAAAAATCGGTTAATGCCTTTTTTATGCGACAAACTGAAGTAACTGTTTTAGAGTATAGAACCTTTCTTTTTGATTTGCTAATACAAGATAGGAAGGAAGAATTTTTAATTGCTAAACCAGATCAAAGCAGATGGGTAAAAGATTATCCTTATGCTTACAACAAACCTATGGAAGAAAACTATTTTTCACACCCAGCTTACGATGAGTATCCTGTTGTTGGGATTAGTAGGGAAGGAGTAGCTGTTTTTTGTAAATGGTATAGTGAGGAATTAACCAAAACTTACCATTACCCAATAGCTGTTAGATTGCCAACAAAATACGAATGGGAATATGCTGCTATCGGAGGATTAGATAAATCGCCTTACCCTTGGGGAGGTCCTTATTTAAGAAATAGTAAAGGTTGCTTTTTGGCAAACTTTAAACCCGAAAGACCTGAAAAGTTAAAAGGAAAAAACCAAAAATATAAAGATGTGAAGTATTGTTTTAATTGTGATGGTGGGTTTCATACCGTAAAAACAACCTCATATAACCCAAACGATTTTGGACTGTATTGCATGGCAGGGAATGTAGCAGAAATGGTAGTAGATGAAAATGGAGAACCTGCAACTAAAGGTGGTAGTTGGACAAGTATTGGTCAAGAATTACAAATAATAGATGGAGAAGATAGGTTTAAAGGACTAACCAAGCCTTCTGTTGATGTAGGGTTTAGACCAGTAATTACTTATGTAAATCCTAAAAAACCATTAAAAAGAAAATTTGAGAAGCAAGAACTTATAACTCCTCCTGGAACGGTACAAATTAGTACTAACCTTTATTTTGACGAAACAGAAGTTACCAACTTTAGTTGGCTAGAATATACTACTTGGATGAAAAAAGAATATGGAGAAAACTCTAATGAATACAAAAACAGTTTGCCTGATACATTAGTTTGGAGAGATGTAATGCACTACAACGAGCCTTATGTTAAATATTATTTCACTCATGCTGCTTATCGCGATTATCCAGTAGTAGGGATTAGCTATGAACAAGCTGTAGCTTATTGCAAATGGCGAACAGATCGTGTTAAGCAAATTAGCGATTTAGTTAATGCAAGAGATATGAAATACAGGCTACCAACAAAAGAAGAGTGGGAGGCAGTAGCTAAAGCAGGGTATAGTAGTATTCCTACAAAATTTGCTAATATGCATCATTTTAATTTAAAACGTAGTAAAAAAGAAGCTATGGGAGTTGCAGGAAAACTAAATGATAATGCTGATGTTACTGCTCCTGTACAAGCATATTGGCCTAATAATTATGGCGTTTATAATATTATTGGAAATGTAGCCGAAATGGTTCAAGAAAAAGGGGTATCTAAAGGTGGTTCGTGGAAAAATACTGCAGAAGAAGCAAATTTAACCAACGAGCTAAACTATACTAAACCAACCAGTTGGATAGGTTTTAGATGTGTTTGTGAGATTATTAGATAAAGTGGCTTCCCAAAAGGTATTTACAATTATCTTTGTCTGATGGCAAAAGATGCTTACCATACGCTAAAAGGACCCAAACAAGCTTTTATTTTTGGTAATGCTTTACAAGTAGATGTAAAGCGTTTACATCAAAATTTAGAACAATGGGCTGATGAGTATGGAGATATCTATCGTATCAGATTAGGACCTAGCAAACACATTGTCATTACCAATCCTGAGATTGTTCAAGAAATACTTCGTAAACGACCTGATGAGTTTAGGCGAATGGAAAAGATGGATAACATTTTTAAAGAAGAGGGTGTGCATGGAGTTTTTAATGCAGAGGGAGAGGAGTGGAAGGTACACAGGAAACTAGTAGCTCAAGGTTTGGATGTTAGGCATCAACAACAATATTTTTCATCTATTTTAAAAACTACAGAACGGTTAAAAAATAAATGGGATGCTATTAATCAGCCATTTGATGTGCAAAAAGATTTAGTGAGATATACCGTAGATGTTACATCTTCATTGGCTTTTGGTTATGATATGAATACCATTGAAATGGGAGAGGATGTGATACAAAACCATTTAGAAAAAGTATTTCCCATCATATTTAAACGAATAAATGCACCAATACCAGTTTGGAGGTTTTATAAATCTAAAAATACTAAAGAATTTGATGCTGCATTTAAGCAGATTAATAGTTTAATTGATGAGTTTATTGAAAAAGGCAAAGAAAAATTAGCTCTTCATCCTGAATTAAAAGAAAAACCTAGTAACTTTTTAGAGGCTATTTTAGCAGAAGCAGAAAAGGAGGGGGGTATTGATAATGTTTCCATTAGAGGAAATTTACTTACCGTTTTAATGGCAGGAGAAGATACCACGGCACATACTGTGGCTTGGATGATTTATTTTTTATCCATCTACCCTGAGTGGCAACAAAAAATAGAAGAGGAGGTAAAACCATTTTTAGTAAATGGAGTTATTACAGATTATAAGTTATTAGCTAACTTAAAAACAATAGAAGCTGTTGCTAATGAAACCATGCGACTAAAACCTGTTGCTCCGTTATTGCTGTTTGAACCATTAGAAGATATTGAAATAAAAGGGCATTTATTTAGTAAAGGGAGAAAATTATTGATACAAACAAGGCATGCGGCAACAAATGATTCTTATTTTTCTGATGGAGATACTTTTAATCCGAATAGGTGGTTGGCAATGGATAAATGTCCACACTTAAAAAACCATAATACGCAAGCATTTATCCCTTTTGGAGGTGGCCCAAGATTTTGCCCTGGCAGGAACTTAGCTCTTACAGAAATAAAAATGTTGATAGCGATGTTGGTTGGTAACTTTAAATTTAAACTTGTTAATAAACCTGAAGAAATAGAAGAAATTATGGCTTTTACCATGATGGCTTCAGCTTATAATTTAGAGTTGGAAACAAGGTAAATTAGCTGTGTGGTAATTACTATTTTGATTAGTATTTATACTTATATTTTCAATACTTATTAGTGTTATCTTTAACTAAAATTAGTTAGATGGAAAATTCAACACTTTTTATAATTTTAGGATTAACACTAAACATTGCCACATTTATTGCATTATTTTTTTCTGCAAAACAGAAAAACACAAATCATATTGAAAATGCACTAATTGGAGTTAATAAAGCAGCAGTAGCATATACTTTTTTATTAATTGCGGGCTTTGGGTTTCAATTACTAGGTGTTTTATATAAAGTATAACCCTACCTAAATACATAAAAAATAACCCTAATTCCAAAGCCAATTAAGATAATACCAAACACAATTGATATTTTTCGCATTACCCTTTCGGTTAAGAACTTTTTAATTCTATGAGCAAAATAGGCTTTTAAAATGTCGGTAGAGAATATTCCTAATAAAGCAGCTGTAAAAAATGTAATCATTTGGTTTTGGTTGCCGTATTCAGCTTCGGCATAACCGATAATTCCTATCCAAATAACAAAAACAAAAGGGTTTACAAAATTGATAAGGAAGCCTTGGATAAAAAAAGCAAAGTAATTTGATTTAGATATTTTTTTAGGAATAGGGCTGTTGGCACTTTTAGTTTTTGTGGAAGGTTTAAGTAAAAATTTAATTCCTAAGCCTAACAATATTATACTTCCTATAATCCCTATCCAAAACTGATTGTTGGGATTTTTAAAAAACGGAATAGCCCCAAAAGAACAGATAACGATGCATATTAAATCGCCAATAACAATGCCTAAGGCAATAAAAAAACCAACCCAAAAACCTTTATCTAATGCATTTTTTAGTAGGTAGAAAAATACAGGCCCTAAAAAGATAATAAATCCTAATCCTACTAAAAAACCGTGTAAAAATGCACTCATTCGGCAAATGTATCAAATTACAAAGGAAACCACTCAAACTTTTTAAACAACATTTGCCAATCCTGTGGAAAATCAGCTTTAAAAATGACTTTAGTAGTAAGAAAAGGATGTATGAATGAAAGTTTTTGTGCGTGTAAAAACATGTAATTACAATTTAGCTCTTGTTCAAACATACGATTATGAAAACGGTCGCCATATTTGTAATCGCCAATAATAGGATGACTAATTTTGTTGAAATGCTTGCGAATTTGGTGCATACGACCAGTTTTGGGTAATATTTCTACTAAAGAATAACGCGATTTTTGATAAGGATGAACAGGAACATCTAATTCTATGGTGTTTATAGTTTTAAAATGTGTTTCGGCAGATTTAATATTGTTGGTTTCATGAATTTTAATAGGAGAGTTGATAATTCCTGAATTTGGAGCAAAACCACGCACAATTGCCATATAAGTTTTTTGAATTAGATTGCTTGTAAATAATTCCTGAAATTGATTGACAAATTCTTTTTGCTTGGCTACAAGTATAATTCCAGAGGTTTTACGATCTAAACGATGTATAGGATAACAATTTTCAAATCCTTGAGCTTTTAATAAATCCAATAAAGTTTTTTCATCTTCTAAATTTCGTGCATAATCGGAATGGTGTACTAAATAATTGTTGGGTTTATTTACAGCAAAAATATAGTCATCTTCATAAATAATTTCTACAGCATTTATATGTGGTTGAATGGAGGTATTCATAATTATTTTCAAAGATAGTATAGTATTCTTAATTTTATCTATTTAACATAATATATATTATAAGGCAATAATGCCACAAACTAAATATTATGTTATGAAAAAATTTGAAATTCTTCTTTTTGAACAATACGCAGTCGAATTTGAAAAAGCTGCAAAAAAATTCGGGATTGGATATGTAATAAGAAATTCAACCCGAAAAAATGGTTACCTACTAATTGAGGTAATTACTTACAAGGATATATCCATTATCTTTCACTTAGGGCAACAATTCGAGGTCCAAGTGCAAAAATCAATAGCTAAAGAAATTCCTAATTGTACAGAATGTGCAAGACGTTATTAATTAAAAAAAATAAAAAATATTAGCATGTCAAATTATTTAATTCTACTACAAATAGATAAAACAGACTACTACCCTGTTATGTCGGTGATTGTTAAAGCTAGTGATTTTTCAGGTGCTGAAAAGTTAGCTATAAAACAATATTCAAAATTCAAAATATTACAAATATCAATTTATAATTAATATGAACACAACACAAAGTAATTATACCTATTCGGTAAAAGTAAAGGAATTAGTTGAGGCTAATTATATAACGGTTTGGCGAGGCGAAAAAAAACACGCTAAAGAGAATTATGTAAAACTAATAGGTTATTGTAAAAAGTGCTTAGAAAGTAATATTTCAAGTAATAAATCCATCTGTTGCAAAACAAACCTAAAGAAATACAAAAGCATCAGAACCATAGAGAACAACGGTATAATAACAATTTTCGTAAAATGAAAGCTGTATTACGTTATAACGCAGACCATACAGTAAATATTTATCCCGACCTACAAAATAAGCGTTGGGATAAATATCGTTACCTTAAAAAACAAAAGGAATTAGTAAGAAAAGAGCACAAACAACTTGATTTAGATTTATTTGGATGTGTAAAAAAAACGATGTATAAAAAATTAAACCAACTAATTCAACGTGAGAACCATATACAAAGCCAAATAGATGAATTACTCCCAAAATACAAACGAAAAAATAAAAAAATAGACGGTTACACTCTAAACACTCAAAGTCAAAGAAAGGTAAGGCAAATAATGGCGTTAATGTTTGACCAGTTCAAAGAACAAAAACGACAAATGGAGTTTTACACCTTTACCGTTACAGAACCAAATTTTAAATACAACCCGCAAAAACACGACGATGTAGTAAGTCAGCAATTCCAAAAACTATTGAAAAACCTTAAAAAAAATTACGGTTTAAAATATGTTATATATGTAGCTGAACGGCAAAAAGGTAAAACTAAAATGCGTGTAGATTATGAGCCAACAAATAGAATACATTATCATTGTATATTTGTTTGGTCGGGAGCAATCCCGAGAGTATTACAGATAAACTACTATTGGCTAACACTCCTCGAGGAAGTTGGTTTTAAAACATTTAACCAAAAAAAGCTATTTGATTACCATACAAAACAACACAAAGAAATTCGTGAGGACTACTTGCAAGAATTTTATAATCAAAAGTATGGCGAAGCAATAAAAGATAATCAAATCACGAAATACGTTTGTTGGCGTGGTATGAATTATAATTACAACAAAATACGCAATTATAAAAACTTATTAATCTCAAACCCATTTAATCAAATCATCTACCATCCTGTTGATGTAGAACCAATAAAAGACTTTAAAAAATTAACAAGTTATCTATCAAAGTACATAACAAAATCAGACGACAAAATTTATGCTCGTACTTGGGGTGGTTCAAAAATATTAATGCGCGCAGAAAAAAGCAAATTGTTCAAAGATATAGACAATTTAATGTCTGCTACTCTTGAAAGTGTAAAAAAATGCCATAAAACAGGTAAGGAACTAATTAAATATATAGAATTTAAGTTATATCCAAATAGAGATAATAGCCCTATATATTTTTATTACAATATCATTTTAAACAATCCCGAACACTCCCACCCTATTTTTAAACCAATACGCCAAACTATGCTGTCAAACTTCAATAGGTTGTTAGCTGAAAAATAACGTATAGTTGTATGATTATTAATTTTTATTATATGAAAGATTTGATTTTAATTATAATGCTGTTTTTTTACTTTCCAATAATATTAATAATTGGAATATACTCATTATTACATTTGGGAATAACAGGAAGTGATTTTACAAACACAAAATTTGTTCAAAGTATTATTTTTCCAATTATGTATATAGAGAAAAAACGCAATAAAAAATATTAATTATACAACGTGTTACCAAAAACGAAGTATCGTTTTAATGTTTTACAACACGCATACAAATAATGTTTAAATATTATTTGTATGCCGTTATCTTATTTTAATTCCTGCAAATGTTATCCTATGGCTACCCACCTCAAAACAAAAAAACAAGAATTTTAGTTAAAAACTTGCTATTTATTTTATTCCTGCAGTAGTTAGAGCCTTTAGGCATACCCCCTCGTAAAGGAACGGGGGTTGTCTAAAGGTTCAACTCATAGCACTAAAATCTAAAAGAAAGGTTAAAAAATTCTTACCTATCTGCCGAAAGGCAAAAAAAATACAATCAAAATACACACAACATAAAACTACTGACAAAAAGACAGTTAAACCATTTATTAACTGACAAATTAACATTGACAATTTGGCAGTTAAAAATAACCTTCCAATATTTGTACTCTCAAATCATTAAAAACAAAACAAATAACAAATGAAGTTATTAGAACAAACAGGCAGTACAACTGCTAAAATTAAAGTTAATACACCAATTCAAAACTTAGCTATCGTAGTTGAGGGGGATGATGTAGATTTATCAACTGTCATAATGACATCAAGATTGGTAGATAATTCGGGGAATACCGAAAGATTAGCAACAAATTTCAGCTTAGAGGATGCTGCGAGATTATCAATATTAGGTAAAGGCTTTAATAAGGACGTTTTGCCTGCTGACGTTAGTGGTGGTGTAACAATTGACAAATCAATTAGATTGGTAGAAATTGGAGTTGGTGGAGCATTAAAAATAATGCCTGACGAGGATTTAATCATTGAATTGTCGGGATTAACAGCTGCTGATACCATCTATGTATATGGTATTGAAAATGGTGTACAAACAGTAAACGCAAGATATTACAAAAAAATCGATGTGGATAGTGCGAGTGATGACCGTAGATATATATTAGCTGATTATGATTTATTACTTGTTGATGGTTCAAAAGTAACCGAAATGCGAGTTAATTTATCAAATGGCAAAGTAAATACGGTGTCAAAAGCTGAATTAGAGCTAATGCAAGATTTCTTAAACGAGTTAACACTTGTAACAGAACACGCTGAAAACTATGCGAATACTAATACAGCCAACAACAAATTGGTATATCCGTTACACCATTCAGAAAGTATTACGGTAGAGTCTATCGATATAGATACAAGTGATACAACCGATTTAGTGGTGTCAAATGTAAAACCAATCAAAGGTTACAATGATGTTGTGAGAATATCAGAGGTAGCAAATTCAAACTTATAAAAAAAGAAATTATGTTAGTATTTATAGCAATGTCAATAATGTTGTTGTCAATGATTTTAACAATCATTGGTAGTAACACTCAAAAAGAAAGTAATACTAAATTCGCAATTTTAGGCGGTGCATTAACATTACTCCCAAAAGCCATAGATTTGGGTAAAAATCTTATTAGCCGTGGTTCAAGCTCGAGTAAACCAACAGGAATTCCAGCCGAAGTTAGAGCCAATATACAAGCAGGTTTAAATCAGGTAACAGCACAGGGTTACGCTTATTTAAACAAACCGGATGTACAAAGGATGGTGAATAATTTTATTTCTAAAGGATGGGTAACGCAAGCACAAATAAACCAAGCATTAGTAAAAGGCGGACACATATCGGGCGGTTCATCAACAACTAATAATAACGGTGGTGGTGGTTCAGAAACAGGGCGATTTTTAGGGATTGGCACAACTTGGTTTCAAAGAAATTGGAAAGAATTGTTAATATGGGGTGGTGCTGCACTTGTAGTAATATTCGGTATTATCGGATATGCTAAAGGTTGGTTTACATCAAGTAAGAAAAAGAGGTATAAAAAATAAAAAAATAAGCTATGCAAAAAGTAAAAGATTTCGTAAGTAACAATTTAGTAACTATTACGATAGTTGGCGGTGTTGTAACATTATTAACCTTAGCATTTTCAATAATCGGAATGTTTAAAAAGAAATAACAATGGGAAATTGGAATAATAATAAGCGTAACAACAACAATTTTAACAACAACCAAAACAAGCCAAAAGGCTCTGGTTACGAGTTTAAAATGACTGATGACGGTTTACCTATCTGTTGGGGTTGGAGAAAAACAAGAAATGGCGTACAATCAATGTACGCCCGACCATACGATAAAACTCAATGGCACGAATCAAAACAAGGTAATGAATTTGCAAATTTATTTGTAACCTTAAAAATAGATGGTATGCCAATTATCAAAACAAGCGGTTTATTTAACAAAACAACTAAAAAGCTTGTGATTGATGAGTACAGTTTGTTAGGAACTCCTAACGGTGGTGGACAAACAAAATCGGGTAAATACTCAAAAGGTTCGTTAATCCCTTTAAAATCTAAGTAATGGAAAAATTTGTTTTAGGATTCCGAAAATTTGCAAACCTAATTAATAAGGCAGGTTTCATTTTTTGGATTATAGGAATGTTGTTCAAAACATTTGCTTTATGGAGTGAGGAGATAGAAAACAAGTGGGGTAAAAAAGTAAAAGGCGAAAGGTCAAAAATTAACAATCCATTTAATCAAATAGTAGAAAATGGCGACAAAGAAGCAGAATAGTAAATCATTTTGGTGGTGGATAGTTGGTGGTATAGTTGCAATTGTAGTGTTAATTATTAGTTTGTTTTTTATCAGAAAAAGCAAACTAAAAAAAATTGATACAGGAAGTAGTTCGTCAAAAGACAGAGATACAAGCGGATTAACACGCGGTATCAGAAACAATAACCCCTTAAATATAAGGATTGGCAACGATTGGAAAGGCGAAGCAACTACAAAAACAGACGAAAAAGATTTTGAGGTATTTGAACATCAAAAGTGGGGTTTTAGAGCTGCGGTAAAACTATTTAGGACATACGCCCAAAAATACAATATCACAACCATTAAAATGATTATTGAAAGATGGGCACCGAGTGGGGATGGTAATAATCCTACAACCTATTTAAACAATGTATCAAAAATAATGGCTAATGATAATTTTAATATCGATAATACGACCGTATTGGACTTAAATAACGATGCGATGTTATCAAGTTTAATGTTTGCAATGGCAATACAAGAGAACGGCTATGATATGGAATTTAAAATTGATAGAAAAGCAATTATCGAGGGAATTGAATTAGCAAAATAAAAAAGAGTTATGAAGCAAATAATACAAATAGGCATCAAGATTATCAAGCTATTAACAAGCTGCCGTCATAATCGAAGCCAAGTAAAGATTTTAAGGAAAAAGCTTAAAAATCGCGAAAAGGTAAAGGTAGTATTTACACCAAATGAAAATGCAGCCACAAAATATTATATTAATGTTCAGTAATTAATGGCAAGAAAAAGTAAAGATATAGATTGGTATAAATGGGTAAAGCTTTTGCTGTTACCCATTTTGTTAATTATTGGTATTATATGGTATTTAAGCAGTAAGGGGGGTGTGTTTTTTTCTCCAATTAAATACACTATGACTCCCGACCAGGTATTGTCGCATACAAATAATATTGCAAATGATTTGGGGACGGGTTATGAATGGAGTTTTGACGAATACGACAATGAAGCTGCTAAAAAAATAGCAATGCTCAATGGTGTTAATTGGGAAGCGGTTAAAAAGACCTATAAATTACTATTTGATAAGAATTTGGTTGATGACGCTAATCGACTGCTTGACGAGGACAGTAAAGGTAAGTATGCTAAGTATTTAACGCCTAAAGGAATTATATAGTTTTTTAATGAAGTATATAAGGGCAAATACTAAAATTATATATAGTATATCTGTTAAGATTTCTTGTTTAGTGTCTGTGTAAAAATCAAATAATAACATAATATGAAAATTTCATCAAACATACTAATTTTTTTAGGTTCATTCGGTTTTGGTTCAATTGAATGGGTACAAGACATTTACGGTATGATAGTAGGAAATGGAGAATTAATAGTTAATTTTTCAGGAGCTTTAATTTCAACTATAATTATTGCAGGTTGGAAAGAATACTTAAAGCAACGTAGAGAAAACGCAACAGTTGAATGTGAAAAATGTAACAAAAAAGTATTAAAATGAATAAGTATAATTTATTAGACCAAAGACAAAAAGACCTACAGGCTGTTCTAAAAGTAATTGAGGTAAATCTTGATACAAGAGATTTAACCATTAATTTAGATGAGCCATTTATCCCTGTTGGATTTTACGCTTTGCAAGATGACAATAGCGAATTATGTGTATATGATAGATTAACGTATCCTGATGGTTACAAGAAATACAACGCTTATTTAGACATTGTCAGCAGTAGAGCTGTTAATCCTGTAAGCGGTTCGTGGATTAACTCAACTGAAAAAGCAGGGCAAAACAATTTTGAATTAATAGATAAAAACGAATTTATTAATGAGCCTATTACACTAGCTATGGGTGTGGATGTTAAAGCAAACAGTACAGCATATGTAAAGGTATTAATATTAAAAGGTAAAGATTATTAACAAAAATTAGTTCATAACTATATTTGAAAAGGCTTTTTTCTTCGGGAAAAAGCCTTTTTTTTGATAACGGTTTTAATTAAGGGATAACTTTCGCCACCAATTAGAAAAATACAAGTCTAATTAAGGGGTTATAAGTTAAAATACCTTATTTACATACTATATATTATAAGACAAAACGATAGGTTTGTTATTTAAGAGTATTTAAAAGTTTTGTACTTATAATGGTTATTATGTCTGCGTTCGTTCCTCACTTGCCTGGCTTATGGCAGCCAGGTAAATAGCTCACACATTTCTTACGCTCTTTTAAATTCTTTTATTCTTAGTAATTGTACATAAATTTAAAAATATTCAATTCTCAGCGATTAGGATTTTATAAGGTTTATCCTTTTGTCCTTATAATTAGTCGTTATGTAAAATTGCCGCACAATGCCATAGCTTTTAAAAATTTATTCTTTTTGCCTACACACAAAAATTTTATGATTAGTAGTTCACTTGTATGCAAAAAATGCGTTTGCCTTAACAAGGCTTTATTTCGCATTTTTCTATACTGCGTTCACTGAACCTTGAGTTATTTATTCTTTTTTCTTGATAAAAAAGAACCAAAAAATCAATAAGCAAATATGCTTCAACGCGCTCTTGGTTTTTTTACGGTTTTTGTATTACGGCTACAAAATACCTAAAAACCAATTCACTCCAAACGCTGTCCCGCATTTGCTTCAGGCTTACGCACCTTCCTTTTTAAAAATTATGTTAAATAGAAAACTTATAGTTGGTCAACTATATTATTTAAAGCAAACTTGCTTAGTTCTGGTATTGCTTTGGTAAATACTTTAATTTCCCAATTGTTTAAATGTTGGAAACGCTCGCCTTGGTCATTATTAATAAAAATGTAATCATCTGGCTTCGCCAGTTGATTTGATGGTATTAAATATAACACTGGCTCCATTTCCTTCATAAACAACACCAAAGCCACCCAAAGATTGTCTTTAGGTTCTCCTAAAACAGATTTGGATATTTTTACGCTTCTTTCTGTTTCTAAGTTGATGGGTTGTAAATACAATTCGTGATAATTACCTGATTTGGTTTTAACAATAAAATCTACTCCCTCTCTCCCCTGTCTGTCCGTCAGGCAGGCATTTTCATTTTGAAACACTTCTAACCGAGCTTTCATTAATTCAAGCTTTGTAAAGTGTTGGGCGTATTTGTAAAGTTTTGTCATTTAGTACTTACTTTATCTGTTGTAGTTAAAGATGGTAAATGTCTTTTAAACAATTCTTTATTGTATTTATCTTTTGTGTCAAATACCTTAGTAAGATATATTTTCTGAACTAATTTAGGATTAAATTGAAAATTCTCATGCAATTCAACTTCGTAATAAAACTCTGTTTTTGATTTTTCTTTACCTTTAATTTTGGATTTATGCTTGAGTTTAACATCCTTTATTTTACCATAATGACCAGTAAACGATTTTACTTTACCTCTCCCACCCTCATATAAATACAAACTTTCAGCGTCTGTTATTCCAATTGGAAAATCTTGCACAAAATTATCTTGTTCTATTGCGTGAAAATAAAACTTATTAGTATTCAATATCTTCGCTAAATCTTTCTTTTTGCAATAACCTAGAGCTATCTTTTTAATAGGCTTAGGCTCATTATCTAAATAATTAGTTAATTCTTTTTTATCCTTAAAGCCTTTGATTTTTTTGAGGTAATTATCAAAAATGGTAGAATCTTCAATCTCTAACTTTCGGTTTTTGCTTATTTCTAAAAACTTTTTTTCTTGATCTATACCTACATATCTTCTGCCTAACAAATTAGCAGCAATTCCAGTTGTGCTACTTCCTGCAAATGGATCTAAAATCCAAGCGTTTGGTTTTGTTGAAGCTAAAATAGCTCTTGTTAAAACCGCTAATGGTTTTTGTGTTGGATGTTTACCACACTTTTTTTCCCAGGGTGCAATAGCAGGCAATTCCCAAACATCTTTCATTTGTTTGCCACCATTGAGTTCTTTCATTAATTCGTAATTGTAGTAATGAGGAACTTTTGGCATTTTACGAGCCCAAATAATTTGCTCTGTTGAGTGCGTAAAAAAACGACAAGAAAAATTTGGTGGTGGATTGGTTTTCTGCCAAGTAACAGCGTTTAATATTTTAAAATCTAGTTCTTGTAAAATTTGCGCAATGCTAAAAATGTTGTGCATAGTTCCACTTATCCATATGGTACCATTATCTTTTAGTTTATCACGAACCAATGATAACCATTGGCGATTAAACTCATTTACAGCATCAAAACCACCTGATTTATCCCAATTCCCTTTATTTACAGAAACAATTTTAACACTTTGGATTGATAATCCGTTATTAGATAAAAGTAAGGAGGGTTAGCAAAATCTGTATCTTATTTTTTCAATTTCTTTATTTGTTTATCAAAATCAGAAATAATTTTTTGAGTTTTATTAAACTGGTCGTATTCCTTTCCTGCTTTTTCTAAAGCTTGTTTATGTGATTTTGTGCCTTTACCTTCTAGTACTTTAAATTCATTAAAGTTTAGAAATTTATTAACGCTATTTGCTAAACCTTCCATTGTGAAAGTGTTTTCTTGTTCAATTAAATTTTCGATATAGTCAAAGTAGCCTGTAACAGTACGCTCTAAACGTTTAATCTCTTTTTCTTGCAAATAATTTTTTGCAATTGAAGTATCTGATTTTAATATTCGTCCATCTGGAGCATTTTTCCATGTAGTCAAGCCCATATTTTCTTTTTTAGCATTTGCATTGCTATGTATGATTTCTGCAGCGGTTTGACCTGTAATAGCAAAATGAAATTTGTTTTGAACCATAGCATAAAAGCTTTTAGTGATTTCAGATTGAGGATTGTAGTCTATGCTACATTCGGCAAATATATCAGTTACTTGTTGGTAAATTCTTCGCTCACTTGCTCGTATGGAACGAACTCGTTCTAAAAGTTCTCTGAAGTAATCTTTACCAAATATGGTTTCACCTTGTTTTAAACGATTATCATCCATCACAAAGCCTTTGATGATATATTCTTTAAGCGTTTTTGTTGCCCATATTCTGAATTGTGTAGCTTGTTTTGAATTAACTCGATAACCTACTGAAATGATTGCATCTAAATTATAATAGTTTACATTGTAGTTTTTGCCATCTTCTGCAGTTGTTCGGAAATTCCGAACAACTGATTCTTCTACTAATTCTTCTTCTGAAAATATATTTTTTAAATGTTCATTAATAGTCGACTTGGATTTGCCAAATAGTTCTGCAATAGCTTTTTGTGAAAGCCAAACATTTTCATCTTGTAGAAACACATTTACTTTAACATCTCCACTTGAAGAAGAGTAGAGAATGAAATCTGAGTTATTTTTCTTCATATGCCAGAATATTTATTGCTTTATCTACAAAATCAGTATTATCTAAAACAATTTCTTCATTATTGTATTGCTGATTAACAATGTTGTAAGCTTCATTTTCGGAATTCGCTTCTACTTCAACAACCCTTTGTAATGTTTCTGTTATTTCTATTTCAAATGTTTTCATTTTGATTTTTTTTTATAAACTCCTCTTTGGTTGAACTCAATAATTTCTTTATCCCTAAGAATTTGTAATTGTTGTCGAATTTTATCTTTTATAAAGTTATTATTTGGATATTTTAGTTTTAACTCTTCTTCAAAAGAATATACTTGCTTTAGATTAAAAGTATCTGTTTGAATTCTATCAACACAATTCATAATATCAAGTATCCAACCTCTTGAAGAACCTTTTCTGTCTTTTAAAAATGAAGTTTGTTTCCAATCTGAAATAACATTTTCTGGGTTAATTACTTTAGTGTTTTTTACTAAAAATATTCTACCCTTTTCAGGAATTTTATTTAGTTCTATGTTGCAGCCAACCCAACCTGCTCTTCTTGCTGTATCTGCAAGTGGTTTTCTTTTTTCTATAATATCAGAAACAAAAAAGTGTTTTGGGATTATCATAAAGTTATTGACGCTCCAATTAGTTCTATCATAGGTTAGAAAGAAAAAGTTTGGATTGTTATCAGAATTTATTCTTTCAATCATTGTAGAGTAAGCACCATCTACAATCTTTTTCCCAATAGATTTACTGTATTTTGATTTTAATTCGAATTCTTCATTGCAATTAGAACAGTAAAAATCAGCAACAGGTTTATTGTTTTCAAACTCACTAATTCTAATTTCTCCACAATTTGGACAATATGAATTGTTTTTAACCCAACTTTCAGTTAATACTCTGGCTTTTTGAGAATTGCTTGTGTACGAATTGGCTATATTTAAGTCAAAATGTAGGTTCATTATTAGCTTGCCTTTGCAAAAGGGATAGGAGCAATTATTTGAACTCCTTTTTCTTTTCTCAAAAAAGGAAAAGAGTGAGTGCGGATAGCCCGACCCGATAGGGATTTGCCCAAATCATCAAAAAAATTATCTTTTGGGTCTTTTCCTTTTACATCTGAATTACTCAACATCCAATTATGACCAAGAATATCTAGCTGCTTGCAAAAATCTCTTAAACGCTTTTGTTCTTCATCATTAAACTCATCTTTAGCATAAGAGTTAAAGCTTGATGTTTCGCTTAGTGGTTTGTAAGGAGGGGCAAAATAGAAAAATGTTTCTCCTTCTGCATAATTTAATGTTTCTTCAAAGTCTCCATTCAGAATTATTACTTTTTCCAACAATTTACTTACAGCTCTTAGATTATCTTCATCACAAATCATAGGTGTTTTATAACTTCCAATTGGCACATTAAAACCATTCGATTTATTTACTCTAAATAAGCCATTAAAACAAGTTCTATTTAAAAAGATAAATAGTGAGGTGTGAACGACATCATTTGATTCTCGGGTATTGAATAAAGCTCGTTTTTCGTAATAATATTCTTTCCTAGCATCAGCATCTTGTTCAAACTGATAATATTCAGCTTGCCAAGTTGTTAATTGATTAATTACTTCTTCAACATTAGAACGAATTGTTTTATAAGTCTTAGTTAAATCAGTATTAATATCATTAATTACAGCTTTTTTAATGTTTGGAAAATTGTTTAACATCCAAAACATAACTGCACCACTTCCAACAAAAGGTTCAATAAATGTTATTTCTCTTTCGGTAAAATCTTTTGGTAATGATTTATAGATGTCATTAATTAGCTGTGTTTTACCTCCAGCCCATTTAAGAAAGGGTTTTGCTGCTTTTGTTGAGTTGAGTTTCATATCTCTCAAATATAACAAGTAATTAGGCAAAAAAGCGAATGATAGAGTACTAAGTTTTAAACAAATGTTTCTTTAAAGATTCTAAGGCAAAGCTGTTTTTGTTGAGCGTGCCCTAAAGGTCGGGCTATCCGCACTACACGGTAGTTTGCTTCTATCCCTCACGCTGCTTCTAAATAAGCTCCGTTTAAAAAAAAAACGGAGCACATTTATCGCATTACTTAAGCGGTATTGTAAGCCTTAAAAATTTGCCCGGAAGCGGTCACAAATTTTTAATACTTACGAGTTTGTTTTGATAAAATTTTTCTTCCCTCTTTTAAAAAGATTAAATTTTTAAACCAAAGCAAAGTAACATAACGCAGTACATTATAAGACAAAACGATAGTTTTATTAATTAGGGTTATTTAAACGTTTTGTCAGTTATAATGCATATTATGTCTGCTCCCGAAATAAGGTTTGTAAGCTTTTTACAAAAGCACAAAACTATTATTCGGGATTGTCCCGATTTTTTCCATCGGGATAAATAGAACACACGAGCCACATTCCTTACGTCATTCCGCACTTGATGCGGAATCTTTTTAATATTCTGTACAAATGTCTAAATAAAATATTCTATGTGATTCTCAGCGTTTTATAAGGTTTATCCTTTTGTCCTTATAATTTGCCATTATGTAAAATAGCCGCACTGATGCCTGCCCAGTTTATAAAAATTAATTATTTGTCCTACGCTCAAAAAAAATAATTATAGTTACTCACTTGTATTTAAAATGCTATTTGCCTTAATAAGGCTTTTTTTCGCATTTTTTCATACTCGTTCGTTAGACTTGTTTTATTCATTCTTTTGCCTTGATGCAAAAGAACCAAAAAATCAAGAAAGAAATATGCTATCTGCCCGCTCTGTACAAATGCAAGTAATTCTATTAAAGTAATTCCGATTACATCGAAAAACGTAAACGCCTTTAATGTATTACTAAGCATTTGCACATTCACGCCAAACGCTGGCTCACATTTCTTTCGGGCTAACGCACCTTCCTTTTATGTTTCTATTTAACATAATTCTAAGGTTTTGCAATTCTATTGGCAAGTGTTTTCTAATAATTTTAGTGGTAATTGTTGTGTTTTTATCACACACAAGTTACAGCAAAGTTATGGTTGTTGGTTCGTGAAATTGCAAGGATAAAATGAATTAAAGCTATTTAGCTTACCCACAGAGCTAACGCTCCGTAAACCGCTTTACTCCTTGCATTTATCTCACTCAAAACCATAGGAATAGCCTAACTTGGCGTGTTGCCAAGGGTTCATTAATATTTTATAATTATGTTATGTATTCTTTTTTATACTCGTATTAATTCTATTAAATCTTGGTTTTGGCTAGGTCATTATCGTAAGTGTGGTTTTAAGCTCGTTTGTAGTCGCCATAAGTGGCTTTATGTTTACTATGTTCGTTTCTTGTGGTTCGAGTTTGGTTGTTCTTCGCTCTCTTTTTAGGGGGCGTTTTTTTTGTTTAAAAACTAGATTAGATTTTTTAATTGATTCTCTAAACGATATTCATTTAATTTAGGCATTCCTTTAGAAAATACTTTGATTTACTCATTTCTTTTCTATTTTCTAATTGTATTCGTGAGCCCTTCGGGGTTCCCAATTGGCTAAATGAGTAAATCTTTCGCCTTGCGGATTATCAATAAAGATATAATTATCAGGTGTTTCGAAAGTTTTTGAAGGCATTAGAAATAAGCCTAGTTCTTCTCCTTCTAATAACAAAACTAATGCAATCCATAAATTGTCTTTTGGTTCACCCAATTGTTGTTTAGGAATTTTGATACTTCTTTGCTGTCCTAATTCAAGTGATTGCAAATACAATCCGTGCTCATTTCCGTTATTAGTTGTAATAGTAAAATCTACTCCCTCCCTCCCATTCTCTTTTTGAATTGATTTAAATCCAATTTGGGTAAGTTCCTGATTGATATAGCTAATTACTTGACTCATTATATTTCAAATTTAAACATTATCCTCATAAATCTTATCCAATGGATTTACACACGGTTTCAATTCTGTTTTAAGGCTTACTGTTCTTTATCAGCTAAATATTCTATTAAATACTTACTTTTCTTAATCTCAAAGAATTTGCAATAACCGATACAGAACTAAAGCTCATTGCTGCTGCTGCAATCATTGGGGAAAGCAAAATTCCAAAAACAGGAAACAAAACGCCTGCTGCAATAGGTACACCTAAAGTATTATAAATAAATGCAAAAAAGAGATTTTGTTTAATGTTTAACATTACTTTATGGCTAAGATTTTTTGCTTTAACTATTCCTTGTAAATCTCCTTTTACTAAAGTAATCTCAGAACTTTCAATAGCTACATCTGTTCCTGTTCCCATAGCTATTCCAACATCAGCTTGAGCTAACGCTGGTGAATCATTAATTCCGTCTCCTGCCATAGCGACTATTTTACCTTTTGCTTGTAATTCTTTTATCGCTTGTAATTTATCTTCTGGTAAGCATTCTGCTTTAAAATCAGTCAAATTTAATGTGTCTGCTACTGCTTTTGCGGTATTTCCGTTATCTCCTGTCATCATTATTACTTCTACTCCCATGCTTATCAGTTCAGTAATGGCTCTTTTACTAGATTCTTTTATAGCGTCTGAAATAGCTACATAGCCAACAGTTTTTTCATCAACAGCTATATAAGAAACAGTTTTCCCTAATTTTTGTTCTGCAATAATCTTCGTATTTAAATCATCAGGAATTGTAGCATTCACTTTCTCCATCAACTTTAAATTTCCTAACGCTATTTTTTTTCCTTTAACTGTGCCAATCACTCCTTTTCCTGTTACACCTTCAAAATCCTTTACATCAATTAATTGAACTCCTTTTGTCTTTCCATATTTTACCACTGCTTCTGCTAAAGGGTGTTCACTATACTGGTTTAATGAAGCTATTTGTGTCAATAAATCTGTTTCGTTATTTCCTTCTGTTGCATACACTTTTTCTACTGAAGGTCTTCCTTCTGTGATGGTTCCTGTTTTGTCAGTAATCAGCACGTTTACTTTATTCATCGTTTCTAAGGCTTCTGCATTTTTTATTAAAACGCCTGATTGTGCTCCTTTTCCAACTCCTACCATTACCGACATTGGGGTTGCTAATCCTAAAGCACAAGGACAAGCAATTATTAATACTGCAATGGCATTTACAAAACCATATACAAAAGCAGGTTCTGGACCAAATGCTGCCCAAACACCAAAGGTTATTACTGCAACTACAACCACAATTGGAACAAAATATTTTGCAATGGTATCTACCAACTTCTGAATTGGAGCACGAGAACGACTGGCATCGTTTACCATTTGAATAATTTGAGAAAGCAAGGTATCTGCACCAACTCTTTCAGCAATCATAATAAATGATTTATTTCCATTTATGGTTCCCGAACTCACTTTGTCCCCTTCTTCTTTATCCACAGGGATAGGTTCTCCAGAAATCATAGATTCATCTACACTGCTATTCCCTTCCTTAATTTTACCATCTACAGGGATTTTATCTCCAGGTTTAACTCGTAATAAATTACCTACTTGTATATCATGGATAGAGATAACTTTATCCTCTCCATTCTCTACCAAAACTGCTTCGGATGGAGCTAACTTCAATAACTCTTTTATAGCTCCACTTGTTTGACTGTGGGCTCTAGCTTCTAATAACTGCCCTAATAAAACCAAAGTTAGGATTACTGCTGTTGCTTCAAAATAAAGTAAGACTATTCCTGCTTCTGTTTTAAATTCGTTGGGAAAAATATCTGGAAATAATAAACCAACTACACTGAATAAAAAAGCAACTCCTGTTCCTATTCCTACCAAAGTAAACATGTTTAAATTCCAAGTAACAATCGATTTCCAAGCTCTAACAAAAAACATCCAGCAAGTATAAAAAACAATTGGTATGGTTAAAATAAACTGTACCCAATTCCAATTTTGATGATCCATCACTTTAGTGAGAGGATTATTGGGAATCATATCACTCATAGAAATTACAAAAACAGGAAAAGCAAACAACAATGAGATTTTCATCTTCTTTACTAATTCTTTATATGCTTTTTGTTCTGAACTTTCACTAGGTTCTAATGGAACTAAATCCATTCCACATTTTGGACATGAACCGGGTTTGTCTGAAATGATTTCAGGGTGCATGGGGCATGTGTACTGCTGTTTAGAATTATTTACTTGTGGTTGTTCTACTAAATCCATTCCGCAAACAGGACAATCACCTAGTTTATGATATGTTTTTTCTCCTTCACAGTGCATTGGACAATAGTAAATACCATTCCCTTCTTGTTTAGGTACCTCTTTGTGGTCATTTCGATGCGATCCTCCACCACAACAACTCGTTTTCTCTTCCTGTTTTCGAGAATTATCCCCACCACAGCAAGAACTCGATTCATTTTTTTCTAAAATCATTTCCATTCCAAGTGCTACTTCAATGGTATAATTACCAATTTTAGATAATGCTATTTGCATAATTTCTGTAGCAATATGCGTATCCATTTCAACAATTGCACTATCAGGCAAACTGACTGTTGCTTTTGTAATTCCTTCTATTTCATTAAGTGTCTTTTCTACTTTAGTTCTGCAACCATCGCATGACATTCCAATTATTTTATATGTATGTTTCATGGTATGAATTTTATATTTCAAAGCTACAAACACATTAGCAGGATGTTATTATAGAATTTTATAAATAAGTTACATAATTTATAGTTTATCAAGTGATTGTCTTTTCCTTACATCTTTTAATTTTTTAAAATAGCTTGGTGTTAATCCTGTTTCTTTTTTGAACTGATTACTTAAATGAGCCACACTACTATATCCCATTTCAAAAGCAATTTCACTTAATGTTAATTCATTGTAAAATAAAAGTTCTTTTACTTTTTCTATTTTCAGTTGTATTACATAATGTTCAATGGTAACTCCTGAAACAGAGGAAAACAAATTACTCAAGTAATTGTAATCATAATGTAACTTGTTTTTCAGATATTCCGAGATGTTTAATTTGTTATGTTCAATTAACTTCTGCTGAACATATTTTATTAATAAGGATTTAATTTTCTCAACCAACTGACTAGTTTTATCATCTAGTGTTTCAAATCCAAATGATTGTAATGATTTATTTAATCTTTCTATTTTTTCTAAACTTAGAATAAACCCTCCAGTATCAATTTCTCCTAGTGATACTGATAAAAAAGGAATATTTAATGCTTTCAGTTGTTCTTCAACAACAAAAATACACCGATTACATACCATGTTTTTTATATAGAATTTCATACTATAATGTTTGTTGTTGATTAAACACTTACTAGAAATGTGTTTCTAGTAAGCGTTATTAATTTATTCTACCTCTACTAAATCCATTCCACATACAGGGCATGAACCTTCTTCTGAATAGATTTTATCTCCTTCACATTTCATTGGACAATAATAACTGGTTTCAGCTACTTGTTCTGTTGATTCTGATGTTTGCTCTGAAGAGCAACTAACAAATACAGCACCTAAAAAAAGTGTTGCTACGGTTAATCTTAAAATTTGTTTTTTCATATTATTTATTTTTATGGTTTATAATTATTTATTGAGCATTTTTAAGATGATTATAGATTACTTCTTCATCTCCAATATTAAATGTTGATTGGTTAAACAATACGTTATTATCATTATCTTGAATTAAAATATGTGGAGCATTATTAACATTCATAGCTCTTCTAAAATCTCCATTCTCATCAATGTAACATTCAAAATCCCATCCTTTACCATTTACAAAACCTGGCACTTTACCACTAGAACGAGTATCGTCTGTAGAGATAATGATGATTTTAAATTTCAATTCTTCTTCCCAATCAGGAATAAGGTCTGAAATTTCATCTAATCCATTTATGGTATGATGACAAGTTGTTGACCAAAAAATGATAACCAAAGGTGAATCATTATTGGAAATTGTGGATGCATAGACACTACTACCTTCAATGTTTTTCAACTTTACATCTAGAAGTTGATTGTTTTGAGCTGACAACATACCACCATAAATCATCAGGAATAATAACATATATATTTTCATTTTGTTCTATTTAATTATTGCAAATCCAATTATAACAAGTAGAACCAAACAAATAATCCAATTAATATATTTCTTAACTTTAGAGTTCTTCGGTTCATCTCCTATATTTTTACAACAAGATTTCATCTTTACTATTTTAAATTAATGTTGTCATTAGAAGGGAATGCAATTATTAAGAACCCTATCTCTTAACTAAAACAAGTTCTGCACTCCCTTCCTTGACATTTAATTAATGATTATGACCACTATGGTCTTCTTCCTTTTTTGCTTCAGGCCTTTCATATTGACAACAACCAGGTAAATTGTTATATACTTTTTCAGAAGCCCTATATTCTTCTGTATCATATCCAACTTCCGCAATTTTCTTTTTAATATCATCCAGAGAAATATCGTGTGTATGATAAACCACCTCCATAATTTTTGTTTCTTTATCCCAATCTGCTCTATCAATTCCTTTTATATTTTTTAATGCTCCTTCGATTGTTTTTTCGCACATACCACAATTTCCATACACTTTAAAAGTGTCCGTTTTTTTGTCGTCATGATTTATAACTGTTATGTTTTCAATTGAGGTAAACGCTTTTGAACTATTAGTGCCTACAAGCATTGAACTTAGTGTTAATACACTTAAAATTATTTTTTTCATTTGTTTGAATTTATTGATTAATAATTATTTTATTTCTTGTTTGACTTCTCCACATTTCAGCATTTTACTACCGAAGTAGGGGTTTTTTATCTCTTTTTCTGTGCTTAACCAATAGCCCCCTTTATCATCATTTGCCATCGGACAGTATTCTAAATAAAGTGGTTGGTTATCTTTCATCTTAACTCCTAATTGTTGAGTGGCATTAGAAAGTGATTTACTAATGGTTAAGAAAATAGTTCGTTGCTCATCAATGTTTACTGCTTTCGATAATAATTTCAAGTCTTTGTTCATTGCTTTTAAAGCTTGCATCCAAACATTATGTGCATCTTCCATCACTAAACTCATATCCACCTTTTTAAGTGATTGTTGAAATGCTTTTGCATTGGACTTTAGATCCGAATTATCGCTAACTAACTTATTCTTAATAGACAAGTATTGTTTCACTACATTACCTAATTGTTGTTTAAATTTAGAGGAGACCTTCGATTTATCTATCATCACTTCTTTACTCATATCCATCTCTTTCATTTCCTCTTTATTACCATCTCCACCATGATTATGACCAGTAGCAACTTTCCCTCCTGTTGGATTCATCATGCTCTTTTTACCAGCTAATTGTGCTGCTGCGTCAATTTTAAATACGCCATTGGTTGCTATCTCTTCTCCTTCTTCCAATCCTTCCTTAACCACATAGAATTCACCTGCATCTTCTCCTAAAATCACCTCTCGATAAATAAAAGAATTGTGTTCTCGGTTTGGTAATTTCACATAAACCACTGCACGTTTACCCGTCCAAAGTACTGCTGATTTAGGAGCAAGAATAACCTCGCCTGCTATTGGTAGTTTAGATGAAATAACTCCATTAGCAAACATATCAGGTTTTAATAATCCATTTGCGTTCGATACTTCAACTCGCACATTAGCAACTCTTGTTTTCGGGTTAATAAATGGGTCAATAAAAGTTACTTTTTCCTTAAATAATTTACCAGGAATAGCTTTAAGTTCTATCTCTAAATCATCGCCAACTTTTACCCAAGGCAAGTCATTTTCATAAGCTTCAAACAACATCCACACTTTACTTAAATCAGTAACTTCTAATAATATTTGTCCAGCTTTAACATAATCTCCTTCCGCTGCCATCATCATCACGACATAACCATTATGGTCAGATAATATGTTTAGTTCATTTTGAACTTCTCCTGATTTTTCGATGCTTTTAATTTGTTGGTCAGTAAATTTCCATTGCTTTAATTTGTTTCTAGCTGCTTCAACCAAAGCTGGGTTAGTTGTTTGGTCTTTTAAAACTTCAAACAATTCCTTTTGTGCAGTTACCAATTCAGGTGAGTATATCGTTGCTAGTTTTTGACCCTTTACTACCTTCTCCCCCGTAAAGTTGATGAACAGCTTTTCTATCCTTCCTGGGAAATGAACTGTCTGAGAATAAACTAATCGTTCATCAGCTTTCACTTTCCCCAATAATCGAATTTCTTTTTCAGGGCTTTCTTTTTTGACTACATACGTTTGAATTTCAGCTAACTTCATAGCAGAAGCAGACATTGGAACTTCATCAGGCAATGTTTCTTGATTATCCATTGAATTGTCCAACGGAATTAAATCCATACCACACAATGGACATTTACCTGGTCCATTTTGTTGTATTTGAGGATGCATGGAACAAGTCCAAATTTGTTCTTTAGCATTTTCATCATGAATATGAGTTCCTTGACCTTCAGTGGTTGCATCTCCTCCACCTATAAACTTACCGATAACAATTCCGATTATTAAAACCAGAATAATTACTATCCATTTATTGTTTAATATATTTTTCATAATCCTTAATTTATTTTCCTGTTAAATAATTGATGAATGCTACAGTAGCATTTTTGTCTGCTTTTGCTTTATCTAATTCAAGTGCATACTTTAAAACTTTTCGCTCCATCCTTAATACTTCTTCAAAATTTTGTCCATTATTGGAGTAAGATGTTAATAGTATTGCTAGTGATTTTTCTGCTAATTTTAATTGCTTTTGAAATAATACAATCCTGCGGTCACCGTCTTTATACTCTTTATATCCTTTCTCGAATAAAATGGTTAGCTGATTTTGTTTATCCTCTTTTTGATATTGCGTAGCTTCAATATTTAATGAGGCTTCATTTATCATTGCTTTGTATTTCTTGCGATAAAGCGGAACCGTAATCCCAATTTTAGGGAATATAATCGCATCTTTTCCACTTTCATTACCAGCCATTGGATTATCACTATTCCCAATTAATATGTAATCCATGCCAACTGAAATTTTAGGTCCTCCCATTTTATGCGCTGCTATTTCTTGTTTTTGAAACGAAGCCATTTTAAAATCGAGTTGCTTTATCATGTGATTTTGATTTGATATGCTATCTAGTAATATTTCTTTCGAATACGCTAGACTTTCATCCCATAAATCATCAGGAACAACGATGGAATTTTCTACAGGTTGATTTAACAACTTATTGAAGTTAACTTCCAAAACCCATTTGGTATCTAATAAATAAGCCAATTGATTTTCCAACTCATTTTTTTCCATCTCAACACGCATTTCATCAACTACTGATGACTTGCCTGTTTCTACTTTGATTAAAGCCAATTGCTGAAAGGTGTTTAGTATTGCTATATTTTCCCGAGTAATTGCTATACCTTTTTGAACAAAATACAAATTGTAATAAGCAGATTTAATATCAAAAAACAACTTTGATTTGGCTTCTTCAAATGCCTCATATTTTGCTTTAGCTCTTTCAATTACAACATCTTCCTGAGCATTCAATGTTCCAAACCATGGAAACATCTGAGTGATTCCAAATTTTGCCTGTTGTGGACCAACCCTTGTCTCTACAGGAGTTATAAAATAGCCAAATGAAATCATTGGATCAGGTAGTGCCCCAACCTGTGGCACTTTTTCTAAAGCAGCGTTATATTCTGAAAACTTAGCCTTTAGTCCTGGATTGTTTTCTGCTCCAATTTTTAAGTACCCATCTAATTCTGTCTGAGCATCAACCTCTAGAACAAGCACAGACAAAGTGATTATGACGTAATATTTTATTTTTTTCATACCTCTTTATTCTTTTATAAATGAAGATATTCGACTTTGTAACTTTGTTTTTAATGGTAGCTCTACATCTTTTAATGCTTTAAATGTTATTTTACTGATAGCATTTCTTTTTAACATTAATTCCAACCAATGATCCATTGCTTCAGATAATGCTACTTTAGAATCAATATAATAGTCCTCTTTCCTTTCAGTTTTTATTTGGTAAAATCCTTTAGATATATTAGACCCAACAGCGTCAATCGATTTCACAAATGGGATTCCTAATAATGTTTGGTTCTCATCATCTAATGAGTTTAAAATATTCCAAGCATTATCAGATAATTTTTTATACAATTTGTACTCTATTAGGTTTTTCACATTTGTTGGTATAACTTCTTTCATCTTTTTTTAATTTAATCGATTAACTTTTCTTTCTTGCCACATGCTGTATAATACAGGCATAATAAACATGGTCAACACTTCAATTAACATTCCTCCAAATAATGGAATTGCCATTGGTCCCATAATATCAGAACCTTTTCCTTGTGAGGTAAGTACTGGAATTAATGCAATAATTGTGGTTGCTGTTGTTAGAACCGCAGGTCTAACTCTTTTAGAAGCTGCTAAAAGCACCGTAGCACGAACTTTGTCTTTTGTATTAGGTTTGTCTTTTTCAAACAATTGAGTTAGATAGGTTCCCATTAAAACACCATCATCCGTGGCTACTCCAAAAAGAGCAATAAATCCAACCCAAACAGCTACACTTAAATTGACTGTATGAACCTGAAACAAGTCTCTAAGATTTATTTCTCCAATTGAGAAATCTAAAAATCCAGGTTGACTATACAGCCAAAGCATTATAAAACCACCAGAAAATGCAACTATAAGCCCACTAAATATCATTGAAGTTGTTATTACAGACCTAAACTGAAAGTACAAAATCAAGAAGATGATTAACAAAGAGATTGGTACCACAATCATTAATCTTTTAGTAGCTCTAATCTGATTCTCATAGTTTCCTGTAAATCGATAACTAACTCCAGCAGGAAGATTAAATTCACCTGATGCAATTTTCTCAGCAAATAATGCTTGAGCATCTTCAACTACATCCACTTCTGCGTGCCCTTCCTTTTTATCGAAAATCACATAACTTACTAAAAAAGTATCTTCACTTTTAATTACTTGTGGCCCTCTTACATAATTAATGTCGGCTAATTCTTCTAATGGAATTTGTACTCCAGCAGGTGTAGGTATCAACACTCTCTTTAAATCTTCTGGGTTATCTCTATATTCTCTTGCATATCTAACCCGAACTGGAAACCGCTCTCGTCCTTCAACTGTTGTTGTTAAGGGCATTCCACCAATTGCAACACCAATTTGTTTTTGCATATCTTCTACAGTCAAACTATACCTTGCTATTGCTTCTCTATTGATTTCAATTTCTAAATAAGGTTTACCTACAACCCGATCAGCAAAAACAGCTGATGCTTCAACGCTTGGTACTTGTTTTAAAATATCTTCTATTTCATACCCTACTTTTTCTATGGTTTCTAAATCTGGACCAAAAACTTTAATCCCCATAGGAGCACGCATTCCTGTTGCTAGCATTACTAATCTCGTTTCTATAGGTTGTAATTTTGGAGCTGATGTTAATCCAGGTATTTTTGAATGTTCTAGTACATCTTTCCATATATCATCAGGTGATTGGATATGTTCCCTCCATTGTCTAAAATATTCACCGTCTTCATCTTCTATTAAATCAGTAGTTGGTATAGAACGAAAATCATCTGACGCATATTTATAAGTAGAACTATCTTTCAAGATAAAAGCATTATTATCATCTACTTTAAATCGCATTTTATGACCGTCTTCATCAATTTTATATTCTGGCAAATAATTAATGATGTTTTCATACATCGAAACAGGGGCTGGGTCTAAAGCTGAATTTACACGCCCCCATTTACCAACTGTTAAGTCAACTTCTGGAATAGCATTCAAATGCCTATCTAATTTACGGATAACATCTACATTTTCAGATACGCCTGAATGTGGCATTGTTGTAGGCATTAACAAGAAAGAACCTTCATTTAATGATGGCATAAATTCTTTGCCAATCCCTGGAAAGTCTTCTGATAAAGATGCCCATACCGTATTGTTTTTAGCAAACTGAGGCATAAAACCAAATACTTTATCGAATCCTTGCCATGTTGTAATTCCAAATAAAACCAGAATGATAGGAGCTGATAAAAATTTCCATTTATTTTCCAAACACCAAGTCAATAACTGTTGATAGTACTTAACAATTAACATCAAAAATCCAAGTATAACTCCCACTGTCGCTACCACAAAAAGAATATTAGCCGAAAAACTGTTTTGAACTCCTAGGGGCATCCAAATATTAGCTATGAAATAGACGACAACAAACAGCGTAATAACAATGTTTATAATATTGACATACTTCCTTTTGTCCTCTGACCATTTATGTTCTAATAAGTTGTTAACTCCAAATAGAATTAAAGCAATAGACAACCAACTTCCAAAACCTATCCAAAAAACAAAACCTGCAAGAATCAATAATCCATTCCATACCTTACTCATTTTCCCTTTATCAAATCGTATTGAAAATACAATATGAGCGAATGTTGGGATAAATAAAATTCCAATAAACAATGCAGCTAACATCGCAAAAGTTTTGGTAAATGCTAATGGTGTAAACAATTTGCCTTCGGCAGCTTGCATGGCGAATATGGGTAAGAAACTAACAATGGTTGTAAATAAAGCAGTAACTACTGCCGAAGCTACTTCAGAAGCCCCCTCATATATTACCGTCATTAATTCTTTGCCTCGTTTCCCCACATTTTTTGGCAGTTCAATATGTTGTATAATGTTCTCGGTAAAGACAACACCAACATCTACCATCACCCCAATCGCAATCGCAATTCCTGAAAGGGCTACTATATTAGCATCCACACCAAATTGACGCATCATAATAAAACTAATGAGCACGCCTAATGGCAATAAACTAGATATTAATACGGATGCTCTAAGGTTTAATACTAATACAATAACCACCAATAAAGCAATAAGCATCTCAAGAGAAAGCGCTTCTTCTAATGTCCCTAATGTTTCTTTTATTAATCCTGTTCTATCATAAAAGGGTACTATAGTCACTTTAGAAACCGTTCCATCCGCCAAGGTTTTACTTGGCATACCTGGTTCTATTTCTTTAATTTTTTCTTTTACTCGATCTATAACTTGTAGTGGATTTGCTCCATAACGAGCTACTACAACTCCTCCAACAGCTTCTGATCCTCCTTTATCAAGTCCTCCTCTACGTGTTGCTGGTCCAAAGACTACTTTGGCAACATCCTTAATTTTAATCGGAACATTATCATTAGAGATAATCACACTTTCTTCTAAATCTTTTAACGACTCTATGTAGCCTAATCCTCGAATTAAATACTCTACCTTATTATATTCTATGGTTCTTGCTCCAATATCCAGGTTACTCTTTCTAACAGCTGCCATAATTTGAGCTACTGTTATGTTGTGAGCTTTCATTGCATTAGGGTCAATATCTACTTGGTATTCTTTAACAAACCCTCCAATTGTTCCTACTTCTGACACTCCTTTTACCGAAGTTAATGAATATCCTATTTGAAAATCTTGTATAGTTCTTAACTCTTGAGGATCCCATCCACCAGTAGGGTTTCCATTTTTATCTCTTCCTTCTAAAGTGTACCAATACACCTGTCCTAAAGCAGTAGCGTCAGGACCTAATGCAGGTGACACTTCGGAAGGCAACAAGCCACTTGGCAAAGAGTTTAATTTTTCTAAAACCCTTGTTCTACTCCAGTAAAACTCTACATCATCTTCAAATATTAAGTAGATACTGCTTAACCCAAAAATAGAATTACTTCGAATGGTTTTTACTCCTGGAATACCTAATAGAGCAGTAGTTAATGGATAACTTATTTGGTCTTCGATATCTTGTGGAGAACGCCCAGACCATTCTGTATAAACTATTTGTTGGTTTTCGCCAATATCTGGAATGGCATCTACGGGTACTGGGTTTCTCGGAATAATAGATTCGCCCCAATTAAATGGTGCTACAGAAATTCCCCACATTATTAAAGCTCCTAACAATAGTAATGTAACGAGTTTATTTTCAAGAAAATACTTTATTATTTTATTTAACATATCAATTCATTTTGATGTTGAAAAAGTGTCATATACGACAAATTACATTAACTCCTTTAGAAGAAAATGTAAATCAATATCAAAAATGAATCAAATTAAGAAAGACTGAATCAAGACAGGGATGTCTCTAATCAGAGGTGGTGGAGAATGGTCAGAGAAAAAATCTATTTCAGTAGTTTCGTTCTCAAATAATTCAACATAAGTAGTGACAAAAGCTATTAAAAAATTAGGAGAAAAATCAAAATTAGTTATCTGCTGTATGTAATCTTTATCATTCTGGATTAACTGAACTTCATCTTCACAACAATTTTTCTTCATTTGTTTTTTAGAGGAACAATCGTTTGCTTTCTTTTCCATTCCACAGGAAACATCTGCTACTCCAACACTAAACACAGTTTTAACCTTCTTTCCCCCACAAATATGTGAAGAAACAGTAAATCCCATTGATGTTGTAAGGATAACCAAACTTAATATGACTGAAAAAATCTTATTCATAGATTAAAGGTTAACGCAAATTTAGTGAAAAAATTATATAGAACATATATTAAGGCAAATTTGATTTTCTTGGGCGTGCCCTAAAGGTCGGGCTATTCGCTATATCTTTTTGTGAAAAACAAAAAGTATGTCGCTTCTATCCCTCACGCTGCTTCAAATAAGCTCCGTAAAAAAACGGAGCACATTTATCGCATTACTTAAGCGGTATGTAAAAGTTAAAAATTTGACCTAAAGCGGTCTCAAATTTTCAACCATTACATTATTTGTTTTTGTTATTTTTTTCTTTTTCCTACCTTAAATTATAAATTTATATAACCTAAGCTAAGCAACATAATGCTAGTACATTATAAGGCAATAGTCAATTATAATTCGACATTATGTGAAATAGCTTACAACGAAATTTATTTAAATAATGTTACAGCTAATTTTAACGTCTTTTTCCTCCAGAATATTCCATAGCTTCTCCTTTTCCAAAGCCATAACTAAAACCTAAGGCAATAAAACGTCCTCGCTGTCCGAAACGATAGTTGTAATAATCGTCTTGAATTATAACACTTTCTTGAATACGAGATGCAAACACATCTCTAACACTTAAACTAACAACAGCTTTACCTTTTACAATTTTCTTTCGAATACCTAAATCCATAAAAGTATTTTGTGACACTTCGCTTTGCACCGTTTCATACCCAGATTGATAGTTACCGGTTACTTCAAAATCAAAATCATAAGGCAGTTTTAGTTTGGTTGTTAACTTAGAAGTCCATTTGTCTCCATCAAAATCAAACGATGTTGCTTCGTATGTTCCTTGCCTACTAAAGAAGTTATAATTTATATCTCCTCTAAATGATACTTTTTTATTTAAAGTATAATCTGCATTAAATTCAACCCCTGTAGCTCTGTTTGTCCCTAAATTTATAGGTTGTGTAACATTCACATTGTTTTGAAAAGTAGAAATTCGTTCGATAACCTCTGTGGTATAACGATGAAAAACACCAAAATTAAAGGAGGTTTTATCTCTTAAATAAATACTTGTTACCTCATAAGAATCGGTAAATTCTGGTTGTAAATTAGGATTCCCGGTTCTTACACTAAAGTTGTTTGTAATGTTAAAAAATGGATTTAAATCCCATAACCTTGGACGAAAAATTCGCTTAGAATAACCTGCTTGCAAAGAAAACTTATCCGTTAATTTATAGGAAGAATGTAAACTCGGAAACAAGTTAGTATAATTTTGTGTGTTTTCTTGATTAGTGTTGGTTAGCAAAGTTGTTAAATCAGTATTTTCTGCTCTAACACCTGCTTTAATACCCCATTTTCCTTTTTCGTATGCTCCCGTACCATAAACACCTAATACTTTTTGATTGTACTCAAATAAATTGGTTAGGTTAGGATCTTGAACCCAATCATTTCCAATGAAATCTGATACGGTATAATCGTTACTTACATCTGTAATAACATATTGCCCACCAGTTTTTATACTTACTTTTTTAGAAAAAGGCTTAGTATAATCAGCCTTAAAAGTGTAATTAGCTTCTCCAAACTCAGTTTCTGTAAGCTGGTTTGGACTAGCCTGTGTTCCAAAAGTTGTAACATTATTAAATTCTGAAGATTGTGTTTTACCAAAGAACTTCCCTAAAGCACTTAACAAGAATACATGTTTTTTATCGTCCTTAAAATTCTTTTGATACTGCATTTCATATTGCCACTTTGGGTTTGTTGCTTCTGTTTCACCGTTTCTCTTCCATACTGAAGTCAATACATTATCGGAATAGCTTTTAAAACTAGTATTAGAAGGCTGTTCCTCTATCTCATAGGCAAAATTTCCCGATAAGGTTAGCACATTGAGGTCATTTATATGATAATCTGCTCCCAAAGTCATATTATAAAAATACTCGTTTCTATAATCGGTACCGATACTACTAACACTAGTATTGCTTATTTTATTTGTATTAATGTTTTCATTGTCTTTTGGCAAAGATCTATACCCAGCACCAAATTGACTAAATAGATTAAATTTTTCAGTTCTTCTGTTTAAACTAAATCCAACACTATTATTACTTGGTACACCTACATTTAAAGAAATTGAACCATTCGTTCCTTTTTTCTCCTCTTTTTTCAAAACAATGTTTATGATACCTGAAGTTCCTTCTGCATCGTATTTAGCTGAGGGGTTCGTTATGACTTCAATTTTTTCAATCATATCAGCAGTTATTGTTCCTAAAGAACTACCATCATCACTCATAATACTAGGCTTACCATTAATTAAAATTTGTACTCCACTACTCCCTCTTAAACTTACCTCTCCCTCTATGTTTACATTAACCGATGGAACATTATTTAAAACTTCGGTAGCACTTGCTCCAGTGGTACTCAAATCCTTTCCAACATTAAAAACACGTTTATCTAATTTAAACTCTACTTGCGATTTTTCTGCCTGAATTTCAAATTCTTCTAAATCCGTTGAGTTTGTTTCCAAAGTAACGGTTCCTAAATCTACTTTCCCGTTTGTTACATTAAAATCTGTAATGATTTTTGTGGTAAACCCAATAAAGCTTATTTCAATATAAAAGTCTGTGATACTCGATATTAATTTAAAACTACCATCCTCTAAAGTAGTTGTGCCTGTTACTGCTTTTTTAGTATTACTATCCCAAATAGCAACAGTAGCAAACATAACTGGTTGACCTCCACTTTCTATTACTTTTCCGCTTATTTCTGTTTTTTTTGTTTGAGAAAAAAGGTTTTGAGCAAAAGCTAATAATAGAGCTAACATTAAAACTTTATTGATAATAGATTTCATAATAATATTATTTAACGAGGCAAAGAAATACAGTTTTTATGTATTTTTAAAATAGATTCTTTAAACGACTGAAATAACTACTTGAACAACCAATTAGGTACGCATATTGAGTTTTAATTGTCGTTTAACGGATAAAAATGGTAGTTGCCCGATTGTTTTTTGTAGCGATATATAAAAAGCTAACTTTGTTTATATGAAAGACAAAATATTGAATACCATTAAAAATGAAATTACCTTTCAGGTAATCTTACATTTAATTGTCTTTTCTTTTTATGCGATTAATAGACGAAACCCTCAAGTTGAAGAATTTGAAATTGTATTTTTTATAAACCTATCGTTAATGGCATTTATCATTAACTACGTTTTATTACCAAAGTTTTTTTATCAACAAAAATATATAAGGTTTATCCTATTTGTTCTATTAATTTTAGGGATAAATATTTTAACTGAAGAGTTAGTTTTAGAACAAATTTATTTTCCTGACACTAGGGGAAACAGCTTTCCTGGATTATTTTATACCTTATTTGGTATTTTACCAGTAATAACAATATTAGTCGGTTTTAAATTTGCTTGGGATGCTTATACAAAACAAAGAGAAGTTGATAGGCTAAAAGAATTAGTAAGAGAAAGTGAATTGCAATTCTTAAAATCTCAAATTAACCCGCATTTTCTATTTAATAGTTTAAATAACCTTTATGCTAATGCTTTAGAAAAATCAGAAAGAACTCTAGAAATTATCTTAGAACTATCTAATGTATTGAGATACATGTTATATGATTGTAAATCTGCTTATGTCCCTCTAAAAAAGGAACTAGAACAAATTGAGAATTTTATTAAAATTAATGAATTACAAATTGAGGAAAGAGGGAGTATAGCTTTTAATATGCCCAAATCAATCCCTAATTTTCATATAGCCCCCCTACTCCTTATCGTATTTATAGAAAATGCTTTTAAACACAGTACTGCTAGTCAATCTGATGGTATATTCATTGATATAACTATTGCAATAAATGATGAAGGTGAGTTTATATTTAACTGCAACAATTCTCATGAACAGCAAAGCAACATAGATAACCTATCTAATGGAATTGGGTTAGAAAATGTAAAGAAACGACTAAATTTAATTTACCCTAATGCACATCATTTAAAAATAAAAAACACTGAAGATTTGTACGAAGTAAGATTATCTATAAACCTAAATAATAACTAGTTAAATGAACTGTATTATTGTAGAAGATCAACCACCTGCTCAGCGAATTTTAAAAAAATTTATTGAGGACATGGGTAGTTTAAATCTTAAAGCTACTTTTTCGGATGCTATTACCACTATGGAGTTTTTAAAGACAAACGCTGTAGATATTATTTTTTTAGACGTGCACCTACCTAAAATGTCAGGTATTGACTTTTTAAAAATCGCACAGAATCCTCCTCAAATAATTTTAACGACTGCATTTCCAGATTACGCCTTAGAAAGTTATGAATTTGATGTGGCTGACTATTTACTAAAGCCGTTTTCGTTTCAGCGTTTTGTAAAAGCAGTATCAAAAGTTAAAACTATAAAAGCTACCCCTACCTCCAGTTCCCCAAAAGAACTTTTTATAAAACTTGGATATGAATTGGTTAAAATTAATACTGATGAAATAATTTACATTAAATCAGATACCGATTACACAGAGTTATTTTTGAAAAACAAAAAACACCTTACTTCTGAATCTCTTCGTTATTGGGAGCAAACATTAGACAATGTAATTTTTACAAGAATACATAAATCATACATTATTAATACCACTAAAATTGAGAAAATAGCTCAAAACCAAGTGTTTTTAACAGATAATATATCTCTTCCTATAGGAAGAGTGTATAAAGATAAATTTATGAGCATGTTTAAACAATAACTTCTATTTTTTACAAAAAAGTAATAAAGAATGGATTGTCCTTTACTTCTATCTAAAAAAATATTTAGTTCAATATTAAAATAAAGTTCATTTTTTTGGGGAGTGAATCTGACAGCTATCGAAATAGGGTTATTTGCTACGCTTTGGGATGACAGCTTCTGTACTTAAGCTGTTTCTATATAAGTAAAGCTGAAAAAAAGTCTTTACCCATTTACGCAATACTTAAGCGGTATGTAAAAGTTGAAAATTTATTCACTCTTTTAAAAGATTAAATTCTTAACCTAAAGCAAAGCTTCAAGTGAAAACTTGAACTGATAACGCAGTACATTATATTAAATAGCTTTCAACGAAAATAATCTAAGATAAGTTTCAGTAAACAGTTAGATAGCTTTAAGCTTTTTCCATTAGGGTTACGTCATCTTTTTCGCTAACAAAGCCTTCGCTATAAACTTTAGCAATAATACCAGCACGCCAATCTTTTGCTAAAGATGCTGTTAAACCATTAAAAGTGTTATTGTAAGTTTCGTCTGGAATATTTTGGGCTATAATTTCTAAATAAAAATTACCAATTCTCAACGCATCGCCAATAGTATCAGTCAAATCAATTCCTTCAATAATTATGTTTGCACGACTTAATGTCCAGTGTAATTTAGTGTTTAATTCAGCACAAACAGCCTCCCAATTTTCGGTTGTAATTACTCTAATTTCTTGTCCGTTTTTTAATGAAGTTCGGTAATCATCGGCTATACCGTTCTTAAATGAAACTTTTGCTGAGGCATAAACTACTGTTTCAGCATCTTTACTTTCTTGTGCTGCTATTCCTATTACTTTTCCCATAAAACAAATATACTTTAGATAATTAGCTCAAATACTGTTTCAAATCAGTTTTTCGTAAGCCAAACGCTCTGCTCCGCTAGTTAATATAATTACACCACAATAATGATAACCTCTATTTTTTAATAGCTTTTGCATGCCTAAATTATCTTTGTGTGTATCTATTCGCATACTTTTAATTCCGTTTGCATTCAATTCATTTTCGCAATAATCAAAAACAAATTTTGCCATACCACTACTTCTATACTTATTAGCTACTGCTAAACGGTGTATTACTCCATATTGGGCATCTTTTTCGGTTAACCACTCCCCTTCTATTTGCCTGTAAGTTGGTTCTGGTTTTATAGAAAACATTGTTGTACCAATTGTTGCATTTTCATCATCTACAATAATGTAGCTATCGTTATTTTTAATGTCAGTAATAAATTGTTCTTCTGTTGGATAACCATCTTGCCATTGATCTATATTTAAGCTGGCCAAATAACCCTGTGCATCGGCAATAATTTGCATAATTGAAGGGATATGGATTGTATTTGATTTTTTTAGTCGCATAAAATTATAACTTTATTCCTACTGCACACACATCGTCAACTTGCTCAAAATCAGATTTCCAGTTTTCAAAATTTGTTTTAAGTTTGTTTAACTGCTGTCTCATCTCTAAATTACTTATAGTTATAAGTTCATTTTTTAGGTTTGTTGATTTTAACTTTTTGCCTTTATCTCCTCCTAACTGATTAATATATCCATCTGAAAAAAGATATATAGTATCACCTATTTGACCTTGAATTTCTTGTGTTGTAAAGGATTCAATATTATCAATATTTCCAACAGTCTGGTTATCTCCTTTAAGTTCTATTAATTCTTCTTGTCTAACCAATAACATAGAATTATTTGCTCCTGAAAATTGTATTTTTTTAGTTGTAGAATCAATAACACAAAGAGCTATATCCATCCCATCATTCATTGTTTCGTTTTCTAGCTTAAATCGTTTAGCTACAAGTTTTTGTGTTAAATTTAATATTTCAGCAGTATTATTCAACCCTATTTGCCTAACGGCTTCGTGCAATGCACCATAACATACTACACTTATCATAGCACCTGGCACACCATTACCAGAACAATCTGCCACTGCTAATAATATTTTATCCTCCTGTTTATCAAACCAGTAAAAATCTCCTGCTACAATATCTTTTGGTTGATAATATAAAAATGAATCATTAAAAAGCTTTTTTAATTCGTTTTCATCAGGTAAAAAAGCATCTTGAATGTGTTTTGCATAATTAATAGAATCAGTAATTTCCTTATTGATGGCGGCTAATTGCTTAAATGTTACTTTTTGTTTTTGGTAAGATTTATAAATATAAATGCCTGTTGCAATAACTATTAAACAAATTATTATTGCTAACCAATTAAACAGCTTAAACTTATCTTTATCTAATTGTTGCTTATATTCTATTTGCTGAGTTTTATTTGCTAAAGTAATGCTATCCATTACCAAGTTTTTATGCAATTCGTGTTCAAGCTCAATTTGATCTAATTGGTTTAATTGGTAAAGTTTTGATAAAGTGTCTTTCTGATTTACAAATTCCCATTTAAAGAATAAGGCTTTTTCATCATTACCCAGCCCATGACTTGTTTTTACTAAACAGTTGCATGACGATAAAAATTCTTCTCTATACTTGGTTTCACTTTTTAAGTTTGTGTATGTCAATTTACATAAGCTATCTGCAACATTCCAGTTAGTAAAAAGCATGTTAATTTCTGCCAATAAAAGAGCTGTTTTATAGGATTGAAGCAAATCATTTTCTAATACCTCCTCTCTACTTTTATTTGCCCAATATAGTGCTTCAGTTTTATTATTTTGGTTTAGATATATTTTAGAAATATAATAAGTCAACTCTGCTTTTTTAGTGTTAATTTGATAGCTATCGCACAATTGTAGCCCTTTTTGCAAAGTATCAATACCTTCGTTTAAAGCTCCAAGTTGGTACAAGCATTTGCCTACATTTGTTAAAGCTATTGTTATCAATTCTTTTTCTTGTTTTTGTTGCCATATTTCTAAATTTTGATTAAACACAGCAAGTGCTTCATCATATCGTTTAGATTTAAAATAGACATTCCCTATGCTGCCATTAGCAAAAGCTATATGTAATGAGTCTTTATTTTGTTCAGCTACATCTAATGCCTTTTTATAGAGGGTAAGAGCATCTGGCAATCGATCTCTATCTAAATAAAAATTACCCAATGAAAGATATACTCTTGGTAGTAATTTATGGTTAGAATTCTCTTGTTCTAATTCTAAGATTAATTTTTTACCTAAAAACAATGCAGAATCAGCTCCTTGATTTACTGCTGATACAAAAGTGTTTTTAGCAACAATTTGCCTGTCAACTTTTTTAGCACTACTTACACTTGTAAGCAATACGCCTATTAATAATATTATGTATTTATTTTTTTTCAAATTATATCTTCACTCCAATTACGCAAACATCATCTATCTGTTCAATGTCTCTACGCCAATTCTCAAAATTTTCGGCAAGAAGTTTACCTTGTATAGCTAATTTACTTTCTGAATTACCAATGATAAATTTTCGAAAGTTGGGTGTCTTTAATTTTTTACCTGTTTCTCCTCCAAACTGATCTATATAACCGTCAGAAAAAAGATAAATCACATCTCCTTCTTCAAGGTTTTTATCAATACTTGTAAAAGGCTTTTCAGCATAGTATTCCCCGACTGGTTGTTTGTCTCCTTTGCAAGCTATCATTTCATTATCCCTTAATATCCATAGGGGATTATTGGCTCCAGAAAATTCTACGTTATTATTTTTTAAATCTATTTTACATAAAGCAATATCCATCCCGTCTTTTATAGAATCTTCTCCAGAATATTTAAAACGTATTTTTAATAAATCTCGAGTTTTATTTAAAATATCTTTTGTGCTAAATAAATTAAACTCATGTAAAGAGCGTTGTAATGCCTCATGACAAACCAAACTAACCAAAGCTCCAGGAACTCCGTGACCTGTACAATCGGCTACAGCTAAATAAACATAATTGTTTTTGGTTTGTAGCCAATAAAAATCTCCTGCGACAATATGTTTAGGTTTAAATAGTACAAAATGTTCTTTAAATGTATCTGCTATATCTTTCTTTACAGGGAGCATAGCTCGTTGAATTTTTTCAGCATAATTAATACTGTCATTCAAGTCTTTAGTTCGCTCATATAATTGCATATAAAACCACTTTAATTTTCTGTGTCTTTTAAAAATGATAAGCAGTATAATAATTATTGGAATTATTGCAACCCCTCCTATCACATAATAAGTTTGCTGTCTATCTAAATATGCCTGATGAGCAACTTTTTCTTGTTCTACTTTGGCTATACTTTGCAGTTCTTCCTCCGCTTTTTTGTTTTTATATGCTACTTTTAATTTATGGTTTCGGGCTATTTTATTTTTAGATAAAATCGCTAAAGAGTCCATATAGTTTTGGTGTATATGAAGGTATTTTGTAGCTTCTTTGTAGTTTTTATTATTTGTATATGCTTTTGCTAAAATTAAAGTAGTTGCAGGTATATCTGATTTTGCAGAAAATCTTTCTTTTTTTAATATTAGATAAGCTTCTTTTGCTAAAAATATTGCTTCAAAATTATTCTTATTTAAAAAAGCATTTTCTGCTTCTAGGTATTTATAACTACCATCTAAAGAACTCCCTGAATACCCTTTTAAAAAATATGACCGACCATTAATAAGTGCTTTATTAAGCATTGTTAAGTTGTTGTTTTTATTTTCAATACTGGTTTTAATTTTTGTACTATATAAACTGGCTAAGTAATAATATGATATTGATGTCCACGCAGAGTCATTTAATTTTGTATATATGGCAATAGCTGTATCTAACATTATTTTTGCTTCTTCATAATTGCCTAAATGAGTTTGAGATTCTGCAATATTTCTAGCAGAACGAGCTAAATATCGTTTAGAATCAATTTTACGCCAATAATTATAACCCTCACTAAAATATTCAACTACTTTTTCGTGTTCATCTAAATATTGATAAACATTTGCAATACTTTCTTTTGCATTTGTTGCTGTTAACGTGTCTTTTTTTTCTGTTGCCTCATCTAATAATGCCTGATAGCGAGATATTGCTTCACCAAATTGTTGTTTGCGATAAAAATAATTGGCTTCGGCAAATTGGGTTTGGGTAATAAATATATCAAAACCTCCTACCTTTTTAAGTTCTTTTTTTAATTCCTCTGCTTTAATAAAAACAGAATCGTTAAGTTGGTTTTTAAGTTGAATAATTTCTCTGACTTTAGCTTTATAGTAAGCACTATCTTTTTCTTGAGAATAAATCAATGGGAAGAATAAACAGTAACACAACAAAAATGTTATGCCATTTTTATAATATTTTACTATGATATTGCTCATAAAACTTAACTCGAACAAATATAGTAATTTGAATAGCTTATTGTTATTTGTTAAAAACAATAAAACATAAGTTTTACACGTTATTTAAACAATTTAAAGGCATTATTTACAGTAAACTACCTAATATGAAGCAGCTATTTTTAATCGTTACTCTCGGTTTTTCTTTTATTGGATTTAGTCAAAAATCGGCACAAACAACCATTACATTTAATCATTTGCAAGCTCTTTCTAACGAAAACAAGACTTTACTACAAGATGTTTTTTATGGAATGAACGACCATAAGTACCATACCTTCAATTTAATAGATGCTAAAGATAAAAGTAGTTATCAATACCCTAGGTTATTAGCTATTGCCAAACAAAGAGCTTTGGCTTTACAGAATTATTACATTAACAGCGAAGGTGTTAACCCTAAAAATGTTAAAATAATTTATGGTGGTGAATTTCCAACACTTTTGCTCCATAAACCTAAAGCACTTTATACAGCTAGTGGTAATATTAATTTAGAAGATAAGTATCAGCAATGCTACAACTATAATTCTGCAATAGATAATAATATTTATACCAATAGTGGTAACACTTTTGTTTTTCCTCCAAATGCTTTTGAAACCCTTGACGGAAAGACTGTTTTATCAAGCAATGTTGATGTTTGTATTTGGGAGTTTACAGATAAAAAATCATTAATTTATGCTAACCTTACCACTCATGCTGGAGATAGAATGCTAGAAACGGGAGGTTCGTTTTACATTAAAGCTTCGTTAAACGGGGAAGAGTTAAGATTGGTACAAGGCACAAAATATACGGTTAAAATGCTTGCCGAAACAAACCATAATGATATGTTTACTTATTATGGTAATACTAAAGATGGTATTATTGATTGGGAAGTTAATAAAAGCGAACCCGCTTTTTTAAGTAATAACAGTAATAGCAATGAACCTGTTATTGAAGAAGTAGAAGTTTATGAAGACGAATGGGGTGATGGTGTTTATTATGAAAGTGAAGGAGATCAAGCTTTTTATCAGTTATCTGCGGGTAAATTAGGTTGGATTAATTGCGATAGGTTTTATGACACGCCAAACACATCGCCTTTAATGGTTAAAGTTGATAGTAAAGAACCTGTTTCTGTTCGTATTGTTTTTAGAGATATTAACTCAGTATTGCCTTGCTACACATCTTCTAATCATAAAGATGTTTATACTGCAGAAAATATTCCTACTGGCGAAAAAGTGTTACTAATGGCTTATTCTGTTAAAGGAGACAATGCTGTTTTAGGTTATAAAGAAATAGTTATTGGAGAAAATGATTCGGAAACAATAACGCTAAATAATTTATCTAAAAGACGATTTGAAGGAGCTGTTTCGGAGTTGTTATCTTATTAATTTTAACGCTTTTTCAACTTGCTTTTTACTATAATTATTTAACTTTTGATGAGTTGGCATCCAGCCCATCAAAAATCTAGAAAAATCTGTCCACGCAATAGAATAAAGGCAAGTCCATTCATTTTTTAATTCATTAAAATTGAGTTTATTATCAGCCTTATCTAAAGCGACATTTAATTCACTAAAGTAGTAATCTAACAACTCTTTTTCGTGTAATTCGCATTCTAAATCCGACAAACAACTACCCAGTAAATAGGCTACATCTTTTATTCCGCAACCACCACCAACATACTGAAAATCTACCGCAGCAACTTGCTGCATATCTTTACTAAAACAAAAATTAGCCACTTTAGAATCTCCATGTACTAATGTTTGATATTTACAATTATTTAATAGCTCATCAATTTGTGTTGCTGCTTGCTTTAATTCTCCATCATCCATTGCATCAAATTCATCCGGCCGGGTTGCTAAATGCCAATAAGTACCTACCTCCCACAATCCTATTGGAGTTTTATTTAAAAATGTTGCATGAAAATTTGCTAACCACCTTAAACACAGCTTTACTTCTTTTAGGGTTAAATGTGTTTTTCTTACAGCATACCCCTCAGCATCTAAATCTTCTAAAATTATAAGCTGCTCCTCTCCTATGCTTTTAACTCCATAACATTTAGGAACTCGACAAAAATCATCACATAAATCAGCATAATGCTGATACCAATTCATTTCTACATGGTAAGATTTTACTTTTCGTTGATGCGAGTTTGTGGTATTCCAACCTCTCGGATGATTAGTTTGGTTGGGTAATACGATGTGTTTTACAATTACTGAGTTAAGCTGTCCACCCTCTAAACTAACTCTAACAATTTTACCGTAACCACTCCAAAGTGTTTGTATGTGTTCTGTTTCGTGTGCATTTTCAGATTGGGTAAGACTTGCTATTTCTTTTAAATAAGTTTTCATTGCAATTTCTTTAAACTTCTTTCAAACCCTTCGGCATTGTACCAATTTTGCTGATTAACAGTTTTTAGCACAGTGGTTATTCGTAAATTAAAATCTGATACAATTCCATTTTCTTTACAATACTTAACCGACTCTTCAAAACTTCGAAAAATACTCTTGTAAAAAGCCTCTTGTTTTATATTTTTTTCAGCATTATACTCTAATGCTACCTCAATATTAAACAGCATAACATCAGCAATAACAAAAGGCTCTACCCCTAATTGTATAAAGTGTTTTATTATTTTTTGAGCAACCGAACGCCTTGCTTTTGGTTTTCTTCCGTTTACAGGAAAATATTCTTTACCAATTTTAAATTTAGCTTCATCTAATAGCTTTTGTTCATTTGGCTTAAAAACAAAGTTATAATAAGTTTTAACTGGCTTAAATCGAGTATATAAATCTAACACTTGCTCTTCCAACTGCTCTTTAGTGAGTTCTGCTAAATATTTTTTAAGGTCTCGTTTACTCACTTTTTATGGTTTTTATGTATAGCTGTTGTACTTTTTCTTTTGCCCAAGGTGTTTTTCTAAGAAATTTAAGGCTCGAACTAATGGAAGGATCGAAATTAAAACATCTAATATTTATCAATTCTCCCAATTCATTCCAACCATAATGTCGAACCAAATAGTTTAGCATATCAACTAATTTAACACCATGTATTGGGTTGTTGGGTTGGTTTTCTATGTTAGAATTTCGTTTCATTAAACCTATTTCTTTCTACGGTTAGCATTTTTATCGCCTCTAGTTTTAGGTTTTTTATACTTCTTAGCTAATTCTCTACGGTATTTACCCCCTTGATTAATTTTTTTGTTTTTATCTTTCTTTTCATGAAAAGCCCCTCCTCCGGTTAATATTTTGTGGTTGCGATTTTTATTTTTGGTATCTCTAGGTCTTTCTTCTGGGGTTAATTGTTCGTTTTCTTTAACTTCATCAAAAGGAAATTCGTTAAATGGTATAGCATAATTCATAAGCTCTTCTACAGCTTCTTTATAAGGAATTTCTTTTTCGGTATAAAATAAAATAGTTTTTCCTTTTTCTTCTGCTCTACCAGTTCTACCAATACGGTGCATATAGTTTTCAGGGTAAATAGGCACATCAAAATTTATAACATGACTTATTTTATCTAAATCTAATCCACGAGCAATTACATCGGTAGCTATTAAAATTCTACTCTTGCCACTATCAAAACTTTCGATAGAATTAATCCTATAGTTTTGAGATTTATTGGCATGGATAATACTCATCTGTTTGCCAAACTGCTCTTCTAAATTATCAAAAACTCTATCTGCATTTTTTTTACCACCAACAAAAACAAGTGTTTTGGTAAACTCTTCTTTATCAGCTAATAAATGAGCCAGTAAATTTATTTTAGTGTAAAAGTTTCTTACAGGATAGCATTCTTGAGTAATATTATCTAAAGGTGTACCACTTACAGCAATTGCAATTTTATGTGGAGCAATAAAAAAATCATCAATTAAGGCATCAACTTCCTCTGTCATGGTAGCAGAAAACATTATGTTTTGTCGTTTTTCTGGTAATAAATCAAATATGTTATTAATCTGAAATTTAAACCCTAAATCCAACATCACATCTACTTCATCAATCACCAACTTTTTAATCGCTTTTAGTTGCAACGCTCGGCACAAAGCTAAATCGTACAAACGACCAGGAGTTCCAACTACAATATCGCAACCTTGCATTACGGCTTGTTTTTGAGTGTTGATATTTGCCCCACCATAAACTCCAACTATCCTAACCGTTTGATATTTAGTAAACTCTTCTATTCGTTCTACCAGTTGTAATACTAATTCTCGGGTTGGAACTAAAATTAAAATTCTTGGGTTGGTTTGGGTAGAAAATTTTAATTCCTCTAATAAAGGGAGCATAAACGCCAAGGTTTTTCCTGTACCTGTTTGTGATATACCCACAACATCTTTTCCACTTAAAATAACATTAAATGCCTCCGACTGAATTGGTGTTGGTTGCTCAAAACCTAAATCGTCTATCGCATTTTTCAAATGCTTATTTAACCTAAAGTCATTAAAATCGCTCATAAATTACAATTTGTGCAAAGGTAAGATTATAATAAACAAAAAAGCTACCAGCCTTAGGCAGATAGCTTTTCATTATATACTTTTATGTGCTTTATGCCAATTTAACCCTAACAGCATTTAACCCTTTCATTCCTTTCTCCAATTCAAACGCAACTTTATCTCCTTCATTTACTTCATCAATGCAGCCACTAATGTGGTAAAAATATTTTTCATTATTTGCACTATCTATAATAAAACCAAAGCCTTTAGAACTTTCAAAAAAATCCACTTTTCCTTGTCTAAACGGAGAGTCTTCTTCTACAGCTTCTTTTTTAGGAATACCTATCTCTATATTTTCAGCTTTAATTACTTTTTTCTTTTTATTTGGATCTGGTGGAGTATCCGTAATTTGCCCATTCTCATCAACATAAGCCATCATATTTTCTAAATTACCATCTGTAGAATTTGCCTTACGTTCTTCTTTTTTTAGTAATTTATCCTGTCTCTTTTTTAATCTTTTTTTCTCTTTTTCCTTTTTATTAAAGCTTTGTTGCGATTTTGCCATCCGTAATTATATAGTGGTTAATGTTGATTTAATGATGTTTTTCATCATTAATTTTTACAAATATACGCCATATAAAAAGATTTTTATATTATAAATTGATACATTCACTTTGTGAAAACTAAAATTTATCAAAACTTCTTACAAACTTCCTTGGGAGAGTTATGTTTTGCTGCCTCTGATAAAGGTTTGTGTTTGCTCGAATTTGATAACAAAAAGAGAATTTCTCATCATTTTAATCAAATAAAAAAGTACCAAGATTTTGAACTAATTGAAAATAAAAGCAACCCTATTATAAATCTAGCTCAACAACAAATTACCGACTACTTAGCTAAACAAAACACTACTTTTAATATTCCTTTAGATATTTTAGGAACAGATTTTCAAAAAAAGGTTTGGAAAGAATTGCAAAATATTTCTTACGGAAGTACTCGAACTTATAAAGAACAAGCTATAGCTACTGGCGATTTAAAAGCAATTAGAGCTGTTGCAAACGCTAATGGTCAAAATAGAATTTCAATTATTATTCCTTGCCATAGAGTTGTAGGTAGTAATGGTAGTTTAACTGGTTATGGTGGCGAAATATGGAGAAAAAAGAAATTATTAGATCTAGAGTCTAATCAGCAAAAGTTGTTTTAACTTTTTCTTAACTTTAATTAACAGCTCTTATTATATTTAAGTTTCTAATCTTGTTACTTTTACACCAGAAATTTTAAAAATTAGATTATGAAAAAAATAGCATTATTATTTATTGTTTCAGGGTTGTTAGCAATCACTTCTGAAAGTAAAGCACAAACAGCAACATCGAAAGAAATTAAAAAAGAAGTAAACTTAGAAGAAGAAAATGGAGAAAAAGTATTAACCATTAAAACTACCGAAAATGGCGTTACTAAAACCGAAGTTTATAAAGGTGCTGATGCTGATGCAAAATTAGCTGAATTTGAAAAACAAAAAAGTGGCACTACTAAAACCATGTTTATTGGTAAGGATGGTAAAAAACACATGAAAGTAGAAAAAAGAGTGGTGATTAAAGAAGAAAAGGTTGAGGAGAAAAAATAAGCTCTTTTAAATAAAACATTAAAAAGCTCTCATTAAATCCATATTTTTGAATTTAATGAGAGCTTTTTCTTTTATACTAATACTTATCTACTTTAGTTGTTCATCACAAACTACTAATGCTCAAAATAATGCTGGAAAGTTTGGTTTAGAGATTAGTGATGCAAAATTAAGTTTAAATGGTGGTCCTTATAGAGGAAGGTCAGCAAGTACTAATGGCTTTTTTAATCAAGGAGCTGCCTTTATGGGACAAATTTACTTTCCTTTTCAGTTAACAGTAGATTATAGAAAGAATTTTAGTGATTCGGCTAAATACATCAATGAGTATAATAACCGTATTTTTTTAATTCGTCCATCTGCGCTATTGCATTATGTAGATAATGGTAGTTATGCTTTTGGTTTAGGATGTCAATTTAGTTGGTTAATTATACATGGGGTTTATATTGAATATCAAATAAGTGGTATTTATTTGGAAGCCACTAAAGAAGGACTCCCTGATTTAAATAGTGGTTTTAATCTACACCATTATGTTAGTATTAGTAAGTCGATAAGTAAAAAAATATCATTAGCTGTTGGGCTTATTCATTTCTCAGATGCTCATTTAACAAGCGGAGATGGAGCTAATCAAGATGTTTTATCTATTGGGTTTACCTATAGTTTTTAATAACTTGTTAATTACTTTATTTGTCTGATTTGTAGATTGTTTAAGAACAAAACTATCTTAGCTGCAAATATTTTAACTATGAAAAGAATTACATTGTTCCTAAGCATATTTTTTGTGCTTTCATTATCGTTTCAAGCATTTGCAAATGATAATAACAAAACAAGCATAACTTTAAATGAAGATAACGGCATAAAAACTTTAACAATTGTTACAAACGAAAGTAATGGTAAAAAGACTGAAATTTATAAAAACAAAGATGCTGAAGCTAAACTAGCTGAATTGGAGAAATCTGGAAATGTAACGAAAACCGTTGTAATTGCTCCTGATGGAAAAATGTACACTAAAATTGAGATAAAGTAAAGTTATCATTTAATAGAACAAAAAAAGAGCATTTCTATAATTAGAAATGCTCTTTTTTATATCATTATGTAAACTTCTTAATGGTGTGAACCATCATCTGTTTTTTTGTTAAACATTAAAATTGCTACAACAGAACCAATAATTACAATTGCCATTGTAAGCACTTGTGAAACTTGAGATTCTATAGTAAAATCATTGTAAGCCCATTGAAAAGGCACAAATATTAAAAATAATATAATTGCTAAAGCTATTAGTTTGTTCTTATTCATAATTGTAAATTTTATGGGATAAAGATATAAAAAAATCGGAGCGATTAACTCCGATTTTTAAATTTATTTATAAAGTGCTAGTTGTTAATTACAATGTACCTCTTTTTGCTTGTTCTCTTTCAATACTTTCAAACAATGCTTTAAAGTTTCCAGCACCAAAACCTCTTGCTCCCATTCGTTGAATAATTTCAAAGAAAAGAGTTGGTCTGTCTTCTACTGGCTTGGTAAAAATTTGCAGTAAATATCCTTCCTCATCAGCATCTATCATAATGCCTAAAGCTTTTAATTTTTCAATATCTTCTCTTAATTCATGGTTATGCTCCATTAATCGTTGTGGCACAGCATCGTAATAAGCATCTGGAGGAGTACTTAAAAACTCTACACCTCTTTCTCTCATTCCTTTTACAGTACTTAAAATATCATTTGTTGCTACAGCAATGTGCTGACATCCAGGCCCTTCATAAAAATCTAAATATTCTTCAATTTGAGATTTTTTCTTCCCTTCTGCTGGTTCGTTAATCGGAAATTTAATTCTTCCGTTACCATTACTCATTACCTTACTCATTAAAGCAGAGTATTCGGTGTGAATTTGTTTATCATCAAAAGATAAAAAGTTTTCAAACCCCATTACATCTTCGTACCATTTTACCCATGTATTCATTTCATTCCAACCTACATTACCTACCATGTGGTCGATAAATTTTAAGCCTAATGGTTCCGGGTTATAATCCGATTCCCATGCTTCGAAACCTGGCATAAATGTTCCGTTGTAGTTTTTACGCTCTACAAACATGTGAACTGTTTCTCCATAAGTGTAAATTCCTGCTCTTACAACCTCTCCGTGCTCATCAGTTTCAACAGTTGGTTCCATATAAGATTTTGCACCTCTACTTGTTGTTTCTTCATAAGCTTTACGAGCATCTTCTACCCAGAGGGCAATAACTTTAACTCCATCACCATGCTTAACTATATGGTCGTTAATTGGATGTTTAGAGTTTAATGGTGTGGTTAAAACCAATCTGATTTTATCTTGTTTTACCACATACGATACTGTATCTGTACTTCCAGTTTCTAAACCTCTATAAGCATAAGATTGAAATCCAAATGCTGTTTTGTAAAAATGGGCAGCTTGCTTGGCATTACCTACATAAAATTCTACATAATCAGTTCCTAAAAGTGGTAAGAAGTCTTGTGCTCCTTCAAATATTTTTTCTAATCCGTAATCTACGTTTTTTATATCGCTCATAATATTTCAATTAATCAATTAATCAATTTAACAATTTCTTAATTGTACGTTTTTAATTTTAACTAGCTAACTTCATTGTTTTATTAGCTAATTGTTAAATTTTTACATTATTAATGCTCTAGCCAAGACTGGAAATAATTTCCATCCTCAATGTCTAGTGCTTGTTGTGTAACTTGTAAAGGAGCAAAAGTATCTACCATTACGGCTAACTCTTGAGTTTCTTTTTGCCCTATACTGCGTTCCATAGCTCCTGGGTGTGGTCCGTGAGGAATTCCTGCAGGATGCAAAGTTATTTGACCTTGCTCTATGTTGTTTCTACTCATAAAATCTCCATCTACATAATACAACACTTCATCAGAATCTATATTACTATGATGATATGGTGCTGGAATGGCTTCTGGATGATAATCGTATAAACGAGGCACAAAAGAACATATTACCATTGCCGAAGTTTCAAATGTTTGATGTATTGGCGGTGGCAAATGCACTCTTCCTGTTATTGGTTCAAAATCGTGAATTGAAAATTTGTATGGATAATTGTACCCATCCCAACCAACAACGCTAAAAGGATGTGCGGCATAGTTGTAAACATGCATTACATTTTGTTTTTTAACTTTTACCGTAAAATCTCCTACTTCATCATAAGTTTCTAGTTCGGTTGGGGGGTGCATATCTCTTTCACAAAAAGGAGAATGTTCTAAATGCTGCCCAAACCAGTTTCTATATCCTTTTGGTGTGTAAACAGGTTGTTTAGATTCTACAATAAACAAACGATTATCTTCTGTATCAAAATTAATTTGATAAATCATTCCACGAGGAATAACGATGTAATCGCCATATTCAAAATCTATATTCCCTAAATGTGTTCTTAACTTTCCTGTTCCTTTATGAATAAATAATATTTCATCAGAATCGGTATTCTTATAAAAATATTCGGTTAATGATTTTTTTGGTGCAGATAATACTATTGTACAGTCGTTATTAAACAATACTGGCACTCTACTTTCTAAAAAATCATCTACTGCAGGAACATCAAACCCTTTTAAACTAATAGATTTCATGTTTTTTTCTACTGCTGCAACTGGAGCAACACTATACGATTTTATAACTTCTTTAACTTGTGTTGGTCGTTGTGTATGGTACAATAAAGCTGACATTCCGTCAAACCCTATGGTACCAAATAATTCTTCGTAATAAAATTTCCCTTCAGGGCTTTTAAATACGGTATGTCTTTTACTAGGAATATTTCCTAATTTATGATATCGTGGCATTTTTTATTTTTTAATTGATTAATTGTATGATTGTTTTTTTGAATTGTTAATTCACAATCATTCGGGGTTGCGTTTAAGCTCTAGTTTAGCTCTGACTTTATATTTTACAACGCTTTTTTTCATTGATTTGTAAAGATACAAAATTGGGAATAGGAAAAAAAATGATAATTCTCAGAAGGCTTTAGTTATCTGATTGATACCACTCAGCATAAGAGTTGGGAGTTTCTCTTAGTAATAAATGTTCTAAGCTTAAATTATTGGGTAGATCTTGCTTAATTAGCTTAACATAATGCAATAACAAGTTTTCGCATGTAGGATTAAATGGCACTAATATTAGTTTATTCATAAAGCTTAAATTTTCTTTATCAATATTCATTTTATCCCAAAGCACCAAAGAGTGATCATACTCATCTACAATAAGTCTTTTAACTATATTTTTTATAATTGTAAAATCTACTACCATTCCTTCATCAGAATCTTCTGTTCCGTTTTTAACCTTACCTTTAACTGTTACATTAAATTTATACGAGTGTCCGTGTATGTTTTTACAAGGACCATTATGCCCCACTAATGCGTGAGCCATTTCAAAGTTAAATTCTTTTGTTATTCTGATTACCGACATTGTTACTGTTTAAGGCTGCAAAGCTATAAATTAAAGCTTACTTCCAATAATTATTACATCATCAATTTGCTCGTGATTACCCATCCAATCGGTAAAATCGGTTTCTAAACGCTGTTTTTGTTTATCCATAGATAAATCGTTAATGGCTAGCAACAATTCTTTAAATCTTTTATACCTGAATTTTTTACCATTTTCGCCACCAAACTGATCGGCATAACCATCAGAAAATAAGTAAACCGTATCTCCTTCACTTAATTGAATAGTATGGTTAGTAAACTCTTTGGTCTCTTCAGTATAATTGCCTATTGGGAAACGATTTGCTTTAACTTCAAACAGTTTTAACCCTTCATTATTTTCTAGGGTCATTTTAATGGTATCGCTTTCTAAATCAGTTTTACTTGTTATGTATAAAGGATTATATGCTCCCGCATATTCTAATGTTTTATTTTTCTTATCAAAACAACAAAGTGCTATATCCATACCATCTCTAATATCTTCTTCCCTATCTTCGTTTTTTAGTGTTGCAGCAACTCCTTTGTTTAATTCATCTAAAATTTTTGCAGGTTCGGTTATACCATATTCCCCTACAATTTTATCTAATAAATTATGACCTACAATACTCATAAAAGCACCAGGAACACCATGCCCCGTACAATCTACCGCAGCAAACAATGATTTGTCGCCTTTTGTTGCCAACCAATAAAAATCGCCACTAACAATATCTTTAGGCTTAAATAATATAAAGGTCTGACTTAATGCTTTAGTAAATGCTTCATCAGAAGGTAATATGGCATCTTGTATTCGTTTAGCATAAGTAATACTGTCAATTATGTCTTTATTTTTTCGTTCTAACTCTTTACTCTGCTGAACTACCTCTTGTGTACGCTCTTCTACTTTGTCCTCTAAGACTTTCTTTTCTTTTATTAATTGTTTTTCTCTAAACTTAATAAAACCAAAAATGAGTAATATTAGCAATACCACTACTAATATTATAAACCATCCTCGTTGCCATATTGGTGGTACAATTTCAAAGCTATAAGTAATGGGTTCTTTATTCCATACGCCATTGTTATTACTTGCTTTTACTTTAAAAGTATATTTGCCTGGTGGCAAAGGAGAGTAATTAGCATAAGTTTGTTGTGTTATTGGTCGCCATTCCTCATCTAAAGGTTCTAACTTTACTTGGTAATAAACTTCATCAGGATTAGTTAAACAGATGCTAGAATAGTTAAATACAATTGATTTTTCTTTATAGCTCAACTGTAAACCTTTTTCCATTTCTCGTTTTTCTAAATTAACCGTAAAGCCTGTTATTTGAGTAATAGGTTCTAATGTGTTAATTTTTTCTTCGTTTTTTGTAAGTTTTACAGCTCCTTTAATTGTTCCAAACCATAAATTTCCTTCATTATCTTTATAAGTGGCGTTTGGTTTTGATTCTATCCCTATATATCCCATTTTATCAGAAAAGGAATAAAATTTATTCTGTTTAGCATCAAATTTATTTAAGCCTTTATTCGTACCAATCCATACATTACCATCATCATCTATATTTAATAAAGAAATATAATCTGATAATAAACCATTAGTTGCACCATATTTTTTTATGATAGAGTCGCCATTAAAAACCAACACTCCTTTACCTTCAGTACCTATCCATAAATTTCCTTTAGTATCTTCAATAATAGTAGATGCGGTTATTTTTTCATTTAGCTTTACTTGTTCAATTTTAGCTCCTGTAATTTTATTTAAACCTTTACCTCTTGCTCCAACCCATACTACATTTTTAGAATCTGTAAAAATGGTTGTTATTTCGTTTCCTGATAAACCGTGTGATTGGGTTAGCCTATCGGTAAGCTGATTATTAATTTCATAATAAACCAAACCATCTGTTGTTCCTACCCACATATTGTTATCGTTATCAATACTCATGGCAGTAATTAATAACTGATTCATAAAGGAATTAACTCTGTAAGTCATTTCAAATCGATTAGCATTTGGATTAAACTCCATTACTCCTCCACCCCATGTTCCTATCCAAATTTTACCATTTTTATCAGATTTAATAAAACGAACTTGTTGATAAGGCATTCCATTACCTTCGCTAAAAGAATTAACTAAATTGCCATTGTTAAAAACAGAAATACCACCATTAGTTCCTATCCAATCATTTCCTGATTTATCTTTTAATATTGCCCAAACTTGTTCGTTTGCCAATCTATCTTTTAATCCATAAGAAGTAAACTGACTCCCCTTATAAACCAATAAGCCTGTTTCTTTTGTTCCGAATAAAATATTGCCTTCTCTATCTTCATTTATACATCTAATGTGCTCATCTTTAAGTCCGTTATTTTTATTGATGGTTAGTACTTTTTCGTTTTTAATTTTTGAGATACCTCCTCCCCAAGTTCCAACCCATATATTGCTTTTACTATCTTCATTAATGGTGCTTACCCAATTAGAAGCTAAACCATCTCTCATATCATAAATTCTAAGCTTCCCTGATTTTTTTTGATAATGATACAAACCGCCATTATAAGACCCAAACCACTGATCTTCATTGTCAGCTTCAAACATATAGGTAATTTGAAAATACGTTGGCATATTAGGTACTCGGTAGAAATCAAAGCTGTTTTTTTGAGCATTATAATGTTTTACACCAACATCGGTAACAAAATAGATATTACCGTTTTTAATTTCTTTTACTTGAAAAACTACATCGCTTAATCCTTCTTGACCTTTAAACTGTTTAAATTGTATGTTTTTTTTCTCTTTTTCGTAAGGATTTTCAATTTTTATTGCCCCTTGTCCAAACGAAGTAATCCATAAATTACCTTTAGCATCCTCTTGAAAGGATGTAATATCAGCACTCATACTTAAAATAAGTTCTATTTTTCCCTTATACATACGAGAAACACCACCATCGACATGTCCTAACCATATTGCTCCAACAGTATCGATATGAATAACTTTAACAGCACCATCAGCCAAACCATTTTCTGTAGAATAATTAACAAATTCTTTTCCATCAAAACGAGATAAGCCACTAGCTGTACCCAGCCATAAATAACCTTTTTCATCTTGCTCTACCGCATAAACACTACTTTGTGCTAAGCCTTCTTTAACACTATAATTATCAAAATGATATTGTTGCCCTTGTAGTAATGTTGAAAAACAGAATAAAACAAGAACTGTATAAAGTTTAAGATTAAAATTAAAGGAATGCATTCTATGTTTAGTTTTAAAATAAAAGTACCAAATTTAGCGTATAGTATGCTTTTTATTTTAAATGATTATCAATCAGTTATCAACCTTTATGCAATTTATAGTAAATACAGCTAATTAACATTACTTAACATATAAATTAAAACATATTAAATCCTTTATCGTTATATTTGGATAGAAATAAAAAACTACAATTATGTTTAGAAAAGGAATATCAATACTATTAGCTACATTAACACTGTTTTTTACAGTACTTGCTATTTTAGGAATATGGGATGTGATTGATGTGAAAAATATTGCATCAAAATCTTTGTATTCGATATTAGTAATTTTTGTTTCAGCAGCTATATTACTGTTTATATTTTCGGTATTGTATAAAAGCGGTGATGACAATTTTACACCACCACCCCCACCGAATAATGGAGGTAATACCAGCAACTAAGAAAAAGGCTAACCGAATGGTTAGCCTTTTTTTATTCACAATTATTGACTTTAACAATTAAATCAGCTAACTTCGTTTGACACTTTGTGTAAGTGTTATTAAAACACCGCCAACACAGACGTTAACAACCATTATAATATTAAATTGCATGAAAATTCAAATTCAATCCTTTTACAAAATAGGATTATTCATAACTCTACTCACTATAACTTTTTGCGGTTGGTCTCAGGAAATAAAAAAAAATGCATCTAGGATTAAAGTTCAATTAGGTGGAGGATATGAATATTCATTCCTGAAAGATTTTAATAAGGAATTTACTAAAAATCAAGCTATAAAAGTATATAACCATGATTTAAATTCAGGATGGACAATCAATGCAAATCTCACTTATTATTTAAGCCATTTTTTCAATGTAGGCTTTGAAATAAATAATGGAACCTACCACCTCTCTGGCTATAAAACGAATTTATCATTTGAGGATCCTTTGCCATATGGCGTGAGTTATACGTACGATTTAGAAAAAGATATTTATCTGTATAATAATGGATATGGCATTACTACAACTCTATATTTTGATCAATTCAATAAAAAAAAACAGATCTCAAAGTTTAATTTTGGATTCGATTTAGCAGGAAACTATGTTCTGGGGGAATATAAACAAATCACGACTTCATATCAATGGGGTAAAGATTATGGCGATTCAGAAAGTGAAAACGTCAAATATAAATATGTAACGATAAAAGCTGGTTTAAATGTAAAATACAATCTTAATCAAAAGATTATTCATGCAATTATTTTTAAATGTGGTTTTCGCAAAGCTTCAAATCCTGAAATTCCCTATCCTGATTATTTCCCTTTTTTTTTATTTAACAAAACTAAAGTTGATTTGTCAGGTTTCTATGCTAATTTGTTTATTGAATTAGGCTGGATGAAAAAATAGGATAAACAGTTGCTAACATCACCTATATTTCATAGAGCAGTTGGTTGTTATAATTAACTCCGCCAAATCGAAGAATATTACACGATAGCGAAATGTTCTAATTTGACGTTTTATCAGAGGAAAGTTAAACCCCAAAGCCAAAGCTTTGGCTAATTAGGTCAACTAAAAATTGTACTTTTAAATCGCCCTACAAAAACATAGATTAAGCGTCAAACGAAAAAATTATTCTTTAGGTAAAAAAGTTTGTAACAACCAACCAAACATCACCACCAAACCACAACCAATAACATTGTACCATAAGTAGCCTAATTGCAACCATTCTGGGGCTAATTCATACCTATTTAGTAAATCTATAATTATAACAGAAAGTTCGGCAAGTATAGCAGCTATAAAAACAGCATTACCTTTAATTTTTTTAACGTAAAACGCCACTACAAAAATTCCTAAAATGGTGCCGTAAAAAATAGAACCTAAGTAGTTTACCGCTTGTATTAAGTTTTCGAATAAACTGGCTGTAGTAGCAAACAAAATGGCTAAAGCTCCCCACAAAAAAGTAAACCACCTACTCGATTTTAAATAATGCTTTTCATCGCCTTTTTTATTGATAGAACGCTTATACAAATCAATGGTAGTTGTACTTGCTAATGCGTTTAACTCACTTGCAGTACTACTCATAGCTGCACTAAACATTACGGCAAACAACAACCCTATCATCCCAACAGGCAAATAGTCCATTACATAAGTCATAAAAATATAATCCTTATCGTTAGTTTCAGCTTTTGGATTTACTTGTTTTACCAAATCTTTTGTTTCGGTACGTAAAGCTTCTACTTTGTTTTGTAAGGCTAAAACTTCTTCTTGTTTTTGATTAATTAAAGCCTCATCTTCTGTATTAACGGCATTTACAAGTTCTTTTAGTTTTTCTTTCTTCTGATTAAAAACAGCAGTATATTCGCTATTTATGGCTTTAAAATCATCTGCATAAGCAGAAACTTCTACTTTTTGTTTTTCTACTTTATTAAAGAAAATTGGTGGTTGGTTAAACTGATAAAACACAAAAACCATTATTCCAATAAATAAAATAATGAACTGCATTGGCACTTTTAACAAGCCATTCATCATTAAACCTAAACGACTTTCTTTAATAGATTTTCCTGTAAGGTAACGCTGCACTTGTGATTGGTCTGTTCCGAAATAGCTCATAAATAAAAACAGAGCTGCTGTTATGCCACTCCAAAAGTTGTATCTATCATTAAAATCGAAATCAAAATTTACGGTATTCAACTTCCCCATTTTACCTGCAACATGCAAAGCATCAGTAAAACCAATATCTTGCGGAAGCATAGAAATTACCATAATACCAGCTAAAATCATTCCTCCCATCATAACTGCCATTTGCTGCTTTTGGGTTTGTGTTACCGCTTTTGTACCACCAGAAACGGTATAAACAATTACCAATAAACCTATAAAAATGTTGGTAATGGTTAAGTTCCAACCTAACAATGTAGATAAAATAATGGCTGGAGCGTAAATGGTTATACCTGCCGCCAAACCACGTTGAACTAAAAATAAAATGGCTGCTAACGAACGTGTTTTTAAATCAAAACGGCTCTCTAAATACTCATAAGCCGTAAAAACTTTAAGTTTATAAAAAATAGGAATAAAGGTTACCGAAAGTATTATCATGGCAATTGGTAAGCCAAAATAAAACTGTAAAAATCGCATTCCATCGGTGTAAGCTTGTCCTGGTGTAGATAAAAAGGTAATGGCACTGGCTTGTGTAGCCATAATAGATATGCCTATTCCCCACCATTTGGCATCGTTATCGCCTTTAAGGTAACTTTGTAAGTTTTTGCTTCCTCGTGTTTTCCAAACACCGTAAGTTACTATAAAAGCTAGAGTTCCTAGTAATACTATCCAATCTATCGTACTCATGAAAAATGTTTAGAAAATGAGTAAAACAACACTACTAAAACTGTTAAAGTAGCAATTAAGGCAAAGTACCATTTTTTCCAGTTGGTTTCTTTATTCATTCCCTAAGCTAATTAAGTTAACAAATAAACGATAAGCACCAGGTACTGCGGCTGGCAATTCTCTAAAAAATGAAATACCTGTATAAACATATTGTCCTTTACCATATTTAGCTACTAATAAGCTACCTTCTTTCGCTTCTTCGCCTTTGTCGTGCCAGCTTAAAACAGTTTCATATTTTTCGTCCCATTCATTAGGAAAATACAATCCTCGTTCTTGTACCCAATTATTAAAATCGGCCTTAGTGATTTTATTAGGTGTATTTAAAACAGGGTGTTTTGAATTTAAGAAAGTAACTTCAGCATCTTCTTCAGTTACTCTATCTCGCGAAAGCTTTATTGGATAAGGAGCAAAATCGTTAGTTTTTAAACGATGACGTGTATTGTATTGCATCACTAATGTTCCGCCATTTTCTACATATTTTAACAATTTAGGAGCAACAAAACCAAAACGATGATTAACATTAACCGCTCTAATTCCTACTACAATAGCTCCGTATTTAGATAGGTTTTCAACTTCCAAATCGTTTTCGGTTAGTTCGGTTACTTGATAGCCTATATTGGTTAATGCTTCTGGAATTTTATCTCCAGCACCAGCAAAATAGCCTATTTGTTTATTTTTTGCCGTTTTTAAATCAACATAAACCAACTTGGCTTGAGCATTAGGCATATATACTTGTGTTGGAATATGGTCGTAAGCTATAGTATTTAAAGCCTGGTTATATTTCTCTCCTGCAATATTTATTTGGGCTTTCAGTTCTCCTATTTCTGCTTCGGCAGAAGGTGTTAGCATAACTTTAATTTTTTGCTCTTCTCCTTTTTTGGCTATTGCTACATTAAAATTTTGTTGCGATAATTTCCAACCTTTTGGAGCGGATAATTCTAACTGTCCATTAAAATTAGCTGTAGTTGATTTAACAGTCAATTCAATTTCTCTTTCAGATAAATTGGAAAACAACTGTAATTCTTCCGAAAAATTAACAAACACAGGCGGAACAATAACAAATGGTCGGTATAACTCTCCTTTTACGGGATCGTTCCATTTATATATTAAAGGATAGCTATAAGAAAATTGTTCGTCATCTATTTCTAATTCTACATTAAAAGTTATTGTGGCATCATTTTCGGGTTTACCAATAGTTAGTTGATCGGAAACATTAAAAGTTCCTAAAGTGCCTTTGTTTTTTAACCAATAAGGCTGACTAACAGGTAAGTTGTTTAAATAAAAACTTTCTTTAATTTCTTGTTTTTCGTTTTCTATTAATTCTATATTTTCTTTGGTATAATTTAATGCCTTGCAAGTAATTTTAGTTAGTTTAATATTAGGAACACCTCTATTAATTAATTCAAAATTTACGTTTACAGAATCGTTATTGGCAGCATAATAATCATCCGCTTTAGCTTCAAAATAAAAGCCTAACACTTGTTTTATAATTTGGTTTACTTCTTTTAATTTGGTGTTTTTCCAATATTCATCTTCCAATAAGTTTAACTCTTTTTTTAGTTTAATTAATTGGTAAATGTTGTTTTCAGGATTATCATAATCAAAAGTTGAAATAATTTCAGCAACTAACTTCCTTACCTTTTCAGCGTCATCTACTCTTTCCCAACTGTAGTCATACCCCGAAAAAAGTGTACTGTCAGCTTCCTCTCCTTTTAAATGCTCAAAATATTCTAAATGTTCGCCTCTAGCTCCAGTACTTCCAAAACCTTGACTTTTGTGTTGAGTACGGCTATGTGCTGCCAATTCGTTGTAAGAAATACCCAAGATCTTGTTGTACAAACCTATATCTTCGGCAACCACACCTTCGTCATCGGCAGAGATATTTGGATTCCACCAACGCCCTGTATTTACTACAATACGTTTTGGTTGCCAAACACTTACATGCTTTAATTGTTCTGGGTAAGCGTTCTTATCGGCAGCTAAATCGAAAGCCTCTACTCCTAACAAAGCAGAAGCGGTATGGTGTCCATGTCCGCCACCTCCATCGGTAGGAAAACGACAAACGATTACATCTGGTCTGAACTTTCGGATTACCCAAACCACATCTGCTAGTATTTTATCCTTATCCCAAATCTCTAAAGTTTCTTCTGGGGTTTTAGAATAGCCAAAATCGTTGGCCCTACTAAAAAATTGTTGTCCTCCATCTGTTCTACGAGCAGCTAACAACTCTTGTGTTCTGATAATTCCTAATTCTTCTCTAATTTCAGTACCAATAAGGTTTTGTCCTCCATCTCCTCGCGTAAGCGATAAGTAAGCAGTATTAAACAATTTTTCGTTAGCCGAGTAAGCAATAAAACGTGTGTTTTCATCATCGGGATGTGCTGCCAAATACAACACATTACCCAACACGTTAAGCTTTTTAATTTTTTGATAAATTTCTGCAGAAGACAGTTGTTTTGGCTTTTGTGCAAAAGCATTAACAACAACTAAAAACAATAGTAAAACACCTAATTTTCTCATAGGTTCAAAACTACTGAAAATACAAATTGGAAAGAAACCGTTTGTGGAATTGGTTAATCATAAATTAAAGTATTCACCCATTGTCTAGAATACAATTTATAAAAATATCGATAGTAGCTTTTATATAATTTACTTTTGTCTTCAGGAACAGGAAAATAAATTATTCTTATAAGTTTAGATTGTACAGGAATCCCCCTGTATAAAGCAGGTTCAAAAAGGGGCATTTGATTTAAGACTCTTAGTACTTCCTCATCACAGCCATATCCAATTCTTTTTACCAATTTTGTTGTTACTTCTCCTAAGCTATTAATGGTAATTTCTACCTTAACAATACCATCTACATTATTTTTTTTAGCTGAATCTGGGTAATTAAGATATACAGCCATAAATGTACTTTCTTCAGCTAAACCACCATAAAACGAAGATGTTAAATAATGACTATCATGTTTGTATTTACTAGTTCGAAAGCTTATATCTTCAACCAAAGAATCATTTTTGTAATAACTTGAATCTACTGTAATATTATTTGTAATTATTTCAGATTCTCTTAACTTTTCCCCTCTATAAAAACCTATTTTACCTGTTTTACTTCCAAAATAAAATTTTCCTTTTTCTGTTAAAACCCCTCTATTAGAAACGTAAGGGCCATGAAGGGTGCCATTCCTATATGTATATTCATTTATAAGTTCTTTATATGAGTTATAGTGCTTTACTTTTCCATGATATTCATCAAAAAGAAGCTCAGCATGCAATTTATTATTACCGCCAATATCTTTGATGGATGTAGCTGTATAATCTTTGTTGTAAGTTACTGTTTTTCTAACCTTATTAAAGTTTCTTTCTTCATAATATTTCCACTCCCCTATCTTCTGTCCCTCTGCAAATTGTCCTTCTGCTCTTTTAGGGTTATCGGTTAAAGCTCCATAATAATAATAAATAGCATCTCCATCTAAAACACCATTTTTATAATTTACCTTACTCTCTAGAGCACCATCGCAATTATAATAGTTTACCGTACCTGTACCATTAGTAAAATTATTACTCATTAAGTTTCCATGCGGGCTTTTTATGTAGCTTACAGCCATTAGTTTAGCCTTGTCATAACTTAACTCTTCCCAAGGTTTTCCATCGTAATGATAAGAGTTATAAAGTCCATCAATTGTATCATTAAAATAGAAACAATGCTTATATAAATTTCCATTATCATAGTACAGGTTAATTTCATTTATTTTTTCGCCATAAAATTCTTTACTTATAATCTCTCTATGTTTTATTGAAGGCTTATTCTGTTTACCTAGCTTTTTCTGATAATACATAGTTATTTTTTTTACTATAGAATCTGGATTATTTTGAAAATACTCCATTACACAACTTGTATCGCCATTCATGTAAAATCCATACCATGTTCCTGTTTCTTTTCCTGATTTAAATTGAGAGACGCTCGCTAATTGTTTATTTTGATAAACAAATTTCCAAAGTCCATTTTTTTTGCCTTTTAAATATACTCCTTGAGTACTTACCTCTCCATTAGGGTAATATTTTGTCCATGGGCCATGTTTTTGATTGTTATAATAAAACCCTTTACATAACAGAATTTTATTATAATACATTTCATAAGAACCTTGTTTAATTTCTGTATTAAAAATTACAGAATAAATTTCTTTTACTGTACCCGATTGAGTTGTTTTGGTAACTAATGAATCTGATTGGGAATAAATTGCAGAAGATATTCCTAATAGAAGGAAGAAAATAATTTTTTTCATGTTAGTTGAGTTAGTAACAAATCACAGTAAAAACTACACCATTTTATAGCTTTATAAGAAACTCAAAACTACAGAAAATACAAATTGGAATGAAACCGTTTGTGGAATTGGTTTAAATCTAAAAGCCTAATAACCATTCATGTTAAAATTAGACACCCCTTCATTTTTCATCTTTTGTATTAAATCATCTAATTTATCAATACTATTTGTTATACTTATTTTTACTTTACCTTTACGGCCATCTTCATTATAGTTAATAATAAGAGATTTATGGTTGAATTCACTAAATATCTCTACTAAAAAAATTTTTTTATATAAAATCTTTTTCCTCCTTTTAAATGGTGATCTTGAGTAAAAAGATTCTAGACTTTTCTCTCCAAATACAACTGTTTTATTACCAATCAAGAAAATAATTAATATTATCCCTAAAAACACCAAGAAAGTATACCCAAGATTACTGGATACTAGATATCCAGAATAGGTAACAAATGCAATGAGAACAATCAAACTAATTTTACCAGAAGATTTAATTATCACATCATCCATTTATATATTTTAAATAATATTATCCATTATAAAAGTTTAGTTAACTTAAAACTCTTACTGTACTTTAGTGTAATAACTCTCAGCAGTAGGCAACCACTCTTTAATACGTTCAATACGTGTATCGTGATTAGGGTGAGTACTTAAAAACTCAGGTGTACCTCCACCACCTCCAGCGGCTTTCATTCTTTCCCAAAAAGGTATTGCTTCTTTGGGTTGGTAACCAGCCATAGCCATAAATACCATTCCTAATTTATCTGCTTCGCTTTCTTGGTTTCTACCAAAAGCTAACATACCTACTTGTGTTCCTGCTCCAATTGCTCCCATTAACAAAGCTTGTGTTGCCTGTGGTTTTTCTCGCATAAATGCTGCCACACTCATTGTCCCAGCTTGTGCTAATATTCCTTGACTCATTCGCTCGTTACCGTGCTTGGCTACTGCATGAGCAATTTCGTGCCCCATAACAACTGCTAAACCTTCTTCGGTTTTAGTAATCGGTAAAATTCCTGTATAAAAAACCACTTTACCACCTGGCATACACCAAGCATTTACTACATTTTGATTAACTAAATTAAATTCCCACTTGTAGTTTTTAATTCTGTTAGACATGTTATTGTCTTTCATGTATTTTTCTACAGCAGTAGCAATTCTATTGCCCACTCTTTTTACTAACTGCACTTGGGCATTATTATCGGGCATTGGTGGGTTTTGCGATAAAAAATCATTGTATTGAGCAAAGCTCATTGTCATCATCTCTCCAGATGGAACCATTGTTATTTGCTTACGACCAGAAATAGGTACTTTAGCACATGACACAATTATTAAAGAAATTGTAAGTAAAACAACTGTTAGCTTTTGTTTTATCATTTTTTATAAATATTTACTTCGACTCCGTTCTGGAGGACAAAGAGTAAAAATTAATTTATTTCAACGGTTAGTCCGTTATCTGCAAGAATTTCGCCTAGGGTTTGTAAGTAATCAAATTCGCCTTTTTTTACTGCACATTTACCTGAATAATGCACCAAAGTAGCACATTGTTCAGCTTGAATAGCTTCATGATCGCATACTTTAATTAATAATTCAATCACATGATCAAAAGTGTTTACATTATCGTTAAATAAAATTAAGTTGTGCTCTTTTACCGTTTGTTCTTTCAATAAAACATCTTCTTGACTTAATGTTTCTGTACTCATCTATTTATTATTTTTTATTAGTTCTAAAGCTTCTTCTAAAGGAATTTCTTTTCCATCTTTAAAAACAATTGTTTCAGGGTTTTTAACTCCTTCTTCTTTCATTTCAATTTGCATATCTAATGCTGGTTGATAATTAGTAAACGAACCAATGGTATAAATTGTTTTACCATCTTCCTCATAATTTTTAACTCCTCTAGGTGTTAACTTTAAGAATAATGCAGCATCTTCAACAGGTACATCCTCTTCGTACTCTCCTAATTTTACTTTAAATTCTAAGTTTAAGTTTTCTGGAGTTTCAGAAGTAGTTACTGTATTTTCATTTTCTATAACTTCATTATTAGTTGTAGTGCTGTTTTCGTCAGTCGAAGAATTTTCTGAGGTGTTAGTTGTATTCTCTTCCTCTTCAATATCATTAGGAGTAACTAATCCTGCATTATTATTTGTAGTAGTAGGATTGGAAGTTGTGGTTCCAGCTAGCATTTCATTAGCTTGTGCTACTGTAATTTTTTGTCCGCCATTGTAAGCTACTACAAAAGCATCAGTAATACCTAATGCTCTAATTCTATCTTTAGCTGCATTGGCATCAGTTAAATTTTTATACACACCAGAAGTATATCTAATTAAACCACTAGTTAATCGTTCACTATTTAATGGTGAAACATTGTTTAATTGTCCTGCTGTAACAGGTTTAGAATAAACTCCTACCTGTATAGCGTAAAACACACCTTCAATATTTCTTACATCAGTAGAAACACCATCTTTAACTTCTTCGGTTTCTGGTTGCGTATTGTTTACAGGCTGTTCATTAGTAGTGGTTGTTTCTGTATTATTAGTGCTTTCATTGTTTGAAGTACTATTTTCGTTCGTATTGTTAATCGTAGTATTATTCTCTGCAACTACTTCCTCTCCCATCATTTCTCTAGCTTTAGCTATGCTTATTCTTTCTCCATTGTAAAATGCTACAACAAAAGCATCATTATATCCTATAGAACGAATTGAATTTTTGGCTTCTACAGCCATATTAATTCCTGTAAATAAACCTGCTGTATATCTTGTAATCCCATTACCTGCATCTTCTGCCATAATTGGAGCAAATCCTTTAAAATGGTTTTGTGGTATAGCATTTCTAAAAGCACCAATCTGAACTTTAAATACTAAGCCTTCTGGCATTTTATCAACAGTTGGTATTGGGTTGTTAGCGTTATATATTGGTTGGTTATTATTATTCATTAAGAATATAGAATTCACCAATTTACTCGGAACTTCATTGATATTTTCTAAGGTAACATTACTGTTTGAGCTACTGTTGTTTTCAGAAGTACTTGATTCTGTATTGTTATTTGTTGAATTTTCGTTAGATGCTGTATTTTCAGCAGAATTATTTTCTGTTTCGTTAGTAATGTTATTCTCGTTGTTTTCTACTTCATTATTTGTGTTTTCAGTTGTAGCATTGGTTTCGGTTTCATTTTCTAATGTCTCATTGCTAGTGTTATTTTCTGTTGTTGTACTTTCATTAGAAGTATTTTCGTTATTATCGGCTGTATTATTATTTACTAACTCATTATTTTCATTCGATTCAGTGTTAGTCGTTTCATTTGAAGTATTCTCATTTACAGAATTGTTTTCTACTTCATTAGTTTCAGTTTCATTATTTGTTGTTCTAGCATTAGAATTTTCGTTATTCTCTATCGAGTTTTCATTGTTTTCTGGCTGTTCATTTGTAGCAATGGTATTCTCATTAGTAGTAACACCTGTTCTATTCATTGCTTCAGCCATTAAGTCAGCATCAAAAGTTTCCACTTTTTCGATAGCTGTATAGTTTTTAGCGGCTTCTTCATCGGCATTAATTAAAATAGCATCTGTTTTTTGATTGTTATCTGTTATTGTTTGTTCTTTGTTTGCTGCACTTTGCTTTAATTCATCTGATTTAGCTTCATTTTCAGCTATCATATTTCTTAACTTCTCCAATTGAGCTGCTTTTTTAGCTTTATCCTCATCAGTGCTTGCAGCAGCAGCTAAAGCATTTAAGCTTGCTTCTAATTGTTTTTGGTCATTAGCTTCTTGCTCATATATTTCTGCTTCAGCATATTCAACTTCTGCTTCTTTAACCAATCTTCTGTTCTCCTTTTTTAAAGTAGCATATTCTTGATATTCTTCTGATTCTTTAATAGCGGTAATTTCTACTGGGTTTAAATCCATCAAAATAGCCACATCTTCATCTGACACTTCGTTGCTAGATGATTTTAGTGTGTTTTCAATCGTTTCATTACTTGTTGTTTCGTTATTGTTTGTAGTATTAGTATTTTCATTAGTTGCTGTTGTAGCTTCATTATCAACAGTATTTTCGTTAGTAATAAGCTCTGTTTCAGTATTGTTAGTTGAAGTTGTATTTTCTGTAGTTTCGTTATTTGTTGTTCTAGCATTATTGTTATCAGTTGTTTCATTAGATGAATTTTCAACATTTGCATAAACTTCATTTATATTATCTCCAGCTAGATTTGCAATAACTTGGTTTTGTTTTGTTATCGCTTTCATTTCTAATTCGTAAGCTTTTTGCAAGGCTACTTCTTTAGCCGTAAAACTACTTGCGTTTATTGCTTTCTCTCTTTGAATTTGAGCCTCATTATAATAAGCGTCAGCTTCTCCTTCAAACAAATCAATCATTACAGCTTCATTAGAATTTTCATCATTATTACTTTTCTTTAACTGAGCTAGTATGTTTTGATTGTTTTTATACTCTTCTCTATTAGCTGTTTCATAAATTCTAGCTATTGCTTCTTGCTTTTCGTTTGATTTATTTACCAGTTCATCAGATTCGGCAATTAAAGCATCTTTTTCATCTTGAGAATTTGTATTAGAAGCAGCTATTAGTTTAACATCAGCTTCTTCCTTTAACTGCTGAGCTTCAGTTTTAAGGGAATTTATATTGTCCAGTTTATTTTTCGAATTATCAGATTGATAAGTAAAACCTTCATAATACTTTAAGTTAGAAAACTCATCTTCTTTTGCTCTTAATTTAGTTGTAGATAATTCATATACGTCTGGAGTATTATTAGTAGTTGCAGTTTCATTTTCTGTACTTGTGTTGCTTGCTTCTGCTGTTTCATTGTTTGATGTTTCAGAAGTATTACTCTCATTATTATTTACTGTTGTATTAGTGGTTTCAGTATTGTTTACTACTTCATTTTCATTATTGTTTGTTTCTGTTACAGCATTATTAGTGATGTTATTTTCGGCTAACTCATTAGTATTATTATTTGTGTTAGGAAAAGATTCTGCCTGCATATTATATAAGGCTATATATTCTTCCTGTTCTACTTTACTGTTTTCTAATATGGCAATATTATTTTCAATGTTAGTTTTTTCGTTTTCATCAGCTTCAGCTAATTCCATTTTTCTAATTAAAATCTCTTGATCAATAGCTGCCGCCCAATCGGTATGGATATCAGCTTTTGCTTTGTAAGATTCATAACTTTCTTCGTTAGAGCTTTGTTCTAACTTTTCAGTAAAAGAAGATTCATAATCTGCAATAGAGCCATCAGCATTAACAATATTTACTTTGCTACTTGCATTATCAATAGCTTCATTAGTTTCAGTATTGTTATTAATTTCATTAGTTGTTACTGTTGTATTATTTTCATTTATCTCGTTGGTAGTAACATTAGTAGTAGAGTTTTCAGCTACCAATTCTCCTTGTTGGTCAATTTCTGATTGTTTAGCCTCTTTCAGTTCTCTTAACGAAACAAGCTTGCTTTCTAGTTTTACTTTATCTGAAATATCTGATGTACTTAATAATTGATTTTCTCTAATAGCAATTTCATCATTAATACTTTCTACCCATTTTTGGTTAACCTGAACAATAGCTAACGCTTTTTCTGTTTTATTAGCAATTTCATCAGTTTCTGATAGTTCAACACTATAATTGGTATTGTAATCAATTAATTTACCCTCTTCATCAACAATGTTTTTATATTCCTCCTTATATTTTGTTAGGTTATAAATTTTAGGTGATGTTGAAGTATTGTTACTAGCTGTTAGTTCATTGTTTTCTGTTGGATATAAGCCAACTAACCCCTCTTTTTCGAAATAGGCAATATCGTTTTCTAACTGCAACTTAGCTGCTTCATTAACACTTTTATTCGCTTCTGTTTCATTGTTAATATCAGTTATAATAACACTTGTTGTTTTTGCATTATTTTTCGCTTTATCATAAACCTGTCTTGCTGAAACTTCTTTTTTCTTAGCATTTTCTAGGTCATATTTATTGTCTTCAACATCAATGGTTAAAGCATCAATCCTAGCTTGTAAATCTTCTTTTTCACTTTTCTTCCTTGTTTCAGATTTTTTTTGTTCTAACTTATTGATAGTTTCTGTTAATTCATACTCTCTATTAGTAAGTTCTGTTACTCTATCCCTTATTTTATTGTATTTATCTTTTTCTTCAGCTAATTTTTTATTGCTTAATTCCTTTTCTGTTTCTATTGCCGATTCGTTATGATAAGTTGCAGAAGCGATTTCTTCTAATTTAGCATAATTAGTTTCTGCCTCCTCTCTATTACTTTCGTCTATATTTTTGTTAATGGATTCTTGTAAACTATTTACAGTACTAACATCACTTTCTCTTTCTGTCGCTTCGTTTTCAATTGTTTTTGCAACATTTAAAGCAGCAACAGCTTCATTCACATGTTGTGCAGCTTCTAGTTTCTTATTTTCTGCTAAAGCTAATTTCTCTTGCTTTTCAGATTCATTAGTTATCGTTTCAGCTTCTTCTACCAATTTTTCTGACTCTGCATATAGTTTTTTAGCTTCATTACTTTTTTCATTAGCCAAATTATATGCTACCTGGCTCTGCTGCTTTGATTTTTCGGTTTGTTCTATAATTTTTGATGCAGTATTATCCGTTTTATTAATGATTTGATCATCTGATAAATCACTATAAACAGAGGTATTATCTACGGCAGCCTCAGTATTATTATTTTTAGATGCTATTAATTCATCCTCTGTAGTGTTAACATCTAAATTTGCTTTAATTTTTAAAACATGTTCTACAAATAAAGGATCATGAATATCAAACTCATCACTCTCATCAAATAGGTTTTTAACCACTAATTTTTCATCATCGCCAATACCAACCAATCTTAACTCTTGTTTTAAAGCTCTAAATCCATCTAAAACAGGTAACTCTATTGTTGCAGAATGTATTGGAGCATCATTTTTTGTTTCAACAAGTATTTTAAATTTACCACCATTACTCGGAAACACTAAAAGATATTCACCTGTTTCACTATGGGTTTTATATACCCCATACCTCCTATCCTTTTCAATATCTTTAATGGTAATAGTTGCATCACGCATAGTTGTGTTCGCTTCAGCTAAGAAAAAACCTTTTACAACCGAATTTCCAACAGGAGCAGCATCAACAGTAACACGATAAACAGTCATTTCGTTTTGTTTACTTGCTCTACTTGATGCAAAATATGCTAACTCATTATCAATATCAGAAATGTAAAGAATATCATCATCAGGTGTATTAATAGGGAAATCCATATTTTCTGGGTACCCCCACTCTCCTGTTTTAGGGTCTTTTGTAGATTTAAAAACATCATAGCCTCCCATACTATTAAATCCTTTGGAGCAGAAATATAAAACCCTACCATTAGGATGTAAAAATGGGTAATCCTCATCAAACTTTGAATTTATATTACCTGCCAACAAGCTCGGTTTACTCCACTCTCCATTAGGTAACTTAACTACTTTAAAAATATCTTTTCCATTGTTTCCACTATTACCATACGATGAAAACACTACCACATCTCTTTTTTCTCCTAAATATATAATAGAGTTTTCTCCTCTTTTTTTATCTAACTTGGTCTTAAACTCATCTGGTTTAACTACAATTTTACCACCAATACCTTTTAAATCATAACTTCTAAAAAAATCACTAGCTCTAATGTCTTTTTTGCTTAAAACCCCAATATCCGTCATGCTCTTAACCAATTTTTCACCGTTCTTACACATAGCAATAGCTCTATCAACATTAAATCGCTGAATATCTTTAGTTACACCTTTTTCTTTAAACTTATTGTAATAAACTATTGCAGCAGAAAACTCATAATTATGATGATAGCCTTTTGCTAAATAATAGTATGCTTGAGGGTTTACAGTAGATTTTGTAATGGAATACTTTAAATACTTTAAGGCTTTATCTTTTTTATCAGAACCTAATAACAAACAAGCACCATATTTATAATTATAATTTACATCCTTAGGGTAAGTACTTAATAATTGAGAATATAAAGGAAGTGATTTAATATAGTTGCCTTCTTCAAAAAGCTCATTTGCACCTTTTTTTAACTCTTCTTCAGAATTATATTGGGCAAAAAGATTGAGGGATGCAATAAATATTGCAACTACAAATAAAATTAATTTATGTACACTTTTTCTTATCATTTATAGGCTAAGCCAATTAACAAAGATAATAATATAATATTTTGATGCAAAAACTAAGATATTCCCTAATTAATCTTCAAATTTTCTTATAAAATCTCTTCTTTTTCTATCTGTAGAATACATAAATTGGTAGGGTTGCTCTCCTTTTGCAGCTTTCGATTTTCTTTTGTCAGGCTTGGTTTCAGTTATTGCTGTATTAAAATCTATATTTGATGAAATTGCTTGCATCATACCTCTTGTATAAGTGAAGAAATACCAATTGTTTTGATCTATTTCTAAATAGATAGTTAACACATCTCCGCTTCGTTTTTTAATTAATTCTATTTTACCTTCTACATATTTATTAATTTGTTTATTTTGAATATTACTTATACCAATTTTTCCAAACGATTTATATGATTTACTATCATCATCCCACTTAAATTTAACTTCATTAAATACGATAGCTTTTTTTAATGATTCTGGTAATTTTTTAAATTCTCCATACAAATTAGCTTGAGCTATCAACTTATCTCCTTCTTGCTTCCCTAATACTTCTCTAAGCCCTTTCTCAAATGTAGGTCTATCTAATTTAACTGGATCTAATGAGCTTGCTTCTGCAAAATCTTTTGCCATTTTCTTTAATGCATCTTCTGAGAAAAAGAAATCATTTATCATTACCAAGTCAAAAATTACATCATCATCTAATTGATTATGCTCTACAACTCCAGCAGTATGGATTTTTACTTGCCCAACATTTTCTCCTAATTCGATTTTACCTTCACCATATACTTTACAGTTTTTAGTATTTAAACTCAAATAATTTCCTCCAAACGACATTTCTTGTAATTTATCTTTATTAGAAATACGATACTCTTCTTTTTCCTTATTATAGGTTAAAAAGCCTTCGGCTGCAATAACATCAATATGACTATACTTCTTTTTTGTATTTAAAAATGAAGTGTATATTCCCAATGAATCTGCACTTAATAATACACTAGCTAAGAGTTTTGTTCCATTGATATTTTTTGTATTACTATCAATAGGAATATATATTTCTGTAGGATTAATTTCGGTTTCAAAACTAAACCAATCTTTAGTTAACAAATCACAATCGTGTAAAATTTTAGAATGTCCTTTAAAAGTTAAATATTCGTTATTGGCAAACAGCTTTACTTTTCCATAATATTCGTACTGTGGACTAAGAGTAAATTTATCATCCTCGCTAATCTGAGCTGTCGCATAGGTTTGTCCAGTTGTATCAACTCCAATATTTTCTAAATAAATGGTTTGTGCTTTTTCTAATTCATCTATATAATCAATATAACCGCTTCCAGCATATTTCTTTTTACCAAAAACATTAATGCTTGAATTGTATATGTTGTGGTTTTGAGTTACATAACTTGCAACTAACCTAGAATTGTTAAGTGTTTGCATTTTTGCATTTTTCTCAATAACAATTCTTCCACTATCTGGGTAAACCATAGCATCAGCAATATTCATAAACTTAATACCTTCGGCATATATAATTTTTTTCTTTAAATCGTATTTTGCTTTAGATGAGAAAAAACTTAATGAATCTTGGTCAGGATGAACTGATATAAATTGAGCTCCATCTAGTTTTACTCCAGAAGCATCTTGTTCTTTAGCTTCGCCAGCCGACAACTCAATATCATCATTATCCATATACCATTTAAACTCTTCCATATAACAGATATACTGCATAGGTTCAAAATTGATATGAGAACCTCCTCCATTTGATTTAAATTGACCGTAACGCTCTGCAAAAGTTACATAAGCATTTACATTTACTGTTGAAAAATCTAAAGCATCTTGATTTTCAATTCCTGCAACTGATTTGAGCCTAAAGTCTGCTGTATCAGATTGGAAATCTTTAAACTTAAATTTAATTAAGTTGGCTTCTAATTCGGCTCGTTCAAATTCAAATATTCCTGCTCCAGAAAGTCCATCTGGCTGAATCATTGTTTGCCCATGCATAAATGATTTCATATCGTACATAGCTATTGGCTTACTTCTTTCTCTATGTATCATTATGTCTTTAGATGGATACCAACGAGTAAACACATCTTCTCCTTCTACTGGAGGGAATTCTACTGCAACAGGACTTTCTTCTACATTATATTTTTGTGCTATTGCATTCATAGAATCTGGAAAGAAAATAAAATCATTAGAATAAGTTGTTGATGTGATATAATCTAGCTTACCATTACCTCTTAAACCGTCATGACTTAAACGAATAGTATCATGAAATGTACCTTTTCCTCCGTACATATCAAATCCTCCTGGAGGGGTAGAACGAACAAAACCTAAAGAATGGTCTGGTTGTAAGGTAAGTGTTTCTTCAAAATCAGGGAATATTCCTCCAGAAAGTAATGTTCCTTTAAATTTTAATTGCTCATTATCAAAATTATCTAAGCTATCAATCTGAAAAGGTTCTACATGAAAGTAAAAATCATCTTTATTGTAAACTCCCCCCTGTATTGTAGATTTGTCGTAAAAAACATAAGAATCTTTAAAACTATTTAATTTAGGATATTCATGGGCTGGTTTAACACCTGATTTATTATCAGACCTATCTATCAGAAGGTTTCCATTGATTTTTTCTATTACCGTCTTAACCTTTCTTATTACTGGTTTTCCAAACTTATCTACCCCTCCTGTTTCAGCATAAATTCTTAACGAATCTACATTAGGCATATCAATCATAAAATCATCATATTTAAATGCAAAATTACTTCCCATGATATCAAATCTTCCAGCTTGTACTACTCCACTAAAATCAAAATCTCTATTCTTTTTCAGTGTAATCTCTTTACGTCTTGGGTAAATTATTACTTCCTGAGAATCACTAACATTAACAGAGTTTACTCCTCTTATTTCTAAATCGTAATTAATCAAACTTAAAGATGCATTATTTTTTCCTTTAATTTTCGAGTAAAAGCCTATCACATCATAATCAACATTTCCCCCACTTGCATCTACCCAGTTCATCAATTTATCTTTTACAACAAAATATTTTGCATCATAGTTATAATTAATAAAACCTTGGTAAGACAAACTTAGCAGCATTGGTTCCACTTGAGCATAAGACCGCATTGTAAATTCAACTAATTGTTTATTTGTAATATGGTTAGTATCTAATTTATCTACCAACTGCTTTATTTTATAAAGTGGGTGCTCTGTTTGCATGGTCATCATACCCATATAGGCATTTTTACTATAATAATCTGATGAAACAAATACGGCATCCGTTTTTGTTCCTCCTGTGAGATTTTTAAACTCTACTGTTGGTGAATCCACTTTCCATTCAAGTGTTTCAAAATCCATATCTACTTGATGGTAAGAGTTAAAGTATGGTGTTAACTTTATTCCTTGATGATCTCTAATTAATGTTACAAACCTATCTTTTGTGAAAAATTTAAACGATAATCCAGGGTGATAGATTGAATCTTCTTTTAGGTAAAAAGTTGCTGCTGCAATAGGTGATACAATTCTTTCTGGACGTATTGAAAAACTTTTTGCTGCCATTTTTAAAAACATTGTACCTTTTCTTTTAAAAACAACATAAGCATCTTGATCTTTTGTTCCTCTACCAACCACTTTCCTACCTTGAAGGGCATATCCACCAATATAATCAACCCCTTCTGCAATATTTGGTATTTCTAAATATGCGTCATACGATTGAAAACGAGGATATGAAACTTTATTAACATCCTCCATATTTGCTAAAATTTTCTCTTCAATCCTCCCCTTCATTGGTTCTTTAAAATATCTATAATCATAAAATGTAGCATCTTTTATGGTGTATTTCGGTGATTTTACACTTATTTGATATTCATCTATTTCAGCATATACTGAGTCTGGGTTAAAACCTGCACGTTCCCATGTTATTTTTCCACCTACTCCAACCCATTTAGCAATTGTAGGGTAATAAATTCCTTTAGTATTATAAATTACCGAGCTATCTCCTTTTGAGTAACAAGTTAGTGTTAAAGCTTCAAACTCTATTGTTGGTAAGCTATCAAAACCAAATTTATAATTTTGATTATTTGCTGCCCATGAATTTGCAGCCGATTTATACATTAATTTTTCTTCAAATAAATCATTACACGATTTAAGATAATCTGTAAACTGTTTTTTACTTTTCCCTTTTGCCAAACGGATTACTATGTTATTCCATTCTTCAAAAGTTTGTTCAGTTTGGTTTTCACTATTTACAAAGTTAGATATCGCATAAAGATAGTTTCTAAAATCTGGGAAGCCTCTTTTACGCTTTTTTAACATAACATTGGCAGTTTTGTAAACAATTTCTCTCTCATTATCGCTAAAACCTCCAAACCAGTTCCAACTAAAATCATCCATAACTGCTTTACCATCTGCCGCCCTAGAATAAGTTAAATAGGATTCCATTTCTTCAAAAAACAACGTAGAATCGGAAGAGAAGTGCTTTATTTTTGTTTGAGAGAATGTATTGGCTACAATCAATAACAGCATTAAGGGTAATGTATATTTTATAAATTTCATCATTCTTTTATAAGATGTAATAAGGTCCAATCATTTTTAGATTCGGAAAATGTTAAAGTTAATTTATTTTTAGCGGCTTCAGTCAATAAAATATCAACATCAGATTTAAAAAAACCACTCAGTAATAACGATGCTCCTTCAACCATTACTTTTGCATATTTATCCATATCGTTTAGTAATATGTTTCGATTAATATTGGCAAAAATCACATCATAATTTTTACCACCTAACAATTCTGCCCCTCCCTTCTTAACTATTATATCGTTACAATTATTATTCCTAATATTTTCTATGGAATTATTATATGCCCATTCATCAATATCAATAGCTTCTATATAATTAGCTTCTTTTAAAGATGCTAATATTGCCAATACAGCTGTTCCGCACCCCATATCCAAAACTGCTTTACCCTCAATATTTAATGCTAGTATTCTTTTAACCATTAAATAAGTGGTTGCATGATGCCCTGTTCCAAACGACATTTTAGGATCTATAATAATATCGTATTTAAACCCTTCTAATTTTTGATGAAATGCTGCCCGTATATAGCATGAATCTTCAACATTTATAGGCTCAAAATTCTCTTCCCAAGTTTTATTCCAATTTTGATCTGCAATAGTTTTAACTTTAAAAGATATTTTAAACTCAGAATTGCTAAGTATTGCAATTTTCTCTAAATCTTCTTTTACGTAATCTTTCTGTTGTATATATGCTTGTAGTCCTTTATCAGTATCCACAAAACTTTCAAACCCTATTTCTGACAATTGTGCCACCATAACATCCCTACCTATTTCTATTGGGTTTATTTCAGCTTCAAATTCTATATAATCCATATCTTATTTATATCTCAATAAAAAAACGATTTTTTTTGTTTAAAAACTAATAAAAGTCATACAATGAATTAACATTTTTGATTTATTTAGCATAAGATTTAGATACTTATAAAGATGAAAAAAACACTTACTCTTATTGTTTTATTTTTTACTTCATTATTAAGCTACACACAAAACACAGCTAAAGACAGCTTATACATATTAAGTGGAACTGTTGTTAATGGAGCAAACAATACTATGCTTGAAAGTGCTCACTTAAAGACTAGTAGAGGTTACGGAACCACAACAAACCCTCAAGGAGATTTTGCCTTAAATATATACGCTGGAGATACTATTACGATATCCCATATTGGATATAAAACTTTAACTTATGTTGCTCCATATAGAAAAACAGGACAGTATTTAATTAAATTTAAACTATATACAGATTCTGTTTCTCTAAAAGAAGTTCAAATTTTTCCTTATCCAACTTATCAAGAGTTTAAAAAAGCTTTTTCGCAAATGGATAAACAAGATGAGAAAGTTGAAATTTATGGGGTAAAAACCTATCAAGATAAATCTGACACACCGATTAAGCCAACCATAATTAATCCTGCCTCTTTTATTTATGATAAACTTTTTGATAAGCAAGCCAAACTTAAACGGAAACTTGAAAGAAGAAGACAAAAAGGAAGAAATTCTGCCATCATTAAATAATTTGTTTTTTTGTTATATTTTTAACCTAACTTGATTTTTTTATTATTTTTACATTCTTATTGTTAAATTTTTAAGAAATGAAAGCTACACATGTTGTTGTTGAAGAAATCATAAAAAAATCTCCTTTTTTAGAAGAAGCATTAGCTGAAGGAATTATTAATCTTTCATCACTATCGAGACAAATAAAGCCTGAGATTGATGAACAACTTCATAAAGATGTTCAGATTGGAGCTATTGTTATGGCATTAAAAAGATTATCTCCAAAATTTGATCCTAATTTAAAAATTAAAGTCAAAAAGGTAATTAATCGTTTAGGAGATATTACTGTTCGTTCTAAAATTACTTACTACACTTTTGAAAATTCTGAAACTATCATAGAGAAACAAGCTGAATTATTGAAAGGATTAAAAGGTAAAAAAGATACCTTTTTTGCATTCTCTCAAGGAGTTTATGAAACTACAATAATACTTAGTGATTCTGAACAAAACGGAGTAGATGCAATTTTTGCTTCTGAAACATTAGTACAAGCAACAAAAGGTTTATCTTCAATTACGATTAAACTGCCTAGTGAAAATGCTGACACTTCGGGTATTTATTATTTTATTTTAAAGAAAATTGCTTGGGAAGGGATTAATATTTTAGATATTATTTCTACAACGCACGAGTTTACTATCATTGTAAATGATGAAAGTGTTGATAGAGCTTTTTCTATCCTAAAAAACTTAAATAAAGGAGATTATTAAAAAAATATTTTATTCATGTAAAAAAAAAAGGTTTCGATATTCGAAACCCTTTTTTTTATTTTATTGAGCTACAAATTAAAAAGCTGCAACACTTTCCGATTTATATTCTCCGTTTTTCAGTTTATCTTTTACAGTTTTAAATGTGTTTACTGTGTATTCAACATCATCTAAAGTATGCATAGCTGTTGGTATTAAACGCAACATAATAATACCTTTAGGTACGACAGGATATACTACAATAGAACAAAACAATCCGTAATTCTCTCTTAAATCTAAGGTAAGGTTTGTAGCCTCTGGCACATCTCCATCTAAAATTACAGGAGTAACTTGAGTAGTAGATGTTCCTAAATTAAATCCAGCTTCTTTTAAACCTTTTTGCAAACCATTTGCAACAGCCCATAATTTTTCTCTTATTTCAGGACTATTTTTAAGCATTTCTAAACGCTTTAAGTTTCCGATTACTAATGGCATTGGTAGTGATTTAGCATATACCTGAGAACGCATATTGTATCGTAAAAAATCTATCACATCCTCATTAGATGCAATAAAACCACCAATACTTGCCATTGCTTTTGCAAATGTTCCAAAATAAATATCTATTCCATCTTGGCAGCCTTGTGCTTCGCCTGTACCCATACCTGTATCTCCCATAGTGCCAAAACCATGAGCATCATCAACAAATAATCTGAATGGATATTTTTCTTTTAAAGCTACGATATCTTTTAAACTACCTTGGTTTCCAGACATCCCAAAAACACCTTCGGTAATTACCAAAATAGCACCTTTTGTTTTCTCAATAATTTTAGAAGCTTTCTCCAACATCTTTTCTAAGCTTTCCATATCATTGTGTTGATATACAAATCTTTTACCTTGGTGTAATCTTAAACCATCTAAAATACAAGCATGAGACTCTGCATCATAAACCACTACATCATTTCTATCAAGCAACGCATCAATAGCTGATAACATTCCTTGGTAGCCGAAATTCAATAAAATAGAATCTTCTTTTTGTTCAAAATCAGCTAATTCTCTTTCTAACTGTTCGTGATAGTTGGTGTTACCCGACATCATCCTAGCTCCCATTGGATAAGCTAATCCCCAATCTCTTGAAGCTTGCTCATCAACTTTTCTTATTTCTGGATGATTACCTAAACCTAAATAGTTATTTAAACTCCATTGTAATACTTCTTTACCTCTAAATTTCATTCGGTTATTCAATTCGCCTTCTAACTTTGGAAACGCAAAATAACCGTGAGCCTCCTTAGAATACTTCCCTAAAGGACCTCTATTGTCTTTTATTTTTTCAAATAAATCTGCCATTCAATTTTTTTTAAAAATTATAGTGGCAAAGATAATTATTCTAATATTGTTACAAGCAACTTAATTCAATAATGTTCTAATAATCAATTGTTGATATCCTTTAATTGTTAATTTACTAACGAAAGCCTTACTTTTACAGCTTTATGGCTCTAAAAACAAATAACAATTTTTTAATTTTAGCAATAGTACTACTAGTAAGTTCTATTGTTTTATTTGGATTAGATTTGCTTTTGGGTTCTGTAAGCATCCCTTTTAAAGAAATTATTAAAATACTGTTTGTTGGTGATACTACTAAAGAAAGTTGGCAAATTATTATTTTAGAATCTCGATTCCCTAAAGCTATTGCTGCCATTTTATGTGGGAGTGCATTATCGGTAGCTGGTTTAAAAATGCAAACTTTGTTTAAAAATCCATTAGCAGGACCTTATATTTTAGGTATTAGTTCTGGTGCAGGTTTAGGTGTTGCTATTTTTATTATGGGACTGAGTTTCTTAGGTTTATCCACAGCAAATATTAGCTCTTTTTCTAATATAGGAATTATAGCTGCTTCGATTATTGGCTCTACATTGGTTTTATTACTGCTTCTTGCCATAATAAACCGCTTAAAAGATATTATGACTGTACTTATATTAGGAGTTATGATAGGTAGTGTAATTACTGCTTTAATTGGTGTTATCCAATATTTTAGTTATGATGCTCAACTAAAATCTTTTATTATGTGGACTATGGGAGATTTAAGCTCCATTACCAATAGTCAGTTAAGTGTTCTAGCACCAATTATCATTGTAGGACTCATTCTTTCTTTTATTATATCTAAGCCTTTAAATGCCTACTTAATGGGCGAAGATTACGCTAAAAGCATAGGCGTAAATATTAAAAAAACAAGAATATTAATTGTTGTAATTACTGCCATTTTAGCTGGTAGCATTACAGCTTATTGTGGCCCAATTGGATTTGTTGGTATAGTTGTTCCGCATTTAGCACGAATGTTTACAAAAACCTACAACCACAGCATACTAATACCAATTACAGCATTGTTAGGGGTTAATATTTTACTAATTGCTGATATTATTTCTCAATTGCCTGGCTCAGAAAAAAGTTTACCCATCAATTCTATCACATCTTTAATTGGCATACCGTTTATTATTTGGATTATTTTTAAAAATAAAAAAATTAGCAACTTAAATTGAGTGAGCAAATTAACATATCAAACCTAACTGTTGGTTACAATAACACTCAATTGTTAAGTGATATTAATATTAGCACTAACACTAATCAGTTAATTGTTATTATTGGTAGAAATGGTACAGGAAAATCTACTTTACTTAAAACTTTAGCAGGAATGTTACCTGCTATTTCTGGTAGTTTTAAGTTAGCAGAGCAAGATGTTTTAAGTTTATCTGAAACCAACAGATCAAAGTTATTAAGCTTAGTTACCACCAAACCAAAAAGTGTAAGCAATATTACCGTAAAAGATTTTGTAAGTTTTGGCAGATATCCTTACACCAATTGGTTAGGAATTAGTAAAAACGATGACAATACTGCAATTGATGATGCTATTAGCCTGTGCAACATAAATGAACTGGCTAATAGAAACTACGAAACTTTAAGTGATGGCGAAAAGCAACGTGTAAATATTGCTAGAGCAATAGCCCAAAACACACCTTTAATTATTTTAGACGAACCTACTGCTCATTTAGATTTAGTAAATAAAATTGAAGTTTTTAAACTATTAAAAACCCTTACTAAAGAAAATAATAAAACCATCATATTTTCATCACACCAAATAGAATATACCTTGCAAGTTTGTGATGAAATTTGGTTAATTAATGAACAAAAAGTAAACCACTACTCTCCTACTCAATTAATTGAAACCGATTTACTAAATAAGATAATTAATAGTAAGGATATTGTTTTTGATAAAACTTCTAAGGCTTTTAAGTTACTGTAAATAAAAAAGTGTAGTAAAATTACTACACTTTTTTTACACTTAATATATACTAGAATAGGTTACTTCTTAATAAAAAAGAAAGTTCCATTTTCATCTTCTAAACCAGCAATTTTACCAAACTTAGGCTTTTGTTTTGCACCACTTTTAGTAACTGCAGAACTCACTTTTGTAACTACTGTTTCTATCGGAATACACGCATTTGGGTTACTCACCAAAGTATTTGCAAATGTTTTAGTAAACTGCGAATTATCGGTAGCTAACTCATAACCTGCAGATGAAAATACTTGTGATGATTTAAACTTTGTTGCTTTCCAATCATTACAACTTTTAGTTTCGTTAGTTGCTCTCATCGCTTGGTAAAAAGATGGCCCAGATTCACAAGCATCAGTAATTACCAATGTATGCGTAATATTTTTAGAATACGACTGCATACTTGCTTTTAAGTTGTTGATGTTAAAATAAGTAAACTCATCATCTCTGTTAGCATTGGTTGGTATCCAATACCCCGTTTCGTTTATAAATTTACCATGTCCTGCATACCATACCAATAAAGAATTTACTCTGTTGCTTCGTACTAAATCTCTTAATTCAATAGAAAAGAAACGCTCCAATTGTTTTTTAGTCATATTCTTTTTATGCACCACATTATGTATTTTGTACTTTGCAAAAGCCGATTTCATCATAGTAACATCCTTAGTTGGTCCATCTAAGCTAGCAAAGTTGGTATATTTAGCATTCTCAATAAAAACAACCCATGTTTTCCCCATAGGGTTATCAGCTAACAAGGCTATGTTTTCTCTGTTTATAGTAAACTTCTTTTCAGTTTTATTACCATATATGTCTTCCGAAATCACAGTAAACCCATCTTTATTTTGAATGTTTATAGTTGCCGAAAATTTTGGGTTTAAATCTTCTAGCACAAAGCTTGCAGTTGCTCCATCAACCATAATGCTTTTAATTTTGCTTTCATCTTTCATTATTCCTTCAACATATAAAGTCGGTGTTTCTTCATCTAAATAAACCATTCCATCATCCGAAGCATAAGGAGCCATTAATTTAACAACAGGTGCATCTGTTTCAGTCTCTACCTTTTTAAAGGTCCACATTTCAGAATTTTGATAAATATCAAATGCCGAGATGTTAATTTCGTCCATCTCACTAATATTCACTTCTAATTCAAATTTTGGATTTAACGAGTCTTTACTAAACTTAGCATCCTTGCCATTAATTTTTACAAACTGTATTAAACTCTCATCTTTAATAATACCTTTTATCGTAAAAAGCAATGTTCCTTTTGCTACTGCTAGTATTCCTTCTTTAGGAGATACTGGAGCAATCATTTCAATTTTTGGGTTATTACTTTCTTTATTTAACTCATACAATCGCTTTTTAGCATCATCATACAATTTAAGAGCTCTTCCATCATAAGGATCCAATGTTTTTAATGCTTCATAATCCTTAATAGCTGATTTAAAATCAGATACCTTTTCATAAACTTTAGCTCTGGTGTAATAAATAAAATAGTCTTTATTATCAATAGTTAATGCTTTAGAATAATCAGCAATAGCATTCTGATCCTGCCCTAATTCTTCGTACATCTGCCCTCTTTTCATATAATACACTTTATTATTAGGTTTATAACTAATAATTTTAGATATATCATCAACTGCTTTTTGTGGGTTTCTGTCTGCTAAATTAATCTCTGATCTAACTATCAAAGCATTTATATTTTCGGGTTCTATACTTAGTGCTTTATCAATAGCTTCAATAGCAATAGGAAAATTGCCCATTTTCATGTTAGAAAATGCTAGTCCAATATAAGCTTCAGTCATTTTTGGTGAATAAAACTTAGCCCTACCAAAGCTATAAGCTGCTTCCTTATATTTCATTAAACTATCTTGTGCTACTCCTAAATCATAATAAGAAACGCCTGATTTTTCTTTAACTACTGCTGCCTCTCCTGTCTCTACAGCTGCTGGATATTGATTTAAAGCTATATGAGAATATACTTTATAATGATATGCCTCCATTAGCTTTTTATCTCTTTCAATTGCAATGGTTAATGAAGCGACAGCTTCAGTATATTTTTTAGCATGATAATATGCTCTTCCTAAATTTGAATGGTAATCTGCATTTTTAGGTTTAATTACTGAAGCTTCTTTAAAATCAGCAATAGCTTTTTCATATTCTTTGGTTTGCTCATAGCACAGCCCTCTATAATTATAGGCCTTATCATAATCAGATTTGAGTTCAACTACTTTAGAAAAATGTGTTATAGCTACTTTAAAATCTTCAGCTTTATAGGCTGTTTCTCCTTTTTTAAAATCTTGGAAATAAGCTTGAGAAAATGCGGTTACACTTGCAATTAAAAACAGTGCAATTAGTTGTATTTTTTTCATAACAAAAGAGTTATTTAATTAATTCATTTTCAGATAGTCAACAAAGTTAGTTAAATATTTCGATGACTACATTTATTTAATAGACAAAGTTCTGTTTTTGTATAACTAAAAGCAATTAAAACTTATCTAAGTTATCACCAAAATTCTTTAACTTCGTCCACTTAATACACAAACAATAATCATGCTAAAAAGGGATAAAATAAAAATTATTGTTATTGCCATATTATTACTCTTGCTAGGCTCTACTTATTTATTGTTTGGAAAAGAATCTATAATTATGAAATATGTTGCAGGAACTTGCTTAATTGCATGGCTTGCCACAATGTTTATTGTTAATAAAAAATACAAATAGTTATGTTTGGAAATATGTTAAATAAAAAGATGATGGAGAAAATGCAGGGACAGATGGAAGAGGTAAAATCTAAACTTGGTAATATTAGTGTTACTGGAGAAGCTGAAAATGGAAACATCAAAGTAGTTGCTAATGGAAACAGATTATTAAACAGTATTGAAATTAATAATGAGTTTTATCAAAATGCTACTAAAGAACAATTAGAGGATTTAATTTTAACTGCTGCAAATAGAGCTTTAGAGCAAGCAGAACGTGTGGAAAAAAGTGAAATGAGCCATGCTGCTATGGGAATGTTGCCTGGTATGGGCTAGAAAGTTAGCTGTTAGTAAAAAAAAAATTATTTATCCGCTAAACTATTTATAACAGGATTAGCATACATACTTAGAAATAGACGTTTAGCGTCATTATCTCCTGAATACTCTTTTAATCTTTCGTTTGTGTAGGCAACAAACTCACTCCTACTTTTTTCAGAGTATTTATCTGTAAACTTGTTTGTGTTATGTAATAAGTCATAAGCAATATAGTTAGTATCCCAAAGCTTATAATTTTTATATATAGTTAAATCTATAATTTCAGCAACATTTTTCAATAGCTCATTCCTATTTTTAATAGTTCTTAACTTTTTTAAGGAATCGTTAATTGGCTGTGTAAATTGTATATGCACTTTACCTTTATTTCCTTGCATTCCTAATGCCATGTGCATATCATCTTCTCCCTCAACTTTTTCATACTTCTCACCTTTCTCTTTTGCTAAAAGCTCTGGTATTTTTAAATAATCGCAAGGATCTTTTTCATAAGAAATACTTACTGGGGTAATGTTTAAACTAATTAAGTAATCTAACAAATCACCTTCATTAGTTAATCCAAACATTTTTAACAAACCAGGATTAGTTTTATCATTACCATCTTTCGCTCTTCCTTCTCTTTGTGCAATCCAAATAGATTGTTTTTTACTACTTAAAGCATATTTAATGTAAGCCGATAAAGTTTTAGAAGCTTCCAACATATCGTGTTTAGGTACATTTCTTTTTACAATAAAACTCTTGTTAAGTCTTACCAATTTTTTAACCCAAGGCTCTCTTAATAAATTACTACCTATTGCAATTTCGCACGTATTTCGTTTTCTATCATTTAAGCAATAATTAATTAAAGCAGAATCTAACACAATATCTCTATGGTTAGACATTAATAAATAAGTATCGGATTTATCTAATGCTAAAACTCCATCAAAGCTAAATTGTTCAATAGAATCATTAATCATAGCTTGCACCAACCTACATGCCATATCAGATTGGAATTCTTGAATAGTATTAAAGCTATTTAACATTTCCTTTACTTGTCCTAACCCTAAGTTAGGTAAGTAATACTCTATGGCTTTTTGTAATGCTTTAACCTCAAGCAATTCATTTACCACCTGATGGTATTCATCATCATTATATGGTCGTATGTCTTCAAAATTATAACTCACAGCACCAAAAGTATAAAATAATAAGCGATTAAATAATTTTTATGTTATCTATACATTAAGTATCTCTGTTAAAGTTATATTTTAAAAATAATCTCTAATTTTAGTTGCTTCAAAAACAATAAATTATGCAGTATTCATTAAAGGTTTTATTAAAACAATTTTTAGTCGCTTTATTATTAATAACTTCATGCATTCGGTGTGGTAATGATCCCTCAGAAATTATAGAAATAAATCCTGCTTTTGGGGAATATATTTCTGCATTTACCTCTGGAATTATCTCTAAAGAATCTACTGTAAGAATTCGTTTAGCAGAAAATAGTATTCATTTTAAAGATGATGGAGAACCTTTAGACGAAGATTTATTTGATTTTTCACCAAGTATAGATGGTAATGCTTATTGGATTGATGAACGAACCATTGAGTTTCAGCCAGAAGAAAATATGCCTTCAGGAACTGTTTATGTTGGAGAAATGGAACTAGACCAATTAATAGAAGGTTTGCCAAATGACTTAGAAACTTTTCAATTTCAGTTTCAAACGATAAAACAAGCCTTTTCGGTAGATGTTGGTACTTACCAAACTTATGAAAAAACAAAATTAGGTTTAAATAAATTGCCCGGAACCATTATTACTGCTGATGTAATAGAAAATGAAGAAATTGAAAAAGTACTTTCAGCAACTCAAAATGGCAAGCAATTAAAAATTAGTTGGGAGCACGAAACAGATAGAAAAACACATTATTTTACTGTTGAAAAAGTAGTTAGAAAAGAAGAAGCTGGAGAGGTTCAATTAAATTGGAGTGGTGAAGCTGCAGGCATTGAAAATAATGAAGGCGACAATGTTGTTGAAATTCCATCTTTAAGCGATTTTAAAGTGCTTAATACCGAAGTTGTACAACAACCAGAACAATATATTTTAATTGAATTTTCCGACCCCCTAAACGAAACTCAAAATCTTAACGGTTTGGTTAGGCTAGAAAACAACAGCTCTTTACGACATATAATTGAAAATAATCAAGTTAAAATTTATCCCCCTGTTCGCCAAACAGGTTCAAGAAAACTTTTTATTGAAGCAGGAATTAAAAACATTTTAAACTATAAAATGAAAAAAGGACAAGAACTAGAAATAGTTTTTGAAGACATTAAACCTGCTATTCGTTTAACCGATAATGGTGTTATTTTACCTAGTACAGATGGTTTACAATTTCCTTTTGAGGCCGTAAACTTAAAAGCTGTTGATGTTAGAATTATTCAAATTTTTGAAAACAATGTAGCTCAGTTTTTACAGGTTAATCAATTAGACGGAAACCGTCAGTTAAAACGTGTTGGACGTTTAGTTCATAAAGAAACCATTAAACTACAAACCGACAAGCCTGTTGACTTTGGCAAATGGAATGCTTTTTCGTTAGACCTTTCAAAATTTGTACAAACCGAACCTGGGGCAATTTATAAAATCGAACTAGGATTTAAAAAGGCTTATTCGCTTTACCCTTGTGATGGGGATGACCCTAATGCTGCTGAAATGGAAAGCATAGAAGAAAACTGGGACGATGATGATGAAGCAGAACAAAGCAACTGGGATTATTACGAAGATTACTATTATGACGATTATTATTACTATGATGATTATGGTTACGACTATAATTACAGAGATAGAGATAACCCATGCACTTCTTCGTATTATGGAAAACGAAGAAATGTTAGTCGTAATATTTTAGCTTCCGATTTAGGAATTATAGCCAAAGCTGGCAACAGCGGAACAATGAATTTTGCTGTTACCGATTTAAGAACAACAGCTCCTATTGCAAATGTTACTCTTGAAGTTTACAACTATCAACAACAACTAATTGGAACGATTACTACTGATAACGAAGGTTTAGCAAGTATTGATTTGGATAAAAAACCTTTCTTATTAATTGCCAAAAAAGATAAGCAAAGAGGTTATTTACGTTTAGATGACGGTTCATCTTTATCGCTAAGTAAATTTGATGTGCAAGGCGAAGTAGTGCAAAAAGGAATTAAAGGTTTTATTTATGGTGAGCGTGGTGTTTGGCGTCCAGGAGATTCTTTATACCTTATGTTTATTTTGGAGGATGAAGACAAATTATTGCCTAAAAACCATCCCGTTTCTTTTGAGTTAATTAACCCACAAGGACAAACCGAAGATAAAATTGTTACCACTAACGGTTTAAATGGATTTTATAATTTCTCAACCAAAACCGAAGCTGATGCTCCAACAGGTAATTGGACTGCCAAAATAAAAGTTGGTGGGGCTACTTTCCGTAAAACATTAAAAATTGAAACCATTAAGCCTAATCGCTTAAAAATTAATTTAGATTTTGGTGTGGAAAAATTAACCACTGCTAATAGCAATATGGCAGGAAACTTAAATGTTAAGTGGTTGCACGGAGCTAAAGCTCGTAATTTAAAAGCCAACATTACTACTACACTATTTCAATCTAAAACAACCTTTAAAAAGTATCCTGATTATATTTTTGATGACCCAGCACGTAGGTTTGAATCGGAAGAAATAACTGTTTTTGATGGAAAAATTGATAGCGAAGGAAATGCTTCTGTTCGTGCCAATTTAAATGTTTCGGATGAAGCACCAGGTATGCTTAAAGCTAATTTTGTTGCTCGTGTTTTTGAAGAGAGTGGCGATTTTAGTATTGATAGGTTTTCTATTCCTTACTCTCCTTACGATAGTTATGTTGGAATAAAAGTTCCGAAAGGAGATAAAGCTAGAGGAATGTTATTAACCGACACCGCACAAACGGTTAAAGTAGTTACTGTAAACGAAGAGGGAGTTCCTGTTTCTAGGAATGGATTACGTGTAGATGTTTATAAAGTAGAATGGCGTTGGTGGTGGAGCACTGGCACTGATAATTTAGCCAATTATGTAAATAGCTCTTACCACTCTCCTATTTACTCTACAAAAATTAACACCAAAAACGGCTTTGGTAAATTTAACTTTAGAGTAGATTATCCTGAATGGGGAAGATATTTAGTGAGAGTTTACGACCCTGTTAGCGGACACGCAACAGGAAAAACTGTTTATATGGATTGGCCAGGTTGGGCTGGTCGTGCTCAACGCGAAAACCCTGGAGGAGCTTCAATGCTTACTTTTAGTGCCAATAAAACCAAATACAATGTAGGCGAAAATGTGGACATTAATTTCCCTTCTGCGAAAGATGGTAGAGCATTGGTAAGTATAGAGTCTGGTTCTAAAGTTATTGATGCGTATTGGGTAGAGACCGAACAGGATGAAACCAACTTTAGCTTTAAAGTTACCGAAGAAATGACTCCAAACATCTATGTAAATATAACTTTGGTTCAGCCACATTTATATACAGCTAATGATTTACCTATTAGGCTTTATGGAGTTATCCCACTTTTAGTGGAAGACCCAAACACTAAAATACAGCCAGTATTAAATATGCCAAAGGTTTTAGCTCCCGAAGAAAATGTTACCTTAAACGTAAAAGAAAAAGATGGCAAACCAATGACTTATACCATTGCTATGGTAGATGAAGGTTTACTGGATTTAACACGTTTTAAAACTCCCGACCCATGGAAAAGCTTTTATGCTAGAGAAGCTTTAGGGGTTAAAACTTGGGACATGTATGATTTTGTAATTGGAGCATTTGGAGGTAAAATAGCTCAGTTATTCTCTATTGGTGGAGATAGCGAAGCTGTTGGTGCTCAAGGAAATAAAGCCAACCGTTTTAAACCTATGGTTAAATTCTTAGGTCCTTTCCATTTAGAAAGTGGCGATAATAAAAGCCATACCATTAAAATGCCACGCTACGTTGGTTCGGTACGAACTATGGTTATTGCTGGGCAAGATGAAGCTTATGGCTTTACCGAAAAAACTACTCCTGTAAGAAAACCATTAATGGTACTAGCAACCTTACCAAGAGTTGTTGGTCCTGGCGAATCGGTTAAATTGCCTGTAACTGTTTTTGCAATGGAAAAACACGTTAAAAATGTAAGTGTAGAAGTAAAAACAAACGGATATTTTAAAGGAAGTGCTAAAAAGTCAATTACCTTTAGTGAAGTTGGCGACAAGGTGGTAAACTTTGATTTAGAAGTAGCTAAAAAATTAGGTGTAGGAAAAGTAAAAGTGTTGGTTCGTAGTGGCAAAGAAAAAGCCGAATACGATATTGAAATAGATGTTATAAACCCTAACCCACCTGTGGTGGATTATGTGGATGCAGTAATAGAAGCAGGTCAGAGTTGGAACACCCCTTATACTCCTGTGGGAATTGCAGGAACTAACAAAGGAACTTTAGAAATCTCCAACATTCCTCCTATTGATTTTGGTAGAAGATTAAAATACTTAACTCAATACCCTCACGGATGTGTAGAGCAAACAACATCAGGAGCATTTCCTCAACTGTTTTTAAGTAGTGTGATGGATGTGGATGCTAAAATGAAAACAAAAATTAGCACCAACATTAAAGGAGCGATAAAGCGTTTAAAAACTTTCCAACAAGCTAATGGAGGTTTAGGCTATTGGCCAAATGCCAATACTGCTAACGATTGGGGAACAAGTTATGCCGGACACTTTATGCTAGAAGCAGAAAAGAAAGGATATACACTCCCTATTGGATTTAAAAAGAATTGGGTGAAATATCAAAAGAAAGCTGCCAGAAACTGGTCGCCAAAATCTAAAAACAATAAGTATTATTATAGGTCGCAAGATTTAGTACAAGCTTACCGATTATATACTCTTGCTTTAGCTAAAAAACCTGCTTTAGGAGCTATGAACAGAATGAGAGAGCAATCTGGCTTATCGGTTCAAGCAAAATGGCGTTTAGCTGCAGCTTACGTTTTAGCAGGACAACCAGAAGTAGCTAAAAAATTAACCGCTAGTTTAACTACTAAAATTGCTAGTTATACCGAACAATCTTATAGCTATGGTTCTTCGTTTAGAGATGAAGCAATGATATTAGAAACCATGAGTTTAATGAAGCAAAGAAGCAAAGCTGTTTCGGTAATGAAAAGAGTTTCTAATGCTTTATCAAGTAGCAGATGGATGAGTACCCAATCTACCGCGTATTGTTTAATTGCTATGAGCAAATTTGCAGGGAACAATGCTACTTCTAAAGAGCTAAAGTTTACTTACAATATTGGAAAAGGAAATGTTAGTGGAGCTACTAAAAAACCTGTTTCGCAAATTAACATGAAAATAAAAGGAGCTTCGGTAGGAAATGTTAGTATTAAAAATAACGGCTCAGGTATTATGTATGCTCGCTTAACGCTAGAAGGAATACCAGAAATCGGAGATCAAACTTCGGCAAGTAACAACCTAAATATGAGTATTAGGTACTTAAATATGAAGGGTAAAGAAATTGATGTTACCCAGCTAGAACAAGGAACCGACTTTATTGCAGAAGTAAAAGTTAGTAACCCTGGTATTATGGGGCATTACAAAGAAATGGCATTAACACAAATATTCCCGTCAGGTTGGGAAATTCATAACACGCGTATGGATGGTTTTAATAGTGTGCATAGTGCTGACATTCCTACCTATCAAAATATAAGAGATGATAGGGTTTATAGCTATTTTGATTTACCAAAACGAAAAACAAAAACTTTCCGTATATTGCTGAATGCTGCATACTTAGGTAAATATTACTTACCAACTGTTATGTGTGAAGCAATGTATGACAATCAAATTAATGCACGAAAACCTGGTAAATGGGTAGAAGTAGTAAAACCAGGTGCCGAATAAAACTATAATTAGAATGAAAAAACTACTTTATACAAGCTTAGTTGCCATTAGTTTAATTTTAATGGCTTGTCCCTATGAAGGAGAGGTTGAATTATGCACTTACGAAGAAGCCTTAAAAACCGACAAAAAATTGTTAGATATATGGGTTGCTTTTAATGAAGAAGGTGGCAGAAACGAAATGTTAATAGAAAAAGGTAATAAAGCGGTACTTACCTTATCGGTAAAAAACTATGAAAAAGGCAATAAACTAACGAGTTTAGAAAAATATAGGGCCTACGCTACAGAAATAAACGGAGAGAAATTATTTACCCTAGAAAAAGAAGACGGTAAATACAACTATTTTAAATATGGTTGGAGTAGCAAAAACGAATTTTACATACAGTTTGTGGATGAAAGCTTTATGGAAAATAATTTTAAACCCGATAGTATTACTACCAAAACCACTGTACAGTTTTTAAGTAAAAACATAGAAAATAACGACCTTTTTACCGAAAGAATGGAGTTTTACCGTAAATACTCCCCTGAATACGAAAAGGTTAAGATATTTATGAAAAAGAATGGGTTTTAAGGAAACCCTGCTGGTGCGAGTTTAACGAAGTGTAACTCGTTCCATTTAATAGTTTACCACGAGTTAAAAACTCGCGGAAGCCTAGGTAGAAATGAGGTTAATACTCCACCAACTCTTTTATAGCATCTTCAAAGCGTTGTTTTGGCATAAATTGTTCTTCTAACTGAGCCACAAAAGGAACTGGCGTATCTAAACTTGCAATTCTTTTTATTGGTGCATCTAAATACTCAAAACAATTTTCGGTAATTAATGCACTTAACTCCCCTCCTATACCATTAAAAGTTGTTGCTTCGTGTAAAATAATTACTCTATTGGTTTTCTTAACCGAATTGTAAATTGTTTCCGTATCTAACGGAACAAGTGTTCTTAAATCAATTAAATCGGCATTTATTTCTGGATTGTTTTTTAAAATTTCCATTGCCCAATGCACGCCCATTCCGTAAGTTACAATGGTTACACCATTACCTTCTTCAATTAATTTGGCTTTACCTAATTCTAAGGTATAATAATCATTTGGCACTTCTTCGGTAATACTTCTGTATAAAGCTTTATGCTCAAAAAACAATACCGGATTTGGGTCTTCAATACTTGCTGCCAACAACCCTTTTGCATCAGCAGGAAAAGCAGGATAAACCACTTTTAAGCCTGGTGTATGGGTAAACCATGTTTCATTACTTTGCGAATGAAAAGGTCCAGCAGCCACATTTCCGCCTGTTGGCATTCGTACTACCACATCAGCATTTTGTCCCCAACGGTAGTGTATTTTAGCCAAATTGTTACAAATCTGTGTAATTCCTTCACTTACAAAATCAGCAAACTGCATTTCTACCATTGCTTTTTGTCCGTTTATAGAAAGCCCTAAACCTGCTCCTAAAATTGCCGATTCGCAAAGAGGTGTATTCCTCACTCTACCTTTACCAAACTGCTCTACAAAACCATCTGTAATTTTAAAAACTCCTCCATATTCGGCAATATCTTGTCCCATTAAAACTAACTCTGGAAATTTTTCCATACTCTGTTTTAACCCATCAGAAATAGCGTCAACCAATCTTTTTTCGCTTGTTTCATTGCTTGCAGGCTGGGTTACGGAGAAATTGTGTGGAGCATAAACATCGTTTAATTCTGTTTCTAAACAAGGTGTTATTTGCTCTTCGTTATAAGCTTGCTCCCATTCTGTATTTATTTCTTCTTTAATTTCAGCTTTAATGCTTTCAATATCATTTTTGGTAATTACTTTTTCGTTTAAAAGATAAGCTTCATAATTGTTTACAGGATCTTTTTTGCCCCACTCATCAAACAATTCTTGCGGCACATACTTAGTCCCCGAAGCTTCTTCGTGTCCTCTCATCCTAAAAGTTAAACACTCTACCAATACTGGTCTTGGCTTTTTACGAATAGATTCAGCTATTTGGCTGATTTTATGGTGAACTTCTAAAATATTGTTCCCTTCAATCAACTCTGTTTCAATGCCATAACCAACTCCTTTATCTACAAAGTTTTTAAATATAAACTGTTCGTTAGATGGTGTTGATAAACCATAACCATTGTTTTCTATCAAAAAGATAACTGGTAATTGCCATACCGCTGCTGTGTTTATACTTTCATGAAAATCACCTTCGCTTGCCCCACCATCACCACTAAAAACTAAAGTTGCTTTTTTATTGTCTTGTAATAAGTTTCCTAAAGCTATTCCATCTGCTACTCCCATTTGTGGTCCTAAATGAGAAATCATTCCAACAATGTTATAATCTTGTGTTCCGAAATGAAACGAACGATCTCTACCTTTGGTAAACCCACTCATTTTACCTTGAAACTGTCCAAACAAACGGTTTAAAGGAATATCTCGAGCAGTAAAAACACCTAAATTACGGTGCATTGGTAAAATGTACTCATCATTTTCTAAAGCCATTGCAGCACCAACAGAAATTGCTTCTTGACCAATACCCGAAAACCATTTTGATATTCTACCTTGACGGAGTAAAACCATCATTTTTTCCTCTATCAACCTTGGTTTTAAAATACCCCTGTAAAGTTCTTTTAACTCTTCGTTTGTATATTTTCTTCGATTAAATTCCATTGTTATAGCTTAGCTTATTAGTACCAACAAAGTTAACCGAATTTGCGTAACTTTGAAGTGGATATTGTTTATTTTATAACAATATTTAAAGCTTATTGTTAATAATTTATAACTCACAAAATGCAGCAAATTATTGTATTCGCTATAACAGGATTAGCTTTGTTTTATTTAGCTTACCGATTTTTAGGGGCTAAAAAATCTAAGCAATGTGATAAATGTGATTATTCAAAACCCAAACAACAATAGCTATACATTAATGAATAATCATTTTTTACATCTTAAAAATTTAGCTAAAAAATTAGGCATAGCTTTTTTGCTTTTCACCTTATGTAGGGTTGTTTTTTTTATGGTTTATACCAATAATTTTAGTGGTGTAACATTCTCATTATTTATATATGGATTACGCTTTGATATGGTTGCCATTTCATTTTTAATGGCTCCATATATAGCATTACAACTACTCCCCTTTTCGTTTAGAAATTTTAATTGGTATCAAAAAATAACAAACACGCTATTTTATATAGGTTTAATTTTAGGTATAACCCTAAACATGGTTGATGTTGGTTATTTTGAATATACCCTAAAAAGAACTACTGCCGATTTATTTGGAATGGTAAGCACTGGCGATGATTTTTTTACGCTTTTACCCCACTATATTATTGACTTTTGGTATGCTTATGTTTTTTGTGCGGCATTAATTTATATCGCAGTTCTTTTAACTAAAAAGTTGGCAAAACTTACCACTACTTTTAAACCCTATATCAAAAAAGATTACCTTATACAATCGGCTATATTTATCAGTTTTGTCGGGCTGTTAGTAATTGGTATGCGTGGCGGATTACAATACAAACCTATTTCTATTGTTAATGCCGGACAATATGCTTCTTCTCAAAATGTACCTTTGGTTTTAAATACTCCTTTTACCATAATGAAAACCTTATCGGCAGATAAATTAGAACCTAAAACCTATTTTACCGAAGAAGAATTAGCAAAAATTTATACGCCCGAACAAATAATTAAAGGCAGTGCTCAATTTAAAGGTAAAAATGTAGTTTTAATTATACTAGAAAGCTTTACCAAAGAATATGTAGGTTCTTTAAACAATACCAAAGGATACACTCCTTTTTTAGATTCTTTAATTAACGAAAGTTATGTATTTACGAATGCTTACGCTAACGGACAACGCTCTATGGAATCGTTACCAAGCATTTTAGCTGGTTTACCTCAGTTAATGAGCGAATCTTACATTATTTCCAACTACGGTAGCAACGAGCTAGATGCTTTGCCTAAAATGTTAAAAAAGGAAGGTTACAATACTTCTTTTTACCATGGCGGTGCCAATGGTACTATGGGGTTTAATGGATTTACCAAACTAATTGGCGTAGATAATTATTATGGTATGAACGAATATCCTGAAAAACTAAAAAAAGAAAATTATGATGGCTTATGGGGTATTTTTGACGAACCTTATTTAGATTATTTTGCCAACGAACTAAACCAAAAACAAGAACCTTTTTTTAGTACTGTCTTCACACTTTCATCGCATCATCCTTACACCATTCCTAAAAAACATCAAGGAAAATTTCCTAAAGGTAAGTTAGATATACACGAATCTATTGGTTATGCAGATTATGCCTTACAACAATTTTTTGCTAAAGCCAAAACAATGCCTTGGTACAACAACACTATTTTTGTTTTTACAGCCGACCACTCCACTCTTTCAGAAAGCGCATATTATCGAAGTACTTTTAACTATTTTGCTATTCCTATCTTAATTTATGATCCAAATGGTGGTTTAAAAGGTAAGCACGACACTTATTTTGAACAAGTAGATATTACTCCAACCATTTTAGGATTAACAACCGATGGTTACAACACTGTTTCGTTTGGTAATTATTATTTAGACACTGAAAACAAATACATTGTAAATTATTCTAGCAATACTTATAGAATAGCTTTTAATGACTACTATCTTATCTTTGATGGAGAAAAAACAACCTATTTTTACAATGTCAAACAAGATTCATTACTGCATAACAACCTAATAACCAAACTTACTCCTCTTGACGAAAAGGCGAAAAACAAAGGCGAAAAACTGTTAAAAGCAAGAATCCAACAATACACCAATCGAGTCATAAATAATCAATTATCTAAAAATTAATTGCTATTTCTACTAAACAAAAAATACTGTTTATAATTAACCCTATTTCTGGCGTAGGTAAGCAAAAGGTTGTTGAAAAATTAATTGAATCGGAATTAAACAAAAATAGTTTTGATGTTGCAATTGAATATACTCAATATGCTAAACACGCTATTGAAATAACCAAAAACAACCTAAATAAATTCAATATTATAGTAGCTGTTGGTGGTGATGGAACAGTTAACGAAATAGGTAAAACATTAATAAACTCTAACACTGCTCTAGCTATTATACCTAGCGGTTCGGGAAATGGTTTAGCCAGGGATTTAAAAATTCCGATCAAACTAAAAAAAGCTATACAGCTGATTAATCATAACAAAACAAAACAAATTGACACCATAAAAATTAACAACGATTATTTTTTAGGAACTGCTGGGGTTGGTTTTGATGCTTATATTAGTTGGAAATTTGATGAAGCACCAACCAGAGGCATTTTAACTTATATAAAAGTGGCTCTTTTAGGCTTTTGGAAATACAAAGCTACCAACTACAGTATTGAGTTTAACAACACACAAAAATCAATAACTAATGGGTTTTTAGTCACCTTTTCTAACTCTAAACAATATGGAAACAATATTGTTATATCTCCTAAGTCTAAAATTGATGATGGAAATATAAAACTGGTTGTGGTTAAAAAATTCCCTTTTATTTATTTACCTATTTTTGGTTATTACCTACTAAGTGGCAAAATAAATAAGTTTAAATTCACAGAAGAATTTAGTGCTAACGAATTTATTTTACACAATACAACAAACAAAATTCATATTGATGGAGAACCTATTAAAATGGATAATAAACTAGCTATAAAAGTGGTTCCAAAATCATTAAAAATAATAGTACCATGAGCAAAAAAAAGAAAGTAAATGTGGTTTACTCTACTAACCCTGATTATAATTATGACTTTGACGATGAGGAAGTTGAAACATTAGAACCCAACCAACAGGAACTAAAAGTAATGATAGACCGTAAACAACGTAAAGGAAAATCTGTTACACTGGTTACTGGATTTGTTGGAAATGATGATGACTTAAAAGATTTAGCTAAAACTTTAAAAAGTAAATGTGGGGTTGGCGGAAGTGTTAAAGATGGAGAAATATTAATTCAAGGAGAGTTTAAAGAAAAAGTGTTTGAACTTCTTATTAATTTAGGTTTTAAACACACTAAAAAAGTTGGCGGATAATTATTTTTTTTATCAATCCTTTTAAGTTATTATTGTAAGAAGTTAAATTGCTAATTATTAAAAAGTTATTTTCATATTGTTTGCTTCTGTTTATGCTTGTTACAAGCGTTAACACTAATGCTCAAACCTATAATTTTGAGTATTATAATGTTGAAGAAGGCTTATCTCAATCTCAAGTAAATGCTATTACACAAGATTCAAGAGGGCATTTATGGGTTGGAACACAAGGTGGTGGCGTTTGTAAATTTGATGGGCTTACCTTTAAAAAATTTAAAGAAACTGATGGCTTATCAGGCGATATTGTTACTGATATAAGCGAAGATAAATCGGGCAATATTTGGTTTACCACTACTTGGGGAGGAATTACAAAATACAATGGTCGTAGTTTTTTAAAATTCACAAAAAAAGACGGATTTTCTAGTGAAGGTAATACTTGTGTTTATACCGATAAAGCAGGAAAAGTATGGGTAGGTAATAACAATGGACTTTCTGTTTACAACAATGGTTCTATTAAAAATTTTACTAAAAAAAATATTGATTTAAGCGGAGCTAGAGTTAATTGTGTTACAGAAGATAACAATGGAAATATATGGATAGGCACCAATGAAGGAATTACTATTTTTTATAAAAACAAAAAAGTATTTATAAACAAAGGTGATGGACTTATTTCTGATAATGTTTTATCAATTAAACAATGTGTTAATAATGATTATATTTTAGGAACTGATAAAGGACTAGTTGTATTATTAGCTGGTAGCATTGATGAATCAAGAGCATATAAATTTACCCCTACCCCTTTAGGTAATATAGATGCTAAAATTACTAGCTTACTTGAAACTAAGGAGAAAGAACTATGGGTTGGGACTGCATCTCAGGGAGTTTTTATAATATCTCAAACCAATGAAGTTCTTCAAATTACTAAAAAAAACGGACTACCAACAAATAGTGTTTCTGCACTTTTTCAAGATAGATCTGGAAATGTTTGGATAGGAAGCAATGGCGGAGGATTAATAAAATATGGCAACAGAGCTTTTACTTACTTTGATGAAGTTAAAGGACTTAATAACAATGGAATATTTAGTATAGTTGAAGACAAGGAAAATAACATTTGGGTATCTACAAACGATGAGGGTGTTTATAAATTTAAAGATAATCAATCAACTCAGTACAATAAGAATAATGGATTGAAAAGTAATACTGTTCGCTCATCAGTTAAAGATAAAAATGGCGACTTATGGTTTGGTTCATCTAATGGTCTTACAAAATATAGTAACGGAAGTTTTAAAACTTACACAACAACTGATGGTTTACCATCTAACGAAATAAAAGTATTGTTAATTGATAAAGATGATAACTTGTGGATAGGAACTAATGGTGGCGGACTTTCAAAATACAATTATAAAACATTTACCAATTATACTGATAAAGAGGGCTTGCCACACAATTATGTTCACTCTTTATATCAAGATAGCAAAGGAAATATATGGATAGGAACAGGAATGGGTCCTGTAAAATACAACAATAACAAATTTCACAGCTATTTAGGAGCTAAAGGTTTTTGTAATAATTACGTAGGTAGCATTACCGAAGATAAATTTGGTCATATATGGTTTGGTACTGATAGATGTGTAGTTAGATATGATGGATTAGATTTCAAATCCATTAGTATAGAACAAGGGCTCTCTTCTGGTGTTATTTACTTGCTACATGCAGACAAAAGTGGTCATGTTTGGGTTGGAACAAATAGTGGTATTGATAAAATTAGTTTTGACAGCTATGGACAAATTAGCAACATTAGAAACTACAAATCAAAACAAGGATTCAAAGGAATTGAGTGTAACAGTAGAGCCATCTATGAAGATCATAATAGCAACCTGTGGATAGGAACAGTAAAAGGGTTGGTAAAATATAATCCAACTGCCGATAAAACAAATGTTTTTGCCCCATTAACTCATATAAATAATATAAAGTTATTTTTTGAAGATGTAGATTGGTTAAGTTACTCTAAAGAACTTTTCCCATGGAACAATTTACCGAAAAACTTAGTGTTAAGCCATGATAATAACCACCTTACCTTTGAATTTTCTGCTATTAATCTAATTCTTCCTGAAGAAGTACAATACCGATTTAAATTAGAAAATTTTGATGATAAATGGTATCAATCAACCAATAAAACATCTGCTACCTACTCTAATTTGCCCGCAGGAGACTATACTTTTAAAGTTATAGCAAGAAATGAAGACGGTGTTTGGAATCAAGAACCTGCTACCTACTCCTTTTCAATAACTGCTCCTTGGTGGAAAGAATGGTGGGCAATACTTCTTTTTATGTTTGTAATATTCTACAGTATTTATAAAGTAGCTTCTTTTAAAGAAAAACGTCAACGTGAAATAAGTAAAGAACTTGAAACTAAAGTAAAAGAACGAACAACTCTTATTGAAACTCAACGTGATGAAAAAGAAGTGTTGCTTAAAGAAATTCATCATCGAGTTAAAAATAATATGCAAGTTATTATTAGCTTGCTTAGTATTCAATCAGGATATACGAAAGATGTAGCTGCTCTTGAACTTTTTGATGAAGCTAAAACTAGAATTAGATCAATGGCATTGATACACGAAAAGATGTATCAAACAGGCGATTTAGCCAAGATAGATTTTCAAGATTATATTGTTGCTCTTACAAATGATTTAATTGAGACTTATGCTATTGATACAGATATATTCTTAGATATTAAAATTGATAAGGTTAAGTTTAATATAGATACCTTAATCCCTTTAGGGTTACTATTAAACGAAGTAATAACCAATAGTCTTAAATACGCTTTTAAAAATAGAGATAAAGGAAAAATCACTATCCATTTACTGTTAGATGAAGAAGCAAATTTATATACGCTAACGATTGGTGATAATGGTGTAGGTATGCCTCAAGAAATGTTTGATAAAGAAGAAGGTTCATTAGGAATGGAACTTATTAAAATATTTACAACTCAATTAGATGGAGAAATTGAGCGATTACCAGACGAAGGCACCATCTATAAAATTGTTTTTGCCCCACGTAATTAAAACAACATCAACAAAAGTTTGTTCATAAACTGCTTTTAGCCCTTTTTAATTTATTGATATAATAAAGCATCTTTACATTCAGTTAAAATTATTGATGCTTAACATAAAATCTGCTATACTATTTTGTTTTATTACTACATGGTTTTTCTACACCAATGTAAATGCCCAAAACTCAAAAACTGTTTATCAACAAGAATTTGAGCAAGTAAAAGCAAATACCCATACTAAAAAACTAATTAGTTATTCTTCTATTAAGCCTCCTCAAAAATATACTTACAAAGGACAACCTATACATACTAATGATTCCTTGTTTCACTTCGGAAATCAATTTTTAGCACAAGCATTCCCTACCAATTATAAAGAAATTGACAATGAATATTTAATTTTTTATTTCTCTCAAAAATCAGCTAAGTGCCCTACTCTATTTAGTTTGTTAAATTTTTATGAGCCATTAATTGAACAAGAGTTAATACAAAACGAACTCCCCAAAGAATTAAAATTAATCCCTGCTGTTTGTTCTGCATTTAATCCAAATAGTAATAATGGAATTGGTGGTTATGGTTATTGGCATTTAAATCATCCTCAGGCTGTAAAATATGGTTTAACTGTTACTGAATATATAGATGAACGTAAAGACTTTAATAAATCCACTAAAGCAGCAATACTTTATCTTAAAGACTTATATAAAAAATACCATAATTGGGAACTAACCCTTGCTGCTTATTCTTCTGGAGTTGTAAATATTACTAAACTATTAAAACGACATAATGCTACCAGCTATAAAGAAATAGCTGATTTTTTACCATCCGAAACTAAAGACTTTGTACAAGCTTTTGTTGCCATGAATTATATTTACAATTACGATAACTATGAAGCTGTTTCTATCAATCCTATCATAAAAGCTGACACTATTAACATTGAACGTAAACTAATGTTTAAAGCACTTAACGATGTGATAAAAACAAAAACTACTGATATAACATTTTTAAATCCTACACTTATCTCCAATAAATTCCCGAACAATTATACTGCTTACTTACCTAAAGGAACAAAAGAAAAATTTGAACAGATGAAAGATAGCATTTACTTCTATCAAGATTCTGTTTTATTAAAACCAACCCCAAAAGAACCAGAATTTGTTATTCCTAAAGACGGTAAAGCTGTTGTATATACTGTTCAATCAGGAGATGTTTTAGGGTTAATTGCAAGCAAATTTGGTGTTAGGGTATCTCAAATACAAGCATGGAATAATTTAAGCGGCACCAGAATAAACATAGGTCAGAAACTAATGATATATGGAAAGAAGACAACTAACAAACCTCAAAATTCAAATAGCAAATCACAAAAAACAAAAAAAGAAGAGCCTAAAGAAACAACAAAACCTAACTTAACCTTTAGCAGTGATAAATACACTACTTACACCGTTAAATCTGGCGATAATTTATGGCTAATCGCAAAAAAATATGCTGGAGTTTCAGCCCAAAATATCATGGATTTTAATGGTATTGATGGAAACTTAGATGTTGGTCAAAAATTAAAAATTCCTAAGCCTTAGTGGAAGAAAACAAAGACATAGAACCTAAAAACTCAAATGTAAAACCCATTGTTACGTTTGTTAGCCTTATTGCAGTTTTTGTAATACTTATAGGCATTATGGCTGTTTTTCCTAAAGATGGAATACAAATTGGCAGTTCTACTATACAATTCCCTACCATTAACGACTTTTTTGTTCCTGAACTAGAAGAAGATAGCTTGGCTAACTTAGAAAAAGATTTAGCTGAATTATTTGATTCTAATGTTGTGGTTAGTGAAATAGATTCTACCTTAATTAAACATCGCTTAGACTCTTTAAAAGCATTCCGCCAAAGCATACAAACCAATGCAAAAGGTAAAGCTTCTATTAATGATTTTTTTGCTGCTTTAGAAAATGCTAAAAACAAAAAAGTAAGAATAATGCATTATGGCGATTCGCAAATTGAAGCGGATAGAATTACTTCTTACCTAAGAAACGAATTGCAAAAAAAATTCGGTGGTTATGGTGTAGGTTTATTTGATGTTATTCAAGTAGCTCCAAAAATGGCTGTAAATATTGAGTATTCCGAAAATTGGAAACGATACTCAGGTTTTGGCAAACGGGATAGTACCATAAAACATAGGAAATACGGTGCATTAATGGCTCTTTGCAGATATGCTCCTATGCCTCAAACAGAAATCATCCCCGACTCTGTACATCACGAAGCATGGATTAAATTACGTAAACCAAGGGCATCTTACGGAAGAACTAAAACACATACCAAAATGCGAATTTTCTTGAGTAATTCGCACACAAACATTAATTACAAGGTTATTGCCGATGGTGTTGAGCTTAAATCAAGTTTTATTCCTGCTAACACCCCTTACCAAACCATAACAGTAAATTTTGATAAAACACCAGAAGAAATAGAAATTAACTTTAATGGAAAAGACAGTCCTGATATTTATGGTATTTCTTTAGAAGGAAATAGCGGTGTTGTTATGGATAATATCCCGCTAAGAGGTTCTTCGGGAACTATATTTACCAAGCAAGATGCCACTCTGCTTAGTAATATGTATGCAAGCCTCTCTCCTAGTCTTATTATTATGGAGTTTGGAGGAAACACAGTTCCTTACATAAAAACCGATGATGGTCCAAAAAAGTATGGAAACTGGTTTAAATCTCAAATTAATTTTATGAAACGACTTAACCCTGGTGCTGCAATTATTGTTATTGGACCTGCAGATATGTCGGTTAAAGAAAAAACAGAATATGTTACTTATCCTTATTTAGAAGCAGTTAGAGATGCAATGAAAGAAGCTGCCTTAGAAAAAGGTTGTTTGTTTTGGGATATGTACGAGGTTATGGGAGGTAAAAACTCTATGCCCAAATGGGTTGAAGCCGAACCATCATTAGCAGCAAAAGACTACATCCACTTTAGTCCTAAAGGAGCTAAAAAAATGGCTGTAGAGTTTAGCACTAAATTATTTGACTTATATAATTTATACAAAGATCCTAACTACGTACCTAAAGCAAAAGCAGTAAAAGATTCTATTACAATAAAGAAAAAAGAAAAAGCAATTAATGACAGTATTCAATAAATATATTAGTTTTTCAATATTATTGATAATCGGATTGAGTTTAAAAGCCCAACACAACCCTCATTTATTACCAGAGCATAGTTTTGTTGTATCAGACTCTAGTTATATTCATTTTTATAACGATAGCAGCAACTTTGATAGTTTTTTCGAGAAATTAGATAACTTAATATTTAATGGTGAAGGAAAAATAAATGTAATGCAAATCGGTGGTTCTCATATCCAAGCAGATATATGGAGTAATAAAATGCGAACCAATTTTCAAACCCTCTCTCCTAACCTAAATGGTGGCAGAGGTTTTTTGTTTCCTTATAGAGTAGCTCATACTAACAACCCTTATTATTATAGAATGAAAACTGATGCCGAATGGGAAGGCTTTAGAAACTCTGTAATGAAACACCATTCAAAGTGGGGAGTTTCTGGAATAACAGCCACTACAAGAGATAGCTCTGCTAATTTGAGGTTTTACTTTAGAGGAGATGACACACCTTATTATGATTTTAACAGCATTAAAATATTTCATGATATTGATTCTAATTACTGTATGGAAATTATAACCGATACCTGTTCATCTATAGCAATAAATAAAGAGATTGGTTACACAGAGTTTACTTTCGACCACCATATTGATTCGTTTACACTAAATCTTTACCGAGAAGATACCATTCCTTCTCAATTTAATTTATATGGTGTTAGTTTAGATAATGATGACCCAGGTATTGTATATAATTCTATTGGAGTTAATGGTGCAAGTACAAAAAGTTATTTAAGGTGTGAGATGTTTAGTCAGCATTTACAAGCAATACCACCCGATTTAGTTATTTTTTGTATAGGAATTAACGATGCTTACGACCCAGACTTTTGCGAAACTTGTTATGAAAACAATTATGACAAACTTATAGAATGGATTAAATCTGTAAACCCTGATGCCGACTTTTTGTTTGTTACCAACAACGATAGTTATTACAAAAGAAGGTATCCCAACAAAAGAGTCGAAAAAGCAAGGCAAGCTATGATAAACTTAGCTAAAAAGCATAAAGGTGGTTTATGGGATATGTATCACGTAATGGGTGGCTTAGGCTCTATAAATACTTGGGTAAAACACGGATATGCTAAACGAGATAAAATACATTTAACTGGTGCTGGCTATAAACTAATGGGAGATTTAATGTTTTCGGCAATTATTAAAGAGTATGATGAGTATTTAGCCCACCCTAACCCTCCCAAAGGGAGGGAAAACAATCAATAATAAACTTTGATTTGGGCTATTATATAAACAAATGACAACAATAAAAGAAAATATCAAAAGCGAGTCCCCCTTAGGGGGATTTAGGGGGCTACCTAAAGCTGTTATTTACGATATGGATGGAGTTATTATTAACTCAGAGCCATTGTGGCGAGAAGCTTTAATACATTGCTTTAATCAAGTTGGTTTTGATTTTAGTCAAGATAAATGCCGTACAACCCAAGGCATGCGATTAATAGAAGTTGTTGAATATTGGTATGCCGATCAACCTTGGACTGGAAAAAGTATTGAAGATGTTGAAACTGACATCCTAAATAAAGTAACCGAACTTATTTTAGAAAAAGGCGTTGCAATGGATGGAGTAAATGAATCTATTGAATTGTTTAAAACCAACGGTTATAAAGTAGCTTTAGCATCATCTTCAGCTAGTTCATTAATAAATGCTGTGTTAAACAAATTAAACTTAACAGAAACTTTTGAAGTGGTTAACTCTGCCGAAAATTTAGCTTATGGTAAACCACACCCCGAAATCTTTATAAAAACTGCTCAACAACTTGGAGCAAAACCTAGTGATTGCTGGGTTATTGAAGATTCTTTTCATGGTGTGTTAGCAGGTAAGGCAGCATTAATGAAAGTAATTGCTATACCAGATGATGAAGCAAAAAATGATAAACGATTTGCTATTGCAGATTATAAACTAAATTCATTATTAGAAATTGAACAAGTAAAATTTGAATGAAATAACAAACATAGCAGATTGGTTTGCTTGGTTTTTTGGAATAGATAACCTTAAAAGCATCTTTATATACAACAACACTGAACCCTTAATGTTTACCGGATTCTTCTTCTGGGCATTTTTTGGAGTTGTTTTATTGGCTTATTCAGTAGTTCATAAAAAAAGAGGCTTGCGTAATGCTTTCTTGTTTTTTGCGAGTTTGTTTTTCTACTACAAAACAAGTGGCTTATTTGTTAGCATACTCCTCTTCTCTACCCTTTCGGATTATTTTATTGGAAAACGAATATACAACACCAAACAAAAAGCTGGTAAGCAAATATGGGTAGCATTAAGTGTAATTATCAATTTGTTTGTACTCTGTTACTTTAAGTATGCTTATTTCTTTACCGAAGCGTATAACGATTTTTTCCAAACCGACTATTCCGTTTTTAATCACTTTGCACAATGGACTAATGAATTGTCTGGTTCTCATTTTGAAGTCAATCAAATACTACTACCTGTCGGAATTTCTTTCTATACTTTCCAAACCATAAGTTATGCTGTAGATGTTTATCGTAAAGAAATAAAGCCTGTAAATAATATACTAGATTTTGGATTTTATGTTTCTTTCTTTCCGCAGTTAGTTGCCGGACCAATTGTAAGAGCAGCAGACTTTATCCCTCAACTCTATAAACCATACAACTTAACCAAGTATAACTTTGGGCTCGCCTTGTTTTGGATATTAAAAGGACTGACAAAAAAAGTAATTATTGGCGACTACATTGCGGTAAACTTTATCGATAGAATTTTTGATAACCCTACCATGTTTACTGGTTTTGAAAACCTCATGGCTTTGTACGGATATTCACTTCAAGTTTATGCCGATTTTTCTGGTTATACCGATATAGCAATTGGTGTAGCACTACTAATGGGTTTTACCTTACCTACTAACTTTAATTCTCCATACAAAGCCAAAAACGTTGGCGAATTTTGGAAACGCTGGCACATCAGTTTATCATCTTGGTTAAAAGACTATTTATACATCCCATTAGGTGGTAACCGAGGCGGAAGCATTGGTACTTGGATAGCTTTAGCATTTATTGTTGCTTTTATTGTCTTACTATCGGGAAAAATGATAGTGCTTTATGGTTTTGTTTGGCTAGCTCTTTTATGTGCTGTTTTAGCCATATTTGTAAAACGCTTTAAAGCGTGGTTAATTACCAATATAAATGTTTTAATAACAATGTTGTTAGGAGGGTTATGGCACGGTGCAAGTTGGCAATTTGTTATTTGGGGTGGATTAAATGGTTTAGGATTAGTTGTTTATAAACTATGGCGAAAAATTAGTCCTTATGAGAAGTTTAACAACTTTTTAGTGCTAATGCTTAAAGTATTTATCACTTTTAACTTTATTACCTTTACTCGTATTTGGTTTAGAGCCGAAACCATGGAGACTACTTGGCAAATTATCGACCAAATTGGTAACAGCTTTAGCCCAGAAGTTATTGGAGAAGTCCTTTACTCTTACAGCAATGTATTTACTATGATGTTAATAGGTTTTGTTATCCACTGGCTACCAACCAAAGTTAAAGATTGGTATAGAGAAACCTTTATTAAATTACCGCTAGTAGTTAAAATTATTGTTGCTGCAATTACCGTATTTAGTGTTTACCAAGCAATGAGTTCAGAATTACAAGCGTTTATTTATTTTCAGTTTTAAAATAATTTACATTTGCCTCATAATTTAATGTAATGACGGTAATAAGCTTTTTAGATTATTTTGGGGTATTTGTTTTTGCAATGAGTGGTGTATTGGCTGCTTCAGAAAAACAACTCGATTTATTTGGTGGTTTTATTATCGCCTTTGTTACTGCATTAGGTGGCGGGACTTTACGTGATTTATTACTTAATGTAGATATAGGTTGGATATTAGATACTACCTACATTTACACGGTAATTGGAGGAACTGCTTTTGCACTTATCTTTAAAAAAATTGCCAAACACATTCGTAAAACCGTTTATCTTTTTGATAGTATAGGATTAGGTCTGTTTACTATTTTAGGAGTTCAAAAAGGATTATCTATGGATGCTCCAATAATTGTTACCATAATGTTTGGAGTTATTACTGCTACATTTGGTGGAGTAATTCGAGATATTTTATGCAACGAAATTCCTTTAATTTTCAGAAAAGAAATTTACGCTACTGCCTGTATTGCTGGAGCAGTTATTTATGTAACGCTTAACTATTTTCAAGTAAATGAAATAGCTAATATTAGTATATCTGGTGGAATTATTGTAGCAATAAGAACAATTGCTGTAGTTAAAAAATTAAGTATGCCTTTAATTAATGATAGGATATAATTTATAGTTATACCCTTATTCCCATTAAGCAAATATCATCTAGTTGCCGTTCTTCTTTTTTCCATTGTAAAAAAGTTCGTTTTAAAATCAGCAATTGCTTATCACATGGCAACGAAGCAATGTTTTCTAATAAAAAATGTAATTGCTTAGAACCATATTTTTTGTTTTGCTCTCCTCCTATCTGGTCCTGAAAACCATCAGAACCAATAAATATCATATCGCCATCTTTTACTTGTATTTTTTTAGATTCGAATGTGCGTTCTTTTTCTAACTGCCAACCTCCTAGAGGATAATTACTTCCCTTATATATTTGACTTTTAGTTTTTGACACCAACATTAACTTACGCTTTGCCGAAGAAAAATCGATTTCCATTTGAGATTTATCAAAACAGCACAATGCCATATCTATCCAATCGTTAGAATAAAAACCTTCTTTTTCATGCATAAATGTTTCTATTAGTTTTTTATCAAACTCTTTTAAAATTTCTGAAGTATTGGTTATTCCTTTTCCTAAAATAATATAATTCAAAAAACTCTGAGCTAGCATTGTTAACATTGCTCCAGGAACTCCATGTCCTGTACAATCTCCAACAGCAAAAATTATTTTATCATCAACCTCTCCAATCCAATAAAAATCTCCACTAACATAACTTTGAGGCACATACATTACAAAATAATCATTAAACAATCGTTGAAAATGTCTATCCTTAGGTAATACACCTTTTTGTATAATCTCAGCATATTTTAAACTTGCCGTTAAATCGTTATGATGATGATAAAGCGAAACAAACTGATTTTTTAACTGTTCGCTATCAATGGTTTCGTTGCTATTAAGTCTATCAACAATAAACCTATTTAATTTCACATCTTTTTTTATCATAACATTGCTTTTACCCTGCAAGTTTAGGATGGTTTTATACTGCAATAGTTAACTCAATATTACTGCAATATTAACTTAGACCAAGCCTTTATTTATACCCTTAAAAACTTTAATAATTGAGATTAAATCTTGTTGTATTCTCCACTCAAAAATTATTAGCTTTGTTCAACTAAAAAATAAATTATGAGCAAGCAATTAATAGAATGTGTTCCTAACATTAGTGAAGGACGAGACGAAGCAAAAATTAAAACTATTTCGGAAATTGTTGAAACAGTTGAAGGTGTTAAACTACTAGATGTTGATCCTGGAAAAGCTACCAATCGTACAGTAATAACTTTTGTTGGAGAACCTCAAAATGTAATTGATGCAGCCTTTTTATTAATTAAAAAAGCAAGCGAATTAATTGATATGAGTAAGCATAGTGGTGAGCACCCAAGATTTGGAGCTACCGATGTTTGTCCGTTAGTACCTATCAGCGGAATTACGATGGAAGAAACCGTAAAATATGCTCATAAATTAGCTGAACGTGTTGGAAACGAACTAAACATTCCTATTTATTGCTACGAAAATGCTGCTCGTGAAGAAAAACGTAAAAACTTAGCCACCTGCCGTTCGGGCGAATATGAAGGTTTAAAAGAAAAATTAACTAACCCTGATTGGAAACCAGATTTTGGCCCTGCCGAATTTAACGACAAAGTTAAAACAACTGGCTGCACAGCTATTAGTGCTAGAGATTTTTTAATTGCTTACAACATTAACTTAAATACAACTTCTACCCGAAGAGCAAATGCCATTGCTTTTGATATTAGAGAAGCTGGTAGAGGAAAAACCGAAGACGGAAAACCAACAGGTAAAAAAGTATTGGACGAAAACGGAGAACAAGTTCGTATTCCTGGAAAATTAAAAGCCGTTAAAGGTATCGGTTGGTTTATTGAAGAATATGGTGTAGCACAAATATCATATAACCTAACGAACATTAACATTACATCAATGCACGTTGCTTTTGATGAAACCGACAAAGCAGCTACAGCTAGAGGTTTAAGAGTAACTGGCTCTGAATTAATTGGCTTAATTCCTTTGCAAGCTATGTTAGATGCTGCCGATTATTATTTAGTTAAACAACAACGTAGTTTAGGTTGCTCAGAGGCTGAAAAAATAAAAATTGCCATTAAATCTTTAGGTTTAGATGAGTTAAAACCATTTAATCCAAACGAAAAAATTATTGAATATATGTTAGAAGGTTCTTCTAACAAAAAATTAATAGATTTTGATTTAAAAGATTTTGCCGATGAAACCGCAGGAGAATCTATGGCTCCAGGAGGAGGTTCTATTGCTGCTTATGTTGGCACTTTAGGAGTTGCATTAGGAACTATGGTTGCTAACCTTTCAGGACACAAAGCTGGTTGGGACGATAGATGGGAAGAGTTTAGTGAATGGGCTAAAAAAGGACAAGCATATAAAAATACTTTGCTACAATTGGTAGATGAAGATACCAACGCTTTTAATAAAATTATTGATGGTTTTAGAATGCCTAAAAGCACTGATGAAGAAAAAGCTGCTAGAGCTGAAGCAATAGAAGAAGCTACAAAATATGCAACCACTGTTCCCTTTAGAGTAATGGAAACTGCTTATAAATCTATGGAAGTTGCGAAAGCAATGCTAAACGATGGTATGCAAACTTCTTTATCTGATTCGGCTGTTGGTATTTTATGTGCTAAAACTGCCGTTACAGGTGCTTATTTTAATGTTAAAATAAATGCTAAAGACATAAAAGATAGAGCTTTTGCTGAAAATTTATTAAAGCAAGGAGAAGACATTTATCAAAAAACTATTGCCATAGAGCAAGAAACCATTGATTTATTTAACGCTAGAGTTTAAATTATGAAAGCATTATTTATCTGTATCGCTTTTTTAATGTGTGGATTAGGTTTTTCGCAAAACATAATCCACATTAAAGAATTAAAACCAAACGAAGCGTACGACAATATTCATATCAAAAAGCTTGATACCGATAGTAATGCTACGTCTTTTGTTATTTGGATTAAAAAGGGTGTAAAATCTCATAAACACGAACACCATTCCGAAGTACTTTATTTAATTGAAGGCGAAGGAGAAATGACTATTAATAATACTACAACTGCTATAAAAGCTGGAGATTACTTTAGAATTCCTAAAAACACTTACCATTCTTTAAAAGTAACCAGTAAAACTCCTGTTAAAGTAATATCTGTACAAGCTCCTGAGTTTTTTGGTAAGGATAGAGTGTTTGAAGAAAAGTAGAAATTATTTAGGTTCAAAATCGGTACTTATTACCCTAAACTTTATCGTTCTATTCTCCTTTGGGGTTTCATGATTCCCTATCCCTTTATCAACTACGACTAATCGCTTTTTATTTATTCCCATTTTAACTAGCAATGTTTTATAGTTTTCTGCTCGTTGTTTAGATATTTTTTTCTTTTCTGATTTATCTCTATATCCCTGTATTTGAATAACTATTGAAGGGTTTTCAGTTAAAATATCAAAATGAATATTTGCCAACTCAGTACCTGTTTCTTCTAAATAAGGCTCCAAATTATTATAAGCATAAGTTATATTTGGTATTCCATGCCCAAAACAAACAAACAATTTTTGCAATGCATATTCATGAATAAATTTCTTTGAATTCATTGATCCAATAGTAGTTTCCTTCCCTTTTGCATTGAGATACTTATTTTTGCTTACGATTACTGAATAAGCTGTGTTAGGTTTCAAATCTATAACTGGAAAAACACCTAAACTATCCGATTTATATTCTCTTGAAGAACCATCTGTTCCAGCTATTTTTAAATTAACATTTGTAAGTGTGTCATTTGTTTCAACATCAATTGTGGGTAATACTTCTAATACAAACTTTAAGGTATCAGTATTAACAGAATCTGCCTCTTGACCTTTTAAACCAAAACAACCAACCAATACTATTATTAATAACAAAAAACGCATCCTTTAAAGGTAATAAAAATTCTCCAAGGGTTTTTGAACCCTTGAAGATTTAGAATTAGAAGCATAAAAAAAATCCCGAATTGCTTCGGGATTTTTTCTCTAAATGTTTTGATTTAACCACCAAAATCATCAAATCTTATATTTTCATCAGGGATACCAAAATCTTCTCCCATTTTCTGAACCGCATTATTCATTAATGGTGGTCCACAAAAATACAATTCAATATCTTCTGGTTCTTCGTGTTTACTTAAATATTGGTCGATAACCACATTATGAATAAACCCTACAAAACCATCTCCTTCTTTATCGTCAATATCTTTCATTACTTTCCAATTGTCAGAATCTAAAGGCTCAGATAATGCCATAAAGAAACGGAAGTTAGGGAAGTCTTTTTCTAAATCTCTAAAGTAATGGATGTAAAATAACTCTCCTCTACTTCTACCACCATACCAGTAAGTTACTTTTCTACCTGTTTTTAAGGTTTTAAATAACTCGTATAAGTGAGAACGCATTGGAGCCATACCAGCACCACCACCAACGTATAACATTTCTGCATCAGAAGGGTTAATAAAGAATTCTCCATAAGGACCAGAAATCGTAGCCTTATCTCCTACTTTTAAGTTAAAGATAAACGAAGATGCTACACCTGGATTTACATCCATCCAATCGTTTTTAGCTCTATCCCAAGGTGGAGTAGCCACACGAACATTTAACATTACTCTTCTTCCTTCTGCTGGGTACGAAGCCATAGAGTAAGCTCTAACAACTTCCTCATCGTTTTTCATAACCAACGGCCATAATCCAAACTTATCCCAATCTGCTTTAAATTTATCAGGCTCTCCTGGGTGATCTTGCGGATGTGCTTCAATATCCATTTCAGAATATTTAACAGTACATGGTGGTATTTTAATTTGAATATATCCACCAGCTTTGTAATCCATATCTTCTGGAATCTCAACAATAAACTCTTTAATGAATGTAGCAACATTATAGTTAGATACAACAGTCGCCTCCCATTCTTTAATACCAAGAATTTCCTCCTCAATCTCAATCTCCATATTCTCTTTTACCTTTACCTGGCAACCTAATCTATGGTTAGAAGCAATTTCTTTACGTGTAAAGTTTGGAACTTCTGTAGGAAGAATAGATCCACCACCTTCATGAACTTGGCAAATACATTGAACACAAGTACCACCACCACCACAAGCAGAAGGTAAAAATATACCTTGACTACTTAATGTATTTAGTAATGTATCTCCTCCATCAACTTCTAGCTCTCGTTCTCCGTTGTTGATGTTAATTTTAATTTTCCCTGAAGGCATTAATTTAGCCTTAGCAAATAATAATACACTTGTTAAAATGATTACAACTGCAAAGAAAACTATGATTGTTATTATTATTACACTGATATCCATAATCTATATCTTATAATGTTTTATTAAAGTTCAAATCCTAAAAAGCCTAAGAAAGCTAATCCCATTAAGCCTGTTAATATAAATGCCATACCAACTCCTCTTACTGGTGCAGGAATGTGAGAATATTTAATTTTTTCACGAATTGCAGCAATCAATACAATTGCTATAAACCATCCAAATCCAGAACCTAACCCGTAAACAGTAGCCTCTCCAATGTTAGCAAATTGTTTTTGTTGCATAAATAAAGCCGCTCCTAAAATAGCACAGTTTACAGCAATTAATGGTAAGAATATACCTAATGCACCGTACAATGCTGGAGAAAATTTCTCTACCAACATCTCAACCAACTGTACAATAGATGCAATTACGGCAATAAACATAATGAAACTTAAAAAGCTTAAATCCATAGTAGCATACTCATCTCCCAACCAAGCTAATGCTCCTTCTTGTAACACATAAGTTTCTAAAAGGTAGTTAACCGGTACCGTAATTAATAATACAAATATTACTGCTGCCCCTAATCCTACTGCTGTTTTTACAGTTTTAGATACTGCCAAATATGAACACATTCCGAAGAAGAAGGTGAAAACCATATTATCAATAAAGGCACTTTTTATAAATATATTGATGTATTCCATATCTTTTTATATTAAATAATATCTACTAGCTTTCAATTAAATCAGGGTTACGTTTCTTTTGTACCCATATATAAATTCCTACAATAAATAATGATGAAGGTGGCAATAACATTAATCCGTTATCCATATACCCCATATCATATAAACCTATTGCTTTAAATATTTCAAATTTTTCAAATCCAGGAATTGTTAATGCTCCAGAACCAAAAAGTTCTTTAAAGAAAGCAACAACAACTAAAACTAAACCATAACCTAAACCGTTACCAACTCCATCTAATATAGATGCAAAAGGCTTATTACCTAAAGCAAATGCCTCTAAACGTCCCATAATTATACAGTTAGTAATAATTAACCCTACGAATACTGATAATTTTTTAGATACATCGTAAACATAGGCTTTAAGCACTTGGTCAACTATAATTACCAAACCTGCTACAATTACCAATTGTACGATAATTCTAATTTTTCCTGGAATCATATTACGCATTAAAGAAACAATTAAGTTACCCAATACCAATACTGCCATTACTGCAATAGACATTACAATGGCATTATCCATTTGTACCGTTACTGCTAATGCAGAACAAATACCCAATACCTGAATGGTTACAGGGTTAATTTTGTTTAACGGATTTGTTATTAACGCTTTATTCTTCTTTGAGAATAATGGTTCTGATGTTTTTGTTTCGCTCATAATTATTCGTTTACGTCAGCGACTATATTATTTTTAATAATTTTTATCTCTGTTCTCTTGTTAGTATCTCTACCTTCTTGTGTTTCGTTGTCTCCAATTGGCATAGAAGAACCATAACCAACAACACTAATTCTAGACGCATCAATACCATTTTCAACTAAATAGTCTTTTACAGCATTAGCTCTACCTTCTGATAGTTTTTGTAAAGCTTCTTCTTCACCTGCGTTATCAGTATGTCCGCTCAACTCAACCATTGCATTAGGTGTATTTTGTAAACCCGCTAAAATATTATCTAAAGTTTCTTTACTAGATTTTACATTGATGTTAGAACTTCCTGCACCAAAATTTATTCCTTCAATAACAAATGATTTAGATTCTCCATCTGTTAAGCTATCATAGTTTTGCAATAATAAGTTAAAGTCTTCAGCAAAAACACCACTAAATGTTAATGATTCAGCATAACCCATTGTAGTTGCTTCTTCACTTCCCTCTTCTGAGGCAGTACCTTCTTCGGTAACAGAACTAGAAGCACTTGCAAAATCAGGGCTGTTTTTAAAGAAATTGTAATACACTCTTAAATTTCTTTCTAACATTTCTCCTACACCAACACCTGTAAAAGTTGCTCCACTAAGTCCATCAACTTGATGCTCGTTTAACTTTCTACCAGGCTTTAACACTTCAATTGGAGCATATTCTCCATTTTCAGCTATTGTTTTACCAATAAAACGCTCTTCAAATCTTGTTTCAGCAATGATAGAACCTAAACCAGGTGTTTCTCCTTTATGATCGAATACAGAACCATTAATTGTAGTTACATCAGATTTTAACCCAATGTATCCCCAAACATCATCCCATAAACCTTTTCCACTAGCAGAAAGTACATAATACGTTTCGCCATTGTTTTCACAAACAAAAATTGGAAAATGAATATCTTCTGATGCCGCTAAAGCTTCTTCTATTTTTGCAGCATCTCCTTTATGTTTATTCATTATAGGCTTAACATAACGAGAATATTCTTTTCTAATGTTAATGTTAAATGCATCTAATTTATCTAAAGGGTCTATTGCATCTTCAGCTGTTTTATCGCTAACAATTTCTCCTTTATAATTAATGGTAATTCTTCTTGTAATGAATTTATTAAACAATTCCCCAGCCTCTTCTCTGGTTACTCCGTTTGTTTCTTCAATACCAATTGCTTGCAAAATATTTTGCATTTTTTCGTTGGTAACATTTGCTTGTTGTTTTGGTTTTAAGCTCATCGATAAAAAAGCTAATATTCCACCAACCACAATTACCATAATGGTTGCAAAAACAATTGTATATACGTTACTATCTCTATTAATAGCCATAACTTATGCTGTTTTAACTCGTTTTAATCTCTTTTTAATGTTTGAATTTACTACCATGTGATCGATAGTTGGAGCAAATACATTTCCTAACAATATTGCTAACATTACTCCCTCTGGGTAAGCTGGATTTGCAACTCTAATTAAAATTGCAATAAATCCGATTAAGAATCCATACCAAATTTTACCCATTGCTGTTTGAGATGCAGTTACAGGATCTGTAGCCATAAATACAGCTCCAAAAGCAAAACCACCTAACATTAGTTGGTGTAAAGCATCTACTTCTAAAAATGGTGAACCACCAACAGCGTTAAATATTAAGCCCATTACATAACCTCCAACAAACATTGATAACATAATTCTTAAACTACCAATACCCGAAAGGATTAATAATAATGCTCCTAAACCTATTGCTATTACAGAAGTTTCTCCAACAGAACCAGGAATAAATCCAATAATAGACTCCATCAACGATGGAATGGCTTGCGTACCACCTTCAATAGCATTTGCTAATGGTGTAGCTCCAGAAAAACCGTCAACTAATTGTTGTCCTTCTTCTAATGAAGTATCTATCCATACTTGGTCTCCCGACATTTTTGTTGGGTAAGCAAAGAATAAAAATGCTCTTGTTACTAAAGCTACGTTCAACACATTCATTCCTGTACCTCCAAATACTTCTTTACCTATAACTACAGCAAAAATAGTAGCTACAGCTACCATCCATAATGGTACATCAACAGGAACAATTAAAGGTATTAACATACCTGAAACTAAAAATCCTTCGTGAATTGAATGTTTATTGACGGCTGCAAAAATAAACTCAACTCCGAGTCCTGCAGCATAGGATACAATTACTAATGGTAATACTCTTAAAGCACCATAAATAAATTTATCCCAAAACATAGCACAATAACTATCTACAGCAGAACATTCGCCAATAGCTAAAAAGTGTTGATGTCCAACATTGTACATTCCAAATAATAAACAAGGAATTAATGCTTTTACCACAATAATCATGGTTCTTTTTAAATCCACACTATCTCTAATGTGCACTCCATTTTTATTGGTATGACCTGGCACAAAGAAAAATGTGTAGGTTCCATCCCAAATTGCATGAGCCAAAGGAAACTTACCGTCTGCCTTAGGCTTCATTTTTTGCATAAATTTATCTAATGCTTTCATCTATTATAAATCTATATTAAAGAATTAGCTTACTTCCTTTCTTACCAAGTCTAAAGCTTCTCTTACTATTTTTTGTGTTTCAATTTTTGAAGTACATCCATATTCGCATAAAGCAAAATCTTCTGGTGCTACTTCGTAAACTCCTAATTTTTCCATTAAATCAATATCTTCTACTATCATTGATTTCAATAAATGCACAGGAAGTATGTCCATAGGAAATAATTTTTCATATTCTCCAGTCATTACAAATGCTCTTTCCTCTCCATTCATATTGGTATCTAAGTCTCTTTCTTTATTAGGGCTTAAAAATGATAACGAAGTTCTAGATAAACTAAATCCGTTATAACCTATGTAAGGTAACCAACCAAAGAAACGATTTGTACCACCTTCAGTTAATACAGTTACTTGGTAATCGTAAAAACTTAAATGTCCATCAGCATTAATTTGAGTTCCTGTTAAAGCATTTCCAGAAATAAATCTTCCACCCTCTTCTGTTCCATCTTTTAATAATTCTCCAACATTAGCTCCTAATACTGTTTTGTAGTATTTTGGGTCTTTTACCTTAGGTCCTGTTACAGCAACCACTCTTGAAGCATCAAACTTTCCTTCTTTAAATAACTTACCAATTGTAAGTACATCTAAAGCTCTTAACACCCAAACTATTTCTCCTTTGTTTACCGGATCAATATGGTGCAACTGAATACCAACATTACCTGCTGGATGCGGTCCTGACACTTTATTTATTTGAACATTTTTAGCTCCCGAAAATGCCTCATCAGCATTTGCATTCCCTGTAATGTTTAAATGAACTTTTCCTTCGGTTAATTTTGCTAAAGCATCTAAACCAGCTTGTAACACTTCTCCTTGTCCGTGAGCAATAAAACCGTAGTCTGGTGCTAAAGGAGCAGAATCAAAAGCAGTTACATGAATTGCTTTTGGCATATCAGCAGGGTTTGCAATAACATCATAAGGTCGTTGACGAACAAATGGCCAAACACCACTCTTTAGCATCTCTGCAATTACATCTTCGCGAGACATTGAACTGGCATCACCTTGTTTGAAACTTTCAAACTGGTTAGCTCCGTCTGCCTTAATTTTAACCTCTAATATTTTTCTTTTCTCTCCTCTTATAATATCTGTTACTTCACCACTTACCGGAGATGCAAATTTCATCGCATCATTATCCTTATTATAAAAGATAGTAGAACCAGCTTTTACTTTGGCTCCAACTTTTACTGCCATTTTTGGCATTAAACCAGGAAAATCAGTAGGTTTTAAAACAACATCAGAAGAAGAAATAGAATCAGCGTAAAGCTTTTCTGCCGAACCTTTCAGCTTAATGTTTACGCCTTTACGAATTTTTACGTCTTTTGACATATTTATTTTTTTGGAATAATGGACAAATTTATAAAATAGAATTACGTTTCAAAGCAAAATCTTATGATTTTTTAACAAAATAGATAAGATGGTATATTAATTGGTTCAATATAGTAATTTAGCAAACAAAGTTTGATTTTATGAATAGCCTGTTTACAAGATTTTCATCGGTTTTTATCTCAATTTTAATTTTATTGTTTTTTATAAGCTCTTCTCATAAAAACATAAAGGTTATTAACAACAATGATGATTATGCCGAAGATAATTTTTTAAGGTATGATGATTATATTTATAAAGACAGCATAAAAACAGCTTTATTACACAACAGTAAAAACGAATTAAGTTACCCTATTATTAGTTTACAAAGTGGCGAAACCATTAGTTTAAGTTTTGATGATTTGGGCAGAGGTTTTAAAACTTACATGTACACTTTAATACACTGCACCCCTAACTGGGAAAAATCTGATCTTAACAACAATGAATACATTGACGGTTTTGAAGAGGATGAAATTTTTGATTTTAAATATTCTACCAATACAGATATGCCTTACACACATTACAGCACTAGTTTCCCTAACGACAATATGAGAATAACAAAATCGGGTAATTATATTGTAATGGTTTATCCTGTTAACAAAAAAGACCAACCCATTTTAACCAAACGCTTTATGGTTTACGAAAGCAATGTAGCCATATCAATGAACATTAAACGTGCAACCGATGTAAACGAAAGTTATTTTAGGCAAGAGATTGATTTTAAATTAAATCACGAAGGATATGACATAACTAATAGTTACGACAATTTAAAAGTAGTGTTAATGCAAAATTACAGATGGGATAACGCCATTACTGGTTTAAAACCAAGATTTATTAACGATACCGAACTAAACTATGATTATAACAGTAGCGAAAATGTTTTTGATGCCAACAATGAGTTTAGAAATTTTGATTTAAAAAGCACGCAATACCAAACCATGCAAATACAATCAATTAAATATGATAAAACGGACAAGCTTGAACACGTTTATTTATTAGATGATGAAGCACGCTCGTTTAAAAAGTACTATAACGAACAAGATATTAATGGCAACTTTTTAATTAAACGAAATGGCAGCGATGATAGCGATATACAAGCAGATTATGTAAAAGTTCATTTTTCATTGCCCTACCCTGTTCCTTTTCAGGATGGGAGTTTGTATGTTATTGGAAAATTTACCGACTGGAAATTTAAAGAAGAACTAAAACTAGATTACGATACTATTAACAAGCGTTACGTAAAACCTGTACTTTTAAAACAAGGTTATTATAACTATGTGTATTGCTTTGTTAAAGATGGCTCAAAAAATACGGGAGACATTTCTGTAATAGAAGGCTCACACTACGAAGCCGAAAACGAATACAGCATTTTAGTTTACCACAGAGGAGTAAACGATTATTATGATAGATTAATTGGTTTCGCTACGGCTAGAAATAGGGAGTAGTTTTAATTAGAATCAATCCATAAACAATGAAAATATCAACCCTAATTACACTAATACTTTATAGCACTTTTTTATTTTCTCAAGAACATAAAAAAGAAATTGTTGTAAAGGATTCTAGTGAATATGATATTGGTTTTATTAAGTATTGGAACCATCTTGAAGATTATAATGTTGTTTTATCAAATGATTCAATAATTATTGGAGGAGATAAAAATAATGCTATAATTATACCTACTGATTTACCATTAAAACAAAATATTAAGTATCTAACTTTTCAAAACAGTATAAAGTATGAACTCATTGTAAATAGACTCAATTACACAAACATATATTATTCAATAGTTGGCACTAAAAACCAAAATATAGTTTTTAAAAGAAAAGGAACAGCAGTCCTAGAATCATCTTTCTATTTAGGCTCAGAAGGTGTTTATGAAAAAAGTGAAGATGAAATTTATGGCATGAATGATTATAATATAAACAACAGTAATAATCATATGCTTCTTATTCCATCTGGCACAATTGATATCATTAACTACTACGGACCTAACAAGCAAGAACAAATTACTCTAAGATTTAAAAAATCAGAGTAATTTATTATAAATAAAAACTATCAGAAACTAACCTACTTCCCAAACTCCTCCACTATACCTCCTGTTAGTCTTACTAAATCTGCATGAGCAGAAATAGCATTAAAAACAGTTTCCAGTTGAGTAGCTACAGTGTTTAAATAAGCGGTTTGTTATGTTACTAAATTTAGTGAGGTACGTACCCCAAACGAAACAAACACATACTTTTTAGCGTTTACATAATTGAAATGTTTTTTACATTTTGTAAATTTGTGATGTATGACTGCCAAAAAGAAACAAGAAATAATTGATGGAGCTATTGCTGGTGGAATTATTGGTGCTGCCCTAGGTGCTTTACTTACTGGTAAAGGAAAATCAACTTTAATTTCAGCCTTAACGGGTGTAGCAATTGGAGCCTCAATAAAAGCTCAGAAAGAAGCTAAAAAGCTAGATGTACCAGTAATGTACGAAGAAGAAGGCATTATTTACAAGGTTTATCCAGATGGCACTAAAGAGTTAGTAAAAGAGATTGATAAATCTACAACTACCATTCCTCAATCATTTTCCATTGAGTAAAAAAGCAACTAAAAGATTACGAATTTTTGCTGGCCCAAATGGTTCTGGAAAATCTACATTAGCTAAAGCTTTAAAAAATCCAAAAGATAAAAGAATTAAGTTAGGTGTTTTTGTTAATGCTGATGAAATTGAACAAGCCTTAAACAAAGATGGTTTTGTTTCTCTGTATAAATATTTTAGGTTTACAGTAACTACAAAAGAATTAAGAACTTACATTCTTAGTAGAGGTATGAGTCCTAAGCTGTTAAAAGGAAAAGAAATTGAACAGCAATTTAGCATTAGAAAGAATAAGATTTACCTTAAAAACAAAACCTACAACTCTTATTTGGCTGCCGATATTGCTGGTTTTGTAAGAAATCAATTACTATTAAAAGGAAATAGTTTTTCGTTTGAAACCGTTTTTTCACACCCCTCTAAATTAGCAATAATCGAAGAAGCCAAAGCTTTAGGCTTTAAAATATATTTTTACTTTTTAACTACTGACGCTCCTGAAATTAATGTAAACAGAGTAAAAGTGAGAGTTGCTAAAAGTGGTCATCCTGTTCCTGAAAAAAAGATAATTGACAGATATTACCGTTCATTAGATTTGTTATTTGACGCCATAAAAATGAGTGATAGAGCCTTTTTATTTGATAACTCTGGAAAACATTATGAATTAGTAGCCCAAATAACTAATGGAAAACATGTTGAAATAACTGATTATGATAAGATAATTCCTAATTGGTTTATCAAATACATTTTTAATAAAATACCTCAGTAACGTGAGTTTTAGATAAAGATTTTCTACTTCCCAAACTCCTCCACTATTCCACCTGTTAGTCTAACTAAATCTGCATGAGCAGAAATAGCATTAAAAACAGTTTCCAGTTGGGTAGCTACAGTGTTTAAATAAGCGGTTTGTATATCTCTAAATTCAAAAGAAGAAATAGAACCGCCTTCGTATTTTTCTTGTCCAAGCTTTAAGTTTAACTCTGCTGTTTCTAAACTTGCATTAGTAAGGTTTAAAATAGACAATCTTGCATTATACAACTCATAAGCTGTAATTAGTTCGTTAGATAAACTCAACTCCATTTCTTGAGTAGTTAAATCTGCAATTTCTTCTTGAATACGCATATTTTTAAATGCTCGGTGTGCTTTGTTTCCGTTAAACAAAGTAAACGACAAAGAAACATTAGCGTAATAAGATAAAGAAGTGTTACCAGAACTATTAATATCAACTCCTCCTAACCCTTTACCATCAAAACCACTAATACTATGCGTAATGCCAGAATTAAAAGATATTACAGGAAACATATTAGCTTTTGCCAACTCCTTATCTTTTTTCATTATTAATTGATTAATGTATTGGTTTTTTAAGGTTTGGTTGTTGGACAACATCTTTTCTTTCATCCCTTCTACACTTAACAATTCACCTGTATGAGCCAATTTATCAGTTAAACTATAAACCTTTTCAACATCAGTTGCCATCAACATATTCAAATTACGTAAAGCATTTTTATAAGCTAACTCTTGCATTAAGTAGTTGGTAGAATCGGTTAGCATTGCATTTTTAACTTGCAACAAATCAAAAGTAGATGCACTTCCTAACTCTTTTTTAGCTTCGATATACTTAAACCTATCTGAAGATACGCTTACAACATTTTGCAAAGCCTTTAACTTTTCTTGTTGCAACAACGCATTGTTATATCCTAAAATAATTGATTGAATGGTGTTTTCTACCACAACCGCAGCATTTCCTATGCTTTGCTCTTGCAATTGCTGTAATTTAGCTTTAGTAATGTGTACTCTAAAACCATTAAATATTACCCAGTTTAAATCTGCACCAAAAGTAGCTGTATTACTTGTTGATGTTCCTTGAATAAAAGAAGTTGGATTATTGTTTTCGCTCCAATTTAAGCCATAACTTGCATTTGCAGAAATATTTGGTAAAGCCCCTGCTTCCATCCAGTTATTATTTCGTTCGGCTATTGCTGTATTTTTGCCAGCAATTTGTATTTGATAGTTATTTTTTAACCCAATAGCAATGGCATCAGCTAAAGTTAAATTATCTTGAGCATAAGTGCTAAAAGTAACAAACAATAATACCAATAAGCTTATGTTTTTTAAACCTTTATTCATTTTCAATACTTGCATCTGCATCTCTTTTTAAATCTATCATTGTTGACTCCACATCTTCTGGCATTGGTTTAACCCCAGTCCATAGCCATTTAAACGCTTTTCTAACATCATTAAAGAAAAGTATCAGAACAGGGAAGAATAGTAAGATAAATATAGTCCCAAATAATACCCCATAAGCAACCGATATTGCCATTGGTATTAGGAATTGTGCCTGAAAACTAGGCTCTTTAATTAGTGGGTAAAGTCCTGCTATTGTTGTGATAGAAGTTAGTAAAATTGCTCTAAATCTCGATGTTCCTGCTTCAAAAGCGGCATCTACAGTATTCATACCTGCTTTTAAGCTTCTGTTGTACTTATCTAAAAATACTACCGCATCATTTACCAATACACCCATTAATGCAATAACTCCCCAAACACTTAATAATGAGAATGGTTCGTGTTCCATACCGTGCCCTAACATTGCACAAAATGGTCCAATAAATATTATTGGGAAAAACATGATACCTTGCCAAACCGAATTAAAGTTTAACGACAATATTAACAACATTAACAGTATTAATATACTTGTAATTATTGCCATAGATGACCCTGATTTCTCAGCAGCTTCTGCCTGACCTCTAAACTCTGCTTTTACACCAGGATAATTAGCGTTTAGCTTAGGAATAATTTGCTCTTTAATTTTTAAGTTGATGTCTGATGTAGAAGCATAAGCATCTACTTGTGCAGCATCTACTCTTATCTCTCTTACTCCATCAAAGTGCTTAATATTCACTTCTCCTCTAACTATTTTATAATCCAACAATTCTCTAATTGGAATATTTTGCCCTGTTGCAGTTTTAATTCTTATCTCTCCCATTTGCCCTAAAGATTTTCTGTCTTCCTCAGGATAACGCACCCAAACCCTTACTTCTTCCGTTCCAATAATTAATTTTTGTACTTCTTGCCCAAAGAAACCTTGCCTTAATTGTCCTGCTATATCTAAGTGCGACAAGCCTAACAAACGAGCTTTATTCTTTAGTTCAATTTGGATTTCTCTATTTCCTTGTCCTCCATTATCAGTAATATCTTTCAACTCTTTTATTTTAGAAAGCTCTATCTTTAAATAATCTTTTGCTTGTTTAATTTCACGATAATCATCTCCTTTTAAAGCAATTTCAACTGGTTTTCCCCAACGGTTACCACCGCCAACCATAAACTTTTCTAGTGTTGGATCTTTTTCTATCTTATCTTCTACTCTTTTTGCTATTTCAAAACTAGAAATTTCAGCCCCTTCAACATCTAAATTTACTCGTATCATCCCTGCATGCGAACCACTTTCTCCTAACTCTTCGGTGCCACCCACCACTGCCGAAACATAAGTAATTAAAGTATCTCCATACTCTTCTTCTAATTCTTTTTTAACCTCTACTACTTTATCGTAGCAATACCACATGTATTCAGTAGTTTTCTCTTTCGGTTCACCCGATTTATATGCAAATTCAACTTTAAAGTCATCAAAAGGAATAGCTGGAAAAAATGTTGATTGAATTACTCCAGTTGCCAGCAACACACTTGTAATTATAATAAATACTAATGGTACAAATGCTAAAACTCTTCTCAACCCTTTGCGATAAATCATACCTCTTAAAACAGTACCGTAAACTTTATCCCTTAAGAAAACAATAACATTTTCTATTGCTGTTTTAACTTTTGCAAAAAGATTTTTTTTAGGTTCTTTCTTTTGTAGTTTCTTAGAACGCAAGTGCGATGGCAATACCAAAAAGGCTTCAATTAAAGAAAATAACAAGGAGGCTATAACCACAAAAGCCATTTCTTGCATTTGCTCCATCCCTTCAATAAAAAGCAAAACACTAAAAGCGGTAACAGTAGTTATTATAGATGTAAAAACCGAAGAAATTACCTCCATAGTACCATCTAACGCAGCTTTATAAGGTGTTTTTCCTCTTTCGTAATGAGCATAAATGTTTTCTGCAATCACAATTCCATCATCCACAATAATACCAACAACTAGTATCATTCCAAATAATGAAATCATGTTTACCGTCATCCCATAAAATGTTCCGATAATAAACATTCCTAAAAACGAAATAGGGATACCTGCTGCTACCCAAACCGATAAACGTAAATTTAAAAACAATCCTAATACTATTAACACCAACAACAAACCAACAATACCATTATTCAATAGCATATCAATACGCTGCTTTAGCATATCATAAAACTGAAACATAATGGTTAGCTCCATATCTTCATTTTCAGCATTAAACTTATCTACATAATCGGTTACTGCATCTGAAATAAGACCTAAATCTTCATCTTCTAATTTCATAATGGTAAGCGTTACATTTCGCTTTCCATTTACATAACTTTTCATTGGAGAATCAGCAAAACCAAAATTAACCGTAGCAACATCTCTAACTCTAATAATATCTCCATTAGGAGTTGTTCTAACCACTAAATTTTCAATACCATTTACTGTGTTTTGTTTAGATTTTGCTCTAATTAAGTATTCCTCTCCGTCCGTTTTTACCGAACCTGCAGAAATATCCATATTGTTTAACTGAACTGCATTGGCTACATCTGCAAACTTTAAATTGTAACGTAACAACTGTTCTTCTTTAATCTCTATAGAAAACTCTGTTGCAGGATAACCATCTTTTAAAACCTGACTAATAGCATCGGTATTGAGTAAATCATCCTCAATTTTTTCAGCCATATCTTTTAACTGGAGTATATCTACATCTCCTGATAAAGAAATAAATGAAGCCCTACTATTCATAAAGCTTCGTTGTTTTACTACACTTGGTTTTTCAGCACCATCAGGAAAACTATTGATTCCGTTTACAGCATTTTCAACATCACGTAACACTTCATCTAAGTCAGCATCTTTATATGCTACAATATTTACACTAGCAAAATTTTCTGAAGATGTGGAGTGAATTTCATCAATCCCCGCAATACCTTTTATAGCTTGTTCTACTTTAATAGTTACTCCCTCTTCCATTTCTAATGGAGAAGCACCATTATAAAAAACACTTACATTAATTCTATTTGGGTCTTCTTCTGGAAAGAACGATCTATCCATCATACCAACAGAAACAGCTCCAAACACTACTGTTAATACAATAATAGCATTTGCCCAAATTGGTCTTTTTATAAAAAATGAGATTAATTTTTCCATAACATCTTATTGGTTTATAGCTATTATTTCAAAATTGGTGAAACTTTTAAACTATCTACAGCTCCAGGAATTGGCTCTATTACCACCAATTCTCCATCTTCCATTCCTTTTATAATTATTGAACTTGGGTTATCTTTAACAATTACAGGGCGTTTTTTAATTAAAATACTGTCCTTAACTGTATAAACCTGTAAATCATTTAAGAAAGATCTTCTTGGTATTTCATCTGCATTTACAACATAATCTGCAGCAATTTTAGCACTTACATACATTCCATTGTATAATGTTTTGGTATCACCATTAATATTAATATAAACATCAACCGATTGAGTATTAACATTTATGTTTTGAGCTATTCTACTTACCGTTCCTTCCCACTGTTGCTCTTTATTTTCGCTTAAAAGCTCTACCTTACTTCCTGTTTTAATTAACGAAACATCTTTTGGGTCAATTGGAACAGCAACTTCTAAAGCAACAGTTTTAATAATAGTTGCTACTGGAGAACCAGGATTAATAATTGTTCCTACTTCTGCATTTACAGTTAATATTGTACCACTAAAAGGAGCATAAACAGCATATTTTTTTAATCGTTCTTCATCGCCTTTAATATTGTAGTATTCTGCCAATACATTTTTGGCAGCTAAAAATGTTTTTTCTTTGTTTGATGAAAATGAAGGTAATTCTGGTAAGTTTTTACCTAACTCTATATTGTTAAGAAAACCTTCCCAAGCTTTAGAATTATTAGGGAAATCTATTTTTATATCTGGAATTATGGTTGCTACTAAGTTTAAAAAGCCACTTTTACGAGCTTTTAATGCTAATTGAGCTTCTGTGTCTTTTACTTTAAACAATAATTGTCCTTGAGAAAAAGATTGCCCAGTCTTTAAGTTTACACCTCCAGCCTGTAAAACTCCTTGCACCTCTGAAGAAACATTTATATTTCTTGAAGAAGCTACTCTACCGTATCCTTCAATAAATAATTTTACAGTATCATTTTTTATTTTATGAACCTTTACATATTTTGCAGAACTTGCATTTTGTGGTTTCATATCTGGCCCACCACCTTTGCCTGTAGATAATTGAAAAACGATTAATAGCAGCAACAATAGTGTTACTCCTAAGATAATTAATTGCCTTTTAGTCATAAGTTTTTGTTTTAAAACAAGGCAAATATCTTACTATCTATAAGTAATAACTTAAAGATTTACATAAAAGGATAAGAAATGTGATAAGTGGTTAACCTTTATCTTTCTTGTGTTTTTTACTTTTACTGGTAATGTATAAAATTAAAAAAACTCCGCCTAAAACTGCTGCGGTAATTATTCCGGTTAAAATTCCTTCGTCCATAATTGATAGTATATTAAGTGATTCGTTACAAGTAAAAAATATTTCAAAAAAGCAAACAACAGATTAACAATAATATTGTTTCGACCAACATATATTTTTGCTCTATAAAATTAATACGAGAAGCTTTTAAATTTTGTTACCTTTATCCTTACTTAATTATGGCAAAACATATTAACAAAATAAAACTCCCTAGTAAAAACCAACTTTCTGTTAATGAATATTTTAACGGAATTAAATTGGGTAATCGTACTATACTTAGCAAAGCCATTACATTAATAGAAAGTACCAATCCAACACATCAACAAATTGCTGAAGAATTAATTGAACTTTGTTTACCACATTCTGGTAATTCCATTAGAATTGGAGTTACGGGTGTGCCTGGTGTAGGGAAAAGTACATTTATAGAGGCTTTAGGAGGATATTTAACCGAAAATAAAAATAGCCAAGTAGCTGTTTTAGCCATAGACCCAAGCAGTAAAAAAAGTGGAGGAAGTATTTTAGGTGATAAAACACGAATGAATGAATTATCTGCCAACAAAAATGCTTTTGTTCGCCCCTCTCCTTCTGCTGGAACTTTGGGAGGCGTTGCAAAAGCTACAAGAGAAACCATTATTTTATGCGAAGCTGCTGGCTTTGATACTATTTTAATAGAAACTGTTGGGGTTGGACAATCGGAAATAGAAGTGAAATCTATGGTTGACTTCTTTTTATTACTAATGCTTGCAGGTGCTGGAGATGAATTGCAAGGAATTAAACGTGGTATAATGGAAATTGCCGATGCAGTTGTGATTAATAAAGCAGATGGCGACAATCTTGAAAAAGCTAAATTAGCTAGCCGAGAATATAAAAATGCTTTACACCTATTTCCTGCTAACACCAATAACTGGATTCCAAAAGTGGAAATATGTTCTGCATTTGAAAAAACTAATATTGATAAAGTTTGGGAAATTGTTGAAAGCTTTAAAAACCTTACTATTTCTAACAATTCGTTTGAACAAAATCGAAAACAACAGGCTAAATTTTGGTTAGAACAAACCATCAACGATAATTTAAAAACACTTTTTTATGGAAACGAAAAAGTAAAAGATCAACTAAAAAACATCGAAAATAAAGTAATTGAAGGAAACATTAGCCCTTTTAAAGCTGCCAAAGAACTTATCGAACTTTTTAAAACTAATTAAAATCATTTTTCATTAAAATTATCGGACTACCTTTGCCCGAAATAAATAGAACTATGCGTTTTTATATATTCTTATTACTCACTTTTATAATATCTGTACAATCCTTTGCTCAAAACGAATTAGAAGCTACCCCAAACTTTAAAGCTCCATCAAACAAAGGAAAAATTTACCTTTTTTGGGGATGGAACAGAGCTTGGTACACAAACTCCGACATTACATTTACAGGCGACAACTACAACTTTAAATTAAATGATGTTGAAGCAACCGACAGACAAACCCCTTTTAATTGGGGAACTTATTTTACACCTGCAACCATTACCATTCCGCAAACCAATTTTAGATTAGGTTATTTTATATCTGATAAAATTGATATTTCTTTTGGTGTTGACCACATGAAATATGTTATGGTAGCAGAACAAGAAACAGAAATAAGTGGAAACATTAACGATGGAACTACTTATGACGCTTATTACTTAAATGATGATTTTGAGATAAACAAACCTTTTTTAGAGTTTGAACATACTGATGGTTTAAATTATTTGAACTTTGAAATTACAAGAAATGATGATGTTTCTGAAATATTTAAATTGGGGATTAATCCTAAAAAAATTCAGATAAATACATTGTTTGGTTTTGGTATTGGTGCATTAATGCCAAAATCTAATGTTACTTTATGGAATAACGAACGTAACGATGACTTTCATTTTGCAGGCTACGGTTTTTCTGGTAAAATTGGATTAAATGTTACCATTTATAAATACTTTTTTATACGAAGTGAATATAAAGGTGGGTTTATTGACATGCCTGATATTAGAACTTCTCCCGACCCATCGGATAAAGCCAGTCAGCATTTCTTTTTTACGCAACTAAACTTTAATGTGGGATTTTGTTTTAATCCGTTTAACTAAGTCTTTATACCACAATTACCATTTTTTTAGAGGAATTTTTATAATTGGTAAAGGTATTGTTAAAAAAAATGACTCCCTAGTAGTATTAATATATGATGGTTCTAATCCTATGTATATTGAACCTACTCTATAAAAAAAACCTAACAAAATCGAATAACTTTCAACTGAATTGTCTTCTGAAATTGAAAGTGGAGAAAATGCCCCTCCTATATAACATTCAACTCTATCGGATAATCGATATGTAAATGTTAATTTAAACCTAATTACTTCAATAGCTCCGTTATTACTATAGTTCCCTTTAGGTATGAAACCTCCACCAAAACCACCTCCTAAAAATAATTTTTCATCTATTCTGTGTTTATATAAGAAATCAACCCCAAGAAATTGTACATCCAAATCAAATTGGTTTTTAAACTCTGTAGTCTTATTATTTAAAACAATACTATCTTGTTGGGCTTTGCTTAGTAATGGCAAAACAAAAAGTAATAACAATACCAATATGTGGGTTGGGATTTTCATAATGTTTACGTCATTGCGAAAGAGGTACGATTGAAGCAATCTTCTTCTATTAATAAGATTACTTCGTTTCATTGCATTTCACTCGTAATGACGGTCTATTATTTCAAGTGATTGTTTTCTTCTCTGTACTTGTGCCTTACACACAAACCTCTTACAACTAAAAAATCTGTCTGATTTCTTTTTTTAACTGATTGATTGCTATTTGAGTTGGAGCAGTTTCTAGCTTACTCATTATTTCAAATATTTTTTGGCTTAAATCGTTTCCTGTCGCAGTATCTGGCATTTGTGCCGAAGCCATATTAATTACCTTTAAGGTTTCATCTTTAGCCCGTCTAACAATATCCCATGAGGTTGACGACATATAAATTTGCTGAGTTAAATTGTGGTTAAACTCCTCATTAATGGTAATAGTTAATTGAGCTTTTAGCATCTTCCCACTCATACCTGGCTTGTAAATTCTTAAAATTAATTTATCTAAAGCGGTACGTTCTAAAAACAGCACAACACGCTCAAAAGCTTGTAAACGAAGTGGAGTAGTTTCCTTTTGAGATTCTTTTCTAAACAATAACAACTGCTTGCGGTGTTCATTATCTAAAAACTTTTGCATCACAAAATAAGTTGCTCCAAAAGTGATAAAGGCTGGTAAAATGTATTTTAATATCTCTAAAACTGTTTCCATTATTGCTTCTCTAAATTTGAACGGTAAATTTATAAATTATTGTTTAGAATGACACTTTATAATAACGTAATCAACACAAATTTATTAGCTTTGCTGCTAATTGAAAATGATTTATGGATAATCGATTATCAAACACCATCAACAACCTTAGCGAATCGGAAACTCTTGCGATGACTCGTATGAGTCGTGAGTTAATTGCTGAAGGTAAAGATGTGATTAGTTTAAGTATTGGAGAACCTGATTTTGACACTCCTCAATTTATTAAAGATGCTGCCATTAAGGCCATTAACGAAAACTATACTCATTATACGCCTGTACCAGGTTACCCAGAATTACGTCAAGCCATTTCTCAAAAATTTAAACGCGATAACAATTTAGATTATACACCCGAGCAAATTGTAGTATCTACGGGTGCTAAACATTCTTTAGCTAATGTTGCGTTAAGCTTGTTAAATCCTGGAGATGAAGTTATTTTACCAGCTCCATTTTGGGTAAGCTACAAAGAAATAGTAAAACTAGCAGGAGCTAAACACATAAGCATTCCTACAACTATTGAAAACGATTTTAAAGTTACTGCCAAAGAAATTGAACAAGTAATAACTCCAAAAACCAAAATGATTTGGTTTAGCACACCATGTAATCCTAGCGGTTCGGTTTACACCAAAGAAGAACTTAAAAGTATTGCCGAATTAATAGCTCAGTATCCTAAAATCTTAATTGTTTCGGATGAGATTTATGAGCATATTAACTTTAACGAAAAACACGAAAGTATTGCTCAGTTTGATTTTATAAAAGACCAAGTAATTACGGTTAATGGTGTTTCTAAAGGGTTTGCAATGACTGGTTGGCGAATTGGTTATATTGGAGCTCCAAAATGGATTGCAGATGCTTGCATCAAAATGCAAGGTCAATTTACTTCTGGAACATCAAGTATTTCGCAAAAAGCAGCCCAAGCAGCTTTAGAAGCTAACCCAAGTTGCACCTTAGAGATGCGTAAAGCATTTGAAAAGAGAAGAGAATTGGTTTTAGATTTAATGAGTGATATTCCTGGTCTAAAACTCAACAACCCAAAAGGTGCGTTTTATGTTTTTCCAGATGTTAGCAGCTATTTTGGAAAATCTTATAACGGAACAACCATAAACAATGCTTCTGATTTAGCTATGTTTCTATTAAACGAAGGATTAGTAGCCTTAGTAACTGGTGATGCTTTTGGAGATCCAAATTGCATCCGTTTTTCTTACGCTACATCCGAAGACATACTAATTGAAGCCATTAAACGTATTAAAAACACTTTAGCCCTACTCCACTAATTATGAATAAAAACGAAATAGTAGAACTCTTTAAAAATTTCAACAAGTTAAATGTGTTGATTATTGGAGATGTAATGATAGATGCTTATTACTTTGGTAAAGTAGATAGAATTTCTCCAGAAGCTCCTGTTCCTATTGTTTCGGTTAATGGTAAAGAAAACCGTTTAGGAGGAGCAGCCAATGTTGCCCTTAACATTAAAGCCTTAGGTGCTAATCCCATTTTATGTTCAGTAGTTGGTAATGATAGAGAAGCAGATAAGTTTAACGATTTGCTTTTAGAAGAAAATTTAAGTGTTGAAGGAATTTTAAGAAGCGATGAACGTATTACCACTGTAAAAACAAGAATTATTGGTAATAAAAACCAAGTTTTAAGGATTGATTCTGAAAAAGATACTCCTCTATCTAACGAAGAGCTTGAAGCTATAAAAATTAAAATAGAAAGCTTAATCAGCGATAATAAAATTGATGTAGTTGTTTTTCAAGATTATGATAAAGGTGTTATTACTCCTAATTTAATTGATTACGTTACTTCTATTTGTAATAAAAACAACATTCCAACAGCAGTTGACCCTAAAAAACGAAATTTTGCTGATTTTAAAAATGTTACTCTTTTCAAACCCAACTTAAAAGAACTAAAAGAAGGTTTAAACATTGAAATAAATCCTGCTAAAAGCAAAGAAGTTGAAAGTGCTATTGATACTTTAAGCAGCCAATTAAACAACAAAATTACCTTCATTACTTTATCAGAGCATGGTGTTTTTATTAAAGACGAAAATTCTAAAAAACAAATACCTGCACATATTAGAAGTATTTCGGATGTTTCTGGAGCTGGAGATACTGTAATTAGTGTTGCATCACTTTGTTTAGCATTAAATCAGCCAATTTATATGATTGCAGAAATAGCCAACCTTGCAGGTGGTTTAGTTTGCGAAAGTGTGGGTGTTGTACCAATCGACAAAGACCAATTATTATCCGAAGCAATATCAAACCTTATTTAATTAGTTGAATGGCAGTAGTACCCTACAAACAAGAAGTTGGAAGTAAAAAAGAACAGGTTGCAACCATGTTCAACAATATCTCTAAAAAGTACGATTTCTTAAATCACTTTTTATCTTTAGGTATTGATATTATTTGGCGAAAAAAAGCCATTCGTATGCTTAGAAGCAAGCAACCAAAACAAATACTTGATATTGCTACTGGAACTGGAGATTTTGCCATTGCTGCATTAAAATTAAACCCAACAAAAGTTACTGGAGTTGACATTTCTGAAGGAATGTTAAATGTTGGTAAAGAAAAAATTAAAAATAAAGGATTAAGCGATAAAATAGAATTACAATTAGGTGATTCTGAGAACTTAAACTTTAACGATAATACTTTTGATGCCTACACTGTAGGCTTTGGCGTTAGAAATTTTGAAAATCTAGAAAAAGGCTTAACTGAAATGTTACGCGTTTTAAAACCTGAAGGAACAGCCATTATTTTAGAGTTTTCTAAACCTAAAAAGTTTCCAATTAAGCAGATTTATAATTTTTATTTTAATAAGATACTACCTGGAATTGGAAAGTTAGTTTCTAAAGATAATGCAGCATATACTTATTTACCCGAATCGGTTGATGCTTTTCCTGATGGGAAAGATTTTACAGACATATTAACCAAGGTGGGCTACAAAAATCCAACCGCAAAGTCGTTAATGTTTGGCATAGCAAGTATTTATAAAGCAAGCAAATAAAATTACAATTAAAGCGTTAGTAGTCCTAATGACAAAAAAAATAAGCCTCATATTATTACTTTTAATTGTTAGTAGCAGCACATTTGCTCAACGCGAAACCACTAAAAACTTACCTAAATTCGATCACAGGTTTATGCATTTTGGTTTTTTATTAGGATTAAACCAAGCTAATTTTGTTTTAAATCGTAATCCTCCTACTGTTTTAGGTGCCGATAGTGCTTTTATAGTTGAACCTAAACCTGCAATGGGTTTTAATTTAGGAATAATCTCTGCAATGCACTTTTCGGAGCATTTTAGCTTACGTTTTACGCCTAATCTTGCTTTTTCATCCAGAACTATAGGCTACACTTTTCAAACCTCTTTTGATGGAGTAAAAAAATATGATAAAATTGTTGAATCTACCCTTATTAATTTCCCTTTGGGTATAAAATATAAAAGTGCTAGGGTAAATAATTTTAGTGCCTACATCCTAGCTGGTGCAGCATATAGCTTAGATTTGGCTTCTAGTACCGATAGCGAAAACAATTCTAAAATATTAAAGGATATGACTGTTAATATTCTTAGGGATGACTTTATGGGCGAAATTGGTTTTGGAACAGATTTTTACTTAGAATATTTCAAGTTTGGGATAGAATTAAAAATGTCCTATGGATTAAAAGGTATCCTTAATAGAGAAAACACCCCTTTTACCGATCCAATTGAACAATTGAAAACCAAAATGTTCTTACTCTCATTAACCTTTGAAGGTTAAAAGCAACAAAAAATTAGGAGTAAAGTTTTTCTTTCTTGTATCTTGCAAGCTTAAATCTACTATCTAACAAAATGCAAACCATTCAACTTTCTGTATCGCCTAAAGAAGCTAAAGATGATGTATTTTTAGAGAAGTTAATCTCACAAAAATCAAACTTAAAGGAAAACTTTAGATGGAAAATTTTAAAACGCTCTATAGATGCAAGAAAAAGACAGGTTAAAATTAATTTGAAAGTTGGCGTTTACCTTGAAGATGAAGTTTCTGAAACAACAAAAGAAACTACTTATCAAAACGTAAAAAATGTACAGCCAGTTTTAGTTATTGGTTTTGGTCCTGCTGGCATGTTTGCCGCATTAAAACTTATTGAGTTAGGATTAAAACCAATTATAATTGAACGCGGAAAAGATGTAAGAAATCGTAGAAGAGATTTAGCTGCAATTACTAAAAATCAAATTGTAAACCCTAACTCTAACTACTGTTTTGGCGAAGGTGGTGCAGGTACTTACTCTGATGGAAAACTATATACACGCTCTAAAAAAAGAGGTGATGTAAATGAAATTTTAAAAATATTAGTTGAACACGGAGCTTCTGAAGATATAATGGTTGATGCTCATCCTCATATTGGGACCAACAAACTCCCAAAGGTTGTAACTGCCATTAGAGAAACCATTTTAGAGTATGGTGGTAAAATACATTTCGAAACTCAGCTAAAAGATATTTTAATTGAGAATAATACTATTATTGGAATTATTGACCAAAACAACAAAAAACACTTAGCCAACAAACTAATATTGGCAACGGGACATTCGGCAAGAGATATTTTTTATTTGCTAGATAAAAAGAAAATTAAAATTGAAAACAAACCTTTTGCTTTAGGTGTTAGAGTTGAGCACCCTCAATTATTAATCGATCAAAACCAATACCATTGCAAAGTTAGAAGCGAATACCTCCCTCCTGCTTCATATAAATTAGTACAACAAGTAAAAGGACGAGGCGTTTTTTCGTTTTGTATGTGTCCTGGCGGTATAATTGCTCCTTGTGCCACTGCTCCTGGAGAAATTGTAACCAATGGTTGGTCGCCCTCAAAAAGAAACAATCCTTTTGCCAATAGCGGAATTGTAGTTACTGTTGAACAAGAAGATTTAAAAGAATTTGAAAGTTTTGGAGCATTAGCGGGACTAAAGTTTCAAGAAAGTGTTGAGCAACAAATGTTTGAAGCAGCTAAAAACAACACTAAAACTAAATTTGGACAAATAGCACCAGCACAACGATTAGTCGATTTTATTAAAAACAGAAAATCTCATGATTTACCCGAATGCAGCTACCGACCAGGAGTTATTTCTACGCCTTTACATGAAGTATTGCCAAAAAGTATAGTTAGAGCTCTTCAAGAAGGTTTTAAAAGCTTTAACAACAAAATAAAAGGCTTTTTAATGAAAGATGCGATTATTGTTGCTGTAGAAAGTAGAACTTCCTCTCCTATTAAAATACCAAGAGATAGGGAAACCTTAGAACATCCTGAAATATCGGGATTTTACCCTTGTGGAGAAGGTGCTGGATACGCAGGAGGTATTGTTAGTGCCGCTATTGATGGTCAAAAGTGTGCCGCTGCCATTTTTTCTTCGTTTAAACAATAGATTCCTGTTTCCGTTACACTACACAGGAATGACGTACAACTCACATTTCGTCATTACTGAAGACTGTAAAACACAAACACCATTCTTCGTCATTCCTGAAAATTGTGAGGAACGAACAATTTATCAGGAATCTCAAGAAAAACCATTCATCAAACTATACAACCTTAAATAAATTTAAAGTCCTCAATAAACAATTAACAAAGTAGATTAATTAATTTCGAAGTTCTAACTTAAAAATTAAAACAAATGAAAAAAACCAAACTTATTGCTTTAGCGTTGGTATCAACCTTTGCTTTTAGCGTTAATGCTCAAATAGAAAGCCCTCAACCTAGTCCACTTGGAGAAGTTGAACAAAAAATAGGATTAACTGATATAGAAATTGAATACTCTAGACCAGGAAAAAAGGATAGAGAAATTTTTGGAAAATTAGTTCCTTATGGTAAAATATGGAGAACTGGTGCAAATGCTTCTACTAAAATTGAAATTAGTGATGACATTAAAATTAACGGTAAAGAATTAAAGAAAGGAAAATATGCTTTATACACTATTCCTGGAGAAAGTGAGTGGACTATTATTTTTCACAAAAATTTATCTTACTGGGGAGTTGGCGACTACAAAGAAGCAGAAGATGCTTTAAGAATTACTGCTAAACCAACTAAATTAGGCGTTACTGTAGAAACATTAACTTTTGCTTTTAGCAATTTTACAACTTCTGGTGGTAAATTAATGTTAATGTGGGATAACACCATGGTTGCAATGGATATTGAAACCAATGCTATGGAACAAGTTGAAGCTCAAATTAAAAAAGTATTAGTTGACGGACCAGGTGCTGGTGCTTACGCTGCTGGTGCAGATTTTTACCTAGAAAAAGGCGAAAACTTAGAGCAAGCTTTAACATGGATAAATAAAGGTATTGAAAAAAGACCTAAAGCATTTTGGTATATCCACAAAAAAGCTCAAATTTTAGCTAAAATGGGTAAAAAGAAAGAAGCTATTGCTGCTGCAAACAAATCTATTGAAATTGCAAAAGCAAACGAAGGTGGAGATTATGGATATGTTGCTAAAAACGAAGAATTTATAAAAGGTTTAAAGTAATACAATACCTATACAAGGATAAAACGAAAGGCTAACCAGTTGGTTAGCCTTTTTTTTAGTCCAACTCACTAAACTTAGTTTTTCCTTTTATAAAAATATCCCAAACTAAGCTTTTCTTATACCATCCATTTAAGTTGGGTTGATTAACAAGTTTTCTAGCTGCTCTTCTGCTTCTAATCCATTTTGGCAATCCAAAAACAAAACTAAAATGTGCCGCATGTATGGCTTTCCACTCAGTAAAATTACCTGTTAAAATAGCCCTAATTAATGCTACAAAATCTAACCAAAATCGTATTGGAATTAATAAAAATATCTTGCCCAAACTCAAGTTTTTGAATAGCATCACTAAATTGTTGCGGTAGTTGTGGTACAACTTGGAATAACTACCATAAGTAATAACACTACCTCCAACATGATACACCACAGATTTTGGTACTGCAATAATTTTGTATCCTGCATTTCGCACACGCCAACATAAATCAATTTCTTCCATGTGGGCAAAAAATTGTTCATCTAATCCGCCTAGCTGATGAAAAAGTTCAGCTTTTATCAGCATGCAAGCTCCTGAAGCCCAAAATATCTCTCTTACATCATCGTATTGGTTTTCATCGTTTTCTATGTGATGAAACAACCTTCCTCTACAAAAAGTATAGCCAAACATATCCATAAAACCTCCCGAAGCTCCTGCATAATCAAACTGTTCAGGTTTTGGTTCGTGTAGCATTTTTGGTTGACAAGCACCAATTTTTGGGTCTTTTTCCATCTCCTCCATCAGATGCCCTAACCAATCTTCCGTAACTGCTACATCCGAATTAATTAAAACATAATATTCTGCTTTAATAAAAGGTAAAGATTGCTGATAGCCACTTGCAAACCCATTGTTGTTAAGAATTTTAAAAATTTCTACTTCGGGTAAATGTTCGTTGACATAAGCCACCGAATCATCACTAGAACCATTATCTACATACACAATGGTACAGTCTTCGTATTTTGTTTTTACAATACTAGGAAGGAATTTTTTTAAAAAATCAATACTATTATAGCCCAAAACAACTACTGCAACTTTATTGCAATTAATTATATCTGGTTGTTGGGTTATTGGCACTAGTTTAGGTTTAAAGTTGAAACGAAATTAATATATTTTAATAAATGCCTTTAGCTAGCCAATCGTAAAGTTGGTGCACTGTTTTTTCATAAGTCATCGTTGGTGTAAATCCTGTATCTTTGGTTAGGTTATCAATTGCAAAATCTTCTAAGGTCAATGAAATATCGTTGTATTCAAATTTTCCAAACTGTAATTCTTGTCCGCTAGGGTATAAATCTGCCATTATTTTTACATATTCTTTCAGTGGTCTTGCTTCTCCCGAACCTATCCAATACTCAGCATGGGGTTTACCTTTTTCTCCAATCAATTTGTAAGCTAAAGCACAATCGTAAGCACTAATTACATCAAATATTTGTTCGCCAGTTGAAAAAACCAATTCCTCTTTAGCATTTAGTTTTTGAAGTGTAACCTGTAAAAAAGAATCCTTATCATCATTTGGTCCCATTACGTGTGAGTTGGTTCCAAACATTAAATCAATGCCTTCTTCTTTAGCTAGTACTTTTAGTAAATTTCGAGAACCCATTTTGGCTACCGAATACACTACATGTCGGTTATATTCTGAGTTTTTATGAAAATCGAGTTGCAAATATTTTGAGGTAAAAGCTTCTTCCATAGTTCCTACATGTACAAAGCTTTTGCAATTGATTTTTTTTGCTGCTTTAAGTGCATTTGCCGACCAAGCTATGTTGTTAATCTGATGCTCTACTTCAAGGTCGGAAAGTTTGCCCTTTCCTCCCCAAGCAAAATTATAAAACACACAGTCCTCGCCATTCCAACCTAAAGCTTCTACTTTTTGTGGTAAAGCTTCAATCTCGCTCATGTCTATCTGACAATAAGTTAATAGGTTGTTTTCTTGCAGTCTTTTGCTATCAATTTCAGCCCAAGATTTTCTGCCAAGTGCCAACACTTTAATATTGCTATCCAATAATAGATTCACCAAAGTAGAACCTATAAAACCTGTTGCTCCTGTTATAATTGCACTTTTCATAGTATTTTGTAATTAAAGTTAGAGCTAGGTTTAAACCCAGTATCGTTGATTAAATCCTTATTATCAAAATCATTAGGTTGCAATATCCAATTATCAGAAGTTGGAGTTTCTTGTTCATTTGCTTTTTCTCCATTTATTTGGATAGCCATTTTATTGAAAAAATCATTTAAAGTCATAGGATTACCTGCTCCTAAAAAGTAATCGGATTTATTTTTCCCACTTAAACCTAAATGATAATAAGCCTTAGCACAATCTTCTTTAGTTATAAAATCAAACAGTTGATTGTTTTGTGGAGCATCAAAATCTTCTTTATTAATTATCTTTTTGATAACGCTATTTACATAGTTATTGGTTGCTAAATTTTCTTCTACAATAACAGAAATTCGGGTATGAACGTAATCGATTTTTTTAAGATAAGCTAACAACAAACACATATCTCGGGCAGATACTTTGGCAGAACCATAGGTACCCATATTAGAATGGTAAGCTTGTTTTGTCCAATGCGAAGCCAAGTAAGTATCTATAAACTTTTCTTCCTGCGAACCCGCATTAATAAACTTTTTACAACCCAACTCTTGAGCAACAATAACTGCATTAGATGAATAAGTTACATTGTTAAATTGGTCTTGAACAGAACCATCTGCCAAGCGATTGCTTCCGCTCCAAGCAAAATGATAAAACACACAATCATTCTCTACCAACCAGTTAGCGTCTTTTAATTTTTGAGGCAATTGCTCAATCTCTGCCATTTCTAGTTGGAGGTAAGTTAAGCTAGAATGGTCTGCTAAATGTTTAATTCTAGAATCTTTGATGTCTCTTCTGCCTAAAGCAAGTACTTCAATGTTATTGTTTAATAAACATTCCACAACTCCCGATGCAATTAGTCCTGTAGCTCCTGTTACGATTGCTTTTTTCATTTTTTAGAAATTTTAAAGTTCTACAGCTAAACTATCATCCCAATCTTTAGCTTTTTGGTCTTTTTCAGAAATTATGTTAGGAGCAATTGGCCATTCTATTTGGTGGAATTTATCGTTCCAAGGTAAAGTCCCTTCTGCTTGCCCTGCATAAGGCGAACTTACCATGTATAAAATTTCAGAATCGTTGGTTAAACTAATAAAACCGTGTGCAAATCCTTGAGGAATATACAGCATCTTTCTATTATCTTCCGAAAGTTCCGTTCCATACCATTGTCCGTAAGTTTTAGAATTTTTTCTAACATCTACCATCACATCCCAAATGGCACCTTTAAAACAACGAATTAATTTTACTTCTGAATGTGGCGGGTATTGAAAATGTAAGCCTCTTAAAGTTCCTTTATCTTTACTAAAAGAGTTGTTCATTTGCACCCAATTGGTGTTTAGGTTGTGTTGTTTAAATTCTTCTTCACAATAATAGCGTGCAAAAAATCCTCTATCGTCTTCTTTTTTATCTAATTCAATTAGATAAGCTCCTTCTAAATCTAAAGGGGTAAAAATCATGATGTGTATGCTTTAATATCTTCAGCTACCAAATCTTTAGCATTTTCGCCAGCATAATATCTGTCGTACCATTTAATGGTTTTGGTAATGGAATTTTCAAAGTCCCATCTCGGATTCCATTTTAGCATTTTTGATGCTTTTTCGGTGGAAAGTGTTAGCAAAGTAGCTTCGTGCAACTGACCATCTTTTTGGGTGTTTTTCCAATCGATGTTGGTTACTTTTTGTGCTGCGTTTAATAATTCTTCTACCGATTGAATAGAGTTTTTATCTGGCCCAAAATTAAATGCCGATTGGTATTTTTCATCATCAGAAGTATGCAATAATTCGGCTAAAGTTAAATAGCCGTGTAGCGATTCTAACACATGCTGCCAAGGTCTTACCGCATTAGGGTTTCTTACCTCAAGCGTTTTACCTGCTTCTTTATATCTAAAAATATCAGGAATAATTCGGTTGTCAGTCCAATCGCCACCACCAATTACATTTCCTGCTCGTGCAGATGCTATTTTAACATTGGTTGGTTGTTTAAAAAAGGAATTTCTCCATGAAGAAATTACCAATTCGGCAGCAGCTTTACTAGAGCTGTATGGGTCGTAACCTCCTAATCTATCGTTTTCGCGATAAGCATAATGCCATTCTTTATTTTCATAAACTTTATCGGTAGTAATTACAACAACCGAACAAGGGTTTTCTAATTGTCTGCATGCTTCCAATAAATTGAGTGTACCCATTACATTAGTATCCCAAGTCATTACAGGCTCTTCGTAAGACCTAATAACAATTGATTGTGCGGCTAAATGAAAAACAACATCGGGTTTAAACTCGGCAATTCGTTTTTTTATGGAATCTATATTTCGAATGTCTTCGATGTAATTCTCACACGAATTTTCAAGGTTTAGTAAATCAAAAAGATTGGGCGAATCTTCAGGAGCAAGAGAAAACCCTGCCACCTTAGCTCCTAATTGATTGAGCCAAAAAGTCATCCAGCTTCCTTTAAAACCAGTATGACCAGTAATTAATACTCTTTTATTTTTCCAAAAGCTTAACTCCATATTGCCCAAGGTGCTTTTTTAGAAGCCCAGTGTTGTTCTAGGTATTCTTTATCTCTCATATTATCCATAGCAGCCCAAAAACTATCGTGCTTGTAAACGCTTAATTGATTTTCGCTAGCTATTTTTTCTAGTGGTTCGCGTTCCCAAATGGTAGCATCTCCATCTATGTAATCCAATACTTCAGGCTCACACACAAAAAATCCTCCGCTAATCCATCTGCCATCGCCTTTAGGTTTTTCTAAAAAAGTTTTTACTCTTGCTCCAGCAATTTCTAACGAGCCAAATCTGCCAGCAGGCTGAATGGCTGTAACTGTTGCAAGGGTGTTTTCTTTTTTGTGAAATTCCAACAATTTGGTAATGTCTAGGTTGGTAACACCATCACCATAAGTTAAACAAAAAGTAGAATCGATGTAAGGTTTGATTTGTTTAATTCTTCCACCTGTTTGCGTAGCTTCTCCAGTATCTACCAAAGTAACTTTCCATGGTTCTGCTTTACGGTTATGGATGTGCATTTCATTGGTAGTCATATCAAATGTAACATCCGACATGTGTAGGAAATAATTGGCAAAATATTCTTTAATCATATACCCTTTGTAGCCACAGCAAATGATAAACTCATTAATGCCGTGAGCTTCGTAAATTTTCATGATGTGCCAAAGAATGGGTTTACCACCAATTTCTATCATTGGCTTGGGTTTAAGATGAGATTCCTCACTAATTCTGGTACCAAAACCACCTGCTAAAATTACCGCTTTCATATCACCTTTTATTTAATGTTTGCATAAGCTAAAATGCTAATTTTAATGTTAAGATTGACTAATTTCAACCACAATACAAACATAAGTTTTTTGTGTAGAAATTACAAGCAGCGTTATTTATTAAACCAAGCAAATTAAGATAGACTTAAAGAAAACAAAAGGATTAGTTTATATTGCTTTAGCTGTTGACTTTCTGAGTAAAAAAGCCGAACTTCGTTTGACACTTTGTGTAAGTGTTATTAAAACACCTTCCGAATATGAAATTAGATAATCTACTAATAAGAATGTCACCTAATACACTCAAGAAAGGGTCAGTTTATGCCCTCGTAAATGCGTTCCAACTATATGGTGACGGACTCATTATGGATTCTCTAGAAAGAATCCCAAGAGCGTATTCACTTACAAAACTATCCTTTGAAGAGGCTGGGAAGGCAATAATGTTATACGAACTGTATTTATTAAAAAAAATGAAATTACCAGACTTAGAACACTCAAAAAGGTTCAAATTAATTACTGAAAGCCTAGAAGACCATAATCCTAAGACTGAATATGGCCTTAGATTTTTAATCACAAAAGAAAACGAGTTTATAAAATCTCATCCCGTCAAACAAGCTGAAGATTCTCCCTTATACAAAAGTATTGAAGATTTAGAAGAATTAATTACCAAAATTAAACGCCTAGATAGTAAAAAAAACACTAGTCTATACACATCAATTATTGATAACAAATATTTACCACCCGTATTCTCCACATCAAAAGAGGACATTACTGAAATTATTCATAGAACTTACCAGCTATTGGTTAGAGCAAAACAAACAATAATGAAAGACGATGACGAATATTATGAATCAATTGGATTAGATAGAAATATTAAAGAAAAAATGGATCCTAATTTGGAAGCAAAAAACATGCATAAACTGATAGTAGGTTATCAATCAAATAATGAAAGTATAAGAAGAAAATTTCCAAACATTAATTTTGACTAATTAAATTAATAACGATATACAACATTACTATATAAAGCATAGACCTAACTAACTAGATCGTTCTTACGATTCATTACTGGATTGTCAAACAAAAAATTTAACCCTTAAAAATAAACTCCATAAAATTTAGTTTTTCCGTGTTGGTTAAATTCTATGGTTGGCATAGGGAATTTTAAAAAGCCAAAAGCTCCAAAAACAGTATTAAAAAACTTACTTTTTGTTTTTATACGCGTTAAATCTATATCTAAACTCACATAATACTGTCGGTAGCGTTTTATGGTAGGGTTAAAATCATTATTAAAGGCTCCTACCATACCATCTGCACCATACCCCACTGCAACATTTAACCATTTAGGGAAATTATTGCCTTCTCTTAAAAAAGAAGCAATATTAGCACTTGCCCAATAGGTTTGTCCGTTATAATCTTTTATGGTGTTTTGTAGTAAGTTTTCTCCTAATAAATCGGGTCGTATATCGGTATAATTACCTTTGTGGTAAGAGTATTTTAAAAGTATTCTTTGTTCGTCCCACAATAATTGCTGCCCAATAAATGTTCCTGCTCCTGCGGTATTTACCGCAACATCTCCCCAACTAAAACCCCAAGCAGAAGAATAACCATCAAAAACCTCTACCGAAGTTAAAAAGAATAAGCCTAATGTTCCGCCATACCAAATAGATTTTTTACGACTTACACCACTCCATTTTAGAGCTTCGTAACCAACCTTACCAACATAATAGGTGGTAACTCCATGTCCTATTTTGTCCATTTGTAACCATTCTTTGTTGTCGTTAAAAGTATGGAAAGAGCTACTTGGTCCGTCTTTATACCATAAGCTGTATAAGCCTACCATAGCTCCTGTGTACCCCACCGATTCGGTTAGCACAACTGTTTTTAGTCGTTTTTTGTTTAGTGTATCTTGTTGGGAAAAGGAGTTGAATGAGAGTAGAAGTAACAGTAATCCCCCTAGCCCCCTTTTAAGGGGGAATCGAATTCGTAACAGATTGGAATTAGAGAATTGATTTAAAATAAATAACTGTGCTTTATGAAATACTCTGAATTGTGATAAATTGTAAAACAATATTCCTACCCCGTTAAAAAGGGGGAATGAATTTCGTAATTGATTGGAATTAGAAAAGCTATTCAAACTAAACAACTGTGGTTTACGAAACACTCTGAATTGTGATAAATTGTAAAACAATAGTCCTACCCCATTAAAAAGGGGGAATGAATTTCGTAATTGATTTAAAACATACAACTGCTTTTTACAAAATATTCTGAATAGTAATAAATCATACAGCAATCCCCCTAGCCCCCTTAAAAAGGGAAATGAAATTCGGTTTAAAATAAATAATTGAGGATTATAAAATATTTTAAATGGTGATAAATTATTTAATAACCCTATCTTTTTTAAGGCATGTAGTTGTGCTAATAAAAAATTAAACCGTTTATTATAGCAGGATTTACTCCCCCTTTTTAAGGGGGTTGGGGGGATTTTACTTATTATTTTCAATCCAAATTTCAATTGTTCTTACAACATTATTGATATCTCGTTTTACTTCTAAGTCATCAAACCTAAGAAATTTTAAGCCGTAAGCTTCTAATTCTTTTTGTCGTTTTAAATCTAAATTGTATTTATGGTTATGACTATCTCCATCAACTTCGATAACTAAATTAAGCGATTTACAATAAAAATCTACAATATAATTTAACAAAGGCTTTTGTCGGTTAAAAGTATAACCTGTTTTTTTAGATTTTAATTCTTCCCATAAAAGTACTTCTGCTAAAGTAGAATTGTTTCTTAGCTTTTTAGAATATTCTTTAAGACTTTTATTGTATGGAATGTAGCTCATTTATTTTTTTAATCCCCCTAGCCCCCCCTTATAAGGGGGAATGAAATTCGTAATTAATTTGAAAATTGTCTTAAAACAAAATAACTAACAATTAGTTTTTTTTCAAAAGAAACCTTCAAGGTCTATATAGTCTGTCTTTATAAACCTTGAAGGTTTTATGGCGGGAATGAAACTCGTAATTAATTTGAAAAATTGTCCTAAAACAAAACAACTGTACTCACAAGGCATTCTGAATAACAATAAATCATAAAGTAATCCCATTAAAAAAGAGAATTATTTATTTTGCCATAATTGTAAACTCTGTCCTTCTGTTTTCTGCTCTACCTTGTTCGGTTTCGTTACTAGCAATAGGCTTAGTATCTCCATAGCCTTTAGTCGTTAACCTATCAGCAGCAACTCCTTGTGTAACTAAATATTCGTAAACCGATTTTGCTCTATTGTTTGATAAGGTTTGATTTGCTTTTGCACTACCAACATTATCGGTATGTCCGCCAAGCTCAATTTTTATAGTAGGATTTTTTTCTAAAAACGAAACCAATTTGTTTAATTCTACTTTTGATTTAGGGTTTAAATCGTATTTATCCGTTTCAAAAAATACATTTTTAAGCACCACACTTTTACCTACTTCAATCTTTTTCATAGGTGCATCTTTTTTATATGGATTATGAATACCACCTTCTTTTAACACAAAATTTTCTGAATAAAACAAATACCCTTTTGCTGTTGCATTTAAAGCATACTCTTTATTTATAGGTAAACTCACTAAAAACTCCCCAGTACTTTCGTCAGAGTGAGAAACTACAGCTCTTTTTCCTGTTTCTAAATCAATCAATTCAAAACGAGCTTCTAATGGTACTTTTGATTCTGCATCATAAACCTTACCTTTTAGATAGTTTACGGCTTCTGGTTTAATTTTTTCCGGTAGCTCAAACTGGTATAAATCTAATCCGCCAAAACCTCCTTCTCTATCGGATGCAAAATAGGCTATATTCCCATCAGCCCCAACAGTTAAACTGTTCTCATCATTAAACGTATTAATAGGGTAACCTAAATTAACAGGCTCTCCCCACTCTCCATTTTCATCTTTTTTACTCATAAAAATATCTAACCCTCCCATGCCTGGATGTCCGTTAGAAGAAAAATAAAGTGTTTTACCATCAGGATGTATAAATACAGACTCTTCTGCTCCTTTAGTGTTAATTGTTCTACTCAGTGGCTCTGGCTTTGTCCAAGTTCCTTCATCTGTTAATTCACAAGAATAAATATCTTGTTGTCTATTTTGTCCTCTACCAATACCTCTAACAAAATAAAGGGTTTTACCATCTGCCGAGAATGATGGTTGACTTTCCCAATTACGTGTATTAACTGCATTTCCTAAGTTTCTTGGTTTACTCCAATTATCGCCAACAGCATAAGCATAAAACAAATCGCAACTTCCAAAACCTTTTCGTCCTTTTCCGTAACCTTCAACAGGGTCGGCACAAGAGGTAAATATTAAAAACCTACCGTTTGCCGAAATGGTTGGAGCTCCTTCGTTAGTCATACTATTTACTGCTTTTACATTTATGCTTTTCTTCCATCCATCACCATCTCTATAACTCACAAAAAAATCTTCGTTATAGCCTGTGTAAGTCATTTTACTATTCAACTGACGAGTATATAAAAACATTTCTCCATCAACTGTAATTGCAGGAAAATATTCAGACATAGGACTATTAACCGATTCGCCCATATTAATAGGCTTAAAAGCAACAGGATTTTTTAATGCCTCAATTGCAAACTCACAATCTCTAATTCCATCTTTCGCCATACTTCTTCCCATTAAAGGGGCATCAGTGTAGGTTAAATATTTTTCAAAACTTTTTAATGCTTTTTCGTAGTAACCAAAATTTAACTGGAGAGCTCCAGCAGACGAATAAACTTCAGGAAAAAATTCTGGATTAATTTCTATACAACGCTCATAATGAGTTAATGCTTTATCATAAACTCGTGCATCGGTATAAACATAGGCTAATAACAATTCTGCCTCAACAAAGTTTGGGTCTTTTTCTATTGCCTCTAACAAACTTAACTCAGCTAAGTCATTTTTTCGTAAATCGTAATAACCTTTACCTTCTTCGTATAATTTTATAGCTTTTTTATTGGTTGAGCTTACTTTAGTTTGCTGAGCTACGGTACAATTGGTTAGTAAAACAATCAGTACAATTGATATATAACTTTTTAGTTTATCCATATTATGGTATTTGCATGTATTTGTGTGTTTGTAATGATATGTTCCATTTTGGATTATTCATTACATAATCTATAATTAACGGCATTACTTTATCTCTATTACTCCATTCGGGCTGTAAATACAACATACAATCTCTATTTACTTTTTCTGCATGCTCTTCTGCCCATTTAATATCGTGCTTATTGTACACAATAACTTTTAGTTCATCTGCTCTATCATATACCTCTTGTAATGGAGGCAAATTCTTTTTTGGAGATAAGCAAATCCAATGCCAGTTACCTGTTAGTGGATGAGCTCCTGATGTTTCTAAAAATACTTCTACGCTATTTTTTGCCAATTCGTTAGTTAGGTAATCTAAGTTATAAATTAATGGCTCTCCACCTGTTATAACTATTGATTGGGCAGGGTATTTTTTCACATTACCCACTACTTTATCTACATCAGTTAAAGGATGTAAATTAGGGTTCCAACTTTCTTTAACATCACACCAATGACAACCAACATCACAACCTCCAACTCTAATAAAATAAGCTGGTGTTCCTGTATTAAATCCTTCTCCTTGTATAGAGTAAAACTCTTCCATTATTGGCAGTTTTTCTCCTTTTACAAGTAGCTCTTTATTAATTTCTGATATATTTTCAATCTCCTCTATCATAAAAACAAATGTAAGCATATCAACATAAAAAAACCCGTTCTGTTTAGAACGGGTTTTTAATGTTTTTAAGTAAACTCTATTCTTTAATTAATTTTTTTGTTACAACAGTGTTTCCATTGTTTATAACTAATAAATATAATCCTTTTGAATAATTACTTAAATCAATCACACCATTATTGTTATTGTTTACTGTATTCGCATAAATTGTTTTACCATTTATATCTACTACTTTAACACTAACTGTTTCTGAACCGTTATTGGCATAATTAAATATTCCATTACTTGGATTTGGATAAACTATAAAATTGTTAGTTAAATCAATTTCATTTACATCAACAGTGCCCGAAACACTAATATCATCAATAGCAATATCACTTTCCCAATTAGAACCTGTAATACCTCTAAATCTAAAGTTTACTATATTTCCTAAATATGAAACCAAATTAACTGAGCGTTGTTGCCATGTAGTTCCTTGATGACCTGATAAAACAGGAGTAATATCATTAGTCCAAACTCCATTTACTAAAATATCAACGTGTAAATCTCCCATAGTAGCACCATTCATATTGTAACCAAATGTTAAAGAAGCTGCTGTAGCAAAAGTTAAATCTATACAAGGAGAAATTAAGTTGGCTTGCTTATTAGAACATACTGGAGATCCTGAAGCTTCTAAATACAAGTATTTACCAGTTGTTGTTCCTGGGTTAAAATCTGTACTCGGACCTGTTCCGTTTGATGGTGTACCATTTACATCTGTTCTCCAATCAATATCATCAGCAACACCATTGGTTTCATTAATAAAGTTATTATTCAGTCCACAAACTTCTAATTCACAATCACTCGCTGTACCACATGTAGAGAATGATTCGAAATCATCGTTCCATGGTATCGTTTGAGCAGCTGTGTTTACATAAGTAAACGAAGCATTTATTGTATCATTATATTTATTACCATCACCTACTAATGTATTCCATATTAACAAACTGTTCGCACCTAAGTTAGGACTCATATTAGCCGTAAAGGTGTAATTTACAGTTGCGCCAACACCAATTGGTCCTGGCACAGTTTCATTAACCGTAGGTCCAGCATTTAATCGGTAATGAACAGGTAAATTAGATATTGGACTTTGTCCTTGATTTGTAATTGCAACAGTTACTTTAGAACCTCCCATACAACTTTGTAAAATCCCTCCATTTGAAGGAACAGAGGCTACTAAATCTGCATCAACAGCAATCACACAATTAAATGTTCCTCCTGCATGATATTGGGCTATTGCTCTTCTTCCTTTACAATTATTATTACTCAAGGCTTTTACACTCCACCAATGGCTTTGTGTAGATGGAGCATATATTGTTAAATTAGTTTGTCCCATAGCTGTACCTGCAAAATCCATATACTTTGCACCAAGCAAGCTAACCTCATAACCTGTTGCTCCATTAACAGCATTCCATGATACATTAATAGAATCTGGACAAGCCCAATTTACTGTTAAACCAGTTGGCACTTGAATTACAGAAAAAGGTTGGTGGCTTTGACTTGAACTAGCACCTCTGCTAACTCTCACTAATGCCTGACCAGTTACAGTAGCAGGAACATTCCAGTTATAAAATCTTTGACTTCCTGAAATACCAGTAGCAATATTGCTCCATGAAGCTCCATTATTTGTTGAGTACTCTAACGTAAAAGTACCTGAATTACCATAAGCATCCCATCTAATTACTTCATCTACATCACTATCAATTCCTTCTCCTCCTATCGGATAAGTTAACACCACATCATCAGTTATAAATTCATACACTACATAATAGGTTTGTGGTCCTTGAGGAATAGAAAAACCATCAACACTTACAACATGAACTCCAGCTGCCGGGTTATTAATAGTAACTTGTTCCATATTGTTTAAGTTATCAATTCCTCTAACAGCTGGTTGATTTAAAGTTGTTGCATTTGGAGCTGGATTTAATACCCATGGGTTATAGTTTGTGGTGTTAGGATCTGTAACATCCATATTAATGTTATTAACTAAAGCTGGTGAAGCACTAGCAGCACCTTCATAATCCATCCACAATACCATAATTTTAACTTGGTCTGTACCAGCAGGAACAGTAATGTTATGGTTATTATTTCCTCCTTGAGATATTGAACCTGCAATGTAATTGTTGTTACTAATTAAATTATAAGCTCTTCTAGCATTAATTCTTCCCCATCCATGAATAAAGTCAGGACCAGAATTTCCGATATCATCTGCTGTATTTAATATTGCAGCTTTTATTAATCCTGATGGAGGGTTGTTATTACTGTTTAAATCTTTATAAGCGTGGTATAACTGTGTAATTGTTCCTGCTACTCCTGGGCAAGACATTGATGTTCCTGTTTTAAAACCATAAGTATTTGGATCTATTGTTGACCACACATTTGTACCTACAGCACTAATATCTGGTTTAATTCTACCATCTTCACAAGGACCTCTACTACTTGAACTATTTATAACATCTTCTTGAGTAAGATTAGCAACTGTTACTACATTTTTACCTGCCTTATGCCCTCCAGTAACATTAAACCATTGCGATCCTGCCGATGTGTTTCCTTGTCCATTAGAGTTTCCAGCAGAAAACACATGAATTAATTCTGGCATTTGACGAGTTTGTTGATCTAATTGACGTGCTAAAGTTGTGTAACCAGCATTAACACCATTACTATAACTTTTAGATGTAACTCTTACATTATTATTAGTATAAATTGTAGGCACATCATTGTAGTTATTATTATCCCAATCATAAACTAATACATCAGCACCATAAGCCATACCTCTAGAAACAGGGTCAATATTACCAGCCCCTGCAATTGTTCCACCACAGTGTTCTCCATGATCTCCTGATTGTTGAGAGTTCATATCTGTAAATCGTCCTTTATAATCAATATGGTCATCTAACCTACTGTTATCTTGCAACATTACTGTTACTCCTGTACCATCATATTGCAATCCTGAAGAGTATGCTGTTGCAATATTGTTACTTCTATGATCTGTTGCTCCTGGCAAATTTTCTGGTTCACTTGGAGCTTCTATTTGTTCAAAATAATAAAATGCAGGTAAACTATAAAGCTGATTTAATTTTGATTTTTCAATTTCTAACGTAACTATATTGGTGTAATTAATATTAATTACTTCAACACCTAAAGTACTTAATTGTTGTATTATTGCTGATTTAGCAATATTATTATGAGCAATAGCATTTAATTGTATTTTATTCCCAAAAACTGCCCACTTCTCATAATCTTGTAGTGCTAATTTTTTAGACAACTTATATTTAGAATCTATTTTTAATACTGTAGAAACATCATAGTTCTTAACAAGATTTAGGTTTGTCGAAACATTTACCTTAGCTATATATGCCTTATCAGGAATATACTGCAATAATTCTACTCCATTATTTAAAAGCTCAGCTTTTATTTCATTAGATGGAATATTGTTAAATTGTATTATTCTGTAATAGCTTCCGTTTATTACTTCTGATTTATCAAATCCAGCATTATTACTTAACTGATTTACATTAGCTATTGGCGTAACAGTACCCGATTTAAAATGAAGTTTGTTTAAATTTTGAGCATAACTTAATGTTGAAGACAATACCAATGCCCCAACAACAATGCCTAGTGGTAAATTTTTAAATTTCATATTAAATATATTAGTTAGATTTTGAAAGCTTAAATATAATGATTTAGCATTATATTTTTGTATTAATTTACTACCATTATAGGAATCGTTACAAATACTACTATATTTACCAAAATTTGTTATACTTAACACAATGAAACTATTCGGTTTAATTGGACATCCGCTTACCCATTCATTTTCTAAACAATATTTTGAAAACAAATTTGAAAAAGAAAGCATAGTTGATTGTAGCTATAATCTTTACGACATCAAAAACATTAGTTTGTACAAAAATGTGTTTGAAAATCAGAATTTAATTGGGTTAAATGTTACTATCCCCTACAAAGAAAGTATAATTGATTTGTTGGATGAATTAGATGAAGTAGCCAAAAATATTGGTGCGGTAAACACCATAAAATTTGACCCAAAAACTAAAAAAACAATAGGCTACAATACTGATTATTTTGGATTTAAAAACTCTTTAAAACCCTTTTTAGAAAACACTCATGAGAGAGCTTTAATTTTAGGCACAGGAGGTGCTTCAAAAGCTATTGCCTATGTTTTAAAAGAGTTAAATATAAATTACTTATTTGTATCTCGAAATCCAAAAAACGAAAATGAAATAGCTTATAATGATGTAAATCAATATGTAATTAAACATCATCAAATTATAATAAACACAACTCCATTAGGCACATATCCAAACATAAATGATTTCCCAAATATTCCTTACGAACTTTTAACTGCTAACCACTTACTTTATGATTTAGTATATAATCCTGAAGAAACTATGTTTTTGAAAAAAGGTAAAGAAAAAGGGACTATTACTATAAATGGCTTACAAATGCTAAAGCTTCAAGCAGAAAAATCTTGGGAAATATGGAATAGTTAACTATTCTTTTACTTCTGTAATTGTAAAAGGAATATCTACTAAAGAAGCTAAATCTTCACCTAAAATTTCCATGTCTTCATCATCCTCATCAAAATTCCAAGTTAGAGTTACAGAGTTACCTGATTCTTTAGCATACACATCAAGCTTTTTAAGAATAACTAAAACGCACTCAGTAGAGTGAGTATTTAAATAATCTAAATGTATTAAAAGATTAATTTTTGATGGAGAACTCGCAATAAAATCAACAATCCATTTACTTATTGGTTCATAAAACTTAACTGGGTGTTCTGGGATTGAACGACCTGTTATACTTAACTCTCCAGAAGGTTGTAAAACCACATTCGGCAAAGTCATTGTCCCTGAAATTCTTAGTTCCTTCATATCAGAACAAATATAGCTGTTCTAATTTACCTTTAAAAATATGAAGCTAATTATTTTAAAATTTCGGAAAAACTCTTCTTAAACTTAGCCACCTTTGGAGCAACAACAGCCTTACAGTAAGGGTTTTCTCCATTTAGCTCAAAATAATCTTGATGATAATCTTCTGCTGGATAAAAACTAGTTAACTCAGTTATTTCTGTAACAATTGGATTAATAAATACACCTGCATCATCTAATTTATTAAACACATCAATAGCAATTTCTCTTTGCTCTTCGGTTTGATAATAAATTCCTGAACGATATTGTGTACCAACATCTCCTCCTTGACGGTTTAAAGTTGTTGGATCGTGTGTTTGAAAAAACACTTCTAATATTTTAGTTAACGAAACTTCTTGAGGGTTGTATGTTAATTGCACCACTTCTGCATGACCAGTTCTGCCACTACAAACCTCTTTATAAGATGGATTTTTAACTGTTCCATTAGCATAACCAGAAACTACAGTTTCTACTCCTTTTATATCTTGAAAAATTGCTTCTACACACCAAAAGCAGCCAGCGGCTAAAGTAATTGTATCCATTCCTACACTTGTTGTTTGTTTTGTTTTTTCTGAATTATTAGCTTTAAAATCAGTGCATGAAATTAAAACACTTCCAAAAATAATAACTAAAATTAAATGTTTCATTTTATCCTTTTTCAATAATAACGATAAAACAAAGCTTTTGGTTTTTAATAGTTAGCCATTATTTCAATTATCTTATTCTTTGTCTTTTCGCTGACATTTACCAAAGGCAAACGAACAGCATCTCCTGTAATTCCTAATTGTTTTAAAGCAACTTTAACACCTGCCGGATTACCTTCTACAAACAAATAATGTATCATTTCAAAATATTTGTAATGCAAAGCTCTAGATATTTCAACATCATTATTTAATCCTGCTTTTACCATATCAGAAAAACCTTGAGCAAAAGCGTTAGCAATAACAGAAATAACACCATCTCCTCCCATTGCAACAAACGGCATAACTAAAGCATCATCACCAGATATTACCAAAAACCCTTCTGGTTTATTATTGATGATTTCCATACATTGTTCTAAACTTCCCGAAGCCTCCTTAATCGCAATAATATTGTCAAAATCGTTAGCTAAACGCAAAGTTGTTGCTGGCAAAATATTAGAACTTGTTCTTCCTGGCACATTATATAAAATAATTGGTTTGGCAGATGCTTCAGAAACAGCTTTATAATGCTGATAAATTCCTTCTTGTGTTGGTTTGTTATAATACGGACTAACAGAAAGAATTGCATCTACCCCAGTTAAATCAGTTGTTTTTAATGTATCTACAACAGTAGCAGTACAATTACCACCTATACCTAAAACTATTGGCAACCTACCATTATTTACTTTTTGTATAAATGCTAATGTTTCTTGTTTTTCTTGCTTAGTTAAAGTTACAGATTCTCCTGTTGTTCCTTGCACAACCAAGTAATCTATTCCATTATCAATTAAATGATTTACTAATTTTTCAAGCGAATTATAATCTACACTTTTATCATCATTAAAAGGGGTTACAATCGCTACTCCTGTTCCTCTAAATTTAGTCATTATAAATACTTATTTAATTTTTGCAAAGGTGCTGTTATTTCAACAATTAAAATCAAATTTTATATTTTAATTTATATTTTCAAATAGCTATTAATTTTTAACAGTATAATGTCTAAATTTAAAGCTTATTGTCAGTCTGAGCGGAGTCGTTGTCAGTCTGAGCGGAGTCGAAGACTAGACAACACATAAATTAACTTTATGAAAATCTATTATGTTTACATATTAAAATGTAGTGATAACTCATACTATACTGGAATTACAAATAATTTAGAACGAAGAATAGCTGAACATCAAGAAGGTAATGATAAAAAAGCATATACTTTTAAGAAAAGACCTATTGAACTAGTTTATTTCGAGTCCTTTAATGAAGTTAGTTATGCCATTGAATGGGAAAAGAAAATAAAAGGTTGGTCAAGAAAGAAAAAAGAATGTTTAATAAATGATAATTTTGAAAAACTAAAGGAGTTATCCATTTGTCAAAATGAAACTCACTATAAAAACAAGCCTCTTACCTAATTTACCCTTCGACTCCGCTCAGGGTGACATTAGTTAAGACAGTAAACATACAGGATGAAATCAAAAAAAGAAATAGTTGATAATTGGTTGCCAAGATACACAGGTACAGAGTTAAACGAATTTGGTGAATACATTTTACTTACCAATTTTAATAATTATGTAGATTTTTTTGCCGAACAACATAATGTAGAAATAAAAGGGCAAGACAAAGCAATGCCTAACGCTACTGCCGAAGGAATTACCATTATAAACTTTAGTATGGGAAGTGCTAACGCTGCTACTATTATGGATTTACTAAGTGCTATTGAACCAAAAGCTGTTTTGTTTTTAGGAAAATGTGGTGGCTTAAAAAAGAAAAATAAATTAGGCGATTTTATATTACCCTTAGCGGGGATTCGTGGCGAAGGAACATCTGACGATTATTTTCCACCAGAAGTACCTGCACTACCTGCTTTTACTTTACAAAGAGCTGTTTCGAGTACCATTAGAGAAATGGATTTAGATTATTGGACAGGAACTGTTTACACTACTAACCGCAGGGTTTGGGAGCACGATGAAGATTTTAAAGCGTATTTAAGAGAAATCCGAGCGATGGCGATAGATATGGAAACCGCAACACTTTTTACTACTGGTTTTGCTAATGAAATACCTGTTGGTGCTTTGCTGTTAGTATCTGATCAACCAATGATTGCCGAAGGAGTTAAAACTGATAAAAGTGATGCTACCATTACCAAAAACTATGTAAACACACATATAGAAATTGGTATTAAATCCTTACAAGAAATTAAAAACAAAGGCAAAAGTGTTAAACACTTAAAGTTTATCTATTCTGAAGATTAACCTATGGATTACAATCAAATATTAAAGGATTTAAAAAACAAAGTTTACCATCCGGTTTATTTTTTAACTGGAGAAGAACCTTATTATATTGATTTAATTGCCGATTATATTGAAGAAAAGGTTTTAGATGAAGCCGAAAAAGACTTTAATCAAACTGTTTTGTACGGTAAAGAAACAGATATAACTACCATTGTTAGCGAAGCAAAACGCTACCCAATGATGGCAAACCATAATGTGGTAATTGTTAAAGAAGCCCAACATTTAAGTAGAGAAATTGAAAAATTAGAACCTTATTTAGACAACCCAACCTCCTCTACTATTTTAGTGTTTTGCTACAAGTATAAAAAAGTTGACGGAAGAAAAAGCATAGGCAAAAAATTAAAAAAGAATGCTGTTTTTTTAGAAACAAAAAAGTTATACGACAACCAAGTTCCTGATTGGATTGTAAAGTTTCTTAAAGCAAAAAATTACGACATTACCCCACAAGCATCATTATTAATTGCCGAGTTTGTTGGTACCGATTTAAGCAAAATTGTTAATGAACTGAATAAATTAACGATTAACATTCCATCGGGAAATACCATAGACCCAAAAGCAGTTGAAGAGAATATTGGCATTAGTAAAGACTATAACAATTTTGAGTTAAACAAAGCCTTAGGTAAAAAGGACATTTTAAAAGCCAACCAAATTATTTTACATTTTTCTAAAAACGAAAAAGAACATCCTTTAGTGGTTACTATTGGTATGTTATACACTTATTTTACCAATATTTTAAAAGTACATTATGCTAAAGACAAAACCCAAAACGGACTAGCTGCTGTTTTAGGTGTACATCCATTTTTTGTACAAGATTATACTGCTGCTGCACGTAATTACAACATAAAAAAAGCAGTAAAAATTATAGAATACTTACGCGATTACGATTTAAAAAGTAAAGGTGTAAACAATGTATCTACCACTAATGGTGAATTATTAAAGGAACTGATTTTTAAGATTTTGCATTAGTTTAGTCCCTAAGTTAAGATGTAAATGAAAAAGATAATAATAACATTTTTGATATTTTTTTTAGCCCAATCAATGGTTTTTAGTCAAAAACCTACTTCATATAGTTTGGAAAATGTAAAAATTGTTGCCTGGGACGACACATTATTCTTTTCCGAAACAATTGACCAATCAATTCCTTCTTTTAAAAATAAAACTGTAGTAGAATTAATCAAAAATGATTCTCTTAAAATAGATTTAATAATTAAATACACAGAAAAATCATCTAACATAAATGTTAGAAAAACAAAACATGTATTCTATTATCAAAATAAGAGATTACGTAAAATAAGTCTATGGAAAACCGATTTACCTTTTTTAACTAAACTCACTGGAATTGGATGGAAATGGGAAAGCAAAGACAAAAATCAAGGAATTAAAACGGAATCATCAATAGTAAATGGAAGTGCTGCTAAACTTCCTAGAAGAAAAGGAGAAATCAAACTAGTTTGTAAGGAAACACTATTTTTTAAATAAATCATAACACTAATCCTCCTCCGTCAAATCCAACTTTCTCAATTTTGGAAAAGAAAAACCCGTAGTAATTACAACTGCACAAGTTACTATTCCGCCAAACACAACTGCATTTACTGTTCCTAATAACTTCGCAGCAACACCACTTTCAAAAGCTCCTAGTTCGTTAGAAGAGCCAACAAACATAGAATTTACCGATGCTACTCTACCACGCATATTATCTGGTGTTTTTAGTTGTAAAATTGTTTGACGAATAACCACCGAAACGCCATCAAAAACCCCACTACAAAACAGTGCTATTAACGATAGCCAAAACCACTCCGAATAACCAAATACAATAATGCTTATACCAAAACCAAAAATGGCTACCAATAATTTAACTCCTGCTTTTACCGTTATCGGAAAGTAAGCAATTGCAATAATGGTTATAAAAGAGCCCACCGCAGGTGCAGCTCTTAAAAAGCCAAAACCTGTAGAACCAACTTTTAAAATATCTTGAGCAAAAATGGGTAACAAGGCTATTGCTCCACCAAAAAGTACCGCCACCATATCTAAGGTAATGGCTCCTAAAATCTCTCTGGTTTTAAAAACAAAACGTAAGCCTTCTTTTAAACTATCGCTTACCTTCTCTCCTATTTTGGTATTTAAAATTGGTTTTTTCTCAATTTGTGTTAATACCAAAAATGCTAATATGGTAAACCCAACAATTACAAACATACTCCAATAAACTCCTATCCACATTATAGAAAACCCTGCAAAAGCTGGTCCTACAACAGAACCTATTTGCCATACCGAGCTACTCCAAGTAGCTCCATTGGCATAGGCAGATTTTGGCACTACCAAAGAAAATAGTGAGAATATAGTTGGACTAATAAACGAACGAACTATTCCTCCTAAAAATACCAAGCCGTAAATGCACCAAACCACTGTGTTGGTTTCAAAACTATTTTGAAAGTTGGGTAAACAGACTACAAACAGTAGTGAGCTAATGGTGAAAAATGCTAGCAAGCATTTCATGAGCAAACCTCGTTTTTCTTTTTGATCTACAATATGTCCTGCAAACAAAGCTAAACTAACCGCAGGCACAACCTCCATTAAACCTATTAATCCTAACGACAACGGGTCTTTGGTAAGACTATAAACTTCCCATTCAATTACAATAAATTGCATAGTCCATGCAAAAACCATTGCAAATCTAATCAACAAAAAGAGCCTAAACTCTTTGTGTTGCAAAGCTAAATATGGATTCTTTTTTACCATCTGCGGCAAAGGTAGATAATATTATAAATAACCCTTCCAAAGTTTGGAACTTTGGAGGGGGTCAATAATTCAATCCCTCTTTATCTCCCTTTTCAAAGGGAGAATTTAGCTTGTAGTGATGTATTTAAAATCCTGAAAGGTTTTAAAAACCTTTCAGGATTAATAACATTACCTGCGAAGGCAGATATCCAGAAAAAACACACCTCTAATTTTGTTACCAATCAGCTTAGGCTGATCTGGACAAAATTTTCTCCTCTCAAGAGGAGAGTTTATTTTACTGATTCAATGTGCCTTTTAATTGCTTGGTAAGTTCTTTCTGGATTATTATCTAACCCAATAGAAATTCTAACTAATCCATCTGTTAATCCCATTGCTAAACGCTCTTCTTCTGGAATTTCAGACGAAGTACTTCCTCCTGGTGCACTAAATAAAGTTTTGTACGAACCTAAACTTACCGCCAAATAACCAACATTGTCATCTTGCATTTTTTCCATCAATTCATTTGCTCTTTCACTCGTTTTCATATCAATTACAAACAAACCTCCAAAACCATATTCAGTATTCATCATCGTTTTCATTAATTCGTGTTGAGGATGTTTTTCAAGCCCAGGATAAACTATCTTAAAACCATCAGCATCTAATTTGGTTGTAATATGCATTGCATTAGCACTATGTTGTTTCATTCTGATATGCAATGTTCTTAAATTCTTTAAAATACTTGCCGAACGGAAACTATCCAAAACAGGGCCTAACAACATTGCAGCTCCATCGTTTACATCATATAAAGAATTTATTAGCTCTTCATCTCCACAAATAGTTCCTGCAACACAATCACTCATTCCGTTTATAAACTTTGTCATTGAGTGTACCACCACATCAGCTCCTAATTGTGCAGGAGAAAACACCATTGGTGTAAAGGTATTGTCAACAATTAACTTACAATTATGTTCTTTAGCCAATTCAGATAAAGCTCTAATATCAGAAACCTCTAACATTGGATTGCTCAGTGTTTCACAATAAATAACTTTTGTATTAGGTGTTATTGCCGCTTTAACTTGCTCAACATTTGTGGTATCAACAAAATTGGCTTGGATGTTAAACTTGGGTAAAAAGTTTTTAAAAAAAGCATAAGTTCCTCCATAAATGGTTCTGCTTGTAACCACTTCATCACCAAAACTACAAAGCTGCAATATAACCGAAGTTATAGCTCCCATACCAGAAGCAGTAACAGAAGCACTTGCTGTCCCTTCCATTTCGGCTAAAGCCATTGCTAAATAACGGTTACTTGGATTCCAATGCCTTGAATATAAATAACAACCTTCTACTTCTCCTTCAAAAACACCTTCCATTGTTCCTGCCCTTAAAAAAGTATAAGTAGAAGAATCTGTTATTGAAGGGTTTACACCTCCATACTCTCCAAAATATTGTAAATCTTGTATTTTATCTGCTGGCTTAAAATCTGACATCACTTTTAGTTTTAAAATTATATTTTACAAATATCAGTATTAACAAAATATTTATCTAAAAATCATCACAATATTATCTTTTGTATTTTGATAAGTAAAGGTCGTTTTTTGGTATTATATATTGAATTTTGTCATATCGAGCGTAGTAGAGATATCTTTTAAATCAAAAAGCACTATTTTTAAAAGATTCCTCTATCCAACTCCTTTGTCGTTTCAATCGGAATGACATTTTGGTGTTTTAAAAAGTATATTTGCCACTTGAAAACACAATTTGATACCATAATAGTTGGAGGCGGTGCTACTGGTATATTTGCAGCCATTAATATTGCAGCTAAAAACCCACAACACAAAATTGTTGTATTAGAAAAATCTCAAAACTTACTATCAAAAGTAAAAGTTTCGGGTGGAGGAAGGTGTAATGTAACTCACGCTTGTTTTGAGCCTAAAGAATTGGTTAAATTTTATCCAAGAGGAAATAAAGAATTACTAGGTCCTTTTCATCAATTTCAACCTGGAGATACCATTGCTTGGTTTACCGATAAAGGAATTGAATTAAAAATTGAGGATGATGGCAGAATGTTTCCCATTACTGATAGTTCGCAAACTATTATTGATTGTTTTTTAGAAGAAATTAAAAAGTATAACATTGAAATTAAGTTTCAGAGCAAAGTAGAAAACATTACTAAAAGTGAAGATTATTTTACAGTTAATGTTGGCATTAATCAGCTTACCAGTAATAATGTAATAGTTACCACTGGTGGTTTCAACAAAATTGAAGGTTATAACTTTATTAAAGAACTCGGACATACAATTATCCCTCCCAATCCATCCTTATTTACATTTAATCTACCTAAAAACGACATTTTAGAATTACAAGGTTTAGTTAGTAATGTTGAGATTAAAATTTTAGGCAGTAAGTTTATTGAACAAGGTCCGCTTTTAATTACGCATTGGGGAATGAGTGGTCCGGCAGTATTAAAACTGTCTTCTTGGGGAGCTCGCTTTTTAAACGAAAAAAACTATGAGTTTCAGTTTAGTATTAATTGGTTACCTAACCACAATAACGAATCTGTTGCCGAATTAATTAACCAACACAAACAAAATTTTGGCAGCAAAAAAGTTGTTAATCAGTTTGATGTAGAAATTCCTAAAAAGCTAAAGTTCTTTTTGCTGCAAAAAGCAGGAATTAATGATGAGTTAAAATGGGCAGATGTTTCTAAAAAACACATGAATAAATTAACTGAGTTATTGACAAACGACATTTACCAATCTAAAGGAAAAACAACTTTTAAACAAGAGTTTGTAAGCTGTGGAGGCGTTAAATTAAATGAAGTTAATTTTAAAACTATGGAAAGTAAATTAACTCCTAACCTATACTTTGCTGGCGAAGTATTAGATATTGATGCGTTAACGGGTGGTTTTAATTTTCAAGCAGCTTGGACTGGTGCTTGGATAATTTCAGAAAGTATTTCTAATTAAAAGATGTCAATCTGAGTTCCTGCCTGTCGGCAGACATGGTATCGAAGATTAGACATTTATAACACCTCCCTCAATCCCTCCTCAAGGAGGGAAGTTTAACAAAAAAAGAAGTAGTCTTTCATTGGTTGTTGCCCTCTTTCAGTAAAGTACTCTTTAATTTCATCTTGAGCTTTTGGACTGGCAACTGTAACAATACTCTGTGCATCTTTAATATTGTCTAAAGCTGTAAAAGGCAACATTTTTTGGTTGTAAATATCTTTTCCTATCTTTTTGGGGTTATCGCATATCCATTGAAAAGGAATGTTATTTTTTAAAAGCAATTCAGCTACAAACTTCCCTTTTTTACCTGCTCCCCAAACCACTAAGTTTTTAGTTTTATCGTAATGTAATTGTAAAAAATAATTCGTTTTTATTTCAATAAAACTACTATCAGCATAATGCTTATCGGTTCTTGAGGTTCTTGTTGGGTAATCTCGCCATAAATGCAGTAATTCATTACTTGGTAAGCAGTTTAATCCATTTTGATAAAATCGAAATACCAAATCATAATCTTCTGGATACACATCAGAATTAAAGCCTCCACATTTTTCAAAATCTTCTCGCCCAACCATCCAACAGGGCGAAGGGACAACACATTCTTTATAAATTTCAGAAAAATTATTGCCTTTTTTAGTTAAACCATTTAACCAATCTTCATATTTACTAAAACCCTCTCCTATTCCTTGTTCAGAAAAATATTTTACCAAACCTAAAGCTATATTTCCTGTTCCTTTTTTCTGTAAATCTTCCACCATCAATTCTAGCTTTTGGGGTTGCATTATATCATCAGAATCCATTCTAGAGATATAGACTCCTGAGCTTTTAGAATAAGCCAATTTTAAAGCATCAATAATCCCTTTTCCGTTGTTATTAAAAACTTTTATTCGCTTATCTGCTTCAGCATATTTTTCAAGAATTTCAAAACTATTGTCAGATGAATGATCATTTACCGCTAACAACTCCCAATTCTCATAAGTCTGATTTAATATAGAACTTAAACACTCCTCTAAAAACAAAGCAGTATTTTTTACAGGCATAACTATGCTTACCAACCCCATTAAAGCTCCCTCCTTAACATTCCTATTGCAGTAATTGCAGCTCTTTCTATATTTACCTTACGTTGTTTACCAAAAACATATTTTTCTGATTTAACTCCTTTTGGTGTTGCTACAGCTATCCAAACAGTTCCAACAGGTTTATCTTCTGTACCACCAGTTGGACCAGCAATTCCAGAAGTTGCAACAGCATAATCGGATTTTAACTGTTGCTGCACTCCTAAAGCCATTTGTTCAACCACTTGCTGACTAACTGCTCCGTATTTTTCAATATCATCAGCACTTACTCCTAATTGATTTATTTTAACCTCATTAGCATAAGATAAAATGGAACCTAAATAATAATCTGAACTCCCTGCTATTTCGGTAATTAAATGAGCAATATAACCACCTGTACAACTTTCGGCTGTAGCAACAGTTGCTTTTTTAGCTCTCAATAAACCTCCTATTACTGCTTGTATATGCTCTTCATTTTCAGAATAGATATGTTGCGGTATAATTGTTTTTAATTCTTCTACTTTTTCATCAATTGCTTTTTGCATTTCTAACCTGTTATTACCAATAGAGCTTAATCTTAACTTAACCCTACCTGGGGAAGGTAAATATGCTAACTTAATCGTTTGTGGCAGGTTATTTTCCCATTCTTCTAACTCTTCGGCTAACATAGATTCAGGTAAACCTTGTGTATAAACCATGTGATTGATAATCTCAGGTAACTCGTTTTTTTGTTTAAGCTGAGGAATAACCGATTTACTTAGCATCGCTTTCATTTCGTAAGGAACACCTGGCATTGCAACTACAACTTTATTCTTTTTTTCAAACCATAAACCTGGTGCAGTACCATGTTCGTTTCTAATAGGTTTGCATTTACTAGAAACCAAGGCTTGGTTTTTATTGTTTTGGTTCATTTTAAAACCTCTGCTCAAAATAAGGTTTTCAATATCTTGATAGACTTCTTTATCCTCAACCAATTCTCCGCCAAAATAGTTGTTAAGCACAGGCAATGTTAAATCATCTTTTGTTGGTCCTAAACCTCCTGTAATTAATACAACATCAACATTAGTTAATGCCTCATCAACAGCATTATAAATAATTTGTTCATCATCACTTATGGTTAGTTGCTGCCTTATTTCAAATCCAATCTTATTTAATTCCGTAGCAATCCACTGAGCATTAGTGTTTAAGGTTTGTCCTATTAGCAACTCATCTCCTATGGTTAAAATATCCAATTTCATTCGACTAATTTAGTTTTTAATCCCCATATTTTTAGCTTTGATTTCTTATTTTTGAATCAATTATTTTTTAAATAACCAAATCAAACAAAATGAAAAAAATTGCCATCATATTTAGTGTTTTAATTCTTTTAGTAAGCTGTGCCGAAATGACCAAAGTAATGGAAGATGTTAACGAAGCTATGAACACTGGAGAAGCTCCTCTTTCTAACGGAGAAGTAATAAGCGGATTAAAAGAAGCTTTAACTATCGGAACAAACAATTCTACTTCATTAACCTCTAAATTAGACGGCTATTATAAAAATCCAGAAATATTTATTCCATTTCCGGAAGAAGCTATAAAAGTTAAAGAAAAGGTAGAAACTTTAGGTATGAAAAAACAAGTTGATGAATTTGTAATGACCATGAATAGAGCTGCTGAAACAGCAAGTAAAGAAGCTACTCCTATTTTTGTAAATGCGGTAAAAGAAATGACTATTGCTGATGGGTTTGCTATTTTAAGAGGTAACGACAATGCTGCAACAATGTATTTAAAAGAAAAAACATCGGGACAGTTAAAAGTAAAGTTTAATCCTGTTGTAAAAAATGCCATTGAAAAAGTACATGTTACTAAATACTGGAATCCCGTAATTTCTACTTATAATAAAATTCCTTTTGTAGATAAACAAAACCCAAATCTTGACGACTACATCACCACAAAAGCTATGGATGGTTTATTTATTATGATAGAAAAAGAGGAAAAGAAAATTAGAAAAGACCCTTTAGCAAGAGTTACTGATATTTTAAAACGTGTGTTTGGATAGTTGATGATTGATGAAAGCAAAAACCCATGGAAAACCTTAAAAAGCGAGGTTAAATATGATAATCCGTGGATAAAAGTTACCGAGAATAAAACTATTAATGCCGATGGCGGAGATGGTATTTATGGTGTAGTACACTATAAAAACATTGCTATTGGCATTATTCCTTTAGATGAAAATTACAACACTTGGCTAGTTGGTCAATATCGCTATCCTTTAAACCAATACAGTTGGGAAATATGTGAAGGTGGTGGTTTACACCAAGAAGATGTTTTAGATTCTGCCAAACGCGAACTTAAAGAAGAGTTAGGAATTGAAGCTACTGAATGGAGCAAACTTTTAGATATGCACCTAAGCAATTCGGTTAGTGATGAAGCAGGCGTAATTTACATTGCTAAAAACTTATCTTACTACAAACCTGAACCCGAAGAAGGCGAAGTTTTACAACTAAAAAAGCTACCTTTTAACGATGTTTACCAAATGGTAATGAATGGAGAAATAACAGATAGCCTTTCTGTTGCAGGGATATTGAAAGCTAAAATTTTAATTGATAAAGGAGAAATTTAATGCGAAGAATTAAGTTTAAAGCAATATGGTTTATCTGTTTACTTTCTTTTGCAAGTGCTTTAACATTTAATCTACTTAACTTAAACGAACTTCCTTCCGAAAGTAAACGCGAAGGAAAAACAGTATTTACTGCTGATGATGCTAGTTATTTAAGCCCTGTTAAAAATTTTATAAAAACTGGTATTTGGAAAGATAACTCAATAGGAACACAAAGCTATTTTGTTCGTCCTCCAGGCTACGGTATTTTATATTATCTATGCGTTAAAATAGCTGGTTTTGATGGTGCATTATCTTTATTAAAAGCCATACAACTTATTCTTTTTAGCCTTTCTGTTTATTGGATTTTTTACATTACTCAACAATTATTTAAAAGCAAACGAACCCCTTATTTTATTGCATTTATTTATGGTGTTTTACCCCTTGCTTCTAACTTTTTATTTTACACTTTAAGTGAAGGTATCGCTCCAGCTCTACTACTCTATTTTGTTTATCTGCTGTTTAAAGCCGACACAACAGGTGTATTAAAAACAAAAAGAATTTACTTTTTATGGGCTTCATTAATTTTTGCTTATTTATTAATTGTTAGGCCTCAAGTAGGTTTGTTTGGCATTTTACTACCTCTGTTTTTACTTAAAAACTATCTGAAATATGGAGTGAAAAAATTAATAATTAAAGTTATTACGTTTTCGTTACTTGCCTTTAGTTTTATGATAGTTTGGCAAGTAAGAAATTACAAGCTTACAGGTAAATATGTTGGTATTCATTCTATTTATTATGAAGACGGCAACTCTATGTTTAGAATGCCTTACCAAAGTTGTTGGGATTTTGTTAAAGGATGGGGACAAGAAGGACAGACTATATTTAGTTATATGCCATCAATGTGGCAGGAAACCATAGAAAGCACCCCAACCGACAAATACATTAACAAAGCTTTAAGCACATTCCCCAAAAAAGTAAAAACACATTTTGGAGAAGAACGACTGATTAATGCTTTTAAACTTTACCAACAGGCTGTCCTTTACCAAAAGCCATTTTACGAAAACAAAGAACCTATGCCTTTAAAAATGGGCAAATCAGAAATTGCTGCTGTAACTAACTTTAATCAACTTACTAAAGAATTTAAAAGTAAATTTTGGTTAGATTATTACTTTATTGCTCCTGCTAAAGTGTTTAAAGTAATGGCTTTTCACTCTAATTTATCGTTATACATTTTTCAAAAAACATACAGAGGAAATATCTTAATGGAAAGCTTTAGGTATATTGCTTTCGCTATACATAGTTTATGCTTTATAGCTCTATTAATCAGTTTGTTTATACTAAAACAAACCGACTGGAAACTTGGCTTTATTAACCTAATTTGTTTGATTTATGTGCTTTACCTATGTTTTTTTCAGCGAGGAATAGAAGAAAGATATACACTACCTATCTTACCTTTCCTTATAATAGGACTTTTTAATGCTTGGGATATTTTTTGGAGTAGATTAAGGAGCTAAACGAGAAATATTCCAATTTCCACCTTCTTTAGTGTAAATTATTCTGTCGTGCAAACGATTTGGACGGCCTTGCCAAAATTCTATTTTACTTGGCTTTACCAAATAACCTCCCCAATGTGGCGGACGAGGAACATCTATATCTTTAAATTTTTCGGTAAAAAAAGCTACTTTATCTTCTAATTCTTTTCTATCTGTAATCTGTTCACTTTGATTAGATGCCCATGCTCCAATTTGACTTTCTCTTGGTCGTTTGCTAAAATATACATCACTTTGTTCTTCAGAAACTTTCGCCACTTCACCCTCCACTCTAATTTGTCGCTCTAATGCTCCCCAAAAGAAGTTAAGAGCAATTTTATTGTTAGTTAATAAATCATTCCCTTTATTGCTATTGTAATTCGTGTAAAAAACAAACCCTTCATCACTAATTCCTCTCATATAAACTATTCTTGTTGATGGCTGCCCTTCCTCACTTACAGTTGTAATTGACATCGCATAAGGATCTAATAATTGTGCATCAACAGCTTCTTCAAACCACACATCAAATTGCTGTATAGGGGTTTGTTTTATTGATTGCTCATTCAAAGGCTTACCCGAAAAATCTCTACGGATAGCATTCAAATAATTTTGCACATCTTCGCTCATCTATAAAAGGCTTAAATTCAACAACTTATTAACAACTGCTCAAAGGTACTTATTTATTGAGTATATTTATTGTTGAGTTATGGCAATTAATCCTTTAGACTATACCATTAAAGAGTTGAATAAACTTAAAGTGGAAAAGAACAGACTTCTTTTTGCTGAACCCTTTATGGACGACCCTTACTTTAAAAGGTCGGTTGTATTACTAACAGAACACAATACAGATGGTGCTTTAGGGTTTATCTTAAACAAACCTTTAGATGTTAAATTAAATGAGGTTATAAAAGATTTCCCAGAATTTGATGCCCCTGTTTTTATGGGAGGACCAGTACAAACAGACACTTTATTTTTTATACACACACAAGGAGAGTTTATTGCTGAAAGCGTTAAAATAAATGACCATTTTAGTTGGTCGGGAAACTTTGAAAAGCTAAAAGAACTAATTGTTAATCAACAAATATTTCCTAACGAAATAAAGTTTTTTATTGGCTATTCTGGTTGGGATTATGAACAATTAAACAAAGAGGTAAAAGACGAATCTTGGTTAATCTCCAAAAACAATCTTACCAATATCAATCAGTTAAACGAAGTTGATTTATGGCACGCATCATTACAAAAAATGGGCGGCAAACATGCTGTATTAGCTAATTTCCCAGAAAACCCTAGTTTAAATTAAATCAATGGAAAGGCTAATATTCTTTTTCATTATTATTTCTTCAATTTCTTTAAAAGCTCAAGACGATTATGTTGCTAACGATATCGATAATTCTAAAACAGAAAATGATTATTTAGGAATACCTAACCCCGATTTTACCAATTATACGTTTACCGCTTCTGCTTACACACTTAAAAAACGAGATTTTAGATTTTCGGGAACAGATATTATTTTTTTAAAAGGAAGTTATGGCTTAACCAACAAAACCACCGTATCATTAAACACCTCTTTTATAGGAACTTTTGTTGGAGCAATAAAACACAACATTAACATTAACGATGGCGTTGATTTGGCTTTTTCAGCTTCTGGAGGTCAGGTATGGTACTTACCCGAAGATTCTTTTGTAAATATTATTGGCGGACAAGCATTATTAACTTTAGGAGATTATCAAAATAATTTTACTGTTGGGGCTGGTTTTTATTACGCCAACGGAAACTATGATTTAGTAAATGATAAACGCGAACTATATTTACAAAACATTTTTGTTGCTACGCAGCGTCAATTAAAACCTAAAACCTACCTAATTGCCGAAGGTATCTATTTTTTAAACTATAATGCTTTTGCCGGAAGTATTGCTTTAAAATTTATTATTAAAACAAAAATGGCTTTGTTAGCAGGCTTAATGCCGCTTTACAGAGATGGAAGAGTAACACCAAACAGAAGTAGAACTGAAGGTGGTATAGCACCAGTTGTATCTTTTAGGCTTTATTTAGACAGACACTAACTGATTTAAATGCTCTAAAATTTCTTTGGTTGCTTTATTAAAATATCTTTTTTGTCGATAAGCTCCCACCCATTGAATTCCTCTAATAGCATTGGTTAAAAACATTTCATCTGCTTGTAACAACATACTACCATTAAGCATACCTTCAAATACATTTATGTTTAAATCGTGAGCAACCTTTAAAATTTGCTTACGCATTACACCATCCATACAACCTTCTTCTAACGATGGTGTATATATGTTTTTGTTTTTATACAGAAATATGTTAGAGCTTATAGCTTCAGATATTCTACCCAAATCATTAAGCATAATACATTCATCTAAATTGTTATCATCTTTATATATACCAGCCAAAACATTAGGGATACAGTTAGTAGTTTTAATTTGAGACAGTACATTTCTATCTTTTCTAAACTCATTAAACGTATCTATAACTAACCCTTTTTCATTTAAAACATACTCATTATCATTAAAAGGTTTGGCTTCTATTACATAAGATTTTGTTTGTTTTTTTGGAGCATACAGTCCTTCTGCCGAACGAAAAACAGAAAGCCTTATTCTTCCTCCTTTTTTCAAATGGTTTTTTTCTAATAATTTTTCTATCTGCTCCTTTAAATCATTAAAGGAAATGTTCCCTCCTGGCTTCATTTTAAGCGTATCCATTCCTTTTTTCAAACGCTTAAAATGATCTTCCAAAAAACAAGGCTTACCATTTACAACTCTTATGGTTTCAAATAAAGCATCTCCATATCTAAACCCTCTATTTTTTACTGTAAAAATGGGTTCATCTTCCATATAAAGAAAACCGTTGTAATTAATATATAACTTGTTACTCAAACTATTAAATGGATATAATTTTTTAATGAATCATTTTTTACTATTAAAACCCCTGTAACCCCTGCAAAATCAGCAGCTAAAATATCCCTTCTACTATCTCCAATAAAATAAGATTGCGATTTATCTACATCATATTTAGCAATTGCTTTTTCTAGCATAAGCGAGTTGGGTTTTCTGCAAATACACTTTTCGTTTATAGCGTGATGTGGACAATAATATATATCTAATAAATTAATCCCAGCATCATTAAACTGTTTTTGCATATAACCGTGTACGGAATTTACATCATTATGGTTATAAATGCCTTTAGATATACCTCCTTGGTTGGTTATTACAATAAACTCGTAACCTTTATCTTTAAGTAAGTGCAAGGCTTCAAACAAACCATCCAGAATTTTAAACTTTTCTACCTGATAAGTATAATCTCCTGGCTCAAAGTTTATTACTCCATCTCTATCTAAAAATACAACTTTCCTCAAAATCTAAAATTTCGTTAAAGATATAAAAAGTGAAGGCTAAGCCAAAGATTAGAACAAACTTAATACCTGAGCTACAAAGTTTGTAAAAGCATTAGGTACAAAAAGTAATACAAACACAAAACCAAATAATGCTCCATAAATGTGGGCATCGTGGGCAATATTCGTTCCCCCTCGTTTACCCATATAAACCTCGTAGGCAATATAAAGTATTCCAAAAACTAAAGGTGGTATGCTTATAGGAATAAACAAAATACCTATCCCCCCTTCAAATGGTATAAAAGCAATGGTGGCAAAAAGTACCGCAGAAACCGCTCCCGAAGCCCCTAAAGAATTATAATGAATATTGTCTTTATGCTTTACAATGCTTGGGATGGAAGCTACCACCATCCCACCAAAATACAAGATTAAATAGTATGCTATTCCCAAACCTTGCCCCATAGCATTGCCTAAAATTTGCTCTACAATATCCCCAAAAGAATACAGCACATACATATTAAAAACCAAATGAAAAATGGTGTTTCTATCGTGTATAAACCCGTGAGAAAACACTCTGTACCATTCCTTACGATGAACTACCTGATACGGATTAAACATCATTTTAGCATACAAATCGGCATTGTTATTTGCCATTAATGAAACTCCTACGGTAATTATAATGATAAGTAATGTAAGGCTTAAACTCATTAAAACAAAGTCATTTGGTTTTCTTCATCATCATCCACATCTTTAATCGGATTTGATTTTTTTTCTTGTTTTGGCTCTTCTTTTTTTACAGGAGGATCTTCAGAGTTATCTTCTTCATTTACCTCTTGCTCTGGGACTTCAGCAATAACATCATTTTCCACAGTCTCCGTTTGCTCAACTTCCTCTTGTGGTTCTTGCTGCTCCTCTTCTACTTCAAGTTCTTCATAAGGCAAGGATTCTAACAAATCAATGTTTTTAACCTTATGTGTTGTTAATCTATTTCCTAAAGCTTTTAAACCTTTTACAGCAATAAACTCTTCTAATGCAATGGTTTCATTATCTCGATGGTTTCCTTTTACTTTTGAAAAACTAATTTCTACTTGTGGCAACCAATCAGTTGAAACAATTTCTAACTGTGAATTTTCGTGTTCGGTAATAAACGAAGTCTTTTTATCGGTAGGCTCAACCAAAAATCTTTTCACAAAATACTGTTGTTTATCTCCATCAAAATAAACAGCCGAAACTGGCTTTTTTGGATTCCATTTCTCCAGCACCACCATATCTTCTTCAAATTTTGTAAACAAATCAAAACCAAGAAGTTGATAATCCCCACTTTGAGTAATAGTTAAAATTTTGTCATTAGCTTTAAACTCCCCTAAAAACTCTCCTCTTTCTTCCGAATTTAAACGCTGAACAGTATCGTCAAACCATATTTTACGAGCTGCTAAAGTAGAAACTCCTTTCTCTTTCAATTCGATTTTTGCAATCGGATACTTAGTAACTCTATTACCTCCTGCTCCTCGTCCTTTTATTGCCAACTCAGAAAAATCTAACTCAAATTTTAATTTACGCACATTGGCTTTTGGCTTTAATTTAATTGACAACACTTCCGCTTCTCCATTTGGATTAGCAGTAAACCACAACACCTTAGAACCTGCAGTCCCTTTTGTTAATGGATATTCTTTATCTCTGGTAATAGAAGTAACCGCAAAACGCTTCATCATTGCTGGTCCAGTTTTACCATCTTGGTAAACCATATTGTAAGTGGTTCGTTTGTCGCCTTTTTTCCATATCCCAATATGAATAATTCCTTTGCCAAAAAACGCTTTAGACGAAATTTTAGAAACCATCATGGTTCCATCTTGCCTAAATACAATTATATCGTCAATATCAGAACAATCGCAAACAAACTCACTATCCGATCTTTTTAACCCAGTACCAGCAAAACCTTCTTCTTTATTTACATAAAGCTTCACGTTATTAGCAGCTACTTTACTTGCATCAATAGTTTCAAACGAACGCAACTCTGTTTTACGCTCTTTCCCTTCTCCATATTTCTTTTTAAGCTCTTTAAAGTAAGCTACTGCAAAATCGGTTAAATGCTCTAAATTATATTTTACTTGTGCTATTTCATCTTCTAATGAAGCTAATTTTTCATCTGCTTTATCAGAATCATGCCTCGTAATTCTACGCATTCTTATTTCTAACAAACGCTTCACATCTTCATCGGCAACTGCTCTAAGTAAATGTTTTATAAATGGCTTTAACTCCTTATGCGTTAATTCTATTGCCTCATCATAACCTAAACCATGCAGTTTAACGTAAATTTTGTTTTCAATAAATATCTTTTCTAGGGAAGAAAAATGCCACTGCTCCTCTAACTCACTTTGCTTAATTTCTAGCTCCAATTTTAACAAACCTTTGGTTTGCTCGGTAGAAATCCTAAGCATTTCGCTCACACCAATAAATTTAGGTGTATCATCTTCAATTATTCCTGAATTTGGAGAAATAGAAATCTCACAATCGGTAAAGGCATATAAAGCATCAATCATTTTGTCTGGCGATTGCCCAGGTGCTAAATGCACTAAAATTTCTACTTTATCAGAAGTATTATCCTCTACCTTTCTAATCTTTATCTTATTCTTGGTATTGGCTTTTAAAATTGAATCAATTAACTTGTCTGTAGTTACCCCAAAAGGTAATTCGCTAATCTTTAAAGTCTTTTTATCTTCAGCTGCAATTCTCGCCCTTACCTTTACCTTCCCCCCTCTTAAACCCTCATTATAAGCAGAAACATCTGCCATACCTCCTGTTAAAAAATCAGGGTAAATGGTTACTTTTTTAGTGCCTTTTAAGATTTTTATAGAACCATCTATCAACTCGTTAAAGTTATGTGGTAAAATTTTACAAGCCAATCCAACAGCAATACCTTCTACTCCTTGTGCTAATAATAACGGAAATTTTATAGGCAAAGTTTCAGGCTCTTTATTTCTTCCATCGTAAGAAGAAAGCCATTTGGTAGTTTTAGGATTAAAAACAACTTCTAATGCAAATTTGGTTAAACGAGCCTCAATATATCTTGGTGCTGCTGCCCTATCTCCTGTGTAAATATTCCCCCAGTTACCTTGACAATCAATCAATAATTCTTTTTGCCCTACTTGCACCAAGGCATCACCAATAGACGCATCTCCGTGTGGATGATACTTCATGGTGTTACCAATAATGTTCGCCACTTTGTTGTAACGCCCATCATCCATCTCTTTCATAGAGTGTAAAATTCTACGTTGTACGGGCTTTAATCCATCGTAAATGTGCGGAACAGCTCTTTCTAAGATTACATAAGAGGCGTAATCTAAAAACCATTCTTGGTACATTCCAGATATCTGAATGACATTTTCTAGCTGTTCGCCTTCAGATGCATTATCAAATTCTTCGTCTCTTTCTATGTTGTCTTCTTCGTTTTCTGACATTATTAAGCTTCTTCTACTAAATCTTTTTCAACCTTTAGGTTTTCAATAATAAACTTTTGTCGGTCTGGAGTATTTTTACCCATATAAAAGTCTAATAGTTTTTGTATTGGTGTTTCTGGTCCAATTACTACTGGGTCTAAACGAATATCATCCCCAATAAAATACTTAAACTCATTAGGCGAAATTTCTCCTAATCCTTTAAATCGAGTAATCTCTGGCTTCCCTCTCAATTCTTCAATTGCATTATCTTTTTCTTGTTCAGAATAACAATAAATAGTCTTCGATTTATCTCTTACCCTAAACAATGGTGTTTCTAAAACATACAAATGTCCATTCTTAATCACATCTGGAAAAAACTGTAAAAAGAAAGTAATCAATAACAAACGAATATGCATCCCATCCACATCGGCATCAGTAGCAATTACAATATTGTTGTAACGTAAGTCTTCAATGCTTTCTTCAATGTTTAAAGCAGCTTGTAAAAGATTAAACTCTTCATTTTCGTAAACAATTTTTTTTGTTAAACCATAACTGTTTAAAGGCTTACCCTTTAAACTAAATACAGCTTGGGTATTTACATCTCTCGATTTGGTTATCGAACCCGAAGCGGAATCTCCCTCAGTAATAAAAAGTGTTGTTTCCGGTTTTCTGTCATTATCTTTTGCATCATTATAATGCACTCTACAATCGCGTAATTTCTTATTATGCAACGAAACCTCTTTTGCTCTTTTTTTAGCCAACTTTTTAATGCCAGCCATATCCTTACGCTCACGTTCCGATTGCATAATTCTGCGTTGTAAAGCTTCAGCTGTAGCTGGATTTTTATGTAAAAAATTATCTAACTCTTTTTTTAAGAAATCTGTAATAAAAGCTCGCATTGAGGGACCATCTGGAGCAACTTCTGTTGAACCTAATTTAGTTTTTGTTTGCGACTCAAAAACTGGCTCCATTACTTTAACACTAATGGCTGCAACCAAACCAGACCGTACATCTGCGGCATCATAATCTTTCCCGAAAAACTCACGAACAGTTTTAACATAAGCTGCTCTAAACTCACCCTGATGTGTTCCTCCTTGTGGAGTATATTGTCCGTTTACAAACGAGTAATGTTCCTCTCCGTAAGATTGAGTATGCGTAATGGCTACCTCAATATCCTCAGCCTTTAAATGAATAATAGGGTAATTAGGCTCATTACTCAAGTTTTGCGATAACAAATCTTTTAACCCATTTTCAGAAACTATCTTCTCCCCATTAAAATTAATGGTTAAGCCTGTATTTAAAAAGGCATAATTCCAAAGTAGCTTTTCTACATATTGGCTACGGTATTGGTATTTTTTAAACACTTCTTCATCCGGAATAAAGGTAACTTTTGTGCCTTTTCTTAACGAAGTTTCTTCTATATCATAATCTTTAACAAGGTTTCCTTGTTCAAATTCAGCTCTTTTTATTTTGCCATCTCGTATGGCTTCTACTTTAAAATAATGTGATAGTGCATTTACTGCCTTTGTTCCTACTCCATTTAACCCTACCGACTTTTTAAATGCCTTGGTGTCGTACTTACCTCCAGTATTCATTTTACTTACCGCATCTATCATCTTCCCCAAAGGAATACCTCTACCGTAATCTCTAACTTTTACTTGCTTATCTTTAATGGAAATATCAACTGTTTTTCCATGCCCCATCACATATTCATCAATACAGTTATCTACTACCTCTTTTAGTAAGATATAGATACCATCATCATAAGCACTTCCATCTCCCAACTTACCAATATACATTCCTGGTCGCATTCGGATATGCTCCTTCCAATCTAGGGAACGTATATTATCTTCGGTATAATTTGATTCTTCAGCCATAAGGCAATTAAACTTAATTTAGGATTTAAAATTATAAATAAATGAAAGTGCTTAAACCATTTATTTGATTAGGTTATTAAGAAATTTATTAACAAGTTCCCCCTCTAAAAAGAGGGGGTAGGGGTGTGTTATTTTTCAAAATCAATAACAAAACCTTTTAACCCTCAAGCACATTAGGTAATTTTTTAAACTTTGGATTATATGCTATTTTCATATTTACACCTCCCTCCCCCTCCTTTTTAGGAGGGAATTTAACACCTAATTTCTTTCAAGACTATCAACCCTATTTTTTAAATCTCTCAACTCTATTCCAACGCTACGCATCAGATTTAAAATGCTCACAGGGTTAATCTCATCTTCTTCGTACTGACCAATACATAAGTTTAATTTAAACTCCCAAATCTCTAACACTTCAGATAAATGAACTTCGTAAGGCTGGTAGGCTTTATTATCTGAAGACAATATTAAATATCCCTCTTCTAGCCTTCTTGTAAAAACTCGTTTATACACTAAACCATCTTCTTTGGTTAAAATAATGTAGCAACGGTTGTTTTTCACATAATTGGCACTTTCTAAATATTCGCCAACTACCACATCCCCATCTTTTACCCATGGATGCATAGAATCTCCTCTTATAGGAAACGCTCTGTGCTTGCCAGTTGGTAAAAAGTTTAAACTCATTATTGGTAAATTAGAAATAAACTCTGTATCGGAATACCCCATTAAATAACCTGCCGAAGCTTCTTGGGTTACTACTTCTATTACATCATTATTGTTTTCATCTACCAATATTGGAAACAACACACGCTGATTACCGATATCAATAAAGGTATCATCACTTCCTAAACTTAAATCATTTTTTACCAATGCATCTATTGGTATTTTAAAATAATCCGAAAGGGTTATTAAAGTAGTAATTGGAGGTTCTGACCTGCCTTCTTCGTAAGAGCCTACTCTAGATTTAGAAATATCTAACTCTATTGAAAACTGCTCTTGCGTAAGCCCTCTAAGACTTCTAAGGTGCTTTAAATTTGCTGCTATCTTATTCATAACTACAAATATAAGTCAAAATATCTATAATTTGTAGTTATTTTTGATTTTTATTTAAAAATTCTACTATGAAACAAGAAATAAAAGGCAGAGGCAGCCAAATAAAAGTTAAAAACAAGTTCTTACAAAACGAATATGCCATTGAGCATATTGAAGGCATAGATGTGGAATTTTTAGAAAACTCCAAAACGCAATACATCAAAGAACATCCTAAAAAAATAGTAAACAAGGTATACAGCCCTACTGTTCCTTTTGTTTATTCTATGAATCCTTATCAAGGCTGCGAGCATGGTTGCGTTTATTGTTATGCTCGCGAAAGCCATCAATATTGGGGTTATGGTGCAGGGTTAGATTTTGAGCGTAAAATTATTTACAAACCTGACGCTCCTAAATTATTAGAAAAACAGTTTAACAATAAAAATTGGATAGTTAGTCCAATTATGCTTTCGGGAAATACAGATTGCTACCAACCTATTGAGCGAAAGTTAAAAATTACGCGAGAGCTTTTAAAGGTTTGTCTAAAATACAAACATCCTGTAAGCATACTCACAAAAAACGCACTCATACAAAGAGATATTGATATACTTACAGAATTGGCAAAACTAAATTTAGTTCACGCTTCATTAAGTATTACTTCTTTTGATAATAAATTAAGAAGTGTTTTAGAACCGAGAACAGCTTCGGTAAAAAAGAAATTAGAAACCTTAGAACTACTTACCGCCAACAATGTCCCTACTGGAGTTATGGTTGCCCCAATTATTCCGGGGTTAAACAGTCATGAAATTCCAACCATAGTTAAAAAAGTTGCTGAATTAGGGGCTTTATCGGTTGGCTACACCACAGTTCGATTAAATGGGGAAATTGCTGAAATTTTTGAAGACTGGTTAATACAAAACTTTCCTGATAGAGCCAACAAAGTGCTTAATCAGATTAAAGAAATTAACAATGGTAATTTATACAGCAAAGGCAAAAACAGAATGAAAATACACGGTGAAACTGCTGTAATGATTAAAAGTATGTTTAAAATTGCTCGTCAAAAACACTTAAAAGATAGAGGCTTCCCAGAGTATGATTTAACTGCTTTTTGCAGACCTAATCAGCAAATGAAGTTGTTTTAAACTTTCAAAAATGTAACTTTACCTTTTTAGTTTTTTAATGGAAAAAGAAACCATATTTATAGATGTAATTCTGCCGCTTTCTTTGCCTAATTTGTTTACTTATCGTTTACCCGAAAGCTTAAATGATGATATTCAGATTGGACAGCGAGCTGTTGTACCTTTTGGTAGAGGTGGAAAATTATATTCTGCTTTGGTTAAAAATATCCATCACTCTCCTCCTACCGAATACCAAGCCAAATATGTTGAATCTTTATTGGATGAAACGCCTATTGTAAATGAGCATCAATTAAAGCATTGGGATTGGATGAAAAACTATTACATAGCCAATCCTGGAGATATTTTTAATGCTGCACTACCTGGAGCTTTAAAGTTAGCTAGCGAAACCAAAATTGTTTTAAATGCTGAATTTGACAAAGAATTAATTAACGATTTAAACGATAACGAATACCTTATATACGAAGCTTTAGAAGTAAGAAACATTTTAAGCTTACAAGAAATTTCTGAAATACTTAACATTAAAAATGTACACCGAGTAGTTAAATCTTTAATAGAAAAACGTGCTATTGTTGTTGAGGAAGACTTAAAACGAAAATACAAACCCAAATTGGTTCAGTTTGTTCGATTAACCGAATATGCTGAAAACGAAGACAACATAAAACTTGTTTTTGACGAAATACAACGAGCAGCCAAACAGTTAGAAACACTAATGTCTTTTATTAACCTATCCAACAGATATGGAGAAAGAAAAGAAGTAAAAAAACTAGATCTTCAAAAATCTACAGGAGTTACATCTTCTGTTATCAATCAATTGGTTAAAAAGAATGTTTTTGAAATTTATGATGTTGCTGTTGATAGAATTGGGAATTATACCGATAAGTTAATTGGAGATAAAACCCTAAACGAACATCAAAACAAAGCTTTAACATTAATTAAAGAACAATTTGAAGAAAAAGATGTTGTCTTATTACATGGAGTAACTGGTTCTGGTAAAACCGAAATTTACATTAAACTAATACAAGAAACCATTGCCAAAGGAAAACAGGTTTTATACCTTTTACCAGAAATTGCTTTAACCACCCAATTGATTGTTCGTTTACAAAAAGTATTTGGCGACACCATTGGAGTTTACCATTCTAAATTTAACGAAAACGAACGCGTAGAAATTTGGAACAATGTTTTAGAATACCAACACACTAAAACACCTAAATTTCAGATTGTAATGGGTGCACGTTCGGCAATGTTTTTACCTTTTAGCAATTTAGGGTTGGTAATAGTTGACGAAGAACACGAAACAAGTTTTAAGCAATTTCAGCCAGCACCAAGGTACAATGCAAGAGATTCTGCCATTGTACTAGCCAACATTCATAATGCAAAAACCCTTATGGGAAGTGCAACCCCTGCTTTAGAAACCTTTTACAATGCCCAACAAGGCAAATATGGATTAGTAGAATTAAACAAACGACACGGTGGAGTTCAGCTACCCGAAATACTTTGTGCCGACATAAAAGAGGCTACTCGTAAAAAAAGAATGAAATCGCATTTCTCTCCTTTATTAATGGAGCAAATGGAAGAAGCATTTAAAAATAAAGAACAAGTTATTTTGTTTCAAAACCGTAGAGGCTACGCTCCATTTTTGTTATGCGAAGAATGTGGACATGTACCCGAATGTAATAATTGTGATGTTTCTTTAACCTATCATAAATACAGTAACCAACTGCGTTGCCATTATTGTGGACAAAACAAAAAAATGCCCAACTCTTGTAGTGCTTGTGGTAGCACAAGAGTTACCTTAAAAGGATTTGGTACCGAACAAATTGAAGAGGAATTGGCTATTTATTTTCCCAATATAAAAATAGCCCGTATGGATGCTGATACTACACGCAGTAAAAATGCTTACCATCAATTAATAACCGATTTTGAAGCTCGTAACATTGATGTTTTGGTTGGTACACAGATGGTTACCAAAGGGTTAGATTTTGACAATGTAGCTTTAGTAGGTATTTTAAATGCTGATACAATGCTCAATTTTCCAGATTTTAGAGCTTTTGAAAGAGCTTACCAAATGATGAGCCAAGTAAGTGGTCGAGCAGGAAGAAAAGCTAAAAGAGGCAAAGTAATTATACAAACTTATGATCCTTACCACAGGATTATTAGACAAGTTATTGAAACCGATTACCAAGCGATGTACAACAATGAAGTTGTAGAGCGAAAACAATTTAACTACCCTCCTTTCTATCGCTTAATACACTTTACACTAAAACATAGAAATAGAGACGTTTTAAATGCTGGAGCAGATGAGTTTACAAATAGTTTAAAAGAAAAATTTGGAGCAAGAGTTTTAGGCCCTGAATTTCCTGTAATTAGTAGAATTAAAAATCAATACCATAAAAATGTATTGATAAAAGTGGAGCGTGAAGCCTCAATAAAAACGGTAAGGAAAATAATAACAACCCTAAAAAACAACTTTGAAACTTTTAGCAGCTACAAAGCCGTTAAAATTATTATTGATGTTGATCCGATGTAAGCGAATTAAACTAAAAGATTTATTTTCAAAAGGATTTTTTAAATTAAAAACTAGGCATAAAAACAAAAAAAACTTTTACCAATATGAATATTTATAAAAGGGTAAAAAAATAAGCATTTTCAAATTGAGTTAAAGAAAAAATTCCCTCAACCATTTTATTGGGGACCATATAGTATGGTGGGGCAGTAAACAAAAAAAAGCTTCATCCCATCGTTACTCCGAGTTTTCAACTCTTAGTAATTAACTAATAGAAAATAAATAATTTTTTAGGTTTGTTAACGATGAATAAAAATTATAAACGGAACAAGTTACGCTACGCTAAACTCTCACCAGCGAAGAGCAGTTTGTTTTGAGAGCTTATATTTAGAGCGAGAATAAGAGGGCTAAATTATAGCTTAACTTAATCAAAAAATTCTAAAAATAGAATCATCAATTTCATCAATTCTTTCGCTCCTTCCTAAATACCAAGTATGCAAATTCATAACATGCCCTCTATAATTTGCATATCTCAAAATAAGACAATGTATAAGAGTCAATAAATGAAAGGTGGTTACCAAATCTTCATGATGATTTAACTCTCCTTTTCGTTCTGAGGGAGATGAACCATGCAAATAACTATTCCTTTCATTGAGTGTTTTAATATCCTTTTCGGATAATTTAATTCTTAATAATTCGAATGGCTTTTTTAACTTAAAGGAATTAGTAGGACTATTAATGTTTTCTATTTTTTTAGTTAATATTTCACGCCCTTCTTCAGGTATATTCTTTGAATATTGATTCATAATGTTTTTTAATTCTTCAACTATTAACGCTGAAAGCTTTTTATCAGGAATTGGATTTATTCTATCCTGATTCTCTTGATAAATATGTTGTGTCACCGTTTCTAAGGCAATTGAATATATTCCTGACCTTAAAATGTGATTCTTAACGGAATTACCTTCAATAAGCAATTTCATTGTTCTTGCAATTGTAGGTTGTGTTAAAGCAATTTCTATAAAATTGGTTAAGACTTTATTATTAATACCAGCTGGATAAGTATCAAGAAGTTCTTTTCGTTCTCTTTGTTTACAAAAAGTTACAAATTGTGACGGGTCAACCACCATTAATGGTGAAATTGTAGAAGGGTCCTTTTTTATATATCTGACCTCTAAAGATTGATTGAAATCAGTTGAATTAGACTTCAAATAATAGTGCTCCCCTTGTATATGAATACCACTTAAAAATCCAATTGTTAGCAAAATAGCACTACAAATTTTATCAAACTCTTCCCACTCAACTTCAGATAGACAATCTATTACTATACGCTTATTTTCAGAATCCTTAATAGCACTTGTAAACATCTCAAATTCCAATTTATTATATTGAAACTTAATAAGTCTTGCTATATATGTCGAACTACCTATTTCTACATGCTGTCTATCAGAAAATGGTTTAAATAGTTCATCTGCATCTTGAGAATATTCAATTATCAATCTATTATAAATTCTATCTGGGCTGCTTTCATCTCTTTGAAAAACATGTACAAAATGAGCAGTCACAGTATGAGGTGAACTCAAATCTGCTGACATGGAGGTAACTGAATTTTCTGGAACAACAATATCTGAATTGTTTTTCTTTAGTACTACCTCTTCATGGACACCATAGCTGGTATGCATGTTATTAAATAAGTTTTTTTTAAGCGGAATTTCTTCAAGAATAAACTTTCCTATAAATTCACTTGTTTCTTCATTATACTTTATAGTTGAGATAGAACCATCTATAGGATAAGTTTTAATACTGGTCTTACAACTTCTCTCTTCTTTAAATGATTCGATTGCTTCTATTGATGGTTTTAAAAATTTTGTTGCACCAACAGGTATTTTATTTATTTCTCCGGCCATGAGTTTTGTTTGCTGATATTTTCAACAAATAAATTTATTACTTTTAGTTGGTTTTTTGAGTGTTAGACAGAAATAATTAGCCCCTAGGAGCCCCTATAATTTTGGAGGAAAGTATAAAAACAAAAAAACCTCGCTAAAATAGCGAGGTTTTTATAAATACCAGATTCAGTTGCGGTCTGGACGGGACTCGAACCCGCGACCCCCTGCGTGACAGGCAGGTATTCTAACCAACTGAACTACCAGACCAAAATTCTTTAAGAACTTTCCCCGTTAAGAGGGCTGCAAATATATATCTTTGTTTTTTATTTTAACAAACAAAAACTAAAAAAAATATCGATTTTTTGCAATTTGTTTATGTACCAGTCTTTTAGAAAGTAAATTTAAAACCTACATCATCTTTGTTCGCTTTAACAAGTAAGTCTGCAAAAGATTATCAAACCCTTTATTAATATCTATTTCAACAAACTCAATTCCAAACTGTAAGCATCTTAATTTTAATTGTTTGGTTCGTTTTTGAACCTGTTCCACATAATTTGCTTTCACATCATTCGGATGGACTTTAACTTCCTCCCCTGTTTCCAAATCGATAAATTGATAAGGGCGATTCTCAAACTCAAAATCCAGTTCTTGCTTTTTATCTACTGTGTGAAATAAAATAACTTCGTGCTTATTATATTTTAAATGTTGTAAAGCTTCAAACAACTCTTCGTTATTAGATGTGTTTTCCATCATATCGCTAAACAAAACAATTAAAGAGCGTTTATGCACTGTTTCTGCAATAGTATGCAACGCTTTAATAGAATTAGTTGTAGTATTAGGTTTGGGGTTGTTTATTAAGTTTTCTAACTCAAAAGTTAAATGTTTATGATGCACCATACTCGATTTTGCCTTTGTATGCACATCCAACTTATCCGAAAAAACACTTAACCCTGCTGCATCTCTTTGTCGTTTTAACAAATTCATTAAGGCCGCAGCAGCATAGACCGAAAATTTAATTTTATTAAAACTATTTGAATCGTTGTAATCTATCTTAGGAAAATACATTGATGACGAAGCATCAATAATTAACTGACATCTTAAATTAGTTTCTTCTTCGTATCGCTTAACAAAAAGCTTTTCTGTTCGCCCATACAACTTCCAGTCAACATGTTTAGTACTTTCTCCAGTATTATACAATCGATGCTCGGCAAACTCTACCGAAAACCCATGAAAAGGACTTTTGTGCAATCCAGTTATAAAACCTTCTACAATTTGCTTAGCAATTAAATCTAGCTTAGCATATCGCTGTATTTGTTGTATGTCTATCTTATGCTCCATAAAATGTTAATAACGAAATTCGACAATTAATATTTAAACTTCAAACTTTATTATTTTCGAGCTATGATTTTAGAATTAACAGACTGGATAATTGTTGCCCTATTTTTAGGTATAACATTATATATAGGTCTAAAATTTAAAAACAAAGCTAGTGGTTCGTTAACCGATTTTTTCCTTGCCGGAAGAAACCTACCTTGGTACATTGCAGGAATATCTATGGTAGCAACAACATTTGCTGCCGATACACCTCTTTGGGTTGCCGAAGTAATTAAAAAGAACGGTATCTCAGGAAACTGGCTTTGGTGGAATATGCTTATTGGAGGAATGTTAACCACTTTCTTTTTTGCTAAAATGTGGCGAAAAGCAAATGTATTAACCGAATTAGAATTTTTAGAACTTCGTTATTCGGGTAAAGCAGCCAAGTTTTTTAGAAAATTTAAAGCCGTTTATTTAGGTATATTTTTTAACACCATTATTATAGGATGGGTAAATGCTGCTATGATTAAAATTTTAATGGTATTCTTAAATATTGATTACCAAACTGCCTTTATTTATATTGGTATATTAATGGTTTTAATAGCCATCTACTCTACTCTTTCAGGGTTATTAGGTGTTGCCATTAACGATGCCTTACAATTTGTACTAGCAATGGGCGGATGTATAATTTTGGCTGTAATAATGCTTAATTCTGAACAAGTTGGAGGTGTTGAAGGATTAAAAGCTAAGCTACCAGAATGGCAATTCAACTTTTTTCCAACAATTGGAGAAGGTGCTAGTGGTATAGGAACATTTGGATTAACCATCGGAGCTTTTTTCTCGTTTGTTGCTATACAATGGTGGGCAAGTTGGTATCCTGGCAACGAACCTGGTGGTGGTGGTTACATCTCACAAAGAATGATGAGTACTAAAAGTGAAAAAGATGCTGTATTTGCTACTTTATTTTTTCAAATAGCACACTATGCTCTCCGCCCTTGGCCATGGATAGTTATTGGATTATGTGCCGTTGTAGTTTATCCAAACCTAGCTATGAACGAAGCAGGAAATGGTTTTGTTATGGCAATGAGAGATTTTATGCCTACTGGGCTTAGAGGCTTATTATTTACTGCCTTTTTAGGGGCTTATATGAGTACTATTTCTACCCAACTAAATTGGGGAGCAAGTTATCTTACCAACGATTTATACAAAAGAAATAAAGAAGAAAAAGGGAAAACAATAGAGCAAAAACAATTAGTTAATGCAGGTAAAATTGCAACCGTAATTATTATGGCTATTGCATTAATAATTACCTCTTTTATCGACACAATTGATGGTGCTGCACGTTTTTTAATTGCATCATCGGCTGGATTAGGAGCTGTTTTAATTTTAAGATGGTATTGGAGTAGAATAAATATTTGGAGCGAAATATCTGCAACAATAGCTCCTATAATAGGTTATACTATCAGTAAATTTTTAATTGCCCCATTATTTGATGTTGTAATTTCTGAAACAGAAACACAAAACTCATTTATTGCTAACGAAGGCATTTTACTATGCACCACTATATTCACAACTGTAATTTGGTTAATTATTACTTTTATAACCAAACCCGAAAAAGAAGAAACCTTAAAAAACTTTTACCAACAAGTTGAACCCCAAGGTGCGTGGAACAGTATAAGGAACAGTTTATCATTACCTAAGCAGAAAAACCAAATACCTGCACTCGTATTAAGCTGGATTAGTGCAACAACACTTACTTATAGTATGCTTTTTATGATTGGCAAATTTATTTTCAAGGAATATCAAGCAGCTTTAATAAACCTTGTAATAGCATTAATTTCAATCTTAATTTTAAGGTTATTGATGCTTCGTACAAAAATATTTAACGATTAACCCTAAAAACTGTTAATTAATCGACAGATTTTATTTTTTAGTATTGAAGTTTTTTTTGTTTATTTGTAGGCTAAGAAGAATTTCTAAAACAATATCAATGACAAAGAAATATTTTAACTTAAAAAATCAAACTATAGCTTTAGCTGTAATGTCAGTAATTGCAGTTAGTTGTGGTGGAGATGAACCGGTTGAAGAACCAACCGAGGATCCAGTTGAAGAAAACAATACAAAAGAAAATCAATTAATGGAAATTGATGGAAAAGTATTTAGTATCCCCTCTCCTATCCAAACAGCTGTTTTAATTAAAAATGCTGGGACAAACTACAATAAAGACATTTTAAATGAGCCATCTAAGGTTACTAATTATTCTACAAGCTATAAAAAAGCAATTAATTTAGGTATTTATGGTGCTGATTTAGGTTACGTTACGATGTATGACCAAACTCAAGATGCTATTTCTTACTTAACTGCTGTAAAAGCTATAGGAGATGACTTAGGTGTTAGTAGTGCTTTTGATATGGAGTTAGTTGAACGATTTGAAAAAAACATTGGCAATAAAGATTCATTATTAGCTTTAGTTTCTGATGCCTACAAAGCAAGTGATAGTTATTTAAAAAATAATCAACAAAATGACATTGGTGGGTTAATCTTAGCAGGTGGTTGGATAGAGAGTTTATATTTTGCTACTAATGCTGCTGAAATGACAAGTAATGAAGATATTATTAGAAGAATTGGCGAACAAAAAACTACTTTAGATAATCTTATTAAATTACTTACACCTTATTATAGTAAGCCAGAAATTACTAGTCTTGTTGATAAGCTAATGGAGCTAAATGAAATTTATGACAAAGTAGAAATCACTTACACTTTTGTTGCTCCTACTGTGGATGCAGAAAACAAAACAACAACTATTAACAGTACTTCTGAAGTAACTATTGATGCTGAATTACTAAAATCTATTTCAGCAAAAGTTATGGAAATAAGAATTGACATTATTAGCTAATTGATATTATAAAAGAATTATGAAAAAGAACATCATACTTAAAGCACTAACTTTAATACTAGGCATTACAGCTTACACAACATCTTTTGCTCAATGCGATACAATAGCATCGTTATGCGACAAACATATTTCTTCAGAGTTTATTTCTGACGGACAAAACTACCGTTCGTTATTATTAGATGACGAAATTGCAGAGTTTAACATGACTTTATATGGAGGTAACACCTACAGATTTGCAGCTTGTAGTGGATTGGCTGATGGAAACCTTATATTTTCTGTTTATGACAAAGAAAGAAATTTATTGTTTACTAATTCAGAATATGCTACAGCTCCTTATTGGGATTTTAAAATTACCAATACTTTAGACTGTATTATTGAAGCAAATCTTAACCCTGACAACCTTGCTTCGGGTTGTGCAGTTTTATTGGTAGGATTTAAACAATAAAAAAAATTAATTAAAATTTTAAAGGCATTATCCAATCGATAATGCCTTTTTTTGTATCTTAACGAAAATTTCAGCAAACACAAAATGAGTGAAAGAATACTAAAAGCCTTAATGCAACTATTCTCAATTGTTTCAGAAGCCGAAGAGGTGTCTGACAAAAGTAGAAGAATAGTTGAAACCTTTCTTAAACAACAACTTAACCAACAGTTAGTTAATGAATACCTAAAACTTTACGATGATTTTATTGAAGCTAAAACACGTAAGTCGGCTGATGGAAAAAAGAAAAAAAGAACATCTGTAAATTCAGTTAAAGTCCTTTTAATCTGTACTCAAATCAATGAAGAGTTAGCTCAAAAACAAAAAATAATTGTACTTATTCGTTTGCTCGAATTTATTTATGCCAATAAAGCTGCATCAGAGCAAGAAATGGAATTTGTTGAAACCGTTTCTGAAACCTTTAATATCCCTAGAAGCGAATTTGATTTATGTAAAAAATTCGTGGAAAATACTGCTGAACAAATTATCGATGAAGATTTAGTTCTTATTGTAGATAATAAAAAAGAAAGCAGCTACAAAAATGCAAAACATGTTTATTCCGAAGGTATTTTAGGAAAATTAAGAGTCATAAAAATTGAATCTCTTAATATGTTCTTTGTAAGATACTTTGGTGATGCAGAACTTTATCTTAACGGAATACTTTTAAGTAAAAATCGTTCAAGTATTTTAACTCAAGGTTCTTCTATTAGAAGTTCTAGAGTACAACCTATTTACTATTCCGATATTATCAGTTCTTTCTTTAAAGATGATAATGCCGAAAAAATTGTTTTTAATGTAGAAAACTTAACCTATAAATTTAAAGGTGGCAACTATGGTATGCACCCTTTCAGTTTTACCGAAGAATCAGGAAGGTTAGTTGGTATTATGGGAGCTAGTGGTGCTGGTAAATCTACACTACTAAACCTTTTAAACGGAAGCTACCACCCTACTACAGGTCAAATAACCATAAATGGAGTTGATATTCATAACCAACCAGATGATATTGAAGGAGTAATTGGATATGTTTCGCAAGATGATTTATTGATTGAAGAACTTACCGTTTTTCAAAACTTATATTATAATGCTAAACTTTGTTTTGCCAACTTATCAGAAACAGAAATAACCAAAAGAGTTGTTGAAGTTTTAAGCAGTATTGGACTATATGAAGCTAAAGACTTAAAAGTTGGTAGCCCAATGGATAAAACCATTAGTGGTGGACAACGAAAAAGACTAAACATTGCATTAGAGTTGATTAGAGAGCCTGCGGTTTTATTTGTTGATGAGCCAACATCAGGATTGTCTTCTAGAGATTCTGAAAACATAATGGATTTACTTAAAGAATTGGCTTTAAAAGGCAAGCTAATTTTTGTAGTAATTCACCAACCTTCATCAGACATATTTAAAATGTTTGATAACCTGTTAATTTTAGATACTGGCGGTTACCCTATTTACAATGGAAATCCTGTTGATGCTGTAATTTACTTTAAACAACTCGTAAACCATGTAAATGCTGAAGAAAGCGAATGTATTACCTGTGGTAATGTTAATTCAGAACAAATTTTTAACATTATTGAATCTCGAGTAGTTGATGAATACGGTAACACTACCGACAACAGAAAAGTTGCTCCTACCGAATGGTACGAAACCTATAACGACAAAGTAGCTCAAGACCCTAATAAGTTTGATAAAACAACCGATACCCTAAACATTGCTGCATCTATCCCTAATAAATGGAAACAGTTTAAAGTGTTTATCACCAGAGATGTTTTATCTAAACTAACCAATAAACAATACTTGTTAATTAATTTCTTAGAAGCTCCATTTTTAGCATTTATCCTAGCATTTTTAGTTAGGTACTTCAATTCCGATTCAAGTAACGAGTTGGGTTATATTTTCCGTGAAAACGAAAACTTCCCTGCTTATGTATTTATGAGTGTTATTGTTGCCTTATTTATAGGTCTAACAGTAAGTGCCGAAGAAATTTTTAGAGACCAACGAATTTTAAAACGAGAAAAGTTTCTAAACCTTAGTAAAGGAAGCTATTTAGCATCAAAAATATCAGTTATGTTTGTTATTTCTGCTATACAAATGATTTCGTTTGTAATAATCGGAAATACTATTTTAGATGTACAAGGTATGAATATAGCTTATTGGATAGTTTTATTTACAACAGCCTGTTTTGCTAATATGCTTGGTTTAAATATTTCTGCAAGTTTTAATTCTGCTGTTACCATCTATATATTAATCCCATTTTTAGTTATTCCGCAACTACTATTAAGTGGTGTTATTGTAAAGTTTGATAAGCTTAACCCTTTTGTTACTGTTCAAGAAGAAGTACCTGTTGTTGGAGAAATAATGACATCGAGATGGGCTTATGAAGCAATTGCTGTACACCAGTTTAAAGCCAATGATTTTGAAAAGCAATTTTTTGAAATAGACAAACGCTTTAAAAATGTTGAGTTTAAAAAGAATTTTTGGTTAAGTAAACTAAGAGAAAAACTAAGTAGTGCTCAAAATAATTTTGGTAAAGAAGATAAAACCGAATTAATTGAAAACAATCTGCTTTTATTACGCAATGAAATTGCTAAAGAAGTTAAACGAAACCCTAATGTTAAATTTGATCAAGTTGAGAGTTTATATATTGACAAAGTAAACAACGAAATTTTTAGGGATGCTCAACTATACCTAAACGGCTTAAACGATTACTATCTAAAAAAATACAAAAAAGCTTATGATGATAGAGATGATTTGGTTGCAAAACTAAACAAAGACGAAGAAGCAAAAGCTAAGTTTGTTGAAATGAAAAATACCTATACTAATGATGCTTTGTCTGATTTTGTAAAAGACAAAAACACACTTAACAAAATATTAGAATTAGATGGCCGTCTTATCCAAAAAGCAGACCCAATATATCTAAGTCCTAAAGGATTTAGAGCTCATTTTTATGCTCCAGAAAAACGTGTGTTTGGAAAATACTTTGATACCTTTTGGGTAAATATCTGTGTAATATGGTTAATGTCTATCACTTTAATCATAACCCTATATTTTGATGCTTTAAGAAAACTAATTGAAGGAATTGGTAAGCTATTTGAAAAAAAGAAATATTAATACAACATAAAGTATTAAAATTGCGTAAACAAAGGTGTGGGTAAAGTTCTCACACCTTTTTTATTTTAATAAATGCTTCGAAAACTAATATTCTTTTTCCCTTTACAATTACTATTGGTTAATCTTAAACGAAACCACCTGTTACTTTTGTTATGGATTATTTTATTTGGTTTTGTAAGTAAATCGTTAGCCTTAAAATACGGAATTCCCTATTTATTTTTAGCTCCAGAATATTTAGATGTAGTTAGCTTTTGGTCTTATTTTATAATGGGCTTTTCTATTGGCGGATTTGTAATGGTTTACAACATTAGTAGCTACATTATAAATAGTAAAAGGTTTCCATTTATCGCAACATTAAAACGTCCTTTTGTAAAGTTTTGCATTAACAACTCTTTACTTCCTTTAATTTTTATTTTATACTACATATATCAAGTAATTAATTACCATCTTGTTTTTGAAAACAGTAGCACTTTAACCATTACAAAATATGTAACGGCAATAATTGTAGGTTACACTATTATAGTTACAATATCTCTTAGCTACTTTCTATCTACCAACAAAAATATTTTTAAACTTTTAGGAATTAACCCTACTAACAAAAACACTCCAATTAACACCTTGTTTTCTAAAGAAGAAAGTATTTATCAGTTTTTAAAAGGCAAAAACAAATGGCATGTTGGGTTGTATTTGCACTCACCATTTAAAGTAAAATACGTTAGAGATATAAATCACTACAACAACGAAATGCTTCAGTCTGTTATTTCTCAAAATAAAATTAATGCTACATTATTTGAGTTGGTAATTTTTATAACACTAATTGCAATAGGTTTGTTTAGCGAAAACCCCATTTTTGTTATTCCTGCTGGTGCAAGTATAATACTGGTTTTTACCACTGTTTTTATACTAACTAGTGCTTTTTACACTTGGTTAAAAGGGTGGACATCTATTATTTTAATGGGAGTATTTTTACTGATAAATTACAGCTCAAAATTTTCTGAATTTAGTTTTAACAACATGGCTTATGGGTTAAATTACAATACTGTAAATGCTGATTATTCCATTACCAACATCCATAAACTAGCTAACGATAAAACAAGTTTTAAATCGGACAAAAAAAATGCCCTACAAATACTAAATAATTGGAAAAACAAAAATGGCGAAAAGCCTAAACTCATATTTATTAATACTAGTGGCGGTGGTTCTAGGGCAACAATGTGGACTTTTAATGTTTTACAATATCTTGACAGTTTAAGCAATCATAAAATCTTTAATCAAACCCATTTAATTACAGGTTCTTCTGGAGGTATGATTGGTGCTGCTTATTACCGAGCATTATTTTTACAAAAAGATTCTTTAAAGCATCCTTTATTTAGCCAACATTATCTTAATAATACTTGTAAAGATTTGCTTAACCCTATTGCTTTTAACATTGCTACAAACGATTGGTTTTTTAAAATAAAAACCTATAGTGATGGAAAATATACCTATAAAAAAGATAGAGGTTTTGCTTTTGAGCAACAGCTTAACACAAATACAAACTATATACTAAACAAGCGGCTTGCTCATTATAAAGTGCCCGAACATAATGCATTTATTCCACAAATGATACTTTCTCCTACGGTGGTAAACGATGGTAGGAAAATGTTAATAGCAGCTCAACCTATTTCTTTTTTAACTTATAAAGGAGATAACCGCAACACCGAAAATATTGAGTTAAACAAATTACTCAAACAACAAGATGCTCAAAACCTTAAATTTACTAGTGCTTTACGTATGAGTGCAACATTTCCTGTAATTATGCCAAAGGTTACCTTACCAACTAAACCTCAAATTAGTGTTATGGATGCTGGTATGAGAGATAATTTTGGATCGTCCATTACCTATCAATATATTAATACTTTTAAAGACTGGATAGATAAAAACACCTCTGGAGTAATTATAATTAGCATAAGAGATAAACCAAAAGTTAGCGAAACAACAAACAGTACAAAAAGTATAGTAGAAACTTTTTCTAGTCCTTTGGGTAGTTTATACAACAACCTTTTTCCTATTCAAGATTTTAACCAAGACCAAATGCTTAGTTTCTTAACCAATAGTTTAAAAACTCCTATAGATGTAATAAATATCGAATTAAATAATCCGAACAATAACATTTCGTTAAGTTGGCATTTAACTACTAAAGAAAAAGAAAAAATTAAGCAATCCATCCATTTAGACAAAAATAAACAAGAGGTGAAAAAATTAATAAATTTGTTAAATCACAATTAGCTACCCCCCTTTGTCAGCAAGGACTTCAGCCGTAGTTATTAACAAAACCCCTTATTTATCAACAATTCTAGCGATTTTTAGACGTAAAGCTTGTGTAAATATTGAATTCGTCTATATTTGTTGGTAATTAATAGAAGAAATAAAATTGTTTAACTTAAAATTAAAAAAATGAACAAAGCTGAATTAATCGATGCAATGGCAAAAGATGCTAACTTATCTAAAGCTGATGCAAAAAGAGCATTAGAATCTTTAACAGGAAACATTGCTAAATCTTTAAAAAAAGGAGATAAAGTTTCTTTAATTGGTTTCGGAACTTGGTCAGTATCTAAAAGAGCTGCAAGAACTGGTAGAAACCCACAAACTGGTGCTACTATTAAAATAGCTGCTAAAAAAGTAGCTAAATTTAAAGCTGGTGCTGCTTTAGCAAAAACTGTAAACTAATATTAGTTTAAAGAATTTTAAAAAGGCTTTCCATATATGGAAAGCCTTTTTTATTTTTACTACATGCCGAAAAACAAAGCATTACTAAATTACCTTTTAGAGTTTATCTCTGAACACAGAAAAGAATTGTTTGATTCTATTATATGTGAGAGAACAAAGCACCTAACAGTAGTTTTAGAAGATATTTTTCAACCACAAAATGCTAGTGCTGTATTGCGTTCTTGTGATGTTTTTGGCATCCAAGATGTTCATATTATAGAAAATGAAAATGAATACAATGTTAACCCAAGAGTTGTTCATGGTGCTTCCAAATGGATAAATCTTCATAAATACAATCAAACACAAAATAACACCTTAGATTGTATTAACCAGCTAAAAAACAAAGGGTATAAAGTCTATGGGACTACACCACATACTAATGACTGCCTTATTGAAGATTTACCTATCGATAATAAAATTGCTTTAATGTTTGGTACTGAAATGACTGGACTATCTGATATTGCTATGAAAAACGTAGATGGTTTTGTTAAAATTCCTATGTATGGATTTACTGAAAGCTTAAATATATCTGTTTCTGCATCAATATGCTTATACGAAATAAGTAAACGATTAAAACAATCTTCAATTAATTGGCAGCTTACAGACAATGAACAAACCGAACAATTAATTGATTGGTCGATGAAAACCATAAAAAGTAGCGAGCTAATTGTTAAAGAATTTAACAATAGAAAATAATCCCTCTATCTACTTCAACATTTGTAAATAATGTTTTATTTGAATAATCAGATAATCTAACTGCGGTTTTTGTGAAATATCAATAACCATATCACAAGTATTGTTTTTATAACCTCCCTCTGCTCCTACTTTAAATTTAGCCATAGATAAAGAACTGACATACTCAATAGGAAAACATTCTCCCATATTTAAATCGATGAGTATGCTAAATGATTTAGCAATAAAATTATCTACTTCAGTTCCTTTAGGCACTTGAGATTTCGACAAGCTTCTCCTATCAAAATAAGTATAATTCAAATGTGGAGTAACTATATCTGATGAATCTTTAGAATCAATAAAACCTAATGATAACACATCTTTACGCTCTTCTTTTAAGTGTTGTGTAAATTTTTTAACAATATCTGCTTCAGTTCTATTAGTAGCATTATAAATTACACCAATTGTTGTTGCATTTTCTATATTAAAAGCTTTTACACTTCTTTTAAGTCGTTTCTGCTCCTTTTTTAATTTTAAACGACCTAATTTTTCTTGTATATTCTTTATCCCACTCACTATTTAATAATTATTTTTTCAACCATGGTTTTACCCATCTTTCTGTTTAACCGTTCAATCAAACCTTCTTTAACATAGCTTAACTCTTGTTTTAACGAAGCTGAATCGAGCTGAATATATAGCACTTTATTTTTTAACGCTATATTTTTAGTGTGATTTACAAACATCTTTCCAACTTGTTCTTCGTAAACTTTATATAGCTCAATTTCATCTAACTGATCTTGATAACCGTAAGCTCTCAGTAATTGGTTTATTGTTTTTTTTAATGGACTATCCGACATTTACCACTTCTCCGTCTTTAATGTTAAACGATTTAAAATTAATCTTTTCTTTAGTAAGAATTTGAGGAATTCGCTCCAAATTAGTATCGGTAATAAAAACCTGACCAAAATTACCTGCTCCAACAATATTTAACAATTGATTCATTCTTTCCCCATCCAATTTATCATAAATATCATCTAACAAGATTATCGCTTTTTGTCCGCTAATATTTTGTATTAACTCTGCTTGTGCTAATTTTAATGCTAATAAATATGTTTTCTGCTGACCTTGAGAACCAAACTTTTTTAATGGCATATCTTCCAATAAAAACACCAAATCATCTTTATGTATCCCAAAATTCGTATAATGATTCCCTCTATCTTTTTCTATATTATTTTTAAGCAAATCACTAAAATTATCATCGTTTAATTGCGAACGATAAGCTAAAGTAACCGTTTCTTTATTGCCGCTTAACTGCGTATAATATTGTTGAAAGATTGGAGTAAAATCTTCAATAAATTTTTGACGAGCATTATGTATAACAGTTCCATACTGTACTAATTGCTCATTCCAAACATCTAAAGATTCTTGGTCGAAATTTCTGTTTTTCCAAAAAGATTTTAAAAGTAAATTTCTATGATTCAATGCTTTGTTGTAAGAAAGTAAGTTGTTTAAGTAAGTAGTATCATACTGCGAAACAATCCCATCTACAAATTTTCTTCTAATATCGCTTCCATCTATAACCAGCAAAATATCTATAGGAGTTATAATTACTAATGGTATCATACCAATATGGTCGGCTAAACGCTCGTAATTTTTTTTATTACGCTTAAATTGTTTTTTTTGCCCTTTTTTTAAGCCGCAATAAATGGTTTCTTCTTTCCCATTTTTATCATAGCATCCTTCAACAACAAAAAAAGGCATTTCATGTTTAATATTCTGACTATCAATAGGGTTAAAAAAACTTTTACAAAAAGACAAATAGTAAATAGCATCCAACAAATTAGTTTTTCCTTCGCCATTATTACCTAAAAAGCAATTTACCTTTTCCGAAAGCTCCAATTGTGCCTCATTGTAATTTTTAAAATTTAATATTGATAGCTGTTTTAAAAACATCTTACAAATGTAAAAAGATGAATAGATTTAAGCATTAAAATTGCTATCAAATTAAAAAAAAACTATTTTTGCCAATCTTATAATTTAAGGATTAAAAAATGAGTAAAGAAACGACAGATAATAACGAACCAATAGTTGATGTACAAGAAGTTTATAGCAAAACTGAAAACTTTATTGACAACAACAAAAAAAGGCTAACAATTATAGTTGTAGCTGTATTAGCAATTGTTGGTGGTTATTTAGGATATAAAAAAATGGTTATTGCTCCTATGGAGATTGAAGCTCAATCGGCTATGTTTATGGCAGAAAAATATTTTGAGCAAGATTCTTTACAATTGGCAATTAACGGTGATGGACAAAATTATGGTTTCATTGATATTGTTGATGAATACAGCGGAACAAAATCAGCAAACTTAGCTCACTATTATTTAGGTATTTGCTACCGTAATACTGGCGAATATGAATACGCTATTGATGAATTAAACTCTTTTAGTTCTGATGATGTAATGATTAGTGCTGTTGCTTTAGGTGCAATTGGAGATTGCTACATGGAATTAAATGATGTTGAAAATGCAATATCTTATTACGAAAAAGCAGCTAAACACAACGAAAATGGTTTAACTTCTCCTGTTTATTTATTTAAAGCAGGTTTAGCTTACGAAGATTTAAAAGATTTTGCTGGAGCTGAAGGTAAATACAAATCAATAAAAGACAATTACCCAGACTCTAGAGAGGCACAAACAATAGATAAGTATTTAGCTAGAGTTGAAGCATTAAAGTAAGCTATGCTTACTTTAAATGATTTAATGTTAAAATATAACAATGAATCGTTTTTTGCTGAGCAAAAAATGTAATTGTTAAATTAAAAAATTGGTCTATTAATTAATTTAACATGGCTACAGTAAACAAAAATCTTTCTGATTACGATATTAAAACAGTTCCGGATGCAAGTAAAATGGTATTCGGAATTGTTGTTTCTGAATGGAACAAAGACATTACCTCTGGCTTACTAAATGGAGCTTACGCTACCCTTGTGGATAATGGAGCTAAAAAAGATAACATTATCGTTAAAAGTGTACCAGGTACTTTTGAGTTGCCTTTAGCCGCACAAACCATGTTTGAGAAAACAAATGTAGATGCTGTAATTTGCCTAGGAAGTGTAATACAAGGAGAAACTAAACATTTTGATTTTGTTTGCGAAGGTGCTGCTTTAGGTATTAAAGATGTAGCTTTAAAATATAATAAACCTTGTATTTTTGGTGTGTTAACCGACAATACCTTGCAACAAGCCATAGACCGTTCTGGTGGAAAACATGGTAACAAAGGCGATGAAGCAGCCATTACCGCTATTAAAATGGTTGATTTTCAGAAAGAGCTTTAGTGAGGAATAATTTTTTATAATAACATTTCTTTCGATAGATGGAATCCATAAAAAAACCTCCAACATTTCTGTTAGAGGTTTTCATATCGTCATTCCGGGCTTGACCCGGAATCTGTTTATTCTGCTACTTCAACACTAATTATTTTATCTCCTTCTCTAATATCATCAATTACATCTATACCGTCAGTAACCTTACCAAAACAAGTATGATTTCCATCTAAGTGTGCTGTATTGTTTCTGCTGTGGCAGATAAAGAATTGAGAACCACCAGTATTTCTACCTGCATGAGCCATACTCAACACACCTTTATCGTGATATTGATTATCTCCACTTAACTCACAATCTATAGAGTAGCCTGGACCGCCCATTCCTGTTCCATCAGGACAACCACCCTGAATTACAAAATCAGGAATTACTCGATGAAATGTTAATCCATCATAAAACCCTTTTTTGGCTAAAGTTGTAAAGTTTTCTACTGTTTTTGGAGCATCAGCATCGTAAAATTCTACTTGCATATCTCCTTTTTCTGTTTTAATTGTTGCTTTCATCTTATTCTTTTAATTATGATCATAAAAATTAACCTGAGCATACATATGCCATATTGTATCTAAACTAATGATTATTGTATGAGTTGGTTTTTCATTGAAATATTTTTTTACATGAAAAAATTGTAAATCTCTTCTACTTATTTCTAAATCAGTTTTTTTAAGTGAAGAGTACGCTTTACCTTTAAATTGTTCCATTCCATTTTCTCCCATAAATCGAAAACTATAATAGACAGTTGTATCATCTATAACATTTACTTTTAGGTACTCAGCTGCATTATTACTTTTTTTCCAATCCCCTGTTAAAGTGTCTTTTTCAGAATTAATCCAGACATGCCTTGTTGACTCTATTGTATCATTAGACTTTTCATTTACAGACACATAATCTCTTTCTTTATAGTTATTTATAATTTGAGAAATATTTTCATCTGAAACTTTTGAATCTTGTTTACAAGAAACAAACATAAAAAAAACACTCAAGCAAATAACGAACTTCATTCTTTCTTTCCTGCTAATAAATAAAGTACAGCCATTCTTATGGCAACACCATTTTCTACTTGATTTAATATAATGGACTGGTCGCTATCTGCCACATCAGAAGTTATTTCTACCCCTCTATTAATTGGACCTGGGTGCATTACTGTAATTTTTTTATCCAAGCTATCTAACAGCTTTTTATCTAAACCATACAGCATAGAGTACTCTCTAAGCGATGGAAAAAACTTCATGTCTTGTCGCTCTAACTGAATTCTCAACATCATAGCAACATCACACCAATTTAAGGCTTCTTTTAAGTTTGTAATAACTTCTACACCTAAAGAACTAATATATTTTGGTATTAATGTTAATGGTCCACAAACTTTTACATTAGCCCCCATTTTTTGTAAGCAAAAGATATTAGAAAGTGCTACCCTCGAATGCAATATATCTCCAACTATTACTACATTTTTTCCTTTTAAATCTCCGTATTCCTCTCTAATAGAAAAAGCATCTAATAATGCTTGTGTTGGGTGCTCATGAGCTCCATCTCCTGCATTTACTATTTTAGCATCAATGTGTTTGGATAAAAAATTATGTGCCCCAGGATTTGGATGTCGCATTACTACCATATCTACTTTCATAGATAAAATGTTGTTTACGGTATCTATTAAAGTTTCTCCTTTTTTTACTGATGAGCTGGCTGAGGAAAAATTAACAACATCGGCAGATAGCCTTTTTTCGGCTAATTCAAACGAAAGTTTTGTTCGGGTAGAATTTTCAAAAAATAAGTTGGCAATGGTAATATCTCGTAATGAAGGAACTTTTTTAATTGGTCGATTGATAACTTGTTTAAAATTATCGGCAGTGTTAAAAATTAAATCAATGTCTTCGGGCTGAAGATTTTTAATTCCTAATAGATGTTCAACACTTAATCTACTCATTTTATGGGGTATATAATATTACTTTATCTTCTCCTTCTGTTGCTGCCCAATTAACTTTTACGCGTTCTGAAACTACAGAATGAACATTTTTACCAATATAATTGGCTTGTATAGGCAAGTGTCTTTCGTAGCGTCTGTTAATCAATACCAATAACTCTACATTTTTTGGGCGACCAAAAGAAAGCATTGCATCTAAGCCAGATCGGATTGTTCTTCCTGTAAACAAAACATCATCAACCAAAATCACTTTTTTATCTTCAACATCAAAATCCATTTCGGTTTCGTTAGGAACTAATGGGTCTCCTTGCCTCCTATAATCATCACGATAAAAGGTAACATCTAAAGCACCTGTTTGCACATCGTACTTTTTATTAATTGCTTTAAGCTCTGCTTGTATGCGATTGGCTAAAAACACACCTCTAGGCTGTAAACCTATGATAACGGTATTATCAAAGTCGTTATGATTTTCAATAAGTTGATGTGAAAGCCTTTTAATGGTCAGATCAAATTGTTTGGAATCTAATAATATTCGATCGCTTTGTTTCATTAAAGCACAAAAGTAAGATAATTTGTGAATTTGAAATTGAGAATTTGAAATTTATTTTACAACCTGCTTAAATAAAACCTTGAAGGTGTTCTCATCACAAATAAAATACTTTAATAATAAACTATTAGATACTGAAACAAGTTTAGGATGACTTTCTAATAGTATATAAAACACAAGTAACGTCATGCTGAATTTATTTCAGCATCTATATGAAGGTTTCCTGCACTGAATCGAGTTCAGCATAAACTCCAGCGAAAATACAGAAAACTGGTTCCCCACTTTCGTGAGGAACGATGTATTAAAACAAAAAAGCACAAACCATGAATATGGAATAAATTAATATTATAATTTTATCACATAATTGTATTACTAAATGATAGAAGTTTCTGAAGGTTATAGTTTTCGTTTTTTTATATTCTCACTATTTATATTAATTATAGGGATAGTATTTTTAGTTTTCGCAAACTTCGAAACCAAACAAGGGACAATAGGTATTATTGCTTTTTCTACTTCTTTATTTTTCTCTATAATTATATTGTTAGAGAAAAAGGGGACTATAATTGATACTGATAAAAAAAGAATTGGAAGATATACAGAGCATTTTACTGTAAAAACAATTTCTTGGACAAATCTTGAAGGTTGTGAAAAAGCAATTTTAAGATATGAATTTATTGACCAAATAATGAGGAGTAGAGCATCATCTACCCATTTTAGACTTAGACTCTATCAACTTACTTTTATAATTGACTCAAAAGAAATCGAGTTTCATGAATTTCCAAAATATAAAAGAGCATTAGAGGTTATTTCAGTATTAGAGAAAACTTTAAAAATTAAAACAACAGATAAATATGCAGAAGCAAGAAAAAAAGCAATCCAAAGGAGAAAATCTAGAAGATAGATCCTGAAACAAGTTCAGGATGACTTTCTAACCGTATTAATAACATAAGTACGTCATGCTGAACTTGTTTCAGCATCTGTTATCGGTTTGGTCTAAGCAAAAAATCCATAGGGTTATCTGTACTTTCTGATTTTACTAGCCAATTGTCATTTATTTCAAAGAACCAATCTAGCGGTTTCCATTCATTTGTAGCTGTATCTAACAATAAATATTGATTTTCTACCATATAATCCTTCTTATCTTCTTTTGATAAAAAGAAAAGCAATCTAATATCCTTATTATGCATACTATGATTTAATTTATCCACATAAAAACTAACATAGCCATTTTTATTGTTGATATACAAATAACTTACACCTAAAGTTCTACAAGGTCCATAAATATTTAAATAATTAGGCTCTTCTTGAGAGCTTATTGTATCAAAAAGTTCTGACTCTACATCTTCTGAACCATCAGTATTAATAGATATATGAATAGTTTTATATTTATATGAATTCTTTACTTCATTAAGAATAGATTCAATTTGTTTCTCATTTGTTTTTATATGTTCTATAGAAAAATCAACAATAGATTTATTTTTCATAGGAGAATTAATCCAACCAGGGACAACAAAATAAATAAAACTACCTATAAAGAATATAATACAAAAAACACCCCAACCTATTATTGTAGAATGTTTATAAAGGAAACCTTTCATCATTTAAAAATATTAAAAAGATTGCTTCGTTCCTCGCAATAACGTATAAAAACTCTGCAAACAATATAAATAGATCCTGAAACAAGTTCAGGATGACTTTCTATCAGCACATAGAACACAACTAACGTCATGCTGAACTTGTTTCAGCATCTGTAAAAAACAAAAAAATCCCTCATCCCGAAACTTCGGGACAAGGGATTTTTATTTATTCGAATAGATGCCCAATTACTTGGGCATAAACCATTTCTACAGTTCTTATCAGAACTAAAAACTGGTTTACTTCTCTCCTTTTTCTAAGTCAGCTTTTAAAGATGATAATGCATCTAAATCTCCTAATGTTGATTTTTCTACGTTATCGTTAACTTTTTTCACTGCAGCAGAAGCACTTCCTCCACCTTTCTTAGCTTTACGAGGTGCTTTAGCATCTCCTTCAACTTCTTTGAAAGTTTGTGTATGAGAAAGAACTATTTTCTTAGCGTTTTTGTTAAACTCTAATACTTTAAAGTTTACTTTATCATCCATTTTTAAGTGAGAACCATCTTCTTTTTCAGCATTCTTTTTGTTGATAATACCTTCAACGCCATACTGCATTGTAGCGATAGTTAAACCTTTAGGAGTAATTTCTGATACTGTACCTTCGTGTACTGATCCTTCAGTAAATACAGTTTCAAACACATCCCATGGATTTTCTTCTAATTGCTTGTGTCCTAAACTAAGTCTTCTGTTATCTCTGTCAATTTCTAAGATAACAACCTCTATCTCATCACCAACTTTAGTGATTTCTGATGGGTGGTTTACTTTCTTAGACCAAGATAAATCAGAGATATGAATTAATCCGTCAACACCAGTTTCTAAAGCTACAAACACACCAAAATCAGAGATGTTAGTTACTTTACCTTTGTGTTTAGAATCAATAGCATATTTAGTTTCAACATCTTCCCATGGATCTGGCGTTAATTGTTTAACACCTAAACTCATTTTTCTTTCTTCTCTATCTAATGTTAAAATTTGAGCTTCTATCTCTTCGCCAACTTTAAAGAATTCTTGAGCTGGTTTTAAGTGGTTACTCCAAGTAATTTCTGACACGTGTACTAAACCTTCAACACCAGGAATAATTTCGATAAACGCACCGTAATCAGCAACAACAACAACCTTACCTTTTACTTTATCGCCAACTGCAATATCTTTATCTAATTTATCCCACGGATGATCTTGTAATTGTTTAACACCTAAAGCAATACGCTTTTTGTCATCATCAAAATCAAGGATAACTACATTTAATTTTTGATCTAATTCTAAGAACTCCTCTGGGTGGTTAATTCTACCCCAAGATAAGTCAGTAATGTGTACTAATCCGTCAACACCACCTAAATCGATAAACACACCGTAAGAAGTAATGTTTTTAACTGTACCTTCTAATACTTGACCGATTTCTAACTTAGAAATGATTTGTGTTTTTTGTTGTTCTAACTCAGCTTCAATTAATGCTTTGTGCGATACAACTATATTTTTAAACTCTTTGTTGATTTTAACAACTTTAAATTCCATTGTTTTATCAACGTAAACATCGTAATCTCTAATTGGCTTCACATCAATTTGAGAACCTGGTAAGAATGCTTCAATTCCGAATACATCTACAATTAAACCACCTTTAGTTCTGCACTTAACGTAACCTTTAACGATTTCTTGAGTTTCTAATACTTCATTTACTTTATCCCAAGCTTTTAATGCTCTTGCTTTAGAGTGAGATAAAATTAATTGTCCGTTTTTATCTTCTTGTGTTACAACAAAAACTTCTACTTTATCACCAGCTTTTAAATCTGGATTATATCTAAATTCAGAAATAGTGATAACTGCTTCTGATTTGTAGCCTACATTAATAACAACATCTCTGTTTGTTTTTGCAACTACAGTACCTTCTAATACTTCTTGTGGAGCGATAGATTTTAAAGTTTCATCATAAACTTTTTCCATCTCTTCTTTTTCTGAAGTAGAATAAGAATCTTCGTACTTACCAATTCTATCCCAATCAAAATCAGCTAAAGGTTTAATTTCTCCTTTCTTTTTAGGAGCTGCCTTTTTTACTGGAGCTTTAGCTTTTGGAGTTTCCTCTGCCTTAGCTTCTGCTACTGGCTCAACTTTTTTAGCTTCTTCCTTCTTAGGAGCTGCTTTTTTTGCTGGAGCTTTTTTCGCTGCTGGTTTAGTGGTAGTTTTTTTAGCTGTTTCCTTTTTAGGAGTAGCTTCTTTTTTTGCCGCAGCTTTAGGTGCTGCTTTCTTAGTAGTGGCTTTTTTCGCTGGAGCTTTCTTTTCTGCAGCGTCTTCTTTTTTTTCTGCCATTTTATTTTATTTGTATCTTACTCTAAGTCAGCTATTAGTAAGAGATTGTTATTTAACTGTATGCTGATTATACAGGCTCTTAATTTTTTAAGAGCGACAAAAGTAAGTTTATTTCATTACAAAGCAAAGTATATCAGCTTTTTAATGCTATTTAAGTGAATAAATGTTAAACGATAATATATTATCAAAATGCAAAACATAAATTTGTAAAGATTTTATGAAAACATTTGATATACCAACATATTACAGAAGCTCGTTTATTTCTACAATTAAGAACCTTAGAAAGGAAACAGACCCTCGTAAAAAAGACTTTACTCCTACTATTTTAGACTTTGGAAATGTTCAGTTTTTAATAGCTCGCCATTTTGGTTTTTGTTATGGTGTGGAAAACGCCATTGAAATTGCATATAAGGCTGTTGAAGAAAATCCAAATAAAAACATTTACCTGTTAAGCCAAATGATTCACAACCCCATTGTAAATGCTGATTTAGAAGCTAAAGGCATAAAGTTTATAATGGATACAACAGGTAACCAATTTATTGATTGGCAAGAATTAACTAAAGAAGATATTGTTATCATACCTGCCTTTGGTACTACGATAGAAATTGAAAATAGACTAAAAGATATTGGCATTGAAATTCAGACATACAATACCACTTGCCCTTTTGTTGAAAGGGTTTGGAAACAATCAAAAAAACTAGGTGATACCAACCATACCATCATAATTCATGGTAAGCACAACCATGAAGAAACCAGAGCTACATTCTCTCATAGCGACAAAAATGCTCCATCGTTAGTTATTAAAGATATTAATGAGGCTAAAATTTTAGAAGAGATTATATTGGGAGATAAAAATGCTGAAGACTTTAAATCTATTTTTAATGGTAGATATTCTGAATCTTTTAACCTTGATAAAGATTTACAAAAGATTGGTGTTGTAAACCAAACTACCATGCTAGCTACCGAAACTCAAGAGATTGCAGACTACCTTAAAAATACGATGCTGAAAAAGTATGGTGAAACAACAATAAAAGAGCATTTTGCTGACACAAGAGATACCTTGTGCTATGCAACCAACGACAACCAACAAGCTACAATAGGTCTTTTAAAAGAAGAGGCAGATCTAGCAATTGTAATTGGTGGTTACAATAGTTCCAACACCTCTCATATTGTTGAATTATGTGAAGAAAAATTGCCGACTTATTTTATTAATTCTGCTAAAGAAATTGAAAGCAAAACATCAATCAACCACTTTAATTTCCACACCCAAAAACACTGTTCGTCAGAAGGTTATCTTTTAAATAGAGAGCCGCTAAAAATAGTTTTAACAAGTGGAGCTTCATGTCCAGACACTATGGTTGATGAAGTGCTGGATAAAATTTTATCATTTTATCCAAACACCCATTCAAAAGAAAATGTTTTAGGAAACTTGCAAGCTACATAGTCCCTTTAAAAGCTATTTCATCAACAGTTTTTCTTGATTTAACACCAGACTCTCCTTCGTAATAACCTAAAGCAATAGCTGTAACTGGCTCATAACCCTCTGGTATATTTAATGTTTCTATTGCTTTTTTGTGATTTATACCAGCCATTTGATGTAAATGTACTCCCATACTTGATGCTTGTACAGTTAGATTGCCAACAGCTAAACCTAAATCGTGTTTTGCTACTGTATTCGGATTACTATTTTTTGCATAATTTTTACTTACTACTGTAAATACCAACGCAGCCACATCTTTCGTCCAACCTTGGTTTCCCTCTAGCAAACAACTATGTAGCTTCTCAAAATTTTCAGTATCTTCTTTCAAAGCATAAATAAATCGCCAAGGCTGCTCGTTAAATGCTGATGCAGCTTTTCCTGCTGCTTCAAACAAGGTTAACAAATCTTCTTCTTTAATTGACTGGTTGGTAAATTCATACGGACTAAATCTGTTTTTTATTAAATCTAATACTTTCATATCTTAAAATTTTACTAATTCGTTATATAATTTATAATTTACTTGCTTTGGAGTTTGAATTACAAACAACTCTGCTCCCATAGTAGCTTCAATAACCAATTCATCTTCATCATCTACCACCACAAAATCGTGTTGAGATAAGTTTTGAGCGTTTAAACTTACTTTTTCTTTACCTAACACATAAGCTGTAAAAACATACCCCTCCTTTTTAGGAAACTTATAACTTGTGTTTTGTTTGAATGAGATTTTTTGAATATCAACAACAGTATCCATTTCTACTATTCCATTAACCCCTGAATAATAAGTCGTTTCAACACCTCCATTATTAATTGCCTTAAATTGGCTTGCATTGTAATCACTATAACTCGCCTCTTTATTTTGGGTAAGCATAATGTTAGGATCAAACCAAATTTGAAAAATATTTGCTCCTGCATTCATTTTTTCAGAATGACTTATACCGTTACCAGCCCTTATTATTTGAACATCTCCTTTTTTTAAAGGTAACCATTGTTTGTTTTTTGTATCATAATGTTCTATATCCCCACCTAACACAAAACTCATTATTTCAAAAAATTTGTGTGGATGCTCAGGTATTGTTCCTCCTACTTCACTCCAAGCATTAGCCCAATAAAATATATTGGAAATTGGTTTTTGACTTCCTCCATCCTGAGGAAACCCAATTGGTTTATTTTCTAATATCGCTCCATTTAAAAATTGCCCTTGAGCTTGATTTTCTTTAACTGTTATTTGTATCGCCATAATTAATTGTTTTCACATTAATTGTACATACATTTATTTATGTAAATTTTTTATTCCCTTATTTTATCTAAAATAGCATTTAATTGTTCCGCTTCTTTTTTTGTTACCGATTTAGAAATAACCTGATCAATATGCTCAATATTATTTTCCATTTCAGTTAATAATTTCAATCCTTTATCCGTAATCGCAACATCCATTTGCCTTCTATCTTTTTCACAAATCTCTCGTTTAACTAAAGCTTTTACCACTAATTTATCTACCAATCTACTAGCGTTAGAATTTTTATCTAACATTCGTTCGGCTATCTGATTTACTGTAATTGCATCAGGATGTTGTCCTTTTAAAATACGTAACACATTATATTGCTGCGGACTAACACCAAAAGGTTTAAAAGCCTTAATCGACTGACTATTCAACCAGTTTCCAGTAAAAATTACATTCAACAACAGCTTTTGATATTCGCTCTTAAATTTCTTCTGCTTTATTTCTTCCTCTAATTTCACTATGCAAATATATACAAAAGTATTTAATGTATATACATTTAATTAAAAAATATAAAAGGAAAAATTAATCTCCTTTATAGCTTACACTAAACTTGAAATTGCAGTATTAATATTCTGCTCTACCCTTTTCAGCACATCAGACACATCACTTTTCACAAACTTCTCGCCTGTAATATGTTCGTACAACTCTATATATCTTTCAGAAACCTGACTAATAAACTCATCAGTCATTTCAGGTATTTGCTGTCCATCCTTACCTTGAAAACCATTTTCCATCAACCATTCTCTCACAAACTCTTTAGAAAGTTGCTTTTGCTTTTCTCCAGCAGCTTGCCTTTTTCCGTAGCCATCTGCATAAAAATAACGAGACGAATCTGGCGTATGAATTTCATCAATTAAATAAATATCATCCCCTACCTTACCAAACTCATATTTTGTATCAACTAATATCAACCCTTTATCAGCAGCCATTTCAGTTCCTCTCTGAAATATTTTACGCGTATAATCCTCAAGCTTTAAATAATCTGCTTCACTAACAATTCCTTTAGCTAATATGTCTTCTCTACTAATATCTTCATCATGACCAACACTAGCCTTAGTAGTTGGTGTTATTATTGGCTCAGGAAACTTATCATTTTCCTTCATCCCTTCTGGCATAGCTACTCCACACAACACTCTCTTCCCAGCTTTATACTCTCTCCAAGCATGTCCTGACAAATAACCTCTAATAACCATTTCAACTTTAAAAGGTTCACACATTTTACCAATCGTTACCGATGGATCTGGAACATCAACTACCCAATTAGGAACAATATCTTCGGTAGCTTTTAAAAATTTTGATGCAATTTGATTTAACACTTGACCTTTGTAAGGAATAGCTTTTGGTAACACTACATCAAATGCAGAAATTCGATCAGATACAATCATTACCAACAATTCATCATTTATCCCATAAACCTCTCTTACCTTACCTTTATAGTAACTTGTTTGGTTAGGAAAATTAAAGTTTGTTTCTTTTATAGCGTTTGTTTGCATTTTTTTTGATTCGTTAATGAACTACAAAAATAAATAAAGGGCGGTTGTTGATTAAGTTAATTAACAGAATTAATTAACGAGTAATTAACAAAAAAGCCCCGAATTTCTTCGAGGCCTTAGTTAAATGTTAAAGTATATATCTTATTGAACTACTTTTACGTTTACTGCGTTTAATCCTTTTCTACCTTCTTGTAGTTCGAACTCAACTTGATCACCTTCGTTAATCTCATCGATTAATCCAGATACGTGTACAAAATGTTCTTTGTCTGTTCCTTCTTCTGTAATAAATCCGAAACCTTTGGTATCGTTGAAGAATTTTACTGTTCCTTTGTTCATTATTTAATGTATTGATTAATATTATCTAACAAAAATAACATTATAAACAATATAACTATTCTTTTTAACCGTTTATTTTAGATAATCTATTTCTTTTGACTGAAAATAGCTTTCTATTTTACAGTATCACAATTAATAATATGCTATTGTATCGAAGTATATTTTATTTAAAAAACAATTTCTTTTTCACAATGATTTACATCATTATACTTGGGTGAACAGATAAATAATTTTGGATTTTTAAATACCTCTCTTTTTATGAAAGTCTTTTTACGTCCATTGGTATGGCTATATAAAATATACTTTATGGTTTATTTCTCTGTAACACTAACTTTATTTTATCCTTTCTTTAGATTTACACTAAAAAAAGTTGAAGGATACCCTATTGCTTTTAAAGTAATGCGGTTTTTTTCTAAAATTTGGCTTTTTTTTAGTGGCATTTTCATAAAAATTAGAGGGAAGAAAAACATTTTAAAAGCCCAACCATTTTTAATTTGTGCCAACCACAGTTCTTTTATTGACATACCATGTATATATGCTGTTTTTGACGAGTATTTTGTTTTTACTGGTAAAAAGGAAATAGAAAAATGGCCTTTATTTAATATCTTTTACACTTCTGGAATGAATATTTTGGTTGACAGAGATAATAAAAAGGGGGCTTTAAAAGGATTTAAACGGATGCTTAGAGTAATTGAAGAAAAATATCCTTTAGCTATATTCCCTGAAGGAACCATTTCTAAAACAGCTCCTAAGCTTACCGACTTTAAAACTGGCGCTATTAAATTAGCCATACAAAAACAAGTACCAATACTACCAATAACTTTTACTACCAATTGGAAAAGATTACAACGAAAAAATTTTTGGTCGGGAATGGCTGGACCTGGTGTTTCTGAAATGATTATTCATCCTCCAATATTAACAGAAGGCATTACAAAAGCAGATACAACACAGTTGTTAAATCAATTAAAAAAAGTAATTAATGCTCCTTTAAAGAAAAAATATGGGTTTTAGTTCTTTTCTTAATCCTTTAAACTAAATTTAATAGCCAAGTTATATTGTACCGCAACAACTTCCCCTTTCTGCTTTCCAGGAATCCACTTTGGCATTAATTTCATTACCCTAATAACTTCTGCATCAAAATTCTTAGAGCCCTCAACACTTCTTAGTATTTTAATATCATTAACAGCACCATCTTTCTCAATCACAAAATTCACATACACTTTACCTTGTATGTTATTTTTCTTTTCCCATTTTGGATAAACTATGTTTGCCCCTAAAAAAGAAAATAAACTATCCATGCCCCCAGGAAATTCAGGCATAACTTCTACTAGAGTCAATATTTCATCACTGCCTTTCATCTCATCTGGAGGAATAACTATTCCTACAGTAATCAAATCCTCTATTACATCTCCATCAAAATGTTTTTTAGATTCAAAATCTAAAGCCAAGCCTTTTTGATGCTTTCTTTTTTCTGTTTCACACGTTGGTAACGTATCACTGAACGAAGACAAACCTTGAGTTGTATCAATAAGTTGATTGATTGTTGTATCTGCTTTTAATTCTCCCAACGCAGAATTATTGTCTATATCATCATCCGAACAAGACGCCATTGCTAAACATGCTAAAGATAAAATAGCAAAGGCGTATTTATTATTTTTTTGAGTTTTTAATCCTTCAATAATTACTTCTAATTCTTCATGATGAAAATCTATTTGAGACTTCTTAAACCTTCCACAAACAGATTTGTTTTGATTTTGAATTAAAAAAGTTAAAATTTCTTCTTTAGTTTTATCGGTAAAATCAAACACAGCTTTTTCGCAAGAATCACAATGACGAGAAACAAGTCCAATCTTCATCGAATTCCAATCTTCATTGCACGGTTTATCTATTTGTACTTTCATTACAATAAAACTATTGAATACTCCAATTATTATGTGATTTTTTAATTTTACCTAAACTTTAAAGCCAAGATAGGTTTAAAAGCATCTCTAATTAAACTTTGGGAAGTACTCTCTTTAAAAAAGTTTTTAATTACACCCTTCCCGTGTGTACCAATAGCTATCATATCAATATTATTATCTACACTATAATTTAAAATGCCAAATTCGGGCGATGGATTAGTTGATATGGCCTTTTTGTAATTATATCCCTCTTCATCTAATTTAAAATGTTCAATAAAAGCATCCATTTTAGGAGTTGTTTTGCCAGCCAGCTTGTCTTTTTTGTTTACTCGTAACAGATGTATAGTAGCTTTAAATGTTTTAGCCATTTCTTTTACATCTTCAAAAATAGAATACGCTTCTTTAGAAAAGTCTGATGGAAATAAAACATGCTTTAACTCAAATGTAATTATCTCACGCTTAACAGTTAGCACGTTAATATTCGATTTCCGTATTACATTTTCGGTTGTACTTCCCAATATAATCTCTTCGGTATTATTTGCTCCATTAGAACCCATAACTATTAGGCTTGCCTTGTGTTTTCGAGCAACTAAATCAATAACCTTACTAATATTAGAACCTTGTTCTGTAATAAACTCAACTTTTTGATACTTTAAAAAAGGATAACTTTTAAGTTCCTTAAATTTTTTATCAATATTCAGTTCTTCAAATCCTCTAACAATATGTAAAACCACCAACTCAGCACCGCTTTTTTTTGCAATAAAAGCTGCATTTTCTAAAGCATATTTAGAGTAATCTGAAAAATCGGTTGGTACTAAAATTTTATTCAAGCTAATTCGTTTAACTATAATTATTGATGTAATTTTATGCAAAAATAAAACTTTAAATGCACACAGAAAAGCCTTTAATATTAGTGGTTAATGATGATGGGATTACAGCTCCTGGAATTAAAGCCTTATTAGCTGTTGCTAAAAAATATGGCGAAGCTGTAGTAGTAGCCCCAGACAAACCTCAAAGTGGCATGGGGCATGCCATTACTATTAACTCTACTTTACACGTTACTAAAACCGAAGTAGATGAAAACCTTGCTTATGCGTGTAGCGGAACACCTGTAGATTGTGTAAAAATAGCGGTAAACAAACTACTTCCTAAAAAACCTGATTTAGTTGTTTCTGGAATTAATCATGGTTCCAATTCATCTATTAATGTAATATATTCAGGCACAATGTCGGCAGCAGTAGAAGGCTCGCTAGAAGGGATTCCTTCTATTGGCTTTTCGTTATTAGACCACTCAATAGACGCTAATTTTGAAGCTGCACAATTTTTTGCTGATAAAATTATAGCAGCAACCTTAAAACATAACACCAATAAAAATCTTTGTTTAAATGTTAATTTCCCTAATTTAAAGCAAGAATTAATAAACGGAGTTAAAGTGTGCCGACAAGCTAAAGGTAATTGGCAAGAAGATTACGATGAACGACAAGACCCATTTGGCAGAACTTATTATTGGCTTACTGGAAAATTTGTAAGTGATGATGATAGTAACGACACAGACGAATGGGCCTTACAAAATGGTTTTGTTTCTATTGTTCCTGTTCAATCGGATGTAACTAACCATAAAATTTTAAACACCTTAAATTATTTTGAAAATGTATAAAGTAGGCTTTAAACATTTTAATCACATAGTTATTGGTTTGATTATTGGCTTAATTGTACCTTTAGTTACTATGCACTTTGTATTAAAATACAATACACCAAACTTTACTTTATTGTACCTGATTGAAAATCCGATGTTTAGCCCTGTTTTAAATAACTTAAAAGGCTGTTTATTTATTAACCTGCCTATTTTCTTTTTGTTTTATTGGCTTAAAAAAGATAAATCTGCTAGAGGAACTATTTTTGCAACACTAATTTATGGTGCATTTTACCTGTACTACATGTTTTTTCTATAGCAATTAACCTATGAAGTATTACATTATAGCTGGCGAACCTTCGGGCGATTTACAAGCATCTTATTTGGTTAAAGAGCTTTTTAAAGCCGACAACAATGCTTCTATTCGTTGTTTTGGTGGCGATTTAATGGAAAAACAAGGTGCTACTCTTGTTAAACATTACCGAGAGTTAGCATTTATGGGTTTTGAGCAAGTAGTAATGAACCTCAGAACCATTTTAAACAATATGAAGTTCTGTAAGCAAGACATCCTAAGTTTTAAGCCAGATGTTTTAATTTTAGTTGATTACCCTGGTTTTAACCTAAAAATAGCTAAGTGGGCTAAGGCAAACAACATTAAGGTTTACTACTACATCTCTCCTAAAATATGGGCTTGGAACCAAAAACGCGTACATAAAATAAAACGTATAATCGACAAAATGTTTGTTATCCTTCCATTTGAAAAAGAGTTTTACGCTAAATTTAATTACAATGTAGATTTTGTTGGACATCCACTATTAGACAGCATTGCTGACTATCCTAAAGTTGAAAGAAATGAATTTCAACAAACCCATCAATTAAACGAAAAACCAATTATTGCAGTATTACCTGGTAGCAGAAGTGGAGAAATTACGAAAATGTTAAAGCTAATGATTTCTATCATTGATAAATATCCAAACTACCAATTTGTAGTTGCAGGAGCTCCCTCCCAACCTTTATCGTTTTACCGAAAATTTATAGGCGAAGAAATAAAGATTATAGAAAATAAAACCTACGACTTATTACAACATGCTCATGCTGCAATTGTAGCATCTGGTACTGCCACCTTAGAAACAGCCATTTTTAAAATACCTCAAGTAATTTGCTATAAAACCGATCAAATTTTCTTTGAAATTGCTAAGCGAGTAATTTTAGTAAAATTTATTTCTTTGGTTAATTTAATTATGAACAAAAAAGTTTGTAAGGAATTGGTTCAGAAAGAATTAAATTCAATTAATTTAAGTAATGAGTTAAACAAAGTTTTAGAAGGTAATTCCAGAGAAACAATGTTAAATGAGTATGAAATAATGCATCAAAAACTAGGTGGATTAGGGGCTTCAAAACGAGCGGCAGAATTAATGGTAAACTATTTGCAGCAGAAAAATTAATTTAAAAACTAACTGTTAATAACTGTTAGCAATCCTCCATCCAAACCCTTTTAATTCCAATACTTTTGCTTTGTGTTAAAAATCCGATTTTTCATACTGTTTTTAATTGCTAGCCTTTTTGCTAACGCAGAAATGATAAATATTGGTATTTATCACAAAAGCAAAATCACATCTTTTGTTTTTCATCCTGTAAAAGGTACTTACAGTATTTTTACCGAAAAAGGTAAACTTACCAACATTGATAATGGCGAAGTTATTGAGGTTAAATACAGCAATAACGGTGTTACCATTAAATCGTTAGATAAAGATTATGGCACGTTTAAAAAAATTCGGTTTATAGGTACAGAAAAAGAAAACAGCTTTAAGCTTAAAATTCCTATCTACAAAAGAGTTAGAACTTTTGAAGACAACCTACTTGTCAACCTACATAATTACTACAACTACTTTCAATTGATTAATAACATTGACATTGACAATTATGTTGCTGGAGTTGTAGAGAGTGAAGTTGGCAGAAATCCACCACCAGAGTATTTTAAACTACAAGCTATAATTTGCAGGACTTATGCTTTAAAAAACATTAACAGGCATACTTCCGAAGGCTTTAGTTTATGCAACAAAGTTCATTGTCAAGCTTATCATGGCAAACCAAAATCAGTATTAATTAAAGAAGCTGCTATAGAAACCAACGGAATTGTAATTGTTGATAGTGATATTGATTTAATAACTGCTACTTTCTACTCTAATTGCGGAGGACAAACAGCTAATTCTGAAGAAGTTTGGAAACAAGAACTCTATTATTTACGAAGCACAAAAGATACTTTTTGCCTAAAAGAAAACAATGCTGTATGGACAAAAAAGATTGCTAAATCAAACTGGGTTTCTTACCTGAAAAAACACAATTGTACAGACGATGCGTTAAACCACGAATGCAGCATAGAATATTTTCAAAATAGCAGAGAACAGTTTTACCACAAAGATGATGTGAAAATTCCTTTTACACAGATACGAAAAGATTTTAAATTAAAATCTGCTCAGTTTGATGTATTTGAAGAAGGTAACTATGTGATTTTAAAAGGGAAAGGTTTCGGGCATGGTGTTGGCTTATGCCAAGAAGGTGCTATGCGTATGGCTAAAATGGGCTATTCTTACATTGATATTCTACATTTTTATTACGAAGATGTACACATGATTAATTTAGCTTCTTTAGCTTTCTTTAAAGCTGATTTTTGATTAGTATGTTACGAATAATCCTTCAAGGTTTTTATAGATGAACTACATAAACCTTGAAGGTTTTTTACTTTTAATTACTCCCCACCAATAACCATTATCATTTTTCCATTTTGATGCACTTCTACCGCATTTTCTTTTTCAATAATCATAGTAGGTACACCATCAAAATCGGCAATTTTACCAGTCAAATACAACTCCTTACCCTCCCACTCTTTTAAAGGATCGTAACTAAAATTGCTAATGTTCTTTTTCCAAATGGCTACAGTAAATATTTGGTTAGGGTAGTTTTTATCTAAATTAAAAAACAAATGTCCGTTAGTTGTTTTCCGTCCACTTACAACTGTACCTGCTACGGTTATTTTTTTACCCGAGCCCATGTGGCGTTTTGCTTGAACCGTATTGTAAACACCAGGTTTTAAAGTAGGTTGAGAAATGGGTTTTACATCTCCTTTTTGTTTTTCTGGCACCCAATCAACAACATTGTTCTGACTTTCTAAAGCCTCTTCTAAACTATCGGGCAATTGATAGAAAAAATCTATTCCTGTTGCTTCCTCGACTTCATTTATACTAATTGCAAAGCTGCTAATCGGATACTTTACATCTTTGTTAGGCATTATGAAAGCAATGGCTTTTTTATTGGTTAAATCTAAAGCCACTTTGTAGTAATACTTCGGAATACTAACCTTATTTACACTTCTTTCAATAACAGGCAAACTATCATTTAGTAATGGTCCAGTAACAACATACAACTGCGTATTGGTATGATCGTGAATATACCCCCTTAATAAGCCTTCTAAATCTGCCCACTTTTTACGATTAAAATTTGCTACTTGGGGCGACATATTAGAATAGAAATACGATTCTGAAAGTGCTTTTTTACTCCATCTAAAATCTGCCGAAGGAGCTAAATGCCCTCTATCATAACCAAAACCATCGTATTTGTACCTTCCTGTTTTTTCATCTTTAAATTTTAAGAAATAATCTTTTTGCGATGCACTTTCGGTTTTTATTAAAGGGTCTTTTCTAAAGTTATTAGAACGCTTAACCTTCCCATCAATAATATCTGTGGTAATGATATGAGTTACCCATTTTGCTTGTTCATGTTTTTCGGAATACACCAAGCTCATTGCCAAATGATTAATGAGCTCCTCACCTTCTAAAACTTTTGGTAAACCTACTTTTTGGATGTCTTCTCTAATTTTTTCAAGTTTTAAGACGTTAAGTTGTTCTTGCTTTTCAGCTTTTTTAGTTTCTAATGCTTTTACCTCTTGCTTTAGTTGATTTATTTTATCATCAACACTTTGACTAAAGCCAATAGTTGGGATAAATAATAATAGGTAAGCTAACTTTTTTATCATTTCTTTTTGTTCTTTTTAGCTTCTTTCTTCGCTTTTTTAGCAGCTTCTTTTGCTATGCGTTCTTGTTCTTTCTTTTCGTAATATTCTCGTTTAATCTTCTCTTCTTTTGTTTCTTGTCTTTCAGTAATCTCTGCTTTATATTTTTCCATATTAAACGATTGCATACCTGAACTTCCTCCTGTAGAAACTCCAATAGGTCCAACACCAATACCAACACTCATACCTCCCTTAGGTTGTGGCGTTACTATTCGTAATGGATTTTGCTTATTTAATTCAACAACACCTGCTTTTTCGCCTTTTTTGGTAATTACAACAACCTTATCAGGATAACTACTAAAAAACCATCTACCATACACTGTTTCACCATTAACTTTCGCACTTATTTCTGCCCCTTGTTTAATTACATGCTTTACTTCTCCATCTTTTAAAATAATTATTTCATAAACTTTAAGATAGTTAGAATCGGCTGCTTCTCTGGCTTGTGAAAAGGAGTTTAGAGTCGCTAATATCAATAAAACAAAGGGAATTAGTTTTTTCATAATAATACGTTGTTTTGATTATCAAATTTAATAATAATACGCTTGGTTATGGTGTTAAGGTTCAATTATCATAAATTAGCGTAAATGTTAAATTTAAACCATATTCCGTTGTTAAGATTGCTACTACCTTTTGTAGCAGGAATTATTGGCACTGTTTATTTAAAACCCAATTTGCTTTATTTACTATATGCTTTAGGTGTTTGTTTAATACTATACCTTGTACTTTTTAGCATAAAAAAAGTAAACAGTAGTTTTAAGTTAAGATGGGTTTTTGGTGTTTTACTTTATCTTAACCTTGCTTTAGCTGGAGCATCTTTAACTGCTTTAAACTATCAGAAATCAACTTCAAACACGCAATCATTAAGCAAAAACAACAACCAACTTATTGTTGGAGAAATAACCGAAGCTCCACAAGTAAAAGAAAAAACGGTAAAGGCAATTATAAAGCTAAAAGGACTAAAACATAAAGATAGTTGGACAGCAAGTAAAGGAAAGATTATTGTTTACTTACAAAACGACAGTTTAGCTAAAACACTTACCATTGGCGATATTGTTTCTTTTGAGCCTAAATTAGAAAATGTTCCTCCACCTAAAAACCCAAGCGAGTTTGATTTTAGAAAATACCTTTCTTATCATTTAATTCATCAACAAGCTTTTTTGCGTTCTAATAATTGGAAAATCGTTCAAAAATCGCCTTCCAACTCTTTAATAAAAACAGCCCACAACATTAGACAGTATTTAATAAACACCCTAAAAAACAAAGGACTTAAAGAAAAAGAATTAGCCGTTGCTTCCGCTTTAATTTTAGGATATAAAGATGATATTGATGCCCAACTTAAAAGTGCTTACTCTAGTGCTGGAGCAATGCATGTTTTAGCCGTTTCTGGCTTACATGTAGGCATCATCTTTTTAATATTTAGTAAGCTTTTATTCTTTTTAGATAAATTTAAAGTCGGCAGAATAATTAAAGGCGTACTACTTATACTTATATTATGGTCTTATGCTTTTATTACTGGATTATCGCCATCGGTAATGCGTGCTGCAACCATGTTTACTTTTGTGGTTAGTGCAAAGATGACAGACAGAAATTCTAGCTTTTTTAACACCTTAGCAGCCTCTGCTTTTGCACTACTCATTTATAACCCTTTGCTAATAATGGAAGTCGGATTTCAGCTTTCGTACTTAGCAGTTATTGGCATTGTAATTATACAGCCTTGGGTTAATAATTGGTTTTATACCAAATGGTGGTTACCACGCAAAATCTGGGAAATAACTGCTGTTTCTATTGCAGCACAAATAGCAACCTTTCCGTTAGGATTGCTTTATTTTCATCAATTCCCGAATTACTTTTTGCTTTCTAATTTAATTGTAATTCCGTTAGCATTAACTATTCTCTGTTTAGGGTTGGCTGTTTTATGTTTAGCTTATATTCCTGTTGTTGGAGATTATTTGGCTTTAGGGCTTAACTACTTGGTTCAGTTTTTAAACTATTCTGTTACCGTTATTGATGAGTTGCCCTACTCGCTTTCGGAAAACATAAAATTTAGCATTAGTGATGCTTGGCTTATTTATTTGTTAATTGCCTCTACTATACTTTTGGTAGCTTATCGAAAGTTTAAGTATATGCTAATTGGCTGCTTAGCTTTAATCATTTACTTGGCATTTAATTTATCTTTTAGGTTAACTATCGAAAAACAGCAAAAACTAATTATCTATAACATTCCGCAATACACTGCTATAAATTTTATTGATGGCACTGATAATATTTTGGTTTCGGACATTAAGCTGACTAAAAACCGAAGTAAAATGCTTTTTCACACCCAAAACAACTGGATAAATAATGGGGTTAAAAACGAAAAAGTTGTACGATTAGATCATCTTAAAAAGAAACACCAACTTTCTAATATTTATCGCATTAGCAATCCAAATCTGTTTAACAAACGGAATTACTTTCAGTTTTACAATTATAAAATGGTAGTTATAGATAATAAAACTGTTTTACCCAACACAGCAAAAAGCAATGATTTAGATTTAGTGGTAATAACCAAAAACAGTAAGCTTTCTATTACCGAAATAGTCAATAAATTCAATCCTAAACAAATTGTTATTGATGCTTCTAACTCTACCTACAACAGAGAAAGGTGGCTATCAGAAAACATCAATGCTAAAATTTGGGACATTACTAATAATGGGGCTTTTGAAATTAGTTTAGCTGATAACTAAAACCCACCCCAACAAACTCTAAATCGTTTAAATAACTTTGTAAATGAATATTTCCGCTCAATTTAGATGAAAGTTGCCACTTAAATTGTACCCTGTTATACATTGTTTCTTTATCTAGTTCCTTATAAGAATAAAGGTACAAGCCTTCTTGCAAACTAAATGTAAATTTATCGTAATGAATGTTTTGACTAAAATGTACTCCCAACAACATACTGTTTACCGTTTTAAATCCATCTATGTTCCCGTATCGTTTTTTAATAGAACTATTATAAAAAGCATCTACACCAATACCTAAGCTAAAAATCCTACTCAAACTGTAATTTACATCATAAGCCAATGACGGAACTAAATAATAGCTATTGTTTGGCCATTTAGTCTGAAAAAAACCGGTATTAAGACTAACAAACGAACTAAAACTATTTTTATAGTCGGGTATTTCAAACGCTTTATATTCTTGCTCTTTAGCAAATTGATAAGTAAGCCCACCGTAAAAAGCAACAGCATTTATCCCTCTGTTGGGATAACGTGTATTGGCATTAGAAAAATGATCTAAGCCTACCCCTAAATTAAATGCAATTTGTTTAGATAAATAAATGGTGTTGGCTAATCTTAAATTAAACCGAGCATTAATATTAGAACCCATTGATGTATTTAAGGGATTATCCTTTTCATCAAACTTTTTACTAATGTAATTTACTCCAAAACCCGAACGAGCATAAAGCTTATACTTGTTTTTATTAATAAAATTAATTTTAAAAAAGTACTCAGCACCCAAGCTATAACCTAAAACATTTGGTTCTCCAAAGTTGGTGTACCAAACAGAAACTCCATATTCGGGATAATTATATAAAGTTTGCCAATAGTTTCTTTGTTTTGCTGATTTGAAAAACGATATTTCAACTCCTTGATAAGCACCTTCATTAATATTGTCTAGCAAATCAAATTCTGGAATTATAAAGCCTTGCATGTAGTTGCTGCTAACTTTTAAATCTTGACTAAAACTATAAGAGGTTATCAAAAACAGAATTAAGGCTATATGACTTTTGAATTTACTCATTATAACTTTAAAATTACCTATTATCACTCAAGGCTAAACTTTAAATCATACTCTAACACCCATTCGACTATCTCCTAGGGTAAACTCCGCTTCATATTCGTTCATATCTTCACTCCAATTACGCAAACATCATCTAACTGTTCAAGATCTCCTTTCCAATTTTTGAAAGCTTCATCAATTAATTTTCTTTGTTCTTGCATATTTTCATTTTGTATGGACAATAACAGCTTTTTAAAATTAGCTGTTTTCATTTTTTTCCCTTTCTCTCCTCCAAACTGATCTGCATAACCATCAGAAAAAATATAAATACTATCTCTTTTTTGTAATTCAATAGTGTGCGAAGTGTATGGTTCTGGATTATCAAACTTTCCAATAGGTTGCTTATTAGCTTTTGTTTCTAATATCTCACCATTTCTAATAATCCATAATGGGTTATTTGCTCCTGCATACTTTAAGGTCATCCCCCTTCCTCCCCCTTCATCCCGATAACTATCGGGAGGGGAATTTAATTCTAGTGAACATAAAGCTATATCCATTCCATCTTTTACCTCCTCTTCACTTTTTTCAAATTCTTGAATTACAATTTCTCTAGTTTTATTTAATATTTCTCCTGGATCCGTTAAACCATATTCTCTTACTGACCTATTTAAACCATTATTACATATAACACTTACCATAGCACCCGGCACACCATGTCCAGTACAATCAGCAGCAGCAAACAATACTTTATTCCCCTTATGCTCTAACCAATAAAAATCTCCTGCAACTATATCTTTAGGTTTGTAGTATACAAAACTATCTTGTAAATATTCTTTTACTACTTTATTTGGTGGAAGTATTGCTGTTTGAATACGCTTAGCATATTGAATACTATCAGTTATCTCCTTATTTTTTTCTTCAAGTTGATGATGGGCTTCTTCTACAACATTTTTTTGATACTCAATAACTAATTTTTGTTTTTTAGTAACCTGTAGTCTATTAAACACAAAAATTAAAAACACTACAACAAGTACTAAACCTAAGATTACACTATAAATAATAAGTTTTTGTTTTTGACTTGCTTCGTACTCAATAGCTAATTGTTTTTCGTGGTTCGCATCATCTAATACCTTTTGTTTTTCATATTCAAATTTAGCTAGTTGTTTTGCAGTAGCTTTCTGAACCTCAAGATTATCCATACTATCACGCATTAAAATATACAGCTTATGCATTTTTAAGGCTTCCATACCCTTCCCTTCTTCTTCGTATATTTTTACCAACAAGTTTGAAGAGACTCTAATATTTTCAGGATAACCTATTTCTTGTGATAATCGCAAACTACGTTCAGCATATTTTTTTGCTAAAAAAATGTTCTTTTGTTTAAAATACAATCTACCAATAAAACTACTTACGCTAGCAATTCCTTTTTTATAACCCATCTCTTCTATTATTTCTAAACTTTTTACATAATACTTTAATGCTAAATCTTCTTCCCCTTTCTTTTGATGAACTCCTCCTATATGGTATAAAGCATTTGAAATTGCTTCTTTATTATTAATAATCGTACCTAGTTCCATTCCTTTTTTATAATAAACTAGTGCACTATCTAATTCATTTTGGTTGTCATATATAAATCCAATATTAATAACTGCAGCACTCTGACCATAATAATCTTTTTCTTTGGCTAATAAAACTTGACTTTCTTTAAAGTATTTAAGAGCTTCATCTGTATCTCCTTGAGCTTGGAACATATGCCCTATATTTATTAATGTAGAACCTATTCCATAACTATCATTTATCTCTCGAAATATTTTTAATCCTTTTTGATAATATATAATTGCCTTTTCTGCATCCCCTACATTATCGGCATAATATCCAACATTAATAAGGCTACCTGCGTATATCTTTTGTAATCTTAGTTTGTTTTTTTTCTTATATGTCTTCTTTTTTAATTTTAGCTCAGATGTTTTAAGTACCCACCCATTATATGCTTTACATATATAATCATCATTAGCACTTTCAACAATATGATTGATGGTTTCTAATCTATCTAGTTCAACATTAGAAGAATGGTAATAATTCAAACAACTGTCTAGTATTTCTTTATCCAGTTTATTTATTTTAGAAATATCAAGACTATCAATTATATAGAAATTAATAGGAACTTGCTCCGCTTTAAAAAAAGGCGAAAATAAAAGTAACAGGATTAAAAAATAAACTGCTTTCATCTATAATAATTGATTTTAAATATAGATAATTAGCTCTTATTAAACAAGTTATTTTTAAAAAGTAATTACTTTCCAATGCAAAATATACTTACACTCTACTACATTGAGCTGCATCGATTTGAGTAACAAAATAGCAACACTTCCTGTAAATAATGTAAGTTAAAAAGAAATGATTAATAATAACAATACTATTAATCAACATTTCGATTATACATTAACCATCTATTGGACAATTATTTTCCCAAAATAAATAGTTTCTTTTGTAGAGTTGCTCCTTAGAATTGGTATAAATACTCCTTTAAATAATTCTCTACTATTAATTAATATTTTATTTGTCTTTAGACTTTGTGATTCATAAACTTTTCTCCCAAGTAAATCTATAATTGTTAAATCATAGCCTAATAAATCATCACTGATTTCAATAGTAGTATAATCTTCAAAAGGATTTGGATAAACTTTAACATGATGTTTGTTATTAACTAATTCATTTAAACCAGTAGGCACATAATTAAATATTTCAGAAATCCTATAACAACCTGTAGAATCACTCACAATTACATGATAATTACCCGCTTGAATTGGAGTTAATGTATCTGAAAAAGCACCAAATATTAAAGTATCATTATAGTACCACTCATAAGTGTAATTACCGGTAACTCCAGCACTTAAATATGGATTAACAAATGAAATTACAGGCATTGCTACTGAATTACATTCAATTGTATTAAATACATAATTTGTAATCACAGCTTGATTTAAATCAAAATATATATCACATTTATTATAAATTCGTGTCAATGGGTTTAATCCAGTTTTTGGTGAAATTCTAAATTTCACATATCCTTGACTTTCAATAAAATCAGCACCACTATCAGGAAGCATTATATTTGTATATTTAAATACCATTTCCCCATCAGGTTCTAACCAATGAGTCATAGAATCGGAACTGCTTAAAATTTCTAATGAATTCCAATCAAGATTGGTATCCAACCTATCTCTTAGCATAACATCTATTGCAGTATCATTCCCTGTATTTTGAAAACGAATTAAATATTCTAGTTTTTGGTTATCTGAAATAAAGTGTTCTTTATAATAACCTAAAGGGTCAACTGCTTTATCGTTAGGGTCATAAGAACACACAAGAATTTGTTTAAGTGTATCAACAACTTGATAAATACTGTTTCCAAACCCATCTATTTCATGAACCGTTAAGTATGAAGACAATGTATCTCCTATAAAAGTAACCGAAGGCATTTGAACCTGAATATTAACTTGTTCAACTCCAAAAAATTTCAAACTATCATAATGCCAATAAATATTTTGACCAATTATTGAGTCTGGAGTTATATTTGCTGACAAGAAATTAATGTTTTGATCAAGCTCTAAATGAATCTTACCATTCGGCTCAGTGGTACCATTATTTTTCCAATTCAACCAATAGTTTACACTAGAATTACATCTTGGGAAACCTCCAGTAATTTCTGGACTAAGTTCTGTTTGGAACACAGATGGGTAATAGCCGAAATCTAGTCCAGAAATTACTGGAATTGAACCAGTAAGTGCACGATTAAATATCAAAGAATCAGTTGTCAATTGCCAACTTGTTGATAAGGAATGTGAGATCACTGAAGCTCCTGTATCAGTGGCAAAGAAATAATACCCATTATGATCTGCATAACTAGTTAAAGGGCTTGGTTGAATGGTTACAGGTACAGAGTTTAAACCATAATCAGAGCTGTCCTTAATACCATTTTGATTTTTATCATAGAATACATACCCATTAAATTGAAAACTACCTCTAAAAAAATTTTCTAGAATTAATGTATGATTATTGGTTTTATACGTTCCGCAGACAAAATCAGGGTCTGCATCACCATCCAAATCGCTTACATTAATTCGATTAAAAGCATCCAATGTCAATCCAACATTTGTTCCGACAACCAGATTGAAAGGCCCAAATATACCATTCCCTAGATTTTCCTTCCATCCAATTCTTGCAGGATCACCACAAACCACTACTATATCTTTCAAGAAATCACCATTTATATCCACAATTTTAACATCATGATTATTATCTAAAGTACTATCAATTTTTGTTCCCGTGAAATTGCCAACACCATCATTCAAGCCAACCCAAAGTTCTGAAGGACTGAAACCAACACTAACCACATCATTATCACCATCATTATCAATATCATCTACCTCTACACTGTGGTTGACACTATTATTTGGGGACTGATATAATATGTCCATTGGGTTAAAAGTGAGTGATCCAAGATTTTCATACCAGCCTGCACCAATCCTATAAAAATAACCTATAACAATATCAACATCAAGATCTCCATCAAGATCCGCAAATTTACAATGGTTTATTCCTGTGGGAGCGATAATTTTATAGGGAGCAAAAGTTCCCCCTCCTAAATTCTCAAAAAGATGTAACGCCATACCATCTCTACTTGCTAAAACATCAAGATCGTTATCACCATCAAGATCATAAACTCCTAACTCATCATAAGCATGCCCTCCAGTAGTGTCATGTAAGTGTACCGGTGGTCCAAAATTTCCTCCTCCTAAATTCTTTTCCCATGACAAACGAAAATAAGCAGAAGGCGTAATCCTAAAATGACTTTTTATAAGGTCTGGTAAACCATCCCCGTCAAGGTCAGCAAATATTGCTTTTTTATAAAACATGCTAGATCCTATGGACTTATAAGTGCTAAAAAACCCTGATCCCAAATTTTCATACCAAGATAAAGGTGGTTGTTCATATTGATTAGCTCGAGTGGTAATAATATCTACATCAGTATCTCCATCCATGTCCATGATGAAAATCTCATCTGTCTCACTCATTTTAGAACCAATTCTAAAGTCTAAACTCAAGGAAGTACCTGTATTTTCAAGAGCAAAAATACCCGATTCGGTTGAAGTAGCACGGTAAACCAAATCATCATTATTGTCAAGGTTTAAATCTACTATTGACATTTTTTTTGCGAATATATTATTTTTTAAAACTGTTTTAGAAGCATAAGTCCCCCCCAAGTTCTCATTAAAAAAGATTTCACCATAAAAGTTTGACGAAATAATATCAAAATCATTATCGTTATCTACATCTATAAATTTTCCATCCCAAAAAGCATACAAATAATCGTCTACAAATGTCATATTTGTATATATTCCACCAACATTTTCATAAACCCTAATTGAGTCTGTTGCACTAATTTGAAGTAAATCCAAATCTAAATCACCATCAATATCCACCATATCAATATCATTTGTAAAGTTGGAGGTGCTCAGTAAGTTTTGAAAGATTTGAAATATCCCATTACCATTACCCTCATAATATCCTGCCAATGAATTTCTCACACAAACAACATCAAAATTATTATCGTTATTAACATCTTTAATCATAAATTCTCCATCTGCCAAACCTATTGCAGTCATGCTACCAAAAACTCCAGGACTTATATTCTCTATATACATTATGGCTCCATCAAATAGCACTATATCTAAATCATTATCATTATCCACATCCATAGTTTCTATCTGAGTAATAATAGTTGGATCATTAATTATGAAATGACGTTTAAAGAATCCTCCCCCATCATTTTCACACCAATAAAGATTAAAATACGCATCAGAAAAAAGAACATCACCATCACCATCGTTATCCATATCCGCAACTGATATTGAATGACCAAAATAACCCACTGAATCAATAATAGTTCTAGCATGATTAGGGAATGTACCCCCAATATTCTCAAACCATAATACTCGAGGAGGCACTCCAGTAAAAGGGTTATTATTTTCAAACCCAATAACATCAAGATCCCCATCATTATCCATATCGTATAAATCATAATCTTCACCAGAAATTGTGTGAGATATAGCTTTTATATTACCTATTTGAGAAAAAGAACTTACATAAAATATTAAAAAAGAAAAAGAAAGTAAGTATTTCATATGGATTGTTTAATTTTTAACCTTAATTTCCTCATTCCCCATAACATAGAGTATGTTCATACCATTTAACGAAGAGGATAGTATATTTTACTATAATTAAATTTGACAAATTTAATAATTATATATAGAAATCTATCACATTAACTTCCTCTCGAAGTAAAAATTTAATAATGTTAGGACAAAAGTTATATTAAGAGATTTCGAAGTATGATACTGCTTTGAAATAATGCCATTTAATTTTCAACTGAAATTGAACTTTAAAAGTGAGAAATAATTACCTCATTATATAACATATCAATGGAAGAATTTATCAACTAAGTAGATTTACTTAGCTTCTATTTCCCGATACAAAATTTACTAAAGATATTATCTAAGAGGTCGTCTGTTGATATATCCCCAGTAATTAAAGATAAATGATGTAAGGCTTGGCGGATATCCATTGCCAAAAAATCGCCAGTAATATTCATATCTAAGCCCTCTAAAACTTTTAATAAAAACTGGTTGGCTTCGCTTAACGCATTATAATGCCTAACATTAGAAACTACCGCATCGTTGGTTTGAGTTTTACCACTTTCTACAAAACGGTACAAATAAGATACAATTTCGTTAATGTTTGCTTTGTTTTTTGCCGAAACAAAAACTACATCTTCTATGGCTGAAAATTTAGTTTTTATGTCTTTTTCACTGCCTTTATCTATTTTATTAGCAATAACTATCAATTGCTTATTCTTCCCTTCTAACCTACTTTTAATTTTAGTAATATCTGTTAACAATTGTTCTTTTGTAATTTCCGCAGCATCTACCAACAATAACACAATTGAAGCTTCATCAATTTTTTCAAACGATTTTTGAATTCCTATGCTTTCAATTTTATCGGAAGTTTCACGAATACCTGCTGTATCAATAAATCGGTAGCTTATTCCTTTAATTACTATCTCATCTTCAACAGTATCTCTGGTAGTTCCCGCAATATCAGAAACAATGGCTCTTTCTTCGTTTAACAAGGCATTTAACAAAGTGGATTTACCAACATTAGGTTCGCCAACAATGGCTACTGGAACACCTGTTTTTATTACGTTTCCGTAATCAAACGACTGTATTAAACGATGTAATGCTGTATGCAGCTTTTCAACTAACTCTTTTAAATCTTTTCTATCAGCAAACTCTACATCTTCTTCTCCAAAATCTAACTCCAACTCTATTAATGAGGCAAAATGAATTAACTCTTCTCTTAGTTTTTGAATTTCGGTACTAAAACCTCCTCGCATTTGGCTCATTGCCATTTCGTGCGAAGTTTCTGAATTGGCTGCAATCACATCAGCTACAGCTTCTGCCTGACTCAAATCCATTTTACCATTCAAAAAAGCCCTTAATGTAAATTCTCCTGGACCTGCTTGTTCAGCACCGTTTTTTAATAACAATTGTATTACTTGCTGTTGTATGTATGGCGAACCATGAGTTGATATTTCAACAGCATTTTCTCCTGTAAAAGATTTTTTACCTTTAAAAACGGTAACCAAGACTTCGTCAACAATTTTATCGTTATCTCTAATTGTACCAAAATGTGCTGTATGACTTTCTACTTGCGTTAAATCTTTACCAAAAAACACTTTGTTGCAAATCGTTATAGCATCTTGCCCCGACAAGCGAATAACAGCAATTGCTCCAATACCTGGAGCGGTTGCTAAAGCACATATTGTTGATGTGGAGTAATTACCTTGCATAAGGTTGCAAAGGTATTTATTTTATTGATTAGAAAAATTAATCTACCAATCTTCCTACAGGGTAGTGATTATGACTGTCTTCATAATAATTAGAATGTGTGTAAACAAAATATAGTTGCTTATTTCTGCTTTTAGCAAACTCAACATCCTCTTTCTTTTTTTGTTCAAACTCTTCTTTTAAAGCTTTGTTTTTGTCTAAAATTTCTGTTGCTGTTTTTTCAAAAGAAAATGAAGAATACCATTCTTTTTGCTGTAATATGCCATCAAAAAAGTTCCAAGCAAAAAACGAATCCATTCCTTGAGGTTCTAATGTCTCAACAATATACCTATTTGCTTTTTGGTTAACATAAATTACATAATCTCCTTTATAATATTGAACAGCTTTCTTTTTTTTATTTACAGCTACTGCATAATGTAAATAATGTCCTTCATAAGGCTGTTTAACCGTTTTATAATCTGTTATAGCATAAATTTCAACATCGATAAGCGTATCATTTTTAAGTTGGGACATTTCAATTTTATTCCACTTTAATCGGTTAATTACCCCACTATAAGCTTGAGGGATAATGTATGCCTTAGGCTTTTCTACAATAACAGTTGGCTTAAACTTATTGTAGTAATTAATTTTTTTAGTGTATGGCTTATTGTGATTATAAATTAGCAACTGTTCGTTTTCTCCAAATTCACTTTTCACATATTCTGTTTCATACCCTTTAAAATCTATTTGAGAATAAGCTGTTGTATCTAAAGTCCACTCTAACGGATAGGTTTCTTGTTGTTTTACGGAGTTTATTGCTTTATTTCGTTGTTCTTGAACCTCCTCTTTATTATTACTCAAAAATGTTAAAGCTGTCATCAAAAACTCATAAGTACACTCTACTCTATTTTTATAAGGTTTATATTTTAATGCTTCTGTTACAAAACCAAAAGAATTGAACAATGTTGTATAACCTGTTGAATAACGAGGAGTTTCTAAATAATCTTTCAAACCGCTATCTACTGTTTTTTTGTAAGGATATACATAGGGAATAATTTCATTGTTTTTTTGTTTCATTTGAGCATACAGCTCTGGTAACATTTTAGTTCGTAAATAATTTCTTAAATCTACTTGTAACTTATCGGGTTGTGTTGCAATTAAACTCATCGTATATTGAAAATCAGCTCCATTAGTTGTGTGGGTATCAATAAATATATCTGGGTTACAAATATGATAAGCATTGATAAAGGCTTTAGCATTTTTAGAATCGCATTTTATAAAATCTCTGTTTAAGTCTAAATTTTTCACGTTTCCTCTAAAGCCGTACTCTTTTGGTCCGTTTTGGTTTGCCCTACTACAACAGCCTCTATTTAGTCCTCCTCCTACATTATAGAAAGGAATTATACAAACTACTGTATTTGCTAATAAAGCTTTGTACTTTTCGTTATTCAATAACTCGTCTGCAAACTTTATACTGGCATCTACTCCACAAGGCTCTCCTGGATGAATAGCATTATTAATCATTAAAACTGCTTTCTTTTTGTTTGTTATTGATTTAAAATCAAAATCCTCATCATTTGCTATTACAAATAAATGAATAGGCTTACCCGCATCACTAATTCCTACTTCAATAAGTTTAGCTTGCTTATGTTTTTGAGCTAATTCTTCATAAATAGCTGTAGTTTCTTGATAAGTATATGTTTCGTTATTTAAGTACTTATAATTTCGTTGAGCAAACAAACTAAATTGAAAAAAACATAACAATAAAACCAAATAAAGTGTTTTCATATTTCTGATTACTTTTATAACCATTAAAATTAATAATATGGCAGTACTTACTAAAGCAAACCTACAGTTTTTAAAAGATTTAAAAGCCAACAATAATAGAGATTGGTTTAATACAAATAAGAATGAGTATTTAAAACAGCACCAAAATACCATTGATTTTGCTGACGAATTACTTCATTTATTAAATAAACACGATAACATTGAAACTCCCACAGGAAAGAAAAGTTTGTTTAGAATTTATAGAGATGTACGATTTAGTAAAGACAAATCTCCTTACAAAACCAATTGGGCAGGTGGTTTTAAAAGAGCTACTCAACATTTAAGAGGTGGTTATTATTTTCATATTGAAGCCGAAACTGCTTTTGTTGGTGGTGGCTTTTGGGCTCCAAACAAAGATGACTTACAACGTATAAGAGAAGATATAGCTGCTGACGCTAGTGAATTACGAAGCATTATTAATAGTAAAAGTTTTAAAGATACTTTTGGAAAGCTAGAAGGGGAACAACTGAAAACAGCTCCTAAAGGTTTTGATAAAGAACACCCAGATATTGATTTGCTTCGCTACAAGCAATTTATTATCTCTAAAAAATTTACAAAAAAAGAAGTGTTAAGTAAAGACTTTGCTAAAATGGTAAATGATACCTTTAAAGCTATGCGACCATTTTTTGATTATATGAGCGAAAGCGTAACCACTGATTCAAATGGAGTTTCCATATTTAATTAGGCAATAAAAAAAGAGTCCCGAAAAATTTCGGGACTCTTTTTATCTATCAATTTACGCTTGTTATTTTACAACAGAAACCTTTCCTACAGCTTCATGTTTTTTACCATTTACATCTTGATATTCTATTCTCCACACATAAACTCCATTAGGAACTAACTTTCCTTTGTAAGTACCATTCCAAGGTTCAAATTTAGTGTGAGATTCAAATATCTTCTCTCCCCATCTATCAAAAATATAGAAACCATAATTAATATTCGTAACTCCAAAACCAGAAGGATAAAACCCATCATTAAGTCCATCAAAATCAGGTGTAAATGCATTAGGAACAAATACCGCATGCTCCCCTTCAATAATGACAAGATCAGTGAATGTATTCTCACATCCGTGATTATCAGTAACTGTTAAAGTTACAAGGTAAGTACCCGTATCTTCAGGGAATGTATAACTATGGTGTTGATTATTAGTTGTTGCTAAACCACCAATATCCCAATGCCAATTTGTAATATTTACATAAGATTGATCTATAAAATGTACTGTTGGATCAAATACCGTTGTTGGGTTATTTGTTGTAA